>ENA-OWNT01000009-OWNT01000009.1-seawater-metagenome-genome-assembly--contig:-NODE-9-length-695196-cov-6.241671_pt1 | contig 695196 bp, 583 predicted proteins | sample MGYA00238136_ERZ651165 | MGnify/ENA primary metagenome ERZ651165 (study PRJEB26861, sample SAMN08777766) | seawater metagenome | isolation source: coastal seawater | place: USA: Florida | collected...
GGCATATCCACATACTCGCCGCCTCCCATTGATAAAACAACAACCCCGCTTTTCACGGTAATATCGTTCCACTTTGCTGCCGAGAGTTCTTCACGACGCAATGCCATTGTACAGAGTGTTAATGCTACGACATTATTTCTTAGCATTTGATTGGTTGAGGTTGCCATATCACGGGCGGCAGTCATCAGACGTTTGACTTCATCCGGCGTGAGCAAGCGTTCAGGGGTTGGATTTTTCTTGACAGGTGGAACACTGACGCTTTGAATTTCCGTAGCAATATCGGCTTCAAGTGTGCCTTCATCTGCCATTAGTTCGGATAGTGTCACAATTGTTGCGCGTGCCTGGTCGAGTGCCTGGCGTCCCTGTCCATCTTCTACCAGTTTGTTCAACCAGTTAATGAGCTTGCGCCGCGTCATGTGTCGTTGCAAACTTTTGACAGGCAAATCTTCCATACGTTTGATGCGTTCTTCGCCACGCGTTGCTTTTAACCCGGCGACATCAACCAGGTAGCGATCTACCCAGCGATAATAGGCACGTTGTGTATTGCTGCTGGTGGTGCGTTTTGGTAAAGCTCTTGTAAAATCAAATGATTCCATGTGCGTCGTTTTTCTGGTTTCTTGTGTACAAATTTCCACTCAATAAACATAATTGAACACAGTATAACACCCCGGCTTGCATCGTCACACAAACCGGAGCGATTTTAATACAATCTCTACGAAAATTCGTCAGTATGAGAAATAGAAAAAGCGCCCGGAAAAGGCGCTCAAAGATAGTAACAATCTATGTTTATTCGTCAAGATAGGCGAATGGATCGGCTTTTGGAGCGGGTTTCCAGAACATGGTTGCCAGGAAAACAATGACAAATCCGAATAAGAATCCGCCGATGTGTCCCCAGTGAGCAACACGTTGACCTTCTTCAACATACCAGCCCAGTCCCTGAACGAAGTCCATCAGGAAGAAATAGACCAGATAGAACATAGCAGGTACTTTGAATTGCCAGCCGATGAATGGAGGTAAGACGACAAATTGGGTTTTGATCGGTTGCATCGGGAAGAGCAGTAAGAATGCACCGAGTACACCTGCAACCGCACCACTCGCGCCGATAACCAGCCCATTCGGGTCAGCAGGGGAGCAAATTGTGCCACCGAACATCACATGCCCGACTGTTGCGCCATATCCTGCTAAGAGATAGAACGCCAGGAAGGGAACACGTCCGAAATAGCCTTCAATTTTGCGTCCGAAAATTGCTAAGAACACCATATTCCCGAGGATATGTGTCACACCACCATGCAGGAACATGCTTCGCAAACTATCCAGTGCGAGATGGGGTGTTGAGCGTGTGCCAATCTCACAGACATTGAAAGCAATGTTAATCAAAACCTGTTCAAAAGCCGCTTCCCCGTAAATCTGAAAATATAGGATTTCCCACAAAAATACGGCGATATTGATGCCAATCAGTATATAGGTCATCCAGGGGTACGAGCGTTCTTTGCCCGATACTCCGGTTGGAATTATCATGGTTGAGCCTCCATGTTAGTCTTCAAATTGTTCTAACGGATCAGCTTTAGGCGCGGCTTTAAAGAGTGTTACCGCAAAGATAAAGAGCAAGCCAAACACAAATCCACCAAATTCATCCCAGATTGGTGCGAAATTACCGGATAAGGGACCTTCGCCTTCTAAGACAAGCTGGAATCCGAGATAGACAAAACCAAAGAAGAAAGCGGGTACATCAAATCGGCGGAACAAAAGCGGGCTGACCACAATTTCTACCCGTTTTGTCGGATAGAGGAAAATGAACGCCGCAATCACACCGGAAATCGCAGCACCGGGTCCATAAAGCGGGTCGCATCCACTGCGGAATAATGCACTCACGAGGAAACCACCGATACCTGTCAGGATGAAGAGTGCCAGATATTTACGATACCCTAAAAATTCTTCAACCAGGGGACCAAAAATCCACAGGTACATCATGTTGACTACTAATAATAAGAAGCCATCGGTCATGAAAAGTCCGCGAATGCTATCTGTTGCCAGTTCGGAAACGGGAACATTTCCGATTTCACAGGGTACAAAAGCATACTGCGGGAAGAATGTTTCGATTGGCGCACCATTGGTCGATGTTAGGACAACTTCCCAACCAAAGACGCACATATAGGCGAATAAGATAAAGAAAGTCATATAGGCACGGTAGTCATTTTTGCCTACCAGACGAACCGGTGCGAAAAGTTTTAATAGATTCATGCGGCTTTTTCCAATAATTTAAACCGTAATCACTCTAACAGTAGCATATTTCATCGTTTTAATGCAACAAACGTTTTACCTATTATAAATACGTTATGCACCGGGTAATTGTTTCAATTTGCACGGATACAGGTCAGTTAGTCCGATTAGCCCTGATTGACTTATAAATTGCAAAATATTAACATTGATTAATGAACACTTAATATTGGGAGAGTCGTTATGTTAGAGATTGGTTTGTTATCTACACTAAAAGGACCTTATAAAATTCCAGGTGAAGATGGTGTGAGAGGTGCCAAATTAGCCTTACAGGAACACGGCTACAAAGCAGGTGGACAGGAAATTGATTTAAAGGTAGAAGCGACAAATGCCCTCGCATCTTCCGCTCATGATGCCTGTCGAAAATTGATTGATGAAAATGTTAAACTTATTGTGGGTCCATTAAGCGGAGATGAAGCGGTTGCCGTTCGTGATCTGGCGAAGAATCACCCCGGACATACTTTTGTGAATGGTGCCGCTGGTTCGCAACCGATGTTTAATCCGACAGATAATTTTTTTATGTTCAATGCCACAGGCGCTCAAGTTTTAAGTGGTCTCGGCAAATACTGTTTCGAACAGCGTGGCTATAGACGGGTGGCAACTATCGGTGAAGCCTATTCCTTCCCGTTCGCGCAGATTGGTGGCTTTGCACTTGATTATGTAGAAAGTGGCGGCGAAATTAGCAAATTCATCTGGTGTGCATTAGGAACACAGGATTATACACAACATATAGCGGATATACCGGATGATGTGGATGCTGTATTTTCTTCATTAGGTGGTACCGACGGGATTCACTTTCTACAACAATTTCGTGAACAACGCGGGGATATACCGTTGATTGCAGGAAGCATTTTTGCGGACCAGTCTCTCCTCGGTGCAGTATCTGAACATGCTACATTACTGAACGGGGTTGTTTCTGCCTCCTGTCACGCCGACGATATTGATACAGAATCCTGGAAAAATTTCGTTGAGCAATACCGGAAATCATACCCCGATGATGGTTTCTATTCCCCCTCATATTTTTCCTTAATGTATTATGTCAACATGAAAGCAACACTATTGGCACTGGATAAAGTCAGTGGTGATGTATCGAAGGTGCAGGAGGCACTGAGAACATTAAAGTTTGAGGCGCCTGTTGGTACAATCAAGTTAGACCATCATCGCGTCGCCATTGTCGATACATTTGTCAATGAAATCCGGCAGACTGAGAATGGAGAACTCTACACCCATACGTTGCAACGGGTTGAAAAGACAAACTGTACTTTCGGGATGCCCGATGACAAATATCTGGAAATCGGAAATTTTGGGGCTCACCGGATGCCCGGGATGCAGACGAACGAAAAGTTAAGTTTTGAGGATATTATCAAGCAAGCCAGAGAACGTGGCAAAAAGAAAAATCAATAGCAACAAAAATACCCTGCACGAAAATGGCAGGGTATTTTTATAATCAAAATAGATTTTAGCGTTCTTCAGCAGGTGTCCAGGATAAATCCATCGGACCAACATAATTTGCCTTTGGACGAATCAGGCGACCCTGCATCTGGTCAACAATGTTCGCTGTCCAGCCTGCCATACGTGCCATGACGAAAAGAGGCGTAAACATATCAATATCGAGGTCGAGGGTATAGAGCACGATTGCACTGTAGTAATCGACATTCGGGAAGAGTTGTCGGTCGATGAAGTACTCATCTGCACGTGCCGCTTCATCCAGCTTTTTAGCGATTTCAAACCATTTGGTGTTGCCGCTACTTTCAGCCAGACGTTCAGCGTGCATTTTGAGAACTGCCGCCCGGGGATCAGGTGCTTTATAAACACGGTGTCCGATACCCATGATACGACGGTCACCATTTTTGATGTTGGTGTCGAACCAGTCCTGCACGTTTTCCGGCTCACCAATTTCGATGAACATTTTCATTGCTTCAGCATTAGCACCACCGTGTGACGGACCTTTGAGTGCGCCGATAGCTGCAACAACAGCACTGTGCATATCACTGCCGGTTGCGGTCACAACACGACTGGTGAAGGTCGAAGCGTTCATACCATGTTCAGCAAGCAGTACGAGGTAAACGTTGACTGCGTTGGATGCTGTTTCGTCCGGTTCTTCACCTGTCATCATATAAACGAAGTTTTGTGCCAGTGTGAGGTCTTCACGGGGAGCAACAGGTGCTTCGCCTTTAACGATGCGTGTCCATGCCGCACAGATACTTGCTACCTGACCTGTCATGCGGAGTGCTTTTTTCTTAGCAACCTCTTTATCTGTCAGATTTTCAGCATCAGCATCAAAAGATGAAAGCATAGATGTTGCAGTCCGTACAACAGCCATAGCCGGTGTATCTGTTGGTGTGTTCTTCATTGTTTCGAGAACAAAATCAGGGAGGACTGCGTTTTGAGCGATGTAACTGCGGGTTTCTTCGAGTTCTGCTGCGTTCGGTAGACGAACGTTGTGAAGTAAGAAAACAACTTCTTCAAATAAGGCATTTGCAGCAAGGTCTTCAATACTATAACCGGAATAAATCAGTTTGCCTTCTGTGCCATTTACGAGGCTAGTTTGCACGTCAGCAACGACGACACCCTCAAGACCGCCTTTGTTTGCCATATAATTTCTCCTTGTTGATGGATTCTATGAGTTAAGCCCGGGTGCGAGCATAATTTCCAACAGTGACACAAAATTGGATTAAGATTGAATCAAAATGTGTGCCAATATTTTTCGTTTGTGAATTACTGTACAAGTATAGCACCCGTCAAGAACACTATCAACGCTTATCTAATCCATATTCATTTAATGCAAATGTGTTAGTTCGCACAAGAACCGAGGGCCTTATTCCGTTAAATTATTACAATTGATGATTGATAAAAAATTCATGTAAGATACCTTTCAAACACTGCTTCTAATAGATAGCAATAAGCGACATATAAGTAAATCCTTTTACCCTGACCAAAGTGTTTACTTGTATTTATCGAATGAGTGTGATAATTTTCTGAGCATGATGACAAAAACAACTCTTCCAGACAATCGAATGATGTGTTGTTGTTGTATGACCGGAGCGAAAGCTATCGGATTTTTGGTGTTGGAAGGTAACTAAGGTCATCTCAACGTGACTTAAACCTGACGAGAGTAAGCCAGAATCCGGCTTGCTCTTTTTTATTTCACATAGAATTCGCTAAACATGGAGATGGAATGGCAGTCAAAATTAGCAGTAACCTGCAACAGCAAATTTTCGAGCAAATGGAAGCGACTTTCCCCAATGAAGGTGGCGGATTCCTGCTCGGCTTGTTGGATGGAGACGATACTGTCATTCAGGATGTGATTCATGTTGAGAATGTCTTCGAAACTGAGGAACAGTATCATCGTTATGCGATGACTCCTCAGAATTGGGCAAACATGGAAGATGAAGCTGATGAACGCGGCTTGCAACTGGTGGGATACTACCACAGTCATCCGAATCATCCGGCGATTCCATCAGAATTTGACCGTGACCATGCTTTACCAAATTTCGTTTATATCATTACATCGGTATTGGATGGCAAATCAGCGAAACAACTGGCATGGTTGTTATCAGAAGACCGCACGAAGTTCAATGAACTGGATTTAATCGTCACATAAAATACATGGCGCGATGGCAGAGTGGCTATGCAGAGGTCTGCAAAACCTTGTACATGGGTTCGAATCCCATTCGTGCCTTTTAACAACAAAATATGGTGCGGTGACAGAGCGGTAATGTGTGCGCCTGCAAAGCGTTTCAACGCGGGTTCGAATCCCGCCCGTACCTAAAATTGTAGGGGCATGGCGCGCCATGCCCCTACGAATACCCGATTATTTTAACTCTAATTGGCACAACAGATCTCAGGAATCATGACATGGAATGGACACAAAGCGATAGCGAATTGTATAGACAGTTATCCGCAATTGCTGTGCCTGCACGTGCAGAACAGTTAGCCACGCTATTGACCTTGATTCCATTTGCAGAGGATGACTCCTTCAAGGTGGTTGAATTAGCTTCCGGTGAAGGACATTTATCGGCTGCAATTCTCGAAGCATTCCCGGATGCAACTGTTCTTTCCCTTGATTTTGAAGAAACGATGCGTGAAACCACTTCTAAACGTCTATCAGCTTATGATGGACGTTTTTCTATCGGGGCATTCGACATGTTGACTGATGATTGGTTTGACCTTCTGAATGGTGCTGATTTGGTCATCTCTTCATTGTGCATTCATCACCTTGATAGCGAAGGCAAAAAAGGTCTGTTTGAGGCAGTCCAATCCCGACTATCTGATAAAGGTGCGTTTCTCATAGCTGACCTGGTTCTACCAAAAAATGCTCAGGCGAGAGAATTGTTCGCAACAACATGGGATAGTGTAGCGGAATCGGCTTCTATACAGACGACATTGTCGCGGGATGTGTTTCAGCTTTTTGTTGATGAACAGTGGAATTATTACCGTTATCCAGATGATTTTGATAAACCATCGCCCGTTTATGAGCAATTAACCTGGCTTGATGATGCCGGATTTGATGTGGTGGATGTGTTCTGGATGCAAGCCGGACATGCTATCTATGGCGGCTATAAAAATTCGGGGGATATGGGGCTGAAATTTGAGAATTGCCTGAGTATCGCTCAAAAAATATTGAAGAATTAGTAAGTTTTTTACAGGTGTTTTGTTCTTATATCTGAATATCCGCAATAGGAGAGAAAATAAAAATGGCAAACATTAAAATCCCGACCCCTTTACGTGCTTATACCGGAAATGAAGCAAAAGTTTCGGCTAATGGTGCAACTGTGGGTGAAGCACTCGCAAGTCTAGTTGAGCAATATCCTGAACTCGAAGCTCATCTTTTCAATGAAGGCAAACTCCGTAACTTCGTCAATGTTTTCCTCGGTGATGAAGATATTCGCTTCCTTGACGGTGTCGATACCGAAATTGAAGCAGATGAAGATTTACGCATTATCCCGAGTATCGCGGGTGGTCTTTAAGCCATGATTGCTATTCGTCCTGCCATACCAGCGGATGCGGCAGAAATTGCCCGTATCCACATTACAAGCTGGAAAGCGAATTTTGAATCTTTCCTGACCGATGAACAGGTCAAATTAAAAGATTTAGACGAAGCCAATCAGCTTAAGGTGTGGCAGAGACGATTGAATGAAGAAGAGGGCAAATCCCGTCAGACATTCATCGCAGAAAAAGATGAAACCCCTGTCGGATACATCACCGGGCGTGATTATGATGGTGACTATGACGCGGAGTTGCATCAGATTTACGTTTCACCGGAAGCAAGCCGTAACGGTATCGGTAAAAAATTAGTCGCACGACTTGCACAGGCTTTACACAAAAACGGTAAACAATCGATGCTGGTATGGGTGATGACGATTAATCCGGCAGTTGCCTTTTATCGTGATGCTCTTGGCGGCAAATATATCGGTGAACGCATTATCCCGGATGGCGATGGCATTCTTAAAGAAGCTGCTTATGTCTGGACAGATTTAGAGGCATTGTTCGCATGAAATTACGTCTCGCTACCATAAACGACAGTGAAGCAATTGCCCGTGTGCATTGTGATAGCTGGGATGCAACGTTTTCAAAATTTGCGCCGGAAATAGTCGAAGCAAGAGGCGATCAATTCCCGCGCCGCAAACAACATTGGGATGCTATGTTGCGCGATGAGCAATTATTCACTTATGTCGCTGTTAAAGAGGATGAAATTATCGGCTTTGGTCAGGGTAGACAGGTTCGCGAAGAATTGGGCGTAGCATTCGATGGTGAACTCGTCCGGCTCTATGTTGCACCGGAGTCTAAAGGACAGGGAATCGGCAAAAAGCTCATTAACAAAGTCGCCACCACTTTGAAAGAACAGGGTAACACCTCATTGGTGGTTGTTGCCTGGGCGATTAATACCCCTGCCCGTAAAGTCTATGAGCATCTCGGCGCGAAATTCATTAAAGAGATTGCTCAAGAAAAAGACGGTTTCGATAATTCGCAAGCGGTCTATGTCTGGGAAGATATCAACACAATTATTGAGGCAACTTCATGATTATCCGTGATGCAATAGTAGAAGATGCAACCGGAATTGCAAAGGTGCATGTCAGTAGCTGGCAAACCTCTTACAAAGGCTTGATGCCCGATGAAGCAATTGCTGCGCGTTCTATTGAGCAACGTCAGAGCATGTGGGAACGGATTCTTGGTGATGAAGAGAGCCAGTCAATCAATCTGGTTGCAGAACTTGAAGGCAAAATCGTCGGCTTTGCCAGCGGTGGTTCGCCACAGGATGATATCGAAGGCTTTGATGGTGAACTCTATGCGATTTACTTATTACAGGATGCACAGGGCAAGGGCATCGGACGAAAATTAATGCAAACACTTGCTACCCGGATGCACAAAGCTGGCTATCAAAATTTGATACTGTCGGTTTTGAAAAATAACACAAAATCACGGGGTTTTTACGAGAAAATGGGCGGCACATTGGTTGGTGAAGGCGAGTATCAGGTCACGGCAGATGTCACGCTCACAACAATTCAATATGGTTGGAAAGATATACGCACTTTAGTCGTAGAAGGTTGATGGAAGATGTCACAGGTATTGCCAAAAATTGATCAGAATGGTCTGAAAACCGGACAGGCATTGACGATTATTTTGCTTGTGCTGGCGTTTGTAATCAATAACTGGATTCTGGTTGCATTCGTTGCGATTGCCCAGTTATTCGGTGGTCTTGGGTTGCCTTTCGCACCCTATCGCTTGATTTATCAATACATCGTCAAGCCAGCAGGTATCGTCAAACCACGCATTGAAAATGATAACCCCCAACCTCACCGTTTTGCGATGCTGGTGGGTACATTATTCAACGGCGCTGCAACGATTGCTCTGATAGCAGGCGCAGGATTTATTGGCTGGACACTCGTATGGGTGGTGATTGCCCTGGCAAACCTCAATTTCTGGCTGAATTTTTGTCTCGGATGCTGGATGTACTATCAATTTAATCGACTCGGTGTACCTGGATTTTCTGTAGCGCCCATTGAGGAAGGTGTCTCATGATTGAACGTCTCGTTATCGTCGCTGTACTGGCAATTCTCGGTGTAGTCGTGTATCAACTGTATACCCGTCGGCAACTCGCTCAGATTTCGGCAAAAAGTTCTGCTGACCCGATTCTGAATGGTTTGAACCCGGAAGTGCCAACCATTGTCTATTTCACGACACCGAACTGCATTCCATGTAAGACTCAGCAACAACCCGCCATCAAAAAGGTGCGCGATACGCAGGAAGTTCAGGTTGTGCAGATTGATGCTACTCAAGACCCGGATGCCGCAAGTCGCTGGGGCGTGATGAGTGCGCCGACAACCTTTGTGCTTGATAGCAGTTTCAAGCCAAAATCGGTCAATCATGGGGTTGCCGATGAAACAAAACTACTCAAACAGGTGAATGAAGCGATGCAAATCGCATAAATTTCTAAGGAGTGCTATTCATGCAAGCTATTGTGCAAAGAACCGCTGAACTTTCCCACGAGGAAGTCAAGCGTTATGCCCGCCACGTCATCATGCCGGAAGTGGGCATCGAAGGGCAGAAAAAACTGAAAGCCGCCAGTGTATTGCTGATTGGTACAGGTGGTCTTGGTAGTCCGACAGCTCTCTATCTGGCAGCAGCAGGTATCGGACGTATCGGTCTGGTAGATTATGATGTGGTTGATCAGAGCAACCTGCAACGTCAGGTGATTCATGGCATTGAGACTGTCGGTGATCTCAAGGTTGAAAGCGCGGCAAAACGTATGCGCGATCTCAATCCTGATATTGAAGTCGATTTATACAATGTGCCGCTCACCAGTGATAATGCTCTGGAATTGTTTGAGCCATACGACATCATCATCGACGGTACAGACAATTTCCCGACCCGCTATCTGGTGAATGATGCCTGTGTCAAACTCGGCAAACCGAATGTTTACGGCAGTATTTTCCGCTTTGAAGGTCAATTAAGTGTCTTCTATGCGGAAGAAGGTCCTTGCTATCGTTGCATGTTCCCTGAACCCCCACCTCCGGGGCTTGTTCCCAACTGTGCAGAAGGTGGTGTTCTCGGTATTTTGCCAGGAACAATTGGCACAATGCAGGCAACCGAAGCAATCAAACTGATTCTCGGTATCGGCGAGCCGATGATTGGTCGCATGATGCTCTATGATGCGCTCGATATGGAATTCAACACCATCAAAGTGCGTAAAGACCCGAATTGCCCGGTCTGTGGTGTACACAAAGATGAAGTCGAACTGATTGACTATGAAATGTTCTGTGGTATGCCAGCACATGACCATAGCGATTTCGATACCGGAGAAACCGTTGGTTATGAAGATGTGCAACAGGTCGGCGTACTTGAACTCAAAGACCTGATTGATTCCGGCGCGGATATTACGGTGCTGGATGTGCGTGAACCGCACGAATGGGAAATCGCCGCAATTGATGGCACACTTCGCATTCCAAAAGGTGACATTCAGGCAGCAAAAAATGCTCTGAAAGCCGCCCGTAAACTGGAAGAAGAAACTGTTCTGGCACAGATTCCGCATGATAAACCGCTCTACGTGCATTGCCGTAGCGGTAAACGTAGCGCCGATAGCATCCTCTTCTTGCAGGAAGCTGGCTACGACATCAAGAATATGTACAATGTTGCTGGTGGCATCCTCGATTGGGCGCAAAAAATCGACCCGACATTGCCTCAGTACTAAGCACAAATATCTCTAATTTTAAGAGGATAGCTGACCCGCTGTCCTCTTTTTGATTTAATGTAGAATGTATGAAGTGAAAAGAAAAGGTGGATTATGCCAGCAACATCAAAAGGAAAAAGAAAAATTCATGTCAACGGACGTGATTTCTATTGGACATGGAATAGTATACCAAATCAACAGATGACAATTATGACATATGATAAAAATTTTGTTGCCTACTATTTTCCTGATGTTACATATGAACCTGTTTTTCTTGGGACATCGAAGTTGATTTTTTCAGGCAAAGGGCAAATCAAAATTCCAAAATGTGATATTGATGAGCTTAATCATATCGAAAGTAACGTTAAATTTGATGCACCTGATTGGTCTGATGTTACTGCGAATGAATTATTAACGCCAGGTCACGTGCGCAGAGTGATTGTGCATATTTTCGAGACACTCAAGGCAAACCCCTGATTATTTTCTCTAATTCCGGTCACTCATTCTCGCTATCAATAAACGTTGATATGAACGGTCATATGCACGACATTAGTTGCCTGTTATGTGCTACTCTCAATGTAAGGAAGTGCTTTTGCGCGTCCAGAATGCACATTACCAACCACATACACCCGGTAACTATCGCAATGACCTCCTGTCATTTTCTTCGTGTTCTTCGTACCTTCGTGGCGAAAATTGCAGACAAACGTTTCTAACTGAAACTCAACGAAAAACGCCTGTTTTGAAGAAATATCTCCCTGTTATCTCCTGTTTAACAGGCAAATATTCCGAACCCGGCACAAACCTATCACTCCATCGTCTTTGGTCGATATTGCAATGCTTCGGCAACATGATTAACCTGAATCATTTCCTGTTGGTCTAAATCAGCAATTGTCCGGCTCAGTTTCAACACTCGGTGATATGACCTTGCACTCAATTTCATCCGTCGAACCGATAAATCCAGTAATTGCCGCGCATCCTCATTCAGAACACACAGTGTCTGAACTTCTCCTGCACCCATATCACCGTTGGCATGTAAATTGGGGAATGATTTAAATCGTTCCGTCTGTTTCTGTCGGGCTGATTCTACCCGTTCACGGATCGCCTCCGATGATTCGCTTTTATCGGTGTTCATCAGCTTGTCATAATCAACACGCGGCACATCCACATGAATATCAATGCGGTCTAATAGCGGACCCGACAATTTACTCTGATAGCGATTTATCATCGTCGGCGTGCAGGTGCAACTACGTGTATTGTCCAAATAATATCCGCACGGACACGGGTTGTGGGCTAAGACCAGCAAGAAATTTGCCGGAAACGTGTATGAGCCTTTTGCACGACTAATCGTTACAATTTTATCTTCAATGGGCTGACGCAACACTTCTAATGCTTTGCCTGAAAATTCGGTACACTCGTCTAAGAACAGCAATCCAAGATGCGACAGACTCACTGCTCCGGGGCGTGGAATCGTGCCACCGCCGACTAATCCTGCCTGACTAATTGTGTGATGCGGCGCTTGAAAAGGACGTTGAGATACCAGTGCGTCGCCATTTAACTTATCTGCGACGGAATAAATGCGGGTGACTTCGATTGCCTCTTGCAGAGATAGAGACGGCAAAATTGCTGGCATGGCACGTGCCAGGAGACTCTTCCCGACACCTGGACTACCAACCATCCGCACATTGTGATGCCCTGCGGCGGCAATCTCCAGTGCCCGTTTGATATGCTCCTGCCCCTTCACTTCACTGAAATTTACCAGGTTATCATAAGAGGCATTTTTTGTGAAAAAGTTTTTGTCATGTTGATAAGGTTTAATGGGATTCAGGTCATAGAGATGCTCAACCAGTTCGCCCAGGGTGCGTACAGGATAGACTGTCATATCTGATAGGATAGATGCCTGCGGCGCATCTTCTTCCGGGACAAAAATCGTGTCGATGCCTGTCTGTTGTGCAGCATACGCCATCGGAAGCACACCGTTGACATGCCGGATACGTCCATCCAGTGATAATTCTCCAATGAACATGGCATTTTCTAAGACTTCAAGCGGAATCTGGTCGGTTGATGCTAAGACGCCAATTGCAATTGCAAGGTCATAGGCGGGTCCATGTTTGGGAATATTTGCCGGACTTAAATTGACGATATACCTTTTATTTGGAAAGCGAAGTCCCGAATTTTTTATGGCTGCCCGGACGCGCTCACGACTTTCACGCACGGCTGAATCCGGCAATCCAACTATCGTAAATTGCGGGATAGCGGCACGGGGACTGAAATCAACCTGAACTTCGACCATTTCTCCATCTAAGCCGATAACTGCACAGGCATGAACTATTGCAAGCATTATCACTCCAGTATGATTCAGGACTCGTTCAATCGCTGTCGGGCAATCTCAAGATATGATTTGACCTGATGATTATCCGGTGCAAGTTTTAACACTGCCTCGTAATCGTCGATGGCAGCAGCAAATTTACCGTTTTTACTGTTTGCAACACCCCGGTTGAGCAAGGCATCAAGGTGATCATTCTGTTGAGAAAGAACCCTATCAAAGTCATGGATTGCATTTTCGAATTGTTCTTTCTGAATATAGCTAAGACCACGATTGAGGTAGGCTTCAAGTGACTTATTGTTGAGTTCAACTGCTTTTGAGCAATCTGCAATAGCAGCATCATAATTTTTGCGATCATAATGCAGCAATGCCCGATTGATGTATGCCTTATCATAATCAGGATCGAGTTCGAGTGCTTTATTGTAGTCCGCCAGCGCATCATCATGACGGGCGAGTAAAAAATAGAGTCTTGCCCGGTTAAGATAGGCTTTGCTGTAATCAGGGCGGTATTTAATGGCACGCTCAAAATCATGCAAAGCATTTTCGGCATCCCCGGTGTCGATATACAAATTGGCACGGTTAACATATGCCTCTACATTTTCTGGCTCTAATTCGATTGTCTCATCGTAGTTGGCACGTGCTTTTTCGAAATCTTTCTGTCGATAAAATATGTTACCCCGGTTGAGGTAGGCTTCTGGCAAACCGGGTGTGAGGCGTAGTGCTTCATTATAGTCATTCAGGGCTTTGTCTAACTCATCGAGCCCTGCATAAGCTACTCCACGATTGACATAAGCATCAGGGTACGCCGGATAAAGTGCAATGGCTTCCGAATAGTCCTCGATTTATCCGGCATAATCGTTTTTATCCCGTTGCACCCCGCGCTCGAATAACTCGGATGCCTGTAATTGCGTTTTGCTGACTGCATCAAGTTCATCATCTTGCTGGCGTTTGCTCTCAATGATGGACTCAGCCCCCTGCGGGATGGATGGCATCAAGATTTCGTGGGGAATATCTAAAAAGCGTGTTCGGAGACGAAGCATAGCTTCTTCAAAATAATCCGCCGGAATACGCAGAGCATTATAGGCAGGTAACACCGATAATTTCCCGGTCATGTAGCGTTCTGCTAACTTAAAATCGAATCCCTCAAACATAATTGGAATCACATTACGCCGGCTGTCGATAGCTGTTTCAATTTCAAGTCGTAACCAGTCATTCTTATCAAGACAGCGTTCCAGGGCACTCGGTGTGAGGATGACCAGAAAATGTGCCCGGTAACGAATTTGCTCCAGAATAATATTCTTAAATGACCCGGAATCAATCGACTCAAAATCAAGAAAAACGTTGTAATTGTGTGCCTTGAGATCTTGATAAATCGCCCGGGCGTGATAAATATTCGTTCGACGATAACTAATGAATACTGTATTCTGCGCTTGCATGGTGAATTTGATTCCTTCATCTGATTGTTGGTTGATTCAGCTTCAAGTTGCTTCGATATTTATATACTGATAGCTGTCATTTGTTCAAATGAAATTGCTGCTGCTGAATCAGGAAGATTGACCTGTTCACGGACTGTTTCACTCAGTAGAATCTTCCCCGGAGTAGCCAGGAGACAAAGACGACTCGCGTTTTGTACACAACTCCCGACAACGACATAATCGCCTGTAGTCAACATCCCATGACTCACTTTACCGGTTTCCAGCGCAATACTCACCTGCGGGAGGTCCCCGAAATCATCCTGGATGGCAATACGTATTGTCTGTGCAACTTCAACAGCCGCCTGTGCATCATCAACGAAAAGTGCCAGTAATTGATCGCCATAATTCGCGATGATGCGTCCACTATGAACGAAGAGAAGAGTTTTGAATCGCGCAGTAATTTCTTCTACAATGAGCAGGGCATCTTCAGGATGAATTTTGCCGATACCGTGTAAACGCATAGCAAAGACCACACAATTTTCAATTGCATCACCTTCTGACAGCAAGTTATTTTCTGCTATGAATGCCTTAACCTGTTCGGGAGCGAAGTGCTGCCCGAGTTGTGCTGTCGAAACACTTTCTACTCGCAATTTTTCCTGAGTTATAAGACTTTGCAGGAAAAATGCGGTCTGATTGGTTAAGGTTTGCATCAGCTTTAAATCGTTATTTTGAAAAGCATTTGGCTGCATGTTGTTAATCACATAGGCTATCCCGAAGATTCGTGTTCCAGCAACAAGCGGCGCATACATAGCAGCACTAATATCATTGATAATGATGCTTTTGGTCAGGTCTTCGGCATCTTCCCAGATGAAGGCACTTCTTTCATCGAGTGCTTTTTGCGCCAGTTTACGGCTAAAGGAATCCTGTGACCCTGCTGGCAAACAGACTGTTGCTTCACCGGGTAATTGTCCTGCTTCATTCAGAACTAAAACCCCGCAATGGGTTGTTTTCTGGATGAGTTTTTGCAGATTTGTTATCAGGGTTGTGAACAGTGCCTCTGTTTCCGTCGCAGTACTCAATTCTGCGCTCAGATTATGAATAGCATCAAGATGTGTATGGGCAACAGTCAGTAATTCTCCGCCTTCGGATTCTTGAGTATCTTTCAAATGACTCGATGGTACGGCATCGGCTGAAATCTGTTTCTTGATAGTCTTATCATCAAGTGAGATGGGTATCGGTTTCATGATAGCTGTCGGCTTGACTTCACTATCCAGATCCATTGTATCATCTACAATTTCAATCTGTGTTCCTGTACCCACTTTGATGAATGTGCCACCCGCAACCGCATGACGTTTTTGTGGTTCAAGCAGTTTATCGCCGATATAAGTTCCGTGACTGCTGCCAAGATCAACCACCCAGTAGGTGTCGCCCATGCGGGTGATGCTGGCGTGTTTCCGGGAGACTTTCATATCGGGATTGAGGTCAATTTGATTCTCTCCTGCTACTCCCCCATAGCGCCCGAGATGTATAATATTTTCTTCAATAAGATAGGTTCTCGGCTCATTATCAAGATAAGCGATTCTTAAGGTAATAGGCATATTTTCTTCTCAATTATCACAATTTCCTGCTAGCAATTCTAACACAGTCTGGACTTGTTGCGAAATATGTCACAGTAGCATAAACTATCGCAATCGACGTAAAACTATTACGGGATATAATAGAGGTTGAGAATGTCAGAATTGATTGGTCAACGTATAAAAGATTATGAGATTTTAGAGTCTATTGGTGAAGGTGGAATGGGGGCTGTATACAGGGCGCGACAGCTTTCCGTAGAACGCGATGTTGTTGTTAAGGTCATCCGCGAACAATATGCCCGCAATGAAGATTTCATCCGTAATTTTGAATATGAAGCCAGCATAATAGCAAATCTGGAATCGCCTTATATTGTGCCGCTCTATGACTTCTGGCGAGAATCCGGCGGCGCATACATGATTATGCGTTACATGCGGGGTGGCAGTGTACGCGATGAATTGAAAGAGTCCTGGGATTCTTCCAATGTCGCTGAATTGCTGAATTTAGTAGCACGCGCTTTGATGACTGCTCATGGTAGAGGAGTTGTTCATCGTGATATCAAGCCGGACAATATTTTGCTCGATGACAATGGAGAAGCCTTTCTCGCAGATTTCGGGCTAGCCAGTGATACACGACTCGGTGTTGAAGGGCGTGGTTATACACCTGCTTATGCTGCACCGGAACAGATTCGACGGGAACAGGTGACGCCACAAACCGATATTTATAGTCTGGGTATCGTGCTCTATGAGTTGTTGACAGGTAGTCGCCCGTTCACAGATTCTACAATTTCTGATCTGGAATCACGGCATATTAATGAGCCTTTACCTGCTGTCACTGAGACCCGACCTGATGTCCCCCACGAAGTCGATGACGTTATCAGCAAAGCAACAGATAAAGACCCGCTCAATCGCTATACAACAAGTTTGCAGTTATCAGAAGCCTTCGCCCGTGCCTTACGTGGAGAAGTAGGGAGTGCGCCCTCCGTTCAGGTTGAAGCGACTGTTTTCAATCCCTACAAAGGGCTTGAACCCTTTGATTATGGAGATCGTCATAATTTCTTTGGACGCGATGCGCTGACAACCCGTCTCGTCAACCGCCTACGCAATACCCGTTTTCTTGCTGTAGTGGGTCCCAGTGGTAGTGGTAAATCGAGTGTGGTTAAAGCAGGTGTCATACCCTCTCTCAAACAGGGAGACATCACCAACAGTAACAGATGGTACATTGGCAGCATGACACCGGGGAACAACGCTTTTGCAAATCTCGCACAGGAATTGCGCGGCGTTCTTAATGACCCGCCTCCCGGTCTGGAAAATCAATTGCGTGCTGATGAAACTGCTCTGGGTACGCTGGTCAAAAACTTACTTCCCGGTGATGAATCTGCCGAGTTATTGTTATTTATTGACCAATTTGAAGAAATGTTCACGCTTAACGGCGATGATCGTACTGTATTTCTGAATAACCTCTATCATGCAGTCAATGATCCTGATGCAAGACTGCGTGTCGTGATTACCCTGCGTGCTGATTTTTATGACCGCCCTTTACAGGTACCAAATTTTGGTGAACTGGTGCGGGAAAATCTCGAAACAGTTGTTGCCCCCAATCGTAGTGAATTGGAAGAAGCGATTGTACGCCCATCTGAGCGGGTGGCTGTTACCCTTGAACCTGATCTCGTCAATCAAATTATTAATGATGTGGGCGATCAACCCGGTATGTTGCCCTTGTTACAATATGCCCTGCGAGAATTGTTCAATCAGGCAACAACGCGCACTCTGACCCTGCGTAATTATCGTGACATTGGCGGGGTAGCAGGTGCTCTGGCACGCAATGCTGAAGAACTCTACACGGGATTGAATGCAGAACAGCAAATTAGCGCACGGGATTTATTCTTGAGTCTGGTTTCGGTTAATGAAGATATGGAAGCTACCCGCCGCCGTATTCTCCGCACAGATTTATCGCGTGATGACAATACACAAATGGTGTTGGATCACTTCGGTGCAGCCCGTTTGCTGACCTTCGATAATGACCCTGAAACCCGTGTGCCGACAGTTGAAATTGCTCATGAGGCATTGATTCGCACCTGGGATACCCTGCGTGATTGGATTGATAACAACCGCGATGCCCTACGGATACAACGCCAACTCCAGACCGATACCCGTATCTGGCGCGAAAATGGTCTGGCAGATGACTTCCTCGCACAGGCGGGTCCCCTATCCCTGTATCGGGATTTGATGGAAGCTGATGTTTTGCCCATCAGCCCGGAAGAAAAAACCTTCATTGATACCAGTATCCGAAAACGTGAAGAAGAACAACTCGCCCGAACTCGGGAACTGGAAGAACGCTTGCGCCTCTCGGAGGAAAGTGAGCGTCAAAAAGAACAATTACTCGAACAGGAACAGGCGGCAACCGAGCGTCAACGTCAGAATTTACAGCGTTTGCAGATTCTGGTTGGTGTGGCAGCCCTGTTATTTGTGATTGCGCTGGTCTTTGCGATAGTGGCATTCTTCCAGGGTCAACTGGCTCAGAATAATGCGGCTGATGCGATTGCACAGGGTCAACTGGCACAGGACAATGCAGCGACTGCTGAAGCCAATGCTAACTCGGCAGCGACCAATGCTGCAATTGCTGAAACCAGTGCAGCCGAAGCAGCTTTAGCCAATCAAGTTGCGCTTACGGAAGGTGCTAGAGCCATTGCCAACGAGGCAGCCGCTGAAGCCAATGCTGATGAGGCAGCGACCAATGCTGCAATTGCCCAGGCAAATGCAGTCGAAGCAGCCACAAATGCCGCTGAAGCCAATGCGAATGCAGCTCTTGCTGAACAACAGCAATCAACTGCCGAGGCGCTGGCTGTCGTCGCAGCGGAGGAACGGGATAATGTCGTCACTCAGGAATCCATCGCTTTGACCAGTGCCGCTGATGCCCAGGCACAACAACAAACTGCCGAAGCACTGGCTATCGTAGCGGCGGAGGAACGTGATAATGCCGCTATGCAGGAATCCATTGCTTTAACCAGTGCTGCTCTAGCCGATCAACAGCGACAAACTGCTGAAGCCGAGGGCACACGCGCTGCGGATCTCAATGCTGTTGCCTTAACAGAGGGTGCAAATGCAGTCAATAACGCAGCGACTGCCGAAGCCAATGCAGCAACGGCTGTTATTGCTCAGGAAGCGGCAGCCGGGAATGCAGCGACGGCGGATGCTAATGCAGCAACGGCTGTTGTCGCTCAAGAGGGATCCCTGAGCCGGAGTCTCGCAGGACAGGCTGAGTTGCTCTTAAACTCCGGGGATTACACGCTCGCAGCGATTCTAGCTCTGGAAGCCAACAGGATACCGGGAGCGCCGATTGATGTGCAACGGGTACTCTCGCTTGCGGCTTATAATGGACCCCGTGACATCATCGAACCCGGGCAACTGGATCGTTCCGTTACTGCGGCGACTAATTGCGGTGGAAATACCTTCGTCACCGGAGATGCAGATGGCACGATTCGTTATTGGTTTGCGTCAAGCGGTGGTTTGAGTACGAATGGTTCATTCACTGGAGATGGTGTACACAGCGCAACCATTACTGCTCTTGCCTGTAGCCCCGATGGGTCAACAATTGTTTCGGGTGATCGCTATGGCGACATTGTGGTCTGGTCAGTAGGACGTTCTGCTCTTAGTGCATACAAATCTTTGCGGTTGAATGAGCTTGAAGAAGGTGATACAGATGAGAGCCCTACCCCGATAAGCGGAAATCCCGATGAATTCAGCGTATTGAGCCTATCATTTTATTCCAATGACCCGCGTGATGAAGCTAATGCCCGTTATATTGTGGCGGGTTATCGCGGCGTTAACGAGAATGCCGATGGTCGTTTGCTATTCTGGGATACAGAAGTCGACGAACCCGAACCTATCGAAATTATCGGGCATAGTGATGCGGTGTCGGGGGCGATATTCCTTGAAAACGGGACACGTTTGGTGTCTACCTCCGTCAATGGTGAGGTCATCCTCTGGGATACAAGCAATTTGATCGCTGCTGGCGAATTCGATATTTTGCGGCGTGAACAATATCCTGTCGAAATTACACAACTGATATTAAGTCCTGATGGCTCACGCTTTGCGACAGCAGGTGTTGATGCTGTGATAGTGGAGTGGGATGCCAGCACTCTGCAAATCCTCGGACGAATGGTCGGGCATAATGGTCGCATCAATAGCATTGATTACGCTCTGGCACTCAATGATGAAGGCGACGATGATAACGAAACGCTCATTGTATCGGCGGCGGATGATCGCAATCTGATTCTCTGGGATGTTGTAAGCTATCGTGAACTACAACGGTATCGCGCACATAGTCAACCTGTAACCGGAGTGGCATTCAGCGACGATGCTGAATTTATCGTCTCAACTTCACTTGATCGGTATGTTATGCTCTGGGATAGACGCGGCGGTGCAGAATTAGATCGCCGTTCGGTTGAGGATGTCGCTGTACAACGGGGTATTGATGTTCAGAATAGTGCCTTTGATAACAGACCCTACGCGGTTACGACATCCGGGGCATCAATCTATCTGTGGGAGGTTGTAAGCAATAACCTTGCTGCACGTGGCGAATTCATGCCAGCAGGTGAAAATCGGCATCAAGCCAATATCTCAGCGATAGCAATTAGTCCCGATGGTGCTTTTGTGGCAACGGGAGACGAAGATGGCTTTGTCGTTTTATGGAGTACCGCTACACAAACCTCGATTAACAGATGGCAAGCTCATGACAGTAGCGTCGAAATTATCACATTTAGCGAGAATAGCCAGCTTATCGCAACAGGCAGCGAAGATCGTCTGATTCGCCTGTGGAATGTGGGCAATACCGCACAAACTGGCGAGGTTAATCTGCTTGAAATTGATGATCTTGCGGGTAACATCGGGTCGATTCAAGCCCTGACTTTCTGTTGCGAAGCCGATGACGGTGAACTTGCTACAGATGCCCCTCAGCGCCAATTAATAGCTTCGGGCTCAAGCGCCGGAGAATTGTTCATCTGGAACTGGTCTACCGGAGAATTCCGGGCACTCATCATTGAGAATAATCCCAATCCGGCAGCAATCACATCCTTAAGATTCAGCCCTGATGGGACATTTTTAGTTGCAGGTCAGGCGGATAACACACTTGCACTCTGGCGATATGATGAAGATGAGGCAACCTATCTCTTCCAGAGATTATTACGGCAACATACTGCTCCTGTTCGCAGTGTCGATTTCAATCCCGATGGCAACTTGATTATCTCCGCATCCGATGATCGCAGTGTGATTGTCTGGAATGTTCAGGAAAGTGATAATGAAGAACTGCCTGTTGAAGCAGCGCCGATTCGCTCTTTAATCGGGCATACGGCTGTGGTCAACAGTGTGAGATTTGTCAATAACAATCGTGCAATCTCGTCCGGTGATGATGGGCGTATTATATTGTGGCTTGTGCATAATCCTGATGAACTGGATGAATGGATTGAAGTAAATCGTGATATTCCTGAAACAGATTGTGACACCCTCGAAGAATATGGTATTACAGAATGTGAGCCCAACGCGCAGGGAACAGTAGCGCGTCCGCGTGCAGCTCCGACTGATTTACCATCGCTGACACCTACATTCACAACAACGCCGACACCTGATTTCACCCTGATGCCGCCAACACTCACAATTACGCCGACACCCTCGATGACGCCGGATTCTGCCAATGCACAGTCATCTAATGATTACTACAACCTGGTGGATAGGGAAGCAGGAATTGCAAATTCTTATGGTTATGAAGCCGAACGTCGTGACCTCGACATCATTGACCTGTCCTTCTCGACCAACACAGTGCGCTGGAGTCAGTTTGATAATGTCTATGGCAATTTCATGTTTCGGACGACGATTGACTGGGCGGTGGGGTCTTTACAGGATCGTTGCGGTGTTATTGTGCGGATGGTTGATCGTGATAATTTTCATATGATTCAGGTTGATCAACTTGGCAATGTCTATTACATCGAACAACGCGATGATGAGTGGCTCGGAGAAAGCGAAGTCTTTACCAATCCCAAATTCATACAGCAATTGCCAATTGAAACCAGTATCGGTACAACAACAACATTGACTGTCATTGTCGATGATGATGGCACGCAGATTTATATCGACGATGATTTTGATTTGCCCATCTTTGAAGAGAATCGCGATGAGATTGAGTACCGTTTTCAGGAAGGCTACATTGCGCTTGCTGCTACGGTTCTCAGCACAAGCCGGGAAGCTGCCTGTGTGTTTCGTGATACATATGTGGTTGATTTAGACCGGAGTAATGCTCCGCCACCAACTGCTATTCCGCCAACCCCGCTCTCCCTGACATCATTTGAGGATAATACTCTGCAAAATGCTGACGAAATCGTACCGGAATTGTGGGGAAATCTCGAACTTGAAGACCTGGTAGATTTAGAAACAGATGGTACTGATTATCCGGGTTACATCTCAGAACAATCGGCACGTCTCTTTATCGATTTAACGGGCTTTGAAAATGTGTTTCGTCCTGCCCCGATCGAGACTGGCGAGCTTTATACTGATTTCATTGCCGGAACTTACTTCACCTTCCAATCGAATTCTGCAGAAGATACCTGTGGTCTCGTATTCCGATGGTTAAACAGTGAAACCTATTATTATGTTGATGTAAATCCTGCGGGGCAAGTCACCTTTGTACGGGTTGATCCAATTGATAGTATTCGCATTGAAGAACCTGGAATTGTTGCCTTACGCCCGGGACAGAATCAACTGATTGTTGTCGGGGTTGATGTGACTGAACGGGATGACGATGGACTGGCATTAAGTGTGCCTGAAAGTCGTTTCATCATTTACCTGAATGGTGAATTTGTCGGCGAAATAAGAGATGGTTCAAATCTCGTGGGAGGCGTCGCACTGATGGCGAGTATCGGTGATGAAAGTGACTCGGCAGGTTGTATTTTCGAGCGATCATGGGTCTGGAATCTCGATCTGGCAAGTCCACCGCCCCGACCGACGCCATTACCGACGGTTGCAGCCAACGATGGCGAGAATAAACTCTCATTCGGGCAAACTGTGACATCAAACCTGGAAATCGGTGGACAGGAATTCTGGACATTCAATACATCGGAAGAGAATGTACCTGTGGTAATTGAAGTCAGTGCACTGCGTCCGGTAAATGGTGCTGATCTGGCGGCGAGTAATGCACGACAGTTGCTAGATGTTGAATTGCGCGTAGTCTACATTGATGAGAATGGCAATGAAACCTTCATTGATTATAGTGGCGATATTGTGCCCGGACAGGAAACGAATGTCCAGCTTGCAGTGACTCTGCCTTATTCAGGTGAATATCGCTTTGAAGTCTATAGTGTGGATGATGCCACAGGCGGCGACTACACAATTAGCATAGAACCCGGGGAGGCACAATAAAATGCTTCGTAAATCACGGTATCTATTACTGCTATTTCTGACATTTTCACTGTGCATTTTCATTTTTACGATCTCGGCGCAAAATGATAATGACACAAACAGTGAAGAACCCCGTTACGATGATTGCCAGGAAATCCGTCGTTTGATGCAGAGCAATCTCACACCTTACGATTTTGACATCGGTGGTGGCGGTCGTCTATTTGAAAGTGCCGCAGAGCAAGAAGTCGAAGGTGTACTGGGTGTAGAAGCCTTCGCGAATTACTACATCTTCCGCGCTACAGGTACTGGAACTTTGACAATTAGTATCAACAACGCGGATGCTGAATTTGAGATTGGCGTCACGAGAGAATTGTTACTGCTGGATGAGGGCTTCATTTCCACAGAGAATGCAGAAGAGGATGAAATTGAATTCGAGATTGTTGAACCCGGTCTGCATACCCTGGTGGTACGTCGTCCCCATGTGACGGATGAAGAAAACGCAGGGGAATATTCACTCGATTTAGCATTTGAAGGTTCAACTGAACCTGTCGGGAATGTCTCTTCATATGAAGAAGGCTCTGGCAGTATCGCTGATGTCGTTCTCTTGAGTGATAGCCGCCAGCAGGTTCGTTTCAACACAGGCTCAACCGCATATATTCCGGCAGAAAGTGCCTATGGCGTAACTGATAATTCTACCCTGAACTGGATTGTGTTCGGTGAACAGAGCGGGATTCGCTTTGACCTCGCCAGCGACCGTATCAATGATTTTGTGCAGAATGGCACGACCATTACGCATCTGACAGGTGGTAGCATCGGGGCGAACTGGCAGGGTGGACAGGGTCCGCTTGTGTTGTATATCGAGTCTATTGACTACGAAGCTAACCCGCAGGATTTACTGAAATCCGGTACGGCGGGCGATTTCTTCGACACAGATTATGGCAGTTTATCGAGCGTTTACATACTGGATGGTTGTGTTGGATTCCGGCTCAGTTCAATAGGTGGTGTGAGCAATACCTTCATCGCTCCAATTGATCCTGATGCGGAAGAGGCTGTTAATTTTACCGTTTACGATCCACCCCGTGATAATGTTACCGGTGATCGCCGTAATCCCGGTTGCGAAGATTTCTTTATCAGTTTGAATGCACCTGATACGGGTGGCGAAACTGTACTTTATGAGTATTGCATCACATTTGATGGGATTGAACCCGGCACAGAAATTTTGCTGGAAGATGGTTTGCTGCGGGCATCTCTCATCGGAGAACGACACATTACGCTTCAATCTCAGGTGATTACTTCATTTTTCCGTAGTAATCGCCGCACTGTTCGTTCGGCATACAACAGTCAGGTAGAAGAGGATCCCCGTTATGTACATGGAGATTATCATCAACTGTACGATGTCTACGTACCGAGTAACCGATTAGGCAGACTGGCTGAGCAAGGTCGTGAAGGCGCAGTTAATACAGCCCTCAATGTCGGTTTTCAGGATGCAGCTGGCAACCCGGTTGATCTGATTATTGATTGGGTCAATATCGAAGCCTTTCATTATGGGGAACTTGATACCTATAGTGATCCTGATGGGAACGATGAACTCGAACTTGATGAACGACTGTGTAGTGATAATACAGCTACAGGCGATTCCTTTGATTCGGCGGCGGATTCTGACGATGATGAAGAGTCTGATGATCCCGCAGTACGTTGCCTGATTTTCAAATTCAGTGAAAGTGATCAAATCCGCGATACCCTGGTGCGGCGCGGTAACGATTTACTGACGGTTCATGCCCTTAATGATGTCATTCATGTGGTATATCAGGGTGAAGAAGGCGATGAAGAAAATGGTGAAGAATTACTGATTCTTCCTGCCAGCGAGACCTACATCGAAATTGTGACTCCTGCGGGTGATGTACCGGAAGTTGATTATCAGAGCTTACCCGGTGAAGAAGGTTTCATCCCGCGTCATGTCAATAATTTAGGTGGCGAATGTTATCCCTACCCGGATATTCACCCGGAAGCGAATTGTGCGCCTAACGGGCAACCCAATCCTGCCAACGGGAATTTGTGGTATGGCGTGGTCGATCATCAGGCAGCAGGCTATTTGATTGATCTGGCACTGACACGCAGTTACAACAGTGGCGATGCCGCGACCGATGGTCCTTTCGGTTATGGCTGGTCTACCGATTTCATGCTGGATTACAATGTCGGCTTTGATGAAGCCCGTAATGCCCGTACTATCACACCTGATGTCACAGCAAATTATCGTGTAGGGCTGGATTTAACTTATGCTCCGCGTGGTTACATCGTCTACACGACCGCGACAGGATCACAACATATCTTTGAGGGACAATTATCAAATAACGGAGAAAATGATTCTTATTTCTATTTCTACCGCTCATTGACGATGCCGGGCTGGGCATTGTTCCGTCCCAATATCCGTGATGACTGGCAACTCTACAAGCCGAACGGGGAACGCATTTTATTTGATCGTGCCGGGCGCATGTATGAGTATGGCTTTTACGATCAATCACGCACAATTGACATTGTTTATACGTCCAATCTGGAAGATCGTCTGGACGGCACAGGTGGTCTGGGAGAGACCAACCGTATTTCGATTTCGGATGATTTCAACCAGCGTAGTCTGGAACTGTACTATAATTCTGATCACCACATCATTCGTAGTGTATTGCGGGATAGGGTACTACGACCGGATTTCCGGCTTGCCTGTGAATTGGGCGATAATTGTTATGAAACCCTGTATCGCTATGACAATCTTATGCGTCTGGAACAGGTCATCTATCCCAATCGACAATCTGCAATTTACGAATATGACACGAATAATTTGCTGGTGTGCCACACTGACCCGCGTGCGCCGATTGCACCCAACATGCGCTATGAATATGATGCTATTGACGAGCAAGGACAAACAGTTGCCTATGTTGCGACCGACCTCTATGTATTGGCTCTGGATGAAACTTGTGATTCCGACATTGATGAAGATGCCAGATCATGGCTGTCACTGGATTACAACTTCGGTACTGATCAGTTCACAACGGAAGTCACTGACTATACAGGTTATACCTTAGAATACGGCTATGCCATCGTGATAGGTGAGGATGCCACATGGAATGATCGCACGGCACGCTACGAAATACGCGGGATTACACGTGAAGATGTGGATGGAACGGTTACAGGTAGCACATTTGAATGGGGCAGAATCGCGGTTTCGCGACCATCGCCATTTAATCTCCCGACACTGGATGCATTAGATTATCGGCTTATCCGTTTTGTACGAACCCCGGAAACCGGACGTTCAACCGAATATGTCTATAACAACAACCTCGGGGGACGCCTGGATGAAATTGTGCTGCAACAGATTAATGACTCCGGTACTGCCAATGAACAGGTGAACCGTTATCTCGCAGCAGATTTTTATGAATCTCGCTTTTCTTATCCCCTGGATACGATTTTATATCTCCCGCCATTGGAGATATCGCTTGGAGGTAGACAACTTGCTACAAATAATCGCCCCTTCCTTGATACTAACTATAGTTCATCTTTGGGCTATACAAGCACCGGTAGCAGAGATAGTTATTTACTAAATTCTGTGAGGCGCGGGAATGAGAGTTATAGTATTCGATACTATCAAGAAGGTTGGGTACAACAGATCGATCATAGTGATGGGGGATACTTTGTTCGAACACAATTCAGTTACAATTCTGTCGGTTTAATTACCCGTAGAGATCAATTAACGACAGAAGGTATCTACACGATAGCCTATGTATACGATGGTCTGGGACGAATGGCTTTCATTTTCGATGAAGTACTCGGTTTATACGAGATTACGAACGAGGTTCTGAATTGCGAAGACGGGGATGTTTGCCGTGAAATTATGGTGACTGACCCTGTCGGTGGAGTGACAATTTACCGCTATGATGGACGTGAAAACCTGATTGAAGTGCGATTCCAGGAAGGAACATCCGGTAATTTACTGCGGCGGAGTTGTTTTGCTTATGATGAATTCGGACGTTTGACAGAAGAGGCTCAATATGTGAACGACATCGGTGGCGAGTGCAATTTTGACCGGGATAACAGCGAGTCCCCCGATGTTCTGGTGACAGATTACAGTTATGACCTGGCAGACGATGATGACAGCACTGAAATTATCATCACACGAACAGACCCTGCCGGACGCACCGCTCAATATGTCTATGATGCACGGCAACGACTAATTGCGAGTAATGATGAATTCGGACATCAAGATTTCTATTCTTACGATGATGCTTCATCGACTCTGACACAACTTGCCTGTTACAACAATACTGTTGAATTTGCCGGGCGTGAGTGTCCATCAGATCGGGCATTGACCTTCGAATATGAATTTGATGATTTACAGCGACTTACCAATTTCAATTATCAGCCGGACGCGACTTTTGACCTGGATTGGGAATTTGATTACTCTCTGGGAACACACCGCCCGAATAGTCTCCAGTTATTTGATGGTATCTTCACCACGATTGATTGGGGCTGGGATGAGCGCGATCAACAGGTAACAACAATGGGCATCAGCAATGCAAGATTCGGGGATGCTAACACCGCCAGTGTCCGTTTGTTCCCCTCCGCAGAGAACGACCTCATTCGTTACACAGTGGTGGATGCAACGAGTAGCACAGTACAAATCACACGCTGTGATGAAGAGACAGGTGGCTATCGACTGATTTATCATCGTCAGGGCGGTGGCGGTATTGGTTTCGCACCCTGTGATCTAGTGAGCGAAAATATTGATGCTATCTATACATACGACGTACATGATCGTTTGCTGGAAGTGGTCGATGAATTTGGCACACGTAGCTTTACCTACCTACCGGACAATATTCAAGATTTCCGCTGGCGTGTCACAATGACTGCCACATCGGGCGACCAGACTTATACCTGGAATATGATCTACAATCTGGCAGGTGATTTACTGCAATGGACGGATGATCATGGCGTGACCCGTAGCTATGAATATGATCTTATCGGGCGTCTGGTGAGCATTTCGACAGGCGATGAAAACGATACTGGAACAATCAATTTCAGCTATAACGCACTGAATCAGGTAACGGAAGTGCGTGATAGTCTGGGTAATGGCACACGCTATAGATATGATGATTACGGTAGATTGATTACTCAGGAAGGCATCAACCGTGCTGGCAATATCGAATATACCTACAATGAAGAAACAGGATTGCTGGAAACCTACAGTAATGCTGTTACCAATACGAACATCAGCTATGGTTATGATAATAGTGAGACACCATTCAATCCCACACTCATCACAGGTTTGACCTACTCCGGCGAAAACGAAGATGAGAGCATTGTTCATGAATATGCGTGGGAATATGACAATATCAACAACAATATCTTGCGTTATACCAATCCAAATGGAAATCAGCTTGAATACAACTTCAATGGACTTGGTTTACTGGCTTCGGCAGAAGATGCGGAGGGCAATGATTATGCCTGGGGATACAATGGTTATGGTTATCTGAGTTTTTACTCCCCGCCGGATATTCATGATATTCCGTTCAACGGCACAGTAACAGATATATCCGGCACTGTTGATCGTGATTTCGAGGTGAGTTACAGCCCGATTTATGAATCGAATAATGCTGTTCGTATGTCGGTGACTAGCGGAAGCACAAGCAATCCGAATCGTCGTGTGAATTGGCGTTTCTTCTTCGAGCGTGAACCAATCGGGCTTGCAGAATCCTTCACTGATGCTGGCTTGCTGCAATTTGATTATGATCCCTTAGCACGCTTGAATCATGTTGTCGCCGGATTCCAATCAGGGGAGCTTGCCTATGAATGGTCAATTGCTTATCGAGATGGTAGCGATTCTCTGATAATTGATGCCGGAAATGGTCGCCAATATACTGTCTTCTTCAATTCTCTGGATCAAATTCGTAGCGTGGATGGTAATCAACGTGTGGATTATCGCTATTTTACGCCGCTTGATGGTCAGCAACGGATTGAGGTAACTGTTGATGGTGAACTGGTCGAACACTACAACTTCGGAGATGAATCAGGGGATAACATTGTCTACCAAACCTTCAATGAGGAACGCACTTACAGCCTCAATCAAGCAGGTGACGTGACACAACTCGTACTGAATCGTTGTGAAGGTGAAACGAGTCCCGGTTGCGACGGTGCGGATACGATTTTCACTACAACTTATGATTTTGATACTGCGGGTAACATCATACGAATTGAATATCCTGATAACACAGTTGATACCTTTGAATATCAGTATGATGCTATCGGCAATCTGACACGCTATACACTCAATAGTGATGAGCTTGTCGTAGTGTATTCCTACAATGAAGCCGATCTCATTGACAATATCACCATGACGCAGATCAATGATGACGGTGAAACAGAAGAAATCACGCTCTATTACGGCTATGTTGGCGATCAAATTGCGGCGGTATCTTACAATCAGCCCTTCGATGATACACCGTCCTGCACCGATGAATATGTGATTGTCTGCTATGGTTATGATGCGCTGGGTAACATTGCCCGGCAGCAATTTATCCGCTATACCATTCCATCTGATCGCGTTTTTGATAATGCACTGGAAGAGATTGTCGGGACTGTCGGTTATAGCGGTACGAATTTCACCTATAACCCATCCGGTGAACTGGCACGTTCCGGTACATCGGCAGAAATTACCTATAGCAATGATGGATTGGGCTTGCCCGATAGCTATAACATCGGTTTCAGTTTGTCGGATGATGATTCGAGTGTGGATTACCGTCTCGCATATGATTTTGACTATGCTCAGAATATCGGTTTTGATCTTGCTAACCCGATTCAATTACACGTTATCACCCCCTGTGCAATCAATACAGGTAGCGATTCACAAGCCTGTGCTAACCCGATTGCACTCAATTATGCAAACTATAGCTACACCTATGACAGTAGTGGACGTGTAGCTGAGTTTGTTGTCGGAGAAGATGACACAGGACACAGCTTCGTTTATGACTATGGCATTGATGGCATCACAGTCAGTGAGGAAGAACAGGGACTGAGCGTGCTGATTCCATACGAAGGAATTACCCCTGTTATCGCAGAAGCAAACGACACTACGGTCATCACAGGTGAAGATGGTGGTCTTGTCATATCGGAAACACGTTTCGCCTCTAATGACGATAATAATCAGGTTCATGTTCAATACCATTATCGCCGTGATGAAAATCTTGACCTGCGTGATGGCTTACCTCTAATTGCACAGACAATTACGATTGGTGATGCACAGCAACCCGCAGATGGGGAAGAACTCGAAGGGGTGACGAATATCAACACTAATGCTGTCGTCGTAGATAACGTCCATCGTTATTACTACAACTACGATGTATCCGGCAATCTGATTGAAGTGATTTATGTGGGACCTCTTGCAACTGACCGGAATGCAGCTCTCAATCTTGATCCAACCGAACAGGTTAAGCTCAAACCATTGACCTGTGCCATTTATAATTATGATGGCGCGAATCGTTTGATTGAAGTGCGTTTGGCGGATAATGTGGAAGAATATCTCGAAGATATGACAGATAATACTGTTCCACAAAGCTACCAGTCCTATTTTTACGCCTATGATGCCTATAATCGCCTGATTCAAGCGGGTGACTATGCCTTTGTCTATATTGATGATGCTGAAATTCCCTCCTTTGTTTATGATGGCGCTGGCAATGGTACTGCTATCGGTCAGACAGGGTTCGATGGTCGCTTTGATGCGAGGGGGCGCTTGATTGACCCTGATGCAAGCCCGGAGACAGGTGACCCCTGTCGCATCGGTTTATCTGTTGAACGTCCAGATTTCGAGGCGGGTGAAGTTTTATACAACGGCATGATTGTAGACCCGCGCACAGAACTTGCATTCATCAATGGACGGGCGTATATGCCAGCTATCGGGCGTTTCTTGCAGCGCAACACGGAAGAGCTAAGCCCATCGGTCAGCATTTATGACTATCATCCGAACGCGGTCAGCATCCCGATGCCGGATAACAATACACATATCGGAGATGGTCTCTATGTATTGTATGATGCGATGATGCGTCATCCAGATCGTCAGTTGTTGACATCAGATGATATTCTGGAACAGTATTTGCCATCCATTGATTTACAATACGATTCTCTGACAGAAATCATAAACGGACACACACAGGCAAGTGATGCGCTATTGCAAAACTATCTCAATTTGCCAGTGTGGTTGCTGGATACCTACAATCAACCGGATGCCACATATGATTTTACATCCGGTACATTGCTATGGGATCGCAACATCATTGCAGGACAATATACAGGCAGCGGGAATCGTCAAATTGATTTTGATACACCATTCTGGGAACGTAGCTTTGCCCTGAATAGCCCGATCATTGGCACTCAGACACTGGTATCAGGGGCATTAGACTCAATCCAGGTCGATTTCCGTCCGCCAACAAATCCGACAGGCACATGGTATGAGCGTCAATCGCAATTTATCTCATCAGATATGTTGCCTGCCCCAGTAATTGGCGTTAGCCCTGATCGTATCGGAGACTGGTTGTTGCCTGTCTGGACAGAACCGGAGCGCAATGTGGAGGTGCTGGATTTGACGACAGCCATCACCACACAATATCAGCAAACCGGTATGGATTGGTTGCGGGAATTATTGTCGGTTGGTTTGCCGGATGAACCGGGCTTACCTCTGCCGGAAATACCGTATGCACCTGGCTTAGAGACAGATAACCCCTGAGCCCGGAATTCGAGGGCACAGACTATTGTGCCCTCTTCACAATACCTATTCCTTATTCGCATCTTGCCACAATACTTTAAAGCATGGCAACGGTGCTTCGGTTGATGTATGTTTGGTGAGGATGGGGTCTGTTGCATAAGTTTTGTCTTGCATGGTGCTAATCTGATTGTAAACAAGGTCACTGATGGTGATTTCATTTTTACTTGCACCATCACAATAACGTGAGGCTTTGTTGACTGTATCCCCGATGACAGTGAACTCCATCTTATCCATTGACCCTAAGAAACCCTGGACTATAGCCCCTGTGTGAATGCCAATACCGATTTCGTATGGGGTATCTATTTCCTGCATGGTCTGTTGCATTTTGATTGCTGCTTTGACTGCTTTCTCGCACTGGTTGTTGCGTTTTTCTTCATCTCCGATGGGCGCACCAAAAACTGCAATAATCGCATCTCCAACGTATTTATCGACGATACCATCGTACTCAAAAACAATGGGAGTCAACTTTTCAAAAATGGTATTGAGATTTCTCATCACTTCTGTGGGTTGCATGTCCCGACTCTGTGCCGTGAAACCGCGAATATCCGAAATGAGAATGGTTGCTTGATGAACATGCTTGCCACCTAATTCGAGTTCATTACCATGTGTTGCAAGCATTTCAGCGACAGCAGGAGAGAATTGTCGTTCGAAGTTGGCACGGACTTTTTCGAGTTGGACACGTTGCTGATGTAAGCTGTTGATTTGCAGGAACATCGCCATCTGACGTGCCATGCTCATGACCAGATGTAAGTCATCGCGGGTAAATCCAGTTTTGGTTTCGGGATTATCAATGTAGATAACGCCGAGTACAGTATCTTCCCAGAAGAGGGGTGCATAAATTGCAGAGAGAATATTGAGGTCGCGGATGCTACCCAATTCATCTTCAGATTGGAAAATGAAGGCTTTTCTCCCTGTGATTGCCTGTTTGGACAGACGCTTCGAGATTGTCGCGAGAGCATTAGGATTGACATAAGTGATTTCCATATCTTCCAGTGCTTCATCGGCGAAGCGCACGACACCACCACGAACAGCTAGTGGAATCAGTTCCAGCAAGCGATCAATGATGACTTTGCTCAACATGGAAATGTCTGTTCCTTCCATGAGCTTCGCGCCTAGATCAACGATCGCCTGGAAGTATTTTTCTGTACGATCTGTACCATATTGTTCGAAAGGAAACTTTGAATGAATTGAGTGTCCCGGAGGATCGGTTTCGGTTTCAATAAGTTGACCATGTATTTCAGGTTCAAGCGTATCAATTACCTTGTCTGCAAGGAAAACCAATTCAAAGTGATGAATTTTGATGACATCATTTTCAACAATCGAGGTGACTTCTGTTACAGATTCACCATTAAGCAATGTGCCATTGGTGCTTCCTAAATCTTGCAGCACATAGTCCCCATTCTGCCGGAAAATGCGGGCGTGTTCACGGGATACCTGTGAATGATTCAGGATGATGGCAGCATCTGCTTTTACCTCACGACCAATCGTAACTTCTTCTGCAAAATCGTAATGTGTTTCATGACCGACACGCGATTTTACAAGGATTTTCATCAATGTGCTCCAGTAAACTATCCGGGATTTTTGAGTGTGTTTGTTTGACAATAAACATCAAGTGTATTATGGCATAAAATTGATCTGGCTAATTCACACCGTTATAAAAATATGACAAATATTTGCAAATTACAATTTTAGGTGAGAGGACATATTTTGATAAATTGACGGATTTGAACCTATAATATGAAAAATGACTATTGCTCAAAACAACTATTATGATTATTTCTTCCAGAAACTTGAACGCTGATAACAATTCAGAGTCCTCCGGCAGAACACTCCGGCAAATGACATGGCAGTATGTGGTGTACCTGCTAATTTTGAGTACCATACTGATTGCAGGAAGCTATGCTCTTTTTCAAGTTCACTGGCAACAGTTCATCAACAATCAACACAACCTGCTTGATGCAATCGATTCATCGCGTGATGTTGAATCTTATCTTGCCCGTCTCAATGTTTCGTCCCCGCATGTTTATCTCACACGGGATTCGGGAATAATTGATATTGCCGGGAATTCAGACCCGATTACCTCAGCCGATATGCGCTGGTATCGCCGTTTAACTTTCGAGAGCAGTCAACGTGATAATGTGAGTGGGATAACACAAAATCCCGACGGACAGTTGTGGATTTATACCACTGATAACACCATTGAAAATCAGACACGTATCATCTTGCAACCTTTCATCAATCTATTGCAAATTGTTGTCGCAGGTATGGTTATTCTGGCTATCATTGTGATATTGGCTGCCATAAGCCCTTATATCTTCTGGCGTGCATTAGAACAGCGAATTATCTCTCCGCTCTACGACTTGACCGATATTAGCGAGGCGATACGATGGCGCGGACATCTCCATGATGAAGAGCGCGAACGTCTGAGTCGCATTATTGATGCCGATTATGATACCCGTATCCTTGCCGGAGCATTGATGGCAATGGAAGAAGAAATCAGCCACCGTTTCTTCCAGTTATCAACGTTACTCAATACCAGTCAAATTGTGGTTTCTTCGCTGCGGACAGAAGAGGTGTTGAATACGATTCTGGTCGAAGTGCAATCGCTGTTTGAATGCGACCGTTGTGCTATTGTGACCCTCGATAAAGAACACGAAACATTTCGCATACAAGCCAGCCTGGGATTGTCCCCGCACTATGTTGAACATCTCAATATTATGCCTTCCGAGCCGAATTCTCCGTCAATGCGTGCATTGCGAAATCGTGAACCTATTCAAATCGTTGATACAGAAACTGACCTCGGATACAAAGCATTCCGGCATCGCTCACGACGTGAAAATTTTCGGTCTGTGATGTCGATTCCATTGACAACGACCCATACACCACCGTCTGTACTGAATCTCTACAAAGATGAGCCTTACCGCTACAGTTTCAGCGAACGCGAACTGGCAATCAGTTTCGGCAATCATGCATCACTGGCGCTTGAAAATGCGACTTTATTTCAACAAACAGATGACCAGGTTAAATTACAGACCCGTCGCCTGGTCGCTATCATGGAAAGTATGACAGACCCGCTTATTCTGGAGAGCGATAACCATGAAATCACTTATATGAATTCACAGGCTTATCGTTTGCCCGGAATCACGAACGACAAAGCCAACAATCGCGATGAAATCTTTGAATCCTTATTAACTTGCATCAGCAATACAAATGATAGAGACCGCTATCTCACAGCCTATGAACAACCCGGGAATCGTTCTGTTGATGTTGAAATTGGAGTTGCAGGTATTGTCAAAGACATGCGGATTCAGTTTTTTGATGTTCGTGATTCCAGCGAGAACCATCTCGGACGCGGGCAAATGTGGCAGGATATTAGCAAAGATAAACAATTAGACCGTATGAAATCGTCACTGGTATCAACTGTGTCACACGAGTTACGCACACCTTTAGCGACTATCAAGGGTTATGTGACAACTCTTCTGGCAGATGATGTACAGTGGGATGCTGACAATCAACGTCATTTTCTGAATACGATTTTGAAGGAAACCAATCGTCTGGCAGAATTAGTAAGCAGTATTCTCGACCTCTCGCAAATTGAGTCCGGGTTGATTAAAATTTATCCGCAAATGGTATCACTTAATGAAATTGTGTCACTGGTATTGACTGGCTTCCCGCCGGATGCCCGTGAGCGTATTCAGGTACAATTTGATAAAACCTTACCTGCAACCATGATGGATGCACAGCGAATCGGGACTGTTATCCGCAATTTGATTGATAATGCGGTAAAATATGCACCACAGTCAACAATCTCCGTCGTCACACTACATCAAGACACAGACATTATCTGTTCGGTGAAAGATACCGGAGACGGTATTCATGCAGCAGATAAAGAAAAAATATTTGAGCGTTTTTATCGGTCGGAAGACGGCTTATCCCGCAAAAGTAGTGGGTTTGGCTTAGGTTTAGCAATTTCTAAAGGCTTTATTGATGCCCATAATGGCGAAATCTGGTTTGAAAGTGACACTAAAGGAACAACTTTTTCCTTCTCTCTGCCAGTAAAGTAATATTATTCAGGGTTTTTTTAATGAAGAAACAAATTTTACTCGTTGACGATGAAAAAAATATTCGTGATTTCGTCGGACGTAATTTACAGGCGCGGCAATTTGATGTGCGCTATGCCAGCACGGGGTTAGAAGCACTGGCATTATTAAAAGACAATCTCCCGGATTTAGTGATTCTTGATATTATGATGCCGGTGATGGATGGTCTCGAAGTCTGTCGCCGTATCCGTGAAAAATCGACTGTGCCGATTCTCGCACTTACAGCACTCGGTGAGGAAGAAGATAAAGTTCGTGCCCTCAATATGGGTGTTGATGATTATCTGACCAAGCCCTTCGGCGTAGAAGAATTACTCGCCCGTGTTCATTCGATTATGCGCCGTGTGTCATGGGAACGCGAACAGGCATCCGGCGAAACCTTGCACTATGAAGGCATTACCCTGCACCCTGAAAACATGACTGTGACTATCAACCATGTTGAGATTGCCTTCACCCGCACCGAATTCAATCTCCTGCATTATTTCATGCAAAACAAAAGCAAAGTTTTATCCCATCGCGATATTTTGCAAAATGTATGGGGCGACGCTTACAATGACGAAGCTGAGTATCTGCGCGTATATATCGGGAGACTACGCCGCAAAATTGAACCTGATCCCGATGAACCCCGCTATCTGAAAACAGAATACGGCTTTGGATACCGGTTTGGATAATGCTGACACTCTACCAGGTTATCATCAACACCATCTTGATTGGTAGTCTCTACACCCTGACATCACTGGGCTTATTTGTGATTTACAAATTACCCGGGATTATTAATCTAGCACACGGGGAATTTATCTTGATTGCCAGTTATTTAGCCTGGTATATCAATCGACAATTCGCACTCGACCCGCTATTTGCTTTGATTGTTGTTATTCCGCTCATGCTGATGATTGGCTATGGTTTAGCTTTTTTCTATCATTCCAATGATATGAGCCAGAACCCGATGTTCGCATTACTGATTACATGGGGATTGGCGATTCTCCTCCGCAATAGTTTTCAGTTACTCTTTTCCACCACCCGGCGCACGACCGATACATTTCTTGAATCGGCAATACAGATCGGTTTAATAACCTTACCTGTCCTGCGCTCTATGATTGTCCTCATAGTAGCCTTATTGATTGTTGTTCTAATTTTCATCTATCAACATACCGATACAGGTCGCCAGATTCGCTTTGTGTCATCAAACTCAAAAGCGGCTGAAATGCTCGGAATGCCAATTAAACGCATAAAAACATCGGCACTCTTACTGGGAATGGTTTTAATAGGTATCGCCGGAACACTGATTAGCCCGATTTATGCCCTTGCGCCAAATCTCGGACAATGGCTGACAATTAAGTGTCTCGCAGTTGTTTTGCTGACAGGAAATCGTGATTTACCTTATGTCTGGTTGTCGGGTTTATTCATTGCCTTTCTGGAGATGATTATCAGCACCGTTGTAGTAGTCTATGGAACAGGTCTCACGGAGATTGTTTCATTTATCGTCATTATTGGAGCGCTACTCTGGAATCATAATCTACGGGATGTCGTGAGGATGCACTATGCTCGCTTCACGACCTAGACTTATCCTTCTAATGTTTGGATTACTGGCTGCTGTTTTAGGATTTTTGCCTGCAATCTTGAATACATTCTCAATCAACATGACACAATCACTCAACTGGTTAGGTGACGGATTTTTACTCCTATCTATTATCTGTTGCTGGAATTTTTTCAACGGCTCACCCGGCACAATCGACCCCGGCTATACAACTTATTCCGGTGTGAGCGCCTATATCACAGCGATAGCTCTCACTCAATCGGGGCTTCCTTTCGTATCCTGTATCGGAATCGGCATTATCGGTAGCATCGTCTATTCCTTAATCATCGGCAGACTCATTCTTAGATTGAAAGGCATCTATTTTTCGATTGCTGCACTGGCAGTTCTCATCGGTACACGTAGCCTGATCATAGCCTTTCGTAGTATCACCAACGGTGGTATCGGATTAGCTGTCACGCTGCCTTATGATGCTTACCGCTTCTATTTGGTTGCGCTAATCCTGCTGATGTCCATCATTATCACCGTATGGTTTATTGGTCAGACTCCCTTTCGCACCATTTTGATTGCCATTCGTCAGGATGCTACACTGGCTTCGATACGTGGAATTCCTGTTATGCGCTATAAACAACTGACCTATTCTATTTCCGCGCTATTCATGGGTATGATTGGCTGTTTATGGATTTATCGACACCCGACGATTGATCCCAATTCAGTATTTATCGAAACCGAAAATTTTGTTGTCATCAGTGCAGCGATTATCGGCGGATACGATAGCTTGAGAGGTTCAATTATCGGCGGGATAATTACATATGTTTTGCATACAGAACTGCCTGGCGAATGGGCATTAATTGCCAGTGCAACCTTGCTGATTGCCTTTGTGAGGTATCGACGCGGGGGCATTATTTCGCTCTGGAAACCATCACAGCATCAGTTTGATTGGTTCAAGCAATACGCAGGATCATCTCATGGATAAATTACTGGAAATCAAAAATGCGGTGAAATCATTTAGCGGAATTAGTGCCTTGCGGGGCGTTGATCTCACAATAAAATCCGGCGAAATTGTTGGATTGATAGGCGCCGGGAACAGTGGAAAAACCGTTTTGCTGGATGTGATTGCCGGAATCAAGCCTCTCGATTCAGGGACTATACACTTTGCCGGACAGAATATCACCTGTACTTCATGCGATAAAATCATGCAGTCCGGTATCACACGAACGTTCAAGTTTCCTGGTATTTTCCCGGGATTAACTGTGTTTGACCATCTCTCATTGCACTCACAGCAAAAGCAAATCTGGCGGCGCTTACTACCTGTCAATGTTGCTCTCCCCGATAGAGCATTTGCGATCATCGAGCAACTGCATCTAGCCGATTTACTGGACACAGACGCTCAAAAACTTAGCACAGTCCAACAACATCGACTGGAAATAGCGATGGCATTACTACCTCAACCCTTACTTGTTTTGCTGGATGAACCATTCACAGGCAATATGGGGGATGATGAATTACAAGCCTGTTTACGAAACTACCATGCTATTCATAAGACTGCCATGCTCATCGTTGACCACGAACTCGATATTATCCGGCAAATGTGCCACCGTGTGCTGATTATGAATTCTGGCAAAATCGTAGCAGATGGCAATCCGGCTGATATATTGACAGATGAAATCCTGCTCAACACCTTTTATCTGGCTTAAACGCTAGTAAATTGATGATTATCAAAGGATGTGTATTATGGGCAAGACCACATATTTTTGACAACCCGTTTGCAACCGAAAGAGGTACTCGCAAGGTTTGGGGGAAGTCTTTTCAGGAACAAAGATATAAAACAATTTAGACCACCCCCCTATAAACCGAGGTATCAATTACTAGAAGGTTCTTTGATGGTTGAAGCCTATGAGATTCCCCCGGACAGCAAAGACGATGTGGAAGATATGTTTGGAATCACACCAACAGTTGAAATACGATTCGGATTTGGGGGTAGTGTAGAATCATGGATCGAACATAGGTATATCGAATGTTTAGTGAATTGGTTAAAACGCACTCAGGACGATCTCGTCTTTGAGGCGAATTATAGTTTTCAGTTGGTACGAAAAAATAATCTCATATATGTTGATACAAGCAGAGGCTATTGGGATAAACAAAAACAGGCTCTATTACCGGATGGCTACAAAATCCATGATTTTGAATATGATCTACCAGATATAGATGAGGAAGATAAATATAGCTCATGAGGAATAGATTGCAAAATATTCATCTGGAACAGGTTCATTTTATCGAGATATGATACATGTTACGTACACAAAATCGACGCCCGCTCCTTGAAGTGCATCATATTTCTACCGGATATGAACCCGATACCCCTGCTATTTCCGGCATCAGTCTTGATATTCATGAAGGGGAAATTATTTCGATTTTTGGGCGCAATGGCGCGGGAAAATCAACTGTGCTACAGGCAATCGTTGGCATGTTGCCCGTGCGCGATGGACGTATTCTCTACAATGACCGTGAAATCACCAATATTCACCCTGGGAATGCTTTCAAAGCCGGAATTGCCTATGTGCCGGAAGATGTAAACCTCTTTCCTGATATGACAGTCAGCGAAAATCTGGAAGCCGTATCATTCGGGCACGGGCGTAAAATGAATTTTCAGGAACGTCTCGATTACATTATTCGATTTTTCCCCGTGCTGGAAACAGGTCTCAATCAAAAGGTGCATCGTCTGAGTGCGGCTGACCAGCGGTTGCTCGAAATTGCGCGTGCATTACTCTGGAAACCCCGTTTACTGCTGATTGATGAACCCGCTCTAAATTTATCGGCTGATATTCGTGGCAATGTACTCCAGACCATTCAGCGCCTCAATGCTGATTTAGGTATCACTGTTCTGATGACAGAACCCCACACACACTTACGCATCTCCATTTGCCAGCGTGCTTATATCCTCAAAACAGGGCGACTCATCTACGAAAGTCCGCACGATGAACTCATCAATAACCATTCCGTTATGCGTGAACTCATCGGCTCGTAACTGTTTTTTATATTTTATTTATATTTCATCCGGGACTATTTATGAGTTGGAGTATCTACCGGGGTATAGTCTGATTAATCGCAACCCTGCGAGAAAATAATTATTCTTTAGGAGAGTCTGTTCATGTTTAAACAAACAAAATCTCTTTCCCGCGTGATAACCGTCTTATCACTGCTCCTCCTTGTTCTTTCCGCCGTTTCTTTTACCTCTATCGGTCAGGATGATGCTATGGAAATGGCAAGCTGTGAAGGTGAAGCCCTCACAGACGATTCCCCTGTTGTTACCCTGGGTGCTGCCGTTTCTGATACAGGTAAATATGCCCGTGAAGGTGGCGATACCCGCAATGGCTATACCATCTGGCTCGATTGGGTCAATGATGAATACGGTGGTATCAATGTAGCCGGTGTTTGCCACAGAGCAGAAATCATTTTCTACGATGATGAAAGTGATCCCGATACCGTATCCGTACTGACTGAACGCCTCATCATTGAAGATGAAGTTGATTTCATTCTTGGTCCATACTCCAGCAGTCTGACACAGGTTGCCAGTGTCATCACCGAACGTGAAGACATCATTATGGTTGAAGGTAACGGCGCATCAGAAACACTCTTTGAGCGCGGTTTCCAGAATCTATTTGCTGTTCTGACACCTGCCGGAAGTTACACCCGTAGCGGTATTGAACTTGCTGCCGCAAACGGTGCGACTACAGCAGTCGTTGCTTATGAAGATACCGCTTTCCCGACATCCGTTGCTGAAGGCGCACTCATCTGGTTAGAAGAAAATGGCATTGAAGTTCTCGCTGTTGAGACTTATCCACTGGATGTTACTGATGTAACAGCGATGTTCACCCGTTTCCGTGATCTTGACCCTGACCTTTTCGTTGGTGGTGGTCACTTTAACGATGCAGTCTTGTTCCTGAGTACAGCAGAAGAACTCGGCTTTAGTCCTGACTCCTTCCTGATTACAGTTGGTCCTTCAAACCCGACATTTGTAGAAGAAATGGGCGAAGATTCAAACTATGTACTCGGCGCATCACAATGGGAATCATCGCTTGCTTATGAAGACGCCTACTTCGGTTCAGCAGGTGACTATGCTGTACGTTATGAAGAAGCATTCGGTATCGCTCCGAGCTATCAGGCAGCAGAATCAACCGCAACGGCGCTGGTACTGCACCTCGCTATCGAGGCAGCCGCTTCACTGGAAACAGCCGATGTCCGTCAGGCACTCTTAGACATGGATATTGTCACGTTCTATGGTCCGATTAACTTTGATGAAACCGGGAAGAATGTTGGCAAACCGATGGTAACAATTCAGGTTCAGGATGGCGAGATTGTGGTCGTCGCGCCTGAAGATGCAGCCGTTGCAGAGGTGATTTATCCTGCTCCGGCATGGGACGAACGTTAATTCCCGTGTAATTCCACTTCGCAAGCAAATGGGATGTGCCATCCGGTGCATCCCCTGCTCCAACAAATAAAGGTTTATTATGAATATCTTGCTTATCTTACAATTGCTCATTAACGGCATTTTGTTAGGTGGACTTTATGCCACCATGTCGCTGGGATTTTCGACTATCTGGGGTGTGATGCGCTTGATTAACCTGGCTCACGGAGAATTTCTCTTTCTTGCAGCCTTTGTCGCCTGGTTTTTCTTCAATCCGACCCGTGAACAGGGCTTGACCTTTTCCGCTCCCGCAGAGAATGGCGGAATCATTGTTCTCATTGTGCTTGTCATTGCAGGTCTGGTCATCGGTTTTGCAGGTAGCGGTCTTATCAATCAAAAATACATCAAAGATAATACAATCCGACGGCTCACGGGGACAGGAATCGGAGTGCTTGTTAGTATAATCCTGTATATTATCTGGCAAATGAACGACTTTGCCGCCACAACAATTAGTGTCATGACGATGGTGATGGTTGGATTGGCTTTATCTATCGGCTTCTTCCTCAGTCATATTGTCTGGCGCACCATCATGGGCAAAGAAGTAACCATGCTCATCCGTCTGGCATCTTATGCAGTCGGCGCTCTTGTATCATGGTTGTTTTATACTATCTGGCAGAGTACAGAATTTGCGCCAATTGATCCATTTTTATCTTTGCCGATTATCTTTATCCTGTTTTTTAGTGCCGGATATGCTATCCAGAAAGGTTTTTTCAATCGACTGGTTGAAGGTCCTTACCTGACCATGTTGCTGGTGACATTTGCTGTTTCCATCATTCTGCAAAATTTCATGCTGACGATCTACAGCGCTGACCCCAAACGCATTAACATTGAATATGGCAACGCGATTCCACTGGGCACAGATAATTTGACTATCGGACTTCCGCGCCTGATTACGCTGATTATTTCCGGGCTGATGGTTGTTGGTCTGGCACTATTTCTACAATACACCCGCACAGGATATGCTATTCGCGCAGCCGCACAGAATAAAATGGCAGCCCGTTTGATGGGCATTGATATTAAAGAAGTTTATGCTATCACATTTGCGGTCGCTCTCGCACTTACAGCAATGGCAGGTGTCATGATGGCGACATTCCAGCCTTTCAACCCTGTAGATGGTCCAAAATGGACATTACGTGCTTTTGCAATTGTGGCGCTCGGAGGTCTCGGCAAAGTTGAAGGTGTTGTCGTCGGCGCAATGGTGCTGGGTATTCTGGAGAGCTTTATGGGTGGTTATATTGGCGTCGGCTGGGCAATTACCGCCGCCTTTGCACTGCTCGTATTCATGCTGGTTGTACGTCCACAGGGTCTGACCGGTGGGCTGGTTTCAGCAGAGGAGTAAATTATGGCAGCCGTAAGTACAAAGGTTCAGCAAAAGCGACAGCCCAAAACAGCACTCGATCATATCTCGGATTGGATTACACCGATTCTTGTATTGGGTGCAGCAATTGTCCTGTGGTTCATGGGACCTGAAATGAATCGTTCTGATCTTCGCATTGTCACATTTGCGCTGATGTGGATTGGATTATGTAGTAGCTGGAATCTCATCGGTGGATATACAGGTTATGTTGATTTCGGACACTCGGTTTTTGTCGGTGTCGGAGGATATGTCGCAGGCATTTTGATGGCTCGATGGGGTATTTTAACTCTCGGAGAAGGTGCGGCAATCGCAGAACAGCGCGAGGTACTCTGGACATATATGCAGATGTTTCCGGTAGCATTTATCGTCGGAGCAATTTTCGCCGGATTAATTGGCTATCCAACTCTGCGCTTGAAAGGACCTTATTTTTCAATTGCAATGCTTGGCGTTCTGGTTGCAATGCGTGAAGTCGCCCGCAATAACCCCTTTGACCTGACCAATGGTGGTGTTGGCGTAAGTTTCTTAGCTCCCTTCCCGCGTCCATTGTTCATTTTCCATATGATGCTCATTCTAGCAACGTCGATTTTCTTCATTTCATTCTGGATGTACCGGGTACAGATCGGGAAAATGCTCAAGTCAATCCGTGATGATGAGGTTGGTGCGGATATGCGTGGCATTGATACCACCACTATCAAGCTGGCTATTTTTATGCTCGCCGGGGGATTTACCGCACTCATCGGTGCTACTAAAGCCTACTGGGATGGTTTTATCGACCCGGACACGATTTTCCCGAAAACCTATCACATCGAAATCATTATGATGGTGATGCTAGGCGGAATCGGTCGTCCTATGGGTCCGGTCATCGGTGCGATTCTCTTTTACTATGGCGGTACATTTATCTGGGCGAATGCCGGACAACAACACCTCTTTATCACAGGGGCAATGCTGATTGGCATTATGCTCTTCATGCCGGGAGGTGTATTGAGCTTACTTGACCCTGAAGATAGAGGGCTAGCCTGGGTGATTCGAAGGTGGATACTGCGTCAGGAGGATAAAGTTTTTGCGGACGATGAAGATTTTTCCTTCGCAGAAATTCCCGATGCCGACCGTGTGGCACATGATGAAGTTGCCAAACGACAATATGCAGAGGAAGCCGCGACCAATCCAATAGTCCTTGAAACAAAAGGATTGCTCAAGAAATTCGGTGGTCTTACTGCTGTGAACAATGTCGATTTACATGTGAGACAGGGTGAAATCATCGGTTTACTGGGACCCAACGGGAGCGGTAAAACGACACTCTTCAATTGTGTTAGCGGCGTTTTGCCACCAACAGACGGACAGGTATTTGTGAATAACCGGGACGTTACCGGGCTTTCTCCCTGGCAAATCAACCGTGCCGGACTATCCCGGACATTCCAGCGTATCCGTATCTATCGTAAACAGACTGTTTTCGACAATATGCTGCTGGCACGTAAATGGAAAGGTGTGCCGCCCTGGTTATGGTTGCTCATCGCACCGCCGGAAGTTCGAACTAAAGCTGAAGATTTGATAGACTTCCTCAAAATTCGTCATGTTCGTACTAATCTCGCCAGTAATCTCAGCGGCGGTCAACAACGCTTACTTGAGATTGGTATGACTTTGATGTCAGACCCGGTCATAGTTCTGCTGGATGAAGCGACAAGCGGTGTTAATCCGGCACTGGTGGAAGAAATCAAGGAAGCTATCTGGCGCTTGAACCGCGAAATGGGCATCACCTTCCTGCTGGTTGAACACAACATGACCTTTGCAATGGAATTGTGTTCGCGACTATATGTGCTGGATTATGGAACGAAAATCGCAGAAGGCGAACCACACCAAATCCAGAATAATGATGATGTCATTGAAGCCTATTTCGGACGTGATGATTGATAGGTAGGGGCATGGTGCAACATGCCCCTACACTGACATTTTTTATTACAGATTAAACATAGCATCGGTGAATAAAATGGCAGCACAGGTACAACTCAACAACGATCATATTCAAATCAAACCCCCGGATGATAATGCTCTGCTAAGGATGCGGAATATCCGGGCAGGCTACGGAAAGATTACAATTTTGCATGGCGTCAATATTGATGTCCATGAAGGTGAAATCGTCTGTGTTATCGGACCCAATGGCGCAGGTAAATCGACCGCATTCAAAGCTGTTTACGGTTTCGTCAAACCCTCACATGGACAAATCTTTTTTGGAGATGTCGAGATTGGTGGCAAAGAACCGGATGAAATCATTCAACAGGGTATCACCTTTGTGCCCCAGGGACGCTCAACTTTTCCGCAGATGACAGTCGATGAAAATCTCGAATTGGGGATGTTCCTTGTGCGTGATGAGGCACGTATTAGAAAAGCAAAAGACCGTATCTACGATATGTTTCCGCGTCTGGCAGAGCGTAAAAAGCAAAATGCTGGAACAATGAGCGGTGGCGAACAAAGAATGTTGGAAATCGGACGGGCATTGATGCGTGAACCCCGCATGATTATGCTTGACGAACCGAGTGCAGGTTTAGCACCCTTAATAAGTAAACAGGTTTTCCAGATGGTCAAGGAACTTAACACGGAGATTGGCATCACTGTCTTTATGGTCGAACAGAACGCAAAACAGGGCTTAGAAGTCAGCCATCGGGGTTATGTGCTTGAAAGTGGACGCAATCGTTTCGAAGGGACAGGCGAAGACCTCATCAATAGTTCGGCTGTACAACGTCTTTACCTCGGCGGGCACTAACCATCTATGAAATACTCTCCCGCGCAAACGGAACGTATCGGGCAACGGGTGGTGATTGTTTCGGCACTGGCGCAATTCATCATTTTCGGGATTCGCCTCTCTTTCCCGGCGTTCTTTGCGGAATTCATTCTCACGGAACAATGGAGCAGTGAAGCCGGAGCGAGTATTTTCAGCGTTAGCATGTTGATGTTTGCTTTCGGGTCTGTGCCGGGAGGCATCCTGCTTGATAGATTTGGACCCCGGATTGTCTTTAGCGGAGGGGCAATTCTACTGGCAACCGGACTCATTCTGAGTGGTTTTGCAAGCAACATCACACACTTGATTATTACCTACAGCATGATAGGCGGTGCGGGCTTATCTGTTGTTGGGCTGGGACCCACTGCGGCAAATATCTCGGTCTGGATTCCTCCTGCCCGTCGTGGGCGTGCAATCGGTATAGCCTTTGCCAGCACCGGATTAGGCTCTCTTATCTTCGTTCCGTTATCAACATATATGATTGGCACAATCGGCTGGCGAAATGCCTATTTTATTCTCGGTGGAATCGTATTATGTGTGGTCGTTCCACTGATGGCTTTTGGTCTGGTGCGTCATCCATCACAGACAAAAAACGAACCTGAGCCTCTATCAAACCCTGATGAAGGACAGAGAACAGGCTGGCGACTCTATGCCTTCTCGCCTATCTTCTGGATTTTGATGATTCTAGCATTCACCACAATGGGTCCGGTTCGCTCTCTCACCGTTCATCAAATTGCCATCATGGAATTATCTGGCATTTCACGGCAAATTGCATCCTATGCTGTTGGTTTAGCCGGATTCTTGACCATCATCACTTTTACAGGCTGGGGATTTGTATCTGATAAATTTGGACGCCTGTGGGCATTTGTTCCCGGCGCACTTTGTCTGATGGGTGCGGTGGCTGTTCTCTGGATGCTGGATACTACTCAGAGCAATATCATGTTGTATCTGTATGCTATTTTACTCGCACTCGGAGAAGGGTCTCGCAGCAGTCAGGTTACAACACTGGCAAGCGATGTTTATCAAGATAATAACCCCGGTACTATCAATGGATGGGTTGGCAGCATGTTCGGACTCGGTGCGTCATTTGGTCCCTGGGTGGTAGGGCTTCTGTATGACAGGAGTGGCGCATATTTTCAGGGATTGTCACTGGTTGTGATATTGACTGTCGTATCTATCATTAGCTATGCCATGATCGTGAGAATGCGACGATATGCTACAGTTTAATGCCAGAATCCCACCCTTCATTCGCCTTTATTTCAAGACAAAATTTTAAAAAGTTATATTGAACCCGCGACATCATAAACTGTAAGGATTTACCCTGTATTGTATAGCTAAAAAGGGGTGTTCATTCGCTATAATGTTTATATACATGGAAGGAATCGTGAATGAACTCAGAACACATTGCTGCATTTTTACGTCTTATACCACAATCTAATCAGGATGCTGTTCCTATAAGTGAACTAACAAATGAAACAGACTGCGACATATTATTGGGCTATGCTTTAATGCTGCAAACAATCGGTATCGTTCAGATAGACTTAACCGGCAAGATCAAAGCAACGTCCCAGACTGCACATTATACACTCCACAGTATTGCCTCTTATGCAGAGAATGATTTGCGATGGATTGATGACTGGAAAACCAGAGGGGTACATCGCCAGGATAACGGGTTTTTACAGAATGGCGCGACATTCTTGCATGAATTGGAATCGCGACGCCTCGCAGCACTTGAAAAACCTGCGCCGTCCCGGAGTGAAGAGGTTGTTCAGGTATTCATCAAACGCAGCAACCCGGATACAGGGGAAGCAGAGTTTTTGATGCAGTATGATGCGAATGCAGACCAGTATCAGTTAATCGGTGGACGCCGTAGCCCCGATGATGAAAGCCTTGAAATTGCTATCATCCGTGAAATTGAAGAAGAAGTGTCGAACACGCTTGTCTATGGTCGGGATTATCAACTTGATGTTATTCTGCCGGATATGGCGGTTGCGCCGACACTTTCCCCGACATTTGGCGCATTCACTGAATACCACTTTACGGTATATCACATGACTGACCTCAAACAGGCGATTGAGTTACAGGATGGCGATGCCTGGGTTGCGCTTGATAGTGTGCTATCCGGTGTTGTGGACGCTAACGGGAAGCAGGTGATTGCCTCGGATAATAGTCTCTATCAGCAAATGGACAGAGCAATAAAGGGTGGACTCGGGAACTTACCGGATAGTTTTAGCATCTGATGGTCAGGCACGCTATAATATCTGCTTTCAGGCTTACAATGACGCAGGAAGCAAACTTACATGGATACCCTGACAGCAGGTATGAGTTTACAAAGTCGTGATATTCGACTTCTTGGCAATTTACTGGGACAAATTATCAAAGAACAACATGGTGAAGCAGCATTTGAGTTAGTAGAAGCTGTGCGCCGGACTGCAAAAGCACGTCGCCGGAATATTCCCGATGCTGCTGATAAACTGGCGCAACTCATCAAAGAAACGTCGCTTGAAGAAAAGCAGATTCTCACAAAAGCATTTGCCAACTATTTCCAGTTGACGAATATCGCGGAAGATCAACAACGGATTCGTGTGTTACGTGAACGGGAGAAAGCCAATCGCTTGAAAGAGTCGATTGATACGGCAATTATTGAGCTCAAAGAGAATGGCGCTTCCGCAGATGATATTCGCGGTTTGCTCAACCAGATTCGTTTGCGATTGGTGCTGACGGCTCACCCCAGCGAAGCAAAACGTAAAGAAGTTCTGATTAAACTTCGCACGATTACGCAAATGATGAAACGACTTGAACGTGAGGATTTACTCCCGCGTGAGTTAGATGACCTTGAAACAGAACTCGCCGCAGAAATCGAAGAATTGTGGCAAACCCGCCCGATTCGCTCAAATCAGGCAACAGTATCTGATGAAGTTGATTTTGGCTTGTACTTCATCACAGCAGTTATTATGGATTCGTCTGTTGATATTTATGATGCTCTCCAGAAAACACTTCAAGAACAGTATCCCGATGATGATTGGACATTGTTGCCACCTGTGTTGCGCTATGCTTCGTGGATAGGTGGTGATAGAGATGGCAATCCCAATGTGACGGTCGATGCGACGATGGAAACATTGCATACTCTGCGGGAGGCTGCACGCCGGACGTATCTCAATGAAGTCGCCCAACTTCGCGAACATCTGACCCAACATGCTAATGACTCGATAGTTGGTGGATTGTCGCACAGTATCGGTCGGATGTATTCCGGCGAACCGTTCCGGGGGGCGATGGATGTTATCTGGCAAAATTTGAGCGCAGATCGTTATGCAACAGGTGATGATTTGCTCAAAGACCTTGAAATTGTTCGCGATAGTTTGCTGGAATACGGTGCGACCCGTATTGCTCAAACTGAATTGCGGCGTCTGATTCGTAAGGTGCGTATTTTCGGTTTGCATCTGACTCCACTTGAGGTTCGTGAAGATGCTGGCGATTACGCGACAACCGTGCATGAACTGTTCAAGCACTACGGTATTTGTGATGATTATCTCGGTGCAGATGAAGAGACCAAACAGGCATTGCTCACACAGGAAATTAAGAATATTCGTCCACTGTTCCCGACATTGCTAGATAAATTCGACCCTGTGACACAGCGTATCGTCAATATGTGGCGTATGGTCGGTGAGGCACATAAACAGTACGGTTCTGTGGTGATTGACACCTCGATTGCTAGCATGAGTAAAGAAGCCAGTGATGTGCTGACGATGTTGCTCTTTGCCAGCGAAGTCGGTGTTGCGGATAGTCTCCAGATTGTGCCTCTTTTTGAGACGATTGCTGACCTCAAGGCTGCGCCGGATGTGATGAAAACCGTATTCAATAACCCTGTTTATCGTGACCATATGGAAAAACGTGCCGATGATCGCGGTTTGCATCAACAGATTATGATTGGCTACTCGGATAGTAGTAAAGACGGTGGTTATCTAGCATCCAACTGGAATCTGTACAAAGCACAACAGAAATTGACCGAAGCCTGTGCTGAAGAAGGCATCCTGCTGGAATTGTTTCACGGACGTGGCGGAAGTATCGGGCGTGGTGGTGGACCAACCAACCGTGCGATTCGTTCTCAGCCACCACAATCGCTCAAAGGCGGGATTAAGATTACCGAACAGGGCGAGGTGATTGCCTATCGCTATAGCAACGCTGATATTGCTTATCGTCATTTGCATCAAGTAATGAATGCGGCTATCCGTGCGGTCAGCAAAGAAGATGACTATCAACTCAAGCCAGAATGGATTGAAGCGATGGACATTCTCTCGGAAGCCGGACGGAAAACCTATCGTAGCTTTGTTTATGAGCATGATGGTTTCCTGACTTACTGGCAAGCAGCGACTCCGATTAGTGAGCTATCTCAATTGCGGATTTCATCACGACCTGCGAAACGTGCTAGCAAAGGTGGATTCGCGGCGATGAGGGCGATTCCCTGGGTATTTTCCTGGATGCAGAGCCGCGCGATTATTCCAAGCTGGTTTGGTATCGGGACAGCCTTTGAGACACTTTGTGAACAGCGTGCAGATGGATTGGCAATCCTTCAAGATATGTATCAGAATTGGCGTTTCTTTAGCTCGGTGGTGAATAATGCCGAACTGGATGTCGAGAAAGCCGATATGGGTATTGCTGAGATTTACTCGCGTCTGGTTGATGATGAAGCTGTGCGTGATGAAATGTTCACCTGGATTAAGAACGAACATGCCCTGACCTACCGTAAAATCTGTGAAGTGACCCAACAGGCTCAATTACTGGAGCGCCAATCTGCGATTTCTAATTCGATTGAGCGGCGTAATCCATATGTTGACCCGCTAAACTTCATTCAGGTTGATTTATTGCAGCAGTTGCGTCAGACTGACCCTGAAAGCCCTGAATTCCAGGCGATTCTGGAAGCGGTGCTGGCGACGATCAACGGGATTGCAGCCGGAATGAAAACAACGGGCTAAGTTTTGCGTACAGGTTCATGAGACAGATACAGGATTGGAATCATCATGAGCGATTTACCGGAAAATTTCATCGAGTATGTTCAACATCATGAACGGGTATGGGGGACGGAACATTATCCTGACCGTCCTACGCTTGCACAAATTCTTGATGCTGAGATTGTGGTCTTCTGGCAATTATTGGGTCCCGAGAATATTCAAAATCGGCGCTTCCGTGTGACATTACATGAGACGCTGGATGAAATTGAACAGTATTACACGAAAATGGTCTTTCGCAGTCAGATTGAGCCACCGAAAGACCGCATTCATCGTATCTGGCACAATCAAAATCGGGTACGGATTGTAGATGTGAAAGTGCAGTTCACCTTTGAAGAGGATGAGGAGTAGGGGCTTGGCGCGCCAAACCCCTACCATAAATTCTAAAACTTCCAGTAACTTACAATGCAATAAAGCAGTAAAAATGCAAAGTTCAACCGGATAAATTTTGTCTACCCCCATCCCCTAAATCCCCTTCCCCAAAGTATTGGAGAAGGGGACTTTCAACTTCTTGATGTGGCAGACTGGCAGGGGATGTAAAGTTTTCTGCCAATAGATTGGTTCTCCCCATTTTTTACTGCGCTAGCTCTCTATTTTTACTGTGAATTGTCCACATCATGCGTTTCACCCTCTCATTTTCAGGATAAGCACCGGTGATATAACCCCGATGCTACCTGTTTCTATTTTTGAGTGTTTTTTTCTTGTGGCAGTGAGTTCTGGCAATCTGTGTCAGTTGCGCTATTTTTTGTCAGGTCTGCCGGAAATCGCTGTTTTCGCATGGCATTTTTGTGTCGGAATTTTGCCTGACTGCCGATTGCGCCAATCGCGCTTCATTCAGTTTCAAGTCGCGGATATGACGCATCTCACCCTACATGGATAGTAGCATATTTTGAGGTCGGGATGTCGTGCATATGAACGTTGATATGAACGGTTTTTCTTATTTTGATTGATCCCAATCAGTGGATTCAAATTTCTGGAATTCGATGAGGTAGCCCTCCGGGTCTTTGACGAAGAAGTGATAAATATTATAGGTTTCATTGAGCCGGGGAGCGTATTCGCATTCGATGCCCTGAGATGTGATGCGTTCGTACCAGGCATCGACTTCCTGTGTGACGATGGTGAAAATCACGCCATCTTTTTCACGCGGGGTTGCCCGTTCACAGAGACCAAAATAGGCTTTACGTCCGCTGATGTGATAGATACGGCAACTGCCCTGGTCTACAGCCAATTCAAATCCGAGAACATCTTCATAAAATGGGGCAGTTTTTGCTAAATCTTCGCAATACAAAAAAGTGATTTGTTCATCAATCGGCAGGTGCATGAATTCGTTTTCCTCTCAATAATTTTTGAACCACAGAGACCCGGAGACACAAAGAAAATCAGTCATCGGTTTCTGCTGGAATCAGGAATTGTAAATTGCAGCGAAAAAACGCTATTGTCATCAGTGTTTATGGTAATGTTCCCTCTGTGCTGTTTGATTGCTTGAATGAGTAATGACGAGTTGGATATATGCTCTATGATAAGATATTTCCCATAATAATAAGCCAGTTCTTTGTCGGTACTGAATTCGATATGATGCGTCTCATCTGAATATGAAAGATTCACCTTTTGAAAAGAGGGTTTCGAGTTTCTCATACTTGAGAATAAATTGACAAGGACAGTCTTAATTTGCTGTCTATCCGCAAAAATCTCAGGCAATTTATCCTGTATGGTAAGTTCGAGAGGTGGAAGTTTTTTATCGTCAAGAAAATAGTCGTATCCGATGTAAGTAATAAGATTTTCCAGGCTAAACCACTCCGGTTCAAGTTCAATGGATGGCTTCCTGTATGATGTCCATTGTTCCAGGCATGTAAATACTTTGAATGTACGGGTGATTGTATTTTGAATTTGGTCAATTAGTTTCTCACGACGATTGTCTGTTAGCCTGGTAGCGATTTTTTCATCTGTTAACATTGTGGCATTGAGCGTGATCATCGTGATGCACTGTCTCAAATCATACAATGCAATGGACATTGATCCATCAACATCTATTGAAGCCTCAAGTATAGCCAGGCGTTTTTTCAATACAAGCACATTTATGGGCAGATACCAGACATCATAGATTGATTTTGCATGTAGTTTTACAAACGTATCATCATATGTGGTGAGCGTTACAATGAGATAATTTGTAGATTCACCCCATTTGGTCAATTCTGCTTCAGTTGTTGGAATACTTTCAGGGTCGAGGATGACGATTTTGCGACGATAATTTTTCTCTGATGCGGTGTCGTGATTGCTCACATGGATGACATCCATAGTCGTTGCGTTCTGAATATCCCTGACAAGCGATTCATCCGTTGTGACAACGACCACATATTCATCACTCATCGGGTATGTCCTCTTTCGCGATGGGAATCATGAAATGAAATATTGAGCCTTTACCCGGTTTGCTCTCAGTCCAAATTTCGCCACCCATTTTCTCAACAACGTTTTTGGTTATGGATAATCCTATACTGAGCATTGGATCATTTCCAACTATTTTGCCATGAGTATATCTTTTGAATAACAGGGCAAGTTCGCTATCTGAAAAACCATTTCCAGAATCTGTCACCGAGATTTGGATGAAGTCTTTATTCTGTGTAGCAATAAGCTTTATTTTCCCTTTGTCAGGGGTGTATTTATGGGCATTTGAAATGAGGTTGGTCAAAACTTGAATGAAGCGTGTTTCATCGCCTAAAGCCAGTGGTAAGTCATCGGGGATAGATGTATCAATAGTTTGCTCCTTGTCGGAAAGCAAACGCTCAAAGGGTCGAAGGACTTCACTTATCATAGGCTTGACCTGAAATGGTGATTTGTCGATAGGCATGGGACCTATATCAAACCCGGCTGTATCCCTCATGTCATCAGTGATACTGAACATTTCTCCAGCATTGGATTTAATTATGTCCAGAAATATTTGTTGTTGTTCTGTTAATTCGCCTGCCATGCCTGATAGGATTACATCCGTATATCCTTTGATAGATGCGAGTGGATACTTTAATTCATGTGCTAGACGATTTAGTTCTCGTCGATGTTCAATTGTCATTAACGATTGCAGAAGAGATATTGGCAGAAATACATAATCTTCACCATCTAAATCTGATAAATCAAAATTGTCCGTTAGCTTGTCTATCTCAAATTTGCTGAGGTCAATATCGTCTTCAATAATATAGAGTTTCTTATTCGTCATCGGGCGTACTCTCTTTTGCAACGGGAATCGTGAAATGGAAGGTTGAGCCTTTACCCAACTTGCTCTCAGCCCAAATTTCCCCGTTATGAGCATTGATAATGGTTTTTGTTAACATCATTCCTAACCCTTTGCCTGTTTCTTTATCAATGGAGTTTTCAGAAAATAGCTTTTCCAAATATTCCTGTGACATACCAATGCCATTATCAGAGACCGAAATTTAAATATAGTCATCAATATGTCGGGCATGAATCTGTATAGTGCCTTTTTCAGGCGTGAACTTGTTGGCATTGCTAATGAGATTTGTCAAGATTTGAATCAATCGCCTATCATCGGCAAATGCTAATGGCAGATTATCCGGTATATTTGACTCAATAGTTTGTTGCTTTTCAGCCAGGATTGATTTAAATGGTCGGATAGTTTCTTCTATTAGAGGTGTGATTTCTGTGGGTGATAATTCGATATAAAATGGTGTTTGAAGCTCAGGGCTATCTCTCATGTTATCAATGATAATGTGCATTTTTCCGGCGTTGGATTTAATTGTCTCCAGAAATTTTTGCTGTTGTTCCGTCAATTCTCCTGCCATTCCTGTTAGTAGTACATCCGCATATCCTTTTACGGATGCGAGAGGTACTTTTAAATCATGTGTTAGCGCGTAAATTTCTCTTGCATGTTCATTTGAAGTTTCACTGAGGTATTTCCCAATCATTTCTTGAAGCTCATCCACTGTCAGAAACACATAATCATTCCCATCTAATACTGATAAATCGGGATTATCCGGCAAAGTTTCTATCTCAAATTGGTTGAGGTCAATATCTTCTTCAATGGTATAGAGTTTCTTATTCGCCATCGAGACTATCCTCTGAAACAATATCTGGATTGCGGAGGAAGTTGTCGCGTGTGCCCTGTGTTGCGGCGAGTTGTTCTTCTGTGAAGAGTGACCAGAAGAGTTCCGGTGTGGCGACCTGTCCGTCTCCTGCCTGTGCGTAGGCGGCAAGTAAATCGAAAAATTCTTCTGTGCCGATGTCTTCGCGCAGGTTATGCAGCATCTGAACACCACGTAAATAGACGGCATTGATATAATCGCGTGCGGATTCAAACTGATAGACATCGCTATCAACATTGCCCTGTGGATTGAACCAGGCGACACGGAATGACCACCACCACTCGCGGAATTGCGGATAATATTCCTCGATGTAGATGTATTCGCTATAGGTGGCGAGTGCTTCATCTAACCAGGGGGCATATGCCGCATCATTGCCGACACGGGCGTACCACCACTGATGTGCGACTTCGTGAATGGTAATCATCGAGAGATAATTCTGGATGCCACCGTCGAAGCTATAGAACCAGTTTGTGCTGACAAAGACCAATCCGCTAAATTCCATACCGTCAGGGAAATCACCCTGCACAACCATAAATCTATCATAGGGGTATGCACCGAAGAGCGATTCATATTGCTCGAATGACTGTGTAGTGATTGTCAGGGCATGTTCTGCGCCATTGACTGTGTTTTCTTCGATTGTGCGAACGGTATCGCCAAAATGATAAACCTGTATCATGACACCGCGATTGCTCGTTCTCTCGCTGATAACCCAGCTGGGACTCATGCTGAGAGTGAAATCACGGGCGCTATTCAGCACATAATGCCATTGATTATCGCCTGTTTCTTCGGCTGTTCCCGGTGCAGCAATGATAATCGGACTATTCGCTGTGATATTGAGTTGCACATCCCAATCTGCCTGTTCCAGCACATTTTGTTCACCAATAGATTGAGCATCATGTAAAAGCCAGGTTTCGTTATAGCGTGTGGCAGGCGTCGGTAGCCAGTGTCCTAAATTGAGTTGACGGTCACTATAGCCGAAGAATCCTTTAAATGACTGCGCTCCGATACCAATCCGGGGGACAGTCAGGGTAAATTCTAAGTTGACCTGTGCCATACAACCTGGATTGAGTGTTACCGGGAGACGCACAGTCAGTCGATTGCGGTCTAATGTGTAGAACGGTTCTGCCCCGTTGAGGTCGATGCTTTCCAGTAAAAATGCACCGTCATAAGCATGAGGTTCGACTGCAAAGACAATTTCTGCCAGCGCGACCTGCTCATCATTGCGATACTGTATTTCCTGTGATACCTGAATTGTTTTTCCGGTGTAATTAATGTTCGCGACAACATCATGCTGAATGTGTTCGCCTTCCTGTTCGACACCACAGGTATAGGGTGAAACTGTTGGTTCGGGGGTGTCAGGGTCAGGCTCGGGAGTGTTGGTCGGGATATTGTTAATGACACGGGTGGCTGTCGGGTCAGGGACAGTTGTTGCAGGTTGTGAAATGTTGACATAGTTGTGCGTCGGAATGGTAACGACAGGCACAGGTGTGGACTCTGCCAGGTTGCAGGATGTCAGGACAAAAATAATTGGTATGAGTGCAAAATATAGTCTGTTCATAGGATAATCATAAACTTGAATAACAGCTTTTGCCAATGTAGAGTTGGGGGATAGTTGGTCAGGCATCAGGTTTCCAGTATTGGTGATTTTAGTAAAGAAATTCGAGATGTTGTATGTATCGTAAGCAAATCAAAACGAAGTCTATTTTCCGGAAAATTCGAGCAATTCGCAAGTTATCACGATGGCGTCAGCATGTTCCTTATACGTTGCCTTTAGTCGTTGCGGGGGCGTTGATGGCGACCTATAAAAGTGATGCTGAAATTGATTGGCGACTATTGACCGTCACGCTGGCGAATGTGCTGGCGATGGTTTTTGCTTTCATGATAAATGATGTGATTGATGCCCCCGATGATGCGCTAAATCCGATCAAGAAAAAGAGCAATGTTATCAGTCAGGGGATATTGTCTATAAAAGAAGCGAATGCTATTTCCGGCGGGATATTTTTGCTATCGGCTGTGCTTTTTTTGCCGGGTGGATTATGGAGTTTTTTCTATGGAATGAGTACGCTGATTTTGAGTTTTCTCTATTCTGCGCCACCCTTCCGCTTGAAAGCCCGTCCGATAGTGGATGTGCTATCGCATGTGTTGATGTTGAGCGCCTTATTGATGCTGAGTAGCTATTTTGTGTATTCGACTGCGCTATCGTCTGCCTGGTGGGTGATTGCCGCTATTACTTTCGCCTCGGCATATGGTCAATTTTATAATCAAGTTGATGATTTCGAGACAGATAAACTTGCGGGATTGAACAATACTGCGATGTTGCTCGGAAAACCGAATACACAGCTTGCGATGATGCTATCAGCCGTGTTGACTGTGATTTGTTTTGTGATGGCGATTGTTTCCGGTGTGTTTCCGCTCTGGTTGGGATGGGTGCTGGCTGTGGTGATAGTCACGCTGGCATTATTTCAATGGGATGTGGATATGCGCGGCAATGAAACGGATTCGTCCGGTATGGTTCAGCAACCGGTATTGATTGCAGCAAACATCGTGGTTTTCATCTGGCTCTTGAGTAATATCGGCTTGATTGGAATTGGCTAGAGTTTCGTTTAGCGTGGTGCTACAATGCGGACATTCTTGATGATTGTTAGGACTGAATTTCATGGATGCGCTTGCTTTTATACATGACCGCCTTTTCGAATCACAGATGATTTTCTCATTCATGCTCGGCGTTTATGCGGCATGGCTCAGTGCCGGGAAAAAGCCACTTTCGGGAAATTTTTTCGGGTCGGTTGCTGTGTATGCGATTTTGAACACTGTCATTTTTGTGATGGGTATCATTTTGCTAATTAGTGGATATACCGTTGAAGGTGGCGGACGTGTTGTGATTTATATCCTGTACATGCTATTCCTGATTGTGATTTTACCTGGATTGTTTGCGATTATGCGTGGACGGGATGACCGCTCCGCCGGGTTGACTTTCGGCATGTTTGCGATGTTCAACGCTGCTGTCTCATTCAGCATGGTTGAGCGTGGTCTGGCAACCTGGATTGCCAATATTCAATGAAACGCTTTTTGCTCATTTTGTTGGGGCTGTTTATTGCTGGCTGTGAGGCTCAGGCGACACCGATTGCAGCACTCATCACCCCGACAGATACGCCTCCTCCCACAACTGTGCCATTACCGGAATTGCGTTATGCTGTGGCTTCAAATCTCGTGCCATATGCTGGTAATTTAGAGCAAACAGTTGCTTTTGAGGTCTATGATTCCAATTTGCCACTATCAGAATATGACGTGGTGGTGGCTTACGGGGTTTATGATGGATGGCAGCAAGCACCACAATCACACAGGGTATCGCTCGTATTGAACCCGAATTTGCCGCCATTCGATGATGCAACAATTCGCGGCATGATTCCTCAGATAATTGATATTCAAGCGGTGCTGGATACGATTGCGATTCCGGGTGTGCAACAGACTGCTGTTTTAACAGTACAATCCTCGACTGTGTTACGGACAGAACTGGCAAATGCCGGTTATCCCGATGGTTTTCCGGTCACGCTGGCAACAGAAGTTGTTCCGGCTGTAGATATACTCATCGGGCAATTGTCACAGTTAGCACTGGATGTCCGCTTGATTGAAATTAGTGATACTGTTCTCAGTGATAATCAGGCGCATATGCTGTTATTCATGTGGTCACAGGAGAGTGAACGGGCAACCTGGTCAGCACAGGTTGGGGATGAGAATGTAATCGACCTGTGGACAATGCCGATTAGTTATGTGACTGCTGAGGGGATACAGGTCGAATTTAATGAGAATGGCTTGCCAATACCTCTTGAGTGAGTTTTGCCACTAACTCCAGTAATCATAAGTAATCACGTAAACAATCCATTTATCAGGATTACTTATATCTATAAAACTCCACTGCACTATTCCTATATCCCATGATGAATATGTACCTGCTATTGAATCATCCGGTTGCGTCCAATTTCCAAATTCCATGTAATAGTCAAATTGTCCACCTTCTAATTGAATATGCTCGAAATTTTCTATGTGTGTCGATACCTGTAGTATTTCAATATCTTCCGGTGTAATTTCAAAACTTAGCCACATTGTGCAATCAGTTTCCAGAAAGTCGCCATTAACAAGTATGCTATACATCAGATTTGATGCGGAGTCTGGAAATTCCATGTATGTAAATTTCTCAAAATTCTGTTTAGAAGGAAAGGGTGTGCCAAAACATCTTATAGAGGGATTCGTAAGCGCAAACACCATAATACCGATAAACGCAAAAGCTATTGTCATAATTATTGATAGAATAACTACAATTTGCTTTAGTAATTTGCGAGATCTAAATTCATTTTTCTGTTTAACCATTGATCGTTCCTGGCTATTTCGACAATTAACATTTCAGAGATACTCACTCATAAGGTATCCTCGATGAGTGAGTTTTACCAATATTTTTCGGCGACGATGTAGACGACCCATGTCTCTGAATTGCTGGTATCAATGAGTATCCATTTAGCTGACCAGGGTTGTGCAGACATACCCCATCCAACCAATGATGTTTCGGTTGGTTCAGCACCCGTTTCTTGCATTTGCGTACTGATTCCGTATAGATAGTTACTCGAATTGTATTCCTCCAGGTCGATCTCTTCCACATTTAAGAAACTCGCGACTAATTCATCATAATCCTGCGGGTCTATTTCAAATTGAACGGTGTACGTACAATAGGATTGTTCCATCAAATCATCTGTCGTTCTGATAGAGTATGTCAGATTTGATGCTGATTCAGGGAATTCGATGTCAGAAAATTTCTCAAGATTGAGTTGAGATGGAATAAGAGAAGCCTGGCAGATGATTTCTGGATTTGTCAGCGCAAATATAAACATCACCACACAGAAGACGAAGAAACATCCGGCACTCACAATAATGATTGCCAGACCACCCGCAATTTTTCTCAGGGGAGGTTTATTTCCAGGCTGTGTCTTTAACTTTTTGGGGCTACTGTCTTTAGACAATGAGTCCATTATGTGATTTCCATGATGTGTATTTCAGCTATACTAAACTCATTATAGACCATAGCCTAGATTGTTCATTGTGGAAATTATCCTCACACACGAAAACGCCGATTTTGACGCTGTTGCTTCGATGCTGGGCGCATATAAGCTCAACATGGATGCGCTTCCTATTTTGCCAAAAACACAACATGCGAATGTCCGTGAATTTTTGACGCTGTATAAAAATGGCTTGCCCTTCATCGCATGGGATGATTTTGATGATGGGGCATCCGTCAAAAGTATCATTATCACTGACACAGCGCGTCGTGCATCTATCCGCAATATGAAAGACGATGTTCCCACACTCATTTTTGAGCATCATCCGCTCAAACGTGACTTGCATCCCTATGAAACATGGGCAGGGGACGATATCGGGGCGGCAACGACTTTGCTGGTGGAGCGTATCCGCGAACGAAAAATCGAGTTGACTTCACTTGAAGCGACTCTGATGGCACTGGGTATCTATGCTGATACAGGAAATTTTACTTACGGCGGCACGACCTCACGGGATATTCGTGCGGCGGCATGGCTTTTAGAACATGGTGCTGTGCTGGATACGGTGCAACGCTTCTTGAATAATCCTCTCAATCAGGAACAACAGACACTTTTAGATCAACTGATGGAAAATATAGATAGTCGTTCAATCAATGGCTTTGATATTAGTCTGTGTACGGCACATGCCGATAAAGTGATTAATAGCATCAGTTCTGTGGTCACTGTCTTGCGGGATATTCTGGATGCAGATGCGCTGATTGTGCTGGTTTCGATGCCGGAGCATGTTCAATTGATTGCACGCAGTACACAGGATGCGATTCATGTCGGGGAACTGGCAAAAGAATTTACCGGAGGCGGTCATCCACGTGCTTCTGCGGCAGCTATCCACAAAGCAAATTTAGAAGAAACCCGCGAAAGCGTGTGGCGTTATTTACGGGATAATGTTCGTCCTGCGGTGAGAATCGCGCATTTAATGTCTTTCGGGGAAGTACAGACAGTTGATGCGAGTGAGAAAATTACCGATATTATTGCCCGGATACGACGTATTGCACATGAAGGTTATCCTGTGCTTGATGAGGGCAAAGTCGTCGGGCTGTTGACACTGAACAGAGCAGATAAAGCGCTCGAACACGGCTTAAAACAGGCGACTGTCCGAGATGTGATGGAAGAAGGGAAAATCGCACTGTCACCGGATGACCCTGTAAGTTTACTCGAAGAAACAATGGTCGAGAGCAAATGGGGGCAAATTCCGATTATTGATGACTCTCACAAACTAATCGGCATTGTGACACGCACCGACCTCATCAAACATTGGGCGCAAACACATCCGGCAAAAGCGATTACGACCCCTGTAATCGAATCTGAAAAAGCGGAAAAAACGCTCGGGCAACACAATATTAAACTGATTGCACAAATTGCCACTTTCGCACAATCTCACAAAAATTATATGTATATGGTCGGCGGGGTTGCGCGGGATTTACTGCTAGAACGTTCGAATTTTGATATTGATTTTGTGATTGAAGGTGATGCTATCGAATTTGCAGAAGCATTGCAGGCGGAATTTGGCGGACGTGTGCATCCTTATCCCCCCTTCAGGACTGCGACCTGGACATTAGACGAAGCATCAGCAGGGAAATTAGGCTTATCGCTGGATATGATTCCTGACCATCTGGATTTTGCGACTGCCCGTAGTGAGTTGTATGAGCATCCGACAGCCTTGCCGACCGTTTATAACAGTGGTATCAAGCTAGATTTGCGACGACGTGACTTCACGATTAATACCCTGGCGATTCAACTCAGTCCACAGCGTTTTATGTGGCAAATTCTCGATTTTTACGGTGGATTACCTGATCTCGACTCTCGATTAATCCGTGTTTTGCATAGTTTGAGCTTTGTGGATGACCCGACACGAATTTTACGGGCGGTGCGATTCAGTGAACGTCTACAATTCACAATCGAACCACGTACAACCGAATTGATTCAGACAGCGTTACCAATGCTCAAGCGCATCACAGGGGAACGACTTCAAAATGAGATTGCGTTGATTCTACAGGAAGAAAATGCTGCCCGTGCAATACTCAAATTAGAGGCATTGAGTGTTTTGAAGAATATTCATTCTGATTTTCAGTTGATTGCCGATGTGACCCCGGTATTTCACCAATTAAAAGCAGACAATCTACCGGATTGGATAGAAGATTCGCTGTTATTACGCTGGCATTTACTGATGGCGCATGTTCCTCATGAAAGTGTTAGTGAGATTTCTCAAGATTTATTGATAGGGCAAAGTAAGGTTAATTCCTTTACTCTGACAGCAACACTGGTTCAGGATTCTGTAATTTTACGTGATAAGACCGCGTTAGTGAGCGATATTGTGAAGCAATTATCTCCTCTCAGCGAAGACGCATTAATGGCTATCTGGTTGAGTCTGGATGATTCATTTGCACGGGAACGCATCGAACAGTACCGGACTGACTGGCGACATATCAAGCCGACTGTGGATGGCAACACACTCAAAGATATGGGACTGAAACCGGGTCCGGCATTCCGAACTATTTTAGAACGTCTACGCAATGCGTGGATTAACGGGCTTATCTACAATGAAGAGCTGGAAAAATCTTACTTAAAAACGATTATTGATGAGGTTTACGATGAGCGCTCAGGCGGAAATTAATCGGCTTGCGATTCAACTGGATGTGACGATTCGTAAATTGCGGCGCGATGACCTGCCAAAATTAGAGTGGTACGGTGAATTTAAGCATTATCGCCGCTTATTCAGACGCTCATATCAGGGACAGGTTGATGGTAGTCGTTTGATGCTGGTTGCAGATGTTAATGATTTTCCTGTCGGACGCTTATTTATTCAATTTTATAGTCCGAAATCACGGGTTTCCGATGGTCGCACGAAAGGGTATCTCTATTCTTTTCACGTGATGGAAATGTTCCGGGGACAGCAAATCGGTACACGATTAATTCACAATGCAGAAGCAATTTTACGCAATAGAAAATTTCATAAGGCAACGATTGCGGTTGCAAAAGAAAATATTGGCGCGTTGAAACTTTATCAACGGGAAGATTACGTAATCTATGGAGAAGATAAAGGACAGTGGCAGTATTATGACCATCGTGGACGGGTACGATCCGTTAACGAACCTTGCTGGCTCTTAGAGAAACAATTGTGAAAAATTTTGCAATATAACAATTCCATTAGATTTACCCTACGCTTGAAACCATTAAGATAAATTGCTTGACAGGATGTTAAAAGTGTTATAAAAATTGGAAGGATTTCAAAAGCATGAATCTATAATTAACATCTGTCAAGAAAATGTGAGGCAATCAAGCCTATGCCAAGCAATGTGCAAACGGTTTCAATCACACGCTGGAACAAAAGCCAGCATCCATCAATGTCAAATATCATTCGCGAAATGAAAAATGATGGATTACGCCCGTATATGTGGTCAAATATGCCGAATCATCGTTATGCGGTTCGGAGCCACAATTACGATAAGGTGCTCTATGTGATTGATGGTGTAGTTGAGGTTACACTACCTGATAGCAATCAGCGTGTGAAACTCAAAGCGGGAGACCGTATCGACATCCCTGCCGGTGTACGTCACGGAACAATTGTTGGACGTTCAGGCGCAAAATGCGTTGAAGCTAGCACACGCGGCACAGTACGTAATCGCCGCTAAGTGACAGCAACATAGAAATGCTATCATTAAGAGAGGAAATCCCTCTCTTTTTTGATTCAATCAAGAATAGTGACTTTTGTATCGTAATCGTTTGACAATTCTCCTGTAATGTTTTGGCTGTATCACTCATAATATGAAGTCGTTCCAGTAAACAAGCCACTCTCGTGGTTCATCACAATACAGTTAAAAAAATGAGTTCACGAAAGTTTGTAAAACAGCGCGACACTCATTTGTCCAGGGAAGGTATTCTATGGAAGAAGTAACACTCGGTATCGCACTTGTCGCAGGGTTGTTGTCGTTTCTCTCGCCCTGTGTCTTGCCCCTTGTACCAGCCTATGTCAGCTACATGGGTGGACGTGCGGTGCATCAGGTATCGAAAAATGAGGACAAACAGAATCGTTCATTACAATCGCGCCTTGCTATTTTTATACATGGACTCGCCTTTGTTCTGGGATTTACATTTGTCTTTGTCAGTCTGGGTCTAGCGACAACGGCACTGGCACAATGGAGTGTTGAAACCAGTATTAGCAATGGAATCGGGGGAACTGTTGTATTGGACGGGTCTCAAATTAGCCGGAACGTTCCGCTAATCACAGAGATTATTTCCCGCATTGGTGGCATTATCATTGTTTTCTTCGGCTTGCATTTTATGGGAACATTGCGAGGATTTTTCGCCTGGTTACGCAAGAATCCACAGTATCTTGAGAATTTCCCGATATTGCTTATGTTGATGGGGCTTGTTGTGATACTTGCATTATGGGGTGTCGCATTTGCTGTGTTACAGTGGACAATTGCAAGTTTACTGATTCGTATTCTGGCGCTGGTTATTTTAATTGTCTTGCTGGTCATGCTATATACCCGAACACCTCTGGGAAAAATCGGGGATGCTATCTATGAACAGCGCGAATCTTTAGGGACATTGCCGACAACTATTATGGTTGTTGTATTAAGTATTCCTCTGTTTATGTGGGCATTCGGGACAGATTTCATGCCAGCGCGGGGTGTTCAGGATGCCTTAGCTTATTTTGATAGCTTTATTGCGCGGAATAAGGATTCGCTGACTATCGCTCTACCTGCTACTGTTATTTTTATTCTTGTGTTGTTTCTGGGGCGTGCATTCGACAAACCACAGGAATACTGGACTAAACTCATCACAGGAATAGAAACAGCGCTTTATACGGATACACGCCGTGATATTAACCCCACAGCATCCAGTAGTTTGCGTGGCTCGTTCATTATGGGCGTGACTTTTTCGGCAGGTTGGACACCCTGTATTGGACCAATCTACGGTGCAATTCTGCAACTTGGTTTACAGGGCGAAGTTTTACAGGCGGGTCCTCTTTTGCTGAGCTATTCACTTGGTCTTGGTATCCCCTTCCTGTTAACGGCAGTATTGCTGGATGGTGCTCAAGGGATTTTGCGTCGTTTACAGCGTTATATGGGCAAAATCGAGTTATTCACAGGCACATTGCTCATTTTCATCGGTGTACTGGTGGCGAGTGGACAATTACAGAGTTTGAGCCAGAATTTGACGCCCGAACAGACAAACTTCTCAATCAACATCGAAGAGTGCGGGACAGGTGTGGCTCAGGGGCATATTCGACCGGGTGAATTTGGTGCTTGTATGAATGACACAGTTCATCCTGTGGCAATCGGTCAGGGTATATCAGACGCATTTGGTAGCGAAAAAAGTGAAATTGTCTATGTGATCTCGATTGATGAAGCCGAAACCATTGATGTGGATTTAGCCCGGATTGATGGCAGTTTCCCCGGTATAGTAACAGTATTCGATGATGATGGAAATGAGATTGCCAGCAGCAGTGAGATTATGGCAATTGATGAGCGTAATTATCGCATTTTAGAGAATGTTGAATTGAGCGTTTCCGGTCGTTATCGTGTGATAGCTACCCGCACCGATGATAGTTCCGATGAATTCGAGTTCCGTTTGACGATTCGCCATGATGATGGTGATGTTGAGAGCGAAACAGGGGCAATCGAGATTGAGACCGTTGGAGGCATTGAAGATATTGCCTCAAGCAGTGATGGCGCAATCGGGCTGGATATTGGTGATGTTGCGCCTAATTTTGAAGTGACCACAATTTCAGGGGAAACGACATCACTTGAAGCATTGCGCGGACAGATTGTGCTGATTAACTTCTGGGGAACATGGTGCGGACCCTGTATCCGTGAAATGCCGGATTTACAGGAAGTCTATGAGCAATACGGTGATGAAGGCTTCACGATTTTAGCGCTGGCAACACGCGGTGATACTGAAACTGATGTCATTGACTTCCGTGATGAACATGAATTGACTTTTACGTTGATTGTAGACGAGGGCGACGTGATTAATGACCGATATGGCGTGATTAATCGTCCGAGTACCTTTGTTGTCGATCAGAACGGGGTGATTGTTTTCCGGCATTTTGGTCCTGTGGTCGAAACACAGATTGCTGAATTGCTTGATGGCTTGATGGAAGGTTAGCCACAGACCATCATGCAGTTTTCCCGGTTTCAACAAATTGGTTTATGGATACTTGCCGTTGCTTCTTTAGTAACGGCTCTTTCGTTGTTATGGTGGGCAGGTTTACCGGAACGCGCTGATTTTAGCGGCTTTGTGATTGATGGTATCTATGTTGCGCCGGAAATTGGTGGCATAGCTCCTCCGATTGAAGCAGGAACACTATCTGGAGAGCGTGTTTCCCTGGCTGATTTTCGCGGTGAATCGGTGGTGATTAACTTCTGGGCGACCTGGTGCGCTCCCTGTGCGATTGAGATGCCGGAATTACAGTCGTTGCATGAGGAAACGGGTGTGCCTATTTTAGGCGTGAATATTGCTGAACCGGAACAATTCATTGATGTATGGGTTGATGAGTATGCTCTGACATTTGATATTGTGCTTGACCCGGATAGTATCATTTATGAGCAATATCGTGTTATCGGACAACCGTCTACTTATGTGGTCAGTCCTGATGGTATAATCACTCATATCTTTTATGGTCCGACGACAGGCAATACGCTACGGATCGCAATCAATACACATCAACATGACGGATAAGAGGGTTATGGCGAAGGAAAAAGCAAAGGAATTTAATGAATCTGTGGACAGGTTCATGCTGGGTGTCTCACGAAACTGGTTACGGATTGCGTTAACCATTATCGGGACATATGCGATTTTGCCCTGGGTTGCGCCTACGCTTATGAAACTTGGTGCGACTGCCCCTGCTAATGCACTCTATACCCTTTATAGCCCGATGTGCCATCAATTTGCTTTCCGTTCTATCTTTTTGTATGGTGATCAGAGTTTTTATCCCCGTGAGAGTGTTGGCACAGATTTAATTCCTTATGAAGCCTATGCCGCAGAAATTGACGGTTTGAACCCGGGTTACGGTACGGATGACTTCACACCGGAGTTTTTCCTCCCTGCACGACAATTTCGTGGTAATGAGCAGATGGGTTTCAAGACTACACTCTGTGCGCGGGATGCTGCGATCTATCTGATGCTATTTTTCGGTGGATTGATTTATTCGATTCCATATGTACGTCGTCGTTTGCGTCCGATTCCCCTGTGGATTTATGTGATTGCAGGATTGGGTCCGATAGGATTAGATGGATTCAGTCAGTTATTCAGTTATGCACCATTTGAATTCTGGGCTGTTAGAGAAACCGCACCATTTTTCAGGGTAGCGACAGGCGCAATGTTCGGGTTTATGAATGCCTGGCTGGTGTTCCCCTATATGGAACGCTCTTTCTGGGAGAGCAAGCGAGAACTAATTGATCGTTTTCGTGAGCAAGGGATTGAGGTTTAGTGTTCTTCCCGCTTGTTTGACGAAATAAGATGACATTCTATAATTTTGTCAGACATAATCAGGGAGATTATTAATGAAATTACGTAAATACCGGATAGATTGGCTTGCATTTCTGTTGCCATTGATTTGTACGATTGCGATTATCGCACAGGAAGCCAGTTGTCCCGAAATTGTCAGCCTCGCACTGGAAACCACATCGGAAGCCTGTGACGCAACCGGACGCAATCAGGTTTGTTACGGTAATTTGTCGATTTCTGCGACAGATTTTGATGGTTTGACAATCAATGATTTCGCTGCAAGTGGCGATATAATCGACATAACAGATGTTTCACAACTGATTACTGCTCCGCTTGACGAGGCTTCCGGTCAGTGGGGTGTTGCTATTATGACCCTGCAAGCAAATATCCCTGATAGCCTGCCCGGACAAAATGTTACCTTCGTCATTTTTGGGGATACAACGCTTGAAACTGTCGATAATGCGCCGGATGAATTCTCTGCGCCGATGCAAGCATTCAGTTTTAGTACAGGGATTGGGCGTTCTGTCTGTCAGGAAGTTCCTGAAGATGGGATTCTTGTGCAGACACCGGAAGATGTGAGAGTGAATTTTCTTGTCAATGGTGTGGAAGTTGAACTCGGTAGTACTGCATTTTTGAGCAGTAATGAGGATAACAGTCAAACGATTACAATGTTAGAGGGTGAGGCAGAAATTCTACAGGGCGATGGCAGTCAAATTGTCGAAGCCGGATTTGCCGTCGATGTGATGGATGATGCAACGATCACTGAACCTGAACCGTTTGATGCAGAAGCCGCAGCAGCTTTGCCGATTAGTTTATTACCCCGTGAAATCGCGATTCCTGTTTTGTTAATTGCGAGTGAAGCCACAGCGAATTGGATTGATAGTGGCATTGCTGTAGAAGCAGGTCAAAGCTATGCAATTACAGCGACAGGCTGGACGAATCTCTGGCCCGGTTGCAATGATTTTTGTCCGGCTAATGATGAATTTTCCTGTACTGATCTTTGTCCGGCGGGAACTGTTCCTGTTACCGATATTGTACCCGCAGCCGACCCATTCATGGTCATGCCGGGAGAGAGTTACCTTGTATTGCTCGGGCGTATAGGTGACGGTGAGCCATTTGTAGTGGGTGACGAATTGATTTTCACAGCAGAAAATAGCGGGAATCTGTTTTTCAGAATCAATGAGGATACCCGTGTTCCGGGGGATGAGCCGGGAGCTTATGCGGTTTCAGTGTTGCCTCTGGAAAGTGAGGAATAGCATCTACATTTCTGCAAAATGATGAAACCACTGACATAATATCAGTGATTTTCTTTTTAAGTTTATTTTTTGTCGTCCGGTTTGGCAAGCCGTGATAGGCGTGCTTCGTAGTCATCATCGACTTTGCGCCGATTGACCGGATGGGATGTTGAGCGATCCGGGCGTGGTGTATCCGGTGTACGGGAACGGCGTACTGGCGGGTCATTGACTTCTGGCATCTCACGCGGATTGTCATCCCCCATCACTTTGGATGTGTATTCCGAGATGAGATTGCTCAAATTCTGGCGTGTGCTATCCAACTGTTGAACGATTTGCGAACCGATTTCTTCCACCGATGGTTGATTGGATGAAGTCGATTTCGTTTTGACAGGAATTGAAATATCTTCTTCATCATCGTCTGCTGCCTGCTCTGCCGCTTGAATGGTGCTATCGAGCATATTTACCTGGCTGATGAGCTCCTGCGTGATGGTGCGATGTTCCTGTAAATCGGCTTCAATCATTTCCAGTTCACGTTGTGCCTGTTGCATTCGTCCAAGTGCGATACGGGCATCACTTTCCCGTCCGTCATTGACTGCAACATCGGCTTTTGTATCTAAATCAGAAATTTCCGCATAGAGTTTATCGGCTTTTGATTGAAGTTCGCCTTCGTATACGAGTGCTTCATCAATACGTTGCCGTAGCAATTCCACGTCTTTTTGTAATCCGCCGCGAATATCCTGACGGGCAAGTGCTTTTTTGCGGGATTTGCTTGTTTTTTCGTCAATCGGGTCAATGATACTGTTAATATGTGCTTGAACGAGTGTGTTCAGTTTGCCAAAGAAACCGTCGGGCATGATTTATCTCCCAAATTTATCCATATATTCTATTATACATGATTCAGTCCCCGCAGGTTGCATCGTAGGACAAACGATATATCGCCATACTGAGTCCTTCTCTGCCCTGTGCCTGTGCTGTGACTTCTGAATCGGCGTAAAAAATACGGCATAGACGCGGGTCATCCGGGTTATCGTGTGGAATCTGATCAGGGAATGCCATCAGATACCGTGCGCCGTTTTCTTCCATATATGCCCATAACGCATCACCATCGGCAACAATCGGGATAATTTCCGGTGTGACCAATCCGGCGATGTCGATCATCTCACGATTTGCAAAATAGCCAACTGCACCAATATCGTGAATCGCCATCAATTCATCTTCGGGGATGTTATCGCGGATATATTCAGCAGCGGCGACCATCTCTGAATTGATAATGGCAACATCAGTGGCATAGGCATTCATTCCGGTGGGGATAAAAGCAAGCATGAGCGCTCCGGCAGAAATCGCAAAAACCTGAACAGCGATACGGCGAAGCATCGCAAACAAGGATTCTTGCCGTTGTTTTTGATTGACTTGAATCAGCCAGATTGTGCCGATTACGCCTGTCATGATAAATGCGGGTAGCGTCGGCATGACATACCGTCCATGTTGATACCAGGCAGGGAGCCTGGCGGCATACAGTGCAATGTGTGCCAATCCCCAGATGACAGGCAATAGAAAATAGATGCCGCGAAGCAGATTGTCGCCGCGCAATTTCTGCCAGATATAAGCGATGATGCCCGGAATAAGCATGAATTGACCACCCGCCATAATCGACAGTGAGAGATTTGTGAAACGTTCCAGATAGGTATAACTCTCAAATACATAAGCATGTTGCTCGAATTTGGCATTTGCCGTATTGGGGAGAACACCACCTGTCAGTTGATAGTTGAGCCATAAATAGGGACTCAGCATAATGAAAAATCCGATTGCTGCCCCGATGCCATAAACAATCACATTTTTAAGATTGCCCTGTGGACGGGTAATCAGCATGAGTATGGCTGCAATACCTCCTAAGAGGATGCCTTCGGGTCGGGCAAGTGCTGTCAGGGCTGTGGCGACACCAAAAAATGCGCCACGAATCAGTAAATGCTGTGTTTCCTGACTGCGATTTTCCTCTGTTTCACGGAATGCGAGAAAAATCAGCAAAAGTGTCATCATACCGAAAATCATCGTTTCCATGCCGGAAGCGGCTGCCCAGACCATATGCCAGGTGAAAATGATTGCCAATCCGACCCACCATCCAGCATTTTTTGAATCAGGTAAGGCGATTTTTGCTGTGTTTGCACCGAGAATTGCGGCAAATGTCAGAGCGAGTGTGCCAATCAAATGAGCATAAAATTGATAGGGGATGCGTAATAGATAGCCGATTGCCAGCATGACTGTATAGAGCGGCGATGTCGATGCGGCAGATGGTTGACCGGGGATAAATGCCCATTCGCCAGTTTGCGCCAGATTTCGCCCGTAAGTTTGATGTATCCAGCTATCATCCAGCGGGAAACCCCATCCCCCTGCCATATAAACAAAGAGGCTCACCAGCGCCGCAGACAATATGAAAAATACAATATCACGTCTAGTCACGGTCAAAGGCATAGAGTCTTGCTCCCTCTATTTCAAAATCGACAGGGATCAGAAAATTCGGTACATTCTCAAACTGCATCGGTTGCGGGATATGATTATTTTCCAGTAAGAGGTAATCAATGTCATAGATGTTTGCGACTTCAAGCGCTATTTCCGGTGTTTCGTTCGGGATGACCACGCCGGATATGCCCGTATAGTAGTAAACACGGGACGGGTCAAAAGACATCACTCTCGCACCATCTTCTATGGTTTCCGCTAAGGCAAGGTCGATTCGATTATCATCGACAACGTTACGACTCGAAATTTGAAGCGTCAGGGCAATGACAATTAGCAACATCCCGGTAGAGAGAATCGGTTGTGCCAGTTTAGGATTCCATGTGCGGCGTAATGTGGATACCCACACAATAAAATCATCTAACCCGAGTAATCCTATCACCGCCCATATTGGCACTAAAGCGGCTGTGCCATGCCAGAATCCGCCGCGTATCCCTGCGTCGGGGAAAACGAGTGCAAAGGCTAAATGAATCCCGACAGCGAATATCCAGAATGGTCGAATGAAGGGGTCTTTGCGTCGATTCCATAAGCCAAGCAAGATGAAGGGAAAAAAGACAACTGCGCCTTCATAGGCAATTGCTTGAAATGGAATACCATTCGTTGTGAATAAAGCACGGGAACGGGTTTCGATGAGTGCTTCACCACCGTTCGCTAAGAGATTATCCAGGGACGCATCGGGCGGGTAGGCGAAAATTTCATCATAATCGGTGAAATAAGCATTCTGTGTGCCACCTGTTGGAAGGACACGTCCGATTTCATTGAGATTGCGAACAAACCAGGGTGACATTACCAGCAAATAAGCAATCGTAAAGGGCAAAATCCAGGCTAAACGTTGTAGATAGCGTTCGCGATTGAAAAACCAGATTAAGACCGACCACCCGACCAGCACAAGAATCAGCCCATCACTACGGATGAGATGCCCCAAAGCTGAAAATGCTCCGGCGAGAATCCAGTAACGCAGGTTATTTTTCTCTGACGTGATACCGATTGCCATGAAAACCAGTGCTGCTGCCCCGAAAAAGGCATAAGGTGCAAATGTATCGGTTTGCCCCCAGGAATCCATGAAAAATCCTGAAAATAGTGTTAGCAGACCAGCCATCCATGCGTGTCGGGATGTGCCGCCCATGCGCCAGCCAAGCCAGTAGGCGAGAATCATCGCGCCCCACAAACATAGTGCCAATCCGAATTGTGCCGCACGATACGATGTGCCGAAAATCACCATGCCGATAGAGCTTATGACCGATGTTCCGGGCATCCAGTAGAGATGTGATGGTGCGGGCAAGCTATCCGGTGCGCCGATGAACGTCCAGAGATAGTTATCAACAAAACCTTCACCGGATGCGATGCTGATTGCCCCGTTGAGATGATAGTATGAATCGGTATAGGCAGGGACAGAATTATAGAAATAGACTGTCCAGAATGCCCCTATCAAGGAGAGAATCAGATAGAGCCATGTACCGCGTGTCAATTGAAATGTTGAATCTGTTTTTTGCTCAGACATCATCCTCGCCATCATCAAATAGATCGACAATTTTTTCGGCTATGGTGTCGGCTTTGTCAGCAAGGATTTCATCATCTTCACGTTCTGACCAATCATCTAATAGCGGGATGATTTCGTAAGTGGCGAGTGCTTTAATAACTGTCTCATCAGCATTTTTGACAACGCCATCGAGTGCAATCAGAGCTTGAAAGGCAGCATCCGGTTTGAGTTTTTTGCCAACATCCAGCAATAGTTTGAGCAGAGGTTCAGCTAAGATTTTTGGCTGTGCATTGCTCAGGGTATAGAAAAAGGAATCGGCGTCTTTTGGTTTGTTGCGAACCAGTGTCACCAGGTATTCAACTGCATCTGCCTGACGTTTTTCATTGAGTGCCAGGCGCAATAATTCCCGTGAGAGGGCTTCTTCCTCTGCGTCGGATTCCATGCCGAGATGTGGATTGTGGCGCTGTAAAACCATGCCAATCTGTAAAAGGGCGAATTGTTGTTCATCATAATCGCTAGAAATTGCATCACGTAAAACCTGTTCCCAGGCTTCCATTACTCTACTCATCTGTATCACTCCGTACCCATAACATGGCTAAATCATCTTCGTATTCTAAAGTCCAGGCATCGGATTCTGCCAGTACATCATTTAATGGTGCGACAACTTCTACAAGAACGATGTTTATATCGTAGGTGTCCAGTTCTGCTAAGGGGTCTTCGAAGTTTGCCGTATAGACATCATTGCTGTAGGTGACAAAATCGGTATAGAGGTCGGTGCGACCATCAATATAAACCGGATAATCCGGCGCGGCGAAAATCAGGTATCCGCCAAAGTTATAACCATTGAACATCTCACGGGGGAAATCATGCTCATTCAAATATTCGACTGCTTCAATAGGAAATCGTTGTGATTGTATTTCTCTGACATGCTCCGGTTCGAGTTGCGTGAAAATATAAGCAATCGAACCGAGTACAACAACAACAATCAAGGTCACATTGAGGATGAGCATCGGTGTCGGAACACTGCGACGCGGACGTAATATCCAGTTGCGTTCTTCCAGGGCATTATCAAGGTGATAACTGATAATCGGCGTTGCGGCAACAGCAAAGACAGAGATATTGCGGGCATATTGTAGCGCTAAGAACAGTGTTCCGATGAGCAGGAAAAAACTTGACCAATCAAATTTGAGGCGACTGCTCCACATTGCCATAAACAGCAGCATAATCATCGCGATAAAGGGATAAATAGCGACGATCTGGAAATTGGGGGGTTGCCATTCCTGGATGAATTGTCGTAGCGCATCAATATTCACCGTATTGAAGGGAACAAGCAAGTTATCAATGCCGTAGGGTGATAATGCCAGGAATGGAATTGAAACCAGGGTTGCAATCAGCATTTTACGCCAACCCGACCAGGGCATGACATTTTCGTCTATTTTGAGAACGTTGTTGAAGGCTTCCCCGACGATGAAGGCAAAGAGGAAGAGATAGCCAATCGACCATCCGGCATGTAAATTGCTCCAGAGCCACATGAGCGGAATAATGCCCCATAACCAATCTTTACCATCCCGTTTGTAGCGATAGAGTAACCATAACAACAGTGTGGTGAAGAGATAGGACACCATCTGCGGGCGTGCTGACCAGAAAATCGCGGCTGTACTTGCTGTGAGTACCAGAATGAAAGCTCTCAGATAAGTATTGCCAGCCATAATTTGATACAAAAAGGCTAATCCTGCTACAGCAAATGTCGCTGTATAAAAGGATAGTCCAACATTTCCGGCTAATTTCCAGACTGCCATCATGATAATCTGTGCGCCCCAGCTATGATTAATCCAGGGTTCGCCTTCAAACGTATGGGAGAATGGGTCGCCGTAAATCATGCCTTCAGTGAGGGTGTATTCGCCGCTACGAATATGCCACCAGGTATCGGCTGAAATCGGAACACGAATCGCGATTGTAAACAATAAAATGAATACAATGATGAGACTCGTGCGTTGTATGGTTAATTTTTTCAAGTTTAAAACTCCTATGGTTGCTGTAGTCGCTCAATCTCTGTGAGTGCGCGGTCATCTTCCGGTGCGCGGAAGGCAATGGCTTCGTAGACAATAATCGCTTCTTCAATATCGCCATTCGCTTCGTATTCGGCTGCGAGGTCATACAAAACCTGCATCACATCATTACCACGTCCGATTTGTCGGACAGAATCATACGGGGTGAATAAAGCCGCACGTCCATTAAAGACGATGTTTTCAAACGCAACTGACTGTAAATAGGCAGGAACGGCATTCCGGCGCAGATTATCTATTTCTTCAGGGTCTGATGTGAAATCAAGACGGATGATATTGATATATTCTTCGCTTGTGCCGAGGAAACTCGCGATTTGTAAATCCCGTTGTGCTTCTTCAGCATTGGCATAAGCACGGGCGCGGGACGCATAATAATCGCCATAGTTCGGGTTAACTTCAATGGCATTGGTGAAGGCTTCGATTGCTGCATCTCTGTCATTGCCTATTGTGAGGGCATGTTCACCAACAATCCACCATTCCGGCGCTGTTTGTGGATTTTCCGGCACTAAATTGTCTAATTGGTCAGGATAATACACCTGGAAAATACGATATTTTCTATCCGGTGTGGTTTGTTCTGTGTAGCTTAGCATTGCCTCTTCACGTAATGTTGTTTCTACCCAGAAAGTGGATAGGGGCAGGATGCCAGATAATTCCATGCTACGGACATAATTATCGACGATTTCACTATCGTCTGCCAGATTATTTGCCTCTGCGATACGCGACCAGTGTAAATGGGCAGCACTATTACGAAAGACTGTTTGTGCTTCTGCTAGCCAGATAAGTGCCTGTTCGGGTTCACCGTTGGCTTCATAGAGTGCGGCAAGGTTCATCATGCCTGTATCCCATGTCGGTTCGAGTTCTATTGCTTCAAGATAGAGATTAATCGCATTCTGTAGGGCATCCTGTGTCGAATTGTCCAGCGCATTCGCCCCTTCAAGATAGGCAATTTGCAGTGTGTATAGATTGACATAGGGATCAAGGTCACGGGCAAGCTGTGCTTCCGTCAATTGCTCAAATTCTGGATTGGTACTGTTGATTAGATGACGATGTGCAGGGTCAACAATCAACACGAACCACAGACCATATGCCAGAATGACCGTTGTTGCTGCGATTGCCAGAATTTTGTTGCCTTCCGGTGGTGCATCTAAACGTGATCGGGCAGGTTTTACCGTGCAATAGACAATCACCACAGAGAACAGGGCAATTGACTCGAATCCTGCAAGCGTATCGAAGGCACGGTGAATACAAAATGTGAGTAATGCTGCCATCATGCCATTCAATCGAAGCCAGCGTGCGGACTTAAATTGTGCTTCTTTTCGTAATGCCCACCAATCGCTCCCGATAATCCAGACAACCCATAGCCCGATGAGAATCACGAGAACACCATTTTCAGACAAAAATGTCAGGTAGAGATTATCCGGTGAGTAGAGGACTTCGCGGGCTGTTTCATATCCCCATTGTTCACGGTGAATGCGTCCGAATTGTCCTGTGCCGACACCTGTAAGCGGGTCATTGACAGTCATGGTGATTGCACTGCGCCACATATCCAGACGAACACTATCACCGCTCTGTCGTCCTCGCTGTGAGCCGATGACCAGAACGACTGCAATCACTGCGACAAAAATTGCGAGGACACCTGCTCCGACAATCATATTGTTACGTTTGAAGATGCCGGATAATTCAATTGATTTGATGCGATTAAAAATGAAGAACGCGATGAGACCGAGTGTAAGCGAGATTAACCCTGCCCGGGATTGAGTCAGCAGCAGCGCAATAGTCAGTAAACTGACCAATGTCCAGAGAATTGTGCGGTAACTTTTGCGGGTGACACTGACTGCCCATGTGATGCAAATGACAATCAATGTGCCGAGGAATCCGGCGACCTGGGTACTGGTGCTGAGTGGCAGTGCAATGCGAAGGTCTTTTGACCAGGGAAAACGGATACCTGTTCCGATGAATTCTATCCAGCCCTGCCCTGGAGCGCGTACAAATCCAAGACCAAAAATGACCGAAAAGACCTGCAAGAAGCTCAGAAAGACGATAATCGCCGCAACCAGAAAAACAGTTTCCATAACGAGTTTGTTTCTGGCGCGATGGAAGGCATTGAGGACGAATAAAAAGACCATGTAAGACATAATTGAACGCCAGAGATGTTCGATTGCCATACGGGGGCTTTCACTCAATAGACTTGCAACGAGAGCAAGTCCGAGAAATGTGATGATCGGCGCATTGAGGCGTGAGGGAGGTAATCCTTTGCCAGACCTCAGGCGGTAAATTAGCCATCCAGCACTGATAATCGTCAAAAAGATGTGATTAAAAAAGCCGATTTCAGCAAAGCGGTTGGCATATCCTGCTGTGATGAACACGGCGTAAAATGTTAGTAGAATGAATCCATAGCGTTCTAAGCGCATCAATGACCTATATCCTGATCGTGTTGCTCAATAACATCACTCATTTTAACCCGGTACAGGACATCATGAACGACAATTCTTTTGTCAGGATAGATATTCAGGTGAACAACATTATATTCTGTAATAATCGTTAATCTTGCTATCATTTGAAATGAAATAAAGCTTAATATATACTGGTGGACTGAATTATTATATTGGAATGGATTACTTATGGAACATACTGTAACAACGTTGAGTAATGGAAGAATTATACTGGCAACAATCGGTGAGCGATTATCGTTAGATGAATGGGCAGATGTTAGCCGGGATATCATGGAGCATGTGAAGGCGACCCGGGAAATGGTTCATGTGGTTGTGGATATGACGAAAACGAAAAGCCATCCTATGAATGCACTGCATATCAAACGGGTCACTATCTGGGCGAATGAGCGTAGTGTACAGACAATTAATCACGTTACAGATAGCCGGATTACCAGCATTTTAGGTGAAGTAGTTATCGGATTAGTGGCGAGTACCTATCAATCAATGAAAACGCGGGATGAAGCATTTGCCCGGATTATTGCTTCTGATACGTCAATCTCAGAATCTGTGGAAGAATTGTCAAAGTAACTGGTATAAGCGAATTGAGAGGACGACAGTATCATCGTCCTCAGATTTTCTACCACAGGTGATGAACCTGTTCACGGATTGAATCGTTATAAATTGATTCGATTTGTTGCATGACATCATCGCTTAATGCGGGGAAGTCGGCTGCGGCAGCATTATCTGTTGCCTGTTTCTCATTTTTCGCACCGGGAATCGCGCAGGTGACAGCATCAAACATCAGAATCCAGCGCAGGGCAAATTGTGCCATCGTCATGTTATCCGGTTTGAGAGCTTCGATAGCATTGGCAGCGTCAATTCCCGTATTGAAGTCTACACCCGAGAAAGTTTCTCCTTTATCAAATGCCTGACCATGACGGTTGAATTTACGATGGTCATCGTCTGCGAATGTGCTTTGTTTGCTCATTTTTCCTGCGAGCAACCCGCTTGCTAATGGCACACGGGCGAGAATCCCCACATTATGTTTTTTCGCCTGCTCGAAGAAGAGTTGTGAGGGGCGTAAACGGAACATATTGAAGATAATCTGTACGGTTTCTACCCCGTCATATTCAATGGCTTTGAGGGCTTCTTCTACTTTTTCAACGCTGACACCATAGTGTTTGATTTTACCCGCCTGTTTGAGGTCATCTAATACGCCAAAAACTTCGGGACGATAGTAAACCTGATATGGTGGACAGTGCAATTGAACCAGGTCAAGCGCTTCGACATCCAAATTTTTGAGGCTACGTTCAACGAATGCTGTGAGATTTTCGCGATTGTAACCATCTGCAACATGTGGATTGAGGCGGCGACCTGCTTTAGTGGCAACGATAATCTCTTCACTACGGTCTTTGAGTACCTGAGAAATTAATCGTTCACTACGTCCATCACCATAGACATCGGCAGTATCAATGAAGTTGATGCCATTGTCGATTGCTGTGTGGAGTGCTTTTAGCGATTCATCATCATCGACTGTGCCCCAGCTACCCCCGATTGCCCATGCACCAAAACTGATTGTGGAGACTTCATAACCTGTGCTACCAAGTGTGCGATATTCCATAAAAGCCTGCTTTCTGATTAATTAATAACAGGCTCAATTTTAACAGGAAATGTTTATGTCAGATTAAATTGCTACTGTCCACTCATTCTGAGGACTTTGCCAACGGTACGAATCAGAATCCCGAAATCGAGTATCAGGGATTGATGCCGGATGTAGTAGAGGTCGTATTGCAGTTTGACCAGTGCATCTTCATCATTTGCGCCGTATCCATAGCGAATCTGTGCCCATCCTGTGACTCCGGGTCGCACAATGTGGCGGGTGCGATAAAAAGGGATTTTCTCTTGCAAACGTTGTACATGTTCGGGGCGTTCGGGACGGGGACCAATCATGCTCATATCGCCTTTGAGGATGTTCCAGAGTTGGGGCAATTCATCAAGACGGGTTTTTCGCATAAATTTACCGACCCGTGTCACGCGCATATCGTTTTTCTGTGCGAAGACTGCGCCTGTTTCAGCTTCGGCATTTGGCTCCATTGAGCGCAATTTGTAGATGCGATAGGGGCGTCCATTGAGTCCGACGCGCATTTGTGAGTAAAAAATGCTGCCCGGTGAATCGAGATAGATAGCCATCGCAATAACCGGCAACAAGGGGATAAAAATGGCAAATCCAATTAGTGCCAGGGCAATATCAAAAAGGCGTTTTAGAAAAGGATAGGGATTAAAAACCGATGTGCCGCTAATCGGCAGGACGACTGCCCAATTATCCCCGACATGCTCTACCGGGACACGTTCTGTGATGCGTTCATAGAGAATTGGCATGGGTGTAATGACAACACCGAGTTCGTAAGCATCCATGACCGACTGAAAAATCTCTCCGGGTAAATCGCGGGTGGAGGTGATGATGATTTCAGTGATATTTTCACTTTTGACCACATCCATCAAATCGTGTCCTGCCCCTTTGATTTGCACATCGGCAAGTGATTCTGCTTCTGTGACTGTTTCGCTGATGACACCGACCAGATTATAAGCATTTGCCGCATATTCGCGGATGGTTTCGATAATCGTTTTTGCTGCCCAATCTGTCCCGACAATCAACACACGGCGTTCAGCACTTGCCCATCCGATTAAGGCAGGATTGAATAATCGCCAGACAAACATCAGTGCAAATGAAATGAGACTATAGTAAAAGATAAACAGACGTGGGAGTGAGTCACGGTCTGCGAAGAAAAAGACCACCACATAAATCAGAATCAGTTGCAGGTTGATGAGTATCAGGCGCTGAAAAGATGCCGGGAAATCGGCTGCTATCGTAAATTCGTAGTAGCCATTGGCATTAGCAAGCAACAACCATAGTCCGGTTAAAACAAAAAACCACATGATCTGCGAGAAGATAAATGCCGTGTCATAAGTAAACTCGCCCACATATGCCCAGATGCCGAGTGCAATGACAATAGCGAAGACGCTGAGGAGCAAATCCCCGGCAATCATGACAATGCGGCGTTCCGAGATACGAAGTTGCAGACGTTTTCTGCTTCCACCCGGTGCAAATACAATGCTGGATTCAGAGGTGTCTTTGATGCTCATGGATTTATCGCCCGGCATATTGTGTCGCATAAATTCTCAGTGAGTCCGTTGCTGGATGCGGATTGACCTGAGTCAAATTTTGAATACATGCTCCCGCGCCAATGTTGCGTTCCCGTTCACCGAAAACGACATAATCAATGCGATATTCTTCAATCAATGCCTGACAGATTTCAGCAGCAGGGTCAGTTTGTTGATACCATTCTCTGACTGCATTTTCTGTTTCAGTTGCATTAAATGTTTCAGCAGGATGCCCATAAACGACATGAGACCCTGTCCATGCCGGAATCCACAGACTCACATCCGGTGCTGCTAAAATGATACTTTCGTTGTCGATACGTTCGTTCTGATCCATCCATGCGAGTGCAAAGCCATAATCGCGTTCGAGACTACCCGGTCCGGGATCATCCCATCCGAAAATCAACGGATAAATCGGCAGGAACGCCCACAAAAGATGCGATAGGACGATCAGAGGGAAAATGGCGACATACACTTTCGGGCGATGAATCCGGCGAATGAAATTGAACCAGAAATCTTCTACGGAACGGGTTGCAAAATAAGCAACCGGTATCAAAACACCCAGCAACAAATATTGCTTGAGTTGTAATGGCAGGTAAGCCGTGATTATCATTGCCAGTAACCATAGCAACATGAATCTATCGCCATCGGGTTCAAAACGACGTACCGCACGAATTATCCCCGGAATGGCGATTATCAGAGGAATTCCAAAGCTAAGGATTAACATTAGAATTGACGGTAGACTATCGCCGCGCTGATTAATCCAACTGGAAACAAAATCATTGTTGATGACGGTTATCAGGTCATAGGTAACAACGGGTAACGCCGGGACAAGTATCCATAGTCCCCAGTACCACTCTCTGCGTGTAAATTTTTTCTGTATGTACCAGTTGATAGCAACATTCAGGGCATAAGCAATCCCGAGCGGAATCAATGCGTCGGGATAGACAAAAGCAAGCACTAAACTGGCTATAAAAACCATCCCGCCTGAATTTTCTGCCGAGGGTTCATCCGCAACACCGGGACGTAAAATCGCAATGATGACCGAGACAATCAGCGCAACACAGGCAATTGCCATCGGATAGTGAATGTTGGCGGCTGTCGCGTAGAGCGGGAATGCCTGCGGTAAGGTCAGGTCAGGGGTGTGTAATGTCCCTGTAAACAGGGCAATAAACCATCCGAAACCTGCTCCGGCAGATGCCAGAATGAAAAATATGCGGCGGGTACGGACTTTGACCCATATATTTGCGCCGAGGTGATAGATGGTCATATACATAAACAGGCTGACGAAAATACGTAGCACGTGGAACATGATCGTTGCTGAAAGCTGACTGTAGCGCACCAGTTGCCCGAGCAGCGCATACAGGGGATGTACAAGTGCGCCACCCTGTTCCTGTGACGAATACAGAAAATCAGTGAGTAATTGTCCATCTTCTCCCTGTTTCATACGCGCTATATGGGTTGCGGCATCGGCAAAATCATGCAATGCCCCCATAAACTGATTCCCGGATTGAATCGGGTTATAGAGCGTAATGATTACAAATGGTGAAAAGGTAAACAAAATAAAGGTGATGCTGACAAGGGTTGTCCATCGCCATTCGCTACGATCAACAAAGCCTGTATAACCGGTTTGCATAAATCTTCCCTAACATATTGGGCAATCAAGTCTATCTATAATAGAATACAGTTGCGGATAAGCTCATATAAAAAGAATGATCAGTACTAGTATAAGCCATAGTACGCGATTTCCAACAATTGAGGTGCATTAAGTCATGGTAGAAATTGGAAAAACCCTGTATGAATTGCAGCAAATTGACCTGACTCTGCGTAAAAATCATAAACGTCTACAGGAAATTGAGGCTGAACTTGCAAATCATGCACCTGTTCAAAAAGCAAAAAAACGGGTTGCGTTAGCCGAAGAAAAACTCAAACCACTACAAACGGAATTAAAAGACCTTGAACTCCAGGTACAATCTACCAAACAAAAACGGGATGCCTCGGAAACACGTTTGTATAGCGGGACAGTATCCAATCCGAAAGAATTACAGGATATTGAACAGAATATCGCATCACTCAAGCGCTGGCAATCTGAATTAGAAGATAAGCAACTGGACTTCATGATGTCGATTGAATCCGCCGAAGAAATCCTGTCAGAAGCCCGGGGCAATCTGGATAAAGTGATGAATGAAGCGGCAGCATCCAATACAGATTTATTATCTGAAAAAGAAATCCTAGAAACAGATTTGACAGACCTTAATGCTGATAGAGACAATATCCGGTCACAATTAGGTGATGAGAATTTGAATTTATATAATGAGATGCAGCCTAAAATGGCATTTCGTCCGATTGCGGCACTGACAGATGAGCGTAACTGTTCAATCTGTGGTGTTCAGCAAACCAGTTTACATGCACAGCAAATTCAGCAGAGCGATGAGTTGTTGCGCTGTGCGAGTTGTAACCGTATTTTGATTGCGATTTAGTTGATCTACGAGATTATTTTCACAGACAGAAGGAATAGCGTATGGGGCAATTTTTTGATCCTATTAATTTTGGAGCAGGTGTCGCGACCGGTGTTTTATCGACACTGGCAGTACAGCGTATAAATCGCTATGTGCGTTCCATGAATGAGAATCGGGAACGGGCACTGGTACGGACATTTGCATCCCGCGAGGCAGACGAAGGCTATTTGCAAGCACTGGTTGATTATGCACGGCGTGCTCATATGATGGGACATAAGGTTCGTCTGGATAGAATTCTAGTGCAACCCCGTTTTATTCCACCACCGGAAGTTATGCAAATTCCTGAAGAGGATGTGCCTCTGGATGATATTTACGGATTTTTGCCCCGTGTTCATGATTATCCGCATCTTCATGCGCCCTATAATATTCCGACACTCTCGGTTGCTGATTTGAGCCGGGGTGCGAAACGAATTGTGATTGTGGGGAATCAGGGTAGTGGACGGACGACTGCGCTACTCACGATTGCGCTGTGGAGTGCCGGATTCATGGAAATTGAGGATGAGCCCGATCAAATCCTTGCTGAACTGGAAGAGGAGTTAGATCCAAAACGGGATGTCCCGATTCATGAACAGGTATTGCGGGTGCGGCGACGGATTGCAATGACTAAACTCACTGAAGGTCGTATGGGGGCAGCTAGCGATGATGAACCTGTTGACCCAACCGAACCATCAGAAGAAGTCTTGATTGAAGCACCGATGCGTTTTCGGGATATGGCACCACTCTATGTACATCTCGCTGATATTGTGCTGGATTCCAACGAATACGGACGGGAAATCGACCCGTCAGAGCCGCTGATTCGTGCCTTACAACGTCAGGCTGGCTGGTTATCATCGAGACGATTGGTCAATAAAACATACAAATTGCTTGAAGAAGGTCATGGATTGGTCTTAATTGATGGCTATGATGATATTCAGGCGAATAAACGTCCCGATGCCTTGCGCTGGATACGGGCATTGATGGAACTGTACCCGGATAATTTCTTCATCGTAACAATGCCGCCTGAAGGTTATGGCTTATTGATGGAATCCGGTGCTGTGCCTGTCTATATTCGTCCCTGGGATATGCAGGACATCGGACATAATGTGAACAAATTGAGCGAACAATGGGAGCGATTCACTAAAAATCCGATTGTTTTCCCGCGCCCCGAGTATGAAACAGTTGATGAGTACAAGACTGCTATTAAAAGAAGTGGTCGTCAGCATCTGGCAATGGAAAATACATTGCGAACCTGGTCACTCTTTAAGGGCTTTGGTAGTCTCGGGGTTGAGTTGAGCTATGGTGAGCAGATGCAAGCCTATCTGGAGGATTTGTTACCGAAGGCAGCGTCAATTATGCCGGAATTGCAACGTCTGGCAACTGTTCAGCTTGATTATGGCTATATTACGATTAATAGTCTGATTGATTATGCTTTCAAGCGGGAAAAAGAAGGTGGTGATTTTCTTCTGACCCGTACTATGTCGATGAAGGCTGTTTCAGAGCCTGAATATCAGGGTGGCGAAGCGGATTACAGTGAATTTTTCAATTCCACCGGATCGGACAGTGATGCTCAAAATGGTGATGCGACAGAGAAATCTGCCGGAGATGCTGCTAAAGACGATGAGAAATTACGCAAGCAAATTGCCGATGAGCAGGGCAAATTACTGGAACAACTGGTCAAAGCCGGGGTATTGATGCCCTATCGTGGCGGGCGTTATCAGTTCCGGCATAAAATTCTTGCAGCTTATCTGGCAGCACGTGATCTTGAAGAGGTGCGCGAAGATATTGTTTACCGCAAATATCTAAAACCTGATTGGGAATATGCGATCAATTATGTCGCCGGACTGCGCGATGTCGATTTTCTGGTTGCCGAACAGCTTGACAATCCGTTGGATGTTCGTCTTGAACATGTCCTCAAATTGACGCGATGGCTCAAATTTGCCGGTAACGAGGTAAGCTGGCGCAATAATTTACTGAAATATCTCGGGAATTTGTTTGCTGCGGGTAATCAATTCTCGGTGGTGCGTGAACGTGTAGCTGCTGCTCTGGTAGGTTCACTCGATGAAGGCGCACGAATAGTGTTCCGGCGTGCCTTGCAAACCACGACTCCGGGTGTGCGACGCTTAGCTGCCCTTGCGCTGGGAGCAATGCGTGATGAAGGGGCAATTGATGCGCTATCACAAATTGTTCTGCAAGATGCCTCCCTGGAAAATAAGATTGCGGCACAAATGGCACTGATTGCAATTGGTTCTGAAGATGCTTTGCTGGCAGCAATTGATTTGATGGATGTTGAAGGCATTGAAGAAGTACGCCGTGCCGTCACCGAGAGTCTTGCATCAGATAATACGATTGGCTATCCGACACTGCGCGACATGCTGGAATCAGAAAGTATCTCGATGCGCCGTGCGGCACTTTATGGTATGGCACGGGTTGAGCGCGAATGGTCATGGCTCATGATTGACCGTATTTTTCAGTATGATACTGAATCCTTTGTGCGCCTGGCAGCCGAAGTGGTTGTGCGTAAGAAATTTGATGGTTATTTCTATCGCTTACATGCTCATCCTGATGTTTGCGATACAGATTGGTTTAAAGAGTGGGAAGAAATACAACGGGAATCGGGTTATATCGAATATGATATGGAAAAAGATGCTGTTGTTAATCTGGCATTTTCCCAGCAGGAAGATCCGATTGTTCGCTGGTTGATGACAGGCACATATGGTCATCTGGGTCGATATGACAAGCTGGCAGACATTTATAAGGCACTGGACGATCAAGAGGACATGATTCGCGATACAGCATACCGTGCGCTGGTAGAATTTCAAGAACAGTTAGGTAAGCCGATTCCTGCGCCTGTCGGATAGTTTTTCCTTAAAATTACGGGTGCGACACGTCGTGCCCGACATTATATTCCCTATTGTGGTGTGCTAACGGGAATGATGGATTGTTCAAGGGGACAGGGATAAGCGGTGTTGGAATCACTGTGGTAGACGTATAGTTCATCGCCAACTGTGACGACGATGTGATAACCAGGAATTTCCGTTTCAGTGTAAGTTTGTCCTTCCTGTGGACACCCCAGACTGGTATCTTCCCAGATAACAGGCATCATATCGACCAGTTGCACCCGTCGTGAGGATAAATCGAGTTCCGAGCCGAGTTGATTCTGTACCACACGCAGGGTTTCGGCTGCAAGCGGGTCTACGGCGACCAGTACTTCTCCCGACATAATCTCGCGTCCCGGACAGCGGACAAAATTTCCTGTGCCTATAGTATGATATTCGTAGAGCATATCCCCTACCAGCAAAACGTAGCGCAAGCCATCGACTGATTCTCCGATTGTGCTACTCACTGTGACCGCATCAAAGAAGCCTGTATTGTCGTCATAGCAGCCTATTGTGGTGCTATCCCATGTTGTTGATTCAATGGAAACAAGCTGTACCCGATTCTCAGGTATGCCGAGATAGCTGGCGAGTGCTGCCATAACCTCACGGGTGAAGTCGATATTCAATTCAACATCAGTTTCCAGAATGGGGGTAATCTGGATGCTGCTTTGTGTGCTGAGATTAATCGGTGTTGATGTTGCCGGGGGAATAGAGGATGGTGTCAAAGGTATCGGGGTTGCTGTTTCAGTTGACGGGATAATTGTAGCAGTGGCTACTGCGATTGGTGTCGGAGCAGGTGAACAGGCAACAAGCGCCCCGAAAAGTATCAGGACGCTCAAAATCCATTTTGTTAATGGGGTTGTGTGTTGCATTCGTTCTCTATGCTTGAGGCAGGAGTTTTTCGTCAACTTCTTGCCCGGTCAAGCCTTCGATGCTGACGATTTTATCGCGTTTGTCCTCTCCGAAGAGAATCTTGATTTTACTGGCTTCGATTTCCAGTTTTTCTGCTAAAAAGCTAACAAGTTCTGAATTTGCAGCCGGGTCTCCCGCAGGGGATGCGATGAGACGAATTTTCAATGCGCCCTCATCAGTTTTACCTGCAATTTCAGTTTCGCTTGCTTTTGTAACCACGCGAATACCAACTGCTGCACCGCCGCGTGCATCTGTAATTTCAAAATTGCGGTCTTTCATAATGTGTCATCCTCTGTGCCGTATTTTTTACCTGGCGAACCTCAAAATTGGATAAATTTTAAATGAACGCAGTTTTGTCATAAACCAGGGAGGCAGTTTTGTTATTAATCTGCCTCCGGGAATTATGTCATATTAGCATGTTGTTGTAGAGAGGGCAAATTACAACCCGGCTAACACACCTGTTAGAACCCAGATGATAACAATCACAACCATCGGACTGAAATCAATGCCACCGGACTGCGGAAGTGCCTCACGAATCGGTTGCAATACAGGTTCGGTCACCTGGAAGATGAATTTTACAATCGGGTTACTCCGGTCTATATCTGGAAACCAGGTCAGTATCGACCGGATAATGATGATAAAGGAATAGATATTGAGAAGTGAGATGATAATGCCAATTACGCCTAACATTGTGTCCTCCGTAGGAACTATCGTTTTTCGTGTTATTGTCTTGCTCCAAAAATTGCACGTCCAATACGTACAATGGTAGCGCCTTCTTCAATGGCAACCTGAAAATCATTGGTCATGCCCATGCTCAAATCCGGCAATCCAAGTTTCAGGTCACTCTGGAGTTCGTCCCGTAATTCAGCCAATCCAGCAAAAACAGGACGTGTATCTTCCATATTATCGTAAAATGGTGCCATCGTCATTAAACCACGCACATCGAGACCCGGTAAATTTGTGATTTCATTGAGATTTTTCCAGAGCATTTCTTTAACTGCCGCATCCGTTTTCCAGTTGGATGCCTCAAAACCGTGTTTCGCATCTTCGCCTGAAATGTTAATTTCGATAAGCACGGACAGTGTTTTTCCATTTTCCTGTGCTAATTCCGAGAGCTTGCGGGCAATTTTCGGGCGATCAATGGAATGCACCACATCAAAATAGGGTGCGACATCTTTTGCTTTACGGCTCTGGATATGTCCGATGAAATGCCAGATTGGTTTCTCTGTCACCTGTTGATTGACTTCCGGCACTTTTATCAGCGACTCTTCGACACGATTTTCTCCAAAATGACTTAACCCGGCATCAATTGTCCGTAGAATCATTTCAGAGGGGTGTGTCTTACTGACTGCTACGAGAGTCACATCGGATTGGTTGCGTCCGGCTTTTGCACAGGCACTTACAATCTGTTCCTGTACTATCGCGACATTTTCAGCAATATTGACTTCAATCATAGTTGCATCACCACTCCGAAGCGTCCGGTTTTTCCTTTTTCCGCACGATGCGAGAAAAAATCCTCTGTATTCTGATAGGTGCAAATGCCAGCAATTTCGATATTTTCGACTCCGGCATCGACTAAATCTCTGCGATTGGCTTCCCATAAATCAACATAAGCTGTGCCATCTGCGGGGTCACGTTGCATCAAGCCATCCAATGTGCCGAAATGTTCTTCAACTGCTTCAACGACTTCTTCCCCAACTTGAAATTTTTCAATTGAGATACCGGGTCCTATCACGACCTGTATATCTGTGGGATTGCTCCCATAGGCATTTTTCATGGCGGTAATCATATTTTTGCCGATGCCCTGAACTGTTCCTCGCCAGCCAGCGTGTGCCAGTCCGACCACTTTCTTCTTTGAGTCATGGAACAGTAGTGGAATACAGTCTGCGTAGCGCATGACAAGCGGTACATCCGCTTGATTCGTCATAACGCCATCGGCACGGGCAAGCCATTTTCGCCCTTCAACGGGTCCATGTGCCATAATGACATCCGCGCCATGAACCTGCCAGGTTGTACAGGCTTTATCGGCGTTAACGTCCAATACTTCATACATTAAATTGTGATTTTCACGGACTGCTTTAACATCATCTCCAACTGTTCCACCGAGGTTCAGAGATGCCCAGGGAGCAGGGCTAACACCGCCATGCCGTGTGAAGATGCCATGCCGGATACCGGGGAATAAATCGGATTGATAGAATTGTAAGCTATTCTCTTCGATGCGTTTCACAACGTTCAATACTTTCGATTACTGTCGTTATGCTATCAATTATAGCCACAATTATGTTTCAATTTTAGGAACAGAATATTGGAATTATCTAAAATAGGCGTAACAGTTATTGCAATGGTTTCGTTGCAACGATAAAAGAAAACATGCTATACTCATGAAATATAGTACCAAAGTATCAGTAGCTAAGCTGTGTGCGTTAATATTGAGATTGGTGTGAAGTTGTTACAGAGTACACCTGCTTGTTTGTGACCTGTCTTTAGATAAGGAGCGTACATAGTAATTTATCAATGCACCACAGGGAAAGGAGCTGCGGTGCCGCTAAATAAAGGGGCTAAACCGCTTTCGTTATGGCAAAAATTACAGGCACCATCAAGGTGATGATAGTAGATGACCACCCGCTCTTCCGTTCGGGGCTGAAAAATGCGCTTGATCTGGAAGAAGATATAGAGATCGTTAGTATCAGTGAAAACGGTGAACAGGCACTGGAACAGGTTGAGAGTATTCGACCACATGTGCTCTTGCTTGATGTCAACCTGCCCGGCATGAATGGATTACAGGTTGCGCGTCAAATCCAGAGCGAGTATGACGATATTGCTATCGTCATTTTGACCGCTCACCATGATAATGAACAGGTGATACATGCGCTTCGTAGCGGGGCTTCTGCATATAGTTCAAAAGATGTAGATGCACAGGAACTGGTGCGGACAATCCGGGAAGTCGCTACCGGGTATTTTCTGGCGGACGGTAAACGGATGACACGTGAAGAACGTGATGCCTGGCTGGAGCAACAGATTGATGAATCTACCGGACCATACATGATTGATAGCGAGGGGCATTATATCCCCTTGAGTCCGCGTGAGATGGAAATTCTGGAACATGTGACATTGGGTATGATTAACAAAGAGATTGCGAATAAACTCGGTATCAGCCAGCAAACGGTAAAAAATCATATGACTTCAATATTGAAAAAACTTAATGTGAAGGATCGGACACAGGCTGCTGTTACTGCTCTGCGTCGTGGCTGGGTGCGGATTGATAGTGACTCGCAGCAGGAGGCTTAAAGTATGAGTGACGCTTTTGAAATTAGTCCCCGCGATGAAATGATTGATAGCCTGACCCGTGAGTTAACAGGTATCAAACGTCGTCGCAGCGAAATTCAGGATCAAATTGATAGTATGCAAACCTCGGTTGACCGTGAACAGGGTCGCTACACGGGAATTGCAACCGAACTTCGTAGTATGAAAGAAAATCTTGATACAACTCCCCGTGAAGACATTCGCGATAAATATGATGAAGCGCTTGATGTGCGTTTTCGTCTGGCGACAATGCGCGGACAGCTTGAGAAATTCGAAACAAACAACGAATATTTAGAGCAGCAGCAAAAAACGATTAGCGATATTCTGACATTTTTGCAGGGCTCTGATCCGCTCGAAAATTTAGAAGACGGTGCTGAGGGTAGCGGCGGTGCGTTTGATATTATCGGCTTAATCCGTACCCAGGAAGAAGAGCGCGAACGTCTGGCACGCGCAATGCACGATGGTCCGGCTCAATCGTTAACGAACTTCATCCTCCAGGCAGAAATTTGCCAGCGCTTATTTGACCGTAATCCCGATAAAGCCTCTGAAGAATTGAATAATCTTAAGAGCAATGCCAGTAAAACCTTTCAGAAGGTTCGCGAATTTATCTTTGATTTGCGCCCGATGATGCTGGGCGATCTCGGTGTAGCGCCGACAGTTCGCCGTTATGTGGAAGCATTCCGTGAGCAAAATGATATAGAAGTGACACCTGAAATTTTAGGGGATGAACGTCGTCTGGAGACCTATCGCGAGGTGATGATCTTCCGGGGTTTGCAGGATGCAATGGCGATGGCACGCGATTATGCCAACCCGACAACCTTACATGTTACCCTAGATATGTCGGGTAGTTCCTGGCGTGTGAGCGTTGAGGATGATGGGCGTGGATTCGATGCTGAGAGCATTTTTAGCGGGAATGATGAAGGGTATAATGATGCCCGTGTTGAACAATTGAAGATGTTGAGGAATCGCTGGGAAATGATCGGTGGCACAATTGACGTATCCAGCGATGAAAGTGCCGGAACACGTATTCGTATGGAATTACCATCCGGCGATTAGAACACTTAATTTACGGGCGAAAATTAGTACAATCCGCCCGTTTCGCATATTTGTTCATTGGAATACACTAACTTGTATAGGGTAGCTGGAAAAATTGTCTGCATTTATTGCGAGTTGCGCTATACTATGAAGTGCTTAGATTATTTAACGCGATTCAATGCAGTCGCAACTACGCGGAGGACTGATTGTATGAAACGTAATGTGCTAGTCACACTTGCCTTGATTTTGATGCTTATTCTTGCAGCCTGTACCGGCGGTGGTGGTGATACCGGTGACGAGACCGATCCCACTGAAGATGCCTCGGCACAGCAGGCTACACAGGAAACAGACGATGAAGATGAAGATGAACCTGCTCCGACAGCAGAACCCCGGATTCCGGTTGTTATTGCTGTCCAGAATATTCCACGCGGTACTGTAATTCAGGCAGATCGTCTGGCAACAGTACTGTATCCGGCAGATGTAGTTCCGGGTGGGGCGTTCGATGAAGTTGAATTTGTTGTCGGTAAAATTGCTGCAACTGATATTTACGCCGAAGAGTTGATTTTATCCCGTAAGCTGGTCGAAAGTTTCGACTCGCTGGGTAGTGTCGGTTCTGATGCGGCTGCCCTTCTTGAACCGGGGCGAGTCGCTGTTGCTGTTCCGATTGACCGTATTACCAGTGTGGCTTATGCTCTGCAACCGGGTGACCGTGTTGATGTGATTGTTTCCATGCTGTTTGTTGACCTCGATCAAGATTTCCAGACTCTCTTACCAAATCTCATGAGTCCGGGTTTCTATTTCAATAACATTGAAACCGATGCAGATGGCAATCTGATTATTCGACGGGATTTCCAGGTTCCAGAGTATGATTTCCCTGCGGGCACATTCTATGCGGATGATTTCGAGTCCCGCTCATTACTCGGTCAGGATGCGGCATCTGTGTCAGGGTCTGCAAGTTTTAATATTACAACCCGCGACGATGTAATTTTGCCAGTTGTCATTGAACCTGCCGAACAGCAACGTCCACGTCTGTTAACAGCACGTACAGTAACAGATGCCCAGGTTCTCTGGGTGGGTGAATTCCCGCGTGACGGACGTATTTTTGCGCCGGCACCAACACCAACACCAATTCCTGAAGAAGAACCCGGTGAGGATGATGAGGAGACCGAGGGCGAAGATGTAGAAGCGACACCAATTCCAGATCGCCCGACGATTATTACACTGGCTGTTCGTCCTCAAGATGCTGTTATTCTGACCTATATGGCAGAATCCGGTATCCCGATGACATTTGCTTTACGATCAGCACGGACACAGGGCTTGCCTGATACAGACCCGGTTACTCTGAGTTACTTACTGGCGACATATGATATTGTTCCGCCGGAATCTCTGAATTTTGGTCTTGAACCGGCAATCCGTAGTATTCGTGGTATCACACTTGAAAATATCTTCGCATCCGGGGACGCATCCGATGAAGGAAACGTTGAAGCCGGAGGAGAAGCTGCGGAAGGCAATTAGCCTTAATTACTCCTGACAATTTACGGGTAGTCCCTGATACACCCTCTTGAGGGCTACCCGTAACCATACAACATTCGCAGCGTGACCACCTGTAAAGAGGCAAGCAACATTAAGGATGCCCGCAGTCATGCATAGTCCCCCACCCGGGGTATTCACAAAGGAAAATTTAATGAGTAATCCAAAACAAACTGACGGTACAATTAGCATTTTGCTGGTGGATGATATTGCAGAGACACGCAATAGCATCAAAAAGTTGCTTGATTTCGAGAAAGATTTCAAAGTGGTGGGGGAAGCTGGTAACGGGCGTGAAGGTGTAAAACAGGCAAAAGACCTCAGCCCGGATATTGTCATCATGGATATTAATATGCCGGATATGGATGGACTGGAAGCAGCCGGTCTCATTACCAAAGCTGTTCCGACAGCCGGTATCATCATGATGTCTGTGCAGGATGACAGTGATTACATGAAAAAAGCGATGCTTGCCGGAGCGCGTTTCTTCCTCGCAAAACCGGTAACAATGGATCAGCTTTATAGCACCATTCGCGAAGTTTATGCCCAGTATGACGGGATACGCCGTCAATTCGAGATGATAGAAGCACAGAGATTTGAAGCTCTTTCTCAAGCAGCCGAGAAGAAAACTGCCGAGGGCGAACGGGCGGGACACATCATCGCTGTGTATAGTCCGCAGGGTGGTACCGGTACAACTATGCTGGCAACCAGTCTGGCATCCGGTTTGATGAAAGAGAACATCAAAACACTGCTGGTCGATTGTGATTTGCTGTTTGGCGATGTTGCATTTTCACTTAATCTGAAATCGCCGACAACCCTGGTTGACCTCGTTGATCATGAAGGCGATCTGGATATTGAGTATTTTGATAGTATCGTCTCGACACATAATAGTGGTATGAAAGTGTTGATCGGTCCAAACCGACCGGCTTTCGGTATGGATGTGCGCGATTCTAATCCTGAAGCTGTTGCTTCTGTAGTTAAACAGGTTGCCGGGCACTACGATTTCATTGTGCTGGATTTAGGTAAGTCGATTGATGTTGTGACAGCATCTCTGCTTGAAATCGCAACTAAAATTGTGGTGGTGGTTGTTCCGACTATTACCTGCATCAAGAATGTCAAACTGGTTCTTGATCTCTTTGATGAGACCGGATTTGAGCCGTCACGGACAGTATTGACTATCAACAAAGCTGTTGATAACCCGCGTTCAAGGGTTGTGATTGCCCCCGAGCGTATTCAGTCGGTGTTGAAGCGTCCGGTTGAAGGGCTTATCCCTCTGGTGGATGAAACCATGATTTTGAATGCAATTCAGAGCGGTGTTCCAGTTGTTGCATCTGACCGTGATACGACTAAAGCGCCGATCAAACAATTGCTAGCATTGTCAGACCACATCTTTAGCCAGTTGATGGGCTCGGATGATTTCTTTGATGATGATGAACCGCAGGAAAAACGATCCTGGAGTCTATTCGGGAATCGCTAAGTTAGCCAATTGGAGAATATACTATGTCTTTACTGAAACGCATGGATAACAAAGGTGGCGGCGATGATGGCAAGAAAGGCGGCGGCGGTGGTGATGAAAAAGCCCGTCGCGCTGCAATGGCTCGCCGTCGTTCTGTAGCGGAAGCACGTAAAGGAGCAGGTGGTGATAACTACTCTGACCTGAAAGTGCGTATTCAAAATCGGCTTCTTTCCGAACTTGACCCCAATATGGATATTTCCAAAAAAGATGAGGTTCGTCATCAGATTCAGGATTTGTTTAATGCAATTCTGGCAGAAGAGAACATGCTGCTTTCGAAATCAGAGCGGGAACGCCTCTTTGAATCGATTGTGGCTGATATTCTCGGGCTTGGTCCACTGGAAACTTTGCTCGGCGATGATTCTATTTCCGAAATCATGGTAAATGGTCCGAAGAATATTTTCATCGAACAGGGTGGTAAAGTAACCCTTTCCGGTATTACCTTCGAGAACGATGACCATGTATTGCGTATCATTGATCGTATTGTTGCGCCACTTGGTCGCCGTGTTGATGAAAGTCAGCCCCTGGTGGATGCACGTTTGTCCGATGGTTCGCGTGTGAATGTGGTTATCCGCCCGATTGCACTGTGTGGTCCGACGATTACCATTCGTAAATTCTCGAAAGTACCACTTACTATTCAGGATTTGATTCGTTTCGGGTCAATGACACCTGAAATTGCTCAATTCCTGCGTGCAGCAGTTATTGCAGCCGTTAATTCTGTTGTGTCCGGTGGCACAGGTTCGGGTAAAACGACGCTGCTCAACGTGCTTTCCAGCTTTATCCCGAATCATGAGCGTATCATCACAGTGGAAAATGCTGCCGAGTTGCAACTCCAGCAGGAACATGTGATTCCGCTTGAAAGTCGCCCTCCCAATATTGAAGGTAAGGGTGCAATCACCATTCGTGATCTGGTTATCAACTGTCTGCGTATGCGTCCTGAACGCATTGTGGTCGGGGAGTGTCGTGGTGGTGAAGCGCTCGACATGCTCCAGGCGATGAATACAGGACATGATGGTTCGCTGACTACGCTTCATGCGAATACCCCGCGTGATGCGCTTGCCCGTCTTGAGGTGATGTGCTTGATGGCAGGTATGGATTTGCCTGTACGCGCTATCCGTGAGCAGGTGGCGAGTGCGGTGGACATGATTGTGCAGCAGCAACGTTTACGTGATGGGTCGCGTAAGATTCTGGCAATTTCGGAAGTTCAGGGTATGGAAGGTGAAATGATTACCATGTCCAATATCTTTGAATTCGAGCAAACCGGTTACGAAAATAATAAAATTGTGGGTCGTATTCGTCCTACAGGTCTGCGCCCACGCTTTTATGAACGTATTGAAGATGCCGGTATTAACTTGCCGCCGAGTGTCTTTGGTATCGGTGGTCGTCGCTAAAGTTACATAATTGTCTGGAATTGGTATCAATTGGTGTGTCTATGTTGACGCACCACTGCTTCAATCCATACAATAATAAGTGAACAGGTATTTTATCGGAGTATAATCCTTATGAATCTGGATCCCATGACACTTATCATTGGCGGCGCAATCGCACTGGTAGTAGTTGGTGCCGGTGTTGCATTTTTTGTTTTTCGTAGCCGCGATAGAAGTGGTCTTGATGAACGTCTCGAAAGTATCGAGAATTATGACGATTTCTCCGAATTAATGGAGAGCTATGAACAGGCGGCTGCCGAGGCTGATACTCCCCTTCTTGAAGCCGAGTCTGTTCTTGAACAGAGCCGGAATTTGCTTGAACCGATTAACAGGGCATTTACCGAGCAAAAATGGGGACAGACTGCGCGTTCCAAGTTAACCCGTGCTGATCTGAAATTGACAGTAGCAGAGTATGCAGGCGCTCATGTTGGTGCGGCAGTTGCTGGCTTTTTACTGGGCTTTTTCTTCTTTGCGGGTGGCGATATTATCTTTGCCTCCCTGTATGCGGCTGTCGGGTTTTTTGTCCCCCGTTTCTGGGTCAATCGCCGTGTGAATCAGCGTTTAATCCAGTTTGAAAATCAACTTGCTGATACACTCGGTCTGTGGGTGAACGCACTGCGCTCGGGGTATAGTGTTTTGCAATCAATGGAAGCGATTGCACATGACGCTCCTGAACCAACAAAAACAGAGTTTGAACGTGTGGTACGGGAAGTCCAGCTCGGGATTGATATGCCGGATGCGCTCAATCACCTGCTTGATCGTATTAATAGTGATGACCTTGACCTTGTTGTTACCGCCGTGAACATTCAGCGTGAAGTCGGTGGTAATCTGGCGGAAATTCTGGAAGTTATCAGTGGTACAATCCGCGAACGTATTAAGCTCAAAGGTGAAATTCGCGTGTTAACGTCTCAGGGACGTATGACAGGCTATCTCATTAGCTTTTTGCCAATCGGTCTTGCCGCATTTCTGAACTTTGCAAGCCCCGGTTACATGGGTCAGATGTTTACCAATCGACTCTGTGGCTGGCCTATGATCGGTGTGGCACTGGCATTGATCGGTATTGGTTCGGCACTCATCCAGAAAATCATTGATATTGACATTTAAGTTGAGTATTTGAGGACAACTTCTTATGGATCCATTTGTAATTATGCAAATTACGCTCGGTGTGGCTATTGTTGGCGTCCTGATTGCGATGGTTTTCATCGGATTACGCCGTGATAGAGGCGGCGACGCACTGGAAGATCGACTGGCTGCATTCGGAGATCGTGAAGTTGATGTTGAATCACTGGAAGAAATCGAACTTTCGCTCTCATTCCAGGATCGTATTCTGTTCCCGTTGATTGAACGTCTGGCAGATATAACAGAAAAATTCACCCCCCAGAAGCAGCTTGAACAATCACGCCGTTTGATCGAATTGGCGGGTATGAGTACTGACCCTACCCAGTTTTTCTTGATGCGAATTGCTACAACGATTCTCGGTGGTATTGCCGGTATGTTCATCGGCTTTGTCGGTTTGAAACTGGGTGGTTTCCAGGGTTTGCTGGCAACAGGCGGCGGCATCGTATTAGGAAACTATTTCCCTGTGCTGTCGTTGCGGAGTCGTATCAGCAAACGCCAGCAGGAAATTGTGAAAAGTTTGCCCGATGCGCTCGATTTGCTCGTGATCTGTGTGGAAGCGGGTCTCGGTTTTGATCAGTCAATGGGTAAAGTTTACGAAAAATGGGATAACGAACTGGCGCTTGCCTTCGGTCGTGTTCTCCGTGAAATTCAGCTTGGTAAATTGCGCCGCGATGCGTTGAAAAATATGGCGGAACGCATGGATGTTCCTGATGTGAACACCTTTACTGCTGCGATCATTCAGGCGGAACAACTCGGTGTGAGTATGTCCAAGATTCTGCGTGTGCAAGCTGACCAGATGCGTGTGAAACGTCGTCAACGTGCCCAGGAAAAGGCGCAGCAAGCTCCGGTTAAGATGATGATTCCGATGGTATTGCTCATCTTCCCTTCAATCTGGGTGGTGTTGATGGGACCTGCTGCAATTCGTATTGCAGAACAGTTCTTCCTCTAAAGAGCGGGAACGCTTGATGATAAATTCCGAACTTCAAGAAGCCCGCGAAACAGGCGGGCTTTTTTCATTACATGGAATAAAGTCGATGTGGGATGATGTAATGGATTTGCTCTTCCCACCCCGTTGTCAGCATTGTGACCGCGTCGATACCCGATTTTGCGAGGTCTGTGTAGATGATCTGTTGCAAGTTCCTGTAGACATGATTGAAGCTGAAATGCAGCCCTTAAGTGGCATTATCTCAACAGGGCATCATGTGGATTTACTTCAGTCGGCTGTACTGGCATTGAAATATAGCGGTCAGCGCCAATTAGGAACAATTTTTGCTCAACGTCTCGCGACGATTCTTAAACAAGAAAATTGGCAATTTGACACTATCATACCTGTGCCAATGCACACCGCGAAGTTGAGAAAAAGAGGGTATAATCAAGCAAAAGAAATTAGTATTCATTTAGCAAATTTAACAGATAGCCAGCATGGTGATAAATACCTGACAAGAGAATTTCAAACACGGTCACAGGTTGGCTTAAATCAGACGGAACGCATCGAAAATGTGAAAGGAGCATTTCAGGCAACATCAAACCTTGAGGGAGCAATTGTTCTGCTGGTAGATGATGTCAGGACAACAGGTGCAACGATGGCATCCTGTGCGGAGGTACTCTTAGAAAATGGTGCAAAAGAGGTCTATGGCATTACCGTAACGGCAGCAGGGCATTTCCAATAATAATAATTTACAGTAATTGGAGGGTCTCATGGACTTAACGCTACATACTGACAATCTTCGTTTAACGGATGATCTGGAGGAATTTGTACAGAAGAAACTAAGCAAATTAGAGCGTTATATGCCCAATATCGAAAGTGTCTATGTTGAACTCTCGCAACAGAACAGCCATCGCGGACCCGATATTGTGACGGCACAAATCACTATCCGGCATGACCGGGGAGCGATTCTTCGCACGGAAGAAAAGCTGGATAAGCAGGATTACAACAGTATCAAGACTGCGATCACCAATGCCAGCGATAAAATGTATCGGCGGATTCGTCGCTTCAAAGGCAAACCCCGTAGTAAACGTTTGCGTGAACGGTATGCCATGACTCAAGAAGAATTTTCGATGGCAGAGCCGCTTCCTGATGACATATTCCCCGAAGTTGAGGAAGCTGAGACTGTGATTGAACCACAGGTGATCCGGCGTAAGGTTGTTGGCGTGACGGCGATGAATGAAGAAGAAGCAATTGAACAGATGGAATTGCTGGGACATAATTTCTTCATCTTTTTCAATGCCGATAACAATGTCATCAATGTGGTTTATAAACGTGCAAATGGTGGTTACGGTTTGCTAGAACCTGAAATCACATAGAAGAATATTCGGCACATCAATTGATTTTTGTGGGTAAGGCAACGCCTTACCCCTACAATTTTAATGACCTGAAATGATTATTTCCTACGCCATAAAGACCGCAAAATGACATATTTACGAAATTCATACCACGCCATCAATGCGGATAGTTTGAATCCGTGCCAGCCCTCTTCATGACCGTCTAATTCAATGAAACGCCAGCGAAAGTGCCGTAAGGGTTGCAGGATGTAGTTCTGAGGTTTCGGCTTGATACCATCATCAAACATGATTTTTGCATCAAATTTGACGTATTTGCGCTGTGTTTTCAGGAAATGCTCAAGGTCTTTGTAATTATAGTGGGTAAAGGGATTGGCAAGTGTGCCGCGTTCGCCATCCAGTTCGACGACTTCATGCACCGGATTTTTGTAGCGGGCAAAACCCACTTTCAGTAAGCGTGTCTGATAATCAGGATACCAGCCTGCCCCTTTTGTCAGTTTGCCGAAAATATAATTGTGACGTGGAATCTGATAGCCAACACATCCCCGTTGCATGATCGAATTACGGATTTCTTCGGCAAGTTCAGGAGAAACCCGTTCATCCGCATCAACAAATAGCACCCAATCTGTTTTTCCAGCAACTGCATCCAGGGCGGCGTTACGTTGTTCGGCAAAATTTTCGAATGGATGTTGAATGACCCCTGCTCCGACATCATTGGCAATGTTCACAGTGTCATCGCTGCTATAGGAATCAAACACAATCTGCTCATCACAAAATTGCAGCGTTTCGAGGCAGTCTTTGATGTGTTCGGATTCGTTATAGGTGAGAACAATCGCTGTGAGTTTGGTCATTCCAGAGCTAACTTTCTGACTGTGTGATAGGCATCAATGACGGCGCTATCGGCATTTTCTTGCTGTGCGGTGCTAATTTTACGTGACATCCCGATGGCTACCATACGTTTTGCGATAGCTAATTTCCATGCTGGATAGTGCTTCTTATAGAGACGTAAACGGCTCTCCCACAAATTGATGATGCTACGGGGCTTAGCCTGTCCGGTACTCTGTCCACCGAGATGAACAACATGCGCCTGTGGTACACAGAGAATTTTCCAACCAGCTTTTCGGATACGCCATTGCCAGTCTACTTCTTCGGCATACATGAAAAATTGCGTATCAAACATGCCTGTTTCCTGAATGACTTCACGCCGGAGCATCATCGTTGCGCCGAGCATAAAATCGACCTCAAAAGGTTGCCTTCCGTGATAAAGGTCTCGCGGATAACGTCCATTGAAGGGATGCTCGATAAATCGCCCCGGAGTCGGGAAAAATTCGACCCATAACTGTCGCAATCCCGGAAATGCAAAACTGGAATGCTGGAAACTGCCATCACCAAAGGTGAGCCTTGCACCTACAACACCGTTTTTTTCATCGGACATGAGTGTATCAAAAAGACATTGTGTTGCGCCGATGTCTGTCAGGGTATCAGGATTCAGTAAATAAACTGCACGGGGTAAATCATCGGCAGTTTTTGCTCCAAATCCGGGTGACTCTATTCCGGCATTGTTGCCTCCCGCAAATCCCAGATTGTCTTTGCTGGCGATGATCTCTGTCTGCGGGAATTGTGCGGCAATTGCATCTACTGTGCCATCAGACGAGGCACTATCGACGACGATAACCCGGGCATCCAGTTGAGATTGCTCTAAATCGGCATAGAGTGTGCGTAGGGCATCTAAAGCGATGTCCCGCACATTCCATGTCACGATAATGACTGCAAGGTCTGTCAATCGGCTAACCCCGCAAAATTGATACCACTGTCCTGCATGAAATCCAGTAATTCTTGCATATCGCCATCATCAACAGCTTCAAAACTGCCGTAACCGAAGAGTGCGACCATCATTTCAGCATCGGGCGATAATTCATCTGTTGATTCAGGGTCTATTTCGCTACGACCTGATTCTTCGTCAAGTTCGAGTAACGCAGATTGAATATCCTGCAAGGCGTCGAGTGTCATCGCGCCGGAAAACGAAAATACGTTATAGGGAATTTCCGGTGAAGTCGCTGCAACAAAGATATTTGCTTCGAGTGTATCTTCTTCATCAATTTCTTCTTCGGAATCGGATTCTGCATCAAGATAGGCTTCCCATGCTGCTTCGGACATTCCGGCTGCTGCACAGTCGTTGTCCATCAGGGATTCAAGTATTTCATCGTTATCATCAAGTTCATCGATTTCGACTATATCAGCAAGTGTGAAATCTTCTGCTCCATAGAATAAGACGGGCAATATCCAGCTAAAGAAGTCATCCACCGAAATGCGGCAGAGTGTTTCTTCAATTGCATCATCAATGCCATTGTCTTCGTATTCCATGTTAAGCAGCAAAACACCTGTCTGACCTGTGCCGTCCGGGGTATCTGCCCGTAAACCGGCAGTGCCACAGCGATTCAAACTGGTTGCCGCGTAAGTCATGCCATTGACCCATGCTGCCGAGACTGTGCCGGATGCTGCTGAACAAACGGCGGTATAGGCTTCTGTCTGGGTTTCAACCAGCACAACCGTAATTTCCACATCCGTGAGTTCATTGAGTGCATCCTCAAATGCTTCAACGTGATCTTCTGCGCTGTCAGGGTCAGCCGGAACAATGACAATTTGAATCGGATTTTCTTCGTTGAAACCTGCTGGAATTGCGGTTGCAATCGGTGGCAATTCCGTTGAAATCGGTGTTGATGTGGCTGTTGGTGGAGCAGGTGTAATTGCCTCAAGACTGCCACATGCCGCCAGAAATATTGCGCTAAAAAATAGCAAAAATTGCCATCTCATTCTCATTTTAGCCTCGCTACGTGTTGCTCTGGATACCTGCTGCAATGATAACATCTAATTGTCTTCTGTGCCGTTAACGATCGGGTCACCAATACGTACTTCTATCGGACCGACATTTTGATTTTCGACACTGATATTAACGCCTTCATGGATGAGACCCGCCCAGCAAGTTTGCGGATTGGCAAATTCATTAATTTCTGTCAGGCGAATTGCGCCCCATACAATCGTGCTGGTATGTGCTGGCAAATATTGATATTCACGTCCGGTGATAATGTCCTGAATCGTCTCCAATTCATCGGAGTTACCAACTGCCCAGCGATAGGTGTAATCACTCTGAGAGGTATCACAGGAAACACCGACACGCCACGCGCCGGGTTCTTCCAGGGCATCGAGTGCGGCAGGGCGCTGGTCTTGCTGATAAACAGTACCGACTGCGGGTGCTGTGGTACGAATTGGTACATCCCCATAGTTATTGACCGTCAGACGGAAAACGAGCATATCGCCGTAAGGGACAGTGACCAATGTCTGATTCACGATTTCAGGAATCTCAGGCAGTTCAACTAGATCGCCAATATTGACACCGTCGGAGAAGAAACGTTCATCATAAGGCATACTCATCCAGAAAACATCAGCATCCACTGCTTGAGCAGAAATTTCAGCACGTGGAACGCCGCCGTTTTCGATTGTGATGAAACTTTCGCGGCGAATGCGTTGCCCTTCGTCATCCTGCGCGACAGCAACGACCCGATATGTGCCGTCTTCCGGCGGGGTTTGATTGAGATCAACACCCCCTTCATAATCGAAGGTATAGCGTCCGCAGTCATCATCGGGGTCGCATGACCATTCTTCACGCTGTGAGACAGGCAGTTGCACATCATCTTCTGTCAGCAGGTAAACCTGTAAATCCGCATCTTTTTCGAGGAAAACATTGATAATCACACGGTCATTAACACCATCGCGATTGGGGGTGAAAACATCGGTACTGAGTGTGAAGGTTGTCATGAGTGGTAATTGTGAATCCGAATTTTCTATGGTGAATGTGCCGCTTTGTTCTTCACGTTCGCTGTCATTTTCTGCGATGATACGCCAGGTATAGACACCATCGGGCATCAAGCGACGTTCTACCACAATGCCATCAGGATTTTCATCCAGATCGAGAACCAGACTTTCTCCTTCATTCAGGTAGCCATCAACTACGCCACTGAATAGCACGCTGTATTCGCCTCTTGAACGGGGTTGCGCTTCACGGAAATAAAAAATCGTTCCGGCTTCATTCTCAAATAAAATCGTGACAGTCGATTCACGCGCTAATTCATAACTGAAACCTGTAATATCGTTATCGCCATCGGCGTTGGGGGAAATCGAATCAGTATCAAAGCCCGCGCTGAGAATCAGATTCGTTGGTGGCTGTAAAACAAGTGAGCCAATCACAAAAACAATCGCCAGCCCGACGATTGAAGAAATTATCGTAATCCAGATAGGCAAACGCATGGCGTCTCCATGTCTTTAGTCGTTAAAAATCGACCCAAGTCTACAGAGGGCATGGTACAAGGACAAGTGCGAAGTGCTTCACGCTTTACATCGTACAGTTATGGACTTAAAATAACCCTTCTATTCTGAAAGTAAGTCACCCTGGAACATCTGTAAAACATGTCTGACAGCAATGGCGAACTCGCCTTTGATACTATTCCCAACGCAATTCCAAACGCAGAGGGCTTTATTACACTGCCCCTGTTGCTCATCCCGAATGAGGTGATACTGCCGCATACGATTATGCCGCTTCCTTTTGACTTCGATGAAGGTATGAGCATCCGCGCATCTTATCGTGCGATTGAAAAAGGTATGACTGTGATTTATGCCTATCAGCCACGAGATTTTGATTACGAGCAACCTGTCTTAGAGCAATTAGGTAAAATCGCTACCGAAGTCGCTTTGATTGATATTACCGAAGACCCCGATGACCCTCTGCCCTTTATGATGGCGCAGGGACGGCGACGGGTTGAACTGGTCGAATTAATTGAAGATGAGCCATTTTACCTGGTTAAAGCAAAGGTTGTTGAAGAAGTAGTCAGTGACCGCACAGCCTGTAGTCATTTGCGTGATGACTGTCTATATCTCTTGAATGATATTGCTGAGCTTGAACCCGCGCTTTCCGAGGATGTCGTTGATTATATTCATATTATCGAAGATTACTCCGAACTGGTGGATATGTTTGCTTCGGTTGTGCCGATTCCGATGGAAAAACGCCAGACAATATTGAATGAGCATCGTGTGGTAGAACGTTTCCAGATGGTAAAAACCATGATGGAAAATGAATATCAATCGCTGGAAGTTCGCGATGATGTCAATTCGCAGGTACGCGATGAATTCGAAAAGATGCAGCGTGAGATGTATCTCCGCGAACAGATGCGTGTGATTCAGGAAGAATTGGGCGAGAGCGAATTTGAAGATGGGGATGCCTCTGCACTCAAAGACCGGATTATTGCCGCGAATTTACCGGAAGAGGCACACAAACAGGCATTGAAAGAAGTCTCACGTCTGGCAATTATGTCTCCGATGTCACCGGAAGCAGGCGTCATCCGCACCTATATTGACTGGTTTTTAGATTTACCCTGGCACACAGCGAGTAAAGACAACCTGAATTTGCGTCATGCGGAAAAAGTGCTGAACCGTGAGCATTACGGACTTGAAAAAATTAAAGAGCGTATCTTAGAGCATATCGCTGTGCGTAAATTAGCCGGTGAAGATATGAAATCACCGATTTTGTGTTTTGTGGGTCCTCCAGGTGTTGGCAAAACATCACTCGGGAAAAGCATTGCCGAAGCGCTCGGACGTGAATTTGTGCGGGTGAGCCTCGGCGGTGTGCGGGATGAAGCTGAAATTCGTGGACATCGTCGGACTTATATCGGGGCAATGCCAGGGCGCTTCATTCAGACGATTAAACGTGCCGGAACAGTCAACCCGGTATTCATGCTGGATGAAATCGACAAAATGAGCGAGGACTATCGTGGCGACCCTGCGGCTGCCCTCTTAGAAGTACTTGACCCCGAACAGAATAACGAATTTTCCGATCATTATCTGGAAGTGCCCTATGATTTATCGAAGGTACTATTCATCGCAACCGCAAACGAATTGTATCCTTTACCGGAAGCACTCGAAGATCGTATGGAAATTATTGAGTTTCGTGCTTATACAGAAGAGGAAAAACTCGAAATTGCCAAACGCTTTCTGATTCCGAAACAGCTTAAAGCACATGGCTTATCACGGCGCGGGATTAGCTTTCTGGATAGTGCAATTTTGCATATTATTCAGCATTACACGCTGGAAGCCGGGGTGCGTAATCTCGAACGGGAAATTGCGAATGTTTGCCGTAAATTGACCAAACTGGCAGCATTACGTCGGAAATATCCCAAACGCATCACAGCGAATCTGGTAGAAAAATATCTGGGACCTCCCTATATCATTGATTCGCAGATTAACAAAATCGACAGTATTGGTCTGGCAACAGGCTTAGTTTGGACATCCGGCGGCGGCGATATTCAATTGATTGAAGCGAGTTTGTTGCCGGGTAAAGGAAATTTAACATTAACAGGTAGTTTAGGCGATGTGCTGCAAGAATCGGCACAAATTGCCCTGAATTACATGCGTTCACTGGCTGATGAGCTTGATGTACCGCATGATGACTTTGAAGTTTTTGACGTGCATATCCATTTGCCAGAAGGTGCAGTCCCCAAAGATGGTCCTTCGGCAGGTATTACACTTGCGACAGCCATCATTTCGGTGTTTACTGAACAAGATGTTCGGAGTAATTGGGCGATGACCGGGGAAATGACCCTGCGTGGACATGTTCTGCCTGTCGGCGGTATCAAAGAAAAAGTGCTTGCGGCGCGGCGGCGTGGTATCACAAATTTGATTTTGCCATTTGATAACGAAAAAGACCTGATTGATATTCCGAAAAAGGCATTGCGAGACCTCAATATCAAGCTGGTCAAACATATGTCAGAAGTGATGGAACTGGTTCTGACGGATGCACCGGAAGAACGCGAACGGGATTTAAACCGTGATAGTCTTGTGGATGACGAACAGGACAACGATAATTAAATAAATTTAACACTTTGTTGCCAGCGATTTGTCCCTTAGACTCATCGGTGGCATTAGTTTTCGGTATCGGGATAGTAGTGATAGGGCAACACCATGATGATAGATGACCTTCGGACAAAAATTGATGATGGGCAACATACCATGCTCGGTTGGGCAATGGAGTCTGATGAGTTATCTAAAATCGCTGAAACAATGGTCGCTATGGCAAATAGCAATGGCGGCACAGTCATCATGGGGATTGATAATAATCATATTGTTGGTGTTTACAATCAACAGGAAGCCAGCGATTACCTGATTGAAGCTGCTCTATCGACCGAACCCCCTCTGATTATCCCTGTCCCCGAAGCAACGACTGTCGATAACAAAACGCTGGTAATGGCACATATCCCGTCCGGTATGCCTCATGTCTATGCCTACCAGGGGAAATATCTGCGGCGGCGTGATGACAAGAATATTCCACTTCCGCCAGCCAGTTTACGTCGTTTGATGATTAAACGTGGTCAGATGGATTATGAAGTTGGTATTGCACAGGATGCGACCCTGGATGACATTGATTGGGATAGAGCCGAAGCCTACGCTGACAATCTCAATGGTTTCAGTGAAAAAGATGTCGAAGATGTGCTGTTAAAGCGCGGCTGTCTCGTCCAGTTTAAAGATGATTTATTTCCGACCAATGCCGGGATTTTGCTCTTCGGTAAAGACCCGCAACGTTTCATCATTGCCAGTGATATTTCGGCGGTGCGTTTTGCCGGACAATCCATGAGCGATACCTTCAATCGACAGGATATTACAGGCACATTGCCCGACCAGATTAAACGTGCAGAAACCTTCCTTGTTGACCATCTGCGTAAATCGGTGACGATTAGCGATAAAATGCAACGCGAAGAGAGTTTTGAATATCCGATGGAAGCGGCGCGTGAGCTTGTCATCAATGCCGTAGCACATCGCGACTATAGCATTCGCGGCGATAATATCCGCATGTTCATTTTCAGTAATCGTATGGAAGTATACTCTCCCGGGGAATTGCCGGGTCCGATGACACTGCAAAATTTGCGTGATGAACGGTTCTCCCGTAATCCCATCATTGTTCAAGTTTTAGCCGATATGAACTTCATTGAAAAGTTAGGCTACGGCGTTGACCGTGTGATTGACCTGATGCGTGCGAAAAATTTGCGCGAACCGGATTTTCATGAGCGTTCCGGTGGTTTTGAAGTGGTCATCTATAATGCACTCGGTGATGCCCGTGAATTGCCTGACGGCACAATCAGCTTCGATGGTGTGTATAAAGGGCAAGCCATCAATGAGCGTCAGGAAGCGGCTCTGGTTTTCCTCCATACCAGTAACAATTCGCGTATTACCAACGGCGATTTGAAAGAATTGTTCGGTGACGTACATCCCGAAACGATTCGACGTGATCTTGCCGACCTCGTGACGAAAGAAATTCTGGTCAAATTGGGGCAAAAACGCGGCTCTTACTATATGCTAAAAGAGAAAGCCGCCGAAATCACAGACCTTGATGAGGACTGATGCGATTTACTGCTCTAATATTGTGTGTTCTATGTTTGCTTGCTGGCTGTGCGCCTGACCCTGAAATTGTACCTGTCACTGCGACAGCGACCCCTGTTCCCCTCTGTGGTATCTGGATAACATCCGATGATAATGTGACCTGTATCCGTTTTGGCGCGGATGGGATGCTGGTGCAATCAAGTTCAGAGCAGGTGACACTCAATGCGTATGCGTTGTCGATTGTGTTATCCGGCACAGTTGCTATCGTTAAAACTGTTGACCTGCGAATCATCAACCTGGAAGGCGATGTTATAGTCGGCGCAGGTGGACAAAATCGTGTTTTACGTCCCGGACGCGAAGTCACTGTCCCCATTGTAGATGATGCCGCGCAAATTCCGTCTGAAATCACACAACTTGCACGTATACCGCTTGATTTACCACTCAATGACTTACCCCGTGCAATAAATGTTAATGGATTAGTTCCTACTGTAACGCCTATTCCATCTGAAACACCGACAGCAAGCCCGACGCCTGATATTTGCTTTCCACCGCAAGATTGGACACGGGTTTATATCATAGAAGAGGGCGACACACTCGAACGCATTGCGCGACGCTTCAATCTGGAAACAGATGACCTCGCTATTGGGAATTGCCTTGATGATATTTCTCGCATCACGGTCGGGCAGGAATTATTTTTACCACCCGATGCAGAAGCAACCGAATCCCCTGAATCGACTGAAAGCCTGACAACATTTTCTATTGCGATTGGTTTTCGTGCTGATGCTTATGCTATCCCTGCGGGGACATGTACTATTTTGCGCTGGGATGTGGTGGATGCCGAAGCGATTTATCTGGACGATGTTTCTGTCGGGACTGTGAGTATGCAAGAAATTTGCCCGGAAGAAACGACATCTTATACCCTTTTCGTACAATTTCCCGGTGATCGCCAGGAAGTCCGCGAATTGACTATCTCTGTTTCTCCGTAGGGGCTAAGTGACGCCTCGCCCGATAGTAGGTTAATCGGTGGATGATTGTGGATAGAGCCAACTTTGTTGCATGTGGTATCCTATTGCACATTTAAACCAGCCAAGAGGAGTGATTTTCATAGGATGTGGAAATCAATCATACCGATTTTTCTCGTGATGGTGCTATCTGCCTGTAATTTGAATGCACCTGCGACAGAAACACCAACTGCGACTTATACAGAAACACAGACAGCAACAACTGCTGCAACTGTTCAAGCGATAGACACAGCAACCGTAACGTCTACAGCATCTAACACGCCGACACCCAGTCATACGCCGACGGTGACTTTTACACCGGGTAACACTGCAACACCGTCGATTACCCCTGCACCGGATATTATTTTACGTGCTGACCAGCTTGATGTGCTTGAAATTCCTGACTTTTTACGAAATGGTTTATCGTCTCCGGTGGTTGTTTTTGCCAATAGCAACGATCAGACGACGATTACCAATGTGGCGACAGGCGAAGCGCAAAACACACAACAAATTGTCTATGTGACATCGCCGGGTAGTCAGCAACGGACATCTATTCTGGAATTGGAGAGCGCGGAAGGTAATCGCTTTTATCCGGCGGAAAATGGTACAGCACTGGCTTATTTCCTGCCGAACGTGAATCCAGGACTGTATATTCTGAATTTACGCCCCGTAGAAGAGGCAACCTTCAGTGCGCGTCTCTGGCAGACAACGACTCTGGTGCAACGCGGAATTTTGAGCGAACCTGTCTGGACATCGGATGGTGAAGCGCTGGCTGTCACACAACAAACAGGCTATGCACTTGATATTTTCCTGTATTCCCGAGATACCCGCGAACGGGTAAATCTGACAAACTCACCTTCTTATGATATGTTTCCTGCATTTTCGCCGGATGGACGTTTTATGGCATTTGTCTCGGATAGAGCGACCTGTCCTTCATGGAATCCTGCCGATGACAATTTCTGTGATGCGCTGACTCAAAGCCCACCAACAGGCGGCACGGTGCATTTACTCAATCTGGAAACAGGTGAAGTGCGTCAATTACTGGATGAATTTGTTACGGAAGCGCCCCGCTGGATTAACAACAATCGACTGGTCATTGCAGCAGGGGATCAGAATGATTTGCTTAATCCACAGCGAAATTTATGGTTAGCGGATGTTATCACCAATGAAGTTGTGCGCGTACAACTCCCCGGTGATGATGATTCTGTACAGTATCTCTCGGATGTCTGGTCGCCCGATGGGGAAACAGTCATTTTCCAGAGAGCAACGATTAGCAGCACTGAAATTGTCATGATGACAGTTGATGGTGACGTGATTGATCGTCGTTCTGATGATTTAACCTTTCCGCGCTATTCTGTTCGGATGGACTGGTCAGCGACAGGGGATCGAATCGCTATCGGTGGCACAGGTGGACGGTGTCCCTTCGGTGTTCGCGTGGCAGATACAGCATTTGATTGGGTTGCGACAGGCAATGCTCCGGTGATGTGCAATCCGGTCTATTCGCCTGATGGACAAAATCTTGCTTTCACAGGGATTACCTCTGATGTGGATGGTCGTCTGGATATTTATTCTGCGACAGAAAATGGTTTTGGACAGTTTAATCTGACAGCAAACTTACGTGGCAGTAACATTCTCATCGGCTGGATGGGATCGTAACCGTAGCTGATTGTTGTCTGAGGCGTTATAGTATTTATCACATTTATTAGAGTCTGGATAAATACGGGTAGGGGCGTAGCGTGCTACGCCCTTACGTGTGTAGATTACATACAGGAGAGCAAATTATGGCTGATTTTAGTGGGAAAATTGTGCTTGTGACGGGTGCGAGTCGCGGTATCGGGCGTGCAATTGCGCTTGAATTAGGTGGACGCGGTGCAACAGTGATTGTCAATTACAACAGCAGCGAAAAACCCGCACAGGAAGTCCTCGGGCTGATTAAAGAATCCGGTGGCGATGGCATGGTTTATCAGGCGGATGTCAGTGATGCTGACCAGGTGGACGCGATGATTAAAGCCGTCACCAAAGAATACGGTCAACTGGATGTGCTGGTCAATAATGCCGGAACAACCCGCGACAATGTCATCATGATGCTGAAACCGGATGATTTCGACAGCGTGATAAACACCAATCTGCGGAGTGCCTGGCTGTGTTGTAAAGCGGCTAGTCGTACCATGATGCGGAAACGTACCGGAGCAATTATCAATATCACCAGTGTGGTCGGAATTGCTGGCAATGGTGGTCAGACAAATTATTCTGCCAGTAAAGCGGGCATGATTGGTCTGACAAAATCACTGGCAAAAGAAGTTGCCTCCCGCAATATCACGGTTAATGCTGTAGCGCCGGGTTTCATTGGCACTGATATGACCTCGGATTTATCGGAGGATGTCAAAGAAACGGCTCTGAGCCACATTCCGCTTGGACGGATGGGCGACCCCGAAGATGTTGCTAAAGCAGTCGCATTCCTGGCTTCCGAAGATGCAAAATACATCACCGGGCAGGTTCTCGTCGTTGATGGCGGGATGGTCATGTAATTTAATAGAATGAGTGGTTACACAATATTTGTAACCACTCATTTAGTATCAACTTATTGAGCAAGTGGACAATTGTACGTTACCCAAAAATCGCCTTCATCCGTCAAATCATCAACACCTTCCAATGTATAGTCCAGATAACCATTTTGCGGTGGTTGAGCGACAATCGTGAATATCCGGGACTGCGATTCTGCTGCTGACCATTCTTTAGTTACAGGGTCTCCATAATTACTCACACTACCATTTTCAGCAACAAGTAGAAGTTGTGCTGTGATGTAAACGTCACTATTGCTCATATTGTTGTAGTTAATCTGTATCCTGTAACAGGCATGAGTGATACCTTCGTCTTCAAATAACTCATCGTGTGTGAAGGGCATTGAGTCATTTTCACAGTAACTATCATCGACAATCATGAATAGTGTTGGACCCGCGACTACAAGACCATCATCAAGTGGTGTTAACTGCCGATGGCTGATGAATAATTCGCTGGATGGGTCGCCGGATGCCAGTTCATAGCGCGGCGCTCTACGTAGATATTGAAGTTTATCCCCATTGCTGAAAACCGTGGTTGAGAATGTGTCGCTGAATACATCAAATGCTGGCAGGTTGGATTGTCTGTGATAAACCACCAGTTGATACTCCGGCGATGTGATGGTCAGGTCGGTTAAGTTATCAAATTCTTGCTCGAAGTAGTAACACACAAGGTCTTCCGGCAACGGTGTGAGATTAGTCGATGAACCTGAGCTTACACCGCTTAGCTGCACCGGATTCAATTCACAAAGATGATTGATGCTATCAATTGGCACAATTTCTACTTCTGATGTCTCCATAATCTGTAGCAGAGGCGCACTCCCCAATATTTGAGGGATGCTCGCGAATGAATCAAGTTGAAGGTTCAGGTGTTCACTTTCATCATAGTGCCAGGGACTCAGTTGGTAAAAATTGTGTGTTGTTTGCCCTGGTGGTACAGCATAACTTTGATAGCTCCCACCTTCCTGCGATAAAATCCAGACTATATTGCTCTCCCCGGATGTAATATCAATATCATCAGAGGCAAACGCCATGAAAAAGCCAGCTAAACGGGTTTCAGTTGTTGGATTATTAACGGTTATAGTGGTGTGATAGCAAACTGGTTGTGGTGATGTACAGTCTTCCAGGAATGTAACGAGAAAATCAACAGAGCCAATTAATGAGAAATCAAAAGCATCTGTTTCAAATTGCCCCATCCATTCATCATCTATCATCTGCCATCCCGCAGAAGGATGTGCAGGTTCTTCCCAACTTTCGGGTACGAGAAAATGTTTTTCAGCATAATAGGTTTCTCCGGCAGGGACGAGTGCCGGACCGATGTGATTGGCTGAACCTTCACCGATGGCATCCGTTAAATGAATCAGTAGAACATGCTCACCTTCGCCTGTATTACGGAATAAAGCTCTGAAATAGACGCATTTGTAGCCATCTTCTCCATCATCTGCGACCACAGCAAGATCATCTATGTCGTTTGAGCCTATGAGTTCATTACAGCTATTGCTCATGCGAACGACTGTTTCTGAGACAAAGCCGCCATTTTCTAACTGAATCCAGCCATCTGCTGCTGCAATTGCAATTTGAGGTTGATACGGGTCAAGCGTGTCAACCGGTGTATCGTCTGTGGAAGCAGTTGGACGAATATTGACGATAGTGGCAGTCAGTGTGCCGACATAACAGTTATCTTCCGGTAGAACAGGCAAGGCGAGTATCTGCGGTGTTGCAGTCGGATCATTATCCGGGCAGCCCAGATTTTCCCTTGAGCCATATTCCTCAGGGCAATTGTCATATTGTGTCGTTAGTCCATCACCATCCGTGTCCGGGCATCCATTCCATTCCGGATATCCAGGTACCTGTGGACAAACATCTTCTGAATCTGCTACGGAATCGCCATCTGAGTCTACAATGGGCTGAGCAACAGGTGCTTGCGGGGTTACAGTTGCAGCAGGCGGAGCAACTGAAAATGCCGGACAGCCATTCGTCGCACGGGGACCGGATTCCGTAGGACAATGATCCCGTGAATCAGGTATGCCATCACCATCTGTATCATCCTGTGCGGATATTATGATTGAAAGAGGCAACAGGAACATGATAAGCACTAAGACCAACTTATATACAAATCGCATTGAGTGATTCCTTTAATTACAATTGACATTAAGATCTTGTTTCAGTCAATTTATCAAACGAAGGCTTATTAAGCGCTTATTGGCAGTTGCTATTCGTTACGATTTCAAATTTGTTCACACAAAATCGTCAAATCGCGTTACAATATGCTCAAATTAATCTAATGAGGATTTGATTTATGAGCTATGAAACAATTATTTTTGATGTCACAGATGGTTTGGCAACAATTACGCTCAATCGCCCTGAAAAATACAACGCGCTCAATATGCAAATGTACAAAGAGATACAGGATGCGCTCAAGCAGTGTTCGCGAAATGCCGAAATTAGAGCCGTCATTATTACAGGTGCGGGAAAAGCATTCAGTACAGGTGCGGATTTAGTCGAGCTGCAATCACAACTCGGCAATTTTGAGATTGGTGATGTATTGCGTAATGGCTTGAATCGTATTGTGACAGCGATTCGTCAACTGGAAAAACCTGTTGTCGCTGTGATTAATGGCGTGGTTGCGGGTGCAGGTGGCGGGATTGCTCTTGCCTGTGATATGCGGATCGTGTCTGACCAGGCGAGTTTTGTGTTTGCGGCATTTTCTGGTATTGGCATCATCCCCGATGCTGGCACAACTTATTTTCTGCCACAGTTAGTCGGTACGAGCAAAGCACTGGAATTATCCCTATTTGCAAACGGGAAAAACCGTGTTTCACCGGAAGAAGCCTATCGACTCGGGATTGCGAATCGGGTGATTGCTCATGATGATTTAGCAGAAGAAAGCAAAGCCATTGGATTACAGTTAGCAAATATGGCAACAGTAGCAGTTGGCTTGACGAAACGGATACTCTATAAATCGGTAGAGCGTTCGCTATCCGATGCACTGGAAACCGAAGCACAATTACAGGGCGTCGCCTTCAAAACACAGGATTTTCAAGAAGGCGTGATGGCTTTTATCGAAAAACGTGAGGCGAATTTCAAAGGAGAATAACGTTGAGCACGATTTTTAAGAAAATTATCGACAAAGAAATTCCGGCAGATATTGTCTATGAGGATGAGCTTGTGCTGGCATTCAAAGACATCAGTCCGCAAGCACCGACACATATTCTGGTGATTCCTAAAAAAGAGATTGCAACCGTCAACGATGTAACAGACGAAGATGAAAAGGCACTCGGGCGTTTATTCATTGTGGCGGCTAAAATTGCAAAAGAACAGGGCATTGATGAGAGCGGGTATCGCCTGATGGTCAATGTTAACAAAGATGGCGGACAGGAAGTTTTTCATCTACACATGCACATTCTCGGCGGGCGACCATTGGGTCCGATGCTGGCGAAAAAAGATTAGCGGGAATATAAAAAGGGCGCAGCAATACTGACGCCCTTACACATTTTAAAGGTGGATTTTTAGTCGGATTCGGCAGTTGCTTCGGCTTCTTCTGTCGCTTCCATGTCGTCCATTGCTTCTTCAGAATCCATAGGTTCTTCCGTTGCTTCCATATCATCTGTTGATTCTTCGGCATCTACAGGTTCGGTCGCTTCGGGGTCAATATCTGTTCCGGCATCTACGCCACCCTCAATCAAACCACTCTCGAATTGCATCCCCGGTGTGATTGCGGTATCAATAGCAGTCAGTATTGCATCAAGGGTTGCTGATACGGCAACATTATTGACTTCAACTGACGGAGTACTGGCAACCGCCTCCGAAAGAGCCGTGTTCAGGACAGTATTAGTTGCGTTACTATTGAAGCAATTGTTGAATTCACTTGAATTCAAACCGAGTTGCTGCACACCTGTACGGATACGTCCGTTCTGGAAGGCAGTATTTCCGTAAGTTTCATGCCATGAGAAAAGAACATCGTGCATTTGCCAGAATTGTCCCTGTTCGCCGGCACAAATTGCTGTCCGTGCTGCCCCTTCTTGATTGGGGATAGACCCGGTTTGCAGAGGAACATAGACGAACTGAATCTGACCCAGAGCGATACGGTCTAAGAGTTGCGGGAAGACTGTCCGGTGGAAATCCATACATCCAGGACATGCAAAACTGGAATATTCACGCACGGTTACGGGTGCATTCGGGTTGCCGAGGATAGCATAGCCTTCGGCAGTTGTACCTGTCATAAAGGCATCATAACGCGAAACATCTTCAGGAATGGTTGCTTCGGTTGGTAGACTGGTTAATGCGAAAACGATTGCTGCAAAAATCGCGATGAGTATCACTGCACCGATAATAATTGTTTGTTGCCCGCGTTGTCTTTCTTTTTTGCGCTCTTCTTTACGTTGTTTCGGGCTTTTTCTTCTAGCCATTATAAATATCTCTCCTCAAGAGTGTTTAACTAAATTTGTCGTTTGAGTGTACAGCAAAGCGTTCTATCTGCTAAGAGTCGCTTTGGTCTTTCCATTTGTTGAGATAACCCTTTAAGTTGCTGAGCATATCAGGGATTTCATCAAAGATGACAGGGTATTTGACCAGTTTATTGCCCTGTGGTTTATCAAGTGGTGCGCCCGGAATAACAAGTCCATCAGGTGTATCATGGAAATGAGCATCCGGCGGATACAAATCTTCTACGATTTTGTCATGTTCGATTAATTCAGTGATGACGACCTTGATTTGCTCAACATCTGTATCTGTCACCGGACGGTAGCAGACACTTTTTAAGCGATTGTGTTTGTCGAATACGAGTGTTAATCCACCAAAAGCATCGACTTCGATACCGTTGTACGATTTAAATTGTTCGCCTTCCAATAAAATCGTGCGTGAGTTGAAATAGCTTACAAAAGCATAACCCTTTGCATTACGATAGGTGCTCAATGGAATAAGTGGCTCATCCGGTTGGATATTCAGGTCAGGTTGCACAACTTCTTCGAAGAACATTGCGGCAGATAATGCGTTGTTGATGGTATCCGGCAGACGAATATCCGGCAAATTTTTGAGATAGTCGCGATATTGATCTGCTATCGGTTTTGGCAGGATAGCCCGTTTATCGAACACATAGCGCAGTATCGCATTGTAACGTCCTTTATAGAGCATGGTATCGGCTGCAATGAAGGCTTTTGCCATATCTGTGAAATTGAGTTCACCGACGGGTCCGGCTTCAATTGCCATCATCAACATATGTCCGACAATATCCCGCGCATGATAGAGGGCGACAAAAGGCATCTGATTATTTTCTTCTAATCGTTCATAGATGCCGACTAAAATGTCATAGACCGCGCCTGTGAATAAGCGCGAGTAATTGTGTTCCTGCCGGGCGAGTTGTGTTTCAGGATGATCGGAATCATACAGCAGGTCATCGAAAGGTGTATCGACCAGCATGTTAAAGGCATTTCTCAGGTAAATTGTATGTCCTTGAGAATGATTGCTATGGATGAGTTCGTCAGTGAGGTGTTCGGCAACTTCTGTGATGAAATTACTCATTTTCAGGTTGCCGTTTGTCCATTCCAGCAAACGACGAATCAATGAATCGTCATGCAGCGAAACGAGAATCGCGCTAATATCACCAAAACTTTCATGGAAAGCGCGTGCGCCTAAGCCAAAGGACTCATTATAGAGGTCTCGTAAGCCATCCAGTATCGCATGTGCTGCTTCGTGAGTGACGATGTCAGCGCTCTGTGCGGTGCTATGTCGTTCTCCTGCCTGATTGAGATAGGTATGGAAACCGAGGAGTTGTTCCTGTTCATTGTAGAAAGCATTCGCTAAATCACCGACATGCGGGTCAATCGTGATGCGTGCCGACGGAAATGACCAGGGAATTTGTCGATGAGCATAGCGTTCATACATTCTCAGGGTAAAAGTCGTGTAGTAAAAGGCATTCACCTGGTCAAATTCGGGTGTGCCGACCCAGTACATGTAATGTCCTTCTTCATCCGGCAACGCGAGAACACCCCGGCTATCCTGCATCTGTACCCGTGCATTCACCAGACCCGGTTGGATGTCTTTGCTTCGCATTCGTCGTACTTCGGGTTCACCCACAAAAGGATTCTGTGGATAGACAACAACGAAAACGGTATCCATAGCTTCTTCGGGTAAAGGTTCTTCCTGTAATGAGAATGAACTCATTGCTCGCCCGGAAATGACGGCTGGCATATTTGAACGAATATTTTGTTGTAGTTTCCGCAGCACATTATAAGCGTTCAGTTTATTGTGTCCGTGAAAGTCTTGATTATCTTCCGGCATGATTTTCTCCGAATTTCATTAGCGATTTCTTACGGCATAGTCGCGCCGTATCCATAATTAATTTTGATGATTTTTGATTATTCCACAATCAGGCTATTCCAGATTTTCTTGAAAACATCAATAAATGCTTGATGGGCATCATCCAAAGCCCGATTTTTATAAGCAATGATGACAGGTTCACTATACAATGCAGGCATATCGACAATGTTAAGACGTACAAATTCACCGGATTTGATCGGGGCACGGATATAGCTGGCAGGTAAAAAGGTCATGCCCTGTCCCATCATCACCAGGCGACGTGCCATGACCATCGGAACAGCAATCACTGCTCCGCCGCTACCCTGGCGTGCTAATTCTGCGACCTCATCTATGAAAGCACTCATTTGTGGGAACATCGACACACGGAAAATGGTATGCCTGTAAAGGTCTTCCATACGAAGCGGTTTATCCTGATATTGTGCCAGAGGATGTCCTGCACCTGTAATTGGCACAATCGGGTCACGCATCCGTAGCAATTGAACCATATCCCTCGCAAAAACCGGGGCATTAACCAGACCGAGTGTCATGCTATTATCAAGCAAGAGGTCAAATATCGTGGTTTTGTTACGCTCACGAATCAGAATATCGACTGCCGGATACTCATTACGAAAGCGACTCAGGGTATCGATCATGTAACTGAGTAAAAAAGGAGTCGGCGCTGCAATTTTGACCTGTCCTCTCACCCCGGCATGAAAATCTTTGACAACCTGTAAGCCATCATCGCGTAACGCAATCATGCGCTGTGCATAGGGCAAAAAACGTTCCCCGAGAGGTGTTAGCAATAGCGTTCGACCTCTACGCTCGAATAATTGTCCTCCGAGTTCTGCTTCTAACAGGCTAATACGGGTACTCACGGCAGGCTGGGTTAATCCCATCGCTTCTGCGGCGCGGGTGAAATTGCCATCGCGGGCAACACGGTCAAAGGCTTCTAGCTGTCCAATTTCCATGACACCTCATTATAAAATTTCTTTATGGATAGCCAAATCAATATCAGCTTCTATTATGACACAAAAGCGCATATCATAAAACTATATCGAAGCGCTTCACTTTTTTTCGAGAGCTTAATGACACAGGAGCGTGTGTTATGTCCGATAGTAAACAATTATCAAAAGAACGTTATTCGCAGTTTGCCGCAGGATATGTGACAAGCATCACCCATGCAAAAGGTGCTGACCTTGATATGCTGGTTGACATTGCCCGACCACAGTCAAGCTGGCACGCCCTTGATATTGCGACAGGTGGCGGACACACAGCACTAAAATTTGCGCCACATGTTGAAAAAGTCGTCGCTACTGACCTCACCCCGACCATGCTTGAAAAAGCAAAAGAATTTATCACCGGGCAAAGTATCACCAACGCAGAATTTAAAGTCGCGGATGCTGAAAATCTGCCATTTGACGATGCTCAATTTGACCTGGTGACCTGCCGGATTGCCCCGCATCATTTTCCTGATATAGCAAAATTCGTGCGTGAATCGGCACGGGTACTCAAAAACGGCGGATTGCTGCTGATTCAAGACCATGTCTTATCAGAAAACCTGGAAGTCGCTGCACTGGCAGATGGTTTCGAGAAAGTACGTGACCCATCACATAACTATGCTCTATCAGCAAGTGACTGGATTAGCGCCTTTGAATCAGCCGGACTCACTGTGACAGAAACCCGTGAACTGACCAAACGGCATCAATTCATTAATTGGGCGCAACGACAGGGCAATAGTGATGAAACAATAGCGCAACTGATCGAAATGCTTGAAGGCGCTTCGGATGCAGTCAAAGAGTGGATGGAGCCGCGTGCATGGGGAACAGAAGACGCCTCTTTTGTGAATCATCATATTATCATTGCAGGGGTTAAATCTGACTCAAAAAACTAGGCGAAATTCGTTACAATAGGGGTGAAAATTAAATTCCGCCAACCTATCCGTTGTATTTAACTACAGTCAATCGCATTATATTCAGTAAGAAGGAAACAAATTCTATGACAGATAAATTTGGTGCTCGCGGCACATTCGATACAGGTAATGGCGAAGCTATTATCTACCGCCTGAGCAAACTGGCTGAACAGGGCATCGGTAATATAGAAAAATTGCCTTTCAGCATCAAAATTTTGCTCGAAAATGCACTCCGCAATCTCGATGGTATTCAATTCAAAGAAGAAGATGTTATCAATATCGCGAATTGGAGCGGGGATAATCACAACCCGGTCGAAATTCCTTATGGTCCGGCACGTGTGATTTTGCAGGATTTCACCGGTGTTCCTGCTGTTGTTGACCTCGCTGCACTACGTAGCGCGATGGAACGTCTCGGTGGCGACCCCGCTAAAATTAATCCGGTTGTGCCTGTTGATCTCGTCATCGACCACTCGGTACAGGTAGATGCTTTCGGTAGCGATGCGGCTATTCTGATTAATGCTGAAAAAGAATTCGTCCGCAACCGTGAACGCTACGAATTCCTGCACTGGGGACAAAAAGCATTTGATAATTTCAAAGTTGTGCCCCCTGCAACAGGTATCGTACATCAGGTGAATCTTGAATATCTGGCGAATGTCGTTCAGTTATTTGATGATCCACAGGGTGAAGGTAAAGTTGCTCTACCGGATACACTGGTCGGCACAGATAGCCACACCACCATGATTAATGGTCTCGGTGTTCTCGGCTGGGGCGTCGGTGGTATTGAAGCAGAAGCTGCGATGCTCGGGCAACCTGTTTACATGCTGATGCCGGAAGTTATCGGTTTCAAATTGACCGGACAATTACCGGAAGGTGCAACCGCAACTGATCTCGTGCTGGTCATCGTTCAGATGCTCCGTCAAAAAGGTGTTGTCGGTAAATTCGTTGAATTCTATGGCAGTGGTCTCAGCAGCATGACACTCCCTGACCGTGCAACCATCGCAAATATGGCACCTGAATATGGTGCAACAATGGGTTTCTTCCCGGTAGATGACGAAGTTCTCAGCTACCTGCGTCGTACAGGTCGCGATGAAGCTCAAATTGAACTGGTTGAACGTTATTCTAAAGAACAGGGGCTCTTCCGCAGTGATGATACGGCTGATCCTGTTTTCAATGACACACTTGAACTTGATCTGAGTACAGTCGAACCGAGTGTTGCGGGTCCATTGCGTCCGCAGGATCGTATTTTGCTGAAAAACCTGAAAAACCGTTTCAATGAAGTTCTGACTGCACCACAGGGACCTCAAGGCTTTGAATTGAGCGCAGAACAACTTGGTAATACAGGTAAATACAAAGACAATGGCACCGAAATCGACATGAAACATGGTGATGTTGTCATTGCAGCGATTACTTCCTGCACCAATACCAGTAACCCATCCGTGATGGTTGCGGCAGGTCTGGTCGCTAAGAAAGCTGTCGAAAAAGGTCTGACACGTAAACCATACGTGAAAACAAGTCTGGCTCCCGGTTCGAAGGTTGTGACTGAATATCTCAACAAAGCCGGATTGACCGAATATCTGGATGCGCTCGGTTTCCAGACAGTCGGTTATGGCTGCACCACCTGTATTGGTAACAGTGGACCATTACCTGATCCTGTGCGTGAAGCTGTTCACGAAGGTGATCTGATTGCAACATCTGTCTTGAGTGGTAATCGTAACTTTGCGGGACGTATTGGACCCGATGTGCGTGCGAATTTCCTTGCATCACCACCGCTTGTTGTGGCTTATGCGATTGCTGGCTCAGTGGATGTTGACATCAATAATGAACCGATTGCACAGGATAAAGACGGTAACGATGTATTCTTGAGTGACATCTGGCCTACCCGCCAAGAAATTCTTGATGTGGTTCAGAGTAGTCTAACTGCCGATATGTACACCGAACAATACGGCAATACCTATACAGGCAATGAAAAATGGAACGAAATTCCAAGCCCTGATAGTGCTGTTTATCAGTGGAATGACGATAGCACCTATATTCAAGAGCCGCCATTCTTCATTGATATGCCTGCTGAACCTGCTACTGTACAACCTGTATCATCAGCGCGTGTGATCGGTCTCTTCGGGGATAGTGTCACCACCGACCATATTTCACCTGCTGGCGCGATTGCGATCAATAGTCCTGCTGCGAAATATCTGATGGATCGTGATGTTGAACCACAATACTTCAATAGCTATGGCTCACGTCGTGGTAATGATCGTGTGATGACACGTGGTACGTTCGCGAATGTGCGCCTACGTAATAAACTTGTCCCGGGTAGTGAAGGTAATGTGACTTATCATCTGCCATCCGGTGAGGAAACAACCTTCTACGATGCGGCTATGAAATACAAAGAAGAAGGCACTGATCTCGTTGTACTCGGCGGTAAAGATTACGGTATGGGGTCTAGCCGTGACTGGGCAGCAAAAGGCACATTGCTCCAGGGCATCAAAGCAGTCATTGTTGAGAGCTTCGAACGTATTCACCGCAGTAATCTTGTGATGATGGGTGTGTTGCCACTGCAATTTGCAGAAGGTCAAACCTGGGAATCACTCGGATTGACCGGACACGAAGCGATTGATATTCCTGTCAGCGATGCTATTCAGGCAGGCGATACCATTGAAGTGACCGCAACTGCAGCAGACGGCACAGTTAAAAAATTCAATGCGATTGTACGCCTCGATACCCCGGTAGAAGTCGATTACTACAAACACGGTGGTATTCTGCAATATGTTCTGCGTGGCATGATGAATAGCTAAGAGTGATTTAGCCAGTCAGCGTTTTAGCGAATCAGCTTTTGAGAGGGCGTATCCGAATGGGTGCGCTCTTTTGCTTTTAAGATATATCTACAATAACACCTTCATTGCTTTTTCTAGCAACAAGTTCATAAAATTGATTCAGTTCTTTCATTGCATCCGTTAGTTGTTTTATAGCTTCATCAAATATAAACGGGGAATGTGCCGCTATTTGTCTCTTTCTTAACATTGGAAACCAATGGAATAGTTTAGATTCATTAATCGGGGATAGATATTGTAATAAGTTAGAGATAGCGTCAGGTGGGATGTATTTTGTAGCTTTACAATCTACATGAATCAAATCTCTACCAAGTAGTGCAACAACAATTGGCTCAGGTGAGTGATTTATGACCGTGTTGAATTGGTTGTCAAACGTCAAACGATGCAAAATTGTCCAGCCAGACCAACTATCTATTCTACGAGATAGGATGCCTGGATTTTGTGCTAGCAAGTTCTTTACATCTTCAGCCATGATGAGAGTTGCTGTTGTAAATTTATGTCCCTGGTTGGATAAGAATTCGATTTCTTCGGGACTAAAATCTCTAAGTTCACCGAGGCTTTTAGCAATGTTTGCATCTTTTTTAGCTTTTTGAAGTAACAGGGCGTTATGTGGAATTGCCTGAAAAACCATTATTCAAATATATCCTTCACGATAACTTAAAATCGGGCAAAAATTACTTGTGAGGGTATCATCAGCACGAAGGTGTTTGCTGTATCATTACATTCGTAGGCTATTATCATTTGGCGTTGCGGGTCAATTATCCAGTCCGTAGTGAAATGACTTCTTTGATAATACAGATAAAACTTTGATATTTTGCCTGTTAATTATTTTCCTCAATTATACTTACTCATTTTCGACATAAATAAACGTTGATATGAACAGTCATATGAACGACACCTGCTACTGATTGTATGCTATCCTCGGATAAGCACCTTTACAATCACATAAGTAAAAGGCACATCCGTCACGAAAATTCATTCAAACGTTTCAAACGGAAACTGAACGCTATTCGCCATTTTTGGAGAAATATGCCCCTGTTATCTCCTGTTTAACAGGCAAATTTTTAAAACTCGGCACAAACTTGAATTCACAGACCATTTCCTGCAATTTACTCAAATTATATACAGCTATGTCGCTATAGTGTTTCCAGCATTGCCCTGATTAGCGTCAATGTTTGCCGGGTGTTGAACCCGTTCTGCCGATGGATTTTGATATGCGATAAACAGTCATCCTGAGCATGAAGATAATTGGTCGCTGTCAGCAAGATGATCGGGATATGTTTGTAGTGTTCATGTTGTTCCAGGTGCTCAATGAGTTCAAATCCGCTCATTTCTGGCATAGCTAAATCAAGGAAAATGAGGTCAGGGGTATCCTGCTGAATGATGTCTAATGCCTGTAAGCCGTCATATGCCCGTCGAATAGCATAAGATTTTTCCAGTTGTTCGATGCTGCGTTGAATCAATTGTACAAATCCGATTTTGTCATCTGTAATCAGAATTTTCTTAACGTCTGGATATTTTCCCAGAATATCCGCAATTTGAGCCGGGGTAATCGGTTTTGCAAAACTCATATCGACATTTGCAGCATTCCCTGTCCAATGAACCGGAGGGAGGGTGCATTCGATCACCGGGATGTTCTGCAAATGTAATTCATCCTGTTCCGGCAAGCGATTGTGAACAATGGCAAGTGGATTATGCTCTACAACGAGATTATCCAGTTGTGAAATATCTTCAGCTATGTGGACTTCAAGATTTTCGAGATGCCGTTTAACTAGCGATAGATTGTAAGGATCAGATTCCGTGAGAATAATTGTAGTCTTTTCAAGCAGGTCACGTCCGGCATGATTGTTGTATAGTTTATCTCCGCCTGACTGATGATCTGAGCGTGGCAAAGTAAAAGTAAATGTTGAACCCGAACCAGATATACTATCGACAGTAATTGTGCCACTATGGGCTTCAATGAATTGCCGTGTAATCGCTAATCCAAGACCAGCCCCGCCATGTTGACGGCTCAAGGAATAATCGACCTGATAAAATTCTTCAAAAATGAGATTGATTTTATCCGGCGGGATGCCTCTCCCTGTATCTTCTACCGCAAAACAAATGTGATTCTCCTGCGCTTGAATACTAAATCTCACATAGCCTGCATCAGTAAAACGACGGGCATTGGTAATCAGGTTAATCAAAGCCTGCCTGATGCGGGTGCGATCAATATCAATTGGTGGCAACCCGGATGGGATTTCTGTCAGGAATTGCACATCACTCCCATCAAAATGTTGTGCCAGTATATCAAGTGTATCAGCCAGGAAATGATTCAGGTCAGTGCTTTCAAAATTCAGTGAAAATTCCGACATCTCAATGTGAGATAAATCCAGTACATCATCAATCATTGCCAGGAGGTGTTTGCTATTGTGATGAATCTGATAAATATCACGGTGCAGTTTTGGCGGAAAAAAAACATCGCCGTAGACTTCAGGCGTGAGGTGCATAATCTCACTGAAACCGAGAATAATATTCAACGGTGTTCGCAATTCATGGCTGATATTTGAGGCAAAACGCTCTTTCATACGCCGGGCATCTTCTGCCTGTTGACGGGCATAAATGAGTTGTTTTTGTAAGCCCCGTTGTGTTTGATAAGCTGTTTCCAGAGATCGTAAGGCACGCAATAGTTCAGCACGTCGGTCACGGGTTTCTTGAAGCAAATTATCGGCATGATGGTGCATTGAACTATACCAGGACAGGGCGACATTAAACGTCGAAACCGTAATGAAAATTGTGATATAGCTAATAATCGCCATGCTCAATACGGCACGCAGGTCAACAGGATAGCCGATTGTGTCCAGATAGTAGATGAAAGCGCAGTAAATCAGGAGCGCAATCAAGGTACTATTCGACATCAAGAGCGCACTGACCAGTAATACAGGCACAATCAGATAGACTGTCCATGTGACTGGATGCACATAAATCACTGCAAATAATGCCAGATATAAAGTCGGCACAAATAAATAACGGGCGAGATTCGGGCGTATCTGATACAGATTTCGAATCTGCCAGATAATGAACATGAATAGCAACACTGTCCCGATCAACGAAAGTGGACGTGGTTGATATAAGAGTGAAATATTAATCGTTGCGCCCATAATCCCGAGTGTCAGCCAGATAAATCGCTGAAATAGCTGATGCCGGAAATCTAATAAAACGTCGCGGTATTCATGATGGGGTAATTGCGCTTTAGCAAGAGTCATAGGTCAAGTTCAATCAATGCTTGAAATAGCTTGTCTTTATCGACAGGTTTGGCGATGAAGGTTGATGCTCCGAGAGAAAATGCCAGTTGCGGGTCGTTGATAACCGAGCAAACAATCACCGGAATATTTTTCGTGTCCTGAAAAGTTTGTAACCGTTGTAACAATTCCCAGCCATCCATCTGTGGCATCATAATATCCATGATGATGACATCCGGGGCAATGTTCTGCGCGAGTTGTAGACCATCATGTCCACTATGTGCCGCGACTACCTGATAAGAAGCATCGCTCAGATAACGCTTCATCAAATCAGCAAGCCCTTTATTATCATCAATTAGAAGGATAGTGGTATCGACACGATTTATCATCACCTGAATGAAACTATCCTTTTGCTCAATTTTCCAGCCCAGTTGTTGCGCGAATTGCTTAAAAACTGAGGAAAGCGATTCATTGTCAATCAATTCGGGGTAGCCGATTTGCAGAACAATGTACTTTTCTTCTTCAGTGAGGGATAGTTGAATGTTAGATTGTGTATGCTGGATAAGCTGGCTAATCAAATTCATCAATGCCTGACGTGCCAGTGTCGGATTCGTGGAAACCATCACATCAGGCGATAAATCCAGGTCAATTGAGACGTTAAATTGTTCGGCAAGGCGGTTGAGCGCATTTGCCAGGCTTTCAATCAGCACTGTAATGTTGACGGTCGCGACATTGCCTTCAACCTGTATCATTTCTGACTCAACAGTAGAAAGTTTATCCATTGTGCGGGGTTCAACTTCATCTTCAGAGGGTTTGAGTTTGTACCATAACACACTGGAAACACTATCCTGTCCTTTTTTGAGGTCGCGGTATGCCTGACGCACAGAAATCCCGAGTTCGAGGGCAACTTCTTGAATCGTCATGCCGCCAACATAATGCAGATGAAGGAGGTTATAAATACGGTTTGTGCCATTTCGAACGCCTTCATGGTCACCGGGGTTCAATTTTTCGATAGCATCAATCAACAGGCGGCGAACCTGATGAGCAGGATTATCCCGACTATCAGGATTTTGCTGATTCAATTGCTGTGCAAATGGATGTGCTTGAAGTGCCGGAAAATCATAAATATTCTCAAGCGCTTCTTTTACATTGTCAAAAAATAGGTCTGGAATGTCGGTCATAATGTGTAACTTTTCTATCTTTTTGTGCTTATTGTACGGTAATTACATGAAAATTTTGTCACATTTGTCACAGGTATGTCATGGTTGTGGCAAAAATTCGTAGTTTCAAGGATTGTCGCCTGGTATGATTAGTTAAAGTAACGGCAATTGTAAAATACTTTGATCCTCGCTGTTACATGCAAGATTTCATATATTACTTAGGAGTAGTTGGCATGAAAACACGTTTTTCCTTAGTTCTCGCGTTGATCGGCGCGTTAATGATGGTCGGGGCTGTCTCCGCACAGGACGGTGGACAACTCGAAATCTTCTCATGGTGGGCAGGCGATGAAGGTCCCGCTCTCGAAGCATTAATTGAATTGTACAACGAACAATATCCTGACGTAGAAGTTATCAACGCAACTGTTACCGGTGGTAGCGGTGTTAATGCCCGTGCTGTTCTGAAAACCCGTATGCTGGGTGGCAATCCTCCTGATAGCTTCCAGGTACATGCAGGACAGGAACTGACCGGAACATGGGTTGTCGCAGGTCGTATGGAAGACCTGACTTTCCTCTACGAAGAAAATGGCTGGTTTGAAGCATTCCCTGCTGACCTGATCGATCAGCTTACATACGAAGGTGGAATCTACAGTGTGCCAGTAAATATCCATCGTTCAAACGTCATGTGGTACAACCCGCAGGTACTTGCAGACAATGGTCTGGAAGCTCCTGCTACATGGGATGACTTCTTCGCTGCGTGTGCCACTTTGCAAGAAGCTGGCATTACCCCACTTGTTGTTGGTGAAGCATGGACAGTCAATCATCTCTGGGAAAGTGTTGCTCTCGGTGTTCTCGGTACAGAAGGCTGGAATGGTATCTGGACAGGCGAAACCGACGTAACAGGTGAAGAAATGGTTGCTGTATGGGATACATTCGGACAGGTTCTCGAATGCACCAACATTAATGATGATGCAGCAGGTTTAAGCTGGCAACAGGCTACAGACCAGATGGTCGCTGGCGAAGCAGCATTCAATATCATGGGTGACTGGGCTGCCGGATACATGACAACAACACTCGGTCTGGAACCAGGCGAAGGTTATGGCTACGCTGCATCACCGGATACAGGTGGCACATTCATGTGGCTGTCCGATAGCTTTGGCTTACCTGCTGATGCTCCAAACCGTGACAACACAATTGCATGGCTGAACCTGCTCGGTAGTGTTGAAGGTCAGAACGCATTCAACCCGCTTAAAGGTAGCATCCCTGCAAACGTCAATGCAGTAGAAGCTGCTCCTGACCTTTACAACTCTTACCTGCAATCGGCTGCTGCTGACTGGTCAAGCAATGCACTCGCCGGTAGTCTGGCACACGGTGCTGCTGCAAATGAACGCTTCATGGGTGATTTCAACCAGGTCATGGAAATTTATCTCCAGAGTGGTGATTCATCTGCAACCTCAACCGCAATGCAAGCTGTCTGCATCCAGGCTGGTAGCTGTGGTTTCTAAGTAATATGATTTATGGGGCGGTCTGACGGGTCGCCCCGGTTTAACCCTTTTTCATTTTTGAGGAATTTATTATGAACAGCAGCAAAGATCGTATGATTGCGTTCTTGATGGTATTGCCATCGCTGATAGTAATCGCCATTTTTGTGTATTACTTCATCGGACGCGCCGTACAAACATCTACTACAGACTGGGGCGAGAATCCTGCACGCCCGGCATTACAGGAAGATGTCATCAAAGATTATGTCGGACTGGCGAATTATGACACGCTGATGAGCGAGATGATTCAATCGAATTTCCGCGTATCGCTGGTCAACACCTTCTTCCTGACAGTTTTCTTTGTTGCTGGTTGCATTGTTGTCGGGCTATTTCTCGCCATCCTGCTTGACCAGAATGTCGCCGGAGAGGGATTTTTCAGGACAGTGTTTTTGTTTCCGATGTCACTCTCATTTGTAGTGACAGGTACAATCTGGCGCTGGATGCTACAACCCAATGGTGGCATCAATGTGTTACCTACCTATATTGGCTTGCCCCGTATTGAATTTTCGTGGATTAATAGCAGTGAGGTCTGGTGGCAATTTTCCTGGACTGATGTACCACAATATCTGACGACGGCAGGCATTGCGATTCTGGCATTTATTGCTGTGCGCTATGCACTGAGGCAGAACTGGCGATCAGCAAGTTTTATGGGCGCAGCAGCCGTCATTATTTTACTGATTTTCATGGCAGGGTTGTGGGACTATATCTGGCGTCCGCTTGAGTTCCCGGATGTTGAACCGACGATTGCACCTAAAGGTTTTAATGCCGCTCTCCTTGGTATCATCATTGCCGCAGTCTGGCAGATGTCCGGTTATACGATGGCGATGTTCATCGCAGGGATCCGTGGCATTCCCGAAGAATTACGTGAAGCTGCACGGGTTGATGGTTGTAGTGAATTTGGTGTGTATCGTCATATCATTTTGCCGCAATTGAATCCGATTGTGCTGAGTGCCATGATTATTCTCGGGCATATTTCACTGAAAATTTTCGACCTGGTCTTTGCGATGTCAGGTCCGGATAATAGTCGAACGGTTGTCCCCGGTATTCTGGTATACACGAAAGGCTTCCGTCAGAACTCATTCGCTTCTGCCAGCGCAATCGCAATTATCATGCTTTTCCTCGTGGCAATTATCATTGTCCCTTATCTCTGGACACAATTACGGGATGACAGTTAAAGGACACTAAAATGGCTGCAAATACACAACAGTACAGGGGCACTGATTTCCAACGATATACAATGCGTGTCGCCATTTATGTCGCGTTGATTGTCATGACTCTGATTTTTCTGACACCGGTTTATCTGGTTGTTGTCACCAGTCTGAAAGACCCGGCAAGCATCAATCTACAGAATACATGGAATTTGCCGGAAACGATTTACTGGCAAAGTTATGTTGAAGTGGTTGAAGAATTTGGACCCCGCATTTTTAATAGTGTGGCACTGGTGGTCAATGCAACAATAATTTCTTCTATCCTGGGCTCATTAAACGGATATGTTTTCTCGAAATGGCGTATTCCCGGCGAGAAAATACTATTTCCGTTGATGCTTTTCGGGATGTTCATTCCATATCAGGCAATTTTGATTCCCTTATTTGAGTTTATGCGGGACATCAATTTGTATGGCGGAATTCCCGGTTTGATTGTCATCCACACAGTCTATGGTTTACCGATTACCACGCTGATTTTCAGGAATTTTTATGTCGATATTCCTGATGAAATGCTGGAAGCCGCAGCAATTGACGGCGCAGATTTTTTCCGTCTGTATACGCATGTCGTATTTCCGCTATCTATTCCAGGTTTTGTGGTGGTCATCATCTGGCAATTCACGCAAATCTGGAATGAATTTCTATTCGCTGTCACCATGACGACCAATGAGGCACAACCGATTACAGTCGGTCTGGCGCAATTGGCAGGTGGCGAAGCGGTTCGATGGAATCTCCCGATGGCAGGTGCGCTGGTCGCGGCATTACCTCCGCTACTGGTCTATCTGATTTTAGGACGCTATTTCATTCGTGGACTGTTAGCGGGCTCTATCAAAGGCTAGTAGGGATTGAATATCAGACTCACCTCAGTAATGGGGTGAGTTTTTTTTGATTATTTACCCCATTCAACGGAAAATTGTGGATAGGGATATTCACGTTCGTCGTTGCTGGATGGATTGCTGATAATCGTGTTTGTGATAGTTACCCGTGCTTGATATTCACCGGATTGATTATCAGTATCTCGATAGATGATGCGAACATCTGCCCATTGTGGATCCTCGGTATCATCTATTGAGATGATTTCTCCCTGTTTGGCGTATGATTGCCACTCCCAGCCAACTTTCATCAGACAGGCGCGTTCCATTGCCTGCATAAAGCCTCTGTCTGTGCCTGCCCATCCGCGATAATAACCATATAAATTGTCAATCTTGCCCGTGCGATTGATTATTTGTTCACCGATGCTATTATCGACATATGCCCAATAATTGCCTTCTGGCATATCCATCAAGGTTGGCGCGTAGAGGTGTCCGCCGAAGTGACTCACCCGCCAGACGCGAACCTCATCTGTTGCGGCATTGTCACGGAGATGCTTGTAAAGCGGATAACCGAATTTTGCACAGGCAACATCAACCGCGCCATGCGTACAAATCAAAATATCCCGTGTGTGATCTTCTTTTTGCATGAAGGCATCGAATTCAGATAGGCTTTTACGATCTTCATACCACGACCACAGCAATTCCCCCATTTTTTCAAGCGGAACGAGATATTCAACTCTGTCAAATTCAGCGAATAGCCCATCCGGTTTCGTGAAAAAGATCACGCGGCGAAAACCGTCTTTGCTATAGGCTTCATCCGGTGCAATCAACAGAGGACGATGACCATAGACACCTGTTTCTTTGTAACGTTCCATCCATATGTCGAGCAATTTCAGCATTTCGTCCGGTAAACTCATTTCCGCATAGCTATATTTCCAGGGGAAAGGATGCTCTATCAGAACCGCATCTTCAAAATTTCCGGCACTGCCTGCGGGGTCGATGCCTTTTTCCATTGCGACGACGTTGCAGAAACATTTTGTCTGTGTTAATTGATCTGTCATGCTGTCCTCTATGATTTGATGAAAACAGGCAATCACCTCATGCGGATGACTGCCTGTGATTGACTTATTCTGCTGCGGTGACTTCTACCCATTCAAGTTTGAGGGCTTCATCACCGGAAAAACGTTCCAGATGGTCAGCAACAACAAATTTGACCCGACCGAATTGTTCTTCATCGTCTGCTTGAATGCTGACGGAGAGCGATGTCTCATCAGCAATCATCTGACAATGACCGAATCCAAAATCAACATTGCCCTGGTTATCATCATATTCTGCGGTCACTTTGCGGTCAAAATGGTTGCAGAGTGCTTTCAGATAACGGGATGCTTTTTCTGTCTGAACCGTTGATTTAGCGGATAACATAGTTATTCTCCTGAAAAATTTTCAGCTACAACATCAAGGACGAGGTTCGCTGCCAGAGGTCCCCCACTGCTTGTCCATACTGAACCATCAACCACAACGACCTGATCGTTCTGGTAGACTTCAAGTTGCTGGAAGAGTGGATTTTCAAAGACTGCTTCCAGAGCTTCGGCAGCATCACCTTCTGCTTGCAATGTACCTACAAAGAGCCAATCTGCATCCAGAATCGGCAGTGTTTCCAGACTCAATGGTGCGGAATGTGCATGACCTTCATCTAATTCAGGGATTTCGTCCGGCATAACCAGTCCGAGTTCCTGCAAGATAGCGGGAGCAAAGATATAAGGAGCCATAACCTGTGGTCCTTCTGCTGCCCAGCGAGCGATAACAAAACGGGTTTCGGGTTCAATACTGGCACTGATTTCAGCAATACGCGCATCATAAGCTGCGAAGTATTCTTCAACCTGAGCATCCATGTTCATCGCTTCACCAACAGATGTGAAGAGTTCCTGCCATGTTCCGTCTCCGCTTACAGGAACGAATACCGGAGCAATCGCACTCAACTGTTCGAGCGTTGCAGGTTCAGCGAAATCACCATAAGAGAACAGAATTAAATCCGGTTCAGCTTCAAGGACAATTTCGAGATTTGGCTGGAAGAATGTTCCGGTGGAAATGTAACCTTCCGGCAAGAAATCAACCAGGTAACGCGGTGGTGTTTGTGAGCCACGACCGTTGCTGACTGCAATTGGTTCTACACCGAGAGCAATCAAAGCATCGGTATCGCCATCTGTCAGTGAGATTACACGTTGAGGTTGTTCTGGCAAGCAGTGTGTTGTTCCGACTGCATCGGTCACAGCGCGTAATCCTGCTTCACAGCTTACTTCTTCCATTGCTTCTGCTGGGAAGATTTCTTCAATGAGCGGTACTAAGCCATCCAGCAGATAGTTCAAGCTGAGAACAGTACTGAATTGCAGCGCATCATCGTAATCATCAGGAACATAGAGGACACGCTCTTCCTGTACGGCTGTCAGTCCGGCGATGAGTGGATTTGCTTCATATGCTTCACGTGCTGCTTCACTACCACCTTCAAAGAATTGCAGACCTAAGAAGACGAGCAAATCTTGATCGAAGAGGTCAAGACGTTCTTCGCTGATATAAGCATAGAATTCATCGCCAGCAATTTCGATTTGTTCTTCAGGGACAACAAACCCTAAATCGGTAAAGAAACGAGCGCGGCTATCCTGATCGGTATAGTAACCATAAACATCACCGAGGTAGTAGGATACGGAAACAGTTTTACCGACAAATTGTGGATTGTCTTCCTGGATTGTAGCAAAACGTGTTTCGATGTCTGTGACGAGGGCTTCTGCTTCATCGGATTGACCGAGGATTGTACCGACCAGACGGGTTGTTTCCTGCCAGGGCATCCCGAAATCAAGATACTCATCATATTGAGCAACAGTTGGAGCAATTGCAGATAGGCTTGCATATTCTTCTTCCGAGATTCCAGCATCAATCGCACTGATGAAATCGGGTTCAAGCGCAAGAATTGCTTCAAAATTTAACGCTCCCCAATCCATCTGGAGAACTTCCGGTTGCACACCATTGGATGCTTCTTGAGCCCAGGGGAAAATAGCTGATTCATCACCATACCAGTAACGAATCGCAACTGGTTCTGCTCCCAGCGCGAAATAGGGATCCTGTTCGGTGTATCCGAGGACAACAATGCGTTGTGGTTCGGATTCGATTGTGGTGCTACCGAATTTGTGCTCAATGGTCACAGGGTAGGCAGCGTCGTCCTGCGCTGAAAGTGGCACAATGCCAATCATCAACACAGCCAGTAGAGCAAAAATAGAAAAGATACGGTAGTTCAAAGGGTTACTCCTATAGATTTTGATAAGTGTTTAAGATATTAAGTGCAGAACAAAACTGCACAGAAATCACAATTGAATAGCTACTGTTGTGTAGCAGATTGAAAGTGTTGTTCGAGCCAATCCCGGGCGCTTTTCTCATTTTTGAAGAGACGCACAGGGCATCTGTATTGACGGCTCAATTCCAGTTCGACCAGGCGTTTACCCCGTCGCATCGCAAGGACACGTTTTCCAACGAGGGCAATGCCTCTACAGTGAGGATTCTGGAAATGGCTGGCTTCACACGGACAATCATCCTGTAACAGACAGGTGAATGGTTTATCATGAGTTGCCAGAGTATCGAGTTGATGAACATGCGAAATGTGCAAAATGGACATGGCATTTTCCTCTCTTGATTTACGAAACTTTTTCAGTGATGCGAAGGTCAGCTTCGAGAGCACGTTTAATGCGACGCCGACTCATCGGAACACACATCGGCGTATTGGTGAGCGGGTCACGGATGATACTCGCATTAAGCCCGAATACCTGTTTGAGGTTATAGGGTGTCATGACGATTGCAGGCTCGCCCTGCGCGACAATTTGCCCACCCCGTAAAGCGACCATCGTATCGGCATAACGTGCTGCCTGATTGAGATCATGCAAGACCATCACAATCGTGCGTCCCTGCTCATTGAGTTCTTCCAGCAAATCCAGCACATCGAGTTGATAAGCCAGGTCAAGATAGGTTGTCGGTTCATCAAGCAGCAGAATTTGTGTTTGTTGTGCTAATGCCATCGCAATCCATGCCCGTTGTCGTTGACCACCACTCAGGGAATCCACCGGACGGTCAGCAAACATCGTCAAATTCGTAATCGTGAGCGCTTCCTGGACAATTTCCTCATCTTCTGCACTCCATTGCTGAAACCAGCTTTGATGCGGATAACGCCCCTGTGCGACCAGTTCATGCACGGTCAGACCTTCGGGTGCAATCGGTGACTGCGGCAAAATCCCGAGTTTTTGCGCGAGATTTTTAGCATTCATCCGGTGAATATCCTGTGCTTCAAGGCAGACATTGCCTGTTTTGGGAGATAGTAAACGGGATAATCCGCGTAGCAATGTCGATTTGCCGCATCCGTTAGGACCTACCAGTGCCGTGATACTGCCTTCTTGAATCTTCAAATCCAGTTCATGCACGATGATGGTGTTGTTGTCGTAGGTCAGCGAAAGATTTTCAGCTTCTAAGATTGTGGGCATGGATAAGTCCTCTTATTTATTACGATTCAGATAGAGTAGATACATGAAATAGGGTGCGCCAATCATCGCTGTGACGATTCCAACAGGCAGTTCCGAGGGTGAAATCACCCATCGGCTAATCAGGTCAGCAAACATCACCAGCACGCCACCGAGCAATGCCGCCGCAGGAATCAAGCCTTCATGAGCGGGTCCAACTAATCGGCGGGTGATATGCGGAGCAACCAGTCCGACAAAGCCAACTGTGCCGGATACAGCAACCGAAATTGCTGCAAGCGCTACACTGACGAGTAGTAAAATCCCGCGTTGCAACTCGACATTTACGCCGAGTCCTTTTGATGTGTCATCGCCGAGGTTGAGTGTGTTGAGTTGACGTGCCTGTAAAATCGCCATCGGGAGCAATACCAGTAACCAGGGAACAATCGAACGCACATGATCCCAATCACGCCCGTAAACACTCCCGGCTAACCAGACATATGCCTGTTGCACCTGACGAATATCACCGAAAACGATCATCAAATTGGTGAATGCAGATGTAACTGCTCCTAAACCGATACCAACCAGAATCAGGCGGATAGAGGAACTCCCGCCTTTCCATGCCAGCAGATATATCAGTGCTGCCATGATCGTCGCGCCAGCAAAGGTCACGAAAGGCAGATAAACAGTCGGAATCTGATACCAGACAATCGCAGCAACAGCAGCAAAGGATGCACCGGATGTCACGCCTAAAATACCGGGGTCGGCAAGAGGATTGCGGGTAATACCCTGTAAAATTGTGCCGGATACTGAGAGTGCCGCGCCTATCATGAAGGCAACTAAGATACGCGGCAGGCGAAATTGCCAGACGACCAGTTCAAAGCGTGCATTCTCCTCAAGACCGAAAATGGTTTGAAGCACCTGCCAGGGTGTGATGTCGTATTCGCCATAACTGACACTCGTTACGAGAACAACAATCCCGATAACAATCAATGCCAGTAAAACAGGCAGGACACGTTTATCAATTTTGTAGGAAAATCCCCCGATGCGGAGTATCCACCAGTTATGTTTAATTTTTGTCGGCTGCATTAGCGATTCACCTTCCAGCGTGCCAGATAGATGAAGAAGGGCGCACCGAGCAATGCCATCATCACACCAACAGGTAATTCTTCCGGGCGGATGACTATGCGTGCAGCTATATCAGCGATAATCACCAGAATCCCGCCAAGCAAAGCACAATAGGGCAATATCCAGCGATAATCCTGCCCGACAATGAAGCGCACAATATGCGGTGCAACCAATCCCACAAATCCAACCGGACCTGCGAGAGACACTGCCCCGCCAGCAAGTAGAACGACGACAATTGCCGCTAATCCTTTGACAACCAGCGTATTTTGCCCGAGACCTGTTGCGATATCTTCCCCGAGGCTGATGGTGGTGATTTGCCGTGCCAACAATAACGCGCCGATGAGTCCGACAGCCATATAAGGAGCAGTTTGAACAAAGAGTGCCCAATCACGTCCTGCCAGTGAACCGACTGTCCAGAAACGTATCTGATCGAGTGTATCCTGACTGGTAATCAGCAATGCTGTTGTAAATGAGCCGATAAATGCGGTAAAAACTGCTCCGGCTAATGTGAGTTTGAGCGGAGTTGCACCACTACGTCCCATCGAACCGAGTCCATAAACCAGCACTGATGCAACTGCTGCACCGATAAAAGCCGCAATCGAATATACGGATAAGGGTGGACTACCAAGAATGAAAACCACCAGTACCACAGCAAAGGACGCTCCGGCATTAATTCCCAGAATTGAAGGTGATGCCAGAGGATTGCGCGTCAAACCCTGCATGATTGCTCCGGCAACTGCCAGCGATGCACCAACCATTGCTCCGGCGACGACACGCGGTAAGCGCACGGTACGGATTACCAGATGCTGAAATGAGCTATTATCAAATGAAAAAATTGAATCCCAAATTGTTTGGATTGAGATTTCTGCCGCGCCCAGCGTGATGCTCCAGGCAAGGCATAATACAATTAATGCCAATCCAATCAATAATCCGGGGAATAGAACAGTACGCGACTGTAAAAATCGCGTACTGTTTACCTGTTTCGTCTTAGCTGTCACGGTTTATGACTCTGCCTCTGCTGTTGCTTCGGGTGTTGCTTCCGGTTGTGGTATCTCTACGCCAAGTGATTCCAGTGTGGTATCCACCAGTGTGATCGCAGACAGAGGACCCCCGAATAACCATGCCTGACCACCGAGCCAGTACGCATTTTCATTCTGTACAAAGGGTAAAGTATTCCAGATGGCCGACTCGTAAAAGAAATCACGGGATTCTTCCTGAGCAATATAGAAGAACAGCGTATCGTCTATTTCTGCGAAGCCTTCAATGCCAACTGTGCTGAAACCATATTGTCCGGGTGTATCATCCCAATCATTGCTGAGACCAATTTGCTCTAAAATTTCCACAGCCATTGCGTTATCTGTGAAGAGACGGAAAACAGCCGCTTCATTCTGGATATACGCCTGTGAGAGAATGAAACCCGCATCGGCATAGCCTGCATCAGCTAAAGCTACCGAGGCATCTTCAAAATATTGGTACATCTCATCCAGAACAGCTTCACCCTCTGCTTCACGATTGAGTGCCGTTGCAATGGTATTGAATGATGAAATCAACTCTTCAAATTGTGTTTCTTCTAAAGGATATGAATTGAACATCAATGTTGGAGCGATTGCGGCTAATTCATTGTAATTTTCAGCAGAGCGTAACTGCGAGGTGATGATTAAGTCCGGTTCAAGTTCCGCAATGATTTCAAGATTTGGTTCTTGCCGTGTGCCGACATCGACAGCATCTTCTGATAATTCAACGGAAATATCGACCCATGCACCGTAACCTTCGATATCAGCTACACCGACAGGTTGAACGCCGAGTGCGAGGACATTTTCGGTATATCGCCATTCTAGTGTGACGACCCGTTCAGGGTTTTCGGGCACACATACTGTTCCAACTGTATCCTCAACTGCGATAAAACCTGCATCACAGGCGACTTCATCCTGTGCAAAGCTCAAACTGCCCATAATCAAAAGGCAGATAATCCATAACATTTGTACTGATTGTTTCATGTAAACGTCTTTCTATAGTGTCATACTGCATCGTTAAACTGTGACGATGATAAAGGGTCTTTACTATAGATTTCCACGCAGTTGATTAAGGATGAAGTTTTGCTATGTACATGTGAAAAACATCACGAATGCAATCTGATTGTTACAGATGTGATGTGATGAGGTCGCCATTCATTTAAACTTAATTGACTAATTTTAGAAAAATGGACTTTAGTCCGGCTACAGTTTGTTTTTACAGTGGTTAAATTCCGGCAAGATTTTTCTTATACCCTGGTATATCCAGGCACTTATTGGTCTCAGAGGGGTTTGGTCAGTGAATTGCGACAGGGTAAGATAGAGGCAATTTGATTTACAGTACAAAAGGGCTTCTAATGACAAAATATCTGGTAACAGGTGCAATGGGGTGTATCGGTGCATGGACAGTTTATCACCTGCTACAACAGGGCAAAGATGTTGTAAGTTTTGATCTGAGTGAGGATCAACAACGGCTTGATTTGCTGATGACAGAAGATGAAAAAGCGAATGTCACTTTCGTTACAGGCGATTTAACCGATAGCAAGCAGGTACAGGCTGTTGTCGATGAGCATGAGATTACCCATGTGATTCACCTGGCAGCCTTGCAAGTGCCGATGTGCAGAGCAAATCCAATTTTAGGGGCACGGGTCAATGTAACGGGGACTGTCAACGTGTTTGAGGCAGTTCGCAATGCCGGACTGAATCATCTGACATATGCTTCTTCGATTGCAGTGTATGGTTCACCTGATCTCTATGATAGTCCGATTATATCTCATGATGCTACGAAATTACCGAAAACACTCTATGGCGTTTATAAAGTGGCGAATGAATCACTGGCGGCAGTTTACTGGCAGGATTACGGTATCTCCAGTATCACATTTCGCCCCTATACAGTGTTTGGTTTAGGTCGTGACCAGGGACTCACCAGCGAACCCACAAAAGCGATGCTTGCTGCTGCAAAAGGGGAAAATTTTGATATTTCTTTTGGTGGAAACATGCAGTTTCACTATGCGTCGGATGTTGCCTTGCAGTTCATCGCTGCTGCGGAACAACCCATAACAGGAGCGGCGGGATTCAATTTGGGCACTCCGGCAATTTCAGTGCAATCTGTAGCCGATATGATCATGGATATTGTGCCGGGCGTGACGATTACAGCAGGGGATACATTGCTGCCTTTCCCCGATGGATGCGATGATAGCGAACTGAAAAAGGCATTTGATACTGTCTATGAAACACCGTTAAGAACTGCAATCGAAGCAACAATTGAGGGATTCAGAGCAACTTTTTAGAGTCAGGGGCACGACAGTTTATCGTGCCCTTTTACTATTTTAGCCTTTTAATTTCGCCAGACGCTCGACTGCTTTTTCGAGGCTTTCATCATTTTTGCAGTAAGAGAAACGGGCATGTTTCTGTGCAATGTGGGCGTGTTCCTCCGAGTAAAAATAGGTCGGTGGAATACATGCGACACCATATTCACGGATAAGCCATTTCGCGAACTCACGGTCTGTGCCCTCATAGACATCCGAAAAATCTCCCATCACATAAAATGCGCCGGATGGAGAATAGTCAATTTTGATGCCCGCATTCAGTAGACCATCCATGATAAGCTGGCGTTTATTGTGGTACATCGAATTGAGTTCTTCATAATAAGTGCTATCCATCGCTAAGCCATGTGCGATGCCATATTGTGCAGGATGATTGACCGCAAAAGTGATATTCTGGTGGATACGCCATACCCCTTGAATCAAGTCAGGATGTCCCATTGCCCAGCCAATTTTCCAGCCGGTCATGCTGAATGTTTTTGCACCACTACTGACCGTAATTGTGCGCTCGAACATTCCGGGTAAAGTCGCAATCGGGATGTGTTTTGTGCCGTCATATGTCAGGTGTTCATAAACTTCATCACTGATGACAATCGCGTCAAATTCTTTACACAGATCAGCAATCAATGTCAATTCTTCGAGTGTGAAAACCCGTCCTGTTGGATTATGCGGCGTATTGAGGATGATTGCCCTGGTATTCGGGTTGAAAGCTGCACGGAGTTCATCAAAATCGAACGCCCATTCCGGCGGACGCATCGGCACGAAAACGGGTTTCCCACCTGCCCATTCGATAGCAGGTAAATAGGTGTCAAAGAAAGGTTCAATCAGAATGACTTCATCCCCTTCATTGACAATTCCCGTAATCGCAGCATAGACCCCTTCGGCTGCGCCTGATGTGACGACTACACCTTCCTGCGGGTCAATATCGAGGTCATAATATTTTTGAGCATGTTTCGCGATATTTTCCAGTAAAATTGGAGCACCATAACCGGGTGCATATTGATTGGCTTTACCGGATAACATTGCATCGGCAGCAACTTTGAGCATCTCTTCGGGTCCATCAAAGTCAGGCTTACCCTGTCCGAGATTCACCGTGTCAAATTGTGCGGCGTAAACATTGATTTCTTTAAAAATAGTCGTGCTCACATCCGAGACACGATTGGCAATTTTAGGCATTCTCAAATAAATCCTTTCCGTCCGTAGACTGTCATTGTATCGAATACAGGGATGATTGTCAGCAGACCATCAAACCAACAAAATTATGTAGCTCAAGTATAATTCAATAAAAGGAACGATATTCGGAGATAACGATGTCAGAAATTAAGACTGAGGGTGGCAATGGTACATTTGAGGATGTCCTGGTAGATAAAAGTCAAAATATTAAAGATATTTCCCATGCAATTCGAAATCTGATAGCAGATGTGATGCCCGGTGTAACGGAAGTTCCCTGGGCGCAACAAAAAATTGCGGGATATGGTGTCGGCGTTAAAAAGATGTCGGAGCATTTTTGCTATATTGCTCCTTATGAAAAGCATGTCAATTTAGGTTTTAACTATGGTGCTGACCTGGATGACCCGCATGAATTACTTGAAGGTGGTGGTAAACTGCTGCGACATATCAAAATTAGATCACTGGATGAACTTGATAATCCTGCTATCAGAAAATTGATTGAGGATGCCAGTAAACATCTCCCGAACCTCAAGAAGTAAAGGCAAAATTGTGAAAAAAGCACTGATTACAGGTAGCAATGGCACTGTTGGAAAAGCATTGCGGCATTATCTCGAATCACAGAATGTAGAGGTTGTTGGATGGAATCGACAGGTCACACCGATAGATGACTATCATGTTATGGAAGGCTTTGTCCGTGAGACTGCTCCCGATGTCTTGTTTCATCTGGCAACGGCGTCACAATCTACCGGACGTGAGAACGAATCGTGGCTGGTGAATTATGAATGGACAGGCGAACTGGCATGGATTTGCCGTCAACTGGATGTGCGTTTCGTATTCACAAGCAGTGTGATGGTCTTTACAGATGATGCACCGGGTCCATTCACGCCTGAATCACAAGCGGATGCAACTGAAGGCTATGGTTACGAAAAATATCAGGCAGAGCAACGCAGCTTCTATCAAAACCCCGATGCAGTGGTCGCCCGTTTAGGCTGGCAAATCGGCAAAGCAGACGGTAGCAACAATATGCTCAATCATCTGGGGAAGCAGGCGGAGGAAAATGGTGAAATCCGTGCCAGTACAAAATGGTATCCAGCCTGTTCTTTCTTAGAAGATACAGTTGCTGCCCTGTATCAACTGGCACAGGGAAATAGCGGGCTATATCTGATTGATAGCAATGAAAAATGGACATTCTACGAGATTGTTAGCGCTATCAATGCAAAAGAAGAGACCGACTGGTCAATCGTGCCAACAGAAGATTTTGTCTATGACCAGCGTATGCTAGATGAACGTGTACAGGTTGCCTCTCTCAATAAGCGATTAGGGACACTCAAATGAGCGAAAAATTTATGACTCAGCATCCACAGGGCAAAGAAGGCGTGAATATTGATAAGAGAAAATATGATAACGTCAAAAATGCAATCCTGAGCATCATTGAACAGCACGGCGAGATAAAATTTTCCGAACTGACAGATGCTGTCGGGGAGAAATTAACCGATTTTGATGGATCAATTGGCTGGTACACAACCACTGTTAAATTGGATTTAGAAGCGCGTGATTTCATAGAACGGGTTCCGAAAAGTTCACCGCAACGACTCCGTCTGAAAAGTGAAACCACGCTCTAACGAGCTTCAATTCACCTGCAAACCATATCTCAATCCGATACATCGTATACTGAATGCAAAGTCTATTAAATTAGAAGAGGTGGGCTTTGCTCATGCGTCGTTCAATTGTCTTATTTGTACTCATAAGTTTAATCACTGCCTTCAGTGCTGCCTCAACAATGGCACAATCCGGGCAAAATCTGGTCAATATCGGGGTGAATGTCACCTGTGGAAGTATCTCTGTTAGGCTTAATTCGGACTATGACCGTCCGATTATTGCACAGGTTTATGCGGGGACAAGTGGTCCAACCAACTGGAATCTGGTGGATGACATCGGTAATTTCACCACCGCCGCCGCCAATGGTAGCGGGAGCCGGACTTACTTTTTCGTGATTCAACCTGCCAATACACGGGTTTATTTCTCGGTGCGTGTTTATGATGATACGACCAATACACTGGTTGCTACATCAAACGGAGATCGCGATTGTGATGGTGAGGCAAATAACCAACCATCCAGCACAACGACTTCTACGACAACCACCACCACGACAACTACAGCGTCCTTCTTAGCATCCTGCACCTCAGCAGGTGGTATTCTTGTACAACCTATCGGTGGAGCATCTTTCACCATCAATTCAACACAAATTGCTCAGGGCACAGCAATGGCGATTGCCAATAATCAGAATTCCACCATTTCAGTGACCGGAAATATCACCATTGTTGGTACACCTGCGAATGCAGTTCAACTCAGCGCTACTGATGGCTATAGCATTACAATTCCGGCATCATCCTGTGCTCGGACGGTTACAGTTACAACAACGACCTACTCATCAGCATCCGCACAGGCAGCAGACTTGAGTTGTAGCAATGTCCCGGCAGATGCGGTCAGCACACATGTTGTTAGCCCGGGGGAAAATCTCTTCCGAATTGGTTTACGCTACGGTGTACATTTCACTATATTAGCATCATATAATGGCATTCCTGACGCGACTCGCATCTTTGTCGGACAATGTATTGGTATTCCACCATCATAAGCCATAACAAAAATGTTAAAATTTGAGAGGTACACAACCCGGTGTGCCTCTTTTTCGTTACAATAAGTAAACTATTTGCCAGAACGCATCGGAGTAATGGGATGCTTGATGAAACACAACAACCGGAGAACGAGAGCAAAGACGTTGTCGAGCCGGAAAGCACGGTAGAGAATGATATTCCTGAAACATCACCCGATGATTTACCACAGGTAGAAAATACCGGGGATGAATCTAATGAACAGTCTCCAGAAACATTAGAAGAAAGCTTATCAACTGCTAATGTGATGAGTGAATCTGATTTAGATGGCTCGGAGAATGATGCCCCTGCTATGTCACCGGAATTCTTTAACGCGGATACTGAACCTGACCGTCCGAAGGAACTCGCGTCATCAATAGAAGATGTACTGGAAGCGAATGATGCTGAAAGTACTATCGAAGTCATCAGTGAAGTAGATTTAGACACTGAAGACGAAACAGAACTGGTCGTTACTACATTCGAATTAGATGCAGATGATGACGAGGACGATGAAATTGATTCCTCTGAACTGAATATTGCGATTGAAGCAGCAACAGAACCTGTCACAGTCTTGAGTGAAGCAGATTTAGAGTTGCTGGATAAGGTGACATCTAAAAAAGAGCCTGATGACAATGAAGAGATTGTTATCAAAGATTATCTAAATGAAGATGATGGTGAGGATTTTGCGCCAGATTATCTCAAACCCCTTGAACCGGATGTAACTTCTGAAAAAGAAACTGATGACAATGAAGAGGTTGTTGTCAAAGATTATCTGAATGAGGATGATGGCGATTCTTTTACACCGGATTATCTCAAACCACCTGAACCGGAATGGAAACTGGTTGCGCGGCAATTGCGGGAAGAACGTGAAGCTGAACAACGTGCGATGATTGAAAAACGCCGTGAAGAAGATGAACGGGTCATTGCAGAACGTAAATCCCGGAGGGAAGAACGCGAAGAAGAAAAACGTCAGCAAGAGGAAACGTTCAGCCAGGTATGGGAAAAACGTCAGAATGAGAAGCAACAGGCGTATGATGAGATGATTGAGCGTATCCGTAAGGAGCGCGAAGAAAAATTACAGGAACGGGCAGAAACCGAAGAACGTGAATTCGGACGCAAACTCAGTTATCCCAAACCCGAACCGCGCACACCGTATCCGAAACCATCTGAACTCAAACGCATGGAACGGGAACAGCCGAAAAATGTGGTCGATAGCCAGGATAGTCAACAACCTTCACCACCCCGTAATAAACCGGCAGGGGATGATTTTGAGAGCCGCGTTAGTCGTCTGAGTAAGCCGGATGAACCATCGGATACAAAACCCGACGAACCGGAAGATAAACCGGATAGCGAAGAATAGTTACACATAAGGGATGTTCAAACGCATCCCTTTTCCCTTTAATCTGCCAGTGATTGTCGCCAGTTGAGCAAGGCATTTGCGTAAGCCTCCGGTGTTTCAATTGGCATGAAGTGTCCGGCATCTTTTACCACGCGATAATCTGTTTCCTCTGGAAGCGCCGCGTGTAATTTTTGACCAATTGTTTCTTCCGCTTGATGAAGATCTGTATCTGACCAGAGAACGAGTGCCGGGACTGGAATCTCAGATAGCTGTGGCACTATTGCGACTGCCTCATCATTCCGCAAATGCTTGAGATGTTTTGTAAATTCTTTGATGCCCTCCTTTGATTGGACTTTGTTAGCCCAGAAAATAGTATCCCACATATCCTGTGTCATCCGGGAGGCATCAGCAAATCCGCGCCGGACTTCGTGACTCATATAGGGATTGGGAATGAGTTTCAGAGAGACTAACAGGGGCAAAATCCCGGCTCTAGCGGCAAAAATCGCTGTGTTGACCGCAAATACGGGAAATGAATCCCCGATTGGCGCATTGCCTATTGTCAGATGAGTCAGTAGATGGGGATAACGAACAGCTATCATCTGTGCGACTGCTCCGCCTAAATCATGCCCGACGAGCCACACCGGATTTAGATTTTCTGTTTCAAGCCATGTTGCGTATAAATCTGCTACTGCTGATAATGAATAATCTGCGGAATCACTCAGACGGGTATTGCCATATCCGGGCATATGTGGCGCGAGAACATGGTAGCCAGCCTCCGCTAAAATCGGTATCACATCACGGAAAAGATAAGCATTTGCTGGAATCCCATGCAGTAAAACGATGCGTTGCTCATTTTCTTTTCCCGCTTCCAGAACAGATAATGTGCCATCTTTTACAGTGAATTGTCTTTCTCGAATAGTAGCTGGTATGTTAGTCTCTCTATCTCTCAAATCTGATGTTATGATGCTACACGATAGAGGCTATTGTCTCTTTAATAACAGATTTAGAAAAGTTTATCGCAACGCAATTTCAGGAATGGTGCATGTCAGGAAACGTCCTTATTTATTCTAAAAAAATAGCGAAAGCCTCGGAAACATTTATTTTTGAACCCGCAATGGCTTTGAAACGCTATCAAGCTTATTTTGTGGCATCATTGCGGCGCTATGATTTATCTGTTCCTGATGAGCGTGTGTTTACTGCTAATACCGGGCAGGGTAAATACTCTCTGGTCAAACAATCCCTTAAGCGGCGCATTTTAGGGCATAATGGCGTTTCCCATCTGGCATCGGCAATCAGCAAGGTCAATCCACTGTTGCTACAGTCACATTTCGCGCATGAAGCTGTCAATGCGATGCCTCTCGCAAAAAAACTCAATATCCCCTTCATCATTTATTATCATGGGTTGGACGCGACTGTCACACCGGAAGCCACACAGGGAAATGCCTTCTGGGAAAATTATTTCCAGACATTGCCTGAATTACAGAAGTCAGCAACGCTCGTCCTGACACAGTCTGATTTTTTGCGTGACACAGTCATTAAAAAAGGCTTTCCTGCTGAAAAAGTTCAAACACAGTATATTGGTGTCGAACCAACAGATGAAATACCATTATCGCGGGATGAACGCCAACCGATTGTTTTATTCACCGCACGGCTGGTTGAGAAAAAAGGTTTGACTTATCTGCTCTCTGCGATGTCGGCAGTGCAGGAACGTTTTCCCGAATTAGAGCTTGTTATTGTGGGAGATGGTATCCTGCGTGAGTCATTAGAAGCACAGGCAAAGTCAGAATCTGTGAATTGTCGATTTATTGGATGGCAATCGCCGCAGCAGGTTCAAGAGTGGATGCAAAAAGCACTGATTTTCTGTGTCCCGAGCATTACGGCAAAAAATGGTGACTCTGAAGGCTTCGGTATGGTATTTATTGAAGCACAACGCTATGGAACACCTGTTGTCAGCACCTTGCATGGCGGCATTGTTGAGAGTGTTGCTGATGGCGAAACAGGTATTCTTGTGGACGAAAAAGATGTCCCTGCTCTCGCGCAATCCATTGAGCGACTGTATACCGATAGCGACCTGTGGCAAAAATTTAGTCAGAACGGGTATGAACGTGTGAAAACCACTTTCAATTTGCATACCCTGGTTGACAAATTAGAAGCAACTTATGACCGTGTAATTGAAAATTGGCAAAAATAAAAAAGCCTGGATAATATTCATCCAGGCTCTGCGTAGCGTGTTTTGAGAATTATTCGACGGTGACAGATTTTGCCAGGTTACGCGGTTGGTCAACATCTGCGCCACGTAAAGCAGCAATGTGATAGGCAAGTAACTGTAGTGGAATGACGCTGACTACCGGGCTGAGCAAGTAGGGTGTTTCCGGCACGTAAATCACATGGTCAGCTTTGTCTTTGATAAATTCATCCCCGACAGTTGCAATTGCAATCACGATACCACCGCGTGCTTTTGCCTGTTCAATCTGGCTAATCATCTTTTCGTAGAGATGGTCTTTCATCGCGATACAAACCACAGGCAATTGCTCATCTATCAGGGCAATCGGACCATGTTTCATTTCGCCAGCAGGATAACCTTCAGCGTGGATATAGCTGATTTCTTTGAGTTTCAGCGCACCTTCGAGAGCAATCGGGTAATTGATGCCGCGTCCGAGGTAGAGGAAATCAGTGTATTTATAGAGTTCATTCGCAAGGTCAAGAAGCGCATCATCCATATCCATCACCTGACCGACTAAATCCGGGAGGCGTGCAATATCCTGAATATACTGCTGCATCTGCTGTGCGGTGAGCGTGCCACGTAATTCACCGAGTTTCAGTGCGAGTAAATACTGATCAACGATGCTGGTGGTAAATGCTTTGGTGGATGCAACGCCGATTTCTGGACCCGCATTCATGCTGATATGACCATCGGCAATTCGCATCGCTTGACTACCAATTGCATTGACAATACTCCAGACAGTTGCATCATTCTCACGCCCTGCTTCGATAGCTGCCAGTGTATCAACCGTCTCGCCACTCTGGGTAATGGCTAACATCGCTGTGGAACTATCAATAATGGGCTCACTGTAACGATATTCGCTACCATATTCGACACTGACATGCAGACGTGCCATATGTTCCACAAAATATCGCCCGACTAAGCCGCTATAGTAGCTTGTACCACAGGCAACAGTTACAAGGTGGTTGATTTTTTTCGCGATTTCTTCTGTTAAATTCATATCCGGCAGATTCACGGTATGATGGTCAAAATCAATGCGTCCGCGAATTGTGTCAGTCAGACTACGGGCTTGCTCAAAAATTTCTTTCTGCATGAAGTGCTTGTATTCACCTTTGACCGCGCTGACAGGGTCATAGGGGATGTGATGCAATTCAGGCTCAATTACATTGCCTTCGAGGTCTTTAACGGTATAGCTTCCGGCGCAAATCACTGCCATCTGACGGCTTTCAAGAAAAACCATATCGCGGGTGTACTGATGAATCGCCGGAATATCAGATGCAATGTAAGTTTCATTGTCACCGAGACCGAGAACAACACCACCTGCATTACCAATACGAACAGCAATCAATTTGTCGGGCTCATTTTTACTCATGACCACGATACCATGTGCGCCGCGTAATTGTTTGACAGTCTGGAGGGTGGCTTCTTCCAGTGAAACACCACTGCTGGAGAGGCGTTCAATCAACTGAACAATCACTTCTGTATCAGTTTCAGAACGGAATTCAACCCCTTCAGCTTTGAGGTCAGAGCGCAATTCCAGGTAATTTTCTACGATGCCATTATGAACGACGACGAAATCACCGTGCATACTCAGATGTGGATGGGCATTATATTCGGTTGGTTCACCATGTGTTGCCCAGCGTGTGTGTCCGATACCAATGTGACCATTTGTGGGGGAGCTTGTAACCGTAGTACGAAGATTGTGAAGTTTACCAACTGCGCGTCGAATGGCAATTTCACCACCCTGCAAAACAGCGATTCCGGCTGAATCATAACCACGATACTCAAGACGTTGCAAACCATCTAAGATGATTTCTGTCGATGTTTTTGAACCAATGTAACCAACGATACCACACATAGGGAATCTCCTCTTATGAGTTATAGAGCAGTATATACCATACGCAAAACAAGCGCGGTAAACCTGCTAATCAAATAGAATGTTTAGATATTGAGATTAACCACCATGTAACGTTTTGTTTGCCCGGAGAGGCATTTTGTCATTACATTTGTTTTTGAGGAGGGAATTACAGAAAGGGCATGTGGTTTTACCCTGATGGCATCCGCCGAACTACTCGATTTTCCTCACATCGCTGTGAGTTAACTCCCGCATCGAAGCAGGAGAACCATCACCTCGTCAACCAATTTAATTGGTCTGGCGCTCACTGTCCCTCAGTGATTTGTGTTTGTTACAAAACCTTTCGATTACTTATCAACGTTCACACTATAACCGTATTTGATATTAAAAAGCAAGTAGTCACCTTAACATCGTAGGTTTCTTAGCAAAATTTTTACAACTCAGACAAATTCCAGGTATTTTGTTGTCGCATTGTCAATATCGCTGTATACACCACGCTGCTCTGCGTATTCTTCCGGTATTGTTATCGCAACCTGATACATTGCTTCTGTAATCATCTGTTCGCGAACCTCCCGTGAGAGTCTTTCTCCTTCGGGGACACGGAAGCGGAAGGGTTTACCGAAGTAGATGTTTGCTTCTACACGACGGAAACTTTTCAGGCGTTGCGTCCAGAATTTAGAACCACAGATAGCCGATGGCACAATGATCGCATTGGCTTTATGGGCGATATAGGATACCCCGCTTTTTGCTTCTTGCATTCCCCCTGGATTACGTGTGCCTTCGGGAGCAATCCAGACCAGTTGCTCATTTTTGAGGAGTTCAATCGTATTATTGAGTGCTTTACGGTCAACTTCGCCGCGATTGATAACGAAATTACCCCAGATTTCTAAACCCAGGCGTTCAATTGGATGTTCAAGTGTTTCAGCTTTTGCCATTGAAATCACATAGCGATTTTCGACAGCAGAGGTCAGCAAAATCGGGTCAATCAAAGAAATATGATTGCCGATCATCAGAGTTGCACCGGAGGCGGGCATACGCTCCAGCCCGTATACCTCCAGTTTTGCGAAAAAGGGGACAATCCGCCGCAATATCGGATGTAGTTTTTGTCTGCGTTTGTTGAGTTGCAATTGTTCAGAGACAAATTCCTGTGCTGCTGTAGACATTGAAGCGACTTCTCCCTTGTCACATTTTATTGGTCATCATCACGGTACTGTTTGCGACCACGAAATTTCTTGTTTTTACGACGAATAAATTTGACTTCTTCGGCTGGAACGAGCATCGCTTCGACTTCCATATCTTCTAAGCGATACCATGCTCCGCGTTTGAGTGTACCTAAGCCTAATTGTCCGATATGAGTGCGAACCAATTTTTTGACCGGATGTCCGAGCATTGATGCAACCCGGCGAATCTGACGTTTTCGTCCTTCAATCATGATGATACGAAGAACCGTTGTATCAGGATTTTCTTCCAGCACTTTTACAAAACAGGGTGCTGTGCGGTCGCCATCTAACCAGACACCATTTTCCCATTTCAAGAGTGTTTCCTGATCCGGTCTACCATAAACCGTGACTTTATAGGTTTTGGTATGCTCATAGCGTGGATGGGATAGCTTGTTGGTCAAATCGCCATCATTGGTGAGAACCATCAAGCCTTCACTTTCAGCATCCAGACGACCGATGCTGAACAGGTGTCCATCAACCGGAATCAACTCACGCACTGTAGAACGGTCATCGCCATCCGGTGCGCTATTGGTTGAGAGAACATTCATGGGCTTGTGGAACACGTAGTATTTCTTCTCGAAGTTTTCTAATTTGAGCCGTTGTCCATCGACGGTTATGGTATCTTTGTCGGGGTCTGCTTTGTCACCAACTGTGATGATTTTTCCGTTGACCCGAACCCGTCCCTGTTCGATGATTTCTTCGCTCTTACGACGTGACGCGATATCTGCCCGCGCCATCAATTTCTGTACTCTTTCCAGTGCCATTTTTTCTCCTTGCGTCTCCCGACGCTAAATTTGAACGTCATCCCGACGTTGGCCCGACATTATAACAAAATCGCTAACACAATTTGAGGGTGTTTCATGTAAGTTTAGACATTATTAACAACATCTAATGATTATCATCACAAAATAGAGAGGACATTATGCTCAATTTACTGGATTATCGCCGGACAGTATTTGATTTGTACGCAAAAATTCGCGCAATGAGAACGGATTCACCGGAAGCCTACGCGCTGTGGGTTAATACCCGCAATCAATTATTCGGGACACATTCGCAATCTGCATTGGATGAGCAACAAAAAGCTGATTTTACAGGCTTACCCTATTGGAATTATGACCCTGCCTATCGTGTCATCGCAAAATTAGATACAGATGTCGAGCCTGTCGAATATGATATTTCTGCGGGAGATGATGGTTCGGTCAAAATTAAGCAAATCGGGCAGGTGAGCTTTGAATTGCCAACAGGTACAGGATCTTTAGGGGTTTTCTGGATAACGGGATACGGTGGTGGCATTTTTATCCCCTTCAAAGATGCGACGAATACACATCAGACTTATGGGGGTGGACGTTATCTCTACGACACAATCAAAGGGGCTGATTTAGGTTCGGAGGGCGATTCACTGGTTCTTGATTTCAACTATAGCTACCATCCATCCTGTTTCTATAATCATCGCTGGGTTTGTCCACTTGCGCCTCAACAAAACAGACTCAACATTGCAATCGAAGCAGGAGAACAGTCATACACAGGTCAGTAATAAATTTAGCCCCTTCTAAATCAGTACATTTCTGCATCCAGTCACATTATCGTATATCTATTGTTTGATACGAAAAAAGGATGCAGTTATGAAATTACATAATCCAGATAGCCTTAGATCGGTCGGTGAAACATTTTCACCAATTTATTCACATGCTGTTGAAACCAGAATCCTCTCATCCCGACAGTTGTTCATTTCCGGGCAAGTCGGCGTGAGTGCGTCGGGTGAATTAGGTGATGGTTTTGGCGGACAATTAACACAGGCTCTCAAGAATGTTGAAGCAATTCTGGAGTCAGCCGATATGGCAACTTCAAACATTGTGAAAGTTGTCTACTACCTGACACGCCCGGAAGATTTGGAAGAATTGAGCGAAATCCGAACCGGATTGTGGTATGGCATACGTCCGGCTGTGACGACTTTAATTGTCGCAAGGCTTGCTCATGAAGATTGGCTCGTGGAGGTGGAAGTACTCGCACAGGAAGAACAATCTGAATAATTGGCAGCGTAGTGTAGCCGTTGATGGGTCGTCAGGTCAGCGTTGATGTAATTTCCTGCTTTTTCGGAACAATAGAGGTATCGAGGAAGCAGGAGAAAATTATGAGAAAACTTACTGTACTTATCACACTTGTTTTAGCATTTGCCTCAATCAATTTGACAGAGGCGCAGGAAGAAATCCCGTCTGCTGTCTATACGGCTTTAGACCATCTCAACGAGTATCTACTTGTCCCGATAAATCTCACAGACCAGGGCGTTGAGTGGGATTGGTCTGTCGTCGAATTGGGTGATTTCGGTGAAAATTGCCGTGAACGTGAGGATAAAACTGCCTTTTTGCCAGATGTCGCTTATGACATCACGTTCTATCGTATGGCAGAAAGCTATCACTATCGTGTATCAATGGATGAGCAATTGATTGTGTATTGTTCTGACCCCGTAGATGTGCCTGAGAATACGATTCCAGCCGTAGCGGATGCAATGGATGATTTAAATCGCCGTTTTCACGCCGGACTGACGTTGAATGACATTCCCTGGCGCTGGCAGGAAACGCAATTTAATGACTACACGCTTGATTGTCCTGCACTTACCCCACCCGAAGAAGATTTCGATCAAACCATTGAAGGTTACATTATAGAATTCACGCTATTAGGACAAATACGCGAATACCGTGTCTCGAAAGATCGTCTAATTGTGTTGTACTGTGAGCCGGAAGAAGAGGAATAAACAATCCGTCTGGAGGCATGAAAAAGTGCCTCCACTCACAAATTAATCCGAGACATTTTTCTTTGCGATGATTTTTGTCGGAGTCACACAGATGAGTAACTCGCCTTCGACACCGTTACGCTTGCCAAATTCTTCGGCTCTATCTGAACCCATGTAACGTCCACCGATACGACCTGCCCATTTTTCTAATTCATCCAGTGACACATCCAATGCTTCGGCTGTGCCTTCAATGATGACAAATGCAAAAGGCGGTTTCTCTTCATCTACAAGAATACTGACACGTCCATCCCGCAGGATATTTTTGCCTTTAATGGAGGTGTGCCAGGTATTGAAATACAGCTTGCCATTTTCATAGACATACCAGATTGGTGTTACATGTGGACGACCATCTGCCCGTACTGATGCAAATTTCCCCGTGCGAACGGTGTCCATCAAAAATGATTGAATTTCGTCCTGTGTCATATCTTCCATAAAAAAATTCCTTACTATAGAGAATCTACCTGAGATTGTTCCTGTACAAAGTCGCTCAAGTTATGACTGTCCTCGTAAATGCCATTTTCGAGATGTGAAACATCCATATCTCTATCCTGGTAGAGCTTTTCTTCCAGACGTTGCGAGATGAAATAAGCATACTCTTCCGTGACATCGGTAACAATCATCCGGCGTACACCATCGGCTGTTTCTGCCCAAACACGGTAGCGCGGCAAATCATAACCTTCTTTTACAGAAGCAGGTGTTTCTTCACAATGAATTGTTTCGACACCGTGTAGCGGGATATTTTGTAATGGTCGAAATAAGACCGGAAGTGGTTTTCGGTTGACAGAGATTTTTTCCTCATCCATGACAATATGTGTGCGGTTGAATGCCGTTAATGCCGCAAAATAGAATAGCATGATCGACACGAAGCTAATGATTAGCGGCACGACAAAAGGTACTTCTCCTGCGGCAAGTTGGCTAAACAGAAGCCCCGATACAAACATCATCATCGTTCCACCAATAACAGTGCCGACAAAACCTTCATTACTCCCCAATCGCCAGTTGGTGCGGAAAGCTATCTCTAAATTGTGGTCGTCTTTCAGAATAAGATGTTCCGGTTTTTTGGTTTTACGACGCTTTGACTTTTCCTCTGATGGGGTGAATTTAAAAACAGTATCACAATTCGAGCAGACGGCTGCCATTTCCTGAATATTGATATTTTCAGCACGAATCGGTTGTCCACAGGTCGGGCATGTGAGTTGCATGGTATGCGTTCCTCTCAAATCTGATATTTGTCTCTATAGATTAGCATAATCAGACCACTGATAACCCCCCGATAATGGGGGATATTTTCGAGTGTTCAGTCATCAAAGCATTTTGAACAAACCCGGCACAAACAACAGGACAATGCAACAATAAGCAACTCTTAGCCGCAGATTAACCAAATTTATTGCACAATAGGGATACAGGCTGTGCTTTCCGAAAATTTAGTTACAGAGGCAAATGTGAACTATCACATGAATGTTTACATCCCGGAACCAAAGTACCCTGTCGGCTCAATTGCGATTGCGCTGGTCATATCTGATCCAATCGAACAATCCGAACGCATGATCATCGCAGAAAGCACTGTGATTACTGAGGTCAATCTCTGATTCTTGTAGTACGGGTAAGCATCTAAGAATCCCGGTTCTATTGTTGATCTTTGCATTAACGTTAGAAATGTTAAGATGCACAAATATCTCCTGTGCTGTAAAATGCTAACAAGTTGATGTCAGATGTGAGGGCTATATGTCAAGCACAGAGCAATCTATCTATAACGAAGTCTTTATCTCCTATTCGCGTAAGAATGTCGAGTTTGCCAGGAAACTTGTTAAGGCAATCTATGACAACGGACGCGAAAATGTTTGGATTGATTGGGAAGACATCGAATACGCCGAGGATTGGTGGCACAAAATCCAGATAGGCATTGATTCGGCTGAAAATTTCCTCTTCATCTTATCTCCTGACAGTGTACAGAGTAAAGTCTGTTACGACGAAGTGGATTATGCGGTCAAATCCGGTAAACGAATTATCCCGATTGTCTTTAAAGAAATTACCGAAAAAGAAGATTTCGAGAAGATGCACCCGACAATTTCCCAGCATAACTGGTTGCCATTCGGGGATGAAAAAGATTTTGATGCCAGTATGCAAGTCTTACTCAAGACGATTGATACAGACCTGGCACATGTGCGAACACATACAAAGATGCAAACCCGTGCCCGTGAATGGGAACAACTGGGACGTAAAGAAGCCTATTTGCTAACAACGGGTGAGCTTGAAGATGCGAGAACCTGGCTGGAACGTGCCAATGATGACCCTGATAAATTACCAAAACCGACCAGCATTCAACGTGAATTTATCGCTGTATCCCAAATTGTGGATGATGATCGGCGTGAACGTGAAAGAAAACTGGAAGAGCGTGCCCGTCGCACCCGGCTTTATCTCGGGGCAGCAATTCCCGCAGTGATCGGTTTTATTATTGCCAGTGTCTTTGCCGTAATTGCCTTTCAGCGCAGTGTAACGGCTCAGGAACAACTTATAGAAAATACAAGTATCGGTTTGGCGACCAATGCCCGTTTCTGGGGGCGTAACGGTGAAAACCCCTTAATCGGCTTAAGTTATGCACTGGAAGCGAATGAAATTGACGGGCTTGAGAATCCGCCGATTGTCTCACAATTCACATTGGCAGAACTCGCATGGCAACCGGGCGCACGTCGTCAGATTGAAGGACACCTGGGAGAAGTCTGGGGCGTAGATTACTCGCCTGATGGACAATATATTTTCACAGGAGCGGGTAGCTTCACAGGTGAACCGGACAATCGTTTGATTCAATGGGATGTCAGTACAGGAGAAATTGTACGCGAATTTGACGATCATACAGACCGTATTTACTCGGTTGCTGTTAGCCCTGACGGACGTTATATCGCAACAGGGTCACAGGATACCAACGTCATTCTCCGTGATTTTGAAACCGGCGAAGTATTGTTCGTGCTGGGGGATGGTGTCCGTGAGCATGGTGTTCCAATTTTCAATGTGATGTTTACCCGTGACTCCACACGTTTGATTACCGGGGGTGCTGATAGAATCATTGTCTGGAATGTTGAGGATGGGACCATTGTCAACCGTTTTGAGGGTATTCATGGCGACCATATTCTTGATATGGATATTTCAGATGATGACCGTCTTGTATTCTCCGGTAGCTTTGACGATTCGATAGCGGTGTGGGAACTGGAAACCGGGCAGATCATTCATACACTGGAAGCCGGGCAGATTACAGGCGCACGCTTTCTTGATACTGCCAATCGTGGTGCGACAACCGATCAAGATGGCAATGTCATTATCTGGAATCTGGCTACAGGAGAACGTATCCGCACGATTGAACACGAAGAAGCACCCCTTCGTGGAGGTGTGGTCGTGACACCGGACGGCGAACTCATTATTGCTGCTGATGATAACGGTAACGTGATGATGTGGGAAACAAATGGTACAGGCAATGCCCCGCTCATCTCATTTAGAGGGCATAACGGACGTATAACATCGCTGGCAATGCACCCCGATGGGCTGGAAGTTGCAACGGTTTCCTTCGACTACAGCATCATTGTCTGGGATATTCTGGGGCGCGATGCTGAAATCCGTCGCTATGAAGAAATGGAGGATGTTATTATCTATGATGCCACCATGAGCAACGATGGGCTGCTGATAGCCTCGGGAACAGGCGATGGACGGGTAATCATTCGAGATGCGAATTCAGGCGACCTGCTACATGAAATTCAAATTACAGAAAGCAATGTTTATGCGTTGAGTTTTAGCCCCGATGGTAGTCAATTAGCGGTTGCAGGGGAAGATGCAACTGTCACCGTGTGGAATACAGAATCCGGTGAACTCATGAGCACATATTCTGACCTGCAAGCACCTATCCGCACGGTGGTTTTCAGTCCTGATGGGAATTTTCTGGCAGCAGGAGGCGGACAGGTACAGGTCAATGCTAATCGTCCGATAGACAATCGGGTTGCAATCTGGAACACAGAAGGTGAACTTATACAAACACTCGCCGGACATCGTGCTGCGGTACGTGATTTAGCATTTACACCGGATAGCATGCAACTCTTAAGTGCTGGCGATGATAGTGAAATTATTCTCTGGAATATTGCTTCCGGTGATGAAGCAAAACGTTATGAAGGACATACCGATTCCGTATCGAGTGTATCTTTTAACACGGATGGCTCACAATTCCTTTCAGGCTCACTTGACGAACATGTCATTCTATGGAACGTGGAAACAGGCGAAATAATCCATAGACTTCATGGTCATTTGTCCGGCGTAAGAGCAGTCGCTTTCCATCCCGATGGTGTTCACGCAGTCTCAGGCGCAGGGAATATAGACTCTGCCAGTGGTCTACGCGATTATGAGCTTCTCTATTGGGATTTAGATGCGGGTGATGTATTGCGTGAAATGCCGGGACATACTTTTACTGTGCGTAGCCTGATGTTTAATACAGAAGGCACTCAAATTCTATCTTCTGCTGATGACGGAAATGTGATTCTATGGCACGCAGATACATTGGATACACTGATTCAACGCACACATGATAAATATCAGGTCGTTTGTATTCCTGATGCACCGGATAGCGAATGTGCAGACGAAGTTGACGAGACAGTGCTTGATGATAGCGAAGAAACGGTAGATGGTCAGGTTTTCCCGATACAGAGTGACACCGTAACAAGCTACAGTGAAAATAGTCTTTGTCTGTTACCCCGGAGTGCAGAATTCACGCCGCCGGATGCAATAGTTGATACAACAGAATTTGCCGGCGATGGTGAGTATGTGATCGGCTATAGTGAGTCCGGGGTACAGGGCACATCCGATGCCTGGATTGCAGCATGGGCAGAGTATCAGGCAAGTCAGGAAGACAGTGTTTCGCGCTTTGTTCTCCGCAATGCCAACAACAATGCCTCACAACAGGTTCGTGATATTGATAGCCTGGTTTACGATGAAATGGTTGATGTCGTCATCATTAATCCGATTGAACAGGCAGCGTCTAACATGACTGACCTGGAAGAGACCATCCAGGAAGTCATTGAACTGGGTATTCCGGTCATTTTAGTCGGTAATCGGACTGCAAACCCTGTCTACACAACATATGTCGGTGCGGATACCTATGAGCTCGGTTGCGTGATGGCTCAGGAACTTATCGCTCTGACAGGTGGAGAAGGTAGTATTGCGCGTGTTCATGGCTATGATTTATCTGTTGCGGATGCCTCATTCAAAGCCGGTGCAGGAGATGTTTTCAACAACTATCCCAACATTCTCTTCACGGTTGAAGGACCCACAAATTACTCCCGTGATACTGCAACCACACTCACCCGTCGATTGCGGGTTGTCGGGATTTTAGGCTATGTAAGTGAGATTACGATGGGCGCACAGGATGGTCTCGCATCACAGGGCGCACCCTATGCCACTTTTGTCAGTGACCATCGTGTTGATCTGGTGAGACTCGCCGTAAATAATGATATTGATGGTGTCTTTGTTCGTAGCAGTTCGCAAATGGGCGCAACAGCCGTTCAGACAGCGATTGCTATTTTGCAGGGAGAAGAGGTTAGCCAGTTTGTTCCTGTCGAACCACAGTTGATTCATACCGATGAACTGGTCGATTATGACCTTGAAAACGCCCCTGCGAATGCTTACCTGGGGGATTGGCAGGACTTGCCAGAGGAATACTATCCGGTTGATTTAGAAGCACGAATTCTGAATATTCTCTATTCAATTCCTTAAAACTGAGACATGACTGTTAAATCCCTGTGCTGCATCTGGCACGGGGATTTGCTCTATGCTATCAATAACGCTTTGACCACGCACAAAGGGACATCATCACATGCGAAATATAACAACGATACTGACACTCATGCTGGTATTTTTACTGGCAGCCTGTTCACCTTCAGAGACATCTCCTGAAGAAGAAATTCCTGCAACTGAAACATTAGAAGGGGCAGTCGAAATCACCTTCCCGCAAAGTGGCTCGATTATCTATGCCGAATCGCTTCGTCTGGAAGGGACAGCAACGAATGTTCCAGAAGAGGGGTTTCAGATTCAACTGATTTCGCCGGAATTAGAAGTGATCGCGGAAGCGACAATTCAGCCTGAAAATGGAACATGGTTTACAGAAATAGTACATGGTTTTACGGGCGACCCGACTGAAATCACGATTATTGCCAAAAATACCAACCCGGACAGCATCTTAGATTATGACATTGAAATTATTGTGCTATCGAACGTCGAAAATCGTCCAGACGGTGTATTCGGTAGCATCCTTTCGCCAACAGAAGGCATTACAGTCGGCGGGGATTCGATTCTAATTTCAGGGCGTGGCTCAGGTTTCTTTGAAAATACCTTTGTTTTACGCCTCGAAAATACAGAAGGTGAGATTATCACTGAAATGCCTGTCACCATAAATAATCCCAATTTCATTGATGATATGGTCTGGGAAGCGGAAATTGTTCGTAATGACTTCATCGGCAATGGCACAATCCGCATGGTGTATCAGGATGCGGAATCCGGCGAGACTATCGAAGTTGATTTCGTCAATGTCGTTGTTAGTAGTGTCGCAGGTTAAGGTAAGTTTACGCTTTCGTTAAGCCCACTTTATAGTGAACTGCGCTATACTGATTGTGGTAAAGAACGAATCTAACCACTTTCTCACCAACTATCACAGGTGATAAAAGAAAATTTGTGCTAAAAAGGGCATACAATGTTATGCCCTCTCATTTGTATTGCAAAGGTAATAGTTACATGGGTCATCCGAGTCACCGGTTCATCGGTATTGCAGGGAATATCGGCGCAGGAAAAAGTACGCTCACCGGAATGCTTGCCGAAAAATTCAACTGGAAACCATTTTATGAAGCAAACGCAGAGAATCCCTATCTGGCAGATTTTTATGAGGATATGAAGCGCTGGAGTTTTCATTCACAGACATTCTTCTTAGGGAAACGTCTGGAACATCATCGCCAGCTAATCGACTATCCAGGGAGTTGTGTGCAAGACCGAACTGTCTATGAAGATGCTGAAATTTTTGCGCGGAATCTCTATCAACAGGGGAATATGAACGATCGCGATTATGATGCTTATCGCCGATTGTATCAGGCTGTTGCATCATTTTTGCCCGCGCCGGATTTGATGATTTATCTGGAAGCCAGTGTTGATACACTCATGTCCCACATTACTAAGCGTGGACGTGATTTCGAGCGTAATATTAGCGCGGATTACTTAGGACAACTCAATCAACTCTACACTGATTGGATTGATGATTGGACAGCCTGCCGGGTTTTAAGAATTAACATGGATGGTCGGGATTTCCAGCATAATCCTGATGACTTTGCATATATTGCAGACCAGGTGAGCCAGGCATTAGCTATTCCGAAATTATAATTACAGCGGATAGTGAAATTATGAAACGGAGTCCTATGATTCCGTTTTTTGTTTGAATCAAGCAATTTTTGTCATAATTATACTTTTTTGTTGGATTAGTACTGTATCAATTCCCAAGTTGTTGTATGCTTAACACTAATCGAAGAATTTAGATTGCAATAGATTACATTTTTAGAAAGGAATAGGCACAGGCAGGTGCCAGGTATAATATGGCTGTAAACGCCCCTATGGAGAAGAAGAATGCTTCATCTTCTGACCCGATAATTAACGATTTTGCATTTTCAGTTGCAACTCAAAATGGCTCCGGTAGCCAGACATCAAATACCGTCCTCGTTCGTACACTTTTCAATATGGGTATCCCTGTAAACGGTAAAAACTTATTTCCATCCAATATCAAAGGCTTGCCAACATGGTATACCATCCGTGCAAGTAAAGATGGTTATGTTGCCCGACGCGCAACGACTGAAATCATCGTTGCGTATAATCAGGATACCGTCACAGAAGATATTCAGAATACCCCTGAAGGTGGTGTTGTCATCTACCGTGATGACCTCAAAATCCCGCCCGAACGTGATGATGTCGTGTACTATCCCGTTCCAGTTCGCAACTTGATGAAAGAAGCTGATGTGCCGCGTGCATTCAAAGCTCGCGTTGAGAACATGACCTATGTCGGTGTCGTTGCACAATTATTTGACCTTGATATGGATGTTGTCTGGCGTTCATTGCTCGACCAGTTCGGTGGCAAAGAAAAACCCGCCAAAATGAACATGGATGTTATCCATCTTGCCGCAGATTGGGCAGCAGACAATCTCGTGAAAAGTGATCCTTATCGCTTTGAAGCGATGAACGAAACCGAAGGTAAAATCCTGATTACAGGTAATGAAGCGGCAGCACTCGGTTCAATTTTCGGCGGTGTTCACTTTGTTGCATGGTATCCGATTACCCCATCGACCAGTGTGGTTGATGCAGTGAACAAATATAAAGCCCTTCGTCGTACAGACGATGGTGAAAATACAGTCGCCGTTGTTCAGGCAGAAGACGAACTCGCAGCAGCCGGAATGATTATTGGTGCGGGATTTGCTGGAGCGCGTTCGATGACTGCGACCAGTGGACCCGGTATCAGCTTGATGTCCGAATTTGTTGGTCTGGCTTATCAGGCAGAAATCCCCTGTGTATTCTGGAATATCGTTCGTATGGGTCCCAGTACCGGTCTCCCCACACGTACCAGCCAGGGCGATTTACTCTCAACACACTTCCTCGGACACGGTGACAGCCGTCAAATTGTGTTGCTGCCGTCGAACCCCGAAGAAGCCTTTGAATTTGGCTGGCGTGCTTTTGACGTTGCCGAACAAATGCAGATGCCTGTTTTTGTGAACAGTGACCTCGATCTCGGTATGAATAACTGGATGGCTGATCCTTTCGACTATCCCGATGAACCGATGAAACGCGGTAAAACCCTCAATGCTGAAACATTGGCACAATTCATTGAAGAACACGGCACATGGGGTCGTTATATGGATGTTGATGGCGATGGTGTGGGTTATCGTACCATTCCGGGAACTGATCACCCCCGTGCGGCATATTTTGCGCGTGGTACAGGTCATAATGAAATGGCTGTCTACACCGAACGGAGCGACGACTGGATCAAAAATATGACCCGTCTCGCGCTGAAACTGGAAACAGTGAAAAAATACATTCCGGCAGATGTTATCGATTATGATGAAAGCAAATCCATTGGTCTCATCAGCTTCGGTACAAATGACCCTGCGATTCAGGAAGCACGTGATTTACTGAGCGCGAATGGCGTTGAAACCAATTATCTGCGTGTACGTGCTGTGCCATTGCTCGATACCGTTAAAGATTTTGCATTCAAACATGATACGGTCTATGTCATCGAAAATAACTTTGATGGACAGTTACATCAAATCATGAAACTCGAATACTCTGAAGATATGACACACATTCATCCGCTCACATTAGGTGATGGTCTGCCCATGACCGCACGCTGGATTGTAGACAGCATCAACGCAAAGGAGGCTGAATAATCATGGCGAAGCAACCGATAGTTAATAAACTGAATTTGACAAAAGACGATTATCAGGGTCGCACGACAACACTTTGTCCGGGATGTGGTCACAATTCAATCTCAAATCAGATTGTTCAAACCGCATTTGACCTGAGCATTCCGCAACATAATCTACTCAAAATGAGTGGTATCGGCTGTTCCAGTAAATCTCCTGCTTATTTCCTGGGTCGTTCACATGGCTTTAATGCCCTTCATGGACGTATGCCATCGGTCGTAACAGGTGCTCTCATGGCAAATCATAGCTTGAGAGCTGTCGCTGTCAGTGGGGATGGTGACACAGGTAGTATCGGTATGGGACAGTTCAAACACGTCATTCGCCGTAATGTGCCATTTGTCTATATCATCGAAAATAATGGCGTTTACGGTCTGACCAAAGGACAATTCTCAGCGACAGCAGAAGAAGGTCTCGAGCTGAAATACTACGGTAAAAACCCATTCCCGGAAATTGACCTCGCAATGGAAGCGATCATTTCCGGCGCAACATTTGTGGCACGTAGTTTCAGTGGTGACAAAAATCAAGTGCAATCTCTCTTGGAAGCGGCACTCGCACACAAAGGCACAGCAATTCTTGATATTATCAGCCCCTGTGTGACTTTCAACAACGACGATGACTCACAACATAGCTTTAAATATGGGGTGAAACACAATATTCCGCTTCACGAAATTCAGGTTGTAAATCCTTATCTCGTCGAAGAACAGGATGAAATTGAAGTTGAACAGTCAGAAGGTGAAGTCATTGAAGTACAGATGCACGATGGGTCTTACATCCGCCTGAAATCTGTAGACCGTGACTATGACCCGCGCAATAAAGGGCAGGCAATGAGTACCATCATTGATGCACAGCGTGATGAACTCTTCCTGACAGGTTTGCTCTACTATGAAGAACCACGCCCGACTCTGCCAGAAATTGAAAATCTGGTTGAAACACCGCTTGCAAATCTTGATGACACGCTGAGTCGTCCTTCAAAAGACAAACTTGATGCAGTCATGAAAACTTTCATGTAATCTGTCTTGAATAAGCACCCGAAACAGCCATCTTTAACCCTAAGGTGGCTGTTTTTCATTTATAAGGATATGTAAAATCTGTAATTTTTTGTAACGAAATACCCCCAATTTCCGGGGGGTGTCAGCAGATTTAAGTTCACCTAAAATGGATTTTACACATAGCAAATTGACCGAAAAACCATTTCTGGTCAAACAGTAGGATTACAATCAGATTAAATCCAAACCTTAATCGCGTGCGGGAATTCCCCTATTGCGTGTAGAATTGGACACTATGATGATGTGCTACTAAAGGAGTCTTCATGGCAGAATTTTTCCAGATGAGTGTCGAGGAAGTTCTCAGTAACTTATCGACAAATGCCGAAACAGGTCTAACAGAAAACGAAGCTAATAAGCGTCTTGGCGAATACGGGGAAAATGCTCTTCCGCGTGATGAGGGAGTCAACTGGATTGAACTTGTATGGGGGCAATTCAATGATCCGCTTATCTGGTTGCTGATTTTTGCGGCGCTGGTATCAGCATTCCTGGGCGAATATACTGACTTTATCGTGATTGCGATTATCGTGGTTTTGAATGCGGCACTTGGTATTTATCAAGAATATCAGGCAGAGCAAGCGCTTGCAGCATTAAGTGCAATGCAAACCCCGCAGGTCAGTATTAAACGTGATGGCAAAGTCACAAAAATAAGTGCAGAAAAATTGGTTCCGGGTGATTTAGTGCTGCTGGAAGAAGGGGATAGTATTCCGGCGGATGGGCGCTTAATCGAAACAAGCAGTATGCGAACGATGGAAGCTGCCCTGACAGGTGAATCGCTACCTGTAAGTAAAAACACAGCAGCAATTCCTGAAAGCAAAGTTGCTGTTGGCGATCGCAAAAATATGGTCTTCATGGGCACAACCCTCAATTCAGGACGTGGTGCGATGATTGTTACCACAACCGGTCTTAAAACTGAATTAGGCGAAATTGCAGACTTGCTCACCAAAGTCGAAACAGGTGAAACACCTCTGCAACGTCGCCTGGCGCAGTTAGGGAATGTGTTGTTCTGGGCAGCCATTGTCGTTGTTGTGATTGTTTTCCTCGTTGGCTGGCAGATTCAGGGTATCGAGCCACAGGAAATGTTCCTGATTGCGGTGAGTCTGGCGGTTGCTGCTGTACCGGAAGGCTTACCTGCGCTGGTAACAATTGGTCTTTCGCTCGGTGCGGGACGAATGGTTGCCCGTAATGCTCTGATTCGACGCTTACCTGCTGTTGAAACACTCGGTAGCGTGACTGTTATTTGCTCTGATAAAACGGGTACACTCACCAAAAATGAGATGACCGCTACCTTCCTGGCGCTACCCCGTCATCACGATGTTGATGTGACAGGGATTGGCTATACCCCTGAAGGTGTTTTCACAGATGAAATCGACCACTCCGAAATTGATCCCAAAGCTGATGATTCTGTTGGACGCTTCCTGAAAGCAATGGCACTCTCTACGAATGCCTACGTTGAGCAAAAAAATGGAAGTTTCAATATTGTCGGTGATACAACCGAGGGCGCGTTAATTGTTGCAGCGCAAAAAGTTGGTTGGACAAGAGAACAATTGGAAAAAGACCTGCCCCGCGTCAATGAATTCCCGTTTAGCAGTGAACGTAAGGCGATGACCACTGTTCACAACGTTATCGGGGAAGAAGCTAAACGCTTATTTGATACAACAGGCTATATTTCCATCACCAAAGGCGCACCGGATAAGCTAATTGGCTGGGCAACGGAAGAACATATCCCTGACGGACGTGTCAATCTCTCTGATGACCGTCGCCAGCAATGGCAAGATCATGTTGATATGATGGCGAAACAGGGCTTACGTGTTCTCGGCGTGGCGTATCGCCCACTGGAAGAATCACCGCAGGATGAACTTGATGAAGGCATCGAACGTGAACTGGTCTTACTCGGCTTAGTTGGTATTGTTGACCCTGCCCGTCCTGAAGCGAAGGAAGCAGTAAAAACAGCCCGTAGTGCCGGTGTACGCTCGATTATGATTACTGGCGATCATGCACTGACAGCCGAAGCGATTGCGCGCGACCTCGGTATTCTCGGTGAAAATGAGCGGGCAATCACAGGTAATGAACTCGATGAAATGAGCGATGAAGAACTGAGCAAAGTGCTGGATACAACCTCTGCCTTTGCGCGTGTTTCACCAACACATAAGCTCAAAATCGTTAAAACATTGCAAAATAAAGGCAATGTCGCTGCAATGACAGGTGATGGTGTCAATGATGCTCCGGCGCTCAAACAGGCAGATATTGGTGTTGCAATGGGTATCACAGGGACAGATGTCAGTAAGGGCGCGTCCGAAATGGTGCTGACCGATGACAACTTCGCCAGTATTGTCGCCGCCATTGAAGAAGGTCGTGCCATTTACGACAACATCAAGAAATTCATCAAATATCTGTTGAGTTCTAATGTTGGTGAAATTCTCGTGATGTTCGTCGCGCTTCTGGTCGGGATGCCTGTACCATTGCTGGCGATTCAGATTTTGTGGATTAACCTGGTGACAGATGGTCTCCCGGCGATTGCGCTCGGTTTTGAACCCGCAGAAGATGGGGTCATGGAAAGAAAACCCCGTTCTAAAGATGAAAGTGTCTTTGCGGGTGGTATCGGACGACATATTATCGTTATCGGTATTTTGATTGCAATCCTGACGCTTGGCGGATATATGTGGGGATACTCCACACTCGGATTGAACGCATTTAACCCCGAAGCTGGTATCGCAGAAATGGAAGCAGAAGAACTGGTCGAATTACTGACTTCCTATGGTTTCAGTGAAGAAGATATTCTGGCTCAGTTGCCAGCTACAGGTGATGAATGGAACTTGATGCCTGTTGAAGAACGTGAGATTCTGCTCTCAGGTGGCACAATAGATGCGGAAGGCGAAGAAGAAGCCGGATTACATGGTTCAAGTGAAGGCATTGTTGGCATGGTCGAACGGATTCCGCGTTCTATTGCCTTTACGATCCTGGCATTCACCCAGATGTTCGAGGTAATGGCAATCCATGCAGGGGATAAATCCTCCTTCTTCCGTGAAGGCTTCAAGAGTAACCGTCTGCTGTTATGGGCGGTGTTATCAACATTCGCACTGCAATTGATTGTCCTCTATGTACCATTCATGCAGGCAAGTTTCGAGACTGCGCCGCTTAACCTGACTCAGATGATAGTCGCCTTTGTCCTGGGTGGTGTGATTCTCTTCGCAGTTGAAATTGAGAAATATCTCAACCGGACAGTATTCAAAGAAGATACAAGCGTTCAAAGCGCAGCAGCATAAACAGGAAACTAAAACGGGATGTCACACAGGCATCCCGTTTTTGATTCACAGAAAATGAGAATTTATGCTACTGGCTGAGGTAGTAACCCGCGTTTTTCCAGTTCCGCTACGAGGAAATCAACTGATTCTTCCAGAGTTTGTTCGTGTGTTGGCACTTCAATATCTGGATTCACAGGTGCTTCATAAGGATCACTGATACCTGTGAAGTTCTTGATTTCTCCAGTACGGGCTTTTGCATACATCCCTTTTACATCGCGTTCTTCGCAAACTTCGAGAGGCGCACTAACATAAACTTCAATGAAGTTCGTGGTTTCTTCTTTCACATAGTCACGTGTTTTAGCATAGGGTGAAATGAATGATGCCAGCACAGCAACGTTATTGCGGCTGAGCAATTTTGCAACAAATGTCACACGTTCGATATTTTTGTCGCGGTCTTCTTTGCTGAAACCGAGGTCTCTTGTCAGGCTTTCGCGAACGACATCACCATCAAGACGTTCGACTTTCATGCCACGCTCTTGCAATTTTGGCAATAACGCACGGGCAATTGTTGTTTTACCTGCACCTGATAAACCTGTAAACCACAGCACAAAGCCGGGATGTTCCGCCATATTTGAATCTCCTGAGTTAACTATCTAACATAACCTTTTAATAATGGCAATCATAAGCGCAGATTTATACAATGCTTTTATCTGCGACACAAGCCTGAATCTAAGTTGAAATAATTTTGCCCTGTAGATGAGCCGGACTATCAACACCCATGAGAGAGAGTATTGTCGGGGTAATGTCCATTAATTGGTAGGGTTCAACCTGTCCCTTGCCCGGTTTTTTCGGATTATGGATGATGAACATGCCTTCTTCTGCATGGTTGGCATCGTCGGGACCCGTGTCATTTTCAAGTGTATAGTGTTTGCCGTATCCCAAACTTCCGACACAACGCCAGTGCAAGTCTCCAAAATATACCATCAAGTCGGGAGCGATAGAATTAACGCTTCGATAAACATCCTGCGGTTTAAATACCGATGTGTTGAGTGCCTGCCCTTTATCATCAGGTATGGCACGGATTTCTGCGGCAAGTTGCTCCCGGACTGCTTCATAATCTTCTGCCGGGATGATACCCTGTGATTCACGTCCTGCAACATTCATGAAAATGCGCCCGTAATATCCACCTGTTGACCATGCGCGGGTGTTGTCCCAATCCACCATATCATTGCTGAATTTTGTGATTTTTTCAGGGGATTGTTTGAGCGCTAACCAGTCATTCTGCCAGAGCCATTCATTAATCGCAATCGCGCCATCCATGCGTTTGACACCGTGATCACTGGCTATGATGATCGTTGTCTCATCTCCCGCAACAGCGATAAGTCGCCCGAGCCATTCATCGACTAATTTATAATAATCTAAAATGGCATTTCTAAACGGGCTATCTGCTTCATGTAGACGATGTTCCGGGTCATGATAGCGCCAGAAAGCATGGTGAATACGGTCAACGCCAATATTGACCTGCATCGCGAAATCCCACTCTTTATTCTTGAGTGCATGTTCCAGCAATTTATACTGGGCATTGGTCATATCAATAATCTGTTGATAGAGTTCACTGCGCTCGACATTGCGGAAATCGCGCACGTCAAAATTATAATCCGGCACTTGCTTGAGCACTTCACTTTTGAAAATTGCCGGAAACGCAAATTGTGATTTTGTATCGGGTGTTAGAAAACCACTGACCAGATGCCCATCGACAGGTTTTACAGGGTAGGTCTGTGGCACGTTGAATACCAGTGATTTTTTTCCCGCTTCTCCGAGATAGTCCCATACCCGTTTTTCTTTGACATAACGACCATCAGCGACAAAAAGCGAATCGTAATCATATGCTGCACGATTTCGAAATCCATAGATTCCCAGTGTGCCGGGATCGGTGCTTGTTGTCATGCTTGCCCATGCCGGGACAGTGATACAGGGAATGGATGATTTGAGAATACCCCATGTACCATCATCCATGAGAGAAGATAGGGTCGGAAGGTCATTTTTGAATTGCTCAAAAACGAGTCGGGGGCTGGCACAATCAAGCCCGAGGAGCAATACTCGCCGGGCTTGATTGCCGCGTTTAAAGAAGCGAAACATCGAAATTTATGCTTCTTCTTTCATCTGTGCATAGCCTTTAAGCAGCACTTTGCTGACTTCGGGGCGTGTGAATTTTTCAGGGAGAGGCTGACCCGATGACAGCAGTTCACGTACCTGTGTACCACTCAGAAATTCCCAATCGTCTTTCCCGTAGATAGAGGTTTTCGCAGTGACGATTTTATCTTCTTTTTTGCTGTAGAAAGCGTGTTCAAATTTGAGCGGTGTGATGTCGATAGCACTTTTATCGAATTCATCGAAAATCAATTGAGCATCATATGTACCGTAGTATTTGCCAACACCTGCATGGTCACGTCCGACAATGAAGTGTGAGCAACCATAATTTTTCCGGCAAATCGCGTGGAATACCGCTTCACGGGGACCTGCATAACGCATAGCAGCCGGGAAGGTGTTCAGAAGAACACGACCTTTTGGATAGTAATGTTCGATGACGACACGGTAGCTTTCCATGCGAATATCCGCCGGAACATCATCGGATTTAGTTTCCCCGACGAGAGGATGCAGCATTAAGCCATCAACAATTTCCATCGCGACTTTTTGCAAATATTCATGAGCACGGTGAATAGGATTACGTGTCTGGAAAGCAACGATTTCACTCCAGCCCTGTTCTTTGAAGTATTCGCGGGTTTGCGCTGGAGTCAGGAATTCGCCTGGAAATTCAGGTTCGGGTAAGTCGAATACCCACACATCACCGCCGAGATAAATATCACCCTGTGCGTAGACACGGGCAACACCGGGATGAGCATCTTCGGTTGTACGATAGACTTTTTCAGCTTCCAGTTCTTTGTCGTAGGAGTATTTGTCACTCAGTTCGAGTAAACCGACAAGATTACCAGCCTCATCAAGCAGGGCAACATCACTACCGATTTCCAGACCATTAGCTGTTTCTGTATCGACAGGGAGCGCAATCGGAATTGTCCAGGGTTCGCCGCTTTCAAGGTGCATATCGTTAACCACACGACGATAATCATCCTGTCCCATGAAGCCTTTGAGTGGACTAACCACGCCCATTGCAATCAGCATCACATCAGAGAGCGAGACAGCCGACAATTCGACCTTCGGCGCGTTGTTTGCACGTTCCATCATTGCGTCGCGCTGCCCGGCAGGTACAAGGCGATCAATTAATGTGCCACCGTGCGGCGCAATGAGTTCTTTTACCATATTTGGTTTTCCTCTACAGTGTAAGATTACAAAACGGCGGAATTATAGCACAGCATCTTTGTTGCGATAACAGTCTTATTCTGATGCACCGGGGACATCAGCGATATTCTCTCTTGCGGAGGACGATGAACTGCCTAAATATGAACGTACAGCATCAAGATTATCGGCAACTGTACCCAGAACACCATTGACGAATCGCGGTGTATTTTCTGCCCCGAATAGCTTCGCCAGTTCAACGGCTTCATCAATGGCAACGCTCACAGGAGTACGGGTTTCGACGCCCAGTTCGAATAGTGCGATGCGTAAAATATTGCGGTCAATCACGGCAACCTGGTCAATGGGCCAATCGGGTGCATATTTTTGTAAGACAGCATCCAGTTTCGGACGATTTTCCATCACACCCTGCACCAGATGTCCGATGTAATTACGAACAGTGCGCCCGTCGGGACTGTGTTCGAGGTTGTTGGCGAGAACTTCCCCCATCTTGTGTTTGGCGGAATCTATTTCATAGAGGGCTTGCAACGCAACCCGGCGTGCCGAGCTACGGTCTGTGGAAGGTTCATCATGTTCGATGACTTCTCGATTGACTACTTCATCACCTTCGGGGTCAAAATCAAAAAAATCTGACATATTCCTCAGTTCGGTTGATTGCTTGTGGACGGTTTTTAGATAAATCAGTGTATATGAATTTAATATCTTTTGCTACGGCGAAAGTCCCGCTATTTCCCCCTGAATCAGAGCTTTTGACCTGTAATGGACTATTAAAAATGATAAATGACGATTGTGATTTGTATAAATCTTATAAAAGCTATTGACACATTTGCATAAGTGTCGTATAGTGTCGTCGTAGTAACGAATTCAAATATAAACTGCATCATTTGCAAGAGGAAAGGAGTAGGCAATGGATAAAGCAATCGTAACTTTCACAAACATCTGTGATGGTTATGGATTCAACGGTTTTGTTGTTTCCCTACTCTCGCATCCTGTGCAACAGTAACGCCTGATTTCCTCAGACGCAATTGCCAGTCGCGAGAACCCATTTTAATCTCGCGGCTTTTTACGTCTCTGGAGGCATCGTCTCCAATCAAGACCCCCGCGAGGTGTGCCCGACCCCGTGATGTAATCTACAGGGCGGCTCAACGCAGAGAGTGCTCGGCACTACCAGACCTTTAACCGGATATAGCAATTTTATCTATCAGCTATCTCAAGGAATGAGGAAACCAATGTTTCAGAATAATTGGGTCGCAGAACAACTGGTCAACGATCATCAACGCAATTTGATGGAGAAGGCAGAGCAAGCACGTCAGGCGCGGGATGCACAACAACCACTTAAGGTTCGCAAACAACGCCGGATGCTCGCAAAACTCCGTGCTGAGATGAACAATCTCTAAGACCATCCAGAATCGTAAAACACGATTACCGCGTTCAGCAAACATTAACATCACAAACATAACAACAAACGGAGTAACATCATGCAGAATGTAGATGTCTTGATTCGTAGCGAACTGAACAAAGACTTGCAACGTGAAGCAGCAAATGAACGTCTTGCCCGTGAAGCGCGGGGACACAATAGTAATATGCTGAAAAACGCCCGTAAAGCCCTCGGACAGGGTTTAGTACAGGTCGGTCAGCAATTGCTCAATGAACGCTAAACTCGAATCAATAAACACAACGACGGGTACGATCAAAATGATTGTGCCCGTTTTTTATTCTTCAACCGAAAACTCAATTTGCATAGGAGGGCGCACAGGTGGTAACACTTCTTCATTGAGCATAATCATTATCTGACGGCGTGTTTCCTGCTCCTGTAATTTGCGTTCTTCCTCGGCAATCAGCCACCTGTTCAATTGAGCACAGAGTTCAGCACTGAACAGGAAAATAGAGGCAATTAACCATGCCCAGAATAGCAACACAATCACCGTCGCGATACTACCGTAAATAATCCAGAAACTCGCTAAATTGGTCAAATACCAGTCAAATGCCCGTTTTGCCAGTTCCCAACCGATAGAACCGATGATGGCTGCGGGCCAGATTGCATCCCAGTGAACTTCACGGGCAGGGGCATAACGGAACAACAGCGCAAAAATCACAACATCGAGACCAATCGGCAGGAAAAAGATAGCAATCCGTACCCAGATATTGGGCACACCGGGTGAAAGTGCCGATACCAGTCTCAAAACGCCGGAGGTCAAAAATGATGCTAATACCAGCACCACAAGAATAAGCCCCATTAAACCCGCGATCAGGCGTTGCATCAAAACCCCGCGTGCATGTTCGGACTCAAATGTTTCATCCAGGGCAAGGGTCAAATGTGTAAACAGGTTGGTAGAACCCCAAATGAGCGCGATGGTCGCCACCAGACTGAAGGAATTACTCTGATTGATGCCGTTCTCCAACGCTTCTTGAATGAAGCCAATCGACCCCTGTGGTAAGAAAATCTCTAATCCGCGTGCGATCTGTTGCTGGGCGACAACCGGCTCGACGATATTGCCGATGCCAATTGCCAGCAATAATGTCAGAGGAAAAACGGAGAAAAGGGCATAATAAGATAGGGCTGCTGCCTGTCTTGACCCCGATCCTGCACGAATGTAATTCAGCACGGCAACCCATACATAATGTGGAAGCGCCTGTGTGGAAGGTTTGCGTTCCTGCCACCATTCTCTGAGATTTGACACCATTTCTTTGAACATAAGTTGATGATTTCCAATTACAATCTATAAATATGATAGCATTAATGACAGGCAATCGGTATATTTGTGCAAGCAATACAGGGCTGAATGCAGTATACTGAAGTTGCTCATATGTATGACATTCAAGGAGATTACATTATGGATTTTAGTCTATTCGCGCAAACTGACCAGGTAATGGAACAGATCAATAACTTTTTGATGGTTATGAGACCGGATTCTCTTGGCGATTATTTATTGTACGGTGTTTTGATTATTTCGTTGTTGACAACATTCTTCCTGGCAGATGGCAATGATCTGGCGAGTTATTTGCTTTATGGAACAATTATTTTATGTTTATTCAATCTTACAGTGGGTCAACAGTGGGCTCCCCCGCGTTGTATAACGAATGCTGAGGTTGACGAGGTCTACTCAAGAGCTCTATTTGTATTCATCTCTCAAATTGGATTATTCCTTTTGCCCTTCATCGCGGCAGGGTCAACTAAATCCAAAGGCAAGAAAGGGAAAGCAGCTCTCCCGCTGGCGATTGTTGCCGGAGTCATCGGTGTTGTCTATGTTGCTTATACCCTTATGATTACAATGTGTATTCTCTAAAACAGCTTATTCTGAAATTGACCACAGGGTGCGCCCATCTGTCCAGAGATGAAGCGTGCCCCCTTCCCCGGTTTCCAGTAAAATCTGTTCACTGACCATTGCGAGTATACTGTTGTCCGGGTCTCCACGTCGATTGGTGGCATCATATTGTGCAACCACGACTTGAGGGTGTACGGCGTCCAAAAATTCATGACTCAAACTCCGAACAGTGCCATGTTGTGGTAATTGCATCACAGACGCACCGACCCATTGCCCTGATTCCAGTAATTCGAATTGACCGCTCTGGCTTAAATCAGATGTCAGTAAAAATGAAACATCACCATAGCTTACACGCAGAACCATCGCATAATCACCAAAATTACTACTCAAATCCGGTGTAATCTGCGGGTGCAAAACTTCAATGCGTGTCCCATCTGCGATTTCCAATGTGTAACCGGCTTGAACAGGTACAATCTCACTCGTAGCAAGAGCCGCCTCAATTTCTGCATACCCTTCGCCGAGATTAGGTTGTCCGTTCGTTAAAACGACCCCTGCGGAATAACGTCGTAGTACAGACGGCAGCGCTCCGAGATCAAATTCATCTGGGTGGGTTACGATGACAACTTCAATTTCACGGTCATAGAATGGTACACGGTCGCCAATTGATGTAAGCAAACGCGACGGGAAACGTCCGCCATCTACAAGAATATGTGTACCATCCGGTGTTTCAATTAAGACCGCGTTGCTGTGCCCGACATCGAGAAACCAGACATGTAAATTACCATCAGGACGACCCGTGAAAATGCTACCCATCAAGATGAAAATGCCGATTCCAGTCAGTAAGAGTGTCGGCAAAATCGGTTGAGACCTGATGAAGCGTTCAAGACGGATTGCCCATTTAGGTCGGGTTGCATTCACTATCGCACCTCCAGTAACAAAGGCAAAAAATCCCCATACCAGATAGGGATGCAAACTAATTTGTATATCGGCATACTGAAAATCTCCGAAAAAGCGCACCACAGAAATTGTCCAGCGCAGCAGAATATAATCCAACCAGAAAAAAAGCTGAGCGAATTCCGGTGAGACCAGCGCAATAATCAATGCCAATCCACCGCATAAGAGCAATAATGCCTGTACAGGAACAATCAATAAATTCACCAGTAGTGAGACCAGTGATAATCGCCCGAAATAGAGAATGATGAGCGGCAGAGTCATAATTAACGCTGCGATTGAGACCACTATTGGCTCATTCAGAAAATTGATAAGCGGTTTTGCGAGAGCGCCGGGGAGAATCGCAGACATGAAATTGTTGAACCAGCGTTCAAGGGGTTCAGTGAATAATACCAGACCTAAGACAGCGAAGAAACTCAGTTGAAAGCTCAAATCCCATAAAACAAGTGGATTCTGGAAGGACATCGCTATTGCAACAAATGCCAGAGATGCCGGAACGTAACTTTTGCGATTCAGTTGTGGCGCTATCACCAGCAAGCTACTCATGATTGCCGCACGGACAACGGCTGCATTCGCTCCCACAAGCAGGGTATAAATCGCTAAAACGACAATGCCAATAGTTGTTGCGACCCCTTTACGTTCCCCGAATGGTTTTTCGAGGATGCCCATTACCAATCCGGCGATGATAGCCATGTTAAATCCGCTAATGGCAATCACATGAGATGCACCAACACGGGTGAAATCATCTGCTAATTTCGGATCAATGCCGCGTTCGTTCCCGAGTAAAATCCCTGTCAGTAACGCAGCTTCGGGGTCAGGCAACGCATCACCAACCAACCCCATCAGATGGTTTTTGAAGCGAAACAGGGCATCAAAAGCAAAATTCCCCTCATTTTCGCCAATAACTTCTATAACGGTGTTGTCCATCAAACTAAAAACACCCTGTCGCGCCAGATAATCTGCATAGGAGAAGGTATCGTATATTGCCGGAGTGCTCAATTGACCTGTAACACGAATTCTGTTTCCATAGGCTAATTCAGTGAGTCGTGGCGCATTGACCAGGACAAGCCCCGATGTTTCAAAGGCATCCGACCCGAATTGAATGTTTTCTGCTGATAGTCGCACCTGTACACGGTCATCTCTATAATCGGGTTCAGAGACAATTACCCCTTCAATGGTTGCACCACCGACAGCGTTATATTGTGCGAGGTCACTTGTCTGAGGAACAAAGGCATAACGGTATCCGCCGAAAGCAAAGGCAAGCAGACTCAGCATCAACCAGAAGTAAGGTGTTTTGCGAGAATAGGTTGCTGCAAACACAAAAATGCCCATCAAAATGAGCCAGAATAAAGGTATCAATGCTAAATATGTCGCGGCGATGATAATGCCAGCTACCCATGCAATGCCGAGATAAACCAGGCGCATAGACTCTAACCCTGTTTAGAAAGACATAATGGATAGCTTACCGTGACAGCTATTATCTCGCAACTATTGCGCGGCACGCAATTCTAATTCAGATGGCGATAATAGACGAATAATCCAGATGAAAAGTAATGTGATGACGATACCGATGCCAGCAATTGTCACATAGCCACCTGTCGCTAATATAGGACCTGAACTGAAACTCCCCAGTGCGGCAGCCCCTGCGACAAGCATATCATTTGTACCCTGCATCCGTGTTCGTTCAACTCCTTCAAGTGCATCTGCAAGCAAGGATGATCCAGCAACATAACCGAAATTCCAACCAAGCCCGAGTAAAAATAATCCGATAACCAGAAATGGCATAGATGTTCCGAGTGGTGCGATAATCGCCGAAGCTATTAGTGTGATGGCGGCGGCAATCATCATCGGGACACGCCCGTAACGATCTACCAATCTACCTGTCAGCCAGCTAAAACCGAACATGCCCGTCGTATGAGCTGTTAATACAAAACCGATACTTCCTTCGGTATGTCCATGATCGTGCATATGTATCGGAGTCATCACCATTAGCATTACCATCACAACCTGGCTAATGAGCATCGAAATTACAGCCAGTTGCACGCGGGGTAATTTCAAAAGTTCAATTACAGAACGCCCTGTTTCCTCTGCTTCCCCCTGCTTTTTCTTTTTACGGCTGTTTTCCTGTGCATCAATCTGGCGGGCTATGATTGCCGGTTCAGGGTAAAGCAAAAAGAGTATGATCATAGTAGCCAGAGAATATAGAATTGTCGCAATGATCCAGGGACCGGTATTCCTATCCATACCTGTTGCATCAGCTATCCAACTTCCCGGTACAACTAGCAGAGGTCCTAAAATTGCCCCGACTGTCCCCGCAAATACAATGATGCCAATCCAGCGTCCGCGCTGCTGCTCAAAAAATAATTCTCCGACAGCAAAGCGACTCTGGTTAGCTCCTGCACGCCCGAGTCCAATCACTGCCGAACTGAGGATTAACATCAAAAACTGACCTTCGATTATGGCATAAATACCAATAACCGCACCAACAATGCTCAGTCCATAACTAAGTGAAAGTCCCATTCTACGACCAAAGCGCCCCATCATTAAACCGATTGGCACAGCCGCAATTGCGGTTGAAAGAGTCAAAACTGATGATGGTATTCCAGCAAGACTTTTTTGACCGCTTAATGCCTCTGCCATAATGCCAAGAAGAGTAAAGATAGCAATTTGCGAAGCGGTTAGTAAACTCTGGGTCGCAAAGATTGTATTTGCGAGGCGTAATCGAATATCGCGATTATACATAAATTGACTCATCCCATTCAAAATTTGATGCAACTAAGCTGACACAAAAACAGCTATCATGCAACAACCTGTTAAAACCAATTTCTGAAAATAGATTCATCTTCCTTCAAGCTCAATATGCTAAAATACACCAAATTATTGTTAACAACAGGATGGTATCTATGGCATACAAATGGGAAATAGGCGAAAAAATCCCCGATGGTATCGAACGACTGATGAAAGAATTGGTCGATTTTACGTTAGAACAACTTAAAGATGAATCCAATGACCGTGATGAAGCCGTTCATGACGCACGCAAATCCTTCAAAAAATTACGCGCGATCCTTCGTCTGGTGCGTTTTGAAATTGGTGAAGAAGAATATCAGAAACAAAACATGTTTTATCGCGATTTAGCACGCCAGCTATCCCCGCTAAGAGATGCTTTTGTACTGGTCGAAATCATGGACAATCTCATCAAAGAATTGGATGATAAAGACCTCAAAAAAGTGGCAAAAATTATCCGTAAAGATTTGAATAGTGAATTTCTGAAAACGAAAGAAGCATTCTGGTCTACCGGAGAAGCTGTCTCAGAAGTCATTGCTGCTCTGGAAGCCGAACGTGATAAGGTCGGGCAAATCGGAATTGAACGTGATAGTTTCAAAGTATTCCAGAAAGGACTCGATAAAATCTATCGACAGGGACAGGGGCGTATGGAAATTGCCTATGCTAATGTTCCGGCTTCTGAAGGATTCCATGATTGGCGCAAGCGGGTGAAATATCTATGGTATCAGTTACGCATTATAGAATCGGTCTATCCGGCGGAATTAGTTGCTATCAATAATCAACTTGACCAATTATCTGATTTGCTTGGCAATGCTCACGACTTAGCGGTTCTATATGAAAAAATCGAAGATCATCCTGAAACACAGGATGGTACAGGACGACAACTGCTTGCTTATCTCGATCATAAACGCGGCGAACTGGAAGCCTCGGCGCGTCCATTTGGAGAAGCAATTTATACAATGGATAGCAAAGACTTCATCAAACAAATTAAGAATTGGTGGAAAAACCCTGAACCGATACTCGCTTAACCCTTTTAATTAAGGCCGTGTATCTATATAATTCGCGAGTTCAGGTCTTAGACCATATCTTAAATATAAAGGAGCACCATCATGGGTCCGCTTCCAAAGCGTAAAGTATCCAAATCGCGCCGTAACCGCCGTCGCGCACATGACGGACTTTCGCTGAATCACCTCGTGATTTGCGAAAGCTGCGGCGAATACCATATCGCCCATCGTGTCTGCCCCAAATGCGGGTCATATCGCGGTGAAGAAGTTATGGATGTCGATGACGAATAATGTCATATTCGTCAGTTTGAAAAAATCGTGCTAACATGAGCGCGATTTTTTAATTTAATGTGGAGGACTTTATGCTTGATTATTCTAAAATCGCTTATGTTTTTCCCGGACAGGGTTCACAGGCTGTCGGCATGGCAAAAGATGTTGCCGATGCTTATCCTGTGGCAAAAGAGACCATCGACCAGGCAAATGACATCATGGGAATCGATTTGTCAAAGCTCATGTTTGAAGGTCCCGAAGAAGAACTTGGCGACACTGCTATCACCCAACCTGCGATGTATGTTGCAAGCATGGCAATTTACCGTGCATTGAAACAGGAAACAGATGGTGCAAAGCCAGCATTTGTTGCCGGACATAGTCTCGGGGAATTTACCGCTCTGACGATTGCAGGCGCATTATCATATGAAGATGGGGTCAAGCTGGTACAAACCCGGGGACGATTGATGAAGGAAGCCGGAGAAGATAGCCCCGGTGGTATGGCAGCTATTCTGGCTTTAGATGTCGAACAGGTTGAAGAAATCACGAAACAGGCTTCGGAGCAATCCGGTGGTGTAGTGGTCATCGCCAATGACAATTGCCCCGGTCAAATTGTGATTAGCGGGAATAATAATGCGCTTGATGTTGCGATTGAACTGGCGAAAGAAGCAGGTGCAAGACGTGCCATTCCTCTGGATGTGAGTGTTGCAACGCATTCCCCTTTGATGAATCCTGCAAAAGAACAATTTATTGTCGCGATGAACGACGCAGGTATCCATAATGCAGCAATTCCAGTGTATCAGAATGTCTGTGCCTGTGCAGTTACGGATGCGGCTGCGATTAGAGCAAACTTAGAAAAACAACTGGTCAGCAGTGTGCGCTGGACACAATCTATCAATGCGATGATTGAAGATGGTGTGGAAACTTTTGTGGAAATCGGCTCGAAAAATGTGCTGACGGGTTTGCTACGCCGGATTAATCGTGATAAAACAGGAATCAGTATTCAGGACGTATCCGGTATCAAAGGGTTTACCAACCCCGATAGCTAACAGTGCATTCAATTTGTGCAACATTTCTCATGCTGAATTTAACAGAACATGGTATTATACCGGAAGTGTTCATACAAAAGTACTACTATATCAACACAATGGGACATTTTGGCAGAATTATATGAACTGCCAGTTTATACATTTTTACAACTAAGGAGTGAGCTTAATGATTTCACGTCACTTTCGCAAGATTGCTATTCTGATAGCAATCCTGGCGATGCTTTTAGCTGCCTGTGGTCCACAGGAAACAGAAACACCTGAACCTACAGAAGAACCTGTAGCAACTGAAGAGGCTACCGAAGAGCCTGCTGAAGTTGAAGAGACTGAGGAACCTGTCGAGGCTACGGCTGAAGCTGCTGAAGCGACTGAGGAAATGACCGAAGAACCCATGGACGACATGGAAGAAACCGAAGAACCCATGGATGACATGGAAGAAACTGAAGAACCCATGGACGACATGGAAGAAACTGAAGAACCCATGGATGATATGGAAGAAACCGAAGAACCCATGGACGACATGGAAGAAACCGAAGAACCCATGGACGACATGGAAGAAACTGAAGAACCCATGGATGATATGGAAGAAACCGAAGAACCCATGGATGATATGGAAATGACTGAAGAACCTATGGATGACATGGGTGATGGTGCAGTTGTTACCTTTGACGACGGGGCTGGTTTCACCTTCGATTATCCAGAAGGCTATGAAGTAACCACCAATACAGATTCCAGTGTAATTACCCTCGATATGGGTGAACAACGCATCATCGTTATTTCTCCAGCAAACTGGGCACTCGTTGTCGGTGATGAAGAAGGTACACTGGAAGAACAACTGGCATTCTTCGTTGAACGCCTCGGTTACACCGCCGGTGAAAGCTCAGACATGATGATGGCAGATGCAAGCATCAATATTGAATTACCACGTCGTGGTCTGGTTGGTTATGCTAACCTGAGCGATGTTGAAAATGGTAACTATGCTGTTGTTATTGAACTGGGTCCCGATGCAGATAGCATTCCGTCCGCAGATGGTGCTGTCATTTCGAGCAGCATGGTCATGTTTGTTGTACAGGCAGAACCAATTGCTATTGGCGATACTATTGCAGCAAGCATTGAAGCAGGACGCCGCAATAGTTATGAATTGACCCTGGCTGATGGTGATGTTGTTAATATTTATCTCAATGGTCTTGAAGGGCTGGATACTTATCTCCGCGTTTATGATGCAGACGGAAATCTCATTGCTGAAAATGATGATTTCAGTGGCGTGAGTTCAGGTCTTGAAGGATTCACCGTTGAAGGTGGTGGTGTCGTAACTGTCGAAGCCGGGACATTTGGTGATTCAGCAGCCGGGGACTACGAATTAGTCGTTGAAGCTGCCGTAGCTGAAGAACCCATGGATGACATGGAAGCTACCGAAGAGCCTATGGACGACATGGAAGCTACCGAAGAACCTATGGACGACATGGAAGCTACCGAAGAACCTATGGATGACATGGAAGCTACTGAAGAGCCTATGGACGACATGGACATGGATGACGGCGCAGTTGTAACCTACGATGACGGTGCTGGTTTCACCTTTGACTATCCAGAAGGTTATGAAGTTACAACCAATACAGATGCTAGCGTTGTCACTCTCGATATGGGCGAACAACGACTGATAGTCATTGCTCCGGCAAGCTGGGCGCTTGTTGTCGGTGATGAAGAAGGTACACTGGAAGAACAACTGGCATTCTTCGTTGAACGCCTCGGTTACACCGCCGGTGAAAGCTCCGACATGATGATGTCTGATGCAAGTATCAGCATTGAATTGCCACGCCGCAACCTGGTTGGTTACGCTAACCTGAGTGATCTCGGTGATGGTAATATCGTTGTTGTTCTTGAACTGGGTTCTGATGCAGATAGTATTCCGTCCGCAGATGGTGCTGTCATTTCATCAACTGTTGCGTATAACCCGCCACCTCCACCGGAAGAAGAAGCTGCTCCAGAAGATGAGGCGGCAGCAGAAAGTTCGTTGACCATTCTCGGGGTGGCGCTTCAAACTGAAAACCTGCAAACATTGCTGGTAGCAGTTCAACGCGGTGGATACTTAGCCACCTTCAATGGCGAAGGTTCATTCACAGTCTTTGCACCGACTGATGATGCTTTTGCAACAGCACTGGACGAACTTGGTTTAACCGCAGAAGAATTGCTGGACGATGAAGAATTGCTTAACAGTGTTCTGACCTACCATGTGGTTGAAGGCGCGGTATTCTCCGGTGATCTTGAAGATGGCATGGAAGTGGTAACACTCAACGGTGCAATATTGACAATCAATGTCACCGATGAAGGTGTCACAGTCACCGACGGAAATGGCAATACTTACAATGTTATTGCGGCTGATGTTGAAGCCAGCAACGGTGTTGTACACATCATTGATGGTGTTTTACTCCCACCAATGGAGTAATCCCTACCTGAGCTAGAAATGCAAACGGGAGAGTTTTTCGCTCTCCCGTTTTTGATTCACTATTGATGTACCCGAATTACCCGAAAGATTTCAGACCTTCAAAGAAACGGGCAACAGCTTTTTCTGTGCGTTCGGGTGGTTGAGCATAGGAGAAACGTACCCAGTTTGCACCTGCTTGAGAGAAAAATACCCCGGGAACAACAGCAATCCCGAAATCTTCTGCCAGTGTTGAACCCAGTGCTTCTGAATCTTGCAATCCACCTGCTTCAATTGCACTGCTGACATCAATAAAAGCATAGTAACCATCACCCATGATGTAATTCGTGTTTTCAGCATCAAGAGCAGCTTTTAATACCCGACGACTGGCAGCAGCAGGTTCAGCCACATAAGCAGCCGCATTCGCAAAACCATCTTCATAAGCTGCAAGCGCAACAGCCTGGGCATAGAAATTCGGAATAACCCCGTGTGATGCCTGGCTATTGATGTAATTGATGACCTCTTTGCCAGCGACAAGGTGAGCACTACGAACGTTGGATGCCCCCAGGCTTTTTGTCAGTCCATCGAGGAACATCAGTTTATTACGTTCTTCCGGTGTGAAAGCGTTCAATACTTCGTTGATGTCATTCGGATCACCTTCTGTTACATAGTGGTATATCCAGTCAAATAATACAAAGGGATAGCCAGCATCCAGCGCCGTTTTTGCCAGTTCAATTTGTTCGGAAACAGGAATCGTGCGTCCTGTCGGATTATCAGGAGAGGTAATCACTATTCCCGCAATTTTACGTCCATCACGTTCTGCAAATTCAGCACAGGCACGGATACCTTCCGGTGTGTATTTCCAGCCTTCTTCCGGTTGCCCCGGTGCAAGAAGCACATTCAAGCCTACACTATAGGGACCCCAGTTATAACTAATCCAGGGAACCCGTGAAACGACCAGCAAATCCCCTTTACGACCGTGTCCGAGAGCGATCATTGCGTCATAGGCTTTGTTCAAAGCATCACGTCCGCCCTGGGTAAAAATAATATTTTCGGGTCCAAAGCCACTCTCAGCATCAAATTGCCAGTATTGTTCGGCTGTGGCTGTGCGAAACATGTCAGTGCCGAAAGGTTTATCATAGCCCGTGCCATGTTCAATCTGTAATTCTAAGGCACGTTCCAGATATTTACGTGGAACACCGGGCAGACTTGCACCACCGTCTCCCTGGGAGGCATCATAGGTTTTTGCATCCTCACCCGCTTTTTGTAAATAAGTTTTTAAAGCGGTTTTGATGGTAAACATGCGTGATGGCGGGATGGTTGCCATCTTTGATGGATACGCGGAAACCGGAATCAGATTCGGATCGGGTACAGCATATTCAGGACTATCGAGATTGGTAATTGCTTGTTGAACCAAAGTTAGCCTCCTTATGGCAAACAAAAAGCCCCTTAACGGGGCTTTATAATATCGCGCAAGCACATGACAAAATACCCCGAAACTATAGTCTCCGGTTGGTATCAGTATCAATCATGGTAATGACAAATTTAATCATGAGCTTGCTACACACACACATTTTTTGGAACTGATTTAATTCTCACATGCCCCCGTAGTTATGTCAATTTAGTAACCTGTCCGAAGATATGACGATTGACTTGTGCAAATCTGCTAAATGCACCCGCATCAGTGTATACTATGTGCCAGCTTATGAATTAAAGGGAGCAAATCATTTGTACGATTTCATCAAAACAGACATTGATAACAAGATTTTTCATCTGATTTTAGACAGAACAGACGAACGCAACGCCGTCAATCTACCAATGGTGCAGGAAATTGGTCGGGCAGTGGATGAGGCAGAGAAAGCATTCAACAATGGCGACGCACGGGTTTTAATTGTTCGTGCGGAAGGTCGGGCATTTTCACAGGGAATTGACCTGAACACCCTCAATGATTATGTCGAATTATATGGAGAACAATGGCGTGACAATCTCTTTGCGACAACCCGCACCCTACAGGATGTGCTCACAAAATTAGAACGCTCATCTTTGCCAACCATTTGTGTGATTCATGGTTATTGTATCGGCACAGGTTTTGAAATTGCCCTCGCCTGTGATTTCCGTATTGTTGCCGAACGTACCCGCATCAGTTTACCGGAAACACGCTTAGGGATAATCCCTGATGTCGGGGGGACAGTCCGTCTGGTAAATTTGATTGGTGCATCCCGTGCAAAAGAAGCGATTCTCACCGGACGCACGATTGATCTGAATCAAGCAGAACAGTGGGGCATGATTAATTATATTGTCCCGAAAAATGAACTGATGAATAAAGCGAATGAACTGGCAGAAGAACTCAAACTCGCCGCACCGATGGCAGTCAATTATGGCAAACGTGTGATAAATGACATTGTCGATAATCAACGTGGACTCAATGTCGAAGCATGGGCACAGGCGGCACTCTTTCGTAGTGAAGATTTTGAAGCAGGGGTTGAAGCCATGCGAACAAAATCTTATCCTGTCGAATGGAAGGGAAAATGATACGATTAATATCAGTGAAAACCATGAGTAAAATCACCGGACTGGCATTACTTTCAGTCTCCAATTCTCGGATTCTCTGCGTTACGATTTGTATGACACTATTCAATTTACATGGATGCCGATAAGACTATTTAGATGACTACCGAAGCCCAACCAAAATCCCAATCCCGCTTAGATTTTAGCCGTGTTGGACCTATCTTCGTCCTGGTATTTGTTGATATTCTGGGACTAACAATCATTTTGCCTTTGCTGCATCTCTATGGTGCGGCATTCGGTGCAACGCCTTTCCAGATTGGTTTGATTGCTGCTGCCTTCCCATTGGCACAACTCATCGGTGTCCCCATGATGGGCGCATTATCTGATCGTTTCGGACGCAAACCACTGTTACTCATCAGCCAGATAACCACCTGCATCAGTTTTGTCATGCTCGGATTAGCCAATTCAGTTTTTCTAGTGATTTTGTCGCGTGTGGTTGATGGTCTATTTGGCGCAAATATCGCAACGGCTCAAGCGGCACTCAGCGATGTCACAGATGAGGATACCCGTACACAGGGATTGGGTTTAATCGGCGCGGCATTTGGCATCGGTTTTATTTTTGGTCCCATTATGTCCTTTGTAGCGCTTGAAGTCAGTAATTCACTGGCAGCACCGGCTTTTACAGCAGCAGTCTATTCTCTGATTTCGATTTTCCTGACACAATTCATTTTCAAAGAAACTCATCCCCCTGAAAAACGGGGTACAGATTCACATTCGCGTTTCAATCCCTTTGTGATTGCCAGATACCTCGGCAATTCAAAAGTGAATAGCCTCTTAATTCTGATGTTTGCCCAACAATTCATTTTCTTCGGATTCGAGAGCTTACTCGGATTATTTTTGCTGAGTCGGCTCGGCTTATTGGGGCAGGGAACAACCGTCGTTTTCTTAGTCGTGGGCGTTGTACTGGTTTCAGTTCAGGGTTATTTTATCGGCAAATGGTCACAGAAATACGGCGAGCGAAAACTGGTTTTTGCGGCATTGGGATTACTTGCAATTGGATTGATCCTGTTAGCATTTACACCGGAACAACCTCATTTTTTCTATGTGCAATCTCTAACCGAATATGACCTCGCACAGCAAGCAGCCGATAACACACAGGCAATTATCGGCGATTTGAATATTGCTCTGCCGGATGAAGCAAATCGTGGCTGGTGGGGAGTTATATGGGTGCTGATTATGATTATCCCGCTGACAGTCGGCGCAGGAATTATGCGTCCGGGACTCAATAGCCTGATGACCAAACGTGTTGGCAAAGAAGAATTTGGCAGTATCCTCGGTGTGAGTTCATCGTTTGTCAGTGCGGCAAATGCCTCTGCTCCGCTCATCGGTGGCTTCATTTTTCAGCAATATGGCGCAGGAATGCCGTTCCTACTCGGTGGCATCATGATGTTTATACTATTTGTCCTCAGTGTGATGTTTATCAAAGATGTTTCTTGAGGGTTATTAGGGGTCAAAAAATATTTTAAGGGTTTACAGAAGTGCTTAATAAATCTATAATAATCATGGTGCTAAAAACACCCGCAAAGATATAGTGTAGCGGTGGCATAGATCGATTCATAATCCATCTGGTACAGGTTCGATTCCTGTGGTCTTTGTGCCGGAAATATAGCTTAAAGGTAAAGCACTTGCCTGCTAAGCGAACGATTCCAGTTTCGAAATCTGGATATTTCCGAGAGTAGATGTGGTGTAATGTGCGCGCCTGCTTGCCATGCAGGAGGATGCGGATTCGATTCCCGCTCATCTACTTTGTGGGGATGTAGCTTAAGTGTAAAGCAGTAAGCTTCTAACTCAAATATGCCGTGTTACATCCGGTCATCCCCGCATATGGTCAGCAGTAGCTCAGTGGTTAGAGTGCTGTGCCTGATAAGCAAGAGGACGCTGGTTCGAATCCAGCCTGCTGACCGCTTGAATCTTCATGATTCGGGACAGATGTGGTGTATTGGAGCATCTTCGCTTCCAAAGCGAATGGACACAGGTTCGATACCTGTGTATCTGTTTTGTAAGGATATAGTTTAAATAGTCGAAAATGCCATCCTTCAAGATGGAGTTGTCGGGATAACATCCGGCTATCCTTGCATTGGTCGGTAGTAGCTCAATCGGGAAAGTGGCATCGTTGACAAGGTGCAGGTTATCGGTTCAAGTCCGGTCTACTGACCGCTTTATGCAGATGTGGTGTAATGGTGCATACGCTCTGCCATGAGATGTGGAGCAGGTTCGAGTCCTGTCCGTCTGCTTTGTAGGGATGTAGCTTAAATAGTAAAGCATCAAGCTTCTAACTTTGAAGTTGCCGGTGTCGAGTCCGGTCGTCCCTGCCATATGATGTTGTGGTGTAGCACTAGCATAATCTGGTCTCCAAAATCAGGTAGGGTACCGGTGAAAGTCCGGTACAACGTCACCCTTATTGCAAGCAGGTGTAGCTCAGTAATAGAGCACCTGTCTACGGAACAGGAGGTCGCGGGGTGTAATTCCCCGTCACCTGCATTTTTCATTGTGAGACATGCCCATGACTGATATTCAACGCCAATTCAAACATATTCATAAACTGATTCTCTCTCTCATTGAGCAAAACCCATCAGTCGACTTAAAAAGCGCCTTAGGTGAAATTCTGCCCGATAGTTATGGTATTGCATCCGGCACCATCACAGATGGTGAAGGCAATCAATCAGCTTATTGTGACTGTGTCATCTATGATAAGCCGCTTTCTAATAGTGCATATGATGGCAACAGCAAACAATTTCATATTAAGCATGTATTGCTCACACTGTTTATGAAGCCTGTTTACACAGAAGATGAGTTTTGCTCAATTCTTCGCGATATTGCCAGTGTAAAGCAACTGGTTCAACGCAAAGGTAAATCCAGCAATAAAAAATTGCCACCACGTCCCGAACGCCGTGAAAAAATTCCGCGTACACGCTTACCTGTGGCGATGGTCTACTGCAATCAGCTTGAAATAATGCCTGAAAACCTGACAGCCTGCGCACTTTATTTACATAGTTTGATAGCGCGTCAGGATGTGCATAATACGCCGGATTATATTTATATGTTGCACGCGGATTTGCTCTATCGCAATCCACTGTTGGAGCCACATCTGCCACTCAAAGAAACAGATATGGGTATCAGCCATATTGAAGATTTGCAGAAACCCCGTAACTGCTATAGCTGCAAAGAACTCTTCCTGCGGCAGCATTTCTTCTACGGGCGATTCTGTGTTCGTTGCGGCGATGAAAATTATATCAAGCGGATACAATCAACTGATTTATCTGCCTATACAGCAGTTGTCACAGGTGCCCGTATCAAAATCGGCTATGCGGTTGCATTGCGTCTGTTGCGTGCAGGGGCAAAGGTGATTATCACAAGCCGTTTCCCGAAAGATGCAGCACAGCGTTATAGTCAGGAGTATGATTTTGATGACTGGAAAGACAATCTTCACGTTTATGGCTTAGATATGCGGGATGTTCGTTCAGTACAGTCATTTGCCGATTATATTCAGGTGAAATTCACGCATCTGGATATTTTGATTAACAATGCTGCTCAAACTGTGCGCCGTCCACCTGCATTCTATAAACATCTCTTGCCGCTGGAAACAACGCCACTTGAACAGTTGCCATCTGCTATGAGTGCTGTGATTGCCGATACGACAGAGGTGAAGGTACTGACTACTCAAGGGAGCTTGATGACCTTATCTCATAGTAATGGTTATGTGCATCCGACACAGATTCCGCTAATTGATGGTGATGATGTTGAAGATGAAGACCTGTTTCCTGTGAATCAATATGATGTTGATGGTCAACAAATTGACAATCGCGAAGTTAATAGCTGGACGATGGCGTTGGATGAAGTACAAATCCCTGAATTGCTTGAAGTTTATCTGGTGAATGCTGTTGCGCCGGGTATCTTAGTCGGGCAATTGCGAGAACATATGAAAAACAGCCCGAATCCTGAGCGATTTATCGTCAATGTGAGTGCGGTTGAAGGGCAATTCTCACAGCGCAAACAGGGAATTCACCCGCATACTTGCATGGCAAAAGCAGCACTCAATATGCTGACACATAGCACGGCACCGGATTATGAGAACGACGGTATTTTTGTCACCAGTGTTGACCCTGGCTGGGTATCTGACCAGATGCCACACACGGATGATACTGGACGCTCACGAAATCAAACACTTATTCCGATTGATTTAGAGGATGCCGCAGCCCGTGTTTGTGACCCGATTTTCATGGGACTGAACACCGGAGCATTTGTTTCTGATGTCTTCCTCAAAGATTATCAGGTCGTGGAATGGTAATTATTCCTCTGCTTTATAAGACCGTAGTAACCCGCGCAATTTTTTGACATAAAAATCATGGTCAGCTATCAATTCTGGTAGCTGATTTATGTCTGACCAGTGAAACCAAAATAAGTAAGGCTTTCCTGAATTGTCAGAAGAATAATGTTCATAATGTCGCCACAGAGGATGTGTATCATCCTCAGATATCAAATGATAAAAATAGCGATGATGAATTTCTGACTTGCCATAATCCGACATATCGCGGATTTGCTCTCCGAGAAAGCGAACAATAGATAATTTCTGTAAACCCGTTTCTTCTTTTGCCTCGCGGAGTACACCTTCTTCTGGCGTTTCACCGTCTTCGAGCGTTCCCGCTGGAACTTGAATCCCGGCTTCGGGTGCATCCTCATGCTCAAAAACAAGTAAATCATTGCCCTGTGTGATATATGCGAAGACTTTACGTTTAGTCTGCATTATTCCACCCACAACTCATCCCCTGCTTGAACGAAATAGCTATTATCCGGTGTAGCAAGGTCAGCATAATATCCGCGTGTGCCATTATCGAGGAATTGCAGAGCCGCTTTAATATCTTCTGCACATTGAGGCACTTCCAAACAAAATACTGAAAATTCGCGGCAGGGCGGTGCAGGAATCACCTCTTTCATCTCAATGAGGGTATCATCGTGTTTGAAGAAAAAGCGTTGATTGGTTTTCAAATTCAGAATATCAATTTCAGCCTCAATGATAATATTCTCGGCAGCATAGCCATCCTTAATATGATTATCAAAGCGTTCGCGCATCCGTTCATAATGTTGTGTGAATCCGAACGAAATTCGATTATCACCACGATAGCGACTGTTTGGATGAGTTTCATTATGAACATCAATCTGTTGTGAATTTCCCTGAATCCCGATGATACCCTCTGCTGTGAGGTGCAATTTATCTACGCGCAAGAGCGGGTCAGGGCGATAAAAACGCACTTCATTTTCTATGATTTTCATGTGGTCGCGCTGAATCTGAACAAATTTTACTGTACCAATTTTTTGCATCACATGCTCCCTCTATATGAACTATTACACTCCATTACACCGTTGAACTGCAAATTCCGTGCATATCAACGGTCATCTGAACGATTCTCCAGGCAGTGTTTCTGTTACACCAAATAGTGTACCTTAACATTTCTCTGACTATAGTTCCGGCACAATCCAAACCTGATTTATGAACTTACCATCAAACCCGAATATAACTGATTTCCCTGTTAGTCTCTGTTTTACAGGGGGCAAAAAGTCAGGAAAATCAAACCTCTCATGCCTGATAAAGAAAAGCTCATTAAGACAATTGAATTTATCATCAAGGTGCTTTAACATTCGCGCTGTCTTACGAGGCTAATCATAGGAGCAACAGGTGGGCGACCTCCAAACCTATCGCATTGAAGTTTTTTCCCGAACCACGAATACTTTCAACAAATGGCTGACGACCGCGCAGCAATTAAACTTAGACTCTCTTACGGGCTGTTTCGACACCCGTATTTTTTTTGTCTCTGGCAATCTATCAGAGACCGATGTGGATAGAATCAGCCGTGAATTATTGGCAGACTCTGTCACCGAACAGTATATTATCGGCGTTAGCGATAAAGGGGATGCCGACCATACCATTGATGTTACGTTACAGGTCGGGGTGACTGACCCGGTTGCGGAAAATCTAATTCGCGCCGCTAAAAATCTCAATATCAAGCTGACCAATGCTGCCACCGGACAGCATTTTAAGTTATACGGGGATTTATCGACTGATGAATTAGAACAACTTGCTACAAAAGTATTCTCCAACACCGTTGTGCAACGTTTCACTATAGATGAAGCAATTTCTGCGCCGTTTATTTCTCCAAAAGAGGGTGATGGCTTGGTTGAAACGATTGCTGTTCGAGGCGCAAATGATGCTGAATTATTGGAAATCAGCAAAGAACGTCGCCTCTCACTCGATTTGAATGAGATGAAAGCAGTGCAATCCTGGTATATCTCCGAAGGACGTGAACCAACCGACATTGAACTGGAAATGGTCGCGCAAACCTGGAGTGAACACTGTGTTCATAAGACTTTCAAGGCAAAAATCAACTTTGAAGATGAAAACGGCAATATCGAAGTTATTGATGGTCTGATTCATCAATATCTCAAAGCTGCAACGGATAAAGTCGATAAAGATTGGGTTTATAGTGCTTTTGTCGATAATGCGGGCATTGTTCGCTTTAATGATGAGTTTGACCTCGCTTTCAAAGCTGAAACACACAATCACCCCTCTGCATTAGAGCCTTTCGGTGGCGCAAATACAGGCGTTGGTGGCGTTGTCCGTGATGTACTCGGCGTCAGTGCCAAACCGATTGCTAATACCGATATTCTCTGCTTTGGACCTCAAGATTTACCGGATAGTGAGATTCCGGAAGGTGTTTTACACCCCCGTCGTATTCAATCCGGCGTGGTGCATGGTGTCGAAGATTACGGCAATAAAATGGGCATTCCGACTGTTAACGGTGCGATTGTTTATGACAAAGGTTATACGGCAAATCCACTCGTATTTTGTGGCTGTGTCGGGATTTTGCCGCACGGCAGTCACGTCACAGACCCGCAACCCGGCGATTATATTGTCGTCTTAGGTGGACGTACCGGGCGCGATGGTTTACGGGGTGCGACCTTCTCCAGCATGGAAATGGATACCAGCACCAGTGAAATTGCCTCTATCAGCGTGCAAATCGGACATCCAATCAATGAAAAACAGGTTCAGGAAGTCATTCTCCGTGCGCGGGATGAAAAACTCTACACCGCAATCACTGATTGTGGCGCAGGTGGTTTATCTTCTGCTGTTGGTGAGATGGGCGAAGAATTAGGCGCAGAAGTTCAACTCCAGACGATTCCTCTGAAATATCCCGGTTTACGTCCCTGGGAAATCTGGCTCAGTGAAGCGCAGGAACGCATGGTGATGGCTGTCTCCCCTGATAATTGGGATAGACTCAAACAAATTGCTGATGGTCAGGATGTTGAAATTACCAATATCGGCACATTCGGTAACGACGGACGTATCACCCTGAAATATGGGGAAGAAGTCGTCTGTGATATTGGCTCGGATTTACTGCATGAGTGCATCCCGCGTCGTGAACTCACCGCGAAATGGGAAAAACCAGTTGTAGAGAATAGTTCTGTACTCAATCATGAAGTTGATCTAAAAGATACGCTGCTCAAATTACTGGCGCATCCCAACATTCGCAGTAAAGAAGATGTTGTCCGGCGTTATGACCATGAAGTACAGGGTGGAACAGTTGTCAAACCCTTTGTGGGCATTGAACAGCATGTTGGTGGGGATGCCACAGTTATCGTGCCGATTGAAACCAAACACGGATACCCCCTCTCCCTAAATCCGATACAACAAGGGCAAAGACGAGTACCAGAAAGTCACACGGATATTTTACCTGATATGCGTCAAGAACTCGAAGAAGTGTCGCGAGAATTGCATCACGAAATTGATGATAGCTTTGATATATTATGGGCAGCAATTCGCAAAAATCAGGTAGATGGTCGCAAGGTTATTCGTAAACGGTCTATGGGGGGCACAATTGCATCATTCTATTATCCATCGGCTCACCTAGTTATACATATTGATGGTTTTTGTTCTGATCACTTGAGAAAATTCGACATCAGACGACAGGAAATCCTTGAAGAATCAGGTTTCCGCTTCCTGCGGATTCATAAAGATGATATTCAGAATAACCTTTCATATGCACTTGACCAAATTCGTGCTGTATTCAGAGAAGTAGAAGCCGAATTCCATAAAAAGAATGCAGGAGAAGTGAGTGAACCTGTACGTGGCTTTGCACTCTCGATTGGTGTTTGCCCGCAATATACCGAACTTGACCCCTACGCAATGGGATGGGCGGCAATTGATGAGGCTTTTCGTAACCTCGTCGCTGTTGGTGCTGACCCTGACCAGGTATCACTTCTCGATAACTTTAGCTGGGGGAATCCGAATCTGCCGGATAGACTCGGGTCACTGGTATTAGCGACAAAAGCCTGCCATGATGCGGCATTAGCTTATAACGCGCCCTTCATCAGCGGTAAAGATAGCCTCAACAACGAATACGCTGATGTCGATGGTACACGTCACGCCATTCCTGGAACACTGGTTATCTCTGCAATGGGTATTGTGCCAGATGTTCAAAAAACCGTCACAATGGATTTGAAAAGAGCAGATAGCTCTTTATTCGTAATTGGCGAGACCCGTGATGAAATGGGTGGCAGTCATTTCAATATGATTCATGGTATTCATGGCGGTACAGTTCCCCAACCTGATAGAAACGCTATTAACACTATGCGTGCATTACATGAAGCTATTAAATCTGATGTAATTCTTTCATGCCATGATGTGAGTGAAGGTGGTATTGCAGTCGCAATTGCTGAGATGAGTATGGCAGGAGGTATTGGTGCTGAAATCGACGCTTGGCTAAACCATGAAGTCTTCTATCATATGGAATACCAACCCATTGATATCTTGTTTGGAGAGACTTCCGGTAGATTCATAGTAGAAGTTCCTGATAATCCCGCTGAGAAAACCTTCGATAAATTTGAGGCTATCCTCAATAAATATGATGTTGCCTTTCATTCACTCGGTGAGACAAAAGTTGAGCCATTCCTCGAAATCGTCTACACCCGCGATGGTTTATATTATCCAGTAGAAACGACCAAATTTACACTTGATGAACTCGAACAAGCCTATCGTGGGCATATTACTGACGAAAGCCCTGCTCCATTAGATGAAATCAAAGCTGACCCTGTGCAACGTCCGACACGTTTGTCTCAGCCACATAGCAATCCAAAAGTGATGATTTTGCACGCCAACGGGACAAATCGTGACCATGATGCCGCCCTCGCCTGTGAACTGGCAGGGGGTGTGCCGGAAATCGTGCATATCAATCAATTGCTCGCAGGGGAACGCAATCTACTGGATTATCATATGCTGGTTGTGCCCGGTGGTTTCAGTTTTGGCGATGATTTAGGTGCGGGTCAACTCTGGGCGCAGGATTTACGCTACAAACTGCGCGATGATTTAGAACGTTTTGCGCTCAATGGTCGTCCTGTACTCGGTATTTGCAATGGTTTCCAGGTATTGCTGAAATCTGGCTTACTCCCTGATACCGATTTTGCTTCCGGTGATGATCGTGACGTAACGCTGACCTATAACGAACATGGTCACTTTGAATGTCGTTGGGTTTACCTCAAGCCAGAAATCAATAGCACTTCTCTTTTCACCGAAGGATTGGATGACCTCATTTTCTGTCCTGTCGCACATGGTGAAGGTCGCGTGATGACCTGCAATGAAAAAGCCACTCAACGCCTCTGGAATAATGGTCAGGTTGCGCTCACCTATGTTGATGCAAATGGCAATCCGGCAGGCTATCCGCTCAATCCGAATGGTAGCGTCACCGGAATTGCGGCACTCAATAACCGTGAAGGCAATGTCATGGGTTTGATGCCACATCCCGAAGATCATATTTTCCCCTGGCAACACCCGCATTATCATCGTGGCACAACCGGTAATTTCGGTCTCGTCCTATTCCAGAACGGGGTGAAAAATGCGTAAGGACACCCTCACCCCTAACCCCTCTCCCTCAGGGCGAGGGGAACAAAATGAGGCAGTCTATCGCGCCGCAGCATCGGATGTGATGGTGAAGATTGCGCGTGATTTACGCAAAAAGGAAACATCTGCTGAAAAGATTATGTGGCAGGCGTTACGTAGTCGCCGCTTGAACAATCTTAAATTTCGTAGACAGCACCCGATAGCGAACACAGCTTTTGTCGCGGATTTTTTGTGTTATGAAGCCCGTTTAATTATCGAAGTGGATGGCGAAATCCATAAGGTACAACAAACTGAAGATGAGTGGAGACAATCGGCAATTGAAGCAGAAGGTTATACTGTTTTACGTTTTACCAATGCACAGGTTAAAACTGATTTAGCATCTGTGCTAACAATTATCGCAAGAACTGCCGATACACTAATCAAACAGAATGAAAGTCCTTCTCCCTCAGGGAGAAGGATTTAGGATGAGGGTTTATGCTTACACACCAGAACTTAAGGGAAGCAATCACAAACTGCGTGGATAATGTAGATGTACCGCACCTGAATAATAAAATTGCAGGTAAGGTACGCGATATTTACCCGATGGGAGATAAACGTATTCTCATCACGACAGACCGTGTTTCGGCATTTGATCAGATTCTAGGCTTAATTCCTTATAAAGGACAGGTACTCAATCAATTGAGTGCCTGGTGGTTCGAGCAAACAAAAGATATTGTTGCCAATCACATGGACTCTGTTCCTGATCCGAATGTAACGGTCGGCAAAGAGGCAAAAGCACTTCCGGTTGAAGTTGTTGTGCGCGGATATATCACCGGAGTCACAGGCACCTCACTCTGGACACTCTATGCCAACGGGGAACGCAAACCCTATGGCATCGAATTACCGGATGGCTTGAACAAAAATGATGCGCTACCGGAGCCGATTATCACGCCGACAACCAAAGCTGAACACGGTCATGATGAACGTATCACAAGTGAAGAAATTGTCTCAAGTGGCTTGATTGATGAAGCTATCTGGAATGATATTCAGGCAAAGGCGATTGCTGTTTTCAAACGTGGTCAAAAATTAGCTCAAAAAGCCGGATTGATTCTTGTGGATACCAAATACGAATTTGGTTTAATTGATGGTGAAGTGACCCTCATCGACGAAATTCACACACCGGATAGTAGTCGCTACTGGACAAAAAGCAGTTATGACGCTGGCGAACCGGAAAATTTCAGCAAAGAGTTTCTGCGCGAATGGTTCAAAGCACAGGGTTACACAGGAGATGGGGATGCGCCCACCATGCCGGATGACTTTGTCGCACAGGTGGCGGCACGCTATATTGAAACCTATGAATTACTGACCGGAGAGCAATTCATCCCGGCAGAGCAACCCGCAACAGAACGAATCGCCCGTAATTTAGCATCTTTCGCTAATTGATATTCTACGAGGAATTATGAGCCAGGCTATTCAATTCACGGACTACATGGAAGATAAGCCACGCGAAGAATGTGGTGTTATTGGTATTTACGCCCCGGGACGCGATGCCGCACGTCTCAGCTTTTTTGGACTGTACGCCTTACAACATCGCGGACAGGAAGCCGCAGGTATCGCGACCTGTGATGGGCAACGCGCCTATATTCACAAGGGTATGGGACTGGTATCCCAGGTGTTTAATGAGGATAACCTCTCCCCGCTTGAAGGACACATGGGCATCGGACACAATCGCTACAGCACAACTGGTAGTCAGCATGTCCGCAATGCACAACCCTATCTCATCGAAACGATGTATGGTCCACTCGGGATTGCTCACAATGGTAATCTGACCAATGCACTGGAATTACGTCAATTATTGCTTAAACGTGGTGTTGGTTTATCATCCACCAGCGATACCGAAATGATGAATCAGATTCTCGCAGCACCAACAGAAGTCTGGGAATCCGAAGGTATTTCAGTCGAATCAGAAGATGGTGACCACTGGATTGGTCGTATTCGTGCGATGATGCAAATTGTCAAAGGGGCATATTCCCTGGCGATTCTCACCCGTGATGCAATTTATGCCGTCCGTGACCCGAATGGATTACGTCCACTTTGTTTAGGAAAGTTAGACGAAAATCAATATGTTGTTGCCAGTGAAACCTGTGCACTGGGGACTATTGGCGCAGAATATATTGATTATGTTCAGCCCGGAACGATTCTTCGCATTGATAAAGATGGTGTGCGTGAATTTGAAGGCGTAAAACCTGCACAACGCGCATTATGTGTCTTTGAATATGTCTATTTTGCACGCCCTGACTCTATCCTTGATGGTCAGGTTGTTCACGCAGCACGTTACAGTATGGGTGAAATTCTCGCACAGGAATCTCCTGTTGAAGCAGACCTTGTCATCGGTGTACCTGATAGTGCGACCCCCGCAGCAATCGGTTTTGCCAGTCAATCCGGTATTCCATTTGGCGAAGGCTTGACGAAAAACCGTTACATCGGGCGTACATTCATTCAACCGGAAGATGGCTTACGTAAGGCGAGTGTCAATCTCAAGTACAATACCCTGGATTCAAATTTACGCGGCAAACGAATTGTTCTGGTCGATGATAGTATCGTGCGTGGTAATACTGCCGCTCCACTAGTTCAACTTTTGCGTGATGCCGGGGCAACAGAAGTTCATGTCCGTGTGTCTTCGCCTCCGGTCAAACATCCCTGCTTTATGGGCGTTGATATGGCAACCTACAAAGAATTGATTGCTGGACACATGGAAATCAGCGGTATCTGTAAACATATCGGGGCAGATAGTCTTGGCTATTTGAGCTTACCGGGAATGCTTGATGCGATTGAAAATGTTGTTGGCTTCCGCAATGACTATTGCAATGCCTGTTTCAGTGGTAGCTATCCGATTGATATTCCAGAATGGCTCTTCGAAAACGAACGCGATAAAACACTCTTTGAAAGCATGTGGGGGTAATCTGTGGCGAAAGTATTAGTCATCGGGAGTGGAGGACGTGAACATGCAATTGCCTGGTCACTTTCCCATTCTAAGCAAGTTGAACAGGTTTTTGTTGCACCGGGGAATGGTGGAACAGAATGGCAAGCGGATAATAATCAGGCGGCATCCGAAAATGTCGCCATCGGTGTCAGTGATTTTGAGGCATTGCTAGCATTTGCAAAAGATAATGCAATTGATTTAACCGTCGTCGGTCCCGAAGTGCCACTCGTAGACGGTGTTGTTGATCTTTTTCAGGAACATGGTCTGGCAATTTTTGGTCCCAAACAGGAATCAGCACAAATTGAAGGTAGCAAAGCCTTCTCGAAAGATTTTATGACTCAGCAGGGCATCCCGACAGGTGAATTTTTCACAACGGACGACTATGACGAAGCACGTAAATTCCTCAAAGAATTTAAGAAACCTGTTGTGGTCAAAGCCTCGGGCTTAGCTGCCGGAAAAGGTGTCATTGTATGCGATACCGAAGAAGAAGCGGGCGAAGCCATTCACATGATCATGTCCGATAAAGCCTTCGGGGATGCCGGAGATATCATCGTCATTGAAGAACGCTTATCCGGGCGAGAAATATCTGTACTGGCATTCTGTGATGGAAAAACAGTTAAGCCAATGGTTGTCGCACGCGATTACAAACGTGCTTTAGATGGCAATCAGGGCTTGAATACAGGTGGCATGGGTGCGATTGCTCCAGCCGATGATATTTCACAGGAATTGATTGCCGAAATCACAGAATCGGTTCTGAAACCTGTCTTAGAAGGTATGGATGCGCTCGGTGTTCCGTATGTCGGGATTTTGTATGCCGGATTGATGCTCACCGAAAATGGCGCAAAAGTTCTGGAATACAATTGCCGCTTCGGTGACCCTGAAACACAGGTTGTTTTGCCACTACTGAAAACAGATTTGTATGACATCATGCTTGCCTGTATCAATGGCACACTCGATGAAATGGATATCGAATGGCATGATGGCTATTGTTCGACAGTAGTTTGTGCTTCGCCCGGTTATCCTGAAAGCTATCCAAAAGGTCTGGAAATATCCGGTGTAGAGGATGCTGACAATGTGATTGTCTTCCACGCAGGGACAAAACGTGAGAATGATACGCTATTAACTAATGGCGGACGGGTACTCGCTGTATCGGCATTAGCAGATTCGCTGGATAAAGCACTCGAAAAATCATATGCGGGAGTGAAAAAAATTCACTTCGACAACATGCACTATCGCACAGACATTGGCGAGATTTATGAATAGCTGGCAGTTAGCACATCTTTCAGACAAAATTCCAGCAGGCGATTATTTCAGTAAAATCCTGCCGCCGAAAACACGATGGGGTACACGCCCGATTATCGTATATGAGAACGGCATCGTCTCTGTGAAACATCATCTTCGGGATGGTCGTCAGCACTGGGTTTTGCCCGGAGGTGGTGTCGAAAAAGGCGAAACCATCCCGGAAGCAGGTATTCGTGAAGCTCAGGAAGAATGTAACGTCACGATTAGCCTGAGTCGTTTACTCTATGTACGTGTCTGGTATTTTCAGCAACCCGTAGTGGAATTTTATCCGCTGGCAAAAATCGAATCCGGCACAATCTCTCTCGGACATGACCCTGAATCAACCGATGGTACACAAATTCTGAAAGACATTCGTGTTATTAGTTTTGATGAACTCGAAAATGATGATGAGTTGACTTTTTACCCTGTATTCATGAGAAAGAGAATACAGCGGGACATCGAAAATCCGCCCACAAAAGCACTCTATGTCGGGACAACCCCGTAATTAGCCTTTATAATGGGCGAAAATAGAGGGCAAATGATGAACACATGGCAACTCCCGAAACTTTCACATGCGTTGCAAGCTGGAGATTACGCCCGATTGAAGCAACCGGACGGGGCAAATTGGCGCACCAGAGTCATTATCCCGATGGAGAATGGTATCGTCGCAGTAGAAAGTCACACTTTCAAAGACGATCCCCGTTTCTGGTATTTACCGGGTGGTGGCATGGAAGGCGATGAAACACTCATTGAGTGTGGGATTCGTGAAGTTCAAGAAGAAACAGGCTTAGAGGTAAGAATCAAGCGCTTAATGTATATTCGTGAATTCGCGGATATTCCAGCAGTCGAATTCTTCTTATTAGCAGAGCATGTATCGGGTAAATTAATCGTCGGCTATGACCCTGAACCGGATGCCATGCCCTTAACCGATGTGCGTATTATCTCATTTGATGAACTTGAAAATCGGACGGATTTAATTTTCTATCCAATTGGATTACGAAAGCAATTCCGTTCCGACCTTAAGAAACAACCGGAAAAAGCCGTATATATCGGCGCAATGCCCTGATGAAAGGAAACCATGAGCGAAAAGCAAAGCCATTACGCAAAAGCTGGCGTTGATATTGATGCCGGACAAAAAACTGTCGATTTGATGAAAGAAGCTGTCAAAGCCACTTATACTGAAAATGTGCTGTCGGATACAGGTAATTTCGGTGGATTATTTGCGGTTGATGCCCTCAAAAATATGCAATCGCCTGTGCTGGTAGCTTCAACCGATGGTGTCGGCACAAAAACGAAAATTGCGACGGCTCTCGATAAGTGGGATACCATCGGACAGGATTTAGTTAATCACTGTATCAATGATATTCTGGTACAGGGTGCAAGACCACTATTTTTCCTCGATTACGTTGCCAGTAGCAAACTTGTCCCGGAACAAATTGCGGGGATTGTCACAGGGATGGCAAAAGCATGTCAGGAAGCCGGATGTGCTTTATTGGGTGGCGAGACTGCCGAAATGCCCGGCGTCTATACAGAAGGCGAAGTTGATGTCGTCGGCACGATTGTCGGTGTATTAGATAAACCGAATTTGCTGGATGGTAGCCGTATTCAAGCAGGTGATGTTATTTTCGGGATTCCATCTACAGGATTACATACGAATGGGTTTTCACTGGCACGCCATGCCTTAGCTGATTTAGACCTCGATGAATATTATGAGGAATTTGGCGCGACATTAGGTGAAACACTCTTAGCGGTGCATCGCAATTACGTCCATGAAATTGATGCTCTGCTGGCAAATAATGTCGATATTCGTGGATTAGCGCATATCACAGGCGGCGGCATGGTTGACAATATCCCGCGTGTATTGCCCGATAATGTCAACGCCGTTATTGATTATGGCTCATGGGATGTCTTACCCATATTTGACATGATTCAACAGCGTGGCAATATCGACACAGAAGAAATGTTGCGCGTGTTTAATATGGGTATTGGCATGGTCGTCATTGTCCCGGCAGATGATGCAGACCTTGTAGCGCAAACATTGGGAGATGCTTACCGGATCGGGCAAATTACCGATGGACAGGGCAAAGTCAAATTTCAAGACTATATATCCCCTGCGACTAAGCCAGTCCGGGAGAAAAAACGCCCGATGCGATTGGTTGTCATGATTTCTGGCAGCGGCACCAATCTCCAGGCAATCATAGACGCTATCGAATCAAATCATCTCAATGCGCGTGTGGTTGCAGTTGTATCGAATCGAAAAGATGCTTTTGGCTTACAACGTGCGGAAGAAGTCGGTATTGATTGTGTCTACTTCCCCTTGAAGCTCTATAAAGATCAAGGTAAATCCCGCGAAGAATATGACGCAGACCTTGCCGCAACTGTTGCAGTCTATCAACCGGATTTAGTGGTACTCGCAGGATGGATGCACATTCTCAGCCCGACATTTTTGGAGCAATTCCCGCAAAAAGTTATCAATTTACATCCTGCCTTACCGGGTGAATTTGCCGGAACGAATGCGATTCAACGGGCATTTATCGCTGCACGCGAAGGCAAAATCAAACGTAGCGGTATCATGGTGCATTATGCGATTCCAGAAGTTGATGCCGGAGATGTCATTATCCATGCTGAAGTGCCGATTCTAAGGAAAGATACGCTGGATGATTTTGAAAAACGGATGCACCTGACCGAACATAAATTGATTGTGAAAGCGATAGCTTTACTCGCAGATAAAATCTAATGCGTGACAAAATCGAGCAAATCACAGGCAAAAGAATCAGCAAAATGCGTCCTCTATCCGGTGGCATGATAGGGGATGTATCCCGCGTTGACCTTGTCGATGGTGAGACTCTGGTTGCTAAAACCGCGACAGGGGAAAATGCCACACTGGATATTGAAGGTCAAATGCTGACCTACCTTGCTGAAAATAGTGATTTGCCTGTGCCACAGGTCATTCATAGCGAAAAAACATTGCTTCTGATGACATACATCGAAAATAGTGGGGGCATTAGCCGTAGTGTTCAGGAAGATGCTGCCCATCATCTCGCAAAATTGCACAATGTCAGCGGCGAAAAATTTGGTCTTGGATTTGACACCCTTATCGGCGGATTACATCAACCGAATCCGCGATATGCCAGTTGGGTTGATTTTTTCCGTGAACAGCGTTTGATTTACATGGCGCAGATTGCTCACGAAGCCGGACAATTATCGCTGCAATATCTCAAGCGTATTGACAAATTTGCAGCAAAATTAGAAAACTTCTTGCTTGAGCCTGATGAACCCTCTTTAATTCACGGCGATATGTGGGGCGGGAATGTTCTGGTACTAAATAATAAAATCGCAGGTTTTGTTGACCCCGCGATTTACTATGCTCATCCTGAAATTGAACTGGCTTTCAGTACCTTATTTGGCACATTCGGACAGGCATTTTTTGATGTTTACAATGAATTACGCCCGATTGAAGCGGATTTTTTCAATGTGCGCCGCGATATTTATAACCTGTATCCCCTATTAGTACATGTGAGGCTTTTCGGTGGTGGATATGTCTCGCAGGTGAGCAGCATTCTCCAGCGATTCGGATATTAACTAGCTCACCAGTTTTTCTAGCACTTCTTTCAAGGTAAGATTTTTACCTGACTCCCAGGCTTTATCAGCAATAGATTTATCTAGGCGTTCTTGTAGACTGTAAATCATAGATTCGACATCATCCAGCAGTTCATCCGGTGTTTCTTCAAAATGAAGAATAGATGCCAGGAGTTCTAAGGCTGTCGCATCATGCCCGACTTTTATATATGCCCGGCTCAGGCGTATCAAGGTATTGAGTGCTGCTCCGGTATCATTTTTCTGATGTGCGACTGCTAACAATGCTGTCAGGTTATCAATTGATGTTCCTGTACTCTCAGATGTTCCGCTCTGTGTACGGGATGCCCCTGCCATACCCCAATCCTGACCAATTTCACGGGAAATTTGCAAACTCTCTTGATACAGCGTTCTGGCACGGTCTTGCTCGCCTGTTTCATATGCAATATCACCGAGCCGACTGAGTGTACGTGCAACCCCTGCTTGATTTTTCGCATCCCGATATAAACTGAGGGCACGTTCAAAGCGCTTTTTGGCGTCCTCAAAATTATCGGTGGCAAAATCAACATTGCCAATATGACCGAGAGACACGGCAATTGCGACATTATCAGCCAGTTCTTCGCAGAGTTTCAAACTTTCTTCGTACAGACGACGTGCTGTTTCGTAATCTGCAAATCCGAGATGTGCATCGCCTGAACGTTGATTGAGATGAATATATTTACGTTTTTTGTAATTTTCCTCTATGTCTAACTTCTCAACCAGGGACATTGCACGGTGGAAATAAGCAACTGCTTCACGATACGCACCAATTTTCAGCGATTGTTCTCCGGCAACGGTCACGTAACGCTCTTCTTTAGCAATATCCCCCGCACTGCCCCAGTGATGGGCGAGTGCATTGACCCATGTACTATCATCTCCATAGTGTGACTCAAGGGTCTCAGCAACTTTTTTGTGGAATTGACGACGTTCGTCTGCATCAATCATTTCCAGCAGACCAATCCGCAATTTATCATGGGCGAATTGATAGACTTCTTCATCGACTTCAAGCACAGAGGCATTGATACAATTTGCTGCCCAGACTTGCATATTCATATCGGGCATAATTTTCGTGAGAATATCGAGTTGCAATTCACGCCCCATCACGGCGGCATAACGCAATAATTGTTTGCTATCTTCGTCCAGGCGCACCAGGCGACGTTGCAAAACAGTCTGTACCCCTCCTGCAAACACCCGTGCAGGTAAGGTCATGCGTCCGATTTCTTCTAAATTCCCGACTTCTTCTGCCAGTGCCCGTACAACTTCGACTACGAAGAACACATTGCCTTCGGATTCGCGCCGCAGCAAATCAACGACCTGCGGGGTTCGTCCGGCTTCACCGAGCATCGCGGCACTGAGTTCAGCGATACCATCATTATCGAGACGACCTAATTTCATCACTTGGGTGTCAGAGAATGCTTGATGTAAATCCGGTTTTTCATCATCGCGATAACTACCCACAACCAGTATCGGCAGATTTTTGACCATGCCCGTCCATTGTGTGAGTGCCTGTAAACTCTCACTACCAGCCCATTGAATATCCTCAAAGAGCATCATTACAGGACGATTTGACTGGCGAAGTACCCTTTCAAATAGTTGCAACATTTGTGATTGCATCTCTTCTGCTGAGAGGGATGCAACAGGAACGTCTGAAATATCGCGCAGAATTAAATTATCTGCATCAGGGACAAAGCTCTTTAATAGTCCAAAATCATTTTCAGTGAGGTATTCATCCATCAAACATACCCAGCGCAGAGCCGTCAACCACATTTCATACGGGCGACTTCCGACAGCAACAGCCTGACCACGAATCACAATCGCGCCGTTGACCATTGCCTGGGTACGTAATTCGTCGATTATGCGTGATTTTCCAACACCGCTCTCACCTGCAATTAGCCAGGTCGTTCCTGCCCCTTTGATGGCACTATTGAGCGAGGCAGTCAGCAGAGACATTTCCTGTTCACGCCCGACAAAACGTGCCGCCTGTAAGAAACTTTCGCGGATAGCCGCAGTTTCGGTTAATTTGGGTACATCTATCGTCGATTGCAGGGCATCAACAGTTTCAATCGCAGTTTGATAACGATCCATCGGGTCTTTTTGCACCAGCTTGATAATCACGGCAGCCAGTTCCAGCGAGACATCAAGCTCATCCATCGGTGGAATATCAATCAAAATCTGGTTAATGAGATAGGTCGGGTCGTCAATATTAAATGGATGTTTTCCTGCCAGCATTTCATAGCTCAACATACCCACTGCATAGAGATCAGCCGGGATACCACCCATCGCACCTGTCAAAACTTCGGGAGCCATATAAGCCAATGTTCCGACAGTTGTATCGGCAGCATCTTCGGGAGTACTCCGTTCGTGCATCATCGACAGACCAAAATCCAGCACTTTCACCCGTTCTTTTGAGACCAGCACATTAGCAGGTTTCAGATCACGATGAATGATTCCGCGACGATGCAGATAGGTGAGTGCATATAACATCTGCACAATCAAGCCGACCCGTTCCGAGATTGACATTGGCTTTGCGCCGTCCACAATTGTCGAGGGTTCGGGCAATAACTCCATCGTGAAATAAGGTTGCTGGTCATCATCAAAGCCATAATCAAGCACATCCACAATATTCGGATGTCTTAACGATGCGGATAGTTTAAATTCACGTGCTAATGCCAGACGAAAATCTTCAACCTGAACCGTATCTTCAAGGTTGAAAGCCTCCAGATTGGCATGAACCCGTTTTAGCGCCACCTCACGCCCGGTCAGACGGTCTCTGGCTTGATATACAACCCCCATGCCGCCTTCACCAATTTCTTTGAGAAGGAGATAGCGGTTGCCAATGCTTTTGATTGAAGTCTCTGCTTCCATACTAATTTCCTGAGTCCGGTTTTGTTCCAACGGATTATGTGTGCAAATTGAACACTGAGAAGTCTACTCTTCGCCCAGAAATTCTTTAATTTTTGCCAATAATTTCGGGAATTTCACGGGCTTACTTTCATACTCATCACAGCCTGCTGCCAGCGCTTTTTCGCGATCTCCGGCAATAGCATGAGCAGTCAGTGCAATAATTGGAATTGCATTTACATCGGGGTCGGATTTGATGCGGCGGGTTGCTTCCCAGCCATCCATAACAGGCAAACTCATATCCATCAGAATTAAATCTGGCTTTTTCTCTTTTGCCAGATTCACACCCTGCGCCCCGTCTGTCGCAATCACGATTTCGTAACCCCTGCGCTCTAAACGGCGGGATAACATATCGAGGTTCATTTCATTATCTTCAACAATTAGAATTTTACTCATCTGTCCGTCCTTCATTCGATTTTGTGGTTTTATCCTGAGTATGGGACACCACTAATTCACGGATTTCATTCACTAAATCATCCTGTGTATAGGATTGTTTCGTCAAAATTTGTTCAACACTACCATTCAACTGAGCTTCCTCTTCGGTAGTGAGGTCTTTGGCTGTTAACACCACAATCGGAATCGAACGCCATTCCGGGATTTTCTTAATCGCGCTGATAAATTGAAAACCATCCATAACAGGCATCATCAAATCAAGTAAAATCAGTTGTGGAATACCTTGATGTAAGTTATCCAGCGCTTCCTGACCATTTTTTGCAACCATCACGCCCCAGCCATATTTATCGAGTGTGCGTACCAGCATATCACGGGTATCTTCATCGTCCTCGACTACCATCACTGTTCCGGGGGGCAGTGCGCCTGTATCACCAACGTTATTACGATATTTCATTAACAAATTGAGCAGATGTTTGCGGTCAATCGGTTTTGTCATGTAATCGGCTGCCCCGAGAGCAAAACCGCGCCGACGATTATCGACCATTGTCAGCATAATCACAGGAATATCTTGCAGGTCAGGGTCTGCTTTTAATTCAGATAGTACCTGCCATCCATCCATCTCGCTCATCATTACATCCAGTGTGATGACATCCGGTTTATTCTCGCGGGCGATTCCAAGACCGATTTTGCCACTTTCCGCGACAGTAACATTGAATCCTTCCGAGTTTAATGTCCGGTAGAGCAATTCACGAACCGTTGCATCATCATCTATAACGAGGATAGTGCCATTTTGATCGAGATTCAGGTCGCGCACAGTACGGAATTCAGAAACCGGTTGTGGCAGCACATCATCTACACCGGAAACATCTTCTACAATAGCCGGTAAAATAATCGCAAACGTTGTCCCGACATTTTCTTCGGAATCCACAGTAATATCGCCGCCCATCATCTGTGCAAAACGACGGCTAATTGTTAGACCAAGTCCTGTGCCACCATATTTGCGGGTAGTCGATACATCGGCTTGCTGGAATTCCTTAAAGACTTCCTGCATCTGTTCCAGAGTCATCCCGATTCCGGTGTCCTGAACTTCGTAACGTAACCACTCTTTGCCACTTTCATCGGAATAGCGTTCTACAGTCAGCTTAACTGCACCATTTTCCGTGAATTTTGCGCCGTTACTGATCAGGTTAAACAATGCCTGACGTGTTTTGGTCAAATCACCAATAACTTTGCCAGCATTTTCTGAAACTGAGATGCTGAAGGTATTGCCATTTTTAGAAACCAGGGGCTCTACAGTGAAGCCGACTTCTTCTATAAAATCAGCGACATCGAATTCTTCCAGATATAATTCCATCCGCCCGGCTTCAATTTTGCTCAAGTCGAGAATGTTGTTAATCAAATCCAGTAGATGATTCCCTGCCGATTGAATTTTCTGGAGGTCAGCAACCATATCATCATAACCGGACTCATCCGCATCTTCTTCTAGCATTTCACTGTAGCCAATGATTGCATTGAGAGGGGTGCGAAGTTCATGGCTCATATTTGCCAGAAACGCACTTTTTGCACGGTTAGCTGTTTCTGCGGCATCGCGTGCTGCCTCTAAATCATATTCAGTTTGCTTACGGAAGGTAATATCGCGTGCCAGGCAGGATACACCTGTAATTGTCCCGTCGGCTGAAACAATCGGGTTATAGGTAATTTCAAGGTCAAGTGCTGTACCATTAACATCAGCAAAATGATCTTCTACTGAAAAACGCTTTCCTGAGAAAGCCAGATCATAACGTTTTTGCCAGTCGCTCTGCCTTGATTCTGGCAACATCCTGATAGCATTCGTACCTTGTTGGACTTTATACCCGTTCAGGGCGTATACAGCCCGTTTCATACTGCTATTATGGGTGATAATTTCATGATTACTATCTATTGACCAGATGAAATCCTGTGTGCTTTCGATGAGAGAACGTAAATTTGCTTGATTTTCAGCCAGTCGATTTTCAGCGCTGATACGTTCGCTTAATTCTTCATTGAGTGCTACCTGTAGTTGCGTATTATCGAGGGCAATCGCTGATAATTCAGCAAACAGTCCCAGCGTTTCAACTTCGGTAGGGTCGAATATGCGCTCACTATCTATCACAGATAAACCAAGTACACCCACTACTATCTCACCATGCCGGAGCGGAATGCCCAGCGATGCCCGTAGCGGAACATCGAATTGTTCCGATCGCCCTTCCCACTGGCTGTAATCTTCTAATACAAGCGTTTCGCCGGTTGCCCAGACTGTACCGGATAATCCTTCGCCTTTTTGAAGCTGTTTGCCAACCATATCCTCAAAAACACCGATACCAGCTTCCAGCTTCAGTGTATGGGTCGTTTCATCGTGAGTGTAAATGTAGCCGTGATGAACATCCAGTAATTCACCTGCCCGGACGATAATGTTTTTGAGTAGTTCATTGAGTTCCAGGCGTTCCATCAAGGTCAATGAGACATCATGCAAAGTCGCCAGATACTCATTCTGACGACGTAAACGTTCGTCTGCCCTGTGTTGCTCTGTTACATCACGCGCATTCACTACTATGCCGTTGACCACATCTTCATTGATAAGGTTGGTGAGAACACTCTGGAAAATACGCCATTCTCCGGCGCTATTCTGCATCCGGTATTCAAGCTCTGTGCTGTCCGTATCGTTATGATAAAAATCATTGAGGTATCCGGCTAAAGCATCCCGCTCGTCTGGATGAAGGAATTCAAGAAAAGACCGATTCAGTAAGTCCTCTACATCTAACCCGAGCAGATGAATACTGGACGGACTCTGATAAGTAATTTTGCCCTCTTCATCAATAATGGTGATTAAATCTGATGAATTTTCGATCAGACGACGAAAGTAAATCTCACTGCGCTGAATACGAAGCTCGTTTTCTTTGCGTTCGGTAATATCGCGGAATATCGCCGTGTAAAAATTGTCATGACTTGTATCAACCCGGCTCACCTGCATCTCTATCGAAAAGGGTGTTCCATCGGCACGTTGACCGACCAGTTCTTTATATTCTCCGGTCTCCAGCAAATCATCCAGTACCCCTTGAAATGCTTTTGCATCCGGCGAAATTCCCTGACGGTGCATGGTACTCCAGGGAAGAATCAGACGTGTCACAGGCTCGCCAACAAGCGCAGTCATATCATAGCCAAATACCGCCGCAGTCGCTGGATTGACCGTATCTATTTTGAGCATATCATCCGAGAAGGTGATAATCGCATCCAGAGCGCTGTTCACAATTGAATCGGTACGGGAGACGGCTGTTTCCAGCATATCCAGCACGGCATTATATTTTTCCGCAATCACGCCGACCTGTGTAAAGGGTTCAACCTCTGCCCGCGTTGTAAAATTACCGCTAGATGTTTGCTCATCCATGACAGATACGAGATTGAATAAATCGTTGCGTGCGCCATGTTCGGATACATTAAGACCGACTTTTTCATCTTCACGCGAAACACGTAAAGGCGTAATCATATTGAAGATGCGAAATACAAAGTAGGTGATAGAGAATGTCCATAGTCCGGCGACGAAAACCCCTGCTGCCTGTACCCAGATGAAACTCAAGCGGCTGATACTTTCCGGGTCAGTAAAAAGAATAGCTCTATCGCCCCATATCCCGACAGCAAGCGTGCCGAAGATACCTGCTCCGAGATGTACTGGAATCGCGCCAACAGCATCATCTATTCTCAGACGAAGCAATAGCCACTCGCAGAACAACATCACAACGCCACCGATTAACCCGATGATGACAGCTTCGATTGTGGTGACTGCGTTTGCCGGAGCGGTAATTGCAACCAGCCCTGCGAGGATGCCATTCATCACTGCGCCAACTTCAACCCGTTTGTGTATGAAGTAGCCGATCAGGGTTGCTGAAACCATCCCTGCTGCCCCTGCAAACAGGGTATTGGCAATAACACCGATCACATCATCATTCCAGGCAAGGGTGCTACCCCCATTAAAGCCGAACCATCCCATCCACAATAAGAGTATCCCGAGGGCTGCAAGCGGTAAGTTTGCACCGGGAATTTGATTTGCTGTGCCATCGGAGTTAAAACGTCCGGCGCGGGGTCCAATAATCATGAGAATTGCCAGTGATGCCCAGCCACCGACACTATGAACGACTGTCGAGCCAGCAAAATCGCGGAAACCCATTTCACCGAGATAACCGGTAAAGACGCCCTGGTCGATGCCATGCCATGCCCAGTGTCCGAATACAGGGTAAATTAAGCCGGAAATGAGAATGGTCAGGACAATATAGGCACTGAATTTGAGACGTTCGGCAATCGCACCGGATAGAATAGTGACAGCCGTGCCGCAAAACATCACCTGAAAAATTAAAAATACAATCGTATCAACATTATCTGCCGAGAATTCCGGGATAAATCGATCTGTTCCGAATAATCCGCCGGATGTTGCACCGAACATCACCGCAAAACCAAAAGCCCAGAATAATATTGTTGTGATACCAAAATCAATCAGATTTTTCAGAGCAACGTTGATATTATTTTTGCTGCGTGTGAGTCCTGTTTCGAGACACAGAAAACCACCCTGCATCAGAAAAACAAGTGCTGCACTGACAATAATCCATAAATTATCAAACATTTAAAATACACTCCTGTACAGGGTGTTATGCTTCGCCATTTTCCAGTTTTGCGTTCATTTTTACGAGTTGTGTTTGAATGATAGCGACCTGTTCCTGCTGCTCATCTGATAAAGCTGAGGCTTTAAGAGCATCTATCGCGGATTGAATCGACTGGACAATCGGAACAAGACTCCCGGCTGCCATTCGATTTTTGCGTAAACTTGCGCCGACACGGGCTTTTAGCAGCACCGGGTTAAAAGGCTTGAATAGATAATCTTCTGCACCAAGTTCAATACAACGCACGACACTATCAAGGTCATCGACTGCGGAAATCATAATGACAGGAATATGGCGTGTGGCATCATCCTGTTTCAGGCGTTCCAGAACTTCATAGCCGCTGATATTCGGCATCATAATATCGAGCAAAACCAGATTAAAGGGATGCTCTGTTACCATACCGAGTGCCTGTTCCCCATCTTCCGCAACAATGACTTCGTAATCCATGCGCTTCAAACGCCGCGATAACATATCACGGTTCATTTCATTATCATCTACAACCAGAATTAAGGCATCCGTTTCGGACATGCCCCTTACTCCTCAAAATGTGATTTCAATAATTTTTTGTTTACCATAGCTTATATTATAGCGATACTCAGGTAGCACGCTAACAGGAAGCCCGACTTTGCAAAAGAATAACAATGAATTTACACAATCTTTTATTATTGTAGGCGAAAATCCCTCTCAAGAACCTTGCGAAATTGAATTTAGATGATTTTCCAGCAAATCAGTTCCTCTCAGATCCGGTAATTGCAAATACCATGCTGCCGTTTGTAACAGAGCATCCTGTGGCATCAACCCGATCAATTCTGATTCATAAATGCCAGTCCCGAGTTTTTCAGCTTCCAACCGGATGAGTTCCATCACGCGATATATTGGTGTATTTTCATAATCTGTTAGATTCATACTGACCTGGGCACGCCCGTTTACAAAAAGCCCGAGTGCCTTCACTCCTGTTAAGCCACCGCTAGAGCCACGTATCGCACGGGCAATTTTCTTTGCTATTTCGACATCATCGCTAGTCAGATACACGTTATAAGCGATTAATGGTTTTCGTGCTCCGATTGTCACCGCTCCGGCTGACCCCATTGCAGCAGGTCCATAATCAGGATAATGTTCGGCTTCTACGATTTTTTTCTGTAGCTCTTCGTATTGACCTCGCCGGATGACTGATAAACTACGTCTTGCAGGGCGAACAGCCGCATTTTCGTAGAGATAGACAGGTAAGCCCAATTCATCCCCGACACGTTGTCCTAATCGACGTGCAATTCTGATGCAATCGTCCATTGTCACGCCTTCTATTGGAATAAAGGGTACAACGTCTGTTGCTCCGATACGGGGATGCACTCCTTTGTGTTGTTTCATATCAATCAATTTTGATGCTAAGACAATCGCATTGTATGCCGCTTCCATCACACCATCAGGCGACCCCACAAAGGTCATCACAGTACGATTATGGTCAACATCGCTGGTGATATGTAATAATTCAACATCTTTGACCGCGTCGATAACCTCTGCGATAGCTGTAATCACATGCTCACTGCGACCTTCCGAAAAATTCGGGACACACTCGATAATCTGCGCCATGTCTTGCATTTACTCCTGTTGCCGATGATATATTAAGAAAGGGTACTAACTGATGATAGTACCCTTTGCTTGAATTAGCGAGTAGGCATTGCGATTAAATCCGGTGCTTGCCACGATTGACGTGCAACATCCGAAAACAGGACATCGCGTGAGTAATGCTTCAACATCGCGTTTTGATCCAGCACAATCGGAAATGTAGCGAGAAATTGCTCGAAGTCACTGATGTCAGGGTGACGCTCAATGCAATGTTGTACCAGCAATGACCAGAAGCGGGTAATTGTCTCGTGATACTTACTGTCTGCACCATGTGCCAGGGCAAAATGCTTAAGTCCGGCTTGAATGTGTTGATAGCCTGTGTCCCGACCATCCCGCCGTAAATAGAGCCATGCCACCAGAATATGCTCACGATGCCCGAAAGGATTGAGTGTTGCTGCCTCGAATTGTGTGAGAATTTCTTTGTCTTGCAAGTGAATCACTCCTTATATAGAAAAAGCCACCGCTCAATTAAAAGCAGTGGCTTCTCATTAACAAAAATCGCGCACAGCAATATTGCCGCACGCGAAATTACACAATACAGGATTTTAGCCCCTTCTGTCAAGCAATCGGAAAATTACTTGTCTGATAGAGACTCAGAGTGATTCTTATTCACCACCGGGCTGCAATTCAACTTCGACACGTTCCCACATTTCGCCTGTGAGATCAATTTCCATGTCCATATCCATCAACATTGCGCTGGCAGCTTCTACCAGGTCAGTACGATAAGCATCCATTGAAGGCGGTTCTGCGATGACTTGACCTTCAATTGCAACGGTTACAGTCTGTACCCAGAGGTCTTCATCCATCACACCGATACCTGCCGGGGAAGGCCAGATTAAGCCATTGATTTCATTCAATTGCCATGCTTGATGGCTTGCACCGAGTGTTGAACCATTATCGAGAACAACATCAACACATTCATCAAAATTATCACGGCAGTAGACCCAGCCCTGAATCGAAGCAGCAATAAATGCAGTTGCGATTTCTTCGTTGCCTTCTTCTGCCAGCCATTCAGCATTTGCGAAGATATGATCCTGCAACATTGCTGTACCGACATCATTCCAGTCGATGACATTCAGGTCTTCCGGCTGGTAGAGTTCACCTGTATCAGGATTAACGGCTTCCAGTACCTGTGCATATTCGTTGTAAATCATTGCTTGAGCGGCATCAACTTCACCATTCAGCAAAAGTGACATATCAAACGGTTGTTGAACGATAGTCACTGCATCTGTATCTTCGGGGTCAATGCCCGCCGCACGCATACCTGCGTATAGTTCGTGTTCATTACCGAAACCCCATGTTCCGATAGTCATGCCTTCAAAATCTTCGACAGATTCAATGCCTGTATCAACGAAAGATACCTGCAATGTACCACTACGCTGGAAAATCTGCGCGATATTGACGAGGTTGACACCCTGTTCATTGGATTCAAGCACTTTAGGAACCCACGCGATACCAAATTCTGCACCACCGGATGCAACAACCTGTTGTGGTACGATTTCGACCGCGCCTTCGAGGATGGTAACATCCAGTCCCATTGCTTCATAGAAACCCTGGTCAACGGCTGCGTAATAACCGGCAAATTGGGATTGTGCGACCCACTGTAATTGCAGGTTAATTGGAATTAGATCATCCTGTGCCTGAACACCGGATACCCCGACAATCATGGCAAACAATAGTGCGATGCCGACAAAACGTTTCTTAAACATAGAATTTCCTCCAAACGTGATTAATAAAATAAACTGACTAGAAAGTCTTATTTCCTATAGTGACCTCCCTTATAAATAATAACTATACGGATAAATCAGGTCGAATAATTGGTAAAAATCACCAAATTCGTAATACAGGGATAGGTTGTTTTACAAGTTTTGCTGTTCGTGATACCAGGGCATGGCTAATCGTTCAGCAATTAGCACAACGATATAGAATGAAATACCAATCAAAGAAGCCATTAGAATTGCTGTCCATGCACGGGCAAAATCGAATGCCGAGGCTTCCTGTGTGATGAAAACACCGAGAGTTGCTCGGGGACCTCCGAAAAATTCAGCAACCACTGCCCCGATTAAACTCAATGGACTGGCAACCCGCAGGGCACTGAAAATATAGGGCAACGCATTCGGGATGCGGAGTGAAAACAAAATCTTGAAAGGAGTAGCAGCGTAAGAGTGCATCAATTCTAATTGACGCTCATCCACCAGGGTTAATCCACGCACGGTATTAATCATGGTCGGGAAAAAGACGATAATGGCTACAATTGCCATTTTCGAGAACGGGTTCGTGATGCCAAACCAGTTATTCATGATAGGTGCAAAGGCAATAATTGGCACAGAATTTGCAGCAATTGCAAAAGGCATCATGGCTTCGGTCAGGACTGTCCAGCGTGCCGTAATCAACGCCAGTAAAATTCCCGAACCACACCCGATGATGAATCCGCCCAGTGCTTCGTAGAATGTTGCCCGTGTCGCATTGAACAACAATGATGAGCTATCCGGGTCGAGAAATAAATCAACTTCCTCCATGAATTTACCCAGAATCACACTCGGTTTAGGCAACAAAAATTGCTGAATATCAAAGATGACAACCAGAAATTCCCATAGCAGCAAGACACTGATCGCAACCATAATTGTCGGGAAATAATAGCGCATTGCATCTATGCTACGTTTTGAGAATGTTTCCTCCTGTTGATTAGCTGTTGCCATGCTTAAACCTCGTGAGCATCACGTAACAATTCACGGACTTCAGTGACTTTCTGAAAGAATTCCGGTGACTCCCGTGTATCGTTATTGCGTGGATAAGGAATATCATTCTCAATAATTTCAGTGATACGTCCCGGACGTGGTGACATCACCACAATACGATTACTCATGAAAACCGCTTCTGAGATACTATGAGTCACAAAAACGACAGTTACATGTGTTGTTTCCCAGATGCGTAGTAATTCCATGTTCATGCGTTCACGGGTGAATTCATCCAGCGCACCGAAAGGCTCATCCATCAGCAGTAACTTGGGTTCAAAAGCAAGCGCTCTCGCAATCGACACACGTTGTTGCATCCCACCGGATAATTGCCAGGGATAGTGATTACCAAATTGCCCGAGTTCAACCATCTCCAGCATTTCCTGAGCCCGTCGCTGGCGTTTTTGTTTTGAATAACCCATCACTTCCAGTGGCAATTGCACATTTTTACTGACCGTGCGCCATTCATAGAGGGTCGCTGCTTGAAAGACAATACCATAATCACGGTCAAGGCGTGCCTGTTCCGGTACTTTGCCATTAATTTGCAGAATACCACTTGTCGGGTCAATCAAATTGGCGATCAGCCGTAACAGGGTCGATTTACCACAGCCCGAAGGACCAATCAAAGAAATGAACTCGCCTTGCTGTGCTTCAAAGTTAATATTTTGCAGCGCAACGACTTCATTTTCCTGTTTTGGATTGAATATTTTATTCACGCCCTGTGCGTAAATAGCTGGAATTTCGGATGCTTCAGACAAGTTAATGTCCCTTTACTATAAGTTGCGAATATAACGACCCAAAATCAGTCGTTCAACAATACTCACAGCAACAAAGAAAAAGATACCCACCATTGCTGCCATGATAATAGATGCCCATAATTTCGGTGTTGAAATCAAACTATAATCTGAACTGAAATCAAGAATCGCACGCCCTAAACCGTCGCCAATACCGGATGGCAGTTCCCCGATAATCGCCCCGACAACACTTGCTGTCGCAGATACTTTGAGTGCGGTAAAAATATAAGGCAATGCTGCCGGAAAACGAATTTTCCAGAGAATTGTCCATGTATCTGCCGCGTAAGATTGCATCAAATCAAGCTGACTCTGTGATGGCGCACGTAATCCGCGTAATGTATTAATCGTCACGGGGAAAAATGTCAGATAAGCTGCAATCACAGCTACTGATAATTGACTCGCGCCCAGCCAGATAACGACCATTGGCGCTATTGCTAGAATCGGTACGGTTTGTGAGGCGACCACATAGGGTAGTAATGATCGTTCCAGTAAATGCGAATGAGCAAAAAATGTCCCTAGAACCAGCCCTAAAATTGCACCGATGATAAATCCGGCAGCAGCTTCTCCCCAGGTGTACCATCCCGCATCAGCTAAAATGCGAATGAGTAACTGTGAGCCGTTACGCCGGGCGGGTTGCATGAATGCCTCTGCAATAGTCTGCAAATGAGGCAAATTCACATCATTGAGAATCTTTAAATCGACCAGCACCAGATTCCGATTTACTGCTAGATAACGTTCCTCTGCGAATTCTCCAGCGACTGTCGCAAGCGATACATCGTAAAAATCACGAATCGAGCTTGCATTTGCAGCATCTTCCGCACGGACAGCAAATTTCAAACGACCCGGAAATTCCGGTGTAATTTCGAAAAATAGCACATTGGCTGTCGCATCTAAATCATTCAAATAGCGTAAATCAGGATAGGCTAATTCTGCTGTGTCCGCTTCGGGGTCATCAGGATATTCGGGCATATAATCCGATAAATCATTGCGATCCAGTGCAATTGCATCTATTTCGCCACTGTTCAGAGCATCTAATGCTTCTTCAATTGTGGGATAGCTTGAATATTCCCATGAAGTTTGCGGGAGCAAAATTTTATAATCTACTGCATTGGCAAAGGCTTTACTGCTTTCCCATACGACAAAGAGAAAACTCAGTACCACGAAGAATCCAATAACCCGTGTGACTTTACCCGGCGCAATGAATAGACCTGCCAGCATCAGCATAATTGCCAGCAAAATCCACATGACGATAGCGTTGCCTTCGATAATCGGAATAATGAATAGTAAACAATCAATTCCGATGAGCAAAACGAGCATCAATGTACGGGTACGTCCAGATTGCAAGGCTATTGAGACAATGACAGCGATATTGACAATCAGGAGAATAGCAAGGCTAACCAGTAGCCCATTTTGCATGAATTGTAGGATCACATCGGGGTTGAGGGTCTCTTCTCCGCGTGACTCTGCCCAATCTGCTGCGACGCCTCCGAGGTAAGATCCAATTTCTTCTTCACCACTCTGATCACTCATCCAGATAGCGAGTTCACCGGTAGTAGAGTCTAAAATGAGCGGGTCTTCTAAAGTAGCATTCCAGAACTGAGAGGTGATAAACAACAAAATCCCGCCAACAACCAGCAACAGAAGGATGCTGAGTGATTTGCTCAAATTTGCCTGTGGCAGATTCTGTTGATTCATATTTAGAAAATCACAATCTAAGTAGTTGAATAGTCTCCGGTGATTGAACCTTAACATTACACCATGCCGTAAAGTTGCATCCATCGGTGTATGTGGCTGAACTATTTCCTGATTTTTCTGTCAGGTTCACCAATTTTTTCGAAAAATATTATTGATATAGTACTCACCTTTCGCCAATTTCACAACTTTTCAAGCAAGAAAGCCTGCAAAGCGGTATAGTATCCTGTACACTGATTTTTCGTCTCACACTATTTTGAGATAAGTAGAAAAGTAGTATACATTAGTAGCACACATAGTATTACTGAGGAGCAGTATATGGTTCATAAAATCAAAAATTACATCGGTGGTGACTGGGTTGAATCACGGGCTGAGAGCTTTATCCCCGTTGAAAATCCCGCAACCTGTGAAATCATCGCGGAATGCCCGGAATCGCCGGATGAAGATGTCAATGATGCGGTTGCGGCAGCAGTCGAGGGTTTTGAAGAATGGCGTCAAACCCCTATTTTAAGTCGTGCTCAGTATATGCACCATTTCAAGAATCTTGTTGAAGAGAACTTCGAAGATATTTCTAAGGTCATGGTGCAAGAAAGTGGCAAGACGATTGATGAAGCACGCGGTGAAGTGCGTCGTGCTATCGAAAGTATTGATTTTGCTATCAGTGTGCCGGTATTGATGCGGAGTGATGGTCTGGAAGATATTAGCTCCGGCATTGATGAAATTACACTGCGTCAACCTGCTGGCGTCTTTGCAGCAATCACACCCTTTAATTTCCCCTTCATGGTTCCGCTCTGGTTTTTGCCAACAGCGATTACCTGTGGCAATAGCTTTATCCTGAAACCATCACCACAAACACCGCTCAGCACAGAATTACTCTTTGAAATGCTGGATGAAATTGACCTGCCAGAAGGTGTGGTTAATCTTGTTAACGGTGGTATCCCATCATCCAATGCACTGATGAAACATCCTGATGTGACAGGTGTTTCCTTTGTTGGTTCAAGCCCGATTGCGAAATTGGTCTATGAAACCTGTACCGCACACGGAAAACGGGTTCAAGCACAGGGTGGGGCAAAGAATTTCATCGCTGTGATGCCGGATGCTGATATGGAAGCCAGTGTGAAAAATATTCTCGGGGCAGCGTATGGTTGTGCCGGGCAACGTTGTCTTGCAGCGGCAGTTGCGGTTGCAGTCGGTGATGCTTATGAACCTCTGAAAGATGAACTGGTCAAACAGGTCGCGAATCTACAGGTGGGTTATGGTCTGGATGAAACATCACAGATGGGAACGATCATCAGTAGTGCTTCTAAAGAGCGTATCGAGAATATGATTCAAAAAGGCGTAGACGAAGGTGCTAATCTGGTTGTAGACGGACGCGGTATTAAAGTTAGTGGCTATGAAGAAGGCTCATTCGTAGGTCCCACAATCTTAGCCGATGTCACACCTGATATGCTGGTTGCCCGTGAAGAAATTTTTGGACCCGTCCTATCGCTTATCAAGGCAGATAGCTTCGAGGAAGCCGTTAAAATGATTAACGATAGTCATTATGGCAATGCTGCCAGTATCTTCACCGGAAGCGGTAAATTCGCCCGTGAATTCAAGTATAACGTGCGGGCTGGCAATATCGGCATCAATATCGGTGTAGCAGCACCATCGGCATCCTTCCCCTTCGGCGGTCAAAAAGACTCGTTCTTCGGGGACTTACACGGTCAGGGTATGGATTCCATCGAATTTTACACCGAACGCAAAATCGTAATTGAACGTTGGATTTAAGACTATGGCATCCCTGAATACTTTTGGCTCAATTTTGACCTTCGCTATCGAACTCGAAGGTCAATTGAGCGATTACTATCAAGAAATCGGTAATGAAGAGCGTGCAAAAGCAGCACAAAAACGGCAGTCAAAATTAGAGCGTGTCCGGCGTGAAAATGTTGTAGAAATCACCCTGGAAGCAATCGATGGTCTGGATGAGGATGATTATGTTCTCGTCCTGGACGATACATCTGAAACAGGACAGGCACAGGTAGAAAGAGTTGCAGTGCAATTCTATGAAGATGTTGCGCCGAAAATCAATGTTCGTCAGGCACAGCGAGCTTTAGAACGTTGTGGCAAAGAACACGCTAAAAATTTATGAGATATGCAAAATGCGAAAATAACATAAATTGTTATAATCGAACATTCACCATAATTTACGCTAAAAGGAGTTATTGATAATGAGTGAGCGACGGATTGTACGTGCGGCTATGGTACAGGCAACATGGACGGGCGACAAAGATTCAATGATTGAAAAACACGTTGAATATGCCCGTAAAGCCGCAGCAGATGGCGCACAGATTATGTGTTTTCAAGAATTATTCTACGGACCTTATTTTTGCCAGGTGCAAGAGCCTGAATTTTTTGCTTACACGGAAGAAATTCCCGATGGTCCAACAACAAAATTGATGCAAGACCTCGCCAAAGAACTCAACATGGTTCTGGTTGTGCCTCTCTATGAACAGGATGGCGTTGGTGTTTACTACAATACAGCCATTGTCATTGATAGCGATGGCACATACAAAGGCAAATATCGTAAAACACACATTCCGCATCTGCCCGGTTTCTGGGAAAAATTCTACTTCCGTCCCGGCAACCTCGGTTATCCCGTCTTTGATACATCAGTTGGTAAAGTGGGTGTTTATATTTGCCACGACCGTCACTTCCCCGAAGGCGCACGTGCTCTCGGTTTGAATGGCGCGGAAATGGTCTTTATCCCATCAGCAACTTCACGTGGTCTGAGCCAGCATCTGTGGCGTATTGAGCAAACTTCACATGCTATTTTCAACACTTACTATGTCGGCACAATCAATCGTGTCGGTAAAGAAGAATACGGCGATAATGATTTCTACGGTGAAAGTTACTTCTGCAATCCTAAAGGACAATTTGTAGGAGAAGTCGCCAGCGCATATGATGAAGAACTGATTATCCGCGATCTTGACCTCGACGTAATTCAAGAGGTGCGTGATACCTGGCATTTCTACTTCAACCGTCGTCCTGACCAATACGGTCCTCTGGTTGAAGATACTGTTTCAGTTAAACGTAACACCCAACCCGGTGCTGTACCCGCAAAATAAGGTCTGATAAAGATTTTCAGGGACGGGTTTCTATAATCCGTCCACCACTTTTATTTACATTTCATACATGGAGACAAATATGGATTTTGCAATTACTTTTAAAGGTGATATTTCACCTCAACGGACTGTTGCTCTCGCAAAGCAGGCAGAAGTTGGTGGTTTTAAGTATGCCTGGTTTTTTGACTCTCACGTTCTCTGGCGGGACTGCTACGCAATGATGGCACTTTGCATGGCAAATACCGAAAATATGATTTATGGACCACTTGTTACTAATCCCGGCGTGCGTGAATGGTCGGTTGCTGCCAGTTTATTCGCAACTTTATGTGTCCAGAGTGGCAATCGTTTTGAACTTGGTTTAGGGCGCGGTGATAGTTCCCGTCGTATGCTTGGCAAAAAACCGATGACTGTTGCCAATATGGTCAGATTCACACATGCTGTTAAAGGTATGGTACGTGGTGACAAGGTTGAATATGACGGCACAGAAGCGCAATTCCCCTGGGCAAATGGCTATGATATGCCGGTTCATATTGCGGCTTATGGACCTAAAGCCTTGAAAGGTGCTGGCGAAGCAGGTGATGGACTGGTCATCCAATTAGCGGATGTTGGTCTGGTGAAATATTTTAGCAATCAGGCAATTTCTGCCGGAGAAGCTGCCGGACGTGATATGTCAAATTATCAAATTATGTCAGCAGCCCCTGTGTGGGTTGGTGATATGGAAAAAGCCCGTGAACAGACACGCTGGTTTCCTGCAATGGTGGGTAATCATGTGGCTGATATTGTTGAAAAATACGGCATGAATGACCCCAACATCCCATCGCATTTCACAGCTTATATCGAAGGTCGCAAAGGCTACGATTATAAAGAACATGCTGACAAAGATGCAGACCATCTTGACTTCATTACCGAAGAAACCGTCGATGCTTTCGGTATCCTGGGTCCGGTAGAAGCACATGTTGAAAAACTCAAAGAACTTGAAGCAGCAGGTGTGACACAATTCAATATCTACCTGATGTGCGGTGAAGAAGAACGCATCGTTGCCGAATATGTTGAACACGTTATCCCTCACTTTCAGTAAGGAGAGCTAATTCATGGGTACATTATTCAAGAACGGAACGCTTGTAACTGCCAGTGATATGTACGAAGCAGATTTACTGGTTGAAGGCGAAATCATCACGCTCATCGGTAAAAATCTCGATGAATCAGGGCATGATGTTGTCGATTGCACGGGTAAATATGTGATGCCCGGTGGTATTGATGTTCACACTCATCTGGAATTATTTGACTTTGGCAATACAACCAGTAATGATGATTTCGATACCGGTCACAAAGCCGCAGCATTCGGAGGTACAACCTGTCATATCGACTTTGTGATTCAGCCAATTGGTGGCAGTCTTCAGGATGGTCTGACAGCATGGCGTAAAAAAGCGCAACTCGCTCAGATTGATTATGGTTTTCATATGGCAGTCACCGACCTGAACGAAGATGTCATGAATGAAATCCCGACGATGGTTGATGAAGGCATCACAAGCCTCAAACTCTTCATGGCATACAAAAATGTTTTCATGATTGATGACGCCACACTCTATGAAACCATGCGCGTTGCTGCTGCAAATGGGATGATTGTGATGGTTCACGCTGAAAATGGGGATGTTGAAGCCTCTCTGACACCGAAGTTACTGGCTGAGGGTAAAACCTCGGCGTACTATCATGGTGTATCCCGACCACCGGAAATCGAAGGTGAAGCAACCAATCGCGCTGTCGTCATGTCCGGTTTAACAGGATGCCCGCTTTATGTCGTGCATATGACCACTGAAACAGCCATTGAAGCCTTACGACGTGGACGTGCTGCTGGCTACCCTGTCATGGGCGAAACCTGCACACAGTATTTCTTCCTGACACATGAAGACGACCTCGGCGCACCTGATGGCGCAAAATATGTGTGTTCACCACCAATCCGCTCAAAACATGACCAGCAAGTTTTGTGGCAGGCAGTAAAAGACGGCACATTACAGGCAATAAGTACCGACCACTGTAACTACTGGTTTGAAGGTGGTGTTGGTCCCTGGGAAGAATGGCAGGCACAATATCAAAATACAAAGTGGACGGAATATGAAAAGCAAGACCCATCATATCGTCGTCCGGGTAAAGAACGGGGTAAAGATGACTTCTCTAAAATTCCGAACGGAATGCCCGGTCTTGAAGAGCGCATGATGGTTATCTGGGAACATGGTGTTAATCAGGGTGTTATTTCACCAACACGCTTTGTTGAACTGAATTGCACCAATCCGGCTAAAATTTTCGGTATGTATCCGAAAAAAGGCACACTGTCTGTTGGTTCTGATGCCGATATTGCTGTCTGGGATACAGAATTGGAACACGTTCTCAGTGTCGAAACGACTCACCAGCGCACCGATTACATCGTCTATGAAGGAATGCCAATTAAAGGTAAACCTGTGAAGGTCTATCAACGTGGTAATTTGCTGGTAGATGGCGATGAATGGCACGGTAACAATGGTAATGGACAATTCGTTCGTCGTTCACCCCATGCGCCTGTGCTCTAAATTCTCACAAAAAGCGGTGTGATTCGCACCGCTTTTTTAAGGAGATTGATTATGTCAGATATAGACGACTTTGTTGAAATAGCGCGTGACATGCAACGTCGGGGTAGTTCAGAAAGCTACATCAAAGATTTCTTGTATAAACAGGGTTTGAACGATTATCAGGTTGGCAGTATTCTTGCTTCGCTCGAACCGCCTAAAATTAAAGGCGCAGAAGAAGACTATATTCAACTTCGCTATGGTATCAAACTCCGTCGCTGGCAGATTGTCCTTGCGATGCGGCTGGTAGCATTTTTGTTGGGTACGGCGATTATTGTCGGGCTTGTTGGTGCTTCGATGAATACGGGCAAAAGTCTTGCAGATTCTACATTATTGCTTATTTTTGCTGGCGGTCTGATATTGTTTAGCACGGGGTTGCTTGACAGGTTGCTATAGTAACCTCAATCCCCATTATCCACACCTGGAGAACTATAAAAACACCCATCTCGCAGGGTGTTTTTTGCTTAATGTCAGTGTAACTGACATAGATTTTACCTGAGTAGTATCTCTGCGATTTCCATGTCGATTGCCAGCATATTGACGAGTCCCGCACGTACACAGGTTTCGACTGCATGGGCTTTATATTGACGGGCTGCAACAATACAAACTTTGCCAATCAAATCGCTGTTGTAGCGCAAAATATCAAGGCTAACCTGCCAGACACGGTCTTTATCCCAGCCGAGAATTTCTCCTCTATTATCAATCAGATAGCTTAGAATTTCGCCGCCGAAGGAGCTTTTATTGTCAATTTGTGCGTAAAGGTCGCGCAGGTAGGTCGAGTCATAGCTATAATCAGCCGTGCGAAAATCAGTCAGGGGATGTGCATTCGCAGTCCGGTCACGTCGCCCCACACCGCTCACAGTCAGGAAAATCGTCTGCATATTTTGCATCATGTTGTTGACTTCTTTGAAATTCTTCGCCAGAACCTCTGAATCTGCAATCGTATCAGGATGTGGCAGATGAAGTGCCTGTGAGCCGGGATGCCGTAATTGCATCAGTTTTGCAAGGGCATTTGCTGTATAACCACTATGATTATCATCGGTATAAGTCACCAGCGGAAGCCAGTGCGTCCCTTTGAATTGATCGACACTCGGAATACTCAATTCACACATTCGCAAAAGTGTATAGCCCGTTCCTAAGCCAACAACAGTCTCACGGACGACGCGGCTGAGAATCTGTTGCATTGCCAGATATGCGACCAGTTCAACGCGGATGATTGTTGCGTCATAGTGTGAGGGAATATCAGCGACAATGACTTTTTTCAGGTTCGGATAGCGTTCTTTGATGCGTTCCTCATGCTCAATTGCCCGTTCAACGTGCATGATTTTGATTGCACCTGAACGCAATGTCGCTTGAATAGCAAATTGCAAATACTGCAAATTATGGTCGCTGATGATGCCTTTATCCTGATTTTGATTGCCTAGCAGACGGTTAAATAATTCGATACCCTGCTCGATTTGTTCCCGTTGAAATCCCCGCAAATAGGGTAAATTACGTTCCTGCCAGTGAATTTTGCCGGATGAGTCGGTTTTATTGATTTGTCGTTCCGAGCCTAATAACCAATCTGCCGAACAATCCAGCACATAACAGAGTCGTGTGACCATTTCTGCATCGGGTAGTTTGCCATACCGCAACCATCCCGTGACGGTACTCCGCGATACTTCGACAGCTTCCGCGAGTTGATTCTGACTGAGCCCCAACCCTGATAGACGTTCTTCAATTTTTGTTGCAAAAGCGTCTTTGTCGAAAATCTCTTGTGTCATGTTTCTTCCTTGAACGCTATGTTCTCGATAATTAACAGTGTGGTGATTTTAAACAACATTATATTTCATTTTGTTCAACGGTTGGTTCTTTTCAGTGAACATTACTGCTCATTATCATAGAGTTACATGTTGATATTTGTAAGGGAATTTCTATGGCATATGACCATATGCTGGATAAGCTCATCACAATGGCGATTGAAGAAGACCTCGCTGAGGCTGGCGATGTAACAAGCCTCGCAACCATGCCCGATAATCCGCAACGCAGGGCAAAAATTACTGCAAAAGCCGATGGTGTGATTGCAGGACTTGATATTGTCACGCGTGTTTATGCACATATTGATGAAAATGTCATTGTTAATCCGCTGGTACAGGATGGCGATTTAGTCAGTACTGGAACAATCGTCTGTGAAATTAGTGGCGCGATACAGTCACTCTTATCAGGTGAACGGATTGCGCTCAATTTTCTACAGCGATTAAGTGGCGTGGCGACATTAAGCCGCGAATTTGTTTCGGCAGTTGAAGACACAGGGGCAGTAATCCTCGATACCCGTAAAACAACTCCCGCATGGCGTGACCTTGAAAAATATGCTGTTCGCACCGGAGGCGCACAGAATCATCGTATCGGTCTCTACGATATGGTGCTCATCAAAGATAATCATATTGATGCTGCTGGAAGCATTACGAACGCCGTCAATCACACACGGGACTATACCGCAGCAGATGGTTTGCTGATTGAAGTTGAAGTCAAAGATTTAATTGAATTGCAGGAAGCGATTGACCTCAATGTTGACCGTATCCTGCTTGATAATATGTCACCGGAGCAAATGCGTGAAGCTGTTCGCATCACAGCCGGAAAAATCCCGCTCGAAGCATCCGGCAATGTGAACCTGGAAACAGTAAGAAGCATCGCCGAAACAGGTGTTGATTATATTAGTTCCGGTGCACTCACCCACTCCGCACCAATTCTCGATTTATCTATGCGTTTATATCAGCCCGTACCGGCAACAGAGGAGGCATAGTCATGGATATCGCTATCAATGACATTGAAACAAAAACCGACGCATCACAAAACTTGATTGAACGTGAACAGGAAGCAATCGAACGCATCCACAAAGCAAAAGCTGCATTGGGTGATTCGCTTGTCATTCTTGGTCATCATTATCAACGGGATGAAGTTGTGCAATTTGCGGATTTCCAGGGGGATAGCTATCAACTGTCTAAAGAAGGGGCACAGGTTGATGCTGAATATATCGTCTTTGCCGGGGTACATTTTATGGCAGAGAGTGCTGATATTCTCTCGCGTCCTGACCAGAAAGTGATTCTGCCCAATATGCGTGCCGGATGTAGCATGGCAGATATGGCAACCCTCGAACAGGTTTTGATTGCATGGGCAGAACTTGAAGATGTGCTGGACGATGATGCCGCAAATCACATCATGCCTGTAACTTATATGAACAGTGCCGCCAATCTCAAAGCATTCGTCGGTAAACATGGCGGAACAGTTTGTACATCCTCCAATGCAGAGGGTGCGCTCAATTGGGCATTTGCACAGCGCGAAAAAGCATTTTTCTTCCCTGACCAGCATCTCGGACGCAACACAGGCAAAAAAATGGGCATTCCGATGGAGCAGATGGTACTCTGGAATCCATTTGAACCTTATGGCGGCTTGACCGACGACGAAATCCGTAATGCGAAAATTATCCTCTGGCAGGGACATTGCAGTGTTCACCAGCAATTTCGTCCGCCACACATTGACCACTGGCGCAAAAATCACCCGGATGTCAATATCATCGTGCATCCCGAATGTATGATGGAAGTCGTTGATAAAGCCGATTATGTCGGTTCGACTGCAATGATTATCCGTACCATTGAAAATGCTCCTGCCGGGACAAAATGGGCAGTCGGAACAGAAATGCATCTGGTCGAACGTTTGAAAGCCAACCATCCCGATAAAATGATTGAACTCTTATCACCCTTTGCTTGCTTATGCAGCACGATGTATCGTATTAGCCCGATTGACCTTGCGAACGTGCTGGAAAATCTGGTAGAAGGGCATGTTTTGAATCAGATTAGTGTGCCGGAAGATATTCAAAAGGACGCTAAATTAGCCCTCGACCGTATGCTCTCTATCCCGAAATGAGTTCATCATGCAAACAGATACTTTAATCATCGGTTGCGGGATAGCCGGAGCAACAGCCGCATTGCGACTCAGCGAAAACCCGCATCATCAAATTACAGTACTCACCCGTGCAATCACATCAGATGATAGCAATACTGCGATGGCTCAGGGTGGCATCGTCACACGCGGATTAGATGACTCGCCGGAATTGCTGGTCAATGATATTTTGCAGGCGGGGGCAGGTCTCAGTTCTCGTAAAGCAGCACAAATTCTGGCGACAGAAGGACCCAAACTGGTGCAATCCATCTTAGGGGAACAGTGTGGTGTCAATTTTGATGCTCAGGAAGATGGTCAACCCTATTACGGGCTTGAAGCTGCCCACAGTGTTCGCCGGATTGTGCATGTTGGCGATAAAACAGGTTATGCGATTGCAGTTCATTTACTGAAAGCAATGGCAGAGCGTCCTAACATCAGGCTCTTGACTGCACATACAGCAACTGACCTTCTGATTTCAGACGGTGATTGCGCAGGTGCGAAGGTTTTCAATCAGGAAACAGGGGAAGTTGAAACGATTTTTGCTGCTTGCACAATTTTAGCGACAGGTGGCGTCGGACAGTTATTCCAGAATACGACCAATCCCGCAGGTGCGAGAGGCGATGGTCTGGCGATGGCATATCGAGCCGGGGCGCGTCTGGCAAATCTGGAATATGTGCAATTTCATCCGACAGCACTCTATTCCGATGAAGCAACCCGACCGCTTGTCAGTGAAGCGGTCCGGGGAGAAGGGGCAATTCTGCTGACCCCTGATGGTAAGCGCTTCATGGCAGATTATGCGCCGCAACAAATGGAACTTGCGCCGCGTGATGTGGTTGCCCGTGCGATTCATCATGAGATGCAAGCCGGAAACTATGATTATGTATTGCTGGACATAGCAAGTCAGCGCTCAGCCGATGTAATCCACGAACGCTTTCCTGCTCTCATCGAAAATACAGCGAATATCGGCATCAACCCGACTGTTGACCCGATTCCGGTAACTCCTGCGGCGCATTATTTTTGTGGTGGAGTATCCGTCAATGAATGGGGATGTACAACTGTTCCGGGATTATATGCTATCGGTGAAGTCAGTTGCACAGGCTTACACGGCGCAAATCGACTCGCCAGCACCAGTCTCTTAGAAGGTCTGGTCTGGGGTGATAGAGCTGCACGCCATATCGCACAGCATCCAGCAAAAATCAAAAGAACACCTGTCTCCGGCACGATTACAAGCGATACACCTTTTGATGTCAATCCATTCTGGCAGAGATTGCGTCGCACAATGTGGCAACATGTAGGCATTGTTCGTACACAATCAAGCTTAAATCAGGCAGAACGCGAACTCAATCAACTGGCAAGAGAATTGAATGCCCGTGTCAATCACACACAATTCAATGATACCGTTCAAGGTGTCCGCAATGCCGTTCTGGTCGCGCAATTGATTACACAGGCAGCAAAAGACAATTCTGTATCACGCGGCAGTCATTATCGCGCTGATGCGCTGCTCGTTGGTGCAAGCAATCAATAGCTGTAGGGGTGCAACATGTTGCACCCTGTTCGCCAATTTACGCGAAATCACAAAGGAACAATTTCCATGACAATGATATATCTTGACCATAGTGCAACAACTCCGACAGACCCGCGTGTTGTCGAAAAAATGATGCCTTACTGGACAGAATATTTTGGTAATCCATCCAGTTTGCATGACGCAGGGAAAGCCGCAGCCGATGCTCTTGATAATACCCGTTCAACTATTGCAGGGGTGTTGAATTGTGCTTCTGATGAAATGGTATTTACCAGTGGTGGCACAGAGAGCAATAACCTCGCATTGCGCGGTGTTGCAAATGCAATGAAACGACGCGGACGCGGTAATCACATCATCACCACAGCGACAGAACATCACGCCGTGTTAGATGTTGTAGAAGAATTAGCATCTGATGGCTTTGATATAACGATATTGCCTGTCGATGAATACGGGCGCGTGACTGTGGAGCAGGTCGAATCTGCTTTACAGAATGATACGATTCTAGTCAGCGTGATTTACGCCAATAACGAAGTGGGTTCAATTAATCCAATCGCTGAAATTGGCGCATTATTGCGTCCCCGCAGGATTCGTTTCCATGTCGATGCTGTGCAAGCACCGGGACTCTTATCATTGAATGTTAAAGCACTCAATGTCGATTTGATGAGCCTATCTGCCCATAAATTTTATGGGCCCAAAGGCGCAGGATTACTCTATGTTCGACGTGCAACACCACTTGCTGCACAGATTGTCGGCGGTGGTCAACAGGGACATCGTCGTTCGGGTACAGAATCCGTTCCACTAATTGTCGGACTGGCAGAAGCCCTGAAAATCGCAGAAAGCGAACGTGAAGCAACTGTCGAAAAATTGACTGCCATACGCGATAAGGTCATTAGCACGGTTCTGGAGACTCTTCCGGCAAAACTCACCGGACATCCAACAGACCGTTTAGCCGGACACGCTAGCTTCGTTCTGGAAGGCTTGAACGGCGATGCAATTTTACTGGATTTGAACGAGATGGGATTTGCAGCAAGCGGGGGCAGTGCCTGTACATCGGGTATGCAAGAACCGAGTCATGTATTGACTGCGATGAATATTGATGAAGATTTACTTATGGGACAGGTACGTTTTGTGCCCGGGAAATCCACCACACCGGAACACCTTGACGCCTTTTTACATCACCTGCAAAATATCACCCTGCGTTACTTGAAAACGCCAATGAATTCTTGACTGCTGAGGTGGTGGATATGCAAATGACTATTCAATTTGACGGCGAAATGATTTACTGGCGAGGACCCGCGCCCTGGTATTTCATTGCTGTCCCGGAAGAACAGAGTGATGACCTGAAATTCATTTCCAATGAAGTGACTTATGGATGGGGCATGATTCCGGTTTTAGCGCATATTGGCGATACCAGTTGGGAGACATCACTATTCCCTAAAGATGGGCGCTATCTTGTGCCTGTCAAAGCCAGTATTCGCAAAGCAGAAAAACTTGAAGAGGGCGACACAGTTAGTATTGAACTGGAAATTGAGATGGATAGCTAACCGAAAGAGACCGGATTATGGGTCTCTTTCGATTCAATTTCACTCATCTTCAACATGCGGTGTACCATAAGTATGGAAACTCTTGACCGTTTGTAAGCCCCATGCCTGACCTTTTTTGCGTTCTTCTTCATTCCATGTACAGGTTTTCCAGTCCGGTGCAAAAATTAAACGCGCACTGGCATTTGCAATTTCAAAACGATTGCCTCCAGGTTCAAAGACATACAGGAAAAATGTCTGATTGATGGCATGTTTATGGGGACCTGTTTCTATTGGAACGTTGTTATCAAGGCAAATATCCGCTACTTTGAGCACATCTTCACGGCTATCCACAGCAAAGGTCACATGATGCAAGCGCCCATTATGCTTTGTATGATCTGCGACAATCGCAATATCGTAGGATTTATTGGTGACAGTGAACCACACCGCCTGAACTGTTCCATCTGTAAAGACGATCTGTTCGGTGAGTTTTGCCCCGAGTACATTCGAGAAGAATTCCCGTTCTTTGGCGGGGTCTGCTGCCAGTATATTCACATGGTCAAGCCGACGTAAATTTGCCCCGCGCGCCGGAAACTTCATTGCCTGATTTTTCAGCGCTGGTTTGAGGTCTTCCGGTGGCTGATACCATTCAGTTTCATAATAAATTTCCATCAGATGACCGTCAGGATTGTTAAATTGATAACTTCGTCCGTGACCGACATCACCATCTGTCCATTGTAAACCATAGCCTGCTGCTTCAAGCGCTTTCGCCCGACGTTCCAATGCCTGTGGACTTGTTGCTCGCCAGGCAGTATGCCCGATTCCCGGTTGATCGCTGGCAGTCAATTTTAAGGTGTGATGTTCATAATCATCCCACCCCCGTAGATAGACTGAATCGCCCTCGCGGGTTGTCTCCGTCAGCCCCATGATATTGACAAAAAATTCTGTGCTTTCATCTAATTTGGGCGTCAAAAGTTCAACATGACCGAGATGAGCAAGGTCAAAAATAGGTTCTTGCATAATAATTTCTCCTATAATTCTGAGATAACTGCTGGAACCATGCGCTGTAAGGCTTCGGCATATTGGACTTCTTGCTTGCCCGATATACGTCGTGCATGATTCCCGCGTCTGGATGCCAGTTCGGTGTAGTAATCTTTGAGATAACTCTGTGCGCCCATGACAGCCATTGCTTCGACTTTTTTCTCAAAAACAGGTGTGATGTCCACAAAAGTATTCGGATAAAATTCGGATAATTCCGGTTGATGCGGTTCAAATAAATACCAGTCCGGGGGAGTAATGCGTTCAAATGCACTGGCAACTCCCGCACCTGAAACCAGCAAACGCGCTCTCTGCACAGCATGATAAGCTACTGGATGGTCAGGATTGAACGGGTCAACAGGTGTATGAGTCAAAATCACATCCGGTTTTTCACGGCGCATGACTGCAACCAGTTGGTCAATCGTGTTTTCATCTAATCGCAGCGGATAATCACCGAGGTCAAGGCATTCAAAACCTGCTCCGACTATTGATGCCGCTTTTTCTGCCTGTTCATGCCGGATGCGCTTCACATTTTCAACTGTCTGTCCGGGTTCTTTCCAGAGATTCCCTGATTCACCGCGTTCACCATAGGAGAGCGCCAGCACAAGCGCTTCGCCTCCCTGTGAGGTTGTTACTGCGATTGTCCCTGCCGAACGCCATAGAAAATCAGCCGAATGTGCCCCGACAACCAATAATTTTTTAGACATATTTCCCTGCTCCATCTGCAAGTTTTGCTGGATTAATCACACATAGCCGATGTACTTCGTCATCTGTAAATCCGGCTTCAAAGGCTTTATCTGCCATCAATGCCAGACCATCTTCTACCGGAGGATTCTTTGGTTGTCCCAGATCACTGGCAAAAAATGAATTTTCTATCCCGCACTGACGAACATTTTCCAGCATCTGTGTCCAGTCATATTTGCCGGAATGATAAGTCACGAAGCATCGTTCGAGCATTACACCCCGTTCCGCTAATAAAATCTGGTCATCCAGCGAAATATTCTGGGATGGGAATTCGGGATGTGTAGCTACTATTCGTTTTATACCCTGTTTAATGGCTTCATCAACCAGTGTGAAAATTTCATCACGCCCGAGATGCCCGGTTGCTAAGATGAGATCATTCCGTGCAATAATTTTGAGGACATCAATCGTTTCCGGTAAGAGATTGCCCTCATAATCCACGACAGGAACGGGACCTTTTGCAATGCCTTCTGCTGTAAGTTCATCCTGTAACCTTACCCATAGCGGCGGTGTCACGCCTGGCGCAAATTCAGGGCGATTTTCGGCTTCATTTACCGCATCCACTGTCGGAAACCAGACATAGCTAATACCGTCGCGTGCAGCCATCTCAACAGCTAAGGCATTCATACCCCCGACAGCCGCATTGAGGGTGATTGACCCCATTGTCTTGACTTCCGGGACAGCTTCGCGTGCAAGCGCCGCCCGACCACCTGTTTCTGTATAATGATGTTTGATGACATAACCAGCTAATTGATGTTCTTTGAAATTCCGGGCGATTTCTAAATCACTGGCAATACGTTTGAGGACATCCGGTCCACTATGTACATGTAAATCGTATCCACCTTTGACGACTTCACGGGCGTGGTCTGATACAGGCAAAATATTACTCATTCGCTTGATTCCTTTTCCAATAAATCCCGTAGATGCTGGCGTGCAGCAACACTGCTATAGCTCTGAACATCCAGTGTTTGCAATAAGTCAATAACAGCATCCATCTCATGAATACGTCGCTTCGCATGGATTCGGCTACCGTCTACAAAGCGATCTATCATGTCTTCATCACGTAGAATCGTCATCATTTGTTCGCGTGCATAGCTATCTAAATCCAGTTTTTCTGCCGCTTGCAACATTTCAATCACGACTGCTGCCAGTCCCTTATAAAAAATGCTGCGAATCAATTTCAATGTTGCAGCCTGTCCGGCAGGGGCATCCAGAACAGTGATTGATGAGTTAAATTGCGAAAACAGCTCAGAGAATTTTGCCGCGCTATTCCCGCTGACCAGCAAGGGTGTTTTGATACGTTTTACAGCGATAGGTGCCATAATCGCAACATCGACAAATTGCGCCGGGCTTTCCGTGAAGAGTTGCTCTATAGATTGTTTTGTCGCAGGTGATGCTGTATTCAAATCGGCATAAACCTGATTTTTTTGCAGATAAGGCAGAACTTCCCGCGCAACATCGACAGAAACGGTTGCCAGGTTCGTGCTTAAAATCAGTTCAGCCCCGTTGATTGCATCGGGATTACTCGCTGCAAAATCTAAACCCTCTGGTAAATTTCGTGGATCGGGATCCCATCCTGAAACCTCAACACCAGATGCCATTAAATCTGTCGCCAGGGTTGAGCCAACTTCTCCAATACCTAAAATCGCGACACGCATATTTATTCCCAGCCGTAAATTTCTAGTGAAGTTTTTCCAGCCAGTAACTGAGCGAGTGTGCTGGCTTCTTTTTCCTCTCGGGCAGTCGATTTTTCAATAGCTTCTTCAATCTGATTTTGCGGCACGATGACCACACCATCGCGATCTCCCACCACAATATCACCCGGTTCAATGCGAACATTGCCAATCACAATCGGTGTATTCAGTGAGCCTTTACCGTACTTTGTCGTTCCCTGAATGCACAACCCGCGACAAAATATCGGGAAGTCCAGTTCTTCGATGGGGCTTGCATCCCTGACACAGCCATCAATCACCAGACCCGCAATACCACGTTGCAATGCGCCTACAGAAAGCAACTCACCCCAGTATCCGGCTTCATAGAAATTCGACATTTTCGCAACCAGTACATCGCCTTTACCCGCCTGTGCAACAGCCTTATGCAAAAGGAGATTGTCACCCGGCATCGAATCAATAGTGAATACCCGTCCGCAGAGTTTCATGGATGGAGAAATTGGTTTAATGCCTGACGGTAATGCACCCTGCTTACCAATTGCCTCATGAATGGTGGCGGTCTGAAATTGAGCAAGTCTTTCAATGAGATTTGCCTGTTGAGTCATATATATTTACTCTTTTAATCACAGTTGGAAAAAGAGGATACAGGGCAACTGTCGTCACCCTGTACCCGCTATTGATGGAGAAAACTACTCATCTCCCCCGATTGGTTCACGGTCAGCGAATGCTGGCGCAGGATAAACAAGGTCTGCTGTAGCAAACTCTGCGGGCCATACAAGTTCCGGTGTACCGTTCTGATATTGCAGAATCGCAACAGGCACATTACCTGTACCATCTTCATTGAATGTAACCGTACCGATAACGGTATCCAGTTCAGTTGCAGCAATCGCATCACGAATCGCATCACGGTCTAATGTACCAGCCGCTTCGATAGCTGCCGCAACAATCTGGACTGTGGCGTAAGACGGACCAACGAGCGGGTCAGATGGACGTCCCATCATTTCAACATGTGCTTCATTCAGTGCATCCACACCTTCGAATGCCATCGCATTATGCCAGCCAGGCATAAAGGCAACAAAGTCGCCATTTGCGCCAAGAGCTTGAATCCATGTTGGTGCATCCGGGGCGCGGATGATGTTAGAGAATGCTGGAGCCCAGTCCAATTCAGCCATCTGTGTTGCCAGAGCAATACCGTCAGGTGGATTCGGGAGTGAGAGCATAATTTCAACTTCTGCATCCTGCATAGCCAGAATGATGTCACTGAAATCCTGTGTACCCGGTGCATATTCTTCAACTGCTACGATTTCAAAGCCGAATTCTTCAGCATCGGCAGTCCAGAAGTCTGTCAATTCGAGACCCCAGTCTGTTGATTCAGCGATAATACCAACGCGGGTTGGACCATCTTCAATCGAACTGAGCATCTCAAACATTGCGGTACTCAATTCGGGTGATTTGGGGAATGGTGAGAAGAGATACTCAAATCCCTGTTGATGAACATCCCACAGTGCGAAGGCAACACCGATATAAGGTGTCGCGTTAACTTCACCGACTGCGGATGCTGCTGCGTGCATATCGCTACCAAAACCACCGAGGTAAACGACAACATCTTCATTGCTGTATAAATCTTCGAGATTTTCAACAGCTTTTACCGGGTCGGATTCATCATCCAGCACGGTGAGGTTAAGCGGAATTTGACGATCATATTCCGCCACATAGACACCACCGGCTTCATTGATGTCTTCAATAGCCATCGCGTAACCACGATCAACCTGAATCGCAGGACCCGCATAACGTCCCGATAGTGGGATCGACGCTCCAAGTTCAATGAATTCAGGACCTTCATCCTGTGCCATTGATGTAGAGCCTAGAGCCATAACTGATAAAATCAGCATAGCAACAAGAACAATACGTTTCATAATAAACCTCCATTGCGTAAAAAATTTTTGTTACGGAGTAAGGAAACCTCCGATACTCCCGAATCTAAGTGCCCGTATCAGGTTCTGTATCCGGCATCACATACTGACGAATACGATCTATTAATTCTGTGAAGCCGCCGGGCAACAGCAACACAATCAAGATGAAAACAATCCCGAAGATTATCAGATGTACATTGACCAGGTTGGCTGAAAGAATGTCTCGAACCAGTACGAAGAAAATTGCACCGATGAGTGGTCCGAATGGCGTACCAACACCACCGACGTAGGCGATAATCACGGCATCGAATGTCCAGATAGGACCGAAAGTATAATTTGGATAATAGCCAACGTGGAAATAAGCGAATGCACCACCCGCCAGACCAGCAAAGAATGCGCTCATTACAAATGCGAGAATCGAATGGAGAAAAACATTGACGCCAATCGAACGTGCAGCTTCTTCATCTTCCCGGACAGCCATCATGCCAAGCCCGAGTTTTGAGCGATTAAGCCAGAGCGTGAATATCACAATGACGGCAAGCACAGCCAGCGCGAGATAATAGCGCGGTACAATGTCATAACTACGAAGCGCCGGACCCGGTAAGCGGGAAACACGCGGCAGGACATTCCCGACAGTTAAACGCATGGCTTCTGCCAGTGCCAGTGTGCCGATAGCGAAATAAGTTCCTCTCAGGCGTAATGCAGGCGCACCAACAATTAAAGCTGCAATAGCGGCAACCAGTGCCCCGGCTGCCAGCGCAATAAGAATCGGTAATTCATATTCCAGCCATAGAGCGCGTGTCACCAGAGAACCGATGCCGAAAAATGCACCATGCCCCAGATTAATATGTCCGACGTAACCCCCGAGAATGTTCCAGCTTGATGCCATTGATGCCAGCAAGAACAATGAAATCAACAATGTGAGATTATCTTTTCCGCCGAAGGGGAGAAATGGCAGGACAATGAATCCTACAAGTACGACCAGTAACGACCCGTTTTTCCAGTTAAACATGACTATCTCCAAACAAGCCCTGTGGACGGAAACTTAAAACAATGAGGAAGATAACGATACCAACAAGCTCTCGATATTCGCCGCCGAAAGCAAGGGCGCTACCGGATTCTGCTAACCCGAGTAAAATCCCAGCGAGGAATGTTCCCGGCATGTTGCCCAGTCCGGCGAGTACCACAACAATCAGCGCTTTGAGTGTCCACATCAAGCCAATATTCGGGCTGACGCTACCCTGTAATGTCACTAGCATTCCTGCCAGACCTGCTAAAGATGCGCCGAGTGCAAATGTGAATAAATACATTTTGCGAATATCAATGCCAGCAAGGGCTGCGGTACGCCAATCTTCGGCAGTTGCTCGAATGGCTTTGCCCCAGTAAGTTTTGTGTAAAAACCATTGCAGCGCGATAACAACGACAATACCGATAAATAAGCCGGAAAACCGCACCAGCGGGAAGCGCAAGTCCATGAATTCCCATGATGTTGTGGAGTAATTGGTTGTGATACTCCGCTCATCTGCTGTGAAAGCACGGGTTGCAAGTTGCTGTAAAATCAGAGTTAGACCGAATCCGATAAGGAGCGAATTTTTGATGCGGTCTTCTTCATCGAAACGCACAATCCGCGAAAATAGTCCGAGGTGCATCGCTATACCAATGATAAACAGCACAGGTAAAACAATCAGCAAGGATGCATAAGGGTCTACGCCGAGCCTGTCAAATGCCAGGAAAGATGTATAGCCACCTATCATCAGCAATTCACCATGTGCCACATTGAGAATTTTCAGCACACCGAAAACAAGTGACAATCCAAGTGCTGCCAGTCCATACAATGCCCCGATAAGTATTCCGAACATTAAAGTTTGTAGAATCGTATTAATTTCCATAATAATTTCCCTCTTATATGCCTAAATAGGCTTCCTGGATGCGCTTGTCACTCAGCAAATCAGCACTATTGCCTTCGCCGACAATTGAGCCATTTTCCAGAATGTAGGCATAGTCTGCGATATCGAGTGCCAGATTGACATTTTGCTCGACGACCAGCACTGTCAAACCCTCTTCTTCACTCAATTGCTTGATCAGCCGGAAGGTATTTTCCACAATCAGAGGGGCTAAACCGAGAGACGGTTCATCTAAGATGAGCAAATCCGGCTTTGCCATTAGTGCGCGACCAATCGCGACCATCTGACGCTCACCACCGCTGAGTGTTCCTGCCTTCTGAGCCTGACGTTCATGCAGACGCGGGAAAATTTCAAAGACATGTTGTAGTGTCGCATCTTTGAAGGGACGCGCTCTTGCAGGAAATGCCCCGAGTTCAAGATTTTCCAGTACAGAAAGCGTGGCAAATGTTCCGCGCCATTCCGGTACAAGGAATAAACCGGAATTCACGATTTCATGTGTCGGTTTACGTGTAATATCTTCATCCCGGAAAATAACCCGCCCCGTCAGGGCTTCCATCATGCCCATCGCTGTTTTGAGGGTGGTCGTTTTGCCGGCACCATTTGAGCCAAGAAGGGCGACAACAGAGCCTTCTTTGACTTCCAGAGAGACACCCCACAAAACCTGAATATCACCATATCTTGCCTGGAGATTTTCAAGACGCAGCATAAGTCCCTCCCAGATAAGCACTGATGACCTGCTGATTATTTACGACCTCATCCGGTAGACCTTCGGCAATTTTCATCCCGGCATTCAGTACAATGATGCGTTCGCTACAACTCATGATGGCTTTCATGATGTGTTCTACGACAACCACTGTAATATTGAGGTCTTTGAGATGTTTGATAAATTCGACTGCCTGCGATACTTCGGTGGAATTCAAACCTGCCATAAATTCATCGAGGAGCAAAAGTTGCGGGTCAGTTGCCAGAGATCGGGCGATTTCCAGCCATTTGCGCTCCATCACATTCAGTTGATGCGTTGGCAATTTAGCTTTGTGGCTTAGATTGACTTTTTCCAGGGCGGCATGGGCTCTATCGAGAGAATCAGTTTTCTTCGTAGCAACCTGTGAACCGTACATGCTCGCAACTTGAACATTCTGTAAAACTGTCAGGTGCATGAAGGGGCGTACTGCCTGGAAAGTACGGGCAATACCCCGTTTGGCAACTTCATGAGCAGGTAAGCCAGTTATCAACTCGCCATTAAAAGTGACTGTTCCGGCTGAGGGCGGAAATCGACCTGTAATCACATTGAACAGCGTTGATTTACCCGAACCGTTGGGACCAATCAGACCGACCGTTTCGCCGCGTTGAATCTCGAAGGATACGCCGGATAATGCCTGTAGCCCGCCGAAGTTCTTACCAATATTTTCTACTTGCAAAAGGGCTGTCATCAGCATATCCCTTTCTTAGCAAGTAAGGATGTGACATCAAAAAAACCGCGTTGAAATCCCATTTGCTATTTTCCTGTTAAATACTATAAGTACGATATATTTTGTTTTTGAGGTGATGTGATAATAAAAATGTGGAGCACATCAACCTGTAACATCAAAAAGATAATTTTTATTTAGCAATCTCACGGTCAGGGTTTGACAATATCCCAATAACGTTCAACATCCGCTTTAAGATTGCTAATATGATTGCGAAATGCCACTTCTACTTCGTCTAAATTGTTTCCTTTGAGTGCATTCAAGATATTCTCATGCTCGGCTAGAGAACTCTTACCACGCAAGGGAATCATGATTTTTCTTAGAACAACCCGCGATGAAATCAATAACAGGCTATTCGATAATTCTTTGAGACGCGGACTTGCTGCAATATCCAGGATCGTTTCGCGAAACTCTGTCGCTGATGTTGAGTACAACTCGAAATCATCCTCTGCAATCGCTTCACGCATCTGTTGAATGAGTGTTTCAAGTGTTGCCATGCCAGTCTCATCAATGCGGGTAAATGTCCGTCGATAAGCCTCTAGTTCCAGTGCTTCACGTCCGACAAACACATCCAGAATATCTTCCAGTGTGACATCGGATACTGCGGCACCTTGATTCGGGCTTAAATCTATCAACCCGTCAAATGCCAGGCGTTGGAAGACGGTGCGAACCTGACTTCTGCTGACACCCAGTTCTTTTGTAACCTGCGCTTCGGTGAGACGCTGTGTCGGGCGATATGCACCGGATAAAATCCTGTCGCGTAGTGCTTCATAAGTTTCTGTAATCGGGTCTGCCATAAAACTTTCTTTCTAAATTTCAATCACTATAGCAAACCTTGATATAGATTGTCAACAATTTTATCTACAATATTGTCAACAATATTAAAAACGCAAAATCTATTGAGTGAAAGTGGTGAAATCGCCTATATTTTCACCACTTTACGGGAGCTTTATATCAGTTATCGCCCCAGACATCATTTGCTGTCTCGACAACTAATTCCAGTTTGCGCCACTGTGTATCTTCGGCAACTTCATTGCCATGTACGGTGCTGGAAAAACCGCATTGTGGACTCAGGCACATTTGCTCAAGTGCCAGATATTCGGATGCTTCTTCAATACGGCGTTTAAGTTCATCTTTTGTTTCCATTTCAGAGAGTTTCGTCGTGACAAGACCGAGAACGACAGTTTTATTTGCCGGAACATGTCGTAGCGGAGCAAAATCACCGGAGCGCTCATCGTCATATTCTAAGAAGTAGCCATCAATATTGATTTCGTTGAATAGCACTTCCGCGACAGGCTCATAACCGCCTTCAGCAACCCATGCACTACGGAAATTACCTCGGCAGAGATGCATCGTAACCCGCAAATCATCGGGGCGATTATCAACGACTTTATTGATGAGCTCGGCGTAAGCACGCGGCAGAGCATCCGGGTCCTGACCACGTTCACGCGCACCTTCACGCATTTTCGGGTCACAGAGATAAGCGAGATTGGTATCATCCATCTGGATATAGCGTGCGCCAGCATCATACAGGGATTGAATTTCTTCACGATAAACCCGTGCTAAATCTTCGAAAAACACATCCATATCAGGATAGGCGTTGATGTCGATTGCTTTACGACCACCCCGGAAATGCACCATCGTAGGCGACGGAATTGTGACTTTTGCTGTCTGATTAGTTTTCGATACCAGATAGTTGTAATCTGCTTTTTGAATGTCTTTATCGTGTTCCAATTTACCGGAGACACTCAGTTTTGGCGGCGAAAATTCGAGTGTTCCATCTTTGGTGCGGAATGAAACACTTGTCCCGCCTGTCACCGAAACGCCTTTGAGTTGTTCCAGAAAATCGACATGAAAATAGGTGCGGCGGAATTCGCCATCGGTTACACTTTTCAGACCAACATCCTGTTGCCCTTTAATCGCGGCTGCAATCGCTTCATCTTCGACTGCGCGGAGTTCTTCGGCACTGATGCTCTTGTCACCGAAGAATTTATCGCGTGCTTCCAGCAATTTCTTCGGACGCAACAGACTGCCAACGTGGCCTGCTCTAAATGGTGGATTAACTTTGTTAGTCATAAAAATACCTTTTCTATTTTGTGTTTATCAAAATTTATTTCAGGTGAGGGTAAGGCACACCTTACCCCTACATGCCATTTTACATTATTCAATATTTACAGGGGGTGATTTCACCTGAGATAGTACCCGGTTGATAAATTCATCGGATTGCCCTAAATAATTGGCTTCATCTCTCAACGAGTCCCAATCAATCTCAGCTTCAACCTGTTCCCTCGCAACATCGACCAGATGACGATTTTCTGCCAGAACGATAGGCACACAGGCTTTAATCAATTTTTTTGCTTCACTTCGCCCGATAATCGGTGCGAGTGCTAAATCAATCGCTTCGGCAAGCATCAAACCATTCGATGCTTCGACATTGGCTTGCATCTGCTCAACGTTGACAACAAGATTTTCACTCAGGAACAAAGCCTTTTTGAGTGCTGTCATTGTTAGATGCAACATCTGCGGAAGTGTGTTCCACTCCATTTGCCAGCTACCCGTTGCCCGTTCATGTTCTTGAATCATCGCCTGGTGCATTGTTGATAGTAAATTCGCATTTTGACGTGCCGCCGCAATGATAATTTCACTGATTATCGGATTACGTTTCTGTGGCATCGTGCTACTGCCACCGCGTGATGGGTCATCTGATTCCATGAGTTCTGCAATTTCGCTCTGCGCCATCAGAATAATATCCTGCGCCATTTTCGCGAGACTGCCTGTTACCAGCGACAGCCATCCAGAAAATTCTGCCAGATTATCGCGTTGTGTATGCCATGACGTTGCCGGAAGTCCTAATTCTAATTCTTCCGCCAATCGTTCAGCTACTTTCAGACCATCATCACCTAAAGATGCCAGTGTTCCGACAGCCCCACCAAATTGCAAAACCAACAAACGCGGTTTGAGTTCTTCCAGGCGTTTTTGATGACGGATTAAGGGTGCAAGCCATTGAGCCACTTTGAAACCAAATGTAATCGGTAAAGCCTGTTGTGAATGTGTCCGACCCGCCATGATGGTCTGGCGATGTGTATCTGCGAGTGTTGCCAGTTGCTGTACCAGAGTATGTAGCCTATCTTCGAGTTTTCCGACGAGCTCTTTTAGTTGCATCACCAGAACTGTATCCAGCACATCCTGCGAGGTTACACCCCAATGCAAATATGAACCGTATTCTGCTCCAATTGCTTCGCGTAGTTGAGCAGTTAGCAAGACAGTCGGGATACTTGAAAGCTCCATGCTTTTGTAAAGGGATTTCTTGAAATGATCGGTACGGGCAAACCTCATTTGTTGTAATACTCGCTCAATGTGGTTAGCCATTGCTTCCGGTATAATTCCTAATTCAGCCTGTACATGCGCCAGCAACGCCTCAAACTCAAGCGTGTGTTTAATAAACACAACATCATAGAATTCTCTCTCTACATCATCATCGGTGAATATGGACGTCAGCAAGGGCATCAGAATCACACACCTTCAATCACGATGAACTGTGCTTCGGCGGCATCTTTACGAACCGCTTTTGCCGCCTGATACTCCGGCGAGTTGTACCAGGCTTTTGCTACTTCAACCGATTCAAATTCCAGTAACACAACACGCTGAGTCTCTTCATCACCTTCGAGGGTGGTTACTTCGCCACCCCGCGCAATGAACTTGCCACCATATTTTTCTATCGAGGGCGGAGTCAGTTTTGTGTATTCTTTGTAAGCATCCATATCGGTCACGTTTACACGGACAACAACATAAGCTGGCATTACTTATCCTTAAGGTTCAAAGAATGCGGTTTCGTTATCACCCTGCATTGAAATGTTCATGCAGTAGGTTACTAAATCGCCTTTATCTTCACGCAATGCAATCAAGGTATGGCGACGTTCTTCCGGCACGAGATTGAGAATCGGGTCGTCTGCATTGGCTTCTTCTTCATCGGAGAAATACAGGCGCGTATAAGCGTGAATCAGCATCCCGCGAGCAAATATCCGCACATTGACATGCGGGGCTTGCTGTTTTTCATCGTCATAAGCGACAATTCCCGGTTTTACGGTTTTGAAGGTGTAGATACCATTGCTATCAGTCGGAACACGTCCGAACCCGGCAAAATTTGTATCCGCTTCCGCTTGATTCGGGTCTTCAGGATGGTTGTAGATGCCGTTTGTATCGGCTTGCCAGATTTCAATCATCGCATCAGGAATTACTTCACCTTCGCCATCCGTCACCTGACCTTTCAGCAGGATACGGTCGCCCTGTGTTTCATCTGTCACAAGAATATTCTGACCCGGTGTATCTGTTAGCGCATAATGGAAAAAAGGACCTACTGTCTGACTAGGTGTTTGTTTGAGTTTCATTTTTAAGACTCCTTCGTTTCAAAGGGGGTCATTTTGCTCCCATTGAGAATAATATTGAAGCGATACCCGAGTGCCCAAACAGGGGTCGTGACATCATGATCATAGCCAGCAATTAAGCGTTTGCGTCCGTTTTCATCGGGGATACCCTGCATAATCGGGTCAAGTTCATGCAGCGGGTCACCCGGGAAATACATCTGTGTGACAAGCCGTGAAATGAATGCTGTTCCAAAAACAGAAAAATGAATATGAGCGGGTCGCCAGGCATTTTCATGATTGCGCCAGGGATACGCTCCGGGTTTAATAGTGGTAAAGCGATATTCACCTTTTTCATTGGTCAATACACGCCCTGCCCCTTTGAAATTGGGGTCAAGTGGTGCGTCGTGCTGGTCACGTTTATGGACGTAACGTCCGGTAGCGTTCGCCTGCCAGATTTCTACCAGCGCATTCGGTACAGGGGCATTATTCTCATCTAATACCTGTCCGGTAACGATAATGCGTTCGCCGATAGGTTCACCATTCACGACAGCATTTTTCGTGAGGTCATCATCCAAATCCTGAATATCATCATGACCGTACACAGGGGCAGTCAATTCTGATAGGGTATGTGGCATTGGAATCAATGGTTTTTGCGGCGCACGTAACACCGTCGATTTATAACCCGGGTGCAGATGTGGTGGATGTTGACTTCTATCCAGCGATGTTACGTATTTTGGTATGGTGGTCATCAGTCTTCCTCCGAATTGAGATTAATACCAATTTCTTCATAAACTTTTTTAGCAATCCCGATAGCGGTATTGGCAGCCGGAACGCCAGCATATATCGCGACGGTTTGCAGCACTTCTTTAATTTGTTCGGGTGTGACACCTGTATTTTGCGTCGCTCTCAGGTGCATGGCGAGTTCATGTTCTTTCCCGAGTGCTGCCAGCAGGGCAATCACTATCATGTGACGTTCTTGTCGCGTAATATCTTCGCCCGTCCAGACTGTTCCCCACGCCATTTCGGTAATCATCCGCTGGAAATCCATATCGAACGGGGTTTTATTTTTCTCTGCCCGGTCTACATGAGCATCACCGAGAACTTCCCGGCGAACTTTCATCCCTGCCTCGTATTTTTCATCTGACATCTAAAGAACTTCCTTTAAAAATGTGTTGATAGCATTCGCTGTCGCTGCCGGATTTTCAACACAGGGCAAGTGTCCCGCATTTTCAATTTCGATATAACGGGAATCCGGGATAATATCAGTCAATCCACTGACTAAAGATGGTGGTGTCGATTGGTCTTCTGCCCCGCATAAAATCAGCGTCGGGCAGGAAATCGTCTTTGCAGATTCCGTTAAATCGGCATCGCGAATCGCTTCGCATGTTCCGGTATAGCCCTCGACAGGCATCCGAGTCAGCATGTTATGATATCCCTGAACTTTCCATTTGCGTGTTTTTAGAAACAGGCGACCAAACCAGCGTTCCAGAATCGCATCCCCTAAATATGACATACCATGTTCACGCAATGTATTGATACGCTCATCCCACATACTCTCTGTGCCGATTTTCGGGAAGGTATCCGCTACAATCAGGCTTTTAACATATCGGGGATATTGTGCAGCATATGACATTGCAATCATCCCACCCACAGAAATCCCGATGAGCGTCACCTCATCATCCGTGTCATATCCCTGGATGAGTACATGCAAATCATCAACATGATCCTGAATAGTGTAAGGTGCGGCGGGACAATCAGATAAGCCATGTCCTCGCAAATCATAACGAATAAGATCATAGTCAGAAAATTCCGGCACAACATCGTCCCAGATACGATAATCACTCCCCAGCGAATTCACAAATATCAGTGTATGTCCCTGCAAATTGCCCTCACGATGGGCATACAGGGTGATGTTGTCTTTGCCCAAAATAAAAGCCATGCTTACGCTTTCGCCTCCGTTTGAAGTTGAATAATACCCGGCACTTCATTTCGCATAGCAGCATGAAGAAAACAGGTTTGTTCACTCATGCTGAGGAGTGTTTGTGCTTCTCCGGCTGGCTCATCCATCTCAACAAAAAGATGTGTGTCTACAGGATGAGCAATTGCATCATCATTTTCGATAGTGAAGGCGTTATCCTGCACAATACGATAGGCATTCAATTTTTGTTTGGTGATTGTGGCGTAGCGCCCGACCTGAGTCATGAAGCAGAATCCAACTCCGGCAGATAAATATGCCAGTGAGGGCGGCGCTATTTCGCCATTCTGATAATCACACAAAAAGCGGAATGTGCTACCAATTGGCTTGAAAAGTTGCACATCACATTGCAATAGACCATCGTCGCGGACTGTTACGATACCACGAACGTGAAGCGTGCGTTTTTGTTCACTCTTGAGGCTACTCCCCGCGCCACCTTCGACCTCAAACAATGTTTCAGCCGACTTTAATTTTGTGATAATGTCATCGCGTGGATTGTCATCCTGTGGAATTGCGTCTGCAAAACGTTCGGTTGGGTCGGTTTTATGCTCTTGAGCGCTGTTAACACCTGTCACATCAAGGGGTTCTCCATTAAGTGTCAGGGAAAAAACGTTATTCAACACCTTTGTATTGTAAGCCTGTGCCGGAGACGACATGCTTGCTTTATCTAGCAATTTTTGAATTTCAGCATCATCTGCCGTTGATTGAATAGTGAGTACCAATTCTGCGGGCAATGCACCACCGATCATATCACCACGCAGAGCAGAGCCATTCATCGTGTAAAAATTGTCCTGCACAAGCTCCAGTTGATTAACCTGAATATTGGATGCCTTCGCCAGCTTCAAAATTTCTTCAACAAAAGAAAATGCCATTCCTGCCGTATAAAAGGCGAGAGGGAAAGGCGCTAAGTCAGTCCCATTGAGATAAGGACCTTCATCAGACACCATGCGCCAGACTGTCTTTGTCGGTCTGTAAGAGACAAGCGCTTCTTTCTGCATTCCTTCCAGTGCCCGAACTTCTGTCCGCAGGGTCAATCCATCTGCTAAGAGCCAGTCCGCATCGCGAACCGCTTTGTAAACAATTGGATAGTTGAGACTTTCTATTGAAGGCATGGTTGTCCTCAATCTTTGATTAGTTAAGAAAAATCTTCAAACGGTAAACCGATGTAATTCTCTGCAATTACGGTCTGTCCTGCTTGCGACCCCGTCATATAATCAAGTTCCGCAACCTGTAAACGATTTGAAATCGGGTCATCATCGAATTTGTGCAAAACAGAGGTGAACCACCAGGAAAAACGAATCGCTTTCCACACACGTCTCAGTGCGACCTGCGAATATCTATCCAGTAAATCTGTGCGGTTTTCTCTGTAAAAAGCAATGAAGGCACGTGATAAATAGAAAACATCGGAGGCAGCCAGGTTAAGCCCCTTTGCACCTGTTGGAGGAACGATATGAGCGGCATCACCGGCTAGAAACAGATTCCCGAAACGCATCGGTTCTGCTACAAAACTACGCAGGGGAGCGATACTCATTTCGAGACGGGGACCCGTCACCATTTTTTCAGCGACATGCTCCGGTAAACGACAGCGTAATTCATCCCAGAAAGCGTCGTCCGTCCAATTTTCGACTTTGTCATCCAGGTCGCATTGCACATAATAGCGGCTGCGGGTGTGGGAACGCATACTGCATAGTGCGAATCCGCGTTCATGATTGGCGTAGATAAGTTCCTCATCAACAGGCGGCACATCCGATAGAATTCCCAGCCAGCCAAAAGGATAAATTTTTTCGTAGGTTTTGATTTTTTCTCCGGCGCTTTTACGCGAAACGCCATGATAACCATCACATCCCGCCACAAAATCGCAAACGAGTTCTTTTTGTTCGCCATCATGCTGATAGATGATGCGGGGTTTGCCATCTACAAAATCTTCTACTGCGATTGCTTCTGCGCTGTATTCAATTTTGCCACCCGCTTTCAGATGAGCGGCAATCAAGTCTTCTGTGACTTTGGTTTGCCCGTAAATCATCACGCCGTGTCCGGTATGTCCTTCCATATCGACACGTTCCATGCGCCCACTGAAAGCAAGCGAAAACCCATCATGCGGGATGCCTTCTTTATCCATGCGCTCATGCAAACCAGCATCACGGAGCATTTGCACCGTACCCTGTTCGAGTACACCAGCCCTGATACGACCTTCCACATGTTCACGGGTTTGACGCTCCAGAATGACAGAATCGATGCCCTGTAAATGGAGTATCCTTGCCAGCAAAAGTCCCGCCGGACCCGATCCAATAATACCAACCTGCGTTCTCATCAACCTATTTCCATGAAATCTAATTAATCAATTTAGTATCTGCGTGTAAGGGCGCAACATGTTGCGCCCCTACGATAAGGCTTCTATAAAGTTTGCTGCGGTTTTTTCGCGTACTACTTCTAAAGTTGTACCGGGCATCAATTCACATAAGGTCAATTGACCATTATCGAAAGTAAAAACCGCTAAATCAGTGATAATCATGTCAACAGCTTTCATTGCAGTGAGTGGTAAGGTGCATTCCGGTACTATTTTCGATGAACCATCGCGATTGGTATGAGTCATCGTGATAATGAGACGCTGTGCGCCCGATGCTAAATCCATTGCGCCACCGACACCGAGTAATGGTTTGCCGGGTACAGCCCAGTTCGCTAAATTAGCCGATTCATCAACCTGCAAACCACCCATAATTGCAACATCAATGTGCCCGCCACGAATCATCGCAAAAGAATCAGCACTGTCAAAATAGCTACTTCCCGGTAATGCTGTCACAGGAATTTTCCCCGCATTGACAGGATAATCCATCGCACCGCCTTTTTCCGGTTCGGGACCTACACCTAGCATACCGTTTTCCGTATGAAGGATGATGCCATGTTCCGGTGTGATTAAATCTGCAACCAGTGTCGGAATCCCGATACCAAGATTCACAACATCCCCGTTTTTAAGTTCCTGTAACGCCCGTTGCGCCATGTTCATACGACGCTCACTGACTTTTTTAGCGCTACTTTCGACGGAAGCTGATGAGCCTAAATCTTCTAAGGTGGTATGCGCCTGAACCAGATAATCGACATAATTACCTGTAGTATGAATATGATCGGGGTCTAATTCCCCGACAGGCACGATATGCTCAACTTCTGCCACGACAATATCGGCGGCTGTTGCCATCGCTTTATTGAAATTTTGCTCTGTCATGCGATAGGTCAGATTTCCGGCAGTATCGGCTTTCCATGCCCGGATAAAGGCGACGTTGGCGCGTAATCCCGGTACAAACACGAACGATTGACCATCTATCTCACGGGTATCACTCTTCTCTGCAATGACAGTACCGTATGCCGTCGGGGTATAAAATCCACCGATACCTGCACCTCCCGCACGCATTGCCTCTGCTAGAGACCCCTGTGGAATCAGTTGCACTTCGATAGCCCCGGATTGTGCGGCTTGAACAGCTTCGGGGTTACTGGTGAAAAATGAGCCGATTGCTTTTTTCAATTGACCATTTCGCAGTAATCGTCCGCCACCGAGACCGGGTTCACCGACGTTATTGCCGATATATGTGAGGTCTTTTGTGCTGGTTTCAGCAAGGGCATGGAGCAAATGTACCGGATTACCGGTCATGCCGAATCCGCCGCCCATGATGATGTCACCATCTTTGACCAGTGCAGCCGCTTCTTCTGCTGTAATCTGTGGTACGACTTTCATAAAAATACTCCTACCGCACCAGCTCGATTAAAGTTGCTTCACCCTGACCAACACCAACACAGAGGGCTGCCAGTCCATATTGCATGTCCTGACCTTCAGCCGCGAGACGGTGCATTGCATAGATAAGTGTTGTCAAAATGCGTGCGCCAGACATACCGAGAGGGTGACCTAGAGCAATTGCACCACCATGAATATTGGTAATATCTTCGCTGATACCGAGTTCATGTAACACTGCCAGTGATTGCACAGCAAAGGCTTCATTGAGTTCTACGAGGTCAATATCGTCAACGGATAATCCATTGCGTTCAAGTACTTTTTGTGTGGCACGAACAGGACCCAATCCCATCACACGCGGGTCAACGCCTGTTGCAGCCGAACCCATCCAGCGTGCTAATGGTTTGATACCAAGTTCGTCCGCTTTATCTGCTGACATAAGCACCAGCGCACATGCTCCATCATTCAAACCGGAGGCATTCCCGGCGGTAACAGTGCCGCCTTCACGGAAAACAGCGCGTAATTTACCTAATTTTTCCAGAGAGGTTGCGAGTTCGTAGCCATTTTCTGTTTTGCGATAAAAAGGATGCTCATCGGTATCAACAATGATGGGGTCGCCTTTGCGTTGCGGGATTTTGACAGGCATGATTTCTTTATCAAACCAGCCATTATTAATTGCATCAATTGCTTTTTGCTGACTGTTCAATGCGAAGCGATCTTGCTCTTCGCGGGTTATGCCGCCACCTTCGATTTGTCCGGCGCAACTCATCTCATAAATATTTTCGGCAGTCTCGCCCATTGCTTCCAGAGGGAACATTGCTTCCATTTTGGGATTGGGGAAACGCCAGCCGAATGTGGTGTCGTAGCCTGTGATATTGCCCGACGGACCAAAGCCAACGCTATTTTTGGGGAATGAATAGGGTGCACGGGTCATACTTTCGACCCCGCCTGCAACGTACACATCCCCTTCACTTGCTTTAATTGCCCGTGCTGCTTGATTGACCGCATTCAGTCCACTGGCACACAGTCGATTGAGGGTAACACCACCGATTGTTTCCGGTAAACCTGCCAGCAGCAATGCCATCCTTGCAATGTTGCGGTTGTCTTCTCCCGCTTGATTTGTACATCCCATGTAGACTTCTTCAATGGATTCAGGTGCAACACCCGCACGCTCTACTGCTTCTTTGATAACCATCGCCGCCATATCATCAGGACGCACATCTGAGAGTGCCCCGCGAATTTTTCCTACAGGTGTGCGTACAGCACTGACAATTACTACTTCAGTCATGATGGTCTAATTTCCTTTTGGTTGACAATACCGTGATTGAATGTGAATGACACTGTGACTGGTCTGCGAGTTCGGGGGAAAGGGTTTTTGTTGTGCTTTTTAGTACGTGGAAATTTGTACATAATTTTCTAGCCTGGAAATAAAATTTATTAATTGGTTACCCGTATAAGATACTTTCAATGTATTGTATTAGAAATACTGTATATTGGATACAATAACAGATATGATGAATATGTCAAGTAATCAGACTAGAAAAAGTGTAGCGATTATGAAATATTCATAATATGTACGCGAAATAAACACTTGAGATTAGACTGACAGTAACTGCTTGTCCGAATCAGGTACAATAACTTGAACTCAGTCGTTAGGAAAAACAATGTCTTCAAATTGGTTTCAAATTGACAGCAATAGTATGAAAACACGTCAGGAATTAGTCACGGATGCGATGCGACTTGCAATTTTGCATGGACGCTTTCGTCCTGGAGATCGTATTGACCAGAATACGATAGCCGGAGAACTGGGGGTCAGTCGCAGTCCGGTTCGTGAAGCCATTCGTGTTTTAACGACCGAGGACTTGCTAACACATTATCGACATCGTGGCACTATCGTTACCGAGCGCTCTGCCGACGAGTTAAAGGAGCTAGCTTTCATGAGGCAATTGCTGGAAGGCGCTGCTGCACGCCGGGCAGCTTCTGTTATCTCGGATGAGCGTTTGCAGCACTTGAAGGACATCATCAAGGATGGACGGTCATCCTCTGACCTTGAATACTTATTGTCTCTCAACAACAACTTCCATACCTACATTTACGAGTCCTTCGAGCAACCCTATCTGCTTCACGAAATTCAAATGTTTCGCAATAAGGTCGCCCCGTATAATCGCTTATATCTTGATTACGAAGGTCAGAAAAAAGCTGCCTGGGATGACCATGTAAAAATCTTTGAAGCCTGTTTAGAACGGGATGGTGATGGGGCAGAACGTGAAACCCGGAATCACATCCAACGGGTACTTGAAGTCATCCTGAATATGATGCCGGATATAGAGTAAATAGAACCTGTGCCACTTTGAGAAAAACTTGCCTGATAATTCTTAGATACTCAGGCGATCATTCTCTATCAGCCATGTAATCGCTTCACATACAGCTTCGATGGATGAGTATCGGGGCTCATACTGTATTAAACGCCGTGCTTTTTCGATGCCGGCATTCGGGCTATGTGCGATATGATCCCATGTTGCCTGTGCTTCTTGCTCTGAAACAGTTTCGCACCATTTGTCCCAGGGAGCAAAATCAATATTTGGCTCATGCCCGAACCAGCGATACATCGCTTCTGCATATCCACGTAAGTTCACTGCTGCTGGAGAGACTACATGGAAATTTTCACCGATGCTGCTATTCCAGTGTGTGATCGCTTTGAAAAATGATTGTGCGACATCCGAGGCATGAACATGATGCACGGTTTCCAGACCGAAATTAGGCAATACCAGTTTTTCGCCGCGTGCAATTTGTGCATAGACTTCCGGGTTAAAATGTCCGGCGGGGTTCAATGGAACATAACCGGGTCCCACAATATGACCGGGCATCAAGACTGTCGCAGGAAATTGATTGCGTCGTGCCTCATCCAGCAAATATGATTCGATTTTCTCTTTTTGAATGCCATAATCACCGAAGGGATAGCGGGGCAGGTCTTCCGTTGCGGGAACTACTGTACTATGCCCGTGTGCCCAGATTGTGCCACAATGCAGGAAGTGTGTAATTTTGCCGCGCAATGCCTCAACGATTTGTTTTGCACTGTCAAGCGTAAAGCAAATCAGGTCGATGACAATATCCGGTTCTAGTTGAGCGATTTGCTCTCCGAATGTCCCTTTTTCTTCCAGTTCTGTGCGATCCATAATGACAGATTGCACTTTTTCCCATGCTTTGTTTGGCAAATAGGGGTCGCTCTTGCCCCGTGTAACATTGATGACCTCATAACCATATTCAATCAGGGTAGGTACTAAATATGTCCCGATGTGTCCGCTACCACCGATGATAACAACCCGCATTGTAATCTCCTCTTATGCCTTGACTGCTGTATTCAGACGGTCTAATTGTTCGTCACCCAGTTCAAATTCTAAGGCAGCGATATTCTCTGACAATTGTTCCTCTGTGCTGGCTGCTATTAATGGCAATACCGACGGTGTAGATTGCATCATCCAGCATAACACGACCTGATTTGCTGTTGCGCCGAGTTCGCTTGCAACCTCATTCAGCACCTTGAGACGTTCTTGATTGTCGGGACTATCATAGCCTGCTGGAATAGGACGATCACTCCGGGTGTAAGCACCACCGAGCAAAGCAGAATAAGCGAGTAAGGTCATGTTTTTGTTCTCGCAATAATCCTGTAAATCATCATTTGCAACAACCTGCCGACCTGTATCCGCACCTGGACGAATCGGCAAATAGGTATGACGTTGCTGGACACAACAGAATTGTGCCAGATTATTGTTTTCACTGATGCCGCGTGCTTCTTCTAAACGCCATGCCATGTAATTGCTTGCGCCGATATAACGCACTTTTCCGGCTTGCACCAGACGGTTGAGCGCTTCCAGAGTTTCTTCAAGAGGCGTATCACTGTCATCCTTGTGGCAATAATAGAGATCAATCGTCTCTATGCCCATCCGCTTGAGGCTCTTGTTGCATTCTTCCTCAATCAATCCCGGCGCGAGGCTAATCGGAACATCCTGATAATCAAAACCGACTTTGGAGGCAATGAACAGATCATCTCGGTTACCCCGTTCTTTCATCCATTTTCCAAGCAGAGTTTCGCTCTCGCCACCTACAAAATCGTCAATCCATCGCACATAGATATTAGCCGTGTCGATGAATGTACCACCTGCACCGACATAGCCATCGAGAATGCGATAAGATGTTGCCTCATCATTTTTAGAGCCAAAATACATTGCACCCAGGCAGAGGCTACTGACCTCTACCCCGGTTTGTCCTAATTGTCTTGTCTGCATGTTATCCTTTCAAACCTGTCATCACGATACCCTGAATAAAGTAGCGTTGTGCAAAGAAAAACAGAATGATAACCGGAACTGTCATAGCAGTCGATGCCGCTAATTGCAAATCCCAGCTAATATCCATCTGACTGGTAAAAGATGCCAGCCCCATCGCGATGGTGTGATTACTGGTCGAACGCAAATAAGTAATGGGTCCGAGTAAATCATTCCAGGCATTTAAGAAGGCGAAAATCGCAACTGTAATCAATGCCGGTTTTGCCAGAGGCATCATGATACGCCAGTAAACTCCGAACTCGGTACACCCGTCCAGACGCGCCGCATCCGCAAGTTCTTCCGGGATTGTCCTGAAAAATTGCCTCAACAGGAAGATATTGAAAGCCCCGCCCCCGAAAAACATCGGTACAGTCAATGGATAGAAGGTGTCAATCCACCCTAATTTCGCGAAAATCATGAAATTCGGCACAATCAGAATCGCCTGTGGCAAGAACAATGTTGCCAGAACAACTCCGAACCAGAAATCACGCCCCGGAAAGCGAATCCGTGCAAAACCATATGCGACGAATGATGAGCTAAAAACAACTGCGAGGATATTAGAAATCACGATAATCATCGTATTTTTGAAATAGAGGTGGAAGGGCTTATAGGTCAATGCGTTGATGTAATTTTCCGGTTGAAAGGGGGCAGGTATCCATTCCGGCGGGTATGTGAAAATTTGATTCTGTGTTTTAAAGGAACTACTGACCAACCAGACAAATGGAATAATCATCAAGAATGCAAAGAAAAACAGTAATATCAGATTCACAATACGCCACAAAGTCGGCATAGATCGCGACACTTCAATATGATCGGGAACGTTAGTATTCGCTTGATTTGAAATAGCCATCGATCAACTCCTTTAATCACCCGGATTTTCATAGTAAACACGTGAACCCAGCAAGCGAAATACGATAAAAGACAGCGCCATCAGAATGATGAACAATACCCAGGATAAGACGGCTGCATATCCCATGCGCGTGCTCTGGAATGCTGTGCGATAGATATACAATACAAGGAATAAGGTCGAATTTTCAGGACCACCCCCCGTAATGAGATAAGCACGGACAAATTCCTGTGCTGCCCCTATAATCCCGATAACCAGATTGAAGAAAATAATCGGAGACATCAGTGGCAGGGTCACATGTCGCAATTTTGCCCATTGTCCTGCGCCATCAATTTCAGCCGCTTCGTAGTAAACTTCCGGGATTCCCTGCAATCCTGCCAGGAAGATAATCATCGGTCCCCCGACTGCCCAGACACTCATGATGACAAAGGAAGCCATCGCCCATCCGGGTTCTTGCAACCACGCAATCTTGGGTCCTCCCATTGCTCTGAGTGCCGCGTTGATCAATCCAAATTCGGTATTGAGTAACCATGCCCACAAAATTGCGCTGGCTACAAATGGCACGATTGTCGGCAGATAATAGATCGTGCGAAATATAGAAATCCCTTTGATTTTGGTATTGATGAGGGCTGCCAGAAAGAAGGCAAATATCAATCCCAGCGGGACAGAGGTTATCGTATAGATAAAGGTTGCTTTCAGGGATTTGTAAAACAGTTCATCATTGATGAGACGTTCGAAATTATCAAACCCGATGTAGCGCGGTGGGGTCAATAGATTCCAGCGATGCACGGTCAGCCATCCAGCAACCAGAGCAGGACCCAGAAACCATAAGATAAAGCCCAGAATAAAGGGCATGATGAAGATATAGCCCATGATTGTGCGGCGGGTTTTGAGGCTGAGATTGCTGTACCATTCAAATAACCCGCTAGCAGGTGAACGTTTCCGTTTAACAGTTGGGTTGGTCATAAGTATTCCATCCAGATTTAGACTACAGATGGTTATAAAGCCTCTAAAATTGAAAGCATTGCAGGAGCAAAATTACACACTCCTGCAATTCTAAAATTAACGGGACTCTATATTCAAATTTACACTGGAGCGACGATGTTCATCACCCGGACATTTTTGATTTACTGATAAGCACGCAAAACATCATTAGCTTCTGCAACGGCATCCGGGAAAACATCTGCCGCAGCATCGCCCGCAGCAAGTGCTTCGAATGCGGGAGCAATGTAGTCATTCTGTGCTTCAATCCAGCCATTGGGCAATTTCACAGCTTGACCATGTGCTGGCAGATAATCGGTTGCAAACTGGGAGTAATTATCAGGATGGATACCTTCCGTAATCCAGCCGGATAGACCTTCATCTGTCAACATAGCGGATTGGTTCGGAATCCACAGACCAATTTTTGCGAAATGTTCCTGATAGAACGGTGTTGCTAAGAAGCGAACCCATTCCCATGCTTCTTCTGGATGATCGGTTGTTGCCAGAACTGAATGGAAGTGCGCTTGCATCACAGAAGCCGGTTGTGCCATTTTCGGCAATGCCCCTGTACCCATACCGACCTGCATCAGTGAGGGATTCATCCACGATAGTGCCCATGAACCATCGACTGCCATTGCCAGACGACCTGTATCGACCATCTGTGTGTTGCTCATACCGAGGTCAGCCAGAGCAGCACTGCGTGGCGCAACATGATGGACATAAATCAAATCGGAGAGACGTTGTAATGCGTCAAGTGCTTCGGGGGAATCTAATCCACACAAACCATCATCGGTGAATAATTGTCCGCCGTTGGAGTAAACTGCTGCACCAATCGGCATCCACCACAGAGGCCAATCTACTGCAAATTGTTGAATATCATCGGAGTCAAAGCCTGCATCATCAGGATGGCGTCCTGATGAATCAAAGGTTAGTGCTTTACAGATGTCCACGAAAGTGTCCCAATCCCAGATTTGATCATCCTGGAATCCTGGAGGGTCGATACCTGCTTCCGCAAAGATGTCTGCATTGTAATAAATATGATGTGCAACCCATGTCGAACCGATACCATGCCAGCGTCCATCAGCGTCTGCACAACGCCATGCTTCCTGCGGCTGAATGAAATAATTTTCCTGACCGAGCAAAGGATCGTTTAAAATCAGGTCGGTGATGTCCAGAAGAGCGCCATTCGCACGGAATGTTTCATACTGGTCAGAGACGATAAATGCTGTGTCGGGGGCTGTTCCGGCTGCAATATCGGTCAGCAGGGTACGTGAGAATTCCCCTGCATCAGGAATATGACGCCATTCAACAGCAATGTTAGGATTTTCAGCCATGAATACTTCGATAGCTGCCTGTACACCTTCATCCTCAGCGACGCCACCCCAGCCACCGAAGCTGATCTGAGTGACATCCTGTGCTGCTGCACGCATCAAGAAGGGATTAATCCCGCTTGTCGCTGCCATTGCACCGGTCATGCCCATCATTTTTAAGAAATTTCTACGGGATAAGTTTTTCATGATATTACACTCCTCTAAAGTACTATTTTGATGAAAAATTATGCTTCACGAATCCAGACCCGCATTTCACCCGGTTCTCGATTCGCCCACAGATAATATGGAATAGCTTTAAACTTAAATGGTGTCCGGGTATGTTTCACAACAGCCTGTGGCTCGTACATCCCGCCCGACCATTCTTCCGGCTCAATACGAACGGCATCTCCTGTGATGACAGCGATACCACCGAACAAATCGCCTTCCATACCTGAATCCAGTTGGGAGTTAGCAGGAATAGCCACATTAGCTAAGTTCGCGCCGTTATCAACTTCTTCCAGGCAGTAGACGATAGGACCACGTTGTAATGCGATATGCCCGGCATCCTGACGAATTTGCGGATGAGGGACGATACGGTCTACAGGCATATCGAGGGTTAAAGTCACGGTGTCACCTGATTGCCATTCACGGCTTACGATGACATATCCGTTTTCCGGGGTGAGGGATTGTGCGTTGCCATTGACTGACAGACTGTATCCACGACACCATCCCGGAATACGTAGGGCAATTTCAAATTCAGTGGGATTTTCAACATCTACAGTCAGTTGAATTGCACCATCCCAGGGGTAATTGGTCGATTGGCTAAGCCCGACTGTTGCTCCCTTTAATTCAACCGACGTGCTATTGTCGTTGTACATGTGAACATAAACGCGCTCATCTGTTGTCGAGTAAAAATAACTACCAATGTTAGCGACAATGCGTGACAGGTTCGGCGGACAGCAGGGGCAGAAGAACCAGTCCTGACGACGATAATGCTTGTCAGAATTGACCCCGCTAAAATGTTCATGCGGATTGATAAACGGGTAGGATGTCAGAGGATTCGCGTAAAAGAACTGATCGCCTTCGTAAGAGACACCTGCTAAGACATTGTTGTAGAGTGCGCGTTCCATCACGTCGATATAACGTCCGTGTGGTTCAAGGTGGAACATACGATGCGCCCAGAATGCCAGGGAAATTCCCGCACAGGTTTCAGCATAAGCAGTCTCATTCGGTAAATCATAAGCGAATGTAAAGCCTTCGACAGAATGTGCCGGACCCAATCCACCTGTGATATACATCTGATGACTTGTTAAATCATTCCAGAGTAGACGGGATAGTTCTAGCAGTTCCTCATCTTCTGTCTCAAGTGCAACATCAGCAATCCCTGCATATAAATAACAGGCACGCACGGCATGTCCGGTAGCCTCTTCCTGTTCACGAATCGGTTTATGCGCCTGGCAATATTTATAAGATTGCGCCCAGAAATCTTCCGGTTTTTCGCCACGTTCAGCAGCTTCCTTATCAAAATAATGCGGGTCTTTACCACGTTCATCAATAAAGTATTTCGAGAGAGCGAGGTATTTGTCTTCCCCGGTTTCCCGGTAAAGTGTCGCCAGCGCCATTTCCAGTTCGGGATGCCCCGGATAACCGCGTTCTTTTCCCTCATCGGGACCAAATTTCTCATCAATCAGGTCGGCAAATCGGCTCAAGACCTTGAGTAGCTTGTCTTTGCCTGTTGCGCGTTTGTAAGCAACAGCACCTTCTATTAGATGCCCGGCGTTATACATTTCGTGCCAGTCACGCAGGTTAGCCCACTTGTTTTCCGGCTCAAGATTGCCAAAAAATGTATTCAGATAACCGTCATCTTCCTGGGCTGATTCAACCAGGTCGATGAGATCGTCTACCTGTTTTTCCAGTGCTTTATCGGGATGGGTATGCAGACTATAAGCGGCAGCCTCAACCCATTTTCCGGTATCTGAATCAAAAAACATATAAATGACACTGCGCCTGCCGGGTATTGTACGGTCAGGATTCATTTTCCAGGCATCAATACGTCCGGTCTCTTGCAATTTATTGTAGATAGCAGGAATTGTACGGTTTCGATTGGCAGATTGACGGTTTTCCCACAACCCGCCAGGAATCTGTACCTGGTCAAGATAGATAGGCTCTGGAAGCGATTTTTTGTCAAAAACCATAAATAGATGTCCTTTTTTAAAAACTTTATAACTTCACTGTAACAAAAATTCGATTTGTCCGATACACACCGGAGGAGTACAATATCAGGACAAATCCGACTTTGTAGGAGAACAAAACCGTGTTCGACGCCTTGCAAATTCATATTCCTTCTCCGGTTAAAGCACAAAATGCAGGTCTGTTTATCTCACGTGGAGACGCCATGCACCCCACCCGGATAATTAATTCTCATGAACTCATTTTTGTGATTCAGGGCTGTCTGGATTTCTGGGAAGAAGATACAAATTTTCATCTTGAAGAAGGTGATACACTGCACTTATTTCCGGGTCGCAAACACGGCAGTGCTAAAGTGATGCCCCCTGACCTCAAGTTTTACTGGATTCATTTTACGATTGATGAGCAGGAGGCAATGCCAGCAGGAGATGATGCGGATACACTCAACCCGGTGACAACCGTACCACAACAAACTGCCTTAAACCGACCTGCTGCCCTGGAACGCTTATTTCGCATGTTCATTAACGAGCAGGAAACCGGAACATTGCGCTCTATTTCGGCTAATTTGATAACGACATTGATGCTGATTGAGGTTGCACAACAGGCAAAAGGAACATCAGAAGATAATGACCTGAACACGGTGGCGACATGGGCACATAGCTACATACGCATGAATTTTGACCGTCCGATTACAGCGAGTAAAGTGGCAAAAGCTGTAGGTTATAATGTGGATTATCTGGGGCGCATTTACCGCCAAACCTACGACTGCACCCTGACAGAAGCGATTCATCGCCGCCGCATTCAGAAAGCCAGTAAATATTTGCTCAATAGTAATTTGAATATCAGCCAGATTGCATCCAACTGCGGTTTCAATGATCCTGATTACTTTCGTCGTATCTTCAAACGCTATATGAAAGTGAGCCCGGGAGAGTACCGTGATGAGAATGCACCTCTGCATGTGACGACACATTGAAACGGCAAAATATCTGCAACATTTCGATAGTTTTGAACGCTCATAAATTAGGCAAAATTGTTATGTATATGATATGGTAAGAACATTTGAAGAACGATTTTGTATTTAAAGAACCTGAATGGCACATGCGATGACGAATCCAACGAAAGTGAAAAAACCACCGACAATGCGGGATGTCGCTAAACTGGCAGGCGTCTCCCAACCGACTGTATCCCGCGTTTTGAATGAAAAAGATACGACGATCTCAATCAGCCCTGAAACACGCAAAAAAGTGATGGATGCTGTAGAAAAACTTGGCTATAGACCGAATATGCACGCCCGCAGTCTACGTACACAGGAAACCAAACTCATTGCTGTTTTGATTGCTGATATTACCAATAGCTTCTACCCCCATATCGCACGCTCAATCCAATCGGTAGCACGCGAAGAGGGCTTTGATGTCATGATTTTTAACAGTGACCATGTCTATGACAATGAAAAACTCTTCTGTGAATCCGTTGCACGCCGTGCAGTCGATGGCATCATTATGGTGCCGATTCACCTTACAGAACAAGACATGCGCGAACTTTACAAACAAACAGGTTCACCGATTGCAGTACTCGGTCAACATATAAATCATCCGCAAATTGATGTTGTCTACGCTGATGATGAAACAGCAATTTATAATGCTACCTGCTGGCTCATAAACGAATTGGGGCATCACCAACTCGGATTTATCGGTGTGCCGGATATTTTGCCACCAGGACCCCGTCGCCGTAGAGGATTCATGAAAGCCGTTGAGAAAGCAAATCTGGAAATACACCCCGATCATCTGATAGAGGGCGATTTTACCCTGGAAGGCGGGCGGGAAGTTGGCAAACAACTGGCAAAACTGGATTGTCTGCCAACAGCACTGGTGGTATCAAATGATGCAATGGCACTCGGTATTATCCTCGAATTACAGGAAGCCGGGATTCGTGTACCGGAAGATATTGCGATAGTTGGATACGATAATATTCCCGAAGCAACGATTATTCGTCCTTCGCTGACAACGATTGAGCAGAATTCGTCCCTGATAGGACATGAATTATCCCGCTTACTATTCGAGCGCATTTCCGACTCATCTCTTCCTGCACGCCGTGTTGAATTGCCGAATGATTTGATTATTCGTAATTCGACCTGATACATTTGACTCCGGCTGGCATTCTCACTAAAATACGGTCACTTGCATACGATTTCATCACGTATTCCTGATCTGACAAACCTAGTGATTAGGATACGATTTTATGATAAACCGCAGAGAATTCCTCAAACAGGCGCTGATAGCCATTGGTGCAGCCCTCGGCAGCCAACTGCCTGGAATTGGCTCGACTGTCCAAGCTCAGGGGACTGAAGCATTAGAGGTTTCGGGTGCAATTCTCACCGTACATGACCCTGTGATGATAAAACATGGTGAGTATTACTATCTCTATTGTACAGGTGGCGGTGTCCCTGTACGGCGCTCTACTGATATGTTAACCTGGCGCATTCCACGCGGGGCACTACCGTTTCCGTCCATGCCGGAAGAAGCATATGCCTATGTACCAGAAGCTACAGATTTATGGGCTCCCGATATTTCTTTTTACAATGATCGCTATCACCTGTATTATTCCATCTCGACTTTCGGCTCGAATCATTCTGCAATTGGATTAGCCACCAATCCCACACTTGACCCCGATGATGAAAATTTTGAATGGACAGATCATGGAATCGTCGTCCGTTCACAACGTTCTGATTTCTACAATGCAATTGATGCCAATCTCGTTCTGGATGAAGATGATATACCCTGGCTTGCATTCGGTAGTTTCTGGGGGGGGATTAAACTGGCTCGACTCGATTATGAAACAGGCAAAGTTCTGGAATTAGAAGATGGCGAAGAGCCTGAATTGCACTCGCTGGCGACCCGTGAAGTCAATAACCGTGCAGTGGAAGCGCCATTCATCATCTATCGTCATGGTTATTATTACCTGTTTGTATCATTTGATTCCTGCTGCCAGGGCATCAATAGTACCTACCATGTACGTGTCGGGCGCTCTGAATCTATCACAGGACCCTATGCTGACCGTGATGGTGTTCCTATGATGGACGGGGGCGGTACACAGGTCACATTCCCCGATAGTCGCTATCATGGACCCGGACACAATTCGATTTTTACTGAAGATGAGCAGGATTACATCGTCTATCATGCTTACGATGGTTTCCAGGGCGGAACATCAACTTTACGCATTGAACCGCTTGAATGGGACGATGAAGATTGGCCCCGGATTGTAGGCATCGAAGAACGGGACGAATAGAGCCTGACAATAGCTCCCACAATATGACTAAAGAACCTCAAAGCAGATGCCTGAAATGCGGTATCTGCTTTCATTTGTCATATTCAAACAATGATTAGATTCATACCTTGTGCAAAACTTTGAACTTTTCTGACGAATTCCTTGACAGATATTATTAAATGTGTTTTAATCCCGTCTATGAATACGTATACATGAAATCGTATGCACAATATTCATAATAATTCTATACAAAGTGAAAGTGGTTAAACCCACCTGAAAGAGGGGGTGTCTGGCTACTTGAACAACAATCTCGGATATTCTTTCCGGCATCGCAGACAACATTAAAAATTATGATTGATTGCAAGTAACTATTACATCCAGCCGTTGTCTTTTCCGATTTAAGGTAATTACTATTTTAGGAGACTCTCCATGATTAAACGCATTTCCCTCGTTGGCTTTTTTGCAGTACTTTTGTCTCTTGCGATGCTTTTATCGCTTGCTCCCGTAACCGCCCAGGATGATGCTGAACCAACACCAATCGTCGCTAGTTTCGGTGAAGGTGACATTAGCATTTCATTCTGGAACGGTTTGACCGGTTCTGATGGTGAAACACTTAACGCAATGCTCGCTGAATTTGTTGCAGAAAACCCCGATATCTCAGTCACAACTGAAATCGTAGACTGGAACACACTTTATACCAAATTGCAGGCTGCATTTGTAGCTGGCAACCCGCCTGATGTCTTCATGCTGCACGCTTCTGAAGTACCTCAATTCGGTAGCTTCGGCGTATTGCAAGACCTCAGTTCCTGGTATGTATCCGGTGGCGGCTGGTTCCCCGATGATGACGTTTCAGAAATCACCTATAGCGGTATGTTATACGAAGGTGTTCCTGTTGGCATTCCTCTCGACAATCATGGTCGTGGTCTGTGGGTAAGCTATGATGCGTTCGAAGCTGCTGGCGTTGATCCAATGATGGAACCACCAACAACCTATGAAGGTTGGGTTGAACTCTTCCAGATGCTGACACTCGATGCTAACGGCAACAACGCTCTCTCAGCAGATTTTGATGCTGAAAACGTTGTACAATGGGGTTACACAGTAGGCGAATGGCCCCGCGTTAACTTCCTGGCTGCTCTGGCACAACACGGTGGCACATTCTTAAGTGAAGACGGCACACAGGTTGCTTTCAATAGTGAAGCCGGTATTACTGCACTACAACAGGCTGTTGACCTCGTTTACACATATAACGTATCCCCACCTGCTGGCGGTTTCGATACCTGGAATGGTTTCGCCAATGGTTCAGTTGCTATTCTGCCAACAGGTACATGGTTCCGTAATTTCTCCGAGACCCTCGAAGTGAACTCGGGAGCATGGCCACAGGTACAATTCGGTGAACAACCGGGTACATGGTTTGGTGCTCATACATGGATGGTTCCGGCCGGCTTAGATGGTGAAAAACTCGAAGCTGTAGAAACACTCGTACAGTGGGTCAGCGAAAATCAGGTTGACTGGGCAGCTTCCGGTCAGGTTCCAGCTCGTTTGTCTGCACAGGCACAACTCGATGCTGAAAGCTACCCGACCAACATCCTCCTCGGTCAAACATTTACCGACTACGGTATTCTGGATCCCAGCAATGTGGCACTCCAGGAAATGTACGCTGCTCTTGATCCTGAACTCGATGCTGCACTCAATGGCTTGAAAACTGCTGAAGAAGCACTTAACGATGCTGCTGAACGTGTACAACAGATTCTCGATCGTCAATAAAAATTTCTTTCCTCACTGATGAGGCTTCACTCAGGGGTAGATCATTGTATCTACCCCTGACTCTAAAATGATATGAATTTCACGTCGTTTATCAAAATTTTCTAAAAATACTTCTTACAAGGAAAATTTTAATTAAAAGTAGAGGATAGATAAGCGTATGTCTCAGTCTCCCGAGATGCTTTCTAAGCCAAAGCGCCAGCGCGACTCTTTACCCATTACCCTGAGAATGCGCGAAACGATTGCGGCTTATATTTTTCTAGCACCTTTTTTGATATTCTTTTCAATCTTTGTTGTACGTGCTGTTATTCTTGCGGTACGAATGAGTTTCTATAATTGGAAGATTCTACCTCCAACACAGGATTTCATCTGGTTTCAAAATTATCAAGAATTATTCAATGATGATGTCTGGTGGACTGCATTACAGAATACGTTCATTTTCACCGGAATAACGGTGGTCGGAACAACAGTGGTAGCATTAATAGCTGCTCTGGCAGTAACGCAACCGATTAAAGGAAAAAGTTTTTTCCAGGTACTGCTCTATACTCCTTCCCTATTTTCAGTAGGCGCGGTTGGTCTCATCTGGGTATGGTTGCTCAATAACCAGTTCGGTGTAATCAATTATCTTCTGAACTTTATCGGTTTAGGTCCTTACAACTGGCTCGGAGACCCGAATCTAGTACTTCCTGCCCTGAGTTTCACCACAATCTGGTGGGGATTCGGCTTCCCCATGCTCATATTCATAGCAGGTTTACAGGGGATACCGGATCAACTCTATGAAGCTGCCCGCATTGATGGAGCAAATGGCTCTCAGATTTTCTGGAATATTACATTGCCCTTGTTACGCCCGACAATTCTCTTTGTCACTGTAACTGGCGTGATTTCTCATTTCCAGGTCTACGGACAACCATTCATTATGACAGCGGGAGGACCCGGTCGCTCATCTTACACGGTGATTTTCTATCTATACCAGGTCGCATGGACATCTTTCCGCATGGGTTATGGTGCGGCGGTTGCGGTTGCTATCGCTTTGATTATGGCGGTCATGACCATTGTTCAGTTTTTGTTCTTTAGCGAACGCGTTGAATTCTAAGGGAGTGAATTACCATGAAATCATCATCTTCCAGTCGATTCTGGTCATATGTTGTTCTTGCAGTACTCAGTGTATTTGTTCTCTTTCCGATGTCGATTGCTGTATCACAGTCCTTTATGACCAATGCGGAAGTCAACGATTGGCCGCCGAAGCTCATTCCCGACAACCCGACTCTCGAAGCTTTTAATCGTGTTGTAACCCAGGATGATATGCGGCTTGACCTCTGGTTACGGAATAGCCTCATAGCGGCAACCGGATACACATTAGCTGTACTTGTACTCTGTGCCCCTGCTGCCTATGCCTTTGCCCGTTTACGGTTTCCGGGTAACAAATTCATCTTCGGATTTTTGCTGGTCACAATTATGATTCCGCCGCAGATTACACTGATTCCAAACTATCTGTTGATGCGTGATTTAGGCTGGCTGGACACCTTTTATGCGCTCATATTTCCGGGGGCAGCGAATGTTTTCGGGGTCTTCCTGTTAAGACAATTCTTCCAGTCTATTCCTAAAGAACTGGAAGAAGCAGCAGTTCTGGATGGCGCAGGATATTTCCAGCGATTCTGGCATGTGGTTCTGCCACTATCGACCAATGCACTGGTTGCTCTGGCAATCTTCGTATTTCTCGGTCACTACAATGATTTGTTCTGGCCTTTCATTGTCACAAATACCTTGCAGACCCGTACCCTGCCTGTTGGACTCGCAATATTGAATTCGTCTTATGCCGGACAATTCCGCCCGACTGTATTAGCAGGCGCAGTTCTGTCTTCTGTGCCGATTCTGATTGTGTATATCATTTTCAGTCGTCGTATTACACAGGGCGTTATGGTGACAGGCGGTCTGGCAGGACGTTAATTAGCAAGATTTATGCGAAAATAATATAGATCACCCTGAATCAGGTGCATTTTCATCTGGTGATGGGTGAGCTTTTCCGCAAAATTTTATAAAACAGCTTATTGAGAAGGAAAACACGATGACAGATACGACAGCTAAGGCTGATATTTATATCGACAACAACCGCAAAATCAGTCAGATTTCACCACTTCTGTTCAGCGGTTTTGCCGAACACATGGGGCGTTGCGTCTATGAGGGGATTTATGACCCGAAATCACCGCACGCCGATGAAAATGGTTTACGCAAAGATGTATTGGAAGCACTGTGTGAAGTCAATTACCGGGCGATTCGTTATCCCGGCGGCAATTTCCTGAGTGGCTATCGCTGGGAAGATGGCGTCGGACCCAAAGATCAACGTCCTGTCCGCCGCGACCTTGCATGGAAATCAATTGAAACCAATCAGTTTGGCACAAATGAATTCATGGATTTTTGCAAGAAGATTGGTGCTGACCCGATGATGGGCGTTAATATGGGGACAGGCACAATTCAGGATGCGTCCAATCTGGTCGAATATTGTAATGCGCCCGCCGGAACAAAATACGGTGATTTACGGGGAGAGCATGGTTACAAAGACCCGCACAATGTCAAATACTGGTGTGTAGGCAATGAGATGGATGGACCCTGGCAAATCGGACATCTTGATGCAGTTGAATATGGCAAGAAAGCCCGCGAAGCAGCAAAGATGATGCGCTTGCAAGACGAATCTATTGAACTGGTACTCTGTGGTTCATCAAACACCGAAATGCCAACTTACCCTGAATGGGATAAAACGGCTTTAGAATTGTGCTGGGACAAGGTTGATTATCATTCAATGCACTATTATGCGATGAACTATGAAGATGATACCCCGAGTTACCTCGCTTATAGTGCTGAATTCGAATATTTTGTAGATACTCTCTCCGGTGTTCTTCGTTATGTGAAGGCGAAAAATCGCTCAAAACATGATGTGTACCTCTCATGGGATGAATGGAATGTCTGGTACAAAGATAGAAGCGGCGATGGTAACTGGACAGAAGCACCCCACATCAGTGAAGAAGTCTATAACCTGGAAGATGCGCTGGTTGTTGCTCAATGGTTGAATGTATTCCTGCGTAAATCCGATGTGATCAAAATTGCCGCGCTGGCTCAGATTGTTAATGTGATTTCGCCAATGACAACGACTACGGATGGTCTGCTGAAACACACGACACACTATCCACTTATGCTGTTTAGCAATCTGGCATCAGGCGATGCGCTGGATGTGGCAGTTAAGTGTCCTCGATACGAAACAAAAGCATACGGCGATATGCCGATCTTAGATGTTTCCTCTTCTTATAATGAAGAGACAGGCAAACATGCTGTATTCATCGTCAACCGCAATCAGACAGAAAGTGTCCCGGTTGATTTGCACTGGCAGGATATGAAACCACAATCAGTGGATGCTGCTTATCAAATGTCCGGTACAGACCCCAAAGCATTCAACACTTTTGAGAACCCGGATAATATCACGACGGTCAATATCTCAGCGCCGGATGTGAAGGATGGTCAGGTGTCAATGGTACTGCCCCCGCTATCGTTCACTGTTCTGGATATGTCAATCTAAGCAAAGTTAATTCTAAGGGGACACAACCCGTTCCCCTTTTTAGGAGTATCTCCTATGCAGCAAAGTGCTTATTTGAAACGCCTCTTCCTTAGTATAGTCATATTGTCGCTGATGTTTGTGGTTGTACAGGCACAATCAGACGAAGGTGAACCGGGGCAAATGACCAATCAATTGAATCCCTACGGCGGAGCAGACCCCTGGATTCAATACTACGATGGCTACTATTACCTGGCTACAACAACCTGGCGTTCAGAGTTAATCATGTCCCGTTCTGAAACTCTCGCAGGATTGAAAACTGCAACCCCTGTTCAAATTTATGCGGAAACAGACCCGTCACGCTGTTGCAATATGTGGGCGCCCGAATTTTATTTGCTGGAAGGTGAAGACGGTAATCTACACTGGTATTACTATTACAGTGCAGGAACATCAGGCACACTCGATAATCAGCGCACCCATGTCATCGAAAGCGAAGGCACTGACCCGATGGGCCCGTATCATTACAAAGGGCGTATCTTCGACCCTGTTAATGATGTCTGGATGATTGATGGCAGTATCTTAGAACTTGAAGACGAATTGTATTTTCTCTTTTCGTCGTGGGTGGGTGCATATCAAAGTGTCTTTATCGCCCCGATGAGCAATCCCTGGACAATCAGTGGCGCACGGGTTTTACTGAGTCAGCCAACATATGATTGGGAACAATCGGGCGCAAATGTCAATGAAGCTCCGGTCGCGCTCTATCATGATGATGATGTCTTCATCATTTTCTCTGCGAGTTCCTGTTCGACACCGGACTACAAACTCGGGATATTGACTTATAATGGTGGCGATCCGCTCAGCCCGACATCATGGGATAAAAGCCCTGATCCTGTATTCCAGCGTTCGGATGAAAATGGCGTTTTCGGACCAGCGCATAACGGATTTTTCACCTCACCCGATGGTACAGAAAATTGGATTGTCTATCACGCGAATGATAGTACATCGGGCGGCTGTGATGATGGTCGTACTACCCGTGTTCAGCAATTTACATGGAATGAAGATGGCACACCGGATTTTGGTGAACCGATTTCGCCGGGTATTGTCATTAGTGCGCCATCAGGAGACAATGGCATTGACCCGCTTCCGACATTTGATGAACTTATTCTGTCGCGTTTCCGTTCAATGACTTATGACACTGGCTATCTCCGTCACCTGGATGCTGTTGCACGGGTGGATGTTGACCCCTCCCCTATCGGAGATTCACAATTCTGGGTTTTCGAGGGATTAGCTGATCCGGCGGGAGTGTCTCTGCGTTCTATCAATTTGCCGGGATATTTCCTGCGGCATGAGAACAATGCAATAATCTTTGCACCCTATGACGGCACAGATGAATTTGCTGCATCAGCAACCTGGTATATCCGTGAAGGTCTGGCTGACCCTGACTGGATTTCATTTGAATCCTACAATCAACCCGGATTTTTCATCGGACAACGTTTCGGTGTGATGGCACTTGTCGAAAATAATGACGCGCTGACCGATACCATGCGAGAAGATGCAACCTTCCTGGAAGAACGATAGCCATTTTTACCTGGATGTTTTGTTTGGCGTTACAATTTGTGCGACATAATAATTGGCTAAGCAAAACAACATCTATTAAAAGGAAAGGCTTATGAATAAAGACGAAATAAAGCAAGCGATTGAAAGTGGACAGACTGCCCTGGGGATTGAATTTGGCTCAACCCGTATCAAGGCGGTATTAATCGGTGAAGATTACACCTCGATAGCTTCCGGGAGCTATGAATGGGAAAATCGCTTCGAAAACGGCTTCTGGACATATCACGAAGATGAAATCTGGACGGGCTTACAGGCTTGCTACACTGCCCTCCGTAAACAGGTGGAAAAAGATTACGATACCACACTTGCAACAATCGGCTCAATCGGTTTCAGTGGCATGATGCACGGCTACATGCCATTTGATGATGCTGGTAACTTGCTTGTCCCCTTCCGTACATGGCGTAACACCACAACCGGACAGGCAGCAGAATCCCTCACAGAATTGTTCCAGTTTAATATTCCACTTCGCTGGAGCATCGCCCATCTCTATCAAGCGATTCTGAATCAAGAAGATCATATCGACAAAATCAGTCACCTGACCACATTAGCCGGGTATGTTCACTGGAAGCTGACAGGTAAAAAAGTGATGGGTGTCGGGGAAGCATCCGGTATGTTCCCGATAGACAGCGAAAACGTTGATTTCGATGCTAATAGAGTTGCACAATTCAATGAACGCCTCAAAGAGTCCAATATTTCATGGACACTGGATGACATTCTACCGGAAGTCCTGAATGCTGGTGATGCAGCCGGAACACTCACCGCAGAAGGTGCAAAATTACTGGATTCATCCGGCACACTGCAAGCAGGGATTCCACTTTGTCCGCCGGAAGGTGATGCTGGCACAGGTATGGTTGCAACCAATGCTGTTGCCGAACGCACAGGCAATGTCTCTGCCGGAACATCAGTCTTTGCAATGATTGTCTTAGAAAAAGCACTCTCCCGACTGCATGTTGAAATCGACATGGTGACAACTCCGTCCGGTAGTCCGGTAGCGATGGTACACACCAATACCTGCACATCTGATCTCAATGCCTGGGTGGGGCTTTTCGGAGAATTCACAGAAGCCCTCGGACTTGATGTCGACCAATCAACATTATTTGAAACCTTGTATAAGCAAGCACTCAAAGCAGATGCTGATGGGGGTGGATTGCTGGCATATAACTATATCGCAGGTGAACCGATAACCGAATTTGACGAAGGTCGCCCGCTATTTGCCCGTTCAACGGGAAGTCAGTTCAATCTGGCAAATTTCATGCGAACCCATCTGTTTGCCTCGGTCGGCACTCTAAAAATCGGCATGGATATTCTTTTTGATGAAGAAAAAGTCGAAATTGATCAGATTCTCGGTCATGGCGGTTTCTTCAAAACACCGGAAGTCGGTCAACGGATGATGGCTGCCGCGTTGGGTGTGCCTGTTTCTGTGATGGAGACTGCCGGAGAAGGCGGCGCATGGGGAATTGCTCTACTTGCCTATTTCATGATGACAAAATCAGATGATGAGACACTGGCAACTTTTCTCTCCGACAAGGTATTCGCCAATGAAAACAGCTTGACCATTAATCCCGATCCGCAGGATATTGAGGGTTTTGCAGCGTTCATGGAGCGTTATAAAGCCGGATTGAAAATCGAACGGGCAGCAGTCGAGGCATTGGATTAATAAACTCAATACCCTCACCCTAAATCCCTCTCCTTGAGGGAGAGGGACTTTCAAGAGCGTTTTTGCTCCCCCTTCTGCACTGCTGCGCCAGCCCGCGAAGCGTGGGAGAAGGGGGTCGGGGGGATGAGGGTTAACAAAGAATCGTATTCACTGGAGCAAAACAAAAAATGCTAGAGAAATTACGCAAAGAAGTTTGTGATTTACATGCAAAATTACCGGAAAATAATCTCGTTGCCTGGACAAGCGGCAATATCAGTGGACGCGACCCTGAAACAGGGCTGGTTGTCATTAAACCGAGTGGCGTTAAGTTCGAAGATTTGACACCGGAAAAAATGGTTGTCGTCAATGTGGATGGTGAGATTATCGAAGGCGATTACAAAGCCTCATCGGATACAGCCTCCCATTGTTACATCTACCGTCATATACCCGATGTGATGGGGATTGTGCATACTCATTCCCGTTATGCGACAGCCTTCGCAGTTGTCGGTAAAGAGATTCCTTGCCTGACAACAGCAATGGGCGATGAATTCGGGGGACCGATTCCCTGTGGTGGATTCGCGCTCATCGGTGGTGAAGAAATTGGTGAAGTTGTGGTCGAAACAATCAAAGATAGTCGCAGCCCATCCTGCATTTTGCAGAGTCACGGGGTGTTCGCAACAGGGGAATCTGCTGAAAAAGCAGTCAAAGCGGCAATCATGACCGAAGATAACGCGGCAATCGTCTTTACAGCGCTGCAACTCGGCACACCATTGACCATTGACCCGGCAGATATTGATAAGCTCTATGACCGTTATCAGAATGTCTACGGACAATAAATAACCCTCATCTCATATTTCGTAAGGGCGCAACATGTTGCTCCCCTACATGAAAAATATTTTGGGGTGAGGAATCTGTGAAGTTTTGAAAGTTTTAGAGAATAATCCTGTGGATTTATGGCGGACGAGACAGGTCTCGTCCCTACAAAAACCTTCTTATTGTAGGGATGGCATCCATGCCATCCGCCCTGAACAAAACGCCGATTTCTAATTTCTTTCGAGACTCCACAATACTTTTACAAAGAATGGTTTTCAAAAGGATTTTAAACATGATTGATTTAAGCAATTACGAAGTCTGGTTTCTAACAGGTAGCCAGCATCTCTATGGACCTGAAACACTGGAACAGGTCGCCGTACATTCGAGTGAGATTGCAGGCGCACTCAATGACGCATCAGCAATGCCTGTAAATGTGGTATTCAAACCCGTTGTGACCACGCCCGAAGAAATGTTCAACACCGTGCGTGAAGCCAACAATACTGATAATTGCATCGGTATAATTGCCTGGATGCACACTTTCTCCCCGGCGAAAAATTGGATTTCTGCTCTGAATGCCCTCAATAAACCGATGGCACATCTGCACACGCAATACAACAGAGATATTCCCTGGGCAGAAATTGACATGGACTTCATGAATCTGAATCAAGCGGCACATGGTGACCGTGAATTCGGCTTTATGGTCAGTCGTCTGCGGATGAATCGTAAAGTTGTCGTCGGACATTGGAGTGATGAAGAAGTTCAGGAACGCCTCGGCGTATGGGCGCGTGCTGCCTGTGCATGGGCAGATTCACAGGATATGCGGGTTGCCCGTTTTGGTGATAATATGCGCTCGGTAGCCGTCACCGAAGGCGATAAAGTTGAAGCACAGATGCGTCTCGGTTATCAGGTATCCGGTTATGGAGTGGGCGATTTAGTCGAACACATCAATGCTGTCTCAGATAGTGATCTCTCTGCCCTCTTGCAGGAATACGAAGATAGCTATGTGATGGCTGATGACCTGCGTTCCGGTGGTAGCCGTCACAGTTCAGTTGCAGAAGCCGCACGCATCGAACTCGGGATTCGTAGTTTCTTAGTCGATGGCAACTTCAAAGCATTCACCACAACATTTGAAAATCTGCATGGCATGGTGCAATTGCCGGGTATTTCTCCACAGCGTTTGATGGCTGATGGTTATGGTTTCGCGGGTGAAGGCGACTGGAAAACAGCCGCACTGGTTCACTCTATGAAAGTGATGGCACATGGATTAGAGGGTGGGACATCTTTCATGGAAGATTACACCTATCACCTCGACCCATCCGGTATGAGAGTTCTCGGCGCTCATATGCTGGAAATTTGCCCTTCGATTGCAGCAGGCGATGTTGCACTGGAAGTTCATCCACTGGGTATCGGTGGCAAAGCCGACCCTGCACGCCTGGTATTCAATACGCCAGCCGGAGCAGCAATCAATGCTTCGCTGGTCGATATGGGCAATCGCTTCCGTATGATTGTCAATGATGTTGATGTAGTCGATGCTGAGCATGATATGCCGAATTTGCCGGTTGCCCGCGCTTTATGGATTCCACAACCTGATCTAAAAGTTGGCGCAGCAGCATGGATTTACGCAGGTGGGGCACATCACACCGGATTCAGTCAGGCAATCACATGGGAACACATCGCAGATTACTCGGATATGGCGGGCATCGAATTCCTGCGAATCGACAATGACACCACAATCTATGATTTCAAGAACGAATTACGCTGGAACGAGCTTTACTACGCGCTGGCAAAAGGTTTCTAAATTTCAAGGATATAAAATGGCTCTAACAAAAAAAGTTTTAGGACGCACAGGTCTGGAAGTTACACAACTTGGCTATGGTGCGATGGAAGTACGGGGGGAGCGTATATGGGGTGGACGCACCTGCTCCCCGCAACAGGCAGATACGATTCTCAATGCTGTGCTGGATGCTGGAATCAATTTCATTGATACAGCGAATGACTACGGCAAGAGTGAACTCTATATCGGGCGATTTATAGCAGATCGCCGTGATGAATATTACATGGCGACAAAATGCGGTTGTCACGTTGTTTTCGCAGGCGATCATGATGAAACCCCGCATATCTGGACACGGGATAACATCATGCGGAATATCGCTGATTCTTTGCAAAAAATGCAGATGGATTACGTCGATATTTTGCAGTTGCATAACCCTGATGTAGAAACATCCGAAGAAAATAACCTGGTTGATATTCTGAATGAGCTAAAAGACGCCGGAGTTGTGAAGCATATCGGTTGTTCATCGACCTCACCACATCTCAAAACCTATATTGATTGGGATGTGTTCGATGTATTCCAGATTCCCTATTCTGCGCTGGATAGACGGCACGAAACACTCATCACAGAGGCAGCAGAAGCCGGTGCTGGAATTATCATTCGCGGCGGCGTTGCAAGAGGTGAACCGGGTAGCGGATTGGGTCAGCAAAATCAGTGGGATTTATTTGAAGCAGCCAATCTGGATGAACTACGGCAGGAAGGCGAAAGTCGCACGGCGTTCTTACTGCGCTTTACACTGAGTCATCCACATTGCCATACCACGATTGTTGGCACGATGAATCCCGATCACTTGAAAGATAATGTCGAAATCGCGCTCAAGGGTGCTTTACCGGATGATGTCTACGAAGAAGCGAAAAAACGCCTCTCCGAAGCGGGAGAAATCCCCGGTTAATTATTGCCATAAAAACACTTACATCATAGAAAGTAATAAACATGAACAAAATTACCATTCGTACAAACGATGGTCAGAAAAAAATTAACAAGCACATCTACGGACACTTTGCCGAACATCTCGGACGCTGTATTTATGATGGCTTCTATGTGGGCGAAGACTCCGATATTCCGAATACACGCGGTTTCCGTAATGACATCGTTGACGCTCTGAAAGCGATTAACATACCGAATTTGCGCTGGCCCGGTGGATGCTTTGCCGATGAATATCACTGGCGCGATGGGATCGGTGTGAAAGCAGATCGCCCGAAACGCCTGAATTTCTGGGGTAATGCGCCGGAAACCAATGCTGTCGGCACACATGAATTTCTCGATTTATGTGAACAATTAGGGGCTGATCCCTATTTCGGCGGCAATGTCGGTAGTGGCACAGTCAAAGAAATGCGTGATTGGGTTGAATACCTGACCTCGAATTATGATAGCACTCTCTCCGATGAACGCCGCGCAAATGGTCGCGAAGAAGCCTGGGCAATTCCGTTCTGGGGTATCGGCAATGAAAATTGGGGCTGTGGTGGTCACATGCACCCCGAACAATACGCTGATTTATACACACAATATCATACCTTTGTCCGTAACTATGGCGAAACACCGATGATGAAAATCGCGGCAGGTATGGGCGGCACTGACCACAACGGTGAAGATATTGAAACGTTCATGAATCGTGTGATGGCTCGTCGTCACAAGGTTGTCATGGATGGCGTGAGTATTCATTACTATATCTTCCTGCCCAATAATGATGCACATTCTGCAACTGAATTTGGTGAAGATGAATGGTTCTTTGTCCTGCATGAAGCTAATCATATGGATCATGTCATCAAACAAAATTCAGCCGTCCTCGATAAATTCGACCCCGAAAAGAAAATCTGGTTGATTGTCGATGAGTGGGGGGCATGGTATCCGGTTGAACCCGGCACAAATCCGGCATTTTTGTATCAGCAAAATTCAATGCGTGATGCTGTTGTCGCCGCACTGACTTTGCACATTTTCCAGAATCATTGTGAACGGGTGCAGATGGCGAATCTCGCACAGACCGTCAATGTAATTCAAGCACTGTTCCTGACCGAAGGCGAGAAAATGATTCTCACGCCAACCTATCATGTATTTGATATGTTCAAAGGTCACATGGACGCCACCTATCTGCCGCTGGATATTGAAAGCGATAGTTACGAATCCGGCGAAAAATCATTGCCAGCATTCAGTGCCAACGCCTCAAAATCCGAATCGGGCGAGGTTTTGCTCACACTGACCAATCTTAAACCGGGTGACGATTTGACGATTGAGTGTGATGTTGCTGATTTCGAATTTAGCACGATTTCCGGCACAGTTCTCAAAGCCGATGCTATTAATGCACATAACACCTTTGAGAATCCAGAAGTCGTCACACCGGCTGACTTTGATGGTGTCTCTCAGGATGGTAGCAAGTTGACTATCAATTTACCTGCGGCATCTGTCGTCGCCTTAACTTTAAGCTAAAGAAATTTGCGGGTACGGGAGAGGAAATAACTCTCCCGCATTATCAAAAGCTATTATCTAAAAACTTTATTTGCTGAAAAATCATTCCCGCAACCAGGGTATCATTTTTACATGTACAGGAGAAAATTATGTTAAAAACTCAATGGGCAGACTCAGTCAGTGCCGATAATGTTCATCCCGAATACCCGCGTCCGCAGATGGTGCGGGATTCATGGCAAAATTTGAATGGTCTATGGGACTATGCCATCACAGCAAAAACACAGGAAAATGCTCCTGAGTCATATCAAGGAGAAATCCTTGTTCCTTTTCCGATAGAGTCGGATTTGTCCGGTGTGGCGAAGGGTGTTTCAGCATCTGAATTACTGTGGTATCGCCGCACAGTCGAATTGCAACCATCTGATAATCGTGTGCTTTTGCATTTCGGCGCAGTCGATTGGGATGCAACTGTTTATGTCAACGGCACAGAAGTGGGTAGTCATCGCGGTTGTTACGACCCATTCTCATTTGATATTACCGATGCCCTGAATGACTCCGGTCAGCAGGAAATTATCGTCCGTGTATTTGACCCGACTGACGATCACACACAACCACGCGGTAAACAGGTCAATTCACAGGAAGGCATCTGGTATACTCCGACAACTGGCATCTGGCAGACTGTCTGGCTGGAAACAGTGCCGCAACACTATATTTCCGGTTTTAGAATCGTCCCCGATATTGATAACAGTACATTGAAAGTGACTGTTCAGGTTGCCGGAGCAGATAGCGCGGGTGTAAAAGCCGTTGCATCCGATGGCGATACATCCATAGCTGAAGTTTCAGGCTCAAGCGGTGAAACTCTGACACTCAATATCCCCGAAGCAAAATTATGGTCACCTGAATCTCCTTTCCTTTATGACCTGAAATTATCGTTGCTGGATGGCGATGCAGTAGTCGATAGTGTTGATAGCTATTTCGGAATGCGAAAAATCGAAATGATGCGCGATTCAAACGGTCATCTGCGAATCGCACTCAACGGCACACCTGTCTTTAATTATGGTTTGCTCGATCAAGGTTTCTGGCCCGACGGTCTGTATACCCCTCCGACAGATGAAGCACTGTACTATGACATCGAAATCACCAGACAACTCGGTTTTAATGTCATTCGCAAGCATGTAAAAGTCGAACCTGCACGCTGGTATTATCACGCGGATAGAATGGGTATTCTCGTCTGGCAGGATATGCCATCGGGCGACAAAAACATGAAATTCGGTGAAGGTGATATGGAACGCACACCGGACGCCGCCGCACAATTCGAACTCGAATATCAGCGCATGGTCGATTATCTCTATAACTACCCTTCGATTGTGATGTGGGTGGTCTTTAATGAAGGGTGGGGACAATATGACACTGTGCGGGTGACAGAATTTGCTCAATCACTGGATGACACACGCATCATCAACAGTGTTACCGGATGGACAGATATGGGAGTTGGTGATGTCCATGATATTCACAGCTATCCGGGTCCTGAAATGCCACCGGAATCTCCCGGGCGTGGACTGGTTTTAGGTGAATTTGGTGGATTGGGTTTGCCTGTCGATGGGCATATGTGGAAATCCGATTTCTGGGGATATCGTGCTTATGATACAGTGGAAGAACTGACCAAGGCTTATCGTGACCTCATCGAAAAACTGTGTCCGATGATCGCTGATGAAGGTTTGTGTGCAGCGATTTACACACAGACCACCGATGTTGAAACCGAAGCCAACGGCATGATGACCTATGACCGTGCGGTTATCAAAATGGATGTTGATACCGTGCGTGAATTGAATGAATCGCTGTACGGGCTGGTAACGAAATAATTGTGATGTTCGGTAGGGGTTTGGCGCGCCAAACCCCTACAAAGATGACCAAAAAATAATTTATGGAAAACCTTATGAAAGCTCTCGTACTCGAAGATGTCAAACAATTTGAATATAAAGATGTCCCCGAACCGGAAATTGCGCCGGATGAGGTTCTGCTACAGGTGAAAGCTACCGGCATCTGCGGAAGTGATATTCACGGGATGGATGGCTCCAGTGGACGACGTATTCCCCCGATTATCATGGGGCATGAATCGTCGGGCGTCATCGCGAAAATTGGCGATGCAGTCACAGAATGGCAAGTCGGAGATAGAGTCACATTTGATTCAACCATTTATTGCGGCGAGTGTCATTTTTGCAAACGGGGCGAAATCAATCTCTGTGATAATCGCCGTGTCGTGGGTGTTTCCTGTGGCGATTATCGTCAGCACGGGGCATTTGCTGAATATCTGGCAATTCCGGCACGCATTCTCTATCGCATCCCCGATAATTTAAGTTTTGTTCAGGCGGCATTTGTTGAACCTGTCTCGATTGCCGTTCATGCAGTTGAACGCACACCGATTGCCCTCAATGATACGGCAGTCGTTGTCGGGACAGGCTTAATCGGATTACTGGTGATTCAGGTACTCAAGCAAAGTGGTTGCGGACGAATTATCGGCATTGATATTGATGATGACCGTCTGGCAATGGCTCGCGAATTTGGCGCAGATGTGACATTCAATTCAACAGATGAGGCGATTATCGACAAAGTTCTAGCCGAAACCAACGGACGCGGTGCAGATATTTCCTTTGAAGTGGTGGGCATTACGCCGACATTGCAATTAGCAATTTATAGCTTGCGTAAAGGCGGCTCCCTGACACTGGTTGGCAATATCGCACCCTTCGCAGAATTACCAATGCAGAATGTTGTCACACGTGAAATCACTCTTTACGGTTCATGCAATTCGCAGGGCGAATATCCGGTCAGCCTCGATTTACTCTCACAGGGAAAAATCAATATCGAGCCACTGATAACCGATGTCGCACCACTGGCAGATGGTGCAATGTGGTTTGACCGTCTCTATAATGAAAAAGGATTGCTAAAAGTCCTTCTCACACCCGACGGGAGCAAGGCATGATTCGCACAGCCCTCATCGGATATGGCAAAGTTGCGCATCTACACGCATCTGCCCTGAAAAAGTCTTCTCTGGCGGAGCTTGTTGCTGTTCAGGGACGTAATCAGGAAAAAGCCAATGCTTTCGCAGAACAGTATCAAATCAAAGCCTACATCGACCTTGAACAGATGATACGCCAGGAAAAAATTCAGGCTGTGATTGTCTGTACACCGCATCCCGCACATGCGGATTCAGCAGTTGTCGCCGCAGAGATGGGTGTGCATGTTCTGGTCGAAAAACCGCTGGCGACCACCCTTGAAGATTGTGACGATATGATTGCTGCCGCAAAATCAACAGGCGTGAAAGTCGGTGTTATCAGTCAGAGACGTTTCTATGAATGTGCTTTGCGTGTGCGGGAAGCAATTGACGCCGGAAAAATCGGGACGCCTATCTTAGGGACAGTGCATATGCTCGGCTGGCGTGATAAAGCCTATTATGATTCCGACCCCTGGCGCGGCACATGGCAATATGAAGGCGGCGGATTGCTGGTTAATCAAGCACCGCATCAACTGGATTTATTGCTCTGGTATATGGGCGAGATAGCCGAATTGACTGCATACTGGGATAATCTCAATCATCCTTATATCGAAGTGGAAGATACAGCCGTCGCGATTGTTCGTTTCAAAAATGGAGCGCTCGGGAATATCGTCCTCAGCAATTCTCAAAAACCGGGATTATTCGGCAAAGTCCATATTCACGGCAGTAATGGCGCATCGGTCGGCGTGCAGACAGAAAGTGGTTCGATGTTCATCGCAGGTATGAGTGACATCACCGAACCCCCGATTAATGACATCTGGACAATACCCGGTGAAGAACATCTTCTGAACGAATGGTTGCAACAGGATAGAGAAAATTTCCAGAACATTGATGCCACAGAGCATTATATTTCTCTACAAATTGAAGATTTTATGCAAGCTATCCTTGAAGATAGGCAGCCTTTTGTCACAGCGAAAGATGGACGCGCCGTTGTCGAGTTATTCCAGGCAATTTATGAATCGCAGCGCACACAATCAACAGTATATTTCTAGCAATGTTATCGTAGGGGCGGGTCGCCGTGCCCGCCCGAAATCCAATATCGGGAGCGCACAGAGGCACTCCCCTACACTTTTAATGCTATAGAATAGAAAGAAACTCTGATGAAGAAGATTATTGTCACAGGTGGAACAGGCAAAGCCGGACGCGCAGCAATCGCAGAGCTTGAAGCAAAAGGCTATCAGGTTCGCAATATCGACCGCGCAGGGAAAAGTATTCCGGGTGATCCCTCATTTTTATATGCCGATTTGAGTGATTTTGGTCAGACAATTGATGCAATGGCAGGTTATGATGCGGTGGTGCATCTGGCGGCAATTCCTGCCCCGGATATGTACACCGATGAAGTGACTTTCCGCAATAATATCACCAGCACATATAACGTTTTTCAAGCAGCCATCACACTCGGGATGAAACGGGTTGTCTGGGCATCGAGTGAGACAGTTCTCGGCTTGCCCTTTGATGATGAACTGCCCGACTATGCCCCGATTGATGAAAATCAAACACCCTATCCCGAGTCATCATATTCGCTATCGAAATTGCTCGGTGAAGAAATGGCGCGGCAGTTTAACCGTCGGCATGGAATTCCTTTTGTTGGATTACGCATCTCAAATATTATGGAACCTCGTGATTATGAGCGTTTCCCGTCTTTTCAAGATGAACCGATGATTCGCAAATGGAATTTATGGGGCTATGTTGATGCGCGGGATGTTGCTCAAGCCTGTCGATTAGGTTTAGAAGCGGATATTTCCGGTGCAGAAGTGTTCATCGTTGCCGCAGCCGATACCTGCATGACAACTGAAAACAGCAAATTGATGCAGCAGGTTTTCCCTGATGTCCAATTAAAGGAAACAGGTGATTTTGATACGTTACTCAGCATCGAGAAAGCAAAGAAGATGCTCGGCTACAATCCGCAACATTCATGGCGCGATTATGTTAAGTCCAGCTAGTTTTATCGGTGCTTTACATATTTCCAACGATATGTAAACTTACTTTATCAACATTTCGGGCGCAACATGTTGCGCCCCTACACTCAAAGATTTTTTGATCGACGCTAACATTACAGCTATTTGAGAGGAATTCTTGTGAAACGAATATTTTTGATCGGACTAATTGCGTTGCTTGTGCAGGGATGTGTCTCACAGGCAGATTTCGGGGATGCCATTACCGAAGGTGAACCCACCCCGATACCGACCAGCGTTATTCCGACCCGTCCGATTTATGAGGTAGAACGCGGTGATATTATTGACCAGCGCACCTATTTCGGTCGTATTTCGGCAATTAATACAGGTGAACTCCTATTCACGACTGACGGACTTATCATCACCGTTCATGTCAGTGCCGGGGACGATGTCCAGGCAGGTGATGTAATAGCTGAAATCGACACATCTCCTCTCGAAAGTGAATTGCTGGATGCCGAAGAAGAACTTGCACTGGCACAATCTCTGCTGACCACTGCCGAAAATCAAAATAATTTCGGACGCCGCGAAACTGAACTCAGAGTACAACTCGCACAGATTTTCCTTGATTTTGCAGAATTACAGGCAGAGACAAACCCGTCTGCGGAAGCGGATTTACTGGTCAGTCAACATGAGATTGAACTCCAACTGGCTGAATTGCAACTCGAACAATTGGATGAAGGCGTAGACCCGTCTCTGGTGTTTGATGTTACCCGCGCACAGGAAGAAGTTGATCGGATTAACGCTGATATTGCCTCTGCTGTACTAACTGCCCCTATGTCAGGACGCATTACCTCATTACTGGTAGAAGAGGGAGACCCTGTAGTTGCCTATCAAACAATCGGTATCGTCTCCGACCTGACCGAATTGGAAGTAACCAACTTGATTTCCCGTGAAGATTCTAGCGAAATGACCGAAGGTTTACCGGCACTATTGCAACGGGCAAATGCTCCCGATGTTGTTTTTGATGCTTCTGTCGCTCTGTTGCCACAGCCTTTTGGCTCGGGTACTGATGACCGTGTTCACATTCAATTTGAGACACAACCTGCTACCGGAGAATTCGAAATTGGTGAACGCATGTCCTTTACTGTGACAATTGACGAACGTACTGATGTCCTGTGGTTGCCGCCCGGTGCAATCCGGCAATTTAGCGGACGGGAATTTGTCGTCATTCAGCAAGATGGTGTCGAACGGCGTATTGATATTCAGATTGGCTTAGAAGGGGCTGACCGCGTCGAAATTGTAGAAGGACTCGAAGAAGGTCAGCGAGTCGTTGCCCCATGATACGTCAATTATTACGATTCCGGGCAGTATTCATACTCGCAGTCAGGCGATTACTGGCACAACCTTTATTGTCAGTGGCGACCATTGTCGGTTTGACGGTTGCTGTTGCGCTGATGCTAACAATTCCGGTTTACGCTGAATCGGTCGCTTTCCGTATTTTAACCGAACGCCTGACCGAAGAGGCTGACAATATCAATCGTCCACCATTTTCGTACATGATTAATTATATTGGCTCATGGAATGAACCTGTAAATTGGGAAGATACGGAAGCACTGGATACCTACATACGCGAACAGGCAGGAAATGACCTCGGCTTGAATGTCACAAGTATTGTGCGGCACTTCGAGACACGGAATCTGCGTCTGTTTACATCGAACGAAACAGCTTATGACGAAGAGAATGTCCTGGATTACATGACCTTCGCCACGACGGAAGGCTTTTTCGATCAGATAGAAATCATAGAAGGCACACTTCCTGCACCTGCTGAACCTTCCCCTGATAGTGTGGTTGAGGTTATCGTCGCTAAAAATTTCGCCGATGAATTTGGCATTCAAGCGGGGGATATGTTTTTAGGCTATAACTGGCGGCTGGAATCTAATGATCCGCTACAGGTCATCGACATTCGTATCGTTGGAATCTGGCAACCAATTGATGAAAATTCGGAATACTGGTTTTACTTACCCTTTGCTTTTGAAGATGCGCTGGTCATCCCTGAAGTGACCTATCTGAATCGCATCGCACCCTATTCAGATATCGAAATCAATCTGGGTGTCTGGTATGTCGTGACGGATGGACGGGGTATCAATACCTCGCGTGTAGATGAACTGGTTGAGCGTGAAAATAGCACAGAAATGACAGTCGATCAATTACTCCCCGGTGCAACGATTAACTATTCGCCCGGTGATGAATTGCGCCCCTACCAACGTATAGTCGGAGTTTTAACACTGACACTCACTGTATTCAGTGTGCCGATTGTTGCCCTGTTGATTGTCTTTTTGATGATGATTGTCGGATTGATTGTTGACCGTCAGCGTAATGAGACAGCCGTCTTACGCAGTCGTGGCACGACCCCGTTACAGGTGATCGGTTTAGCCAGTGTAGAAGGCTTTATTATCGGTGGCATCGCTCTGATAGTAGGAACAGGTTTAGCGGCACTCTTCACCCGTGTGATGGGGTCAACCAACAGCTTCCTTGATTTTGGCTATGATAGCAATTTCATCGTCTCTTTCCCGCCGACAATTATTCGCACAGCAGTGATTGCCCTGGTATTCACGATTATTATCCGCTTACTACCAACAATTTCAGCATCACGTTATACGATTGTGAGCTATAAACTCAGCACCTCCCGTGAAGGAGTGCGCCCTATCCTGCAACGTCTCGGCATAGATTTACTACTTGTTATCGTTGTTGGCTATTTCTACTATCAAACAGTGCGACAGGGGGGCTTGATTACAGTCGAAGGAGGTGTCTCAAATATCGAAGATGCCTACAATCAGCCGATTGTATTCCTCTTACCGCCCTTAACGATTTTCGGCATAACGCTGATAGCCTTGCGGATTTTGCCGCTCATTTTACGAATCATTTCCTGGTTAATTCAATTGACCAATAACGTCGGCTTACTGATTGTCACCCGCCAGTTAGAGCGCACACCACGTAATTACTTTTTGCCACTTTTGCTGCTGATTTCAACAACGGGGCTCGGTATCTATACGGCGTCATTTGCCCGCACGATTGACCGTCATCTCTATGAACAGCAATTTTATAGTGTAGCGGCAGATGTCGCGATTCGTCTGATTCCCACATCCGGTTTACAACAATTTGGTGGTTCAGATGATGGTATCAGCACAGCTTATGTCCATATCTCGGAATTTCGCGATATGGAAGGCATTGACCTAGCAACACGTCTCGGCGAATACGAAGCCACAGCACGGCTTTCTAGCGGGTCTGCGCGAGGCACGTTCATCGGCATTGATCGTACAGAATTCGGTCAAATTGCTTTCTGGCGGACTGATTTTGCATCAACACGCCTCGGTTATTTGCTGAACAATCTTGCCATCGAACAGGGAACGGTACTGGTTTCACGGGACTTCATGGCAGAACGTGATCTCGATGTTGGCGATTACATTGATATAGATGTCAGTAGCGGTGGCGAGACATTCAGTATGACACTCCGCATTGTTGGCGAGTTAAATTACTTCCCGCGCTGGTATGCAGAAGATGATGGACCTTTGTTCGTCGGTAATCTCGATTATCTTTTCCAGCAGGCACAGATTGAACTATCACACCTGATTCTGGCACGCATCAATGACTCATTCGATGAAGCATATGTCCAGCAAACGCTGTTACCACTGGGTATCTCGACAATCATTGTTGAAGAACCGTTCTCATGGATTGAGCGTGAACAGGCACGTCCCGAACGACAGGGCTTATTCGGATTGTTGTCGATAGGCTTCGTAACATCTTCTCTGGCAACGATGATCGGTTTCTTACTCTATACCATTTTCTCCTATCAGAAACGCTATGTCGAACTCGGTATTTTACGGGCTGTTGGCTTGCCACAATCGTCTATGATTTTCTCGATTGCATGGGAATTAGGCTTACTGATTGCTTTCGGTTTATCGCTTGGATTGCTATCAGGACTGCTAACGAGCTTCATGTATATTCCCTACATGCAATTTGTCAGCAATCTATCCGGTGTTGTGCCGCCTTATCTGGTCATCATCGCCTGGAATGAAATTGCACAGATCATCGGCTTATTTATCCTGACCTTTGTTGTCATCATCATCATTCTGATGCTCATCCTGCGTCAGATGCGAATCTTCCAGGCAGTCAAGTTAGGAGAAAGCCTGTAAATGGAAAACAACAGCACATTCATCATCTGCGAAAACCTTGTCAAAATCTTCAAGGTAGCAGAAACAGAAGTACTGGCATTACAGGGACTTGATCTATCCATAAAACGTGGGGAACTCATCGGCATTGTTGGCGCAAGTGGCAGCGGAAAATCGACGCTAATGAACGTTCTCGGCGGATTGGTTCGCCCCTCGGTGGGTCAAATTGTTGTGGGAGGACGCAATCTACTGAAGATGTCCTCCCGCGAACTGGATCATTACCGGCAAATTGATGTGGGCTTCGTCTGGCAACAGGGCAGCCGTAATCTCATTCCCTATCTCTCTGCGCTAGAAAATATCAAACTCCCGATGACCTTAGCTGGAAAAGTCGGTAAAGGCGCAACAGAACGCGCAAAAATGCTGATGGATATGGTTGGCTTAGAAGATCGTTATCATCACAAACCCATAGAACTCTCCGGTGGACAGCAACAACGGGTGGCGATTGCAATTGCCCTTGCCAACGAACCGGAACTTTTACTGGCAGATGAACCAACAGGCGATCTTGACGCCACGACATCCGATCAGGTTTATGATTTGTTCAAAAAATTGAATGCTGAACTGGGATTGACCATCATCATTGTCAGCCATGACCCCGATATTGCACAGCATGTTGAGCGTGTGGTTGCGATTCGTGACGGTAAAATGGCAAGCGAAACAGTGCGGCGACTCCCGAAAACAACAGATGAAGCGCATGATGAGCATTTCGAAGAACTCATTGTGCTGGATTCTGCGGGACGCTTACAAATTCCGAAAGATGTCCGTGAACGATTAGCAATCTTGAATCGCGTCCAGATCGAAGAAACTGAGGATGGTTTGTTCATTCGTGCGGCACAAAATCTGGATGAAACATCTTCACAGGCGGAAGTTCACATCGAACGGCAATTTAATCGTCAACCGGAACAACGCTCCTTACTATCGAAACTACAATGGTGGAAAAAATCATGAGTACGATTGCAATTCAAGTACAGGATGTGAGCCGCATTTATCAAACCAATGCAGGGGATGTCCATGCGCTGAAAAGTATCACTTTCACGATTCCACGCGGTAGCTTCATCGTGCTTAAAGGGCGTTCGGGTAGTGGTAAAACAACTCTGCTTAACTGCCTCGGTGGATTGGATACCCCGACTTCCGGCACAATCGAAATTATGGAAAACGAAATTTCCGCTATGTCCGATGCACAGCGCACAAAATGGCGTAGAGAGCATGTCGGATTTGTCTTTCAGCAGATGGGATTGTTACCCGGTTTTTCCTGCTATGAAAATCTGGATATTATGGCGCGTCTCGGCAATGTTCCCCGGCGAGAACGGCGTAGCAAAATTTTCGATGCACTGGAACAGGTCGGTTTAATTGACTACTACGAACATCGTCCCTATGAGATGTCCGGTGGGCAGCAACAACGTATCGCGATTGCCCGTGCGCTGGTAACGTCGCCGCAACTTGTCCTCGCGGATGAACCTACCAGTGAATTGGATAGCGAAACCACGCATGAAATACTGGCATTGATGGCAGACATTGTCCGCAAGCGGGGAATGACCATCTTCATGACAAGTCATGACCCGATAGTGGACGATTATGCGAATAGCATCATTCAGCTACACGATGGAAGTGTTGAATCACAGGAGGTTCGCGAAAAAATCTAACATATTCGGGGTGCGGGACTGTAAAAATGGTAAGTTAGAACGCGAAAAATCATGCAGATTGGTGATATTTGTCGCACACATTATCATCAAATCTGCATTACAATAGCCATAACACACACTTTTACACACACATAAAATTATTTTGGAGAAACTATGTCTGCTACAAAAATTGTTCCCTCCGACCTCGAAATCGCACAGAATGCCACCCTCAAACACATCAATGAAATTGCCGAACAACTCGGTCTCGACCCGGATACCGACCTTGAGCACTATGGCAAGTACATGGCAAAAATTGATCTGAGCGTGCTTGATAAATTCAAAGACAAGCCCGATGGCAAATACATCGACATTACGGCTCTGACTCCCACGCCTCTCGGAGAAGGCAAATCCACCACAACAGTCGGTCTCGGACAGGCACTGAACTATATCGGCAAAAAAGCGACCGTCACAGTAAGACAACCCTCCCAGGGACCCACGTTCGGCATCAAAGGCGGAGCAGCCGGAGGAGGATATAGTCAGATTATCCCGATGGAGAATTTCAATCTGCATCTCACAGGTGACATTCACACAATTACCGCCGCACATAACCTGATTGCAGCAATGATTGATGCTCATCTGCATCATGGAAACAAACTCAATATCGAACCACAGAATATCCCCTGGCGACGGGTCATTGATTTAAATGATCGGGCACTGCGCAATGTGATTGTCGGACTTGGCAAAAAATCAGATGGCATCCCCCGTGAAACAGGCTTTGATATTACCGTTGCCTCTGAAATTATGGCGATTCTTGCCCTGACAACCTCACTACAGGATATGCGCGAACGTATCGGGCGGATGGTGGTTGCTTATGATAAAGATAAAAAACCTGTGACTGCCGATGACCTCGGTGCAGCCGGAGCAGCAACTGTTTTGATGCGGGATGCGATTAAACCAACTTTGATGCAAACCCTGGAAAATACTCCCGCGCTCGTTCATGCAGGACCTTTCGCCAATATCGCACATGGTAATTCATCTGTTTTAGCGGATATGATCGCTCTCAAAACCAGTGACTATGTCATCACAGAATCCGGTTTTGGCGCAGATATCGGGGCAGAAAAATTCTTCAATATCAAATGCCGCTATAGTGGTCTCAAACCCCATGCAGCCGTGCTGGTCGTTACAATTCGTGCACTCAAATCACATACAGGCAAATATAAGATTGTGCCGGGGAAACCGCTTCCAGATGAACTCACGCAGGAAAATGTCGCGGATGTCGAAGCCGGAGCAGCAAATATGATTCGTCATCTGGAAAATCTGCGTAAATTTGGCATTACGCCTGTTGTTGCGATTAATCGTTTCACAGATGACACCGACAAAGAAATTCAAGCTGTCAAAGAAATTGCTGTTGCGAGTGGCGCATTGGGAGCATCGGTAGCCGATCATTGGGCAAATGGTGGTGAAGGTGCAGCGGAACTGGCTGAAATGGTGGTTGATGCTGCCAATCAGGAGAATGATTTCCGTTTCCTTTACGATGTCAATTTACCCATCAAAGACAAAATCGAAATCATTGCGAAAGAGATTTATCGTGCTGATGGGGTCGAATATGATAGCACCGCAGAACGCCAGATTCGCCAATTTGAAAGAGATGGTTTCGGCAATCTACCGATTTGTATGGCGAAAACACACCTCAGTTTCAGCGCTGACCCCAAACTCAAAGGCGCACCGACAGGCTTCACTATCCCGATTACAGAAGTTAGAGCGTCGGTTGGTGCAGGATTTATCTATCCACTCTGCGGCGATATGCGTACTATGCCGGGTTTAGGAAGCGCCCCGGCAGCCATGAATGTAGATATTGATGAAGATGGTAATATCGTCGGCTTGTTCTAAGATTTAGAAAAATAATGAGGATACCCGGTCTGTATCCTCATTATATAAACACCAATTAGCCCTTTACCGCACCGGATGTCAACCCGGCTACAATTTGCTTCTGGAAGAAGATGTACATCACAAGCGGGGGAACAGTAATAATAATCACATCAGCAAATAGCAAATCCCAGCGTGATGAGAACTGGCTGATGAAGCTGAAAAGTGTCAATTGTGCTGTAACATTTTCATTTCCTGGCAAGAAGTAAAGTGGTAATGTGAAATCGTTATAAATAACAACAGCCGAAACAACCACAATTGTAATAATCGCAGGTTGAAGCAAAGGTAAGATTACAAGGCGAAACAATTGCAAAGAGGATGCCCCATCAATGATCGCAGCTTCATCAATTTCACGGGGAATTGATGCCATGAATGCTCTTAGAATCAACACTGCAAAGGGGAGCTGAATCGAAACTTCAACAAAAATTAAGCCGATGATGGTTTTGTACAATCCGATTTCTTGTAATACAAATATCGTTGGCACAACAGCAGGTGGAATAATCAACCCGGTTAGCATCAATGTACTCATGAACGATGCAAGGCGGTCATTACGACGCTGAATAACAAAGGCAACCCCTGCCGCTAGAATTACAATCAAAATGACCGAGCCAACTGTCAAAATTGTGCTATTCCATAATGCCAGCAACATACGGTAATCGCGGAATTCAATGACTTCCCACAAATTCTGAAATAGCATAAATTCTGTCGGGAGAGAAAATTCAAATTGTGCTGCTTCTGCCTGTGGTTTGGATGCTGTCAGGAAAATAAATATAAAAGGCACGATGAATAGAATACTGACCACAATTAGCGTAATAATATCAATCAGAGTGCGCGTCAGTTCATTACGAATTTTCATAGTTCTAATTCCTGACTGTTGAAGAAACGCATCATTGGATAAACGATGACCATGATAATAATGAACAGCACGACATTCCCTGCCGATGACAAGCCGTAGAAACCTGCCTGATATTGCTTATAAATGACAGATGTCAATACATCGGATGCAAAACCGGGTCCACCCCGCGTTGTCGTCCAGACAATATCAAAAGTGCGTAGACCACCGATGAATGAAAGCAAAATTACGGTAAATGTAGCATTGCGGGATAATGGCAAAATCACATGACGGAATTTGACCCATGCGCCACCTTCAAGCGATGCTGCATCAAAATACTCTGATGGGATAGATGTAATCCCGGCGATGAAAATCAATGTTGCAATGCCAATACCTTTCCAGATGTCAACGAGTGCAACCGAGTAAATGGCAAGATCAGGATTACCCAGCCAATCCGGTTGTGGTAGACCGATAGCCTCCAGCGATAGGTTTATCAAGCCATCCGATGGTTGCATCAGTGCTGAGAAGGTAATCCCGGTAGCAACGGCACTAACTAATACAGGAAAAAAGATGACACTCCGAAAGAATGATTGCAAGCGTAACCCTGATGTCAGCAAAACTGCAAGCGGTAAAGAAATAATGACTTTTGCCCCACTCGTGAGAAAGGCATAGATAAAGGTATTCTGTAAAGCCGTTGTTAATTGAGGGTCACGGAAAAAATATTCGTAATTATCGAGACCAATAAAGGTTGAATCGAATAATGTCCATCGCGTCAGGCTAAAATAGAATGCCAGTGCTGTCGGGACTAAAAAGAATACACCGAATACAATCAGCGCCGGGAGATAAAACCAGTGGGAATACATACTTGCAATTGTATCAGGTTGTCGATTCTTTAATTTAGGTGGAGGCACAGTCTTGAATGTCATGTGAAATCTTGTTTCTGCTAATTATCTAAGTAATCATGTCGGGCGGAGAGCCGATTATTGTCGGCTCTCCTGAGAAAGATGTCAAATTATCAGAGTAATTTACCAGCCCGGAATCCCGAGTTGTTGTGCCTGACGTTCAACATCAAAGTCGTAAGATTCAGCCGCTTCTAATGCTGTCATCTGACCTGTACCAACCGAAACCAGTAATTGTTCAAGGTTTGGACCTTTAATTGGTGAGAGGAACTCCAGAGCAGGATAAACATCACCACGTTCAATGTAAGCGGCAAGGTCTTGTACTGCTGGCAAAACATCTTCTGGCAAGGATGCGCCTTCAACCAGATAAGGACCCTGTGGTGCAACAGCTTCTGTAACGACTTCTGTACCTTCAACTGATGCGATGAAAGCGAGGAAATTAAGTGCAACCTCTAACTCATCTCCTTCAGTCGTTTGTGGAATATATGTACCTGCTGGCATCCAGAGTGTAACGCCATTTGCTTCGGGGTCAGTGCCGGGTTGCGCGAAGAAGCCAATGTCATTAACCTGATCGGGGTAGTTTGCTGCGATTGTTGAGAGAACAAACGTTAACATTGGATAATGGGCAGCTTCGCCGTTTGCTATCAGTTCCAGACCGGGTTCAAACTGCTCGGTTGCATAATCTTCCTGGAACCATCCGAGTGTATAAGCCTGTTCCATATACTCGAATCCAGCCAGTGCTGCTGGAGTTGTAGCGTAATCAACTTCATTAGCTGTGTACATCTCTGCAAAGCCCGGTACAGCTTGCTCAACATTGTAGTAATCTGCTAAGACAAACAACTGTGATGTCCACGTACTACCTGTACCGAACGTTGCCAGAACAGGCGCGATACCTGCTTCTGCAATGATTTCATTATTGGCAACAAACTCATCCCATGTCAACGGAACTTCAAGACCGAGTTCTTCGTAAACAGCTTTGTTGTAGATAATACCGCCACCCATGCCTGTGCCGCTTGGCACACCAAAAATCGCATCCCCCTGTGACACTGTCGGGAGGAACGAAGGTGAAATATTTTCGATGAATGGTTGATCGGAAATATCGACAAGTGTCAGGGATGGATTCAGTGCTTGCAGTAATGAGCCCGAGTTATACCAGAAAATATCAGCCATTTCGCCGGTTGCAAGGCGTGTTTTGACGATATTATCACCATCAGCCCCGCCCGGACGTGTTTCGATAATGATCTCAACATTCGGATTTTGCGCCATAAAAGCGTCTGCCAGTGCGGTTGTCGTGTCTACTGTATTCTGGCTTTCATCTACCAGATAGGTCAGTGTGACTGTGTCCTGCGCGAAAGATACCGGTGCAATCATCACCAGTACGAGAACAAGAAATAGTAACTTTCTCATAGTACAAACTCTCCATTTAAATATATTGAATACTTCAAGAGACCAATTTAAGGAGTCTCCTGTTAACGAAATCGGGTATTACTGAAAATATCATCCCATGTTCACCTCCTGAACAATCTGATAGTATTCGCTTGCCCTTACTTAATTGACGGGGCTGAGCCTGTCGATTCACGCACTATTAGTTCCCACCTGGCAGTGATAACTTCGTGTGGACGTTCAGGCTCTTTTAGCCTCCCGAGGAGTAGTTGAACCGCGTCGCGACCATTTTTTTCGGGATTGCTCGCAATCGTTGTTAGTCGCGGAACAACGAAATTTGCAAATGGAATATCATCAAACCCTGCAACCGACAGTTCATCCGGGATTTTCAGCCCCAGATCGCTTGCAGCCCGTATAGTCGCCATACCAAGTAAATCGTTAAGTGCGATGACTGCTGTCGGGCGATGAGCCTGTTGTAAAAGTTGATATGCTGCTTCATAACCATCTTGCATGGAAGGTCCACAATGGATGATGAGATTTTCCTCAACGGGAATGTTCGCTTCTTCTAATGCTTGACGATACGCATTAAGGCGGTCAAGACCCTGTTCTATTTTATGAACACCATATACGAACCCGATACGCTGATGACCCAGTTCCATTAAGTAGGTCATGAGTGCTTTAGTTGACTCGCCGTATCCTTGCTGGACAAGGTCAAACTCGGAGAAACTGGAAGAAATCTCAACGATAGGATGAGTTGAATTACGGAGTTGCTCCATCGTTTGATCGGGCAAGGATTCAAATTCAATCATAAAAATTAGCCCGTCAACACGCTGTTCAGCTAATTCGCTGACAGTCTGGTTTGCCTGTTCCTCATCGAGGGCACTATTCGCGAGTAGAACCTTGTAACCCGATTCAGTTGCTTCCATCGAGATACCATTCAGGATTTCCCAGAAAAATGGATTTTCATAAATCGGCAGCATGACGCCGATGGTTTTGGTATCACCACTACGCAGGGCTTGTGCCCCGGCATTGACGACATAACCCAGTTCTTCGACTGCTTCGAGTACGCGCTGACGTGTTTCTGCGGAGATAGGGACGCCTTTAGTATCCTTGCCATTGATAACATATGACACAGTAGCTCTGGATACACCTGCAAGGCGTGCGACATCGGTTTGAGTGGGTTTCTTCATCACAATAACAAATTCTATAAAATAATTCTTTATGTTTGACTTAGTTGACACGTTTCAGTTTACTCGTGTAAACTAAGCCTAACGAGTTTTTTTATTCTTGTCAAGTATTTCAGGAAAAGAATTTTTATGACCACCATCACAGACCTCAAGTGTGAATACAAACACAATCCTATTGGAATTGATATTTTGTCTCCCCGCTTTAGCTGGCAAATGCAAACTGATCGTTCCGGCGCACACCAGACAGCCTATCGTATCCTTGTTGCGAGTACACCGGATAAATTAAATGAGAATGAAGGAGATTATTGGGATTCCGGCAAAGTAGATTCTGACCAATCCCATCTCCTATCCTATGCTGGCAAGCCTCTGATTTCGCGTCAGCGTGTTTACTGGAAAGTGCTGGTTTGGGATGAAACCGGAGCAGTCAATGAGAGCGACATAGCCTCCTTTGAAATGGGTTTACTCAATCAAAATGACTGGCAGGCACAATGGATTGGTACAAATCTGGCAGGTGGACCCCGGAGTATGATTCCTGTTCCCTACCTGCGGAAAGATTTTTCACTTTCCGGGGATATTGCTACTGCGCGGCTCTATATCACAGCATTAGGACTATTCGAGTGTTCGATCAATGGTCAACCTGTTGGAAATGATGTGTTCGCACCGGGCTGGACAGATTACAACAAACGGGTTCAATATCTCACCTACGATGTGACGGAACATGTTCAAACTGGCGATAATACAATCGGCGCAATCATCGGGGATGGATGGGCAGCAGGATATGTAGGCTGGCTCAATCGTCAAAATTATGTTGATCGTCCGCAATTGCTGGCTCAGCTAGAAGTGACTTTATCCGATGGTAGCACGCACACGATTGTCTCCGATGAGTCATGGACATATCAGTTTGGCGCAATTACTCACAGCGATATGATTATGGGTGAAGCCTACGATGCCCGCAAAGAATTAGTCTGTTGGGATACACCGGATGCTGACACATCGGATTGCTTGCCTGTGAAAACATTTAATCATCCTGATATTGAAATCGTCGCTCTCAATGGACCCACAATCAAGCCCATGCAAGAAATTTCCCCTGTTGAAGACCCTGACGACCAATCCAGCATGGGACGGACACGTCATGTTTTTGACTTAGGGCAAAATATGGTCGGACGTGTGCGTTTCAAAGGACAGGGAACTGCCGGGAAAACGATTATTCTGCGCTTCGCCGAAATCCTGAATCCTGACGGGTCACTGTACACAACCAATTTACGTGCCGCTCATGCAACCGATTACTACACTTTCAAAGGGGATGGCGAAGAAATCTGGGAATCGAAATTCACGTTTCATGGTTTTCGCTATGTGGGGATTGAAGGCTATGAAGGCGAAGTTAGCAGAGACACGATAACAGGTATTGTCCTGTATTCGGATATGGAGCAAACAGGTACATTCGAATGCTCTGACCCGCTTCTGAACCAACTCCAGAGCAATATTCTCTGGGGACAGAGAGGCAATTTCCTCGATGTGCCAACCGACTGTCCACAACGTGATGAGCGTCTCGGTTGGACAGGGGATATTCAGGTCTTTGTTGAGACTGCCGCATTCAACATGGATATTGCAGGTTTCATGAGCAAATGGGCACAGGATGTTCAGGATGCACAGGGGGCTCAGGGAGAAGTTCCTGCCGTTGTTCCCTATGCCACCGATGTTCCACAGGATGGCGGACCTGCCTGGGCGGACGCAGTCATCATCTGTCCCTGGACGATTTATCAGAATTACGGTGATACGCGCATTCTCGAAGAAAATTATGTCTCGATGACCCGTTTTATGGATTTTCTGATTGAATCCAGCCCCGGCTATATTCGCTGTGCCCCGGATTTTGAAGGTTGGCCCGGTTTCGGTGACTGGCTCTCCATTAATGCCAGTACACCACGTGATTTAATCGGGACAGCATTTCTCGCTTATGATGCAAATCTGATGGCACAAATTGCGACTGTTCTCGGTAATACAGAGGATGCCACACGCTATCAGCAGCTATTTGAAGATACGAAACAGGCATTTGCAAATCGCTATCTTGCAGGGAGTATAGTTCCTGCTATAGCAGTTCAACCCTCAACAATTCGTCGTGATATGGATCATGCCGATAATCTCTCACAGGGTAATCTACAAAAAGTTGATTACGGTGACATTTCTTCGGATGTATTCAATACCGACTTCTTCACCCCGACTCAAACATCTTATGTGCTTGCTTTGCACTTCGATTTGTTTCCCGATGACATGCGATCAATTGCAGTTGATGAGCTTGTCGCAGATATTGAACGGCGTGGAATGCACTTGTCCACAGGGTTTGTCGGCTCACCTTATTTGAATCATGTTTTAAGTGAAAATGGTCGCCTTGATACTGCTTATAATCTGCTCAACCAAAAGACCTGGCCCTCATGGCTCTATGCTGTAACTCAGGGCGCAACCACAATCTGGGAACGCTGGGACGGTTGGACAGAAGATAATGGTTTCCAGACACCGGAAATGAATTCGTTTAATCATTATGCTTATGGAGCAATCGGCTCATGGATGTATCATGTGATTGCAGGACTTAACCCTGCACAACCGGGTTACAAGCACGTTCATCTCGCCCCGCAGCCTGGAGGTGGACTAAATTATGCGCGTGCGACACTGAAAACACCCTATGGCACAATTATCTCGGACTGGAAAATGAGTGATAGTGAATTTTCCTACACTGTAGTCATCCCACCAAACACACGGTCTACAGTGACACTGCCTTTCGCCGGAGATACATCACTTAACGGGGATGTAGTAGACGGTCAGATGCATGAACTCAATGCGGGCAACTATACATTTATAGTGCAAATATAAACAATACTCTGGATTATCTGAAACTCAAAACCACCTGGACAAAGGTGGTTTTGGTATCGCTTAGTATTTCAAATCTTTGAACAATTCCAGATTGCCTAAATTTTTATACAACTCACCATCCGCAAATTTACCCTGATACTGCGGAAATTGAATATCAGTATCGCGCATTTGTTTGAGGGTTTGTGCCAATCCCAATGTGCCAAATTCACGACTTTGGGTCACTTTGTCGAGGTCGATAATCTGTGTCAGGATAGTTTCATTGGTTTGTGCTTGCTGTAAAACCTGTCCGTCGGGGTCAACAATCATAGATTTACCACCACCCCAGGGACCCACTCCGTTGATGTCTATAAAATAGCACTGATTCATAATCGCATTGGATTGACTCAATATCAATTCAACATCGCGGTCTACGGTAGGTGTCATAGTTGGATGCAAAATGACTTCCGCACCCTGCCAGACCAGCGCACGCACCATCTCGGGAAACCACATATCATAGCAAATCGTCAGCCCGAAACGTCCGACATCCGGCACATCGAATACACAAAATTCATTGCCCGGTGTGGTTTCGGCTTCCAGTGGATACCAGGGGAAAATTTTTCGATATTTTGAGACAATCTCGCCATCCGGTGAAATAGCAATCGCTGTATTATAAATTTTGTCGTCGTCCAGTTCATACATTGACCCGGGAATCAGCCATAGTTGCTCTTTTCTGGCGATTTCACACAGGCTATCACTGATCTTGCCGGGAATCGGTTGTACAATACGTCTCCAGGCTTCAAGATCGGGTTTTTCATCGAATTGCACCAGTCCCGATGGACAGAGTTCATGAAAGACGACCATCTGAACCCAGGGGAATCCTGCTTTGATACGATTAATCACCTGCTTCATTTTGGCGATAGTTGCCTGTTCATCCCATGCAACAACGCTCATCTGTACACCTGCTATACCGAATAAGCGACTCATACTGTCTCCTTGTGTGTGAAATGGCAGGCAGAAAATTGACCTGCACCTGTAATTTCTAATTGTGGTTCTTCCTGCTGGCAGAGCGTTTCTGCTATCGGACAACGGGTGTGGAAACGACATCCCGACGGTGGATTGATCGGGGATGGTACATTGCCCTCCAATGGCGCATGATTGCTATCACGCTTAACACCCACTTTCGGCACAGATTGCAAAAGTGCCTGTGTATAGGGGTGAGAGGGTTGGTTGATGATGTCCTCTGTTTTGCCGATTTCAGCAATTTTGCCCAGATACATCACACCGATGCGGTCACTGAGATGTTCGACCACACTCAAATCATGTGAGATAAAAAGATAGGTCAAGCCAATTTCGTGCCGTAGTTCATCCAGCAAATTGATAATCTGCGCCTGAATCGACACATCTAACGCCGAGGTGGGTTCATCTAAAACCAGTAATTCCGGTTCGAGCAATAAAGCTCTGGCAACCGAGATACGTTGTAATTGTCCGCCAGATAATTCGTGTGGATAACGGTCTAAATGTTGCGTGCCAAGTCCGACTTTTGTCAGCATGGCATCAATACGCGGTAGCCATTCATTTTGCGGGAAATGATGCGTTTGCAATGGCTCAACCAGTGACTGCTGAATTGTTCGGCGTGGACTCAGTGAAGCAAGCGGGTTCTGAAAGACGATTTGCATGTTACGACGTTTGCCCCGCAATGCCCGACTTGATAATGTGGTCAGGTCAACATCATCAAAAATCACCTGCCCCGATGTCACTTTTTCCAATTGCAAAATACAGCGTCCGAGCGTGGTTTTCCCGCAACCGGATTCACCGACTAAGCCCAGTGCTTCGCCGGGAAAAATATCAAGCGTGATGCCTTCCAGTGCATGAACCACCCGCCGTTGACCGGTTAACCAGCCACCGGGTAACGGAAAATGCTTCACCAGATTTTTCACCTGAATGAGAGGCTCAGTCATGTGCTACTCCTTCTTCTACCAGATAGCACGCGGCATGATGTTGCGTTGTGACCGGATAGGTATCGGGTTGAGCGTCATAGCATTTCTCATAAACATGCGGGCAACGTGAAGCAAAAACGCAGCCCTGTATCGCACCGGGATTCGCCGGAACAGTGCCTTCGATGGCTTGTAATGTTTGTCCTTTTTTGCCGGAAACGGGTAACGCCGCCAGCAATCCCTGTGAATAAGGATGCTGTGGATTGGCGAGTAGTTTATCTGCCGGAGCAGTTTCGACGACTTTGCCAGCATATAACACAGCGCTACGATCACAGACTTCCGAGACAACGCCTAAATCGTGAGTAATCAGTAAAACAGAGATGCCATGCTCATCACAGAGGTTGCGTAAGAGACGTAAAATCTGTGCTTGAATGGTGACATCAAGGGCTGTTGTCGGCTCATCGGCGATAATCAGACGTGGTTCGGAAATGAGCGCCATTGCAATCATCACGCGCTGTTGTTGTCCGCCTGATAATTCATGTGGATAGCTCTGATAGATGCGTTGAACATCGGGCAAGCCGACACTATCCAGCATAGCGAGGATACGTTTTTGCGCCTCTTTTTTATCGAGATTGCTATGATGTCGCAATACATCGGATAATTGCTGACCGATTTTAAAGACAGGGTTTAACGAGGTGAACGGGTCTTGGAAAATCATGGCAATTTCGTCACCACGTATTTGTCGCATCTGCTTTTTTGATTTCTGGAGCAAATTTTCACCCTGATAGAGGATGCGCCCGTAAGTGATTTTCCCGGGTCGGGGAATCAGTTGCAAAATCGAAAGACCTGTCACTGATTTTCCACAACCGGACTCACCAACCAGACCAAAAATCTCCCCCGGATTGATGCTCAAGCTAATATCATTGGCCACCCGCAATTGTCCGCGTGGCGTATCAAAGGCGATATGTAAATTTTCGATTTCCAGTAAGTTATTCATAAGTTCATTTCAAATTATGGTTCATTTTGTAAGGGCGTAGCCTGCTACGCCCTTACCGATAGTTTTAACGGTATTGGCGCGGGTCAAAAATATCGCGCAGCGTATCGCCGAGCAGATTAAATGCCAGCACAGTCAGGAAAATGGCGATTCCGGGAAACATGCTATACCACCAGGCATCTCGCAAATATTGCCGCCCCTGTTCAATCATGAGACCCCAATCGGCGTTCGGTGCCTGTGTCCCCAATCCTAAAAATGCCAGAGATGTTGTCGCTAGAATCACCGTCCCAATATCAATGGTTGCCTGAACAATAATCGGTGTGATGGTATTGGGCAGAATATGACGTGTGATGATGACACTATCCCTGACACCGATAGAGCGTGCGGCTTCCACAAAATATTGTGAGCGTAAACTGCGCGTTGTACTGCGAACCAGACGGGTATACCAGGGCCACCAGGAAACAACTAAAGCCATTACTGCATTGAGCAAACCGGGTCCCGCCAGCGAGACAATTGCCATCGCCAGCAAAAGAGACGGAAATGCTAAGAATAAATCGGTAATTCGCATGATGACTTCATCTATCCAGCCACCGTAATAGCCAGCAATCGCTCCGAGTGGTGTTCCGATGAGCATCGCGGCAGAGACAACAATTAGCGACGCGACCATCGCCGGACGTGCGCCATAAATCAAGCGACTGAGAACATCGCGACCCAGTTCATCTGTTCCCATCCAATTGTCGGATGAGGGTGCTAAGAGACGATAGTCTGCGTTATTGCGTCCGCGCCCCTGTTCGGGATATGGTGAAATAATCGGTGCAAAAATCGCAAAAATGAGCATTAAAGCAATCCAGCCAACACTGAACATCGCCAGCACATCACGCCGGATAACATAAAGCGTGTGTTGTAAGCCACTGCGTTCGACAGGTTCTTTGTCAAAATTGTCGCCGGGTAATTTTTCAGCCCGTTTGCCTAAAAATAGTTTTGCTAAAGACATGGTATTTCCTAAGACAGACTGACACGCGGGTCAATGTAGGCTTGCAATAAATCTATCACCAGATTGATGATGATATAGCCCGTTGCACCGAAAAGTGTAATCCCCATAATGGCGGGAAAATCGAGATTTAAGAATGACCGTGCTGTGAATAATCCCAGACCGGGCCAGTTAAAAATGATTTCGACGTAAAAAGCACCGGTTAATGAATAGGCAAAGGTCAGCCCGATGACTGTTAATGTGGGAATGATAGCATTTTTGAGTGCATAAACATAAATAATCAGGCGACGACGCAATCCATAGGCTTCGGCAGTGCGGATGTAATTTTGTCCCATCACTTCCAGCATCGAAGCGCGGGTCATACGGGCAATCAGTCCGATAGGATATGCCGCCAGGGTGATTGCTGGCAAAATGATGTGTAAAAAAGCATCCTGAAAGGCTATCCAGTTGCATGTAATCAATGAATCGACCAGAAATAACCCGGTAATATTTTGAATTGGACTGGTGAAACGTAAAGTGCTATCTATGCGGCTGGCAATCGGGAGCCAATCTAACCACAACCCAAAAAACAATTGCAACAATAATCCGAGCCAGAATTGCGGTAATGATACCCCGATGATGCTAAAAGCTCGAACAAAAATATCGGCGGGTTTGCCATGTAATTGTGCGGAAAATACCCCCAGTGGAATCCCTGCAAGGATTGCAATCAAGAGTGCCGCTAGCAATAACTCTGCCGTAGCCGGTAAACGCGAGAGAATCTCCTTTGTGATAGGCTGACGTGTTGCCAGCGAATTGCCGAGATCACCCCGCAGTAAATCGCCTAAATAGCGCATATACTGTTGCGGAATCGGGTCGTTTAAGCCGAGTTCTTCGCGTGCTGCTTCAAGTTGTTCGGGTCTTGCCCGTGTGCCGAGATAAAGTGACGCCGGATTGGACGGGACAATACGGGTGAGTGCAAATGTGACCACCGTCATGCCCAGTAAAACCAGTAGCGACAAAAATAATCGGCGCAGGGTGTATTCAAGTTTCTGCACAAAAATTTCCTGATAAAAATAAATCGTATTAACCGTAGGGGTTTGGCGCGCCAAACCCCTACCATGTGACAAATCAGATAGTGTTATGCCGCAATCTCGAAATCATAGAAGTAAATCGAGAACGGATAATTCAGATTGTACTCAAAGCCTGTGATATAAGTCGGGACAGCATACCATGCACCGACATCCATAAAGAATAGACCGGGTGCTTCTTCGACCATGATAGTCTGTGCCTGTGTATAGAGGTCGCGTGCGGCTTCAAGGTCTGTGCCGGATACTGTGCCAGCTTCGTCGATGAGCGCATCAAAATCTTCATTTGCCCAATAGCTCAGGTTGAAGAAGGGTGCTTCACTGCTACGGAACATGGACCACAGGTTGTCTGCGCCAGCATCACTGTAGGTCGGCCAGTAAAGCAGTAAGAATACATCCTGTGCATTTGCCGGGTCTGATTTTGCTTCTTCCCATTGTTGACCGAAAAGAATCGCTTCAATGGTGACTTCAATACCGAGTGCTTCTTCCCAGGCATCTTTCAGCAGAGGTGCCATTGTTTCTTCGACTGCATTTTCAGCCGCATAGGTGATACGCAGGGAAACAGTGGACGGGTCTACGCCGGAATCTGCCAGTAATTGCTGTGCCATTTCGACATCGTAAGTATATTGTGGAACATCTTCACTATACGGGAAAACGCCCTGTGGAACTGCGCCGCGTGCCTGTGTTGCCAGACCTTCTGCTGCAACGTCAATAATTTGTTGATAGGGTGTTGCATAAGAAAGTGCCTGACGGAATGTGACATCGTCCAGCGGTGGACGCAGAACATTCAGGAAACCGACATAGTTAAAGAGGGTTTCTTCTGTGAAAACTTCAAAATCAGGATTTTCAACGAAGGCATCATAGCTTGATGGTGGGAGACGGTCTGCGAAATCTGCTTCGCCACCGAGCAGGAGTTGTTCCTGTGTCACTGCATCAGCAACAATGCTGAACTGGAGAATATCAAATTGATTATCGTTCCAGCCGCCCCAGTAATCTTCGTTTGCCATCAACACAATTTCAGCATCCGGGGTATATTCAGCCAGCATATAAGGACCTGTACCTGCTGCGACACCACTATCGAAATAGGTTTCGTCTGCGGCATAAGCATCGAGTGCATCCGGGCTAATAATCCATGCGCCGTAGGTTGAACCCAGAATCAGAGGCAATGGAGCAGGATAAGCCAGGTTGAATTGGACGGTTAAATCATCGACTGCTTCAACTGTTGATAGCGGGAACCAGATAAAGCCTGCGCCACCGATTTCACGGGCTAAATCAATCGAACGGACAACAGCATCGGCTGTTAGTGATGCGCCATCGTGGAAGGTCACACCTTCACGCAGATTGAATGTCCATGTCAGACCATCTTCACTGGTTTCCCAGCTTGTTGCCAGCGCTGGTGAAAATTCTTCTTCTGCACCCGGTGCATTGACGACAACCAGTGTTTCATAGATATTTGCTATGTAATTGGCTTCAGTAGAGAAAGATGTTGCGGGATTCCATGTGGTAATTGCTCTGGTGGTTGCAACACGCAGTACCTGTGGTTCTTGCGCGTAATTGCTACCGACGAGCATCAGCAATAAACTGAGAACTAGTAATAGCGTAAATTGACGCTTCATGATATTTTTACCTCACTTAAGTAATTAATTTTCCACCCACCTGTAATCGTAGCGTGTGATTTGCACAAAATATTCGCAGGATACTGACAAATGGGTGATTCAATACTTCTACAAACTAAATTTCTCATTCCACACCGTAGCCCGACCCACCTTTCGCGGGAATTGCTGGTTTCACAGATTTGCGCGAAAGAGAGTAAACAACGGGTCATGCTGATTGCGCCTGCGGGTTATGGTAAAACCAGTCTGCTCACAGAAGTTGCCGGACAATATTCTTATCCCCTGACATGGATTCAGCTTGATGAGGGGGATAATGACCCCGCGACCTTCATGGCATATCTGATAGAAGGTTTGCGCCGACAACTGAACAATCTGACTATTTCTTTGCCGTCCGGCGATAGCATTGCACCGGAACGTCTGCTGGTGATTTTGCTGAATCAATTGCTGGAACAATCTGACCCTGCCTGGATGCTGATTCTGGATGATTATCATGTGATTCGCAATCCTGTGGTGCATGAATTGTTGACGACCCTACTCGAAAATTTACCTCCCCGGATGCGCGTGGTGATTGCCAGCCGCATTACACCGGTTCTGCCACTTGCCAGGTGGCGTGCCAGAAATCAATTGCTGGAATTGCGTGCCGGAGATTTACGCTTTTCGACAGAGGAAACGCACATCTGGCTCAATCAACAGTCACGTGAGTTGCCGGATAAGGTCATTGCCCGTCTGGTCGAAAAAACCGAAGGATGGGGGGCAGGATTACAACTGGCAACCGCATTGCTCAATGAAAGTGATAATCAGGATGCTGTCGTCGCGCAATTGACAGGGACTCAGCCCTATATTTTCGATTACCTGATGGAAGAAGTTTTCGGGCAACAAGCGGACGATATACAGTCATTCCTCTTGCGTTCATCGGTTTTCAGCGAATTAAACCCGGAAACCTGCGCGACTGTTCTCAAGATTCCGTCCGCGCATGAGATTCTCACAAAACTGGAGAAAAACAGCCTTTTCATCTCACGGCTAAACACACAAAAACGCTGGTATCGCTATCATCAATTGTTTCGTGATTTTCTATTGAGCAAGTTCAAATTACAGTCTCCCGATGATTACACGGCGACACAGGCAACAGCAGGCGAATACTTCGCACAATCCCGTCAGAGCGAAACGGCGATTCAGCATTTTATAGCAGCAGATGATGAGACCGGGGCGGCACGAATGCTCTGTGATTTTGCAGATAACTATCTGATGCAGGGGCGCGTAGACGAAATTCAGACTTATCTCAATAGCTTTTCAACCGGAACATGCCAGGCAATCCCCCGCTTGATGCTTTTGCAGGGACGGATTCTGCGCCATAACGGACAATTCGGTGCGGCAATCGAACGTTTTGAGAGTGCGCTAACTCATGCAGATGATAGCTCGATTGTGTGTCATGCTTATATCGAACTATCAGCAATCCGGCATTCACAGGGGCAGTATCAGCAAGCCTATGATATGGCAGAGAAAGCGATTCAACAGGTGGAGGGTGAATCAGCAGTCGATTATGTCTCTGCTTTGATGCAGATGGCGGGCTGTGCGGGATTTATCAAAGGCATGGAAGCCGGACGGGAACTCGCTGAACAGGCATATGACCTGATGCAGACTCAACCGGAACATTTCACCGGCTATGATAGAGCGCGATTATTACAGATGCTCGGTCAGATTTGCTGGTGGCATGGCGACGCCCGTATGGCGATAGATTACTGTCGCCGGGCATTATTTTTGCTGGATGATGCTGAAACCCCTCTACGCGCACGCTTACTGATTACACTTTCGACACCGACACTTTATCAGAAAGATTATGATACAGCACTACAACTCGCCGAAGAAGCGATTAGCATCTGCCAGGAATTACAGTTAAAAGAGACACTCCCGGCGGCGTATGCGGCACTCGGTAATGTGCTGACACGTATTGGAGAGTTAGAACAGGCAGAGTCGGCTTTACACACGGCAATCAATCAGGCAGATGCTATCGGCGGCGCACGTTATTCCCGTGTGATGGCAGCAGGTTATCTCGCTCAAAATCTTGCTTTACAGGGACGTATTATCGAAGCGCGGCAACTCGCAGAACAGGCACTCGTCCCTTATGAAAATCAGCCTGTAGTTTATGATGTGTATGTGTGTCGCAGTGTTTTAGCCGATTTATTGCTGGATGCTCAAAAACTTGACCAGGCAAAGCAAATCTATAGTGGCTTGATTTCGATTGGTGAGACAACGGGCTACCGGATTCCACTGGCGATGGCGTATTTCGGACTGGCATACATTTTGATGCAGGAAGAAAAACGTGAGCAGGCGATGCAATATTCACAACAATCCCTGAAATTGCTTGAACCTGCGATGATGCACCAGCTTTATCTCGACCAGCAGGAACGCGCTCTTGTTATCTGTGAGGCGCTGGTTCAGCACATGCCGGAAAATAATTTTGTGCAACAGGTGTATCAGATGTTGTCCGGGACTATATCACAACCGCAACTGCCAGCCATTACGATTACCCGTCCTGACCGCATCGAAATTAAGACACTCGGGGGCTTTAATGTCCTGCGAGATGGACAGGATGTCGAAGCGAAAGCCTTTGCCTCTGCGAAAGCTCGCGATTTACTGGCATATTTTGTGACTCTGCGCTCAAGGTCTGTCAATTTAGACCGTGCCATTGACGCTATCTGGGAGGATGGCACAGGGAGTACCAGTGGTTTTCACACAGCGTTATACAGGGTTCGGGCGGCATTGCGGCGAAAAGGCGAAAAAGAGAAATTCATCCTCTCGGAGGTAGGAGAATATCGTCTCGACAGTGCGAAGTTCGACATTGATATTGACCATTTCGACAGCTTGCTCAAGCGTGCCCGTAATGCACAAGGGGAACAATCGGCAGATTTTTACGAACGGGCATTAGCACTCTATCAGGGAGATTATCTCGATAACCTCTATTATGAGTGGGTTATCATCGAACGCGAACGCTTACAGCGCGATTATTTAACAGCCATCAATCAGTATAGTGATTTACTGCTAAAAGATGCTCAATTCCATCATGCAGCGGATTGGTTACGCAAAGCCCTGGAACTCGAACCCTATGATGAGCATCTACACATTGTCTATATGCAAACATTGCATCAAATGGGGCAACAACAAAATATCATTGCCCATTATCAAACATTGATTGCCATACTGGATGAAGCTTTCGGCGCAGAGCCGATGCCGGAAACGCAATCTGCCTATCGAAAATTGCTGGAAAACTAAGCTGTCTCCAGGACTTGTTTGAGTGCCGCTTCAAAAACTGTCAGAGCCGTATCAAACTGTGTTTTTGTCGTGACCAGAGGCGGAATCCAGCGAATGACATTTTCATAGGGTGAGCAGGTCAGCAGTAAAAGACGATTATCGACACAGGCTTTTGCGATTGCTTTCGCCGATGCCTTATCGGGCTTGCCATCCCGCGTAAATTCTGTCGCAACCATCATGCCATATCCACGTACATCACCAATAATAGAATACTGTGCCTGTAAATCACGCAATTTTGACTGTAAATAGTCGCCAACTACACGGGCATTTTCTACTAAATTTTCTTCCTGAATCACTTTGACTGTCTCACATGCTGCTGCCATCACCACTGCATTACCACCGCCATATGTCCCGCCGTGTGTGCCTGTTTTCCACTTGTTCATCAAATCATCACGAGAGGCAATCGCAGAAATAGGCATTCCGCTCCCGAGACCCTTTGCCATCACAATCACATCGGGAACGATGCCTGCATGTTCAAAGGCGAAAAATTTACCTGTGCGACCAAAACCGGATTGCACTTCATCTAAAATTAGTAAAATGCCGTGCTCATCGCAAATTTCACGCAATGCCTGTAAAAAGTGTTCCGGCGCAGGCACATAACCACCCTCACCCAGCACGGGTTCAATAACCAGTGCGGCTGTTTTTTCCGGCGGTGATTGCGTTTTGAACAATAAATCCAGTTGTTTAAGACAAAAATCAACAGTACTTTTCTCGTCCCAGCTATAAAAATAACTATAGGGGAATGGCGCAACATAGATACCCGATGGTAGCGGCTGATAATCATAGCTGTAAATTGTTTTTGCTGTCGTCATCGCCATTGTTTGATGGGTACGTCCGTGAAAACTCCCCTGAAAGACAATCACATTGCGGCGTCCTGTGGCATGACGTGCAAGTTTGACCGCGCCTTCAACCGCTTCTGCCCCGCTATTCGCAAAGAAAAAACGATTAATTGACTCAGGAGTGACACTATTCAAAGCCCTGGCTAAATTCAGAGCCGGAGGTGAAATAACAATATTCATCTGACCAAAAATCAGTTGCTGTGCCTGTTCTTGAATTGCTTTGACAATACGCGGATGACAGTGTCCTGTATTGATAACACCGATGCCCGATGTAAAATCAATGTACTGGTTTCCCTGTGCATCATAAAGATAAATCCCTTCGGCATCCACAGGTTGCATGGTGGTCACATGTGACCAGACCGGAGAGAGCATTTCCAAATTGTGTTGTTCCATCATTTAAACTCCCGCAGTAATTAGTTTCTGTCAGCGTATCAATAGCCATGCACAAAATTTGCACAATGAAGAACACTGAAGCATATTGCATAATAACCGGAAAAATAACTGACCGTATTGTGCCAGTCGATGGAGAGGCAGTCGTTCGTCCCACGATAACCTTGGGTTTATTCTGCGACCATCGTGCTATTGATGGTGCAAGAGGCGCACAATTTTTAGATACGCTGCCAAATTATATTGCGGAGCCATTAAGTATACTGGACTAGCAGTTACACCTTTGTACTATTCTGTATAGCTGTGTTGATTTGCGAGATATAAAGTATAATCAATCGCGTATCCGATAGTTATCCTATTATTTTTACAGGAATGTCTTCATGCGAAAATACTATACTATTCAACTCAATACTCATTCGGTCGATGTAAAAGAACTCGAAGGGGAAGCGATAGTCCGTGCCGGGCGCTACCATATAGCAAAAACTCTTCTCGAAAATAACATTGCAACCGTTGACCCTTTATCTCCCGAAAATATGCTCATTTTCTCTGCCGGACCTTTCGCTGGCTCAAGTTTTTCAAACGCCAATCGAGTTAGCGTCGGTTGTAAAAGTCCCCTGACAGGCGGTATCAAAGAAGCAAATGGTGGCGGTACTGTCGCCTATACGATGGGACAACTTGAAATCTGTGGTTTAGAATTTCATGGTGCATCTGAAGAATGGGTTATCGTTCATTTCAAAAAAGATGGTACGGTCAGTTTTGATGATGCGTCTGAATTTATGGGGGCTGGCACTTTTGAAACAGCTGATAAGCTCCGCGAAAAATACGGCAAAAGAGTTTCCCTGGCGATTTGTGGTCCCGTTGGCGAATATCAGGGATTGCTCTCGGGCATCTCAATGACAGATACCGATGGTCGTCCGTCACGTCTGGCTGCACGTGGTGGTGTCGGGGCAGTCATGGGCAGTAAGAAAATCAAGGCAATTGTTCTTGATATGGTCAAAATGCCACCCTTCCATGACCGCAAAAAGGTGCTGGATGGCATCAAATTCTATGCGAAGGAACTACAGGCGAGTCCTGCGGTCGAGGCGTATAGAAAAATTGGCACCATGACGATGGGTGACTACACCAATTATATCGGGGCGCTACCTGTCAACAACTTCACGTCTGGCACTGTTGAAGACTCCGACGATGAGTTCACGATGGGTGGTGACTATATCGCAGCTTTGAATAACTCACGTGGTGGTAATCATTCTCATGCCTGTATGCCCGGCTGTGTGATTCAATGCAGCAATGTCTATGTCAACGCAGAGGGCAAAGAAATTGCTTCGCCAATTGAGTATGAAACGCTCGGACTTCTCGGTACGAACTGTGGTATTAAGAATCCTGACGATTTAGCTGCTTTAAATTGGATCGCTAATGATTTAGGGATTGATACCATTGAAACCGGAGCGATGATTGCGGTTCTGATGGATGCTGGATTAGCAGAATTTGGTGATGTGGAATTCATGGGAAGCGTTCTTGGCGAAATCCGTGAAGCGACAGAAAATGGGCGTATCTGGGCACAGGGAACAGCCCGGGTTGGCGAGCATTATGGTGTACATCGTGTGCCTGTGATTAAAAAGCAAGCAATTAGTGCTTATGACCCGCGCCTCATCGAAATCACAGGTGTTTCAATGATGACCTCTGCACAGGGGGCTGACCATACAGCCGGAAATGTGCCGAAAGCAAAATCTGCTGATATGGATATTGATGAAATTAAAGAACGCAGTCTCTCCGCTCAGATTGACAATGCAATACCCGATTCTCTCGGATTATGTATCTTTGGACGTACCGTGACCAACACAAATGTTGAATTCATTATTGATACAATCAATGCTGCACATGGGACAAATCTCAAACCGGCATTTTTTAAGCAACTGGGTATCGATACACTTATCTTTGAAGATAAATTCAATGAACAGGCGGGCTTTGGTCTTGAAGATGATCGTTTACCGGCATTCTTCTACGATGAACCTCTCAAACCTAAAAACCGGGTTGCCCGTTTCCATGCCGAAGAAGTCCAGGATATTTTTGAGCCATTACAGACAATGAAAGCTGAAATTGATGACGAATTGCAAGAAGGTGGATATTAATTCAGCACTTTAACTCGCCGGACAATCCAATGATGTAATCAAGCATATCTAAATTAAAAGGGCGGTCTTAGTTGCTAAAACCGACCGTCCCGTATGCGTATCAATATCATGTGCAACATTGCCTGTTATCTATCAAAAGGATTGAATGATACCTTCGTTTAAACCCGCAATTTTTTCAGGGGCACATGATAATTTTCAACAGCCGCCTGATAAAACTATAAACAGGGCAATAATCTGCTACAAGGTCTTGCAAACGTTCGAACTTCTTATCATCTTTTTCAGTTTCGACCTGTTCTGTTGCAAAGAACAGAATATGCACAAAATGCAAAATCTGAGTAACTACAAAAAGTATGGAGATATTATGCCAACCACCAACAGTCGAATTGCGACTATCCATGATTTTGTCCCGCGCCTGAGAAAACTGGTTGATAATTTGTCAGCAGAGCGATTAACGACAGCTTATATAGCTGATGAATGGACAATTGCACAAATTGTGCATCACTTGTTTGATGCTCATACCAATGCCTATCAGTTGTGTAAGCGTGTTCTCAGCGAAGACAATGCAGGTTTAAGCTGGGGATCACAGGACATCATGGCGAATTTGCCCGATGCCCGGAATGCTGAGATTGAATCCTCACTCAAAGGACTGGAAGGGCTACACGAACGCTGGGCAGATATGTTCAGCAATGTAGACAATTGGGAAAAATCCGGCACAAGTTTGAAATCTGGAAAAGAGTACAGCATTGCCAGATTATTGGAAATGTATGCCGATCACTGTGAGAATCACATCAGTCAAATTCAGTCTGTTTTGGATGCAATGTCCTGAGAACGACGTAATATTGGACTATACCAATTTTCGCACATTGATTTGAAAACACGATACACTAACCGGAAATTGTGAATATTTTTGTGTGGATGTAGAGCTATGTATCAGAATTTGGAAATTATTGATTTTCATACGCATTTTCCGACTTCAAAACCCTGGTTCAAGGATATGGGGACAGATGTCCGCGAAGCCTATCGTGAGCGCAGAGGGGAGGAAAGAGCCGCCAGACTGGGCAAATATGCCATGAACTATAGTGCTCACTGGCGCAAAATGTGGGGATTTGAACCGGCGGAGCAAGATCGCCCCGATGATGAAACGCAGGCAGATCGCTGGGCAGCCGAAATTGATAAATATGGCTTACGGGCTGTTGGTTTCGTCACCGGAGGTGGAAATGATAATCTCGGTGCTGTTATCAAACGTTATCCTGATAAATTTATTGGATTTGCCCATCATCATCCATTTGCAGAGAATGCTGCTGCTGAACTCAAACGGGCTGTGACCGAACATGGCTTTAAGGGGTATAAACTTCTTGCCCCGATGATTGATCGTCCCATTGAAGATGAAGCGGCGTACCCTGTCTGGGAGATGTGTGCCGAACTGGATATTCCGGTTTTGATTCATTTTGGTATACAGGGTGGTGGCGGCGGTATCGCCTGGCATGAAAATATCAATCCACTCAAATTACACAACATCGCACGCGACTTTCCCGATGTAAATTTCGTTGTACCACATTTTGGTTGTGCCTGGATTCGTGAAACACTTCAACTCTGCTGGGCATGTGCTAATGTCTCTATTGATACATCAGGCTCGAATCAATGGGTACGCTGGGTCGATGGCGACTGGTCAACTAAAAAACTCTTCCGCAAATATATGGAAACAATCGGTTCTGAACGCATCATCTTCGGATCAGATTCAAGTTATTTCCCGCGTGGATTTGCTGAACCGTATCTACGCGATCAACTACGGGATTGTTATGACCTGAATATGACAGACGACCAGGTTCAACAAATCTTTGGTGCGAATGCCGCCCGTCTCTTCAAAATCGAGTTGCATCAATCCTGAAATCATAGGGTATCACAGGGATTTCTGAATATATCGCACGATTTTCTTGACATAGTCAATTCAATTGACTTAATATATAAGAGAGTAATTTTTCAGAAATCCTATATCAGGTTAAAAATTATTATTTGTGACCACTATGCTCGGGCAAAATCTTAGTAAAGTACAATCTCATAATCACAAACTCGTCATCAATATCGTCCGGCGTGATGGTCCAATTGCGCGAACCGATATTTCAAAGATGACGGGTCTAACCAAACAGACGGTTACAAACCTTGTTTCCAGCCTGATTGATAATGGTTATCTTCTTGAAGCCGGAGAACAAATTCCAGCCAGTGGTGGCAGACCGTCACGTTTATTAGAACTTAACCCGGATTCTGCTTATTCATATGGTTTCCACCTCGATAATGATCGCCTGACCGGAATTCTCGTAAATTTCACCGGGGATGCGCTGGAACAAACGACGATTGATGCACAATTACCGACCCCTGATGATGTGATTGACTGCATTAATAATTTCATCGAATCAACCTGCCAGAAGTTCAACATCTCTTTTAGCAAAATCTGGGGTATCGGGCTGGGTTTTCCCGGATGTTATAATCGCAGCGACAATACAACGCTCATACTTATAGAACGCTTACCTGCCTGGCACAATATCCCCTTCGTAAAAATGCTTTCTGAAAATTTAATCTGTGACGAATCGTTGCCAATTTATATTGAAAACGATGGTACATCAGCAGCAATTGGTGAATTCTGGTATAACCGTAGCCAGAATCGAATGAACGATTTTTTCTATACTTACCTTGATATAAAAGCCGGAGCAGGGCTTGTGCTTGATGGTAAACCACGCTTCGGGTTTACGAAAAACGCGGCACGCTTTCTTCACCTCAACATTATGACAGATGATGGTGAGATGGATCATGTGCCAAATTTTGTAACACTGACGAAATTGTATGAACTTCTTGAGAATGACAATATTGTTGTAGACAGTCCACATCAACTTCTGGATTTATACGAAGAAAATAACCCGGTTCTGAGGCAATGGTTGGATACATCAACCCGTTATCTAGCGCAGAGTTTCAAGACAGTTGAAGCAATGATCGACCCCGAAATGTTTGTTTTTGGTGGACGCCTCCCCGTAGCAATCTATGAAGATTTGATAACGGGCACATATGAGCATTTTTTAGAAATCAGGATGAAAAACAAAGAATATGTGCCATTATTTGTTCCCGGAACGATCGGCGAATATGCGCCGACTTTAGGAGCATCAGCCCTGCCGTTCCATTATGAGTTTTTTGAAGAATCGAAAATTTTTATGATCTGAGCTATTGTCAATAAAATCGGGTTTATCCGGTCTGCTTGACATAGTAAATCAAATTGATTTATTCTAGTAACAAACTTTTCTCAATGCCTATCACATCACTCCCTTAAGAAAAGTGTTTATAAAAATTGTGTATAAAATATTTTTATAGAAGGAGTGCTACATGAAACTGAAGTATTTCGCAATTGTCGGTGCTTTGATGCTCTTGATGGTTGGATTCCAGGCAAATGCCCAGGATGATGTCATCGAAATTGAGTACTGGCAATATTTCTTCGAAGCCCGTCAGGGTGCCATGAATATGCTCATTGAGCAATTCGAAGCGGAAAATCCTGACATCCGCGTGATTCACAATAGTGATATTGCATATGACAACTTCCGTACTGAACTGGCAACCTCTGTTGCAGGTGGTGTGGGACCCGATGTTGTAACCCTCTTTTATGGTTGGATGTCCGCCTTTGTTGATGCTGGCTATCTTGTTCCTCTACCGGAACCATTCACTGAAGAATATATTAACGAAAATTTTGTTCCGATGGTTAGTGGTTCGTCAGCTTTTGAAGGCGAATACTACGCTGTACCAACAGCTGTTCGTTCACTGGCACTCTTCTATAACATTGATTTGCTTGAAGCTGCCGGATACGATGGACCACCGGAAACCCTTGAAGAATTTGTTGAAATGGCAAGTGCTGCAACGGTCTATGATGGTGATGCCAGCCTGGATAACCTCGTAACAGAAGGTTATGCTGTTCAGATGAGCGGTCAGGCACATCACTGGTTCCGCGAAGCGCTTGTTCGTCAATATGGTGGTGTTCCCTATAACGATGACTACACAGAAGTGCTCTGGAATAGCCCTGAAGGTTGTGAAGCGTTTGCATGGTTGACCCAATTCGAAACTGACCTGTTGACCGGTACAAATGAAGGTGTTGGCGGTACAGCCGATGCTGATGATGCCTTTGTTGCGGGTCTGGCTGCCCTGCATATTGATGGTTCTTTCCGCCTTGCTGCTGCACGTGGCAATGAAGACCTCAACTTCGGTATTGCCGAATTGCCGGTTGGACCAAATGGTGAAAGTCATACCTACGGTTCATACTGGACACATGGTATTACCCGTCGTGCGGCTGAAGATGAAGCCCGTATGGAAGCTGCAAATCGTTTCCTCCAATTCATCACCTCACCGGAAGCCGGAAGTCTCTGGGTGGCGGAAGTCGGCGAATTACCCGCACAGACAGAAGCTGCTAATGACCCTGAATTGCTTGCTGATCCTGAACTCGGTCCTTTCGTAGCCGGTCTTTCTTACTCCCATGCGACATTCTTCATTGATGAGAGTCAGCAACGTCAAAACCTGATTGATGCTTTCGACCTGGTACGCCTCTCAGGTATGGATCCCTGTGATGCACTTAATGAAGCAGCCGCAGTTGAACAAGAATTGCTGGACGACTTCTGGGCAGATCGCTAATCCGTATCAACTTTTGAAATAGTTTCAGCAGGGGAGTGTAATAAGCTCCCCTGTCTGCTACTAAATTTACTAACTCCAAACCACCAATCCATAGAAATAAATATGGTGATTTATGTCTAATCTAACACTCGCGCAACGGAAGGTTATCTGGGCGTATATCTTCCTGGCGATTCCAATAATTTTTTTCCTTTATATTCGTATTTATCCTACATTTTTTGCCTTTCAGATGAGTTTGTATGATTGGAATCCACTCGCTGAGGAGCAAGAATTTGTTGGTTTTGAGAATTATGCAGAGCTTTTCGATGATCTGGGCGATGAATGTGGCGGGATGCGTGGCGTAACCCGTTGTGCATTTGAGAACACCGGGAAATATATCGCATTAGGGATGCCCCTTCAATTGATGCTGGCACTCGCTATCGCGCTGATGCTTAACGAAATTCGTTTTATGAATACCTTCTATCGCCTCTTATTCTTTTTGCCATTTGTAACCTCGACTATCGCAATTTCGTGGGTTTTCAGGGTATTGTTCGAATCCCAGGGGTTTTTCAATACAGTTCTCAGAGCATTTTCCTTGCCGACGCAGCAATTCTTAGGCAGTCCTGACCAGGCACTTTATTCCATCACAGCAGTGGTTGTCTGGCAGGGATTAGGCTTTGCTGTGATTATTTTCCTCGCGGGACTCAAGCAGATACCGCGCAGTTATTATGAGGCTGCTGAAATTGATGGTGCGAATCGCTGGCAAAGTTTCTGGCGAATAACCTTCCCGCTTCTAAATCCGAGTATTGTTTACCTGGTTGTGCTGCAATCTATCTCATTCCTCAGAATGTTTGCACCTGTTTATGCGATGACCGTTCAGGGTAGTGGTGGACCATTAAATTCGACAACAACAGTCGTTTTGCGTGTGGTTCGTGAAGCCTTTGATAGTAATAACTATGGTTATGCAGCGACCTTAACTGTGGCGTTGTTTGTGGTCATTATGGTGATTACAGTGCTTCAACTTGCCCTTACCAGCCGCCGTGTTGATTAAAGGAGAATATTCATGACTGTTGTCGATACAGATGTTTTCAAAACTGAAAAATCTAAGCGTCGCCTGTCCCGACGGGTTGATGGCTTAGGGTACAAAATTTTCTCCTACTCCGTGCTGACGATACTCGGTATTACCATGATTGTCCCTTTCCTGTGGATGATTTCAACCTCCTTTAAACCTGTAGAAGAAATTCTGGTACTGCGTTTTTTCCCGCAGGAACCCACTCTGAATAACTATACACATGTCCTCACAGAAACTGAATTGCCACGCTGGTATGTCAACTCACTGATTGTTGCCGTGATTTCTACCGTAAGTGTCGCATTTTTCGATTCACTTGCCGGATATGTGTTCGCGAAATATCAATTTCCCGGCAAGCGGATTGTCTTTGTAACCTTCCTGAGTTCATTGATGATTCCAACTGAAATGTTGCTGATTCCCTGGTTTATCATGTCAGCAAATCCAATTGTTGGACCCTCCTGGATAGATACCTACTGGGGAATTGCCTTCCCCGGTGTGATTACCGCCGCAGGAATTTTCTTGATGCGACAATTTATGCAGGGCGTACCGGATGAGTTACTGGATGCCGCACGGATAGACGGAGTCAGCGAATTCGGGTTATTCTGGCGGATTGCTGTGCCATTGAGTTTACCTGCAATCGGGGCACTATGTATTTTCAATTTCCTCGGGAACTGGAATGCATTTATCTGGCCCTTAATCATTACCTCAAGCCAGGACATGATGACACTACCTGTCGGTTTGCAATTTTTCTCCGGCGAGGCAGGTTCAGAATGGAATCTCATCATGACCGGGGCATCGCTATCTGTTGTGCCACTGTTAATTATCGTAATTGTTTTCCAGCGATACATCATTGAAGGTATCGCGTTGACTGGATTGAAGGGCTAATATGGCTGATAATGCAAAAACTTTTCCGCATCCATTGTATGAAAAATATGTACTGCAACCATTTTTCAGAGATGCCGAAAAATACTATTATGAGCCTATGCTGGCAGCGAACAAAACGCACGCTGTCATGCTCCATCTTAGCGACATCATTAGCCATGAGAATGCCGCAGCACTGTTACAGGCTCTACAGCAAATTGAAACTGATGGTCTTGAAAAATTAGGCTATCAATCCGGTGTAGAAGATTTATTCTTCGCGATGGAAAATAAAATCATCAGTTTGATCGGTGCAGCACATGGTGGTAATTTGCAACTGGCACGGAGTCGTAATGACCTCGGGTATGCTCTCACACGGCTTGCTTTACGTCCATTACTTCTAAAATCTATGTCTGATTTACTGTCGTTTCGCCGGACTTTACTCGATTTTGGACGAAAACATCTTAATACGCTGATGCCAGGCTATACACATACACAACCTGCTCAACCTTCTACAATGGCACACTATGTTGCGGGAGTTCTCTCCTTTCTTGAACGCGATATGTCCCGGCTATTTTTTGCCTATGATACCAATAATCAGAGTCCGCTCGGTGCTGCTGCTCTGACAGGAACAGGCTTCCCGATTAACCGTCAATTGAGCGCGGATTTAACCGGATTCGACAGTGTGATGGCGAGTAGCTACGATAGCATTGCCTCGTCAGATAATTTGACGGATGTTGCCAGTGTGCTGAATAGTATCGGAGCTAATCTATCGCGGGTTACAAAAGATATGCTTTTCATGGCAACACAGGAGAGCGGTGCAATTCGCATAGATGACAGCTTCATTCAAATAAGTTCGATCATGCCACAGAAACGTAACCCTGTTGTGCTCGAACATATCCGCGCCCGTATCAGCCGGATGATTGCCTATGCACAGGGTATCATCTTGCAATGCCACAATATCCCTTTCGGTGATACACAGGATATTGAAGATGAAATCTTTCCACTACTATTCGGGGGATTAGAAACATCGCAGGAAATTTTGCAACTATATACCGCTGTCATATCAACATTGCATGTGAACGTTGAACACTTGCGGGAACGGGCGGTAGCGGGATTTACGACTGTGACTGAATTAGCGGATACGCTTGTTCGTGAAGCGAAGCTATCGTTCAGACAAGCCCATAGTATTGTCTCCGGTATGGTGACTTTCGCGCTCAAAAATAATCTTGTCCCTGCTGACCTGAATAGTGACATCATGAGGCAGGTTGCACAGGAAAGAATAGGTCAAGACATCGCATTATCCGACGATATGTTACAAAAAGCGCTTGACCCGCAAGCATTTATTGATATTCGTATCATTCAAGGTGGTGCATCAGCAGCCGCAACTTCGAAGGTGCTTGATAGCATCGAAACACAGATGGATAATGACGAATCCGCTTACAAAGACTACATTCAACGGCTAGATACAGCCAACCAACGCTTACAGGCTGAGGTTCAACTGATTCTGACTGGAGAGGCATAATGAATATTCTGGCAATTGGCGCACACGGTGATGATATAGAGGTGCAGTGTGGTGGTACAATCGCGAAAGCTGCGGCACGGGGTGATAAAGTGTTCATGTGTGTAGTAACAGATGGACGCGGACGACCGAAAGGTGATCCTGAAGAGATTGCAAAAGTTCGGCATAAAGAATCACAGGCATCGGCAGATGTCATTGGTGCTGAACTCATCTGGATGGGTATTCCTGATGGCGGTCTTAAACCAATAGATGAATACACAGCTAAATTTGTTGATGTGATTCGTCAATGTGAGCCAGATATTATTATCACCCACCCGCAGGATGACTATCACCCTGACCACCGCTATACCCATCAGATGGTATTGGATGCGGCACAACTGGCACGGGTTCGGAATTACCCTCTGTCGGATTTAAGCCCCTATCGGCAACCCTGTCCGATTGCGTTTATGGATGGTGTCAATGGCTTGAGTTTTATCCCGGAAGAGTGGGTCGATATTAGCGATTTTTACGATACAAAAGTCGAAATGTTGAGCAAGCACTTTAGCCAGATGATGCCGGATACCTATGATCCTGATTTTGAATTGCCGCCACCGGAACAAAACCCGATGATGCGGATGATTGCTCTGCAAAGTGCTTATCGAGGAATGCAGTGCGGAGTTGCTTATGCGGAAGCATTCTTATACTGGAAGTCAGCAAACCGGGTAGTCCCTTACAGGATATTCCCCTGATGTGAGTGAGCCTATATGGTTCATGTTCATCTGGCAAGAATGCCCCTACGGTCGTCTGTTTCACCGGGGGCTTGCAAGAAAATCAAATGATTCAAGCAAAACCACCTCTGCTCAGGTGGTTTTGCTTGAATTTGGGCTGTTCTCAGCAAACACGATAGCGTTTGACTGCGAGAGCCTCTGCCTTCGCTACCAGAACAATACCCCGAACAATACTTTGGTATCTGTAAAGCAATACCGCTATTCCGGTAGGCTATAGATGTACTTCAAAACAAGCATCGGAAAGGAACGGAAATGCAAAATCAAACAGCCAAAGTCGTTCGCAATAATATCATTCTCAGTGCTATCCTGGTCATTTTATTCATTGTCACGGGTGTGATGCCGTATTTTCTCGGTCTCGCCGCCGCCGCGCTCACAGGGGATACAGATGTACTCATCAACTACGGGTTTGCCGCACCGGGTGTACTTGCAGGATTCTTTGCAGGGGTATCTGGCTTATTGATCGGGCTGTCTCCGATTCTAATTCCACTTGCTATCGCTTACTGGATGTTCAAGCGCAACAAGCAGTGATATTCGCACTCAAAATGCTAAGGAAAGGAAGCAATTATGTTATCTATATTGAAACGCTATCGACGCAGTATCTTGATTGGTTTAGGCGTTTTTGCCCTGATCTATCTAGGTCTCGTTCCCGCCATGATTTTTTTGCCTCAAGCTACTCTGTCAGCAATTGGACAGGAAGCATCCGACGAAGAATTGATTGCAAATGGTATTCGTATCGAACAAATCTACGATTATCAAGATATGCAATTTACCATGCGCGATGGAACAACCCTTGCGGCACAGTATTATGCAGGTGAATCGCAACAGATTGTCTTGATGCTTCATGGTGTCACGGGGAATAGTCGTCTTTTCAATGAGCCAGCAGGTATGATTCGCGATGCTACCGATGCCTCTGTCTATGCACTCGATTTAAGAGGACACGGTAATTCCGGTGGTGATAGAGGCAATGTGGATTACATCGGTCAGTATGAAGATGATCTTGCCGACACGATCACCGCGCTTCGTGAATTACATCCCGATCACGAATTGATTGTCCTCGGGTATTCGATGGGCGGTGCGATTGCTCTGCGCCATGCTGCACAGAATAATGAAACAGTCGATGGGTATGTACTGCTTGCGCCCAATCTGGGTCAGGATGCGCCGACAGCTAACACAGGGGAAGCCCCTGAATCCAATCCTGACGAAGAACCATTTTTCCAGATACACATTCCGCGTATTATCGGGATTGCGATGTATGAACAAATGGGAATTCGTGCTTTCAATAGCTTGCCAACGATGTACTTCAATTTGCCCGAACCGTTTGTGAACAGCTATAGCTATAATGCCATGATGAATTCTACCCCGGACGATTATGTGGCGGCTTTTGCAGCAATTGATGTGCCGCTACTCGTGATCGTCGGTAGCAATGACGAAACCATGCAGGCAGACGCTTTCCCCGATATGCTGGATGAGGTCGCACCGGACGGTGAACTCCACATTGTTGCAGGTGAAAATCATGGCAGTGTTCGCTACAGCACTGTCTTCATTGAGGCAGTACAAAATTGGATGCTGTCTACCTCAAGCAGTAATTAATTACGGAGGCGCATGAGCTTTAAATAGCTTGCGCCTTCTCCCTCGTATTAAACATCCATGATGAAACTTATGCTTGAGAAACACTTGTTCTCAAATCAAGTCAAACGGAAGTATCTATCATTGGCGATGGCATGTTTGCAGTGGTTAAAAATGATAGGTATCATTGGTGCATGATAACACCGATCCTCAACACAAAACTGCATAAACCAAAGTCTGCATCAAATGTGATAACGCGATCACAATTATTCAAACTACTCAATCAGGGTATTGATGGAAAGTGCATTGTTGTTTCTGCTCCCGCTGGTTTTGGCAAGACGACATTGATTGCCCTGTGGCTTGAAACTGTTAAACATCCTATCGCATGGTTATCACTGGAAGAATCAGATAGCACGATGCAAAGATTCTTGCGCTATCTCATTGCGGCTTTACAAACTATAGAACCACATATTGGTCAGCAGATATTGCCCGTCTTGCAGTCGGAACAGCAGCTACCCGTAGAAAATATGATGACAATTTTGCTCAATGATATGACAACGCTTGAGCAACACATCATTATTGTGTTGGATGACTATCATAGTATTGATGCGCCTGAGATTGATGAGGCACTCACCTTTCTGCTGGATCACTTACCGGATCATGTGACGCTTGTCATCACAACCCGCGAAGACCCGCAACTACCTCTCGCAAAGTATCGGGCGCGTGCGGAATTAACTGAATTGCGTGCTGATGACTTGCGTTTCACGAACACTGAGATGCATACATTCCTGAATCAAATAATGGGTTTAGATCTGACCGCAAATGATATTGCAGCCCTCGAAAATCGGACAGAGGGTTGGATAGCGAGTTTGCAAATGGTGGCTATTTCGCTACAACGTCAGACAGATAAAGCTCGGTTTATTGAGACATTTACAGGTAGTCACCGCTACATCTTAGATTATCTTCTCGAAGAGGTCTTACACCAGCAATCTGACGAAACACGCATGTTTCTGCTGCAAACGTCAATTTTATCGCGCTTACATGCGGATTTGTGTGATGCGGTGACTCAAACGACTGATAGCCAACAGGTTCTGGAGCAACTGGAAAGAGGTAATCTATTCATCATCCCATTAGATAACACCCGCCAGTGGTTTCGTTACCATCATCTCTTTGCAGATGCACTACAGGTACGCCTAAAAATCGAATCACCTGGAATTTTAGTTGCAGCCCATCAACGGGCTGCTCAATGGTACGCAGCAAATGGACATATGCCTGATGCCATTCAGCATGCCTTTCTCGCTGAGGATTATTCACTGGTGGCGCGTTTTTTGGAGCTTGTATGGTCAGACGTGGATCTACTTTCCATGGCAGGTAGAAAATGGTTCAAATGGGCAAAACAGTTACCTGAAGACTTCGTGCTAACGCAACCCATTATGTGTTTAGGGTTTGCATGGGGATTGGTCAATTATGGTGATATTCAAGGGGGGGAATATTATTTGCAGCATGCCGAAAATTTTGTTGACCGCAGCTTGACCGGGGGTATTGCACATGATGAGCCGGAATGGGAAATGCTCTCCACAGGTATACTCTCTGCACATGCCTATATCGCCATGGCAAAGAAGCAATTTGACCGGGCCATGCACTATGCGCAAGCATCACTTGCACGCTCAACAAACCTCGGTCATGCTAGCCATCGTCAAGCCAGTGCCTTACTTGGGATTGCATCGTGGGCGAGTGGGAATTTGCAGGCAGCCGAAAGTGCACTTGAAAATCACCTATTCAGTGGAAATTTCTTAGAAAGTGGGATTATTTCGCATTTAGGTGACCTGCGTATACAGCTTGGTAAATTGCACGACGCACAGCGAATTTATCAGGATGGCTTAGCGCGTATTGATGAGTTTTCATTCGTGGGAAAAGAAGCCATCTACCGCGGTTTTGCAATATTCCTTCTCGAGTTAGGCGATCTTGATAGATTCAAGATGTATCTCGATATGAGCAAATCATTGGGTGAGCAGATGGCGGTGTCAAGCTGGAAGGGTCGCTATGACGCGACCGAAGCCCGATATTATGTCATGATTGGTGATTACGATACCGCACTCGAACGCCTTGAGGATGCGGAACCGCATTATTTACCAACACCCATAAAATCCCTCAAGCCGATCCCGGCTCGAAAAGCGCGTATCTGGCTCTTGCAAGGGCACCTGGATAAGGCAAAACGCTGGGCAGTGGAACAGGATATCGTGGCTAAAGCCTTGCATTACTCTAAGGAATACGAGCATATCACGCTGGCACAGCTCTATATTGCTCAATATCGTCAAAGTAAACAGGAAAACTTACACGAACAAGCAAATGAATTGCTTGCTCAGCTACTATCTGCAGCAGAATCAGGTGCAAGAGTTCGTAGTGTGATTGAAATATTGATTCTTCAGGCAGAACTAGCCACATTGTCAAATGATCTGGAATCGGCTTTGGCGATACTCAATCAAGCACTCGATATGGCAGCACCACAGGGATATGTTTTCCTATTTGTTGTAGAAGGGGAGCGGTTGAAGCCATTGCTGCGACAGTCGAACCATTCCTATGCTAGACAGTTGCTAGTAGTTCTCTCGAATACAGCATTACCTGCGACAAAAACAAATCAACAGACTGGTTCACTAGATGCCCTCAGTGAGCGAGAGTTAGAAGTGCTTACTCTCATTGCGGATGGCTTATCGAATCGTGACATCAGCGAACGCCTGTTTATTGCATTGGATACGGTCAAAGGACATAATCGTCTCATCTACCAGAAACTACAGGTGCGTCGTCGTACTGAGGCCGTTTCGCGGGCGCGTGAACTCGGGCTTATATAAACCCTCTTCTCTAAGAACAACACTCCTAATAACACTTTCGTGTCATCACAACACTGCCATCCGGCGTATATGCTTGTCTTATATTGAGCGAGACGAGCAAACGACGGCACAACACTGCTTATCTACCGGATAGTAGACCGGGCAGTACCGCATAGGCTGCTGCGGCAGGTCTGCGAATTGAGTTTTCCTTTGCTCCCGGTCAATTGTATCGAACCCTAATCACAAAAGAGGAAAAATTATGTCACAGCAAACCATGAAACATAGCAATCAGCAAGAGATCAACGCGCCATTCCGCGCTAAAAGTGCCGGAGTATCCCTTGTTGCAATCTTAATGATCGGCATGTATTACTTCGCTAACGTATTCACCCTGTTACCAGACGATCAAGCGATCCCGGATGGCGCATTAAGCCTGGTAATTACCGCCATCATCCTGATCATCATTGTAGAAGTCGCATTACAAATTGTCCTGTTCATCGGCGCGGGGCGTATCGAGGAGTGGTCACAGCGTGACGATATTGTCGCCTCAAAAGCCTCCCGTAATGCTTATCGAGTGATGGCGGTGGGTGTATTTGCCACATTTGCCAGCATGTTCGCCCAATTTACCCCCTTCGAGATGGGTAGCGTTCTACTGCTGGCTTTTCTACTGGCGGAAATCACAAACTATGGTTCACAGCTTTTCTATTACCGGCGTCAGGCATAACAACGAATTGGATCTTTTAACGGCGGCTACGGGACTGGCAGGGAAATCATCATGCCCATCATCGGGATAATCACCGCCGTTATGATCCATACAACAACACCCCTTAGCGCCTGCACTGTTTACAAGTTAAGTGAGCGGAGCAGGCAGATTTTCATGCCAGAAAATAAAACGATGCAATGATTGTTACAGCCATTATTTTTGTGGATTCAGATCAATTGTAGACAATCATTTTCCTGCTCATTGCGGCATGATTCATTCCAGTTCAATACACAGCTATCGTTTAATCATCAATTAACTTAAGGAATCAGCATGTTAAATTTCAAATCAATATCGACCCTCATAATTGCTTTTGTGCTTTTTACAGCATTGAGCATGAACATACAGGCACAGTCGGACGAAACGCCTACCTATGGACTACGTGGTGTGCATAGCGTTGGCGTAGTAGATTTCATCGTTGAACAGGAGATATATAACCTTAATGCAACGATGTGGTATCCAGCGTTGAATAGCGACGGAATAGAAGAAAATTATACTTATGACCTTAACGGATTGGTCACGGCGGGGCAAGCAATACACGATGCGCTACCGGAGATTGGCGATGAACCATACCCGCTCATTATCTATTCACATGGATTATTTGGTTCACGCTTTGAAAGTACACATTACCTGGAGCATCTTGCATCATGGGGCTTTGTTGTCATTGCAGCAGATCACACCGGTAGCACATTTTTTGATACCACTAGTGCTGATGACATTGTACAGAGTTTCGGTTCTCGTCCACAGGATATTACACGGCTTATCGACTATGCAGAAGCAATTAACGCGGAAGGTGAATTCGCCGGGCTGCTAGATATGACAGCCGTCGGTGTTACAGGTTTTTCGTTTGGTGGTTACACTACACTACTAGCAGGTGGAGCGGTCATAGATAGCGCAGCACTGGCTATTGCTTGCGAAGGTGTATCAACAGAGCAGAATGCGCTTTGCGACCCCGGCTATCAGCAACTACTTGCTGAAACAATCGGGCTGGATGCTATTCCGCAGGGCTTGTGGCAAATTGATGTTGATGAACGTATCAAGGCAATCGTATCACTTGCACCTTGTTGTGTAGACATCCTGGGCGCGGACGGTCTGGCGAGTGTGACCATGCCACTGATGGTTATTGCAGGTACAGGGGATACAGCCGCTCCGCCAGAATACAATGGTATCATGGCATTTGACAATGTAAGTAGTGAGACAGGTGCACTGGTTCTCATTGAAGATGCAGGGCATGACATTTATATGGATAGTTACAATGGCGCGATTGTCCGCGCTCATGATCTAATTCAGCATTTTGCTACTGCCTTCTTTATGGCGCAGCTCAAAGACGATATAAACGCCGCCACCCTCCTTGATCCATCCACTATGGACTTTGAAGAAATTACATACACGGCTGTTGGCATCAATCCAGAATAACGATCATAGCGTTCTCTGTATATTCATTGACTCTTGAGTATACGGTTTTTGCGACACTCTTACGCCATTTTATCGGCAGAACACCGCTCGACGGAAGGTTGCCATTGTAGGTTAGGTAATTGCAGTAGTGAGGAACAATGGGTATCATTGGTGCATGATGACACCCATTCTCACTACAAAATTACATATTCCTGGCTCAGCATCAAGTCTGGTGCAACGCACACGCTTGTTCGATCTTCTGAATCGTGGGCTGAGTCACAAACTCATTCTCGTTTCAGCATCGGCTGGCTTTGGCAAAACGACACTCATTACCTCATGGCTTGAAGCAAATCATCATCCCGTTGCATGGCTCTCGCTGGATGAAAATGACAGTGATGTTTCACGCTTCATGCTGTACCTGATTTCAGCATTGCAAACTGTCGATCCGGGCATCGGTCAAGGAATTCTATCGGCACTGGCATCGCCACAATCACCGTCAATGGATATGATCCTGACTCACCTGGTGAATGATCTAGCACAAATTCAAGATGATTTCGTGCTTGTTCTGGATGACTATCACACGATCGACTCACCTGTAATAGACGAAGCAATAAACTTTTTGCTCAATCATAGCTCGCCTCAGACACATATCATTATCACAACCCGTGAAGACCCGAACTTGCCACTGGCACGCTTACGCGGGCGCGGACAATTGACGGAGCTACGTGCGGCAGACTTGAGATTTACACAAGAGGAATCAACACAATTTCTGAATGCAAGCATGGAATTAACACTGTCTCCTGAGCATATTCTAGCCCTTGAACAACGTACCGAAGGTTGGATTGTTGGCTTACAGTTGGCTGCCATCTCAATGCAAAATCAGGCTGATAAGATCACTTTCATCAATAATTTCAGCGGCAATCATCAGTATATATTGGATTATCTTGTCGAAGAAGTATTGCAGGAGCAATCTGAACGCATCCAGAATTTCTTGCTTGAAACATCGATCCTCGAACGATTCTGTGCGGATTTATGCGATGCGATAACCGATCATGAGGATAGCCAGGAGATAATAACTTACCTGGCGCGTGCCAATCTATTCCTTATCCCATTAGATCATGAACGAAAATGGTTCCGCTATCATCATTTGTTTAGAGATTTGTTACGCCAGCATTTACAAACACAGTTGTCAGATATGAGCCAATTGCATCATCGTGCAAGCCTATGGTATGAGCAACAAAACCTTGAGGTTGAGGCTTTTCATCATGCGGCAAAAGCGAATGATATTCCCCGTGTGATGCGGCTCATTGAAGGTGGCGGAATGCCAATGCACTTTCGAGGACAGGGCAGAGTTGTTCAGACCTGGCTGAAAGCTCAACCTGCAACGGTATTAGATACCTACCCCCAATTATGGACAAGCTATGCTTCCATATTATTAGGGCAAGGCAAGTTAGATATGGCTGAGACTAAGCTGCATCATGCGGAATTAGCATTACAAAATGTCACAGAGGATGTTCATACACGCGATACAATTGGACGGATTGCGGCAATACGTGCTACGAAATTCGCCGCGCAGCAACAGGCAGAAGCCATCATCAGCCATTCACATGAGGCACTCCAATACTTGCACCCTGACAATATAGCTTTTCGCATATCTACAGCATGGAAATTAGGCTATGCTTATGCACTTCAAGGCAAACGGGCAGAAGCCCGCCGGGCGTATCAAGAGGTTATTCCTATAGGGCAACGCTCCGGCGATATTATATTCACACGATTGGCAAAACTGGGTTTAGGATATTTGCAAAAAGCTGATAATCAGCTTTATCAGGCGGCTGAAATTTGCCATGATGCGCTGCAAATGTTTGGAGATCCTCCTGCGTCGGAGGCCGGAATAGCGCATATTGGTCTGGCGCAAATATACTATCAATGGAATGAACTTGAAACTGCCCGGGATCATATCGAACAAAGTATTCAACTTGCTAAAAAATCACAAAAATATGACCGCTTAATTGATGGCTTAGTCTTTCAGGCACGTTTACATATTGCACACGATAGTATAAACGATGCACGCGATATTTTGACAGAAGCGAATCGTGTTGCTCATCAGCAAAACTTGGCGCATAAAGTCCCGGAGATTGCCGATTTACAGGTACATACATTCTTACGACTGGGGCAACTCGAATCAGCAAGCTATCTTGTGCAAACTTATGACATTCCTTTGAGTGAGGCACGGGTGCTGATTGCTCAGAATAAACCGGAAGCGGCACTTCAATTATTAGAACCTCTGCGCCAGAAAATGGAGAACAAGAATTGGGCAGATGAATGTTTGAAAATTATGGTGTTACAGTCTATTGCTGCCGATGCTAGTGATAAGACTGAAGAAGCCCTGGCTATACTGGCTGATGCTCTTGCTCTGGCAGAATCAGGTGCTTTTATTCGCCTGTTTGTTGATGAAGGAACACGCATAATACCACTACTTTCTGCACTACACGGGCAAGGTATTATGTCTGACTATGTTCAGAAATTACTTAATGTCTTTGATACCGCTACTACGCCGCCTGCGTTATCAGCAAATCAACTCCAGATTGATGCGCTTAGTGAACGTGAGTTAGAAGTGCTTACCCTCATTGCAGATGGCTTATCGAATCGTGACATCAGTGAACACCTGTTTATTGCATTGGATACTGTGAAAGGTCATAACCGTAGCATTTATCAGAAATTGCAAGTTCGCCGACGGACTGAAGCTGTTTCACGGGCGCGTGAATTGGGCTTAATATGAATATCAAAATACCACAATCCAGGAAACAACACCCCTAACCACACTTTCGTGTCATCACAACACCCCCTTTGTTCCCGTATCCTGCTTATAGATTAAATGAGCAAGCGGAGAACACACAATGAAGTCGCAAAGAAAACTCCAATATAAGGTAAGACTTTCATTGGTGTATGCCGCCATCATGCTAATCGTATCAACCATTTTTGCTAATGCAGAGTATTCGCAGAGCCTTTTCATGCCTCCTATCGCAATATTGTTCGCACCATTTTTCCTGCGTCAATGATGTAAGAAGGTACATGCAAAACTAGCCCGGACATAATGACAGGAGATAACACCACATGCCATCTGAGAATGCATCATCACAGTATCAGATCAGAATTAAAGGACAGCTCAGTACAGATTGGTCAGATTGGTTTGATGGGCTCAGTATCAGTCACGACGAAACAGGCAACACCTTATTGACGGGTGATGTGGTCGACCAGGCACGGCTTCACGGGCTGCTCAAACGCATTCGTGATGCAGGCATGGAACTGATTTCAGTGAATCCTATTACTGAAACAGATGACGTATAGCAAATCCAGGTAACGAAGAGACAAATGGCAAATTGCTTACTGCTGATATTCGTTCTATCAGAGATGGTCAAGTACAGCACACAAATGTTGTTGTATCTGTATCCAAATCTTATCGCTGTCGAAAATTAAATTCAAATCAATAAGGAGAAACTATCATGACAACACTAACACAAGCGCAGACCAGAATTACCAACCATAGTGAAAGCCAGATCAATCGTTTGCAAATGATGGGCGGATGGTCATCCATCGTCGCTGGCTTAACCTTTATCTTCGGTTTTGCACTCTTCCTGACGGTACTGATGCCGCTCGCCACCGGTGAGTTAGACGCAGTTGAAACTGTCGCATTCATTGAAGACAACCAAATCTTGATCTATATCTGGAATCTGGTGATTTATGTGCTATTCGGTATCGTGTTAGCCGTTACCAGTCTGGCGATCAATGAACGCCTGAAAGCCGTTGCACCTGCCAGCGCACAAATCTCGACAGCATTGGGCTTGATCTGGGCAGGTCTGGTGATTGCCAGTGGTATGGTTTCCAATATCGGAGCCGCAGCTGTGATTGATATCTATCAAACTGACCCCGCACAAGCAGGCACAATCTGGCAAGCAGTGGCTACTGTGGGGAATGGCTTAGGTGGTGGTAATGAGATTGTTGGTGGTCTCTGGGTAGCGATAATTAGTTGGGTTGCATTGCGTACAGGGCTATTTTCACGCGCTTTGAACATCTTAGGCATGGTTGCAGGTGTCGCAGGCATTGTCACACTGATTCCACAACTGACTGATGTGGGTGCAATCTTTGGCTTTGGCATGATTGCATGGTTTATCTGGATGGGTATCGCTCTGCTTCGTAGCGAATCCTAAAACTTATAAAGGGTAAACAATGAAATCAATTCTGGCACGTAAATATGGCACACCGGATGTTTTGACATTGGAAGAGGTTGACCAGCCCGCACCGGAAGATAATCAAGTGCTGGTCAGAATACACGCAGCAGCCACTAACCCCTCATACTGGCATCGCATGGAAGGCAAGATTCCGATGCTCCGTCAGATGTACGGTGATCCACACCCGACAGACCCTTCGATGGGCGGCGATTGTGCTGGAACGGTTGTAGCTGTTGGAAAAGACATTACACGATTTTCTGTGGGGGATGCAGTCTTCGGGGCGGCAAAAGGAGCTTTCGCGGAGTACGCCATCGCTGCTGAGAAGAACCTGGTTCACAAGCCGGAGAATATCTCTTTTGTGGATGCCGCTGCTATCCCCACTGGTGGGCTCACAGCTTTGCAAGGTTTACGTGACCAGGGGCATATTGCATCCAGTCAAGGTATTTTGATCATCGGGGCATCCGGTGGTGTGGGAATTTACGCGATACAGATCGCCAAATCCTTCAACACGCATGTGACAGCCGTGTGTAGCACACGCAATATTGACATGGTGAAGCGCATCGGAGCCGATACGGTAATTGACTACACCCGGCAGGATTGGAGTGGGACAGGTTCTTATGACATCATTCTCGATATGGTTGGTGATCGTCCTATGGATGAGTATGTCAGCAACCTCACACCGGAAGGGCGCATGGTTTCGGTGGGAGCACTCGCTATGAGCCCTATGGAATTTATGGCAAAGATGGGAAGCTACAAGGAATCAGAAAAAGAAGCGAAAGTCTTCAATTACATAGCACAGTTCAAAACCGATGATCTCACCACGCTAGCGCGCCTCATGGAAGATGGCGAGGTCAAATCCGTAATTGATCGCACATTCCCACTCGATGAAACTGCCGCTGCGATGGCCATGCAGGGTAGTAAAAAAATCAGCGGTAAAGTTGTGGTGACGATGAAGGTATAGTCTACCCAAACCTAAAGGGAGTGTGAATACACTCCCTCATTTCGTTGCGGTGATAACCAAGGGTGGGTAATATTATGGCATGACATCGCAAATTCTCACCACTAAACTATATATCCCAACAACACGCTCAGAGACAGTCGCTCGGTCACATCTCATTGACCGTTTGAATCAAGGATTACAAGCACGCCTAACGCTTGTTAGTGCACCAGCCGGCTTTGGCAAAACCACGCTGATCAGTGAGTGGCTTAGTCAGTATGATCATCCTTCTGCATGGTTATCGCTTGATGAACAGGATAACGACCCAACGCGCTTTCTGACCTATGTCATTGCGGCATTGCAGACAATTGAACCTCATTTCGGTGACGATCTGTTGAAGATATTGCAATCGCCGCAATCGCCTACCATTGATACCCTCTTGATTCCTTTGATAAACGCAATCGCAAGCTTGCCAAAATCATTTATTCTCGTGTTGGATGACTATCATGTGCTTGATACACAAAAAATTGATTCAGTATTAGCCTTTTTGCTAGATAATCTGCCACCACAGATGCACATCGTAATCACAACCCGCGAAGATCCGCAAATACCGCTCGCAAAATATCGAGCACGGGCAGAATTGACCGAATTACGTGCGGATGACTTGCGTTTCACAGGCGATGAGAGTGATGCATTCCTCAATCAAGTGATGGGCTTAGACCTGAGTACAGATGCTATCTCTGCCCTTGAAACCCGTACAGAGGGTTGGATAGCGAGTTTGCAGATGGTTGCCATTTCACTAAAGGGACAGGTTGATAAAACTCAGTTTGTCGAGACATTTACAGGTAGTCACCGCTACATATTGGATTATCTACTCGAAGAGGTCTTACACCAGCAATCTGACGAAACACGCATGTTTCTGCTGCAAACGTCAATTTTATCGCGCTTACATGCAGATTTGTGTGATGCGGTAATGCAAACGAATGATAGTCAGTTGATTCTGGAGCAACTGGAAAGACGCAACCTTTTTATCATCCCTCTGGATAATACACGTCAGTGGTATCGCTATCATTACCTGTTCGCAGATTTATTACGTCAACGTATGTTACGCGATAGTACAAATTTTTCACCGGAAGATGTCAGGCAGTTACATATACAGGCTAGTATCTGGTATGAAACGAATGGTCTGGAGCTAGAGGCATTCCAACATGCGGTAGAAAGTGATGATATTGCCCGGGCTGAACGTCTAATCGAAAGTCAAGGCACACCGATGTACCTGCGTGGTATCGTAAAACCGATTTTAAGGTGGGTTAAGTCGCTTCCTCAACACACATTAGATCAGCATCCGTCATTATGGTTTGCATATGCCTCAACGTTATTGTTGGATGGACAACATACATTGGTCGAGCAAACACTGGATCACGCGGATAATGCACTCAAAAATGCAGAACAGAATGAGACAACACAAGATATCATGGGGCGTGTCGCTTCAATGCGAGGTACATTAGCCGTCATTCAACATGATATTGAACGCATGATTGTACATGCAGAGAATGCGCTGGCATGGTTGCACCCTAATAATGTATCTGAACGCATTGCAGCCCTCTGGACACGCGGATTTGCTTATCAATTACAAGGAAGTTATCAACAGGCTCGTGAGACTTACAAAGATGTTCTGCAATTAAGTGTGGCAAGTGGCAATTCTCTTTATGCCATTACTTCAAACATTACGCTTGGACGATTGCAAGAACTCGGTAACGACCTTCATCAGGCAAACGATTACTATCAGCGTTCAATTGAATTGTGTGGCGAACCATCTCATCCAGTCCTGGCTCAAGCATTTCTCGGGTTAGCACGCATACACTACCAATGGAATGATTTAGATGCTGCACAAGACTGTAGTAAACAATGTTATGACCTCCTGCAACAAATGGAAAATACTGACACAACAGCTTCTTACAGTGTTTTCCTCGCTTATGTACACTTATCTCAAAACGATTTCACCAGAGCGTATGACATCCTGGATGATGCCGTAGCCTTTGTGCGTCGGAATAATTTCATGTTCCGAATGCCAAGGATTGCTAAAGCACAAGTACGTGTTTTAATTCATCACGGTGATTTAGAGACAGCATTACAATTAGCTGAAGCCTATGATTTGCCAATCAGTCAAGCACGTATATATCTTGCTCAAAACAACGCAACAAAGGCATTAGAAATACTTACTCTTTTCATCCAGGATGTAAATGAATCCCAACGCCGGAGTGACTTACTCAAAGCATTGATCTTACAGGCACTTGTTTATAATGCGCTAAACCAGCAGGATACAGCATTACAAATTTTAGACGAATCACTGGCATTGGCTAAGCGTGGTGGGTTGATTCGCATTTTTGTTGACGAAGGTGAGTCCATGCGGATCTTACTACGCGCATTAGCCCCACAGAGCAGCGTGCAAGACTATATAAATAAGTTGCTTGCTGCCTTTGATGCACCCGCTGCGCCTCAATCATTATCATCACAACCTCTGATTGATGCTCTCAGTGAACGTGAATTAGAAGTGCTTACCCTCATTGCAGATGGCTTATCGAATCGTGAAATCAGCGAACGCTTGTTTATAGTACTTGATACAGTCAAAGGGCATAACCGCATCATCTACCAGAAGCTACAGGTCAGCAGACGGACTGAAGCTGTTGCCCGTGCCCGTGAACTTGGCTTGATCTGAACAACACCCCACCACACTAAGAAACAACACCCCTGACCACACTTTGGTGTCGTTACAACAACATCTATCAAAGTCTACACTGTTTACAGATTAAGTGAGCAGGACAGGCAGTCTTTCATGGCAAACGACAGGATCAAACAATCCAAACCACCACTGGTGTATCAGATCAAGCTCAAAGGGCATTTGCCAGATGACTGGTCAGATTGGTTTGGTGGACTCAATGTCAGTCGCGATGAAGCAGGCAACACACTATTGATTGGCGATGTGGTCGATCAAGCGCGGTTACATGGATTACTCAAGCGCATTCGTGATGCTGGCATAGAACTGATTTCACTGAACCCTGTTACTGAAGAACATGACGACATAACAAGCAATATCGAACAACGGAAGCAGATGCAAAATCAGGAGATAAACATGATGACCACAATGAAAATGGTAATCCAGACACAATATGGCACACCGGACGTTCTACAACTTGTAGAGGTGGAAAAACCGGCGCCCGCAGATAACGAAGTCCTCGTGAAAATTCATGCGACAACAGTAACGGCGACAGAAGCGGTCTTTCGTCAGGGAAAACCTTACTTCTCACGTCTTTTCACCGGCTTGACGAAACCTAAGATCAAGACATTAGGCGAAGAGCTGGCAGGAGAAATTGTTGCCATTGGCAAAGATGTGACGAATTTCAAAGTAGGGGATCGGGTATTCGGTACAGCAGGTCCCGATTTTGGTGCAAATGCCGGATACCTCTGTGTTCAAGCAGACGGAGTTTTAGCACCGATGCCTCATAACGTATCGTATCAAGAAGCAGCCGCCAGCGTAGATGGCTTTCTGACAGCCTTACCATTCCTGCGGGATGTCGGACTTATTAAAAGTGGACAGAAGGTACTCATCAATGGAGCTTCGGGGAGCGTCGGTTCAGCTGCGGTACAAATTGCCAGATACTATGGTGCGGAAGTCACAGGTGTTTGTAGCGCCCGCAATATTGACCTCGTGAAGTCACTCGGCGCGGATCATGTCATTGATTACACCACCGAAGATTTTACACGGAATGGGGAAACCTATAACATCATCTTTGACGCTGTTGGCAAAATCACCTTTTCTCACTCCAAAGATTCGCTTACGCCGGATGGCATTTTCCTTGAATCTGGAATGGGTTTAGATATTTTCCGGCACGTTATCTGGACATCTTTTGTCGGTAGCAAGAAAGCAAAAATCGCCGCTACAGGCTTACGTCCGCCGCATGAACGGGCGAAAGATTTGCAACTTCTCAAGGAGTTGATGGAAGAAAATATCATCAAGCCAGTTATTGACCGTAGCTATCCATTAACGCAAATCAGTGAAGCCCATCGCTATGTGGATACCGGACGTAAAAGGGGCAATGTGGTCATCAACATTGTCAATAATTGATAACTAAACATCTAACAGGGAGATTGAATATGAATCGGAATCAAATGATAGGCGCAACCGCCGGACTCGCGATCGGGATTAGTGTCGGTGTGGCACTGAGCAATATTGCACTCGGTGTTGGATTGGGCATTGCCTTCGCTGCCGCAATGAGTCGTATCAATCCAAAAGACCGTGAATGAACAGCATATCTAACACCATCGCTACACATCGAATGGTAGTTAGAAATACACCAATGACCTCAGGAACATCCAATGGCAATGTCTCTGAGGTCATATAATCGGGACTGTCGATAAATAGGGTAACACTAATACACAGTGATAAGGAGGAAAGACAATGACTAAGGAAAGATTTTTGACGGTACGGTGGAATAACATATTATCAGCGGGCTTAGGAGTTCCCACTTTAATTTATGTTATCTTCGCATTCTCAACATCATTCTGGTTAGCACGAGACGGGCTGATTGGACTTGCAATTTTCGGTGCGCTGTTCTGAATTGTTATCGAGCTTCATACAGCAACGCGGTTCGCGTGGCTTCAAAAAAACTCGACTAGCTATGAAGCAGTCAAAGAGGGCTATGCTCATCCATTTGCTTTAATCAGGTTGGTTTACAATGCAGTCTTCTGGGTATTCTTGATTCCCTTTTTCACGACTGTTGCCTATAGCATCGGATTTGTAGCCTTTGCGATTGTCATTTTTGTTCGATTGGCACTGAGTGTCTACACAAACAATTTCGCCAATCTAAGTCCTGAGCAATTTGACAGCTATCCATTCAGAATTTAATCAAGATCGCTATCTGCAATTTAGAAGCATTATAAGAGCGTGTCACAACTGCTGTCTTAAACCATGTCAACGCACAATCGACTTTATAAAACCACACGAGAGAAATGATGAATAAAACACCAGCAAATATACGCAAACAAATGTCACTGACAGAGTACGTGCAATATCGGAATGGTGTCCCATTGGGGGCGTCAGGCTCGTTACAGAATATGCTTGTTCGCTCTCTCGGGGCAGGGACGTTTGCAAAGTTCTGGCAATACTGGAATCCAATATGGGGCTATGCGTTGGGGCGCTATATCTATAAACCGCTCAACCAATTTTTGCCTTCAAGTGTCTCTCTGATTTTGACTTTCACAATTTCGGGTGGGATTCATGATCTTGCGACAATGCTTGTAAGACGTTCGCCTGCAATCTTTTTTACGCCCTGGTTCTTTATGATGGGTGTTGTCGTTGTTTTCGGACGATTGCTAAAACTTGATTATTCGAAGCAAGCATTTCAAGTTCGTGTTGCGATCAATGTGACATTTATTCTAGTTTGCCTGATGATAACCATAGCTGTGACACAGCTTCTATAGGGCATTACATCCACAGCTTAAAACCATATCATCACACAATAAACACCTGGAACAACACCAACACCAACACTTTCGTGTCGTTACAAGGATAGTGATAAAGCGTATTCTGGACACAGATTGATTGAACAAAGCAGATCACAAAAGGAGATAGTGTCATCAAGGACAAAGCATTCTGACGCAAATGAAGAAAATTGTACTCGAAATCGCATTTGGAGCGGCATTCAGTCGCATCAATACAGAAGCACTTGATTGAAATGTGCAACATCAGCATAACATAAATCGTAAAAGTTCAACGTATACAACAAAGGAAAACACATGATTAAACAACTTATCTTGACCCTGACTCTGATGATGCTGCCTGGCTTTATCATCAGCGCGCAGAACAACACGGCAACATTTCCTGAGGATGTCGCAGCAGAGATACAGGCTGAAATGGACAACTTAACCGCAGGGACTTTCCCGCCCGGTATGGTTGTCTGGATTGACACCCCGGAGTATCGTTTTGAAGGCGCAAGCGGTTTCGCAAATCTCGCAGATGAAACCCCGATGCCGTCAGATGGTGCATTCCGTATCGGTAGTATCACCAAAATGTTCACTGCGACAGTAATTATGCAACTGGAAGAAGATGGCGTGCTGAGTCTGGACGATTCACTGTCACAATGGTTGCCGGAAGTCGCTGAACAATTGCCTCATGGCGACGAAATTACAGTGTATCAACTCCTGTCTCATACATCCGGCATCTTTAGTGTGGTTGAGCATGAATCTTACTACGTGGACATTTTCTCTGAGATAGCAGTCAATGAGGAAACAGGCGCTGTATCACTGGATTGTGTTCAACGTGACCCCAACTACACCCTTGCCAGTTATGTCTATGGAAAAGATGCGCTATTTGAGCCGGGCACAAGCTGGTATTACAGCAACACCAACTATACACTTCTCGGTATGATAATCGAAGAAGCAATGGATATGCCACTCACAGAAGCGTATCACACCAACATCTATGAACCACTCGGTATGGAATCCACATTTATGGATTGCTATGAAGATGCGGTTGTTGACGTGGTACATGGCTACACTGGCTCTGGCGACACAATGAGTGATGTTACCGAACTCCATGAATCGGTTGGCTGGTCAGCAGGTGGGATGGTCTCTACAGCATCGGATTTGACAATCTTTGCACGTGGATTATTCGGTGGCGAATTGTTTGATGACCCTGAAACACTGGTTGCGATGACAACACCTGCTCCAAATACCCCTTACGGTCTGGGCATCTTCATCAGTGACGACTATATGGGACATTCAGGATATATTGCCGGTTTCCGATCCGCACTCAATTATTCACCAGAGTTCGATACTGTCGTGGTGATGCTCTACAATATTGATGCTGCTGATCCCGACCAGAGTCTCGCAAATATGCTGAATCCGGTACTCCCCTTATTGGAAAATGAGGACTGAGATCGCAATTTGATAACTGCCCCCTGACATATCTGGACGGGGGCAGTACCCGGCACAACGCTTAATATCAACCACAGGATAGAAAAATCATGAAAAAGCTCAATCAAACCCGTATCATTCGAATTTTACGAATCATCATGCCCATCGTTGGCATCATCACTGCTGTCATATTTGTCCCCTGGAATGCAGTGTTTCTGTGGGTATCACCTTTACCCGATACCGTGCAGGAAGAACTTGATAACGCTGTAGAGTTGGGATTCGATGGCGTCATCGTCTATGTAGATCAAGCGGGTGAGACGCCGGCTTTCTATGCTGCTGGCTTGCATAATCGCGATGAGCAAGTACCCGCCGACCCGCAAGCATTATTCAAAATTGCTAGTATCAGCAAACTATACATCGCTGCAGCGACGACAATGCTAGTCAATGATGGTACTCTGTCGCTGGATGGAACACTGGCTGATTATCTGCCTGATATGGTCGGTAGAATTGAAAATGCAGACCGGATTACCCTGAGAATGATGTTGCAACATCGCAGTGGCATCCCGAATTTTGTTGATCAGCCAGGCTATCCCTGGTTCGAGACATTGCCGGATCGCAATGCTTATCTTGAGTTTGCTTTAGATGAACCCGCAGATTTTGAACCTGATGCACGCTATAACTATTCCAACACGGGTTATCTCCTGATTGGCAATATTCTCGATAATGCCCTCGGCTATAGTCATCATCAATATATCACTGAGGAAATTTTACAACCGCTCGGATTAACTGATACCTATAGCTTGCTGGAACAGGTCGAATCCCGTGAAATTGCAAGCGGCTATCATTTTGGCATTGATGAAGACCTGCTGGAACTCGATCATATCAGTCCGGGTGGTTCTATGGTCGCAACAGCAGAGGATGTTGGCATCTTCTTGAGAGCCCTCAATGATGGGTCACTGCTCAATGAGGATGAACAGGCAATTTATTCCTCAATTTACGAATATGAGCATACCGGATGGGTGCCAGGATACCAGAGTATCGCACGCTATGACGCAGACACTGATACAGTTGTTGTACTGTTTGCAAGCTCTACAGGTGGCGACACAGAGGCGCTCATTCACATTATATATAACCGTGTTAAGCGAATAGCGACTCGGTAACGATCTCTATCTTAAGCCCGTGCGAGGGAGATAACGAACTCCCTCGAATGCGTTGCATCAGCGTTAAACGATGGGTATCATTGAGCAATGTCGATACCAATTCTCAGAACAAAATTACATATTCCGCCATCTTTGCCGGACACAATCAAACGTCCGCGTTTGATAGCGCACTTGAATTCAGGCTTACATCGTAAGTTGACGCTCATCTCTGCGCCTGCCGGGTCGGGAAAAACGACGATTACGACATCCTGGCTCGAAAGCCGCAATGAGTCGATTGCATGGCTCTCACTGGATGAACGCGACGCGGACGTATCCCGTTTTCTAAGTTATCTCGTGACAGCCCTCCAAACTATTGATGCGCGGATAGGCAAAGGCTTATTAACAGCGCTTGAATCGCCGCAACTGCCGCCGATGGATATGTTACTCACGCCACTCCTGAATGACATCGAACAGGTAACAGACAGGTTTATTCTTGTGCTGGATGATTATCACGTGCTGGAATCGACGCGGATAGATGAGATACTCATTTTTCTGCTCGATAATTTGCCGCAACAGATGCACATCGTGATAACAGGGCGTGAAGACCCTCAGCTACCACTTGCGCGATTACGGGCGAGACGGCAACTCACGGAAATGAGAGCGGCACACCTGCGCTTCACGTTGGACGAAGCATCCGAATTTCTCAAAGAGTCAATGGGATTGAATTTGTCCGCTGATGAGATTACAGCATTAGAAAAACGCACCGAAGGCTGGATTGTCGGATTGCAACTCGCGGCAGTATCCATGCAAAATCAGGATGATACACGGGCATTTATTGATGCGTTCTCAGGGAGTCATCAATACATTCTGGATTATCTTGTAGAAGAAGTCTTGAGCCAGCAATCTGAGATAATACATGATTTCTTGCTCCAGACATCTATACTGGAACAATTTTGTGCTGATTTGTGTGATGCTGTAACGGGTCATGCGAATAGTCAGGAAATTCTGAATGATCTGCTCCGTAGCAATCTCTTTCTCATCCCCCTGGACTATGAGCGCAAATGGTTTCGCTATCATCACCTTTTCGGGGATTTACTACGTGAGCGCTTGCAAAAGCATTCCCCTGATCAAAGTGACTTACATCATCGGGCAAGTATCTGGTATCAACAGGAAGGTTTTGAACTGGATGCTTTCCAGCACGCGGTTTCTGCCAATGACCTCAATCGGGCAGCGCATCTGGTGAACGAAGCAAACATTCCGCTTTATTTTCGTGGTGCAGCACCGCTAATTCTGCGCTGGTTAGAGACACTGTCTACAGAAATTCTGAATGACAATCCGTCCTTGCTGGTGATCTATGGATGGGTACTGATGATTAGCTATCAAAACTCGCTGGTTGAGCCAAAACTAAAAATGGCTGAGTCGCTCTTGCAGGATAGCCATGATGATAATCGCGACCTCAAGGGACAAATTGCAGCCCTCCGCGCTATGTTAGCTGCAAATCTCTATCAGACAGATGATATTATCGAGCAATCACAATTAGCGCTGGAATTGCTAAACCCGAAAAATCTCTATGTCCGCACGGTGGTGATGCGCTCACTGGCTATTGCGTATCAATTCAGAGGAGAGCGCACGGCTGCCCGTGAAACCTATCTCAAAACGATTGAATTGAGTGAAGCATCCAATAACCGTTTCACCAATATTCTGGCGAGAACGGGTCTGGGTATCATTCAATTATCAGACAATCAACTGATTCAAGCTGAAGAAACCTTTCTACATGTCATTGAACTTGTAGGTGAACCATCAACCCCGATTGCCTGTGCTGCGTATTTGCGATTAGCACGCATTTATTATGAATGGAATGAGCTTGATAAGGCACAACAATATGCTGAAAAAGGGGTTGAATTAGCCCATCAAATCGACACCATAGATAGTGCAGTATCCGGTGAAATTTTTCTGGCAAAATTAAAGCTGATACAGGGTGATTTATCAGGGGCTGAATCATTATTATCTGAACTGGAACGGGTTATCGAGCAACGCAAGTTCGAGCAACAAATTCCGGCACTGATTGAGGTACAGGTACGCTTATATCTGAAAAAAGAAGAGATTGAAGTTGCCTCCCGCCTTGCTTATTCCTATGATTTGCCATTGAGTCAGGCACGGGTGCTTCTAACACAGCAGAAACCGGAACAGGCGCTTGATGTTCTGGAAAACTATCATCAGCAGATAGAAGAGCAAGATTGGGTCGATGAACGTCTCAAAGTGATGCTCTTACAGGCACTTGCGTATCAGGCAACTCATCAAACAGATGAAGCCTTGAATCTACTACAGGAGCTTCTCAGTTTAACAAAATCAAATAATTTTATGCGCCTCTTTGTTGATGAGGGCAAAGTAATGCAGCAATTGTTATCGGTACTCTATAGTCAGGGTTTTATGCCTGATTACACCCGTAAATTATGTAGCGCATTTGATGAAGTCGCTCATTCCCCTCTGAAATTAGCAAATCAAGCATTAATCGAACCCCTCAGTGAGCGTGAACTGGAAATTCTCCAACTGGTTGCAGATGGGCTATCGAACAGTGAAATCAGCGAACGCCTCTACCTCGCGTTAAGCACTGTCAAAGGGCATAACCGCAATATCTACGGTAAATTGGGCGTCAGCCGTCGTACCGAAGCAGTTGCACTCGCACGCGAACTGGGTTTACTAGAAGAGTAAACAATACCCCCGAACGATACTTTGGTAGCTCTACAATCACCCCCTATACGGGATAAGCTCTCTCTAACTTTAACAGTTTGAGAGGAATAGACTATGCTTCAGAAAATTGTACTTTATGGTGCGGGAATTATCGTCATTTTGCTGATTGTCGGATACATCGGTGTTGCCGTACCCGTTCAAGCATCTATTGACCGCGTTGAATTAGATAGCGATCAAATGCCTTATGCCATGCGTGGCGCTCATACAGTCGGGATGCAAGAACTTACCATTAATGAGGACAATGGGCTACGGGCTGTTATGTGGTATCCAGCTATCAACGAAGATGACCGTAGCGAAACCATCACCTATTCTTATCCTGCAAAAATGGGCGAGAATTTTATGGTGCAATTCGCGACGTATCAGGGACAGGCAATTGAAAATGCACCGTTTGACCATGCCGGGAATCCCTATCCAATTGTGATTCTGTCTCCGGGATTCTCGATGGGGGCAACGGCTTATGGTTGGCTTGCAGAACATCTCGCATCCTATGGATTTGTCGTCATCGCGCCCGAACATCAAGAATATTTTGATGGCGAACTCAATGGCTTATGGCAATCTGTCGTCACCCGTCCACAGGATATTATTGCTGTCCTGGATTATGTCGATGAGCAAGCAGGGACAGACGGATTACTCGAAGGCTTGATTGACCCGGATACTGTCGCGGTCGTCGGACATTCTTACGGTGGCTATACAACACTGGCATCGGCTGGCGCACAAATCGACACGGCGTATCTTCGTCAACACTGTGAAACTGCCCGTGCGGAAAATCATCCTGCGGCATGGCTCTGTGATGAGATCGAGCCGCATTTTGAGGAGATGGCAACCTTAGCAGGGTTGGATAGTGTACCTGATGGTCTGTGGTCATTACCTGTTGACCCGCGCATTGATGCTATTGTACCGATAGCAGGGGATGCTTACTTCTTCGGGCAGACCGGACTGGCTGAAATTACCGCCCCTGTGATGGCAATCGGTGGTACTGCCGATATGGATAGCCCTTATGATTGGGCAGCCAGACCCACATTTGAGCATGTATCCAGCAACCGCAGAATATTAGTCGGTCTGGAGGGAGCAGAGCACATGATATTTACCGCCCCCTGTGAAGCCATTCCGCTTTTCCTGCGTGTGATGTCCGGTGAATTCTGTGAGGATGGTGATTGGAATCGCTATCATGCTCACAATATCGTCAAGCACTTCGCAACCGCATTTTTGTTAAGTGAATTGCAAGCAGCTGCTGATGCGATGACTGCCCTTCAAGCGGATGCCGTGACCATCCCTGAAATCACCTATCATGTTGAGGGCTATTAGCTTTCAGATGATTTCACCTGAAATAGTGTGATCTGCATCCCATCCGGCGATTCTATCCGCGCATTCAAATCACCCCAGGGAGTCAAGATTGGTTCATGAACCAGTCTTGCTCCGTATTTAAGCGCATTTTCGATAGCAACCTGAATATCTGGTACTTGAAATGCAAATCGAATATGCCCCGATACCCGTTCTCCGACTTCTATCTGATCGACATGCTGACTGTGTTCTATATCGAGAACTTCAATCGTCGCACGTCCGGCGTGCAATACCTGTCCCCGACCGTGTTCTGCCCACATATCACCGGGGTCTAAGCCCAATCCATCCCGATAAAACGCGACCAATTTATCATAATCCTCTGCTGTAATGGCAACACGCAACTCAAAAACAGACATCATCTAATCCTTTTCACTTTGTCGATGCTCAAAACTCTAATTGATAAGCCTGCAAATCGCAGTACTGTTCCAGAGCAATACCCCGAACCATACTTTAGTAGCTCCACAACCATACCCCCTTGCGGATACGCTATAGGCACATTGAATGAGTAACGCAAAATGTACCGGAGAGTAGATAGCATGTCAGACAATCAGCATCACAGGGATTTAGATGAATCTATGATTTACGAAATCCGTATGAAAGGGCATCTCAATCACGATTGGGAAGATTGGTTTGACAACACGAGCATTGTGCTGACAGATGATGGAGAAACAATCCTCACCTGTACCATAAAAGATCAATCTGCTTTACACGGTCTGCTGAGACGCATTCGTGATCTGGGAATAACACTGATTTCTGTTGTGCAGATTTCAGCGTCTGATCAATCAGAGGACTAACAATTTACCCGGATAACTAACCAGATTAATTTATAAGGAGTTCTACCATGACAACCGCAACAGCCAATTTTACAGCATCAAGCACCAATAACCGCTCTACCGTTTTCACACTGAACATGCTTGCCCGTTTTGCAGGTGTTCTCTACGTCATTATCATTATTGCGGGCATGTTCGCAGATGGATTTGCCCGTCCGTCTCTGATTATTGCCGGGGATGCAACAGCAACCGCCGCCAATATCGCTGCTTCGGAAGGTCTCTTCCGTATGAGCATCGTCGCTGATCTCGTGATGATTATGAGTGATGTGGCAATCGGTCTGGTTTTCTACCTGCTCCTGCGATCTATTAATCAGGGTTTGTCATTGCTTACAGCATTTTTCCGTCTGGCACAGGCAGCGACACTGGGGATTAACCTGCTCGTACTGTTCATTGCTTTGCAGTTCCTGAGCGGTGCGGATTACCTGACCGCAGCCTTTGACACTGAACAACTGAATGCGATGGCACTGGTCTTTCTCGGCGTACATGGTATCGGCTACAAACTCGCGCTGGTATTCTTCGCCTTTAGCATCTTGATCCAGGGCTACCTGCTCTATAAATCGGGCTATGTACCGAAAATTCTTGCAATCCTCGTTGTAATCGCATCCTTCGGTTACTTCATTGACAATTTCGCGACCTTCATTATGACAGACTATGATGCTTATGCCGGTATCTTCGAGATGATTGTGGTTGTCTCTGCGCTGACAGGTGAAACAGCACTCGGTCTATGGTTATTGTTTCGTGGAATTAAAGTCAAAGATGGCGATACAAAATCCAATGCAAACGCAAGTTGAGGGATTTTCTGTCAGGGCAGATCGCTGATTTGCCCTGACAGATAGATGATTTTTTGACGACAGGCGGGAGATTTTGATTATGCGACTACGACTTGAACTATTTGTCCAATCTGTGCCGGATTCAATGGATTTTTACACACGGGTACTCGGTTTCGAGACAGTCAGTTATCACCCGGACGACTATTCCGTCTTTCGCAAAGGGACTATCCAGATTTCATTGCAGTCACAGTCTTATTTGCCCGATGACCATCCGCTGAAACCACATCATCATCCTGTCGGGTCAGGCATAGAAATTGTGCTGGAAGTGGATGATGTCGATGCAGCATATGCACGGGTTCAAGATGAAAAGTGGCAGATAGCCACTACACTGGCACAACGTCCCTGGGGACTACGCGATTTTCGAATTATCGACCCGGATGGTTTCTACATCCGTATAACTGAAACATTAGAAAGGAACTCATCATAATGAAAGCAATTATTTCAACAAAAGGCGAACTACAGGTTCAGCAAATCGAAAAGCCACAGCCAGAAAATAATGAAATTCTGGTCAAGGTTCACGCGGCAACCGTCACCGCAGGGGATGTGGTGATGAAGAAAATGCCAGCGATTGCATTCCTCGCCCTGCAATTCATGGGCATGAAACGGAAACGCACTCCGGGACACGAGTTTTCAGGCATTGTTGAGGCGGTCGGGCAAGATGTGACGCGCTTCAACGTCGGTGATGCAGTCTTCGGCACAACAACAGGTTTGAGTGTCGGGGCAAATGCAGAATATTTATGTTTAGCTGAAACGGGCAAAACGCATGTTATCACCCATAAGCCTGAGAATATCAGTTTTGAACAGGCAGCCGCGTTACCTGTCGGGGCGATGACAGCCCTACAAATTTTGCAAAAAGCAGATATTCAAGCCGGGCAAAAGGTGTTGGTCTATGGCGCATCCGGTAGTGTTGGCACATATGCTGTACAACTGGCTAAATATTTCAGGGCAGAGGTGACAGGTGTTTGTAGTACCCGCAATGTTGACATGCTGCGAACCATCGGGGCAGATCATGTGATTGACTACAAAGAGGAAGATTTCACGCAAATTGATAAGACCTACGATGTCATTTTCGATGCAGTTGGCAAGCTGAAAGAAGTTAACGTCGCACATTTACTCACACAAACGGGTCAGTATCTTTCTACAAGAACAATGACACATGAGGCATTGGAAAACCTCAATCTTATCGCACAACTGGCGCAAAAATCCAGAATCAAAGCTGTAATTGATCGTTGTTATCCACTTGAAGAAACTGCGGATGCCTATAGCTATGTTGAATCCGGGCGCAAGGCAGGTAATGTCGTAATTTTTGTAGTATCGCGTGCCAATTCGCTATAGGAGGTTGCACGACGGATTCAAAAATAGGTGAAAAGACCCGCATCGAAAGAAGGAATCTGATACCCTGGCAATCTGTTCGTCAGCGCAGTGGTGTTCCTCCCTTTTCCAGGGATGCTGAGTTTGCTTTTTAATTTCACATCAAGCGCTACCGATAAATGATCTGGCATTTTTGAAATGCTCAAGAACTGACATTTATGCCCAGGGTCAGAAAACAGGGCATGAATAATTTCTCTAACCGATCTGATCAACTAATGCGCTTCCCATACAGTATCCCCCTTCAAAATACGGCTTATCTGCCCCGGAAAGCGGTCTATATCCAGTGGCTTTGCAATGAAACCCGAAAAACCAATTTTCCGCGCACGATTAACTTCTGCCGTGTGAACTGTACACGCAACAATCGGGATTTGCGGACTCAGATAGTGTTTAAGAACCTCAATTACTTCATAACCATCTTTATCCGGCATTTCTAAATCAAGGAAAACAATATTTATGATTTGTTCGCGTTGTAATAATTGTTCAAGATGGGATAAATCCCGGATAGCTGTATAAGAAATATTTTCTTTATCAAGCAAACGTTCCATGACATAAATATTATAGGCATCGTCATCTATTATCAGGGCATGTATCGTATCCATTGCTCCAGTCCAATCCTATATGATATGTATTCAATAGTATAAATTAGTTTTAGCATCTCCGGGAAATTATTTTATTTTCCATACCTGTTCCCCGTTCAATATTTTAGTTAGTGCCTGCGGGAAAGTATCGTAATCCAGCGGTTTAGCAATCACACCATCGAAACCACATTCCCGTAATTTCCGCACTTCTTCATTCATAACACTCGCTGTCAATGCAATCACAGGTGTGGATTGATAATCAGGATTCTGTTGAATTAAACGCAACATCTCAAAACCATCAATCGGATCCATATGAATATCGAGGAAGATTAAATCTGGCTTTGGATATAAGTCTCTAAGTTGATTGGCAAAATTGTCACTGGTTTCAAAAATGGTTATCTGCTGATACCCGAGACCGCGTGTTAGTAAAGCTCGCATGACCTCACGGCTCAGTTCATCATTTTCTACATAAAGAAAGACAGGTTCTGGCAATTTTCATACACCTTCTGCTGTTAAATCGTTGGTTCTAAGTCTGATTGCAACGGTAAGGCGACATAAAATGTTGCGCCATGTCCGGTTTTACTTTCGACCCATAATCGTCCGCCATGTGCTTCTGCAAGACGTTGTGAGATTGGTAATCCTAAGCCTGTACCATCCCCTTTGCGTAGACCATCTTTTGTCTGACGGAATGACTCAAAAATGAGGCTTTGATCTTCAGGTGAAATACCCGGTCCCGAATCGTTGATCGAAATCAGAATTTCTTTGCTCTGGCAATATACCCGCAGATGGATAGAGCCTTCTTCTGTAAACTTACAGGCATTTGATAAAAGGTTCAAGATAATTTGATTAATTCGATGGGCATCACCTGTAAGTGGCGGTAAACCTGATTCTATTTGATAGGTAATCTCTACAGGCTTATCCACAATCAAACTCTGTGCAGTTTCGATAGTCGCCCGCACTATCCTGTCGATATGAAGGTCATTTTCGACGAACAGTTCTAATGAACCTGTTTCTATTTTGGAAATATCAAGCACATCATTGATTAAATTCAGCAGGTGCTTACTACGGGCTTCTACTTTTTCTAAGATGTCTTTCTGCTCATCATTGACCTCGCCATACATCCCGAGTCCGACAAATTTTGTCAGGTTGATGATGGCATTCAACGGGGTTCGCAATTCATGGGACACGCTGGCTAAAAACATTGATTTTACTTTGTCGGCGCGTTCTGCCTGTTCGCGTGCTGCCTGTAGACTGGTTTCGCGTTGTTGTACGGCAATCGCCATTTCGTTAAAAGCAGAGGCAAGTTGTCCGACTTCATCGCTGGTATAGACCGGGACTCTTTCATCGTAACGCCCGTTGGTCATCGTCTGTGAGATGGTACGTAGTTTCTCAAGCGGTCGAATCATTGTCCGGTAGATGTTGAAGTAGATAATCGCCAGAGCGAACAGTGTCAGCGCGAAAAACACGAAAATAGTATTGAATAGCGTGTTATTCTGGAAGCTGAAAATTTCATCAAGTTCGACAACAATCATGATGACGACTTCTGTGATACTATCATCGGCAAGAACAGGCACATAGGCGACGGTATGCGGAACGCCTCTTTCGCCGGAAACAAGATCAGGTATGATTTCGAGATTGCCATTTTGAGCTGATAGCACGGCACGGCTATCAATCTGAACATCATTGACCAGAATAGTTCCTGAATGGGTGCTGTCCACCGGGCTGGAACGTGCAATGATGCGGTTTTCATAGATAACACCGAGATAGACAGCATCCTGTCCGAAGAGCAGTGATTGCAAAAATTCAGCGCTGATATGACGACTCATTTGTATCGCCCCGAGGATATTGCCCGAATTACTGACGATAGGGGCAGCCGCAGACAGGCGAATTTCAGTAATGCCATCTGTTTCTTCTATGAGCAATGCGGTAAATGCTTCATCCTGTAATGCCCTGGCGAGAACAACATCTTCCTGCCCGGTATCATTATCAGGACGTGTATCGAATAAGCGTCTACCATCTCCATCAACGACAGTTATATCATCCAGACCGAGAGAGTTATTCGCTGTTGTGACGATATTTCCCGTTTGCGCTGCATCCCGCAGACCAACAGCTTGAAAGAAACTGACACTGCTCACTACAAAATCAGTGTCAACCAGCATTTCACGTTCAATTTCACTCAGGCGACTCTGAATGATATTGACTTCACTGTGAATGCGTTCACCGCCGATTTCTTGTGTTAGGGTTTGTGTATTCTGTATCAGCAATATCACAACCCCGATGAGTAACAGTGCCAGCACGATAAGCACGAGCGTATTCAGTTTGACTGCCAGGCTTGCATTTTTCAGCATGGCTCAATTAATTCCAACAATACTAAATTTGAGAGCAATGGTACGACAAAATCTATAGTCGCGCCAGTTTAATGCCTGTCGGACGGGAACTAAGTAACTTCTGCAACAGGATAAAGACCAGCAATAGAATGCCGATGACGATTTTTGTCCACCAGCTATTGAGACCCCCGTTGAAATTGATATAGGTCTGAATCACTCCTTGAATCATCACACCGATGAATGTTCCTTCGACATAGCCAACACCACCTGTCAATAATGTACCCCCCACGACGACAGCCGCAATCGCATCCAGTTCGAGACCAACCACAGCCAGTGGATAGCCTGAACTTGTGTACAGCGAATAACTGATGCCTGCTAATGCTGCTAAAAAGCTACTCAAGGTATAGACGCCGATTGTTGTTTGTGCAATTGGAACACCGAGGAGTAATGCGGAGTCCGAATCACCACCCATCGCATAGACATTGCGCCCGAAGCGGGTGAAATGCGTCACGATCATGCCAGCAAACAAAATCACAAGAAAAAGACCGGCAACTAATTTAAAACGCCCGTTATCAGGGAATTTATAGTAAATGCTCGATACAAAATCATAAAATTCATGGTCAATAGGTATCGACGCTTCTGATAATACGAAAGAGAGACCACGCGCCAGAAACATCCCTGCCAGCGTGACAATAAACGGTGGAATTTCAAGATAGTGGATGATCGCTCCCATCGTTGCACCGAAAGCCGCTCCCAGTGTCAGCGCAATACCGAATATGATTAATGGATGTAATCCGGTCTCCTGAATCATCAGGGCACAGAAAACGCTGATAAAAGCAATCACAGAGCCAACAGATAAATCAATCCCGCCGGATAAAATGACAAAGGTCATCCCGACGGCTGCAATGCCTAAAAACGCCTTATCATACAACATATTGAGCGGAACCCGTGTTGTGCCAAACGCTGGATATTCATTCCACCCGATGAGATAGAGTACGATAAATACAGCAAAAGTAGCAATTAAAGGAAAGATACGCGATCTCATGCGGTTCTCCTCAGTTTTAGAATGTTTTCACGAATACCCTGGCGGAAAATACTGGATTGCATGAGCAGAACGAGCAAAATCACAATTGCTTTCACAACCAGGTTAAATGTAGGGGGTAAGCCACTGGTCAAAATACCTGTTTCGACACTCTGGATAATCAATGCCCCGACGACACTTAATCCCAGGTAAAATCGTCCACCTGTGAGCGCTGTACCACCGATAACAACCGCTAAAATAGCATCCAGTTCCAGCCATAGACCTGCATTATTGGCATCAGCACCACGAATATCGGCGGTGATAATCAATCCGGCAATCGCCGCACAGATACCGGAAAGAATGTAAGCAAACAGCTTCACATGAGCCGCATTCACCCCGGCATAAAAACTGGCTTTATCATTTGCGCCGACGGATTCCAGCAACACACCGATAGCTGTCCGGCGCACCAGCAGATAGATGATGATGAATATGGCAATGGAAATGAAAATAGGCACGGGTAATCCGAATAACACCCCTGTCCCGACATATTGCAGCGCCTCATTGTTGAAAATTGCAATTTGCCCGTCTGTGATGAGTTGTGCGATACCCCGCCCTGAAATCATCAAAATTAGCGTGGCGACAATCGGCTGAATCTTAAAATAGGCAACCAGTATCCCGTTCCATAAACCACATAGAACGCCGACACCGATACTAATCAAAATCACAATCGGCGCAGACATCTCTGTTGTTGAAATCAACACGGCCGCAACCGCCCCGCATATCGCAATAACCGCCCCGACTGATAAATCAATGCCTTCCGTAGCAATGACCAGTGTCATCCCGATAGATAACAGTACTACAGGCGAGGCACGGTTGAGAATATCAATCAGACTGCCGATGTAACGTGTATCGGTGGAACGGATGGTAAAAAAATCAGGGGCAATTAGACGATTGACTATCAAAATCAGTATCAGGGCTAAAATCGGGTAAAATGCCCGTTGCGCCATCAATCGGTTAATAAAATTTTCTTTTTCTTTTGGTTCGGGCTTTATCTGTTCAGACATTATCGCGCTCCGCTATGGCTTGCATAATTGCATTTTCACTAATTTCATCCCCGACCAATTCTTTCACCTGTTGTCTATCGCGTAGCACAATGACGCGGTCACTGTAATCTACGATCTCTGCCAGTTCCGAAGAAATCACCAGCAGAGAAATGCCTTCGCTACACAGACGTTTTATCAGCGCGATAATTTCTGCATGTGCGCCGACATCAATCCCGCGTGTGGGTTCGTCCAATATCAAAAAGTCAGGATTCGAGACCAGCCAGCGTGCCAGAATCAATTTTTGCTGATTACCACCGGAAAGTTGCCCGGCAGGAATATCAGGGTCAGGGGGATGAATTTGCAGGGCTTTTATCATTTCTGAGGCAAGTGCATCTTGCTGACTGCGCGAAACATAATCGAACCAGCCACGTTTTGCCTGTAACGCGAGGATGATATTCTCACGGACAGTCAAATCACCGATGATACCTTCGGTTTTTCTATCTTCGGGGCAGAGTGCGAATCCATGCTGAATCGCTTGCTGGGGATTGTTCAGTTTAATCGGTACACCATTAACGAGAACCTGTCCCTGGTCATGATTTTTGATACCGAACATGAGCAAAGCAGTCTCGGTACGTCCCGAGCCTAATAACCCGGCGAGTCCGACTGCTTCCCCTTTTTTGATTGTCAAATTAATCGGTTCAATCAATCCTTTTTGAGCGAGATTCTGTGCCTCAATGAAAACATCCTGTTCTTTTCCAGCACTATTGTCGTTTGATTCGCTCTGTCCTAATTGTTCATACAGGTCATGCCCGAGCATTTTGGAAATGAGTTCAACACGGGGCAAATCCTGTGTTTTGTGTTCACCAACTTTACGACCGTTCCGTAAAATCGTAATCCGGTCAGAAATTTCATAAACCTGGTCGAGGAAATGGGTAATTAGAATAATGCCGACGCCCTTTTCTTGCAGGGTACGAATCACCTCAAATAGAATTTCAACTTCTTTTCTATCCAGACTGGCTGTTGGTTCATCCAGAATCAACACCTTCGCAGACATATCAATGCCGCGTGCAATCGCCACAAGTTGTTGAATCGCAATCGAAAATGAGGATAATGTGCGTGTCGTGTCGATGTTGATGTAATAATATTGAAGCAACACACGGGCTTTTTCATTCATTTCCCGTGTATTGATGAAACCCATTCGCATCGGTTGCCGTCCCAGGTAAATATTTTCTGCGACAGACAGGGTAGGAATGAGATTGATTTCTTGATAAACAGGGCTGATACCTTTTTTCTGCGCGTCATTCGGGTTATTGACTTCAATGACATTACCATTCAACAGAATTTGCCCGGAATCGGGTTTATGAACGCCTGTCATGAGCTTGATGAGTGTTGATTTGCCTGCGCCATTTTCGCCTAAAAGCGCATGAACCTCTCCAGAATGGAGCGTAAAATCAACATCAATCAGGGCATCAATATTGCCGAATGACTTGCTCAGATTTCTGGTTTGTAAAAGTGGTATCCCCTCTTCGTATTCAGGAGTCATGATTTGCCTTCAAAAATCAGTTTTTATAATGACAGTGTGAGGCGCACTCACAAATTATGCTTATGCATTTATTTCGGTTGATTCTTGATGATAGGATATTTTCTCTGCGGTCGAGATGTATCTCGACCGCAGAGAAACTCTGTGAAAATAGTCGTTTTTCGTAGGGATGGCATATATGCCATCCGCATCCATATCTATAAAATTGAATAACAACCGATTATTGTATTGCCCTCAAATCCAAGCTATTTGCGATGCTCTTGCTTGCGATATAATGAGTATTAGCAATTGGAGGAGGAAGACGACATTCGTTCATTTGCTTGGCGGCATGATTTGAATTGTCATCTTCCCCGCCATTTTAATTCAATTTATGTTGCGGCTTATTCGCCACCACCTGTACGTGCTTCGTATTCAGCCATTGCTGTATCAGGGAAGTAAATACCACCTGCGACAGGAATCCAGTCTGGAAGTTCTTCACCATTCATATGAGCAACAATCGCATCGAATGCTGGACCACCCATATTCGGGCTGAGTTCGACAGTTGCATTTGCACGACCTTCAGCCATTTCAAGGAAAATATCAGGAATAGCATCAACAGAAATTGTCAGAATATCGACACCTGAAGCAATACCAGCTTCTTCCATCGCCTGAATTGCACCGATGAGCATGTCATCATTGTGCGCCCATACTGCACAGATTTCAGAAGCATCTGTTGTACGCAGGAAACTTTCCATAACTTCTTTACCGCCGGTACGGGTGAAGTCACCGGATTGTGTCAAAGTAATTTCCATATTCGGGAAGAGAGCAATCACTTCATTGAAGCCCTGTTGACGGTCAAGTGCAGCACTCGAACCAACCGTACCCTGTAATTCAACAATCGCGCAGTCACCTGCTGTTGCTTGAACGAGCCATGCCGCAGCCAGACGTCCTTCGTGGACGAAATCGGATGATACACGGGTGATATAGAGCGATGAGTCTGCGGTTACATTACGGTCAACGATGACAACCGGAATTTCACTGTCTGCTGCTTCTTGTAGAACTTCGTCCCAGCCTGTTTCAACAACCGGAGCGAGGATAATTGCGTCAACGCCCTGTGCGATGAAGGAACGCAGTGCAGCAATCTGATTTTCCTGGCGTTGTTGACCATCAGAGAAGAGTAAGTTGATACCACGTTCTTCTGCTTCAGCAATTACAGCTTCGGAGAAAGCAGTACGCCATGCACTTTCAGAACCAACCTGTGAGAAACCGATAGTCAAACCCGCACCTGATGGGTCAACCTGAGCGAGACCTACAGGCACAAGAATCGCCAGCAGGAGTACAACGACTAAACTGAATTTAAGATGTTTCATGTGTAAATATCTCCTAAAAATAGTGACGAAAAAATGAAATGACGAAAAATTTTGCTGCGCTGATTTGCCTTTCTACCCTTATGCAATAATCTACGCACATCATAGTGATGTGTTCGTATTCACTTTGATTGGAAACAAAAAAGCACGATACCGGGTTGATAACATGTGGAAAAGTCTATTCAGTTCTTTTATGGGAGTTTGAAAAAACATCGTAATTTGAATTCCACAAAAATAGTTAAATAATATCGTGCTGTTTATTTCCGTGAACGTTCACACATGTTTCTCAGAAAAAAGCCAGACGCATTGTTTGGCTCAAAAATAGTTTTATGTGAACGTTCACCGATATTATGTCAACTAAATATAAAGATGTCAAGCAATTTGTGTTGAATGTCACTAAATTTCTGTGGTACTGTCTCTCAAAACGAGGGTTGGAGCAACCATTTTTCGTTCAATTCCTGTGTCGGGGTCATCCATTAATTGCATGAGATATCGAAAACTGATTGTTCCAAGTTCGATAAAATTATGCCGGACAGTAGTCAGCGGGGGATGATAATAAGCAGCTTCGGGAATGTCATCAAAACCCGCAACAGAAACATCATCGGGGATAGATAAACCCGCTTGATACAGGGCGCGATATGCCCCGAGTGCCATACTATCATTTGCAGAAATCAAAGCTGTGAAGCAATGTCCCTGTTGTAATAAACGTCGTGTTGCCTGGTAGCCACCCGGTGTTGTCCAGTTGCTTTCAACATGGACAGGTGGTTCAAGTCCATATTCTTCAAAAACTGTCTGCACGGTTTGATGCCGGATACGCGCACTATGCCAATCCAGCGAACCACTAATCTCACAGAATTCACGGTGTCCGGCTTCAATAAGATATTCCAGCAATTGTCGCGTTCCTACCGCATCATCCAATCCGACCACCGCCTGCTTTTTTGCTCGAATATCATCCAGCATGACCAGCGGAATATCACCACATATCGAACGGATTTCTTTATGGGGTAAGCCCGAAGCCGGTAAAATCAGGACGATACCATCAACCATCCAGTCTTTGACATTTTTCAATGCTTCGGTGAGTTGTTTATGTGTTTCGGTGATGTTGGTGAGGATAACATCAAAGCCACTGGTTCTTGCTGCTTGCTCAACATTGAGTGCAATTTGCATCGGACCATAGAACCACGCCCCGTAAAGAATAATCGCAATTGATTTGGTTGATTTTGCGCGTAAATTGATTGCCGCTTTATTTGGGCGGTAGCCTAATGTCTTGATGGCTTCCTGCACACGTTTGCGGGTATCATCAGAAACATAGGGATGATTATTAATCACCCGCGAAACAGTTTGATAAGACACTCCCGATAATTCGGCAACATCCAGCATCGTCGGGCGAGAACGCTTAGAATCAGACATAAGAATACTTTTCTCTCCAGTTGATTATGAACTACGACGTTCGTATTCTTCGGCAGCCGTATCAGGGAAGTAAATGCCCCCGGTGACACGTATCCAGGGTGAAACATCTTCCCCGTTCAGATAACTGATAATCGCATCAAATGCAGGACTTCCCATATTCGGGTTCAATTCAATCGTGGCATTGCTATCCCCGTTCATCATCGCTAAGAAAATATCGGGTATCGCATCCACCGAGACAATCAGAATATCCTCACCCGGGTCAAGACCGGCATCCTGTATTGCTGTAATTGCGCCAATTGCCATATCATCATTATGTGCCCATACCGCACAAATTTCATCGGGATTTTCGGCGTTCAAGATTGCAGCCATCACCGATTGACCATTTTCTCTGCGAAAATCTCCTGACTGCGAGACGATAATCTGCATATCAGGGAAAAGCTGAATAATTTCTACAAAGCCGATATGTCTATCCCGTGCAGCACTTGACCCGACCGTGCCTTCCAGTTCTACAATGTTGCATTGTCCGGCAGTTGCCTGTGCTAACCATGCTGCTGCTAAGCGTCCTTCATGCAAAAAGTCAGATGATACGCGGGTGAGATATAAAGATGGATCAGATGTCACGTTGCGATCAATAATAACAACAGGAATTCCGGCAGATTGTGCTTCACGCAAAATATTATCCCAGCCAGTCTCGATGACCGGGGCAAGGATGATCGCATCGACACCCCGTTCAATGAATGACCGCATTGCAACAATTTGATTTTCCTGGCTATTTTCAGCATCATTGAATATGAGATTGATGTTACGCGCTTCAGCTTCAGCAATTATTGCTCCGGTGAATGCGGTACGCCAGTCACTTTCTGTACCGACCTGAGAGAAACCAATTGTCAAAAACGCCTCATCATTATCCTGCGCCTGTGATACAACTGCCAGCAAAAGTACGGTGATGAAAGTAGCCATAAAGCAATGATATGTTCGCACAGAAAAATCCTCATAAATAATATTTTGCAATTGCATCTGTCTGGATAACTAACTGATACCAAAAATTCAGTCATTATAAATATTGTCCAATATTATCGAATTCGTAGCAAAAAACGAGAGCTTATATGGAATACGGATACCTGATTCACTTCACATAACCTGGATGTTCAGTTAATAAGTTTTATTCAAGAAATCATGCATCAATTGCAATGTAATTCCCTCAGCACGCGCATATTGCGCGGCTCTCGAATAAATATCAGTAGTGGCTATAGAGGTTAATCGGGAGAGCCAGTTTCTCTCCCGATACCTTGAAGCACCCCTGCGGAGGCGGCGGATGCCTCGCATCACAGTCTAGCATGAAATAAGGCTGTCTTGTTTTCGCGAGCGGTATTGAACGATTTATTCAAGCTTTGCGGAGGAATTCCAAATCATGACACGTACTGACGAATCATAAGGGCGGTGTGGGCGAATCCACATCCGCAACGAACATTGCGCTCGGATTAACTGCTGTCTTGCGTCAAGCAAAAGCCAAAAACTCTCGTGTCTTACTCATTGACACAGATAGTCAGGCACATGCCACGCTCGTGACCACAGGACGCAACGACTATGGCACAAATGACAGCCTCTATTCTGTGCTAATTGCAGATCACCAGAGTGCCTCACAAACACTCGCGAATTGTATTGTGCCATCGACATGGGATGAAGACCTGCATGTGCTACCAGGCTCTCCCCTGCTGGAGCAAGCCGAACGTGAATTACAGGGTACAGCAGGCACACCGTATCGTATTGCCGACCCATTGGCAAAAATTGCATCCGGCATTATTGGCATGGGAAGAAATTGCAGGGATTGGCAAGCAGGCAAACTTCGCACAGAGCAATGATACATCTCTAAATAATGTGCCAGCACACGCCTATTTGACACTCAATCGAGATGGTACATGGCGACTACCAAGACTATATGGAGGCAATTGCGTAAAAAAATGGACAAAAACTTTACGGTCTATAGGGGATACAAAAATAAATTATAAAAATGGTGATGATTATTTGATGTAATATCTGCTAGGAGACTTTTAGTTAGTAGCAGGATGTAAAGTTCATAAATTTGTGAGCCGAAATTCTCTAAATCTGCATTCCTAACTGACTGCTTCAATGTTCAGAAACTAGCCCTTTTCGACCCACCGAACTACGACAACGTCTCTTCACGTAGCCTTTGAATATCACGTATGGGTGGGTTGCCAAAAAGATTCTTGTATTCTCGACTAAAGTGAGAAGCATCTTGATATCCTACTCGAAAACCAGCACTTGCAGCATCTAAGTCCTCACTCAGCATAAGCCGTCTTGCTTCCTGTAGACGTAGTTGTTTCTGGAACTGTAAGGGACTCATCGCTGTAGCTTCTTTGAATTGATGGTGGAATCCTGAGACGCTCATACCCAATTCACTTGCAAGGTCTTCCATGCGAATCTGTTGGTCATAATTCTGGCGGAGTTGTTCAACAGCCTCTGCAATATCAGGGGCATAACCTCCCGTGAGTGCTAGATAGCTGAGCCTTCCTCCCTGGTCACCTCTTAGAAGCCGGTAGATAATTTCCCGCGAGATCAGCGGGACGAGGGTCTCAGCTTCATCGGGAGTCTCCAGAAGTCTGACAAGACGAAGAACCGCATCTTGTAGATTCACATCCATTGGACTGACACTGATAGCTCTCTTATCACTGTTACGAGGAGGTGTGGTGTAACCACTCTTAACTATCATAGAGCCAACAAGGGTGGATGAAAGTTCCATACTCACGCTGATGTAGGGGGTTTCCTCCGAGGCATCCAAAACATGGGTGATGGTAGGCAGATCAACCGCTACAAGTAAATAATTAAACGGATCATAATGGTAACGATTGTCTCCAAAAATAACTTCTTTGCTCCCCTGTGCAATGATACACAAAGTTGGTTTAAAAACACCATGAAGTGGCTCTTGAGGTGATGAAATTCGAGCGAGATGGAGTCCGCTAAGAGGCTCAATTGAGCCGTCATTCTGGAGGATTTCCTCGATACGGTCAATCAACTCTTCCTGATTCGCTCGCATTCTTTTTTCATCACGCTTACCGGGTGATCCGTGCTTCAAATTCATAAAAACCTCAGATTACCTTTCCACCATACATCCTGAATTTTGCAGAATTGTACAATCATTGTCCACGATCATTCTACCTCTCTTCGCTTTTATCTGTCTACAATAAGGATGTAAACAACATTATCCCACACCAGTTTCGATAGAGTTTGCACTTTTGTTCAACTCCTCAAAGACAGCAAAAATGTAAATACCGATACCTCAATGTAGGGATTAAGTGAATTTGAGCATCCATCAACCTTGCAATAAGTCTATGCTCAAAATACTAAAGGCGGAGAAGTAAATGAGTAAGCACAACAGGTCTCAAAAAACCCGGCAAAACCTGTAAGGGAAATAATGAATGGAAACATCTCAAAGCAAAACATCTCTGGCGCTCATGGCTATCTTTTTCGTAATTCCAGGCGCATTAATTGTGAACCCGGCAATTCAACTGCTTGCAGAAGCCTATCCAGAAATTCCATACACCATGATTCTGATGGTTTCGACACTCCCTCTCTTAATTGTTGTACCTCTGACATTGATTTCCGGTGCGATTGCTGGCAATAAGGTGCAATATAGACACTTATTGCTTGTGGCAATGGTTCTTAGTATCGTCGGGGGCGTACTACCCTTTGTGTTTCGAGACTTTTATGCTGTGCTCGTAGCCAGGGCAATTTATGGCATAGGGATTGGTATTATGACCCCTCTGGCAAATGGCATCATCCTTCAACTCTATGAAGGGCAACAGCGAGCTAATATGACGGGCATGGGTAGCATGGTCATCAATATTGGTAGCACAATTTTCATGTTGTTGAGTGGTCTAATCAGCGCCATTGATCTGAACCTTATGTGGTTAATCCATCTGATTGGTATTGTTCCGTTGTTGATGGTGATGCTGTACCTAACCGAACCCGACAGTGTCACAGAAAAACATCAACAAGCAAAAGCAAAAATGCCTGTCAGCATTTATTTTATTGCAGGCGCAACGATCTTTATTTACATGAACCTGAACACACTCCTCTTGAATATGTCCACCATCATCACGACAGAAAACATCGGAAATGCCGCTACTGCTGGCACTATTTTAGCTTTGTATACAGTTGGTGGGATTTTGGGAGGCAGTATCTTCGGTAAATACTTTACGTTTTTTGGCAAAATGACGCATCCCTCTGCATTAATGCTCATGGGAACTGGTCTGGGGATTGTCTATTTTGTGAATACAGTTCCGCTGATGGTTGTTGGTAGCATTGTTGCCGGAATTGGTTTTTTCATTCTCTTCCCTGCTATTCTGATGGATGCCGGGCATCGGGTTCCGGTAGCTGCATCTACAATGGTTACAGCGATCGTATTTAGTTCCATCAACTTTGGTGGTTTCCTATCGTCATTGTATATAGGAATTTTGAGCCAGCTATTCTCAAACCCCTCACCTCGATTGCCTACTCTAGTTAGCATGGTGGTCATGTTCACTGTGGCTATTATCTGGGGAATGATCATCACCTTTGGTCATTCATATTCAAATTTTGAGATTGAATCATAAACTCAAAAAAGAGCAAAAGTAAGAAGATAAAGCAAATGAAGTAAAACGGTCAGAGCATCATAAACTATCTTTATAAGGAGATTAATCATGCACGTAGGATTACAAATTCCATCCTTTAAATATCCCGGTGGAACAGCAGCTATTCGTCCCAAATTAAAAGAAATCATCACGACAGCAGAAGCAGGCGGTTTCTACAGTCTGTGGGTCATGGATCATTATTATCAGATCAAGGGCATGTTCGGTGAAGACTATACAGATCCGATGATGGAAGCATACACAACACTCGGCTATATTGCGGGACTCACTGAAAAAGCCTATCTCGGTGTACTGGTCACCGGTGTCATTTATCGCAACCTTGCCGTACTGATGAAGATGGTCAACACAGTCGATATTCTCTCCGGTGGTCGCGCATATTTCGGTATTGGTGCGGCATGGTATGAAGAGGAAGCCATTGGTAATGGTATTCCTTATCCGTCAACCTCAGAACGCTTTGAACAACTTGAAGATTGCTTGCAACTGGCGAAGGCACTCTGGGCTGGTGATGAGACATCATTTGAGGGCAAACATTTTTCTGCACCAGCTATCACCAATAACCCCCGTCCACTTTCAAATCCACATCCACGCATCATGATTGGTGGAACAGGTCCAAAGAAGACACTACGCATGGTTGCTCAATATGCGGATACCTGCAACATCGGGGATTGGGTCGGCGATGAGAACATGCAAAAAGCACTCGATACACTCAAAGCACATTGCGAGAATCTAGGTCGTGATTACGACAGCATCGAAAAAACATCACTCTGCACGGTGAATCTGTCAGGCGATGACACCGTGAGTAGCATCATAAATCGTATTGAGGAACTGTCAACAATGGGATTCACACATGCGATCTTCAACATGCCCGATGTTTACAATACTACGTCGGTTGAGACGTTTGCAAGGGAAATTATCCCGGCAGTAGCTGAGCTATAAAAGCATGGCTCATCTTTAGGTCGAAAGTAGAGGTGATTATATGCCTAGTCCTATAACTGCTCAGGACTTCCCCGAAATTCGTTGGAAAGGTCATTGGATCTGGGTACCGGAAGATCAATTTGATCTGACTACCGGACTTCCCGGTACAGATCGCTCATCGGGACAAGAAGCGCATGGTTTGTTCCGGAAGACTGTCTATCTGGATACTCTCCCTGACCGTGTTCCTGCTCGCATCACGGCTGACTCACGCTATGTACTCTATGCGAATGGACAGGAAGTCTTTCGTGGACCGATTCGTAGCCAACCACGTCGCCTCTACTATGATCTGTTTGACCTTGCGCCTTATTTGCGGCAAGGCGAGAACACCATTGCCATCTATGTCAAATACTACGGTACGCCAAAGTCGTACTGGATTCCTGCAACACCTAATTCCATGTTAGGCAAAAGTGGTATTCTGGTTTTTGAGGCAAATCTTGGCGATTCAGGTTGGCTAGTCAGTGATGAATCATGGAAGGCACATAAGAGTGATGCGTGGTTAGATGGTCTTCAGGGCGATGATTTTGTCGGTGGCAGTGGTATCCCGATTGAAGGGCTGGATGCGCGTAAACTGCCTGCCAACTGGCGAGAATTCGATTTCGACGACAGCCATTGGGGTAACGCACAACAGATTCCCGCAGTTCATATTGGTGGTTTTGCCCATACGCAACCACCCACCGACCCGTATGGTCCACTTTATCCACGCCCTATTGCCAAACTAGATGGAAACATCGTTTCACCTACAACCATCACCATCGAAACCATAGCCGAAAAATTGGATATATCAGCAGGCAGTCCGGTAGTTCGTGTTGGCAAGTCGATGTCCTTGATAGGTACGGCTAATAACGGCAATTTGCCACTTGAAATCAAAGTGCCAGATGATGGTTTCATTCGCTTAGTGATGGATATGGGTCGAATTGTCTCCGGTCTGGTACAGATGCAGGTGCAAGCATCCGCAGGAACGATTTTTGACTTGAGCTACGGCGAAGCACCTCTCAAATCAGATACGCTGGATTTACAAGGTAGTCATGCAGGTAGTCGTTATATTGCTCGTGGCGATCAGGATCAGTTCGAGGTATTTGATTCAAATGGCTTTCGCTACGCCTATCTACTCATTCATGGAAGTAAGGGTACGGTCAGATTAGACACCTTTGCAGTTCGTGAACACATTTACCCCTGGCAATCCGGTGCATCGTTTGAATGTAGCGATGAAACACTCAACCAGATTTATGATTCTGGCATCCGAACAGTGAACCTGAACTCACATGATGCTTTCATTGATTGCCCGACCCGTGAACAACGTGCGTGGGTTGGAGATAGCGTCGTGCATCAGATGGTACATCTCGCCACTAATCTGGACTGGCGATTAGCATGGCACAATCTTACGCTAGCAAATTCTCCGCGCTCAGATGGTATTTTGCCAATGAGTGTGGTGGGTGAATTTGAAGCGTCAGGTAGCTTTACCATCCCCGATTGGGCATTACATTGGGTTCATGGCGTGTACAACCTGTACCGTTTCACAGGGGATCATGAAAATGTGAAGTCCTTCATGCCGACAATCGAGCGTGTGTTGCGCTGGTATCAACCCTATCAAACATCAGCAGGGGTTCTCAAAGATGTTGCGGAATGGAATCTGGTTGATTGGGGTTCCGTATTTGTTGAAGATACCAGTTCCATTCTTACCGCACTCTGGGCGCGGGGTCTGCGCGAGTTTGTTGAGATGGCTGCGGGGTTAGAAGAAAATGCCAGCCGTCGTTGGGCAGAAAATCTCTACAACAAAGCAAAATCTGGCTTCGAGATATTCTGGGATGAAAAACGTGGCTCGTATATCGACCATATTAAAGATGGTGTACCACAAAAACCGATGAGCCAGATTGCTGGTGCGATTGCCGTTGGTTCCGGTTTAGCTCCCCGCGAACGATGGACACGTATTATGCGTACAGTCACTGATTCACAAAAATTGGTCGTTCGTTCGTGGACAGGGGCAGACAGTGGCGAATACTCGCAAGAAAAGATGATGAAGCAAATGCAGGGTATCTACGAAGCAGATTGGGATGTCAATCAGCAAATTGTAATTGTTCAGCCATTCATGAGTTATGTAGTACATGATGCGGTTGCACTGGCAGGATTGGCGGATATTTTACCGGACTTATACCCGCGCTGGACTCAATTTTTCGAGGGTGGGTATGACACCATTGGTGAGTGCTGGGGATGGGGGACACATGTTCACGGTTGGAGCTGTACACCAACCAGAGACATGATCTTTTATACGCTGGGTGTAACACCCGCAGAACCAGGGTATACCAGTGTCAGGATTGAGCCTCATCCTGGTCGTCTGAAATGGGCAAAAGGAGTTGTACCGAGTCCTCACGGTCTGATTACTGTGGAAATCACAGAGAATGAACTTACATTTGATTCACCCGTACCCGCTATAGTCTCATTTGCTGGGAGAATAGAACAAAGAATGCCTGTGGGGCAGCACAAAATATCGACCGGAGCTTAGCGTAAATCTCCCTGCACCAGAAATTGTATAAGGATGAATCATGCATAGAATTAATATTGAAAAGAACAAGATGGTGTCGATGCGTGATGGCGTAAAGCTTGCCACCGACGTTTATCGACTGGATATAGATAATCCTTCTCCTGCGCTGGTCACTCGCACCCCGTATGACAAAGATGGCATTCTCGACGCATTTGATGTCATGCGTGCTGTAGAAGCTGGCTATGTGGTTGTCGTTCAGGATGTTCGTGGACGTTATGCCTCCGAAGGAACTTTTAACGCCCACTTTCAAGAAGCAGACGATGGTATTGATATGTTCAGTTGGGTTACTGAACAATCATGGTCGAACGGCATTATTGGTACATTTGGCGGCTCTTATCTGGGCAATACACAGTGGATTCCTGCTATTTCAAATCCGTCTGCTTTACGGGCAATGGCTCCCTCAGTAACCGCATCCGACTTTTACGAAGGCGTAGCCTATCAGGGCGGTGCGAAAGTTCTTCATGATTTGCGCTGGGTAGTAGCGAATATCGTTCCTGCTGAAATTCAACGGCAGATTAATCGTGGTGACTTGCCTGCCGATTTCGATTATCAGCTTGATGTGTATACTGCCTTGAATCAGTTGCCACTCGCCAGTGATCCACTTATTGAAGAATTTGCGTCTTTTTACCAAGAGTGGTTGAGGCATCGAACATTGGACAGTTATTGGGATTCTATTTCGCCCAACAGAAATTATGAGCATGTCCATGTTCCCGCCCTCAACATTGGTGGATGGTACGACATCTTTTTACAAAATACCTTTGAGAATTTTACGGGTATGACGGCGCGTGGGGCTACAGAAGAAGTTCGTCAGAATCAACGGGTTATCATTGGTCCCTGGTCACATATGAACTTTAGCGGTAGTTTCCCTGATCGTGAGTTTGGTTCAACTGCCAGCAGTGATTTCATTGACCTCACAGGTATCCAGATTCGCTGGTTTGACCATTGGCTAAAAGGGGAAGAAAATGGCGCAGACAAAGAAGCACCTGTGATGATTTTTGTGATGGGGATTGATGAATGGCGAACAGAGACAGATTGGCCTTTGCCCGATACACAATACCAGGACTATTTCCTTCACAGTAGCGGTAAGGCAAATTCACTCAGTGGAGATGGCACATTATCAACTGAAACACCCGCAGATGAACCACCTGATGTCTATCTCTACAATCCCTTGCGCCCTGTGCCAACAGTTGGCGGACAGGTGATCTTACCGGGTGCCAATGCAATGGGTCCTTGCGATCAACGTGAGGTTGAAATGGGTGATGATGTAATAGTGTACAGTACACCTGTCTTAGATGAGTCAGTTGAAGTGACCGGAAAAATTACATTACGATTGTTTGTATCATCTTCTGCGCGGGATACTGATTTCACAGGCAAGCTGGTCGATGTATTTCCTGATGGACGCGCCATTATTTTGACCGAAGGTATCCTGCGAGCACGCTATCGCAACTCGTTCTCAAAGCCTGAACTACTCGAACCTGACACGATCTATGAAATTCAACTTGATTTATGGTCAACATCAAATGTTTTTCTACCCGGACATCGCATCCGCCTGGAAGTATCTAGTAGCAACTTCCCACGATTTGACCGAAATAGTAATACAGGTGGAGACTTAAATATTGAGACAATTGATCAATATCAGCCAGTAATCAACCGGGTCTACCACGATGCTACCCATCCGTCGCGACTGATTCTGCCAATCATTGAACGCTAAAGTAATGTAAAAAGGTGAATGACATTGTAAATTACCTAAACATAAAGGCAACTGAAATTAGAATGTTTCTAAAATCTGTTTCTAGGTCTGATGAACATTTCACTCAAGGCTGCTAGATCCGGTGTACCCGCCACGCAGGTGCGTACATGGCGCAAGACAGCCGCCGACCTGAGTCCGGTGGTCAGTACAAGATAGCGTTTGTGCGGGTTTGAGCGATGTACTCTGGTACAGCACCGTTTGTCTCGAATACGGTTGAATTTAGAATTGAGGCAAAAATGCTGTACTTTAGCGGTAGCTCATATACTACAATTGAACTTACAGTTGTTATTGTGTTGCTGAAGATATCGCTTTATTGAGATCGTTCCAGAGATCCTCAACATCTTCGATGCCAACACTGAGTCGGAGAAGAGTTGGTGGAAGGTGTTCTTGTCCTGGTATAGCAGCTCTTCTTTCCATCGTTGATTCCACTGCACCAAGACTGGTGGCATGGTGGATGAGATTAATATTATTGCAAACAGCATCTGCGAACTCAGCATCACCTGTTAAATCAAATGAAATGATTGTTCCGAATCCCTTAAGCACACGCCTAGCTACAGTATGCGTCGGGTGTGACACTAAGCCCGGATAACGAACAAGGCTAACCATCGGATGCTTATCAAGTCGTTCCGCAAGAATCATAGCGGTTTGCTGATCGCGTTCTAAACGAAGTGCCATGGTTCTCACGCCACGAACAGCAAGAAATGCTTCAAGTGTTCCCGGTGTCGCACCCATCAACTCCCGAGATTTCTTAATTGTGTGAAATAGTGAATCATCTCTCGTCGTAGCAACCCCTGCCAACAAGTCAGAGTGACCACCAATGAATTTTGTTGCCGACTGAAGAGAGACTGTTGCGCCAAAATCAAGAGGCTCAAGGGTGTTGCGAATGTGTTGTCTACTGCTACAATCGCTTCTGGTTTACGTGGTGCGGCACAGATTGCCTCCAGATCTGCCACAGTTAACAGTGGATTCGATGGTGATTCAAGCCAAATCAAGTCAGCATCACGACAGGCTTGAATCCAACTCTGTGTATCATCAACAGCAATACGTTTTAAAGTCCAGCGTCCCTTTTCTGCCCCATCATTGCCAGGCCTGCAATCCCTTGATAGCAATCATCAGGTATCACTACAACTGCATCAGACGAAATTTGATCAAAAACAGATGCAATGGCAGCCATACCTGATGCGAATGCCACTGAATTTCCAGCCTCAAGACCACCAACAATTTCTTCAAGCGCTTCCCATGCGGCATCATCAATCGTTGTCGCTCGAAGTCGTTTCAGCAATAATTCATCGACAATAGGATCAAATATTTTGGCGTGAATGCTCATGACCGTTCTGGTATGCCGTTCATCCATCAAAACATAGGCATAGTTATTATTGTGAGACAGATACTTTGATGTCACAAGCTTATATGGCTTGCCAGGTACGGAATTGGAGAATACCAGACCACTATAGGTCGCAGGTGGGCAAGTGCGCTCTTCCAGTTTGTGGCGATTATAAGTGCGATATGGTCTGTAATCTGGATTGGATTCCCCATAGAAGTCTATTTTCGAGAGTGCGTTGAAAGCATACATGAACAGGTCTTCAGAGATACTATAGAGGTATGTATGATTGTGCCATTGCTCGACGATACCACGATATGCCCGATGTCCGATATAAGCGATATTGGGCAGCATCAGCATAATCGGGAATTGGAACTTTGGGAGTCATACCTATCCACTTGACCTGGTCGACTGGCTCGTCCGAAACTGATTATGCGGGTAGTTGTGAAAATTAGAAACCTTGCTTATTATTGAAATAATCCTTAATACTTTGGCGCTAATTATAGTATTAGACTGAAGATATGGGGCTAAATTCATACAGGATGAGACTGGAATTGTAAGATGCTACGGAATTTTAAGGTTACAACAGAAGAGCTAAGTGAAATTAGTCATATCAATCAATGGAAAGTTTTGATTGTTGATGATGTTGAGGATAATAAATTTGTTGCAGAAACAATTTTGACATTTAGCGGAGCAACGGTATTAACGGCTAATGATGGACTCCATGCCCTTGAAGTTTTAGAACGTTTTGATGCAAACATCATTTTGCTGGACTTATCTATGCCAGAAATGGATGGATGGGAGATGCTTGACATACTAAAAAAACAAAAAGCCTATCATCATGTTCCGATTATTGCTCTGACTGCTCATGCGATGCAAAGCGATAAAGAACGTGCGCTTGATGCTGGATTTACCGGATATATCACGAAACCGTATGATGCACAAACATTTATCCCTAAAATTGAAGGCATTATACAATCTATGTATTTTGAGAGTATGTAAGCGAACATACTAAATCAGACCCCGAATTCGTAAAAATGGATTGAGAACAAGAGATTGCAATGGAAATTCAGATTACACTTTATACGATCACGACCGTTGTAACAGCAGTTATTATGTTACTGGTGGCAAATCACATCTGGTCACGCCGTTCAGGAACAGGTATTAAGACATTTATGGTTTTAATGGTCGCTGTGGCATGGTGGTCTCTTGCAAGTGGTCTGGAATTTATGGTACAGGATTTGCCCTCTAAAATCGTACTGAGCAGTCTTGCATACATTGGAATCACTATTGTTCCGCCAGCATGGTTAACATTTGTCTTGAAATATACGGGTCGCTACCGGTGGGCAACAAGACGCACATACATGCTACTGGCGATTCAACCAGTTCTCGTTCTGATTTTTGTTGCCACAAATCCATTGCACAACATGTTCTATTCAAGTGTTGCGTTAAGCTCCAACGAGTCTCATGTTTTTGCTATTTACGGACACGGCATACTCTTCTGGATACATGCCGGATACTCTTATGTGCTTTTGTTATTGAGTACCGGATTTTTGATACGAACATTCTGGCAGTCACAGGGGCTATATCGTAATCAGATCATTCTGCTACTGATAGGACAATTTGCACCCTGGGTCGCCAATATCTTTTATTTGACTGATACCAGTCCTATTCCTACATATATGGACTTAACCCCGATTGCTTTTGCAATCACAGGCTTGAGTGCAGGTTGGAATTTAGCCCGGTATCGCTTGATGGATATCACGCCGATAGCCCATGACATGGTTTTTAAAGCAATTGATGATGTGGTTTTTGTACTGGACTCAAAACAGCGAATTATTGAAATTAATCCGGCAGGGCTTGATCTACTCGGACGTTCCAGCGAAGAAGTTATTGGTCTTGAAGCCGGTTCAGTTTTTGCCAATCAAGCTGAAACATTCGAGAAATATCGGGACACTGAAAAAGTAGACACTGAAATTGACATTGTGATAGACGATGTTCAGCATACATTCCGCATGAAGATTTCTCCGCTCCGTGATGCACGTGGAGAACTGGTTGCCCGTATTGCTATTCTGCAAAATATCACGGAATTAAAGCAGATTAATAATGAGTTACGCCTTGCAAGAGACGAAGCCGTTGAAGCTAAGAAAATTGCTGATGAGAATTCCCGTCTTAAATCAGAATTTCTCTCGACCATGTCCCATGAATTGCGTACACCGCTTAATGCAATTGAGGGTTTCACCAGTATTATGCTAGGCGGGATGGGCATTCAACTCGAAGAACGGGCCTATGGAATGGTCGAGCGTATTGGCACAAACAGTAAGCGTTTGCTGGCACTCATCAATGATTTTCTTGATTTATCCCGAATTGAATCCGGGAGACTTGAATTAGTTCAGGAAGCAATCAATATCAGACACTTAAGCGGAGATTGGCAGAAATCAGTCGAAGTCCTTGCTCATGAAAAAGAGATTGCTTTTGTAGTCAATATTGATAGTAAGCTGCCTGAAACATTGTACGGTGATGTCGATGCGCTTTCGAAAATTACGATCAATTTGCTCGGCAATGCCTTCAAATTTACCCGTGAAGGTCAGGTTACACTTGATATTAATTATGTCGATAGTGACACATGGGCTATCACTGTCACCGATACCGGTATCGGGATTCCGCAACACGCTCAGGATTATATTTTCGATGAATTCCGTCAGGTCGATGGTTCTTCGAAGAGAGAATTTGGTGGAACCGGTTTAGGATTATCTCTGGTACAGAAACTGACCCGCTTACTCGGTGGTCAGGTAACTTTAGATAGTGAGCATGGCACCGGCAGTACATTCAAGGTTACTTTGCCCTTGATTACAGAAAAAGATCAAGATGAACAGAAGGCAACAGCATGAAAAATATACCTTTTGACCTGTTAAAAGATTGGGACATTGTTGTCATTGATGATGAACCGGATAGTCTGGAAGTCGCACGCTATATTCTTGACTTTTATGGCGCAAAAGTGCATACAGCAAACAATGGCAAAGAGGGACTTGCCCTCGTCGAAAAGATTCAACCACGCTTTGTCATTTCTGATCTCTCAATGCCGGAAATGGATGGCTGGGAATTCCTGAAAGCACTCAAAGCGCAAACTACCAATAATGATATTCCGGTGATCGCCCTAACTGCCCATGCAATGAAAGGCGACAAGGAACGCGCTATCGAAGCCGGCTTCAATAATTATCTGACCAAACCGCTGACTGCGATGACCTTTATCGATCAATTACTGACTTTATTGCTTGCCATCCCTCAACTGGCAGAGCATTTGAATATTTAGGAGACGACAATGACTGAATCAATACTCATCGTAGAAGATGATCCTGACGGACAGGCACTGGTAGAACACATTGTGAATTATATGAGATTTGATTGTGATGTTGCAGGTGATGCCGAAAATGCAGAGCAGTTACTTTTTCATTCTGATACTGTTTACAGCGCCATAATTGTTGATCTCGGGCTACCCGGAAAAAGCGGTTGGGAGTTATTACAGGTTATTCGTGAACATCCAAAAACAATGAATTCAACCTGTATTGCTGTAACAGCATTCCATACATCTAAAACCCGTGAAGAGGCTTTGCGGCTGGGGTTTGATGCCTATTTTTCAAAACCAATAGATGCGAATATGCTTGCTTTAGAACTGGAAAAAATCCTGTGACTCACCCATCAGTCAGCAAAAATTATAGTCTGGATTGGTATATAGAAAATCAAGTCCTCGAAATCACCTTTCGTGGACATTTTAGTAGTTATGATGCCACCTGCGTCAATGATTACATAGCGAAATGGATAGCTAACCATAAAGGCAATCTCGTGCTACTAATCAATACGCTTGAGCTGGCTACTGTCGTTGATTTTCAAGATATTCGAACCAGGCTTGCTTTTGTTGATAGTCGCCGTATCCGGGGGATATTTGTATTTACACAGAGCAAATTAATCCGCTTATCGATGCTGGTAATTTTTAGCTTATCTCCTGCCACAATTAAGTTCTTCGATTCACAGCAAGAAGCACAGCAATTTGTTGATTCCAAACTTCATTTATTGTTGTAGTGGATAGATTTTTATCTATCGTTCTCAAAACCCTATCCACCTGGCTAAATGATCTCTAACCACCTCGCTGAATACAGAATGTGAGGAATCCTTTACGATTAATATGTAGTGACTAAATCACAGTAAACAGTTGTATTGTAAAGGGTTTCGATTTTCGATTTACTTTGTTCTCCCCCACAAGAGAGTTAAATCAAGTTTTCCCTACCGATATGTGTTAAATGGAACTCATTTCACTGTGATTTGGTCACATTCATAAATTTGGATGTACTGGTAGCTAGTGTAACTGTAAGGTAATGTAAAATGGTGTATGATTTTAGTTGGCTTGAAGAATATCGCATTTTAGAGGGTTACGTAACAAGCCAGAATGGTTTCTTTGACTCGAATGCAGTCCAGCAAGAAATCCGGCAGGCAATTCAACAAAGCCCTTATCAAAAAGTGCATTTGTTGATTGATATTTCTGAGCTTGAACTAACACCCATCAATATGACTTTATTATCGACAATTTTGTTGCCATTATTTGTTGATAATGCAATCGGATGGGTGATTTTACATGGCGTCGATGTTCCCATAATGAAACTTCTCGGAGCATCTATGTCGCATCTTTTAGGGATGCGAATGCGAACAGCACCTGACCGCGAATCGGCTGTTCACTTCTTAGCACAAAAGGTAAGAATACGTGTCTTACCATAGCCAGTTAACCCTATCCAGAATCAGAAAGGGTATTATGCGCGACAATATTAGAGTTCTATTGATAGACGATGAACAGACACAGTTTTACCTGATTGAAGGTTTCTTAATTCAGGCAATGGGTACACGATTTAAGCTTGATTGGGTAACAACACCACAATCATGCCTCGAAATGATGAACAAACAAGCCTACGATGTCGTCCTTCTCGACTTCAACCTGAGTAAATACACTGCACTGGATTTCCTTAAACTATTCCAGGACGAAAATATCACAACACCTGTCATTGTCCTGACCGGACATGGCAGTTTTGATATTGATGTGACAGTCATGAATGCTGGAGCAGTGGATTTTCTTGATAAAACAGACCTCAACACCCGTACCCTGGAACGTTCTATTCGCTATGCTGTTGAACATGCACAGGTTCTTGACCAATTACGCCAGAGTGAGCGTCGTTTCCGGGCAATGGTCGAAAAAGGCTCGGATTTAATCCTTCAAGTAGATGGTAACGGACAAATAATCTACGCAAGTCCATCTGTGACCCGTTTATTGGGCTACATGGAAATGGATTTGATCGGACAACCATTAACAGATTATGTCCATGAAGAAGACCTGCAAAATTTAGCCGGAATGCTAGAACATCTGATTACCATTTCAGACGCTCCTCCGCTTGAAACCTACCGTGTTCGAACAACAACAGAGGAGTTTGTCTGGTTTGAATTTGTTGGTACGAACTTGCTTACTGTCCCCGGGATTAAAGCAATTGTAATCAATGGGCGTGATATCAGTGAGCGTCAAAAGAGACTCGAAGCCGAATATAATCAGCGAGTGATTGCAGAAGCACTCCTTGATAGCTCTATTGCCCTCAGCTCTACACTCAATTTCGATGACGTGATTTCCCGTATTCTGGAAAACATCGGCACGATTATCCCGCATCAAAGTGCGAATGTCATGATGATAGACGATGATGGCTTTACCCGGGTACGTGCTTCCAGAGGATATGATAGCTACGATGCCGTTGTTGAAAATGCGAACTTTGTGTTTGATACACAGGCAACCGGCACATTCGCTACCATGATAGCAAGTCACCGACCGCTTCTGATAAATGATGTTGCAAAAAGCAATTTGTGGACACATTTTGAAGGTGATATGCCTTATCAGTCTTATCTGAGTACACCTGTTCTCGACCAGGATAATGTAATCGGATTCATTAACCTGGAAAGCCTGGAATCAAATCAGTTTGACAATAATCATGTTGAGTATATTCAAGTGTTTGCATTTCTTGCCTCAATTGCGATGACGAATGCGCGGACATACGAACAATCTCATCAATTAGCCGCACTGGAAGAACGTCAGCGACTCGCACGGGAACTACATGACGCAGTTAGTCAGACATTATTTTCAGCCAGTGTGATTGCTGATTCACTCACAAAATCAGATTTCTCTGATACAACAAAATGTCGCACCGGAATAGAGAAAATCAATCAGCTTAATCGTGGCGCACTTGCTGAAATGCGCTCCCTTCTCGTAGAATTGCGCCCGCAGGCGATTGTAAACTCCCCCCTGAGTGACTTAATTAAGAATCTGTGTAATGGTATACAGGGACGCGGAGATATCGAGATTCAACTGCAAGTAGTCGGAGAATTTGATATTCTACCGGAGATAGTTCAGTTACAATTGTACCGGATTACCCAGGAAGTTTTGAATAACATCTATAAACACGCCCGTGCTACACTGGTAAATGTCGAGTTACGTAAACAGAACGGTCAGATTGACATTGTAATCGCAGATGATGGTATTGGCTTTGACCTTGAAGCTATTCCCGCAGGTCATCATGGTATCATGATAATGCAGGAACGTGCCGATAAAATTGGTGCTTCACTACAGGTCGATACAGCATCGGGCGAAGGAACATACATCCATGTTACCTGGCACAATGAAAGAGAATAAACATGTCTGAAAAAATCCGTATCATCTTAGTCGACGACCATGATGTGGTTCGTCAGGGATTTAAATATTTCATAGACGCTATCGAAGAACTTGAACTCGTCGGTGAAGCAGCAAATGGTGAAGAAGCCGTGACTGCTGTCGCCGAAATTCAACCTGATATCGTACTCATGGATATGGTTATGCCCAAAATGAATGGCATCGAAGCTATCCGTGCAATTAAATCTCAGAATGATATGGTCAAAATCATTGCTCTAACCAGCTTTGTCGATGATGAACAATTGGTTCATCAAGCATTGGAAGCAGGTGCAGACGGTTATTTTTTCAAAAACGTAACAGTCGATGAACTCGCAGAAGCTGTTCGTAAAATTTACCGGGGTGACATCGCGATGGCATCAGATGCAACAAAATTGCTGATAAAAGCCAAAACCGCGCCACAGGAACCCAAAATCGATTTTACAGAACGTGAAACAGATGTCATCAAACTGATGATTGACGGATTAAACAACCGTGAAATTGGGGAAGAACTGTTTATCAGCCGTGCTACTGTTAAATTTCATGTCAGCAGTATTCTCAGTAAACTCGGTGTCAGTACACGTACAGAAGCGGTTGCTGTCATCATTCAGAACAATTTACTGGAGAACTAGCCACCTGGCTAATAAAACACTCTCCATCAGGTTGATACGCAAACCACCGCTTTCCTCTAAAGTAGTTATATCAGTAAAGCACACTACCTGGAGGATTTAGCGATGAACAAAACAGTTCTAGTCGTAGATGACAATGTCGATGTTTGTGAATTATTTTCAGTTGCATTTGCCAGTGCCGGCTTCGAAGTACTGACCGCCGAAAATGGTAGAAAAGCTATCGACATCCTCAACTCACACGATATCAATGTGATGACACTGGATCATGACATGCCCGGTATGTCCGGCGTAGAAGTTCTCCAGGAACTACACACTACAGGACACCTTGACTCAACAAAAGTTGCAATGGTCACAGCCAATGACTCTATTAACTATGATAGTACCGTCATGGCATTAGCTGACCTTGTCTTATTAAAGCCTGTCAGTTTCAGCCAGCTTATCCAACTCGCAAATCGTCTTGTTATGCAGGCAAGAGTATGATGATGTCGGATTTTTCTCAGATGGTCATGTATGTCGGATTGCTGGATAAGCAATATGAACGCCTGTGTGCGCGGTTGGAAGATTTGAATTACCCGATTATCTATGCAGCAGATGCTATCCAGGCAAAACGTCTGATAATGCTTATTAAACCTGTGCTGGTTGCAATACACAGCGAACAATTTAATCTGTCTGAAAACGTGAATTCCCTGGGTAATCTCATTCAACTTTGTAAAAATAGTCGCACTGATATCATAAAGTTGAGAGCAGATGGCTTGTCTGTGGTGTTCAACAATCAGCTTTCCCGTCCAGATTTTACTAGTGTTTCTTAAAAGTGGTTTTAAATATTTAGGGATATGGAGTCCAACATGCTTCAAGAATTTCGCGAATTTATCATGCGCGGTAATGTACTGGATTTAGCAGTTGCAGTGATTTTAGGTGCTGCATTCGGCGCAATTGTAACCTCACTTGTTAACGACATCATCATGCCACCAATCGGTCTGGTTATGGGCGGTGTTGATTTCTCAAACCTGTTCATTGATTTATCAGGTCAGGGATATGAATCACTTGCCGCTGCACAGGAAGCCGGTGCCCCGACCATTAACTACGGTGTTTTCCTTAATACCGTTATCAACTTCCTGATTGTTGCCGCCGCAATCTTTGCTGTGGTCAAAGTTGCAAACTCACTGCAACGCGAGGAAGAAGTTGAAGAAGAAGCACCTGCCGAACCGGATGCTCAGGAGCGTCTTATCGAAGCGATTAACAATCTGAACGAGACAATCCAGCGTCAGAATTAGTAAAATTGCAACTAAAGTGAGAGATTGTGAAATTATCTGGATAATCTCTCACTTTTATTTGATTAATTGATACAATGTTGATAATTATTATCATTCTCATACCTTAGATAGGGAGTATCAATGAAACACATCCGCTTATACGGTGTCATTATTGTTAGTATAGTAAGTCTCCTCATCGGCTTCATCGTCACTGCACAGAATGAATTCGCTGCCAGCCTGGAAGTTCTCAGCGCAGGTGTTGAAGTGCAGCGCGTGAATACAGCTAATTTTATTGCTGTTGAGATTGAAGCCATTGTCGGTGTTGGTGATATTATTCGCACCGACGAAACCGGAGAAGCCCGGATCACCTTCTTTGCTGATGGTACAGACGTGACACTTGAACCGGAGTCTGAATATCGCATTATCGAATTTGAGGGTGATGAAGAAGATTTTAACCTGACAGTAGAAGTCATTGCAGGTCAGGCTACACATCGTCTCAATCGCACGCTGGGTGCAAATTCCAGTTATGACGTAGAAACTCCAGGTATGACGCTTGCAGCTCAAGGAACTGTTTTCGCAATCCGTGTTGAGGATAATGGACGCTCGGGTATGCTTGTATTTGAGGGGCTTGTTGACGCAGGAGCAGATGAAGACAGTGATGAAGTTCCGGCAGAATTCGGTATTCGTTCAGAAGTCGGGAATGATTTAAGCGATGTTGTTCGTGCTAGCACCTTTGCACAGCTTGATGCAGCACTCGACGGTTGCCCCGTGACAGTGACGACATTAGACGATGTGAGCATTAATGTCCGTTCAGCACCATCCCGTGATGCAGAACAAATCGGTCTTATCTCAGCGTCTGAAATCAACACCTTCGTTGGCGTAAACACAGACGGCAACTGGTATCGTATCGAATTTGAAGATGATTTTGGCTGGATTCTCTCAAGTAGTGCTACCCTTGAATCAGGTTGTGCAGGCTTGCGTGTTTTCGAAAACTCATTTGCTGAAGATAGCGAGGCAAGCGACGTACCTGATGCCGAAAGCACAGAAGAAGCCGAAGGTTAAGCACCGTGTCCGGGATTAAGTTCTGGCAATCGTCACGGTTGCGTTATGCAATTGTTGCGGGTTTAGTGATTGCCTTTGCATTGAGTGTTGTATGGTGGACGGGTCTATTCCAATATGCCCGTCTGCGCCTCAATGATATTTACTTCGTTCCCTTAGATACATCGGATAATATTGTTATCATCGGACTGGATGAAGCAAGTCTTCAGCGATATGGTAGATCTCCATCTGAGTGGTCACGGGATATTTATGCAGATATGGTTGATAATCTTATCTCTGCAAACCCCAGAGTGCTTGCATTCGATTTGCTTTTCAGCGAAGTTGAGGCTGCCGATGAACAATTTGCTGATGCGCTATCCAGATTACGTCAGAATGATGCCCGCACACGCATCGTGCTCGCAACTGCTGGAATTAACAATATCTCCTCACAGGCAAACCCATCAGAGATAGCAGTTTTTACCTTCGCAAATACATTGGCTATCAGTCCTCAAATTGCAGAACAGGCTGATTATCAAGGCTATACCAATACCCTCCCTGATACTGACAGCATTGTCAGACGACAGGCATCTCTGATTCAGTCAATTGATGGTGAAGGATATACATTCAGTATTGCGACTTACCTGGCTTATTTGCGGATTCCGGGTGTTGCTGCCGGACAGGTTGTTGTGCCGGGGGAGCAAAGTCTTTCTGTAACAGCAGAGCGAGAGATTCCCGTTGATGATTTCGGTTTCTGGCAACCCTATTATTTTGCGCCACCATCGACACCACAAAATAGTGCTTTCTCGATTGTTTCTTTTGTCGATGTAGTTGATGGCAATGCAGACATGACAATGTTTGAAGATAAAATTGTTCTTGTTGGACTAATCAATACCACCGCATTATTGGATCAATATCTGGCGCCTTCTTCAACCAATGGCGCATTAATGGCAGGGGTAGAAATACAGGCAAATGCGCTTGAGAGTCTCATACAGGATACTTTTGTCCAACCTTTATCAACTCTGAATCAGATTGTCATCATTGTCGCCACAAGCTTGATTGCAAGCCTTGGTTATGCTTATCTACGCTGGTATTTCAAAGCGGGTTTGCTGGTCATTTTTGCTCTGGTCTGGTTTTTGATTGCATCCACTGTATTTAGTTTGTCATTTATCTCAATTAGCCTTTTTGACATCCTGCTGGCACTGGTTGTTCCATTTATCGTTTCACTCGGTATTGATATTACGGTCGAACGACGGGAACGTCAGCAAAAAGAGTTCCTGCTCAATAGTGTACAAAAAATTGCCGAACAAAGATTGCAACTTGAGCAAGGTGCACGTTATATACTGAATGATGTTCAGCACCTTGCCCCTGATTTTGAGAGTAAATTGTATCTTCAAGATGTCGGACAGGCGGATACTTATAAGCTGTTCCAACTGGATGAGACATCAGGAGACCATAAATATCAACCTGTCAATAAATCGTATGATGAATTGTTCCAATTACATCCATCTCCGGCATTCATCAATTTTCCGATTGCGTGGCAACAGCAGAATCACGGGTTATTGACAATATCTCATTCTCAAAAACAAAAACTAAACAGACAAAGCCAGACAGGTATCGAAGAGTTGATGGCACGACTTGCCCCGCATATCAACAATCTGCTACTGCATCATGAGATTGAACGACAAAAGAGCTTGCTGGATGCGGTTATCGCTGAATCACCTGCGAGTATTGCTATTGTCGATAATGATGCCAGAGTCATTCAGCATAATGATGACCTTTCAGACTTGTTCGGTAATGAAAACGATCATCTACGTGGACAGGTTTTTCATGATCTTATTTGCAATATCGCTGAAAATGCTGATTTAAAGTCGCTTTTACTGGAGGGATTCCAACAACAGAAACTCTTCCATATTGATGAGATTAAAATTGGAGCGAGTGTTGTCAGCCTGGATGCCGCACCGATAGCGAATTATGGTGTCTGGGCGATCATCATCGGCGATATTACGAGTCTGGTTGAATTGAGCGAGTTGAAAACGCAAATGTTGCGAATCGCCGCTCATGATCTCAAAAATCCACTCGGGCGAATCATGGGCTTTGCCGAATTGCTTGAAATGCAACTCGATCTCGATGAGCGTCAGAGTCGCTATTTGAGCATTATTAGTAAAGCTTCGCTGGAAATGAAAGACATCATTGCCGATATTCTCAATCTTGAACGTTTACGCTCAACTAAACTCAAATTAGAACCTGTAAAAATCAATCGTATCTTGCTTGAAGTCAGCAGCAGTCATCAACCGGATATTATCCAGAAAAATCAGCAATTTGATATGCAATTACCGGAAACGACATTGTATGTTAACGCTGACATCGGGCAGCTATCACAGGCAATTACGAACCTGATTGGTAACGCAATCAAATATACTCCCGATGACGGAAAAATTACCGTTCGATTGCATCAGGAAGATAAGCGTATTAACTTCGAGGTTGAAGATACCGGCTATGGCATCCCGCAGGATGCACAGGAAAAGCTCTTTACGGAATTTTACCGGGCAAAGTCCGAAGCAACATCACATATTCAAGGCACGGGGTTGGGCTTAAGTCTCGTGAAATCCGTTATTGAAGCGCATGGGGGACAGATAGGCTTTACCAGTGAAGAAAACATAGGCAGTACCTTTTATTTTTCACTCCCTGTATTGGAAATGGATATCAATGATGATACGGCATAATTGGATTAGCATACTCCTGCTCGCCCTCAGTTTTAATCTTATATCAGCACAATCCAATGAACTTGCAGCAACAGTGACAATCATTGCTGATGATGTATGGTTTATTCGTGCCAACACAGAATCTGAATTTTTGTTGGCACCCGGTGCGATTGCCCCTTTCGGCATCGGGGATACTATTGTTACCGGCGAAAATGGACGCGCACTAATTTTACCGGATGAAAATTCACAGATACTTTTGCTCCCGAATTCTCGCTACACCATACAACAATTTACTCAAACAGCTTCGGAGATAGCCCTTTTTCAAGGACAATTGGATGGAATTGCAGTACACCGTATATCAGAAACGGCATCATTAGAATATGAACTGGAAACTAATGATTTTGTAGTCAATTCCACAGAAGGGCATTTTGCTGTGTGGTCAATTGATAACAGACTCAATGCTGTTACTACCGCGTCCGGTGAAGTTGCTGTCCAAATCAACAATAGCATACAAACAGTATCGTCAAACCAGGGTTTTGCAACTCCTTATAGCGAAGAATCTATTTCCCTGGAATCACCCTTACATGCTTCTCAAGTTGTAGGACTAGCAATAAATTGTCAGGGTATCGTCAATACCAACGGGTCGGAGGGATTACGTTTACGTGCAGGAGCCGCATTAGATTATATTGTTGTGGATTTACTACAGGATGGGCAAACAGTGGATATTGTTGGCACTACTAACAACAGTCTATGGTATCGTATCCCATTTCAAACAGGTTTCGGATGGATATATAGTAGCTTGATAGATGCCGATTGTGACAATCTGGAACAGTTTCCTGACCTCGTCGGTGAAGATCCAGAACAAATCCAATCCGTCACAGAAACTGAACTGGAACTGCTTGAACCATTTTTCGGTATACCTGTTAATAATTCTGTGTTTTACAGGTGATTTTAAATTTCTCACAAATTTGCTAAGCTGTCTTATTATACAGGATGTTCAATGCGAAGTCGTTATGAATCAAATTGCGTATGTTAAGCCTATATTGACTTCAGAGTATTTACTTTGTGTCATTAACATCGATGTTTTCGAGACACTGATATACGTTCAGAACAGGATATTCATCATTTAATTTTCCAAGAATATAACACTCTTTTACATTATTTTAACCATATGGCTTAAAATAACCTACCACATAAAGTACCCGTATGAATGAATAAGAGAAAACTACAAGATCGTATAATTTCACAGTGTTACTCATTTGCATTTATTGTGATGAATTTTAGTTGACTGTAGTTTTATAAAGAGGATGCGAGATCAATACATGAAAAACAATTTGGAAGAAATCTTCAACTACAAAGCTAATTGGACTGTTCAGGATCACGGGCGGAATATTCTTGCCAGAGCACAGGAGTATCTGAAGACAGAACACTATAAATAGCCTTCATTTATCAAGCATAGATAAAGGAAATTTGCTAATATAGGGTAATAAACTTTAATATAATTTAATACATTGTTTACCCTTTATACGTGACAATACCCTACAAAAACAGATAGTGAGTGGTATGGTAAAAATATTAATTGTTGAAGATGAGGAATCAATCCAAACATCTCTTGTTGATATGCTTGAACTCGCTGAACATGATGTAATTGTTGCAGATGACGGTGAAATAGGATTTCAACTTGCACAGCAACATATCCCCGATTTAATTATCAGCGATATCATGATGCCTGGAATGGATGGTTATGCTCTTCTTGAGGTTGTAAAGAGTGAACTTACAACAGCCCACATCCCTTTTATTTTTCTAACAGCTCTTGCCAGTTATGATGATGTTCGCGAAGGGATGAACCTGGGCGTAGATGATTATTTAACCAAGCCCTTTGACTACAAACAATTGACCACTGCTGTAAATGCCCGGCTCAACAAATATGCCAGAGAAGAACAGCTTCGTTTACATCGTTTTGCACAGCGCCTGGTTAATCTTCAGGAACGTGAACGTCGTCAGCTTGCATACGATCTCGAAACTGATATTCACGAACCATTAAGTGGATTAAAAGTGATGCTTGCTCTTGCCCGGCAGACCGGTGATTTTAGTATAATTCAATCCGCCAGTCAGATTGTAGATGACACAATTTCCCGGTCACAGCGTTTGTCGTTACGACTGTTGCCAACAGTGATTGAACACCTGAATATCATTGCCGTGCTCGTATGGTTATTTGAAGAATACAAAACTCATCATTCATTTAAAATTGACTTTGAGCGTGCAGGGCATTTGCCAGATTGCACTCTGGATGAAAAAATAATTATTTATCGGATTTTTGAAGAAATACTTAAAAATATAAACCTTCATGCGGGAACCCGAACCGTTTCAATACGTCTAGCCGTGCGTGACAATTATCTTTTTGCGGATATACGGGATGATGGTAAGGGGTTTAATGTGCAACAGGCACTTAATAGCGGCACAAGTGGTTTACAAAGCATGTTTGAGCGTGCAACCCTGCTCAATGGCGAACTCAATATACACTCTATCCGGGGTGATGGTACACAGGTCACACTTGAATTCCCTGTTAGTGTATTAACAGATGAAAAAACATCATTACCTCCAAAACGCACACCTGTAGTTCCTCTTAGCACACCTGTCTCTATCTCGTCAATTCGAGTCCTGATAGCTGATGATTACGATATTATGCGGCATGGATTACAACAAATTCTAGGACAGGATGATGCAATAATTGTTGTTGGTCATGCCAGTAATCGTAGCGATCTACTAAATATGGTTCGTCAACAGGAAGTTGATATTATTATTCTGGATATGACAATGGATGGTTCAAGTGGCTTTGATATGATTAAAATCTTGCTTCAACAATCTCCAGAGTCGCGCATCATCGCATTTTCAAACCATACACAGGAAGTCTATGCAGTAGAAGCACTTAAATCCGGGGCAAATGGCTATCTTCTTAAAGAAGCTTCATCGCTTGAGGTTATTAATGCTATACACAAGGTTGTGAAAGGCGAACAATACATCAGTGAATCAATTGCCGATAAAGCTTTTGAATGGATGCTCAACTCCCGATCAAGTACAGGCGATGTCACGAATATCTATGATTTATTGACGGATCGCGAACGTGAAATTATGTTACTGGCGATTACCGGACTAACAAGTGCTGATATTGCGGACGAATTGGCTATCAGTCCCCGGACTGTTGAAAAACATCGTAGTAATTTCATGTCTAAGCTCGGACTTAAAACCCCTGCACAGCTTATGAAGTTTGCTTCTGAACAGGGGCTAATAGGGTAGCTTTAACATTGAACAACTTCATGTTTTAGCATTTTGTTGACAGTGGGAATCAGTCGACTATGCATTTCACGCTTTGGCAGAAATAAATTCGCTCCTGCTGATAATGCCTGTTGACGAATTTGTTCTTTATCATTTGCTGAAAACATAACAATCGGAGATTTTTGAGATAGCGTTTTGTTTCGCAATTGCTTGCACAATTCAATCCCATTGATATCATTCATCATGACATCTACCAGGAATAAATCTACATTGATATCATCTGCAACATTGAGAACAGCACTTGCTGTTGTTTTACCGAGTACAATATAAGAAGAATCTCTTCCTAGCATTTTTTTAACCAGCGTTAAAACCTCTGGATCGTCGTCTACCACCATGATAAGCTTTTTCATTTCTTGTATTACCCTTTTCTTTGTTTTACATCTCTGTATGTATTTAGCTGAATTACTCGAATAAAACGTGTATTACCATTGACCCGAGGCGCAAAACATCACCACTATCCAGCGGATATAGCTCCTCTTGCAAGAGCCGATCCTCATTAAGATATGTCCCGTTGGAACTGTTGAGATCACCAACAAATACCTGTCCGTTTTGACCACGTACAATATACGCGTGCTGGCGACTTACACCCGCACCAAGTCCACCGAAACCTGACAGGTTGACAGATTTAGTTTCTGATACCCTATCAGCACGTCCGATGATAAGTTCATCATCAAGGTTAAAAACAATCGTTCCTGAACGCATATTGAAAATGAGACGTTGATTTGATCTAAGAGGGCTTGTGCCACGTACCAGTTTGTCGTAATGTTCGTGTTTATTCATTGATTGCGCTTGCATGGTATTTTCCTCCGTTTAAAAGTGCTTTCTATATCCTTATATTTCAAGAATAATCGAAAGAGCAAACTCAATGAATCACGAGGCATACGTAATCGGGGCTACGTACTTATACGCAAACGCTTGAAACAAAAAACCAGAAGCGGTAACTTCTGGCTTTCCGGGTCGGGGTCAAAAATTGTGAGGGGGGTTATGCAAGGCGAATAACCATATATACTGTTGTCTTCACATCAGGTTCGCTCTCAATGATGAGTTCACCATCATAAATTTCAAGGATTTTTTGTGCGATTGCCAGACCCAGACCAGCACCCTGTTGTTCATATCGTTCACGATCAAACTGATTGTTAGCGCCAATTTGCCGGATTTGTTCCTGTGTCATCCCGCGCCCGTTGTCTGTTACAGAGACGATATAGCGATTATCCTCAATCTTTCCGCTAATTGTGACAGGTGAGCCTTTTTTAGAGAATTTGAAAGCGTTACTAAAAATTTCCGTGATCAATTTCGTTCCGTGATCGAAAAACAGATGAACATCAACAGGCTGAAGGTCAATATTCAAGTCATCCATACGACCGAGATCATAGGCGATTTTCTCTGCTGCTTGCAACAACAAACCATCAAAGTCTTTAAGCGTACTAAAACTACGGATCTTCTCAATCATTTCCTGATCCCTGCTAATCAGTTGTACCTGACCAAAGGCAATATAATTCTCGATCAAATGACTCAGGCGATTAGACGCACGTTTTATTGCACCAAGCATGTTCCTGATGGTTTCATTATCCATGTCTTCAAAACCGTCTTCGAGCATATACATATAGCCCATAATGCCTGAGAGCGGAGTTCGCAGTTCATGTGGTAGCGTTAAATTAATGTACTGGCGTACAAATTCCATTTGTTGTGTGTTGTATTTCTGTACCTGCTCATGACGTTCCAGGCGTGATTTTACCGCTTCGAGCAATTCCTGTGAGGTAAAAGGTTTTGTCAGGTAATCATCTGCACCCAGCGACATACCACGTCGCATATCATCGCGGGTTGCTTTTGCTGTTAGAAAAATAAACGGAATACGTGATAAATCAGGCATCTGACTCAGCTCAAGCAGAACGCCATATCCATCTAGCTCCGGCATCATGACATCACAGAGAATGAGGTCAGGTTTATAGGATTGTGCTAATTGAACACCTTCAACTCCATTACGAGCAGCTTCAACATTGTATTTAGCAAATTCAAGTGCGTCGATAATTGACTCACGAATACCGGTTTCATCTTCAATGACGAGAATTCTGGTCATATTTTTTCCTATTATGATTGTGGAATCCTGATTGTGAAACAGGTTCCTTGATTGTGTTTACTTTCGAATGTTATTTCACCGCCATGTGCTTCAACGGCTTTCTTCGTGATAGCAAGTCCCAGACCTGTTCCAGCAATATTGCGTGCATTTCTGGCACGATGAAATGGCTCAAACAAATGTGGCTGGTCTTTTTCGGGAATGCCAATTCCTTGATCACTGACTGCGATAATCAGGCTATTTTGTTCATATACAAGTTCAAATCTAATTTCACCGCCCTGAGGTGAATACTTCACAGCATTCGAAACAAGGTTGTTGATAATTTGGCGCATCAATTTATCATCAAATGTGACATTTGGATTCTGCAGGTGATTACTATAATTGAAATAATATTTGTCACCTGTGGTCGCTTGAATATCTTCGATAATTTCAGTGCTGAAAGCGACAATATCCATAGATTTGGGCTGATATTCGAGACGATTGGCTTCTGCTTTACCGAATAGCAGAACATCATTCAATAATTCAGTCATCCCGTTGGCGGCTGTTTGTATCTTATCCAGGCGTGCCAGACGCTTTTCAGTGGAAATCTGACCTTCCGCCATTTCCAGAAAACTGGCTGTTGAAAGAATTGTAGTCAATGGCGTGCGAAATTCATGAGATGCGATTGAAACGAATCGTGACTTCAACTCACCTAATTCACGTTCTTTCTCCAGCGCCTGCCGGAGTGCTATTTCAGCTTTTTTACGTTCGGTGATATCAACACCAACCGATTGTAGTTCAACCATTGTTCCATTTTCATTGAAGATAGGTTTGTCAGTCCATTGTTGCCAGCGGACTTCTCCATGACTATTAATCGCTTCATGTTCATATGTAACAGGCTCACGTCCTGATACAATGTCATTTATATGTTTCAGGATTCCTTCATGTTGATCTTCTGGAACAAGTGTAAGCCACTTTTTACCGATGAGATCATCCGGCATTTTGCCAAAGTAATTAGCATAGGCACTGTTCACAAAGGTAAGTGTCGTATCTGCTTTGAAACGGCATATCAGTTCTGCCTGGCTTTCCAGAACGGCCCGAACACGCTCTTCACTCAGGCGTAAATCCTTGAGCGTTTTCCAATGCCGTATTGCATAGAGAATTGCACGTTCCAGCATCGGGGCATTAAATTGTCCTTTGACCAGATAGTCTGCGGCACCCAGTTGCATAGCATGTCGATCAATTTCACGCTCACCGGCTCCAGTAAGCAGAATCAATGGTTTGTGACAACCTGCTGCCAGACCATTTTTTATGAGGTCGAAGCCATTCCATCGTCCGAGATGTAAATCAATCAGATATACATCATAAGTTTCGTTCCGAATTTCCTCTAATGCCTCATCATAATTGCTTGTCCAATCCAGATGAAATTTCGTATCCGGGCTGTCCTCAAGGAACTCTTCTGTAATCAGGAAATCGTCTTCATCGTCATCAACGAGAAGTACCCGGATTTCATCAGCAATCTTCGCCATCAGCACAATTCTCCGGTGGTAATGACACAATGTTGAACCAGTAATTGCTCAAAGATTTCATTACAGCAACCAGACCTTCAAAGGTGACAGGTTTAGAAATGAAGGAATTTACACCCAGGTTATAGGTACGTACAATGTCAGCTTCCGCTTTTGATGTGGTCAGAACAACAATTGGAATGCTCTTGAATTTAGGGTGTGCTTTAATCTCAGCGAGCGCTTCACGCCCATCTTTTTTTGGCATGTTCAAATCAAGAAGTATCAATCCCGGTAGTGGTCGATCTATGAGGTGTTCATGACGCCCTTTGCGGCAGAGGTAATCCATAAGGTCTTCACCATCAACTACAAAGTGCAACTCATTACTCAAGTGTGCTTCTTCGAGTGCATCTTCTGCCAGCATCCGATCTTCAGGGTCATCATCTGCCATTAAAATGATAATTGCTTCATTATCTGCCATTATTTCTCCTCCTGGAGGTGTTCTATGGGGAGTGTGACGATAAAAACTGCACCTTCTCCCGATTTTCCATTTGCAATAATTGTGCCATTATGGCGTTCTACAATCTTGCGACAAAGCGCAAGCCCGACCCCGGTGCCTTCATAGTCGCCACGACCGTGTAGCCTCTGAAAAACACTGAAAATGCGCTCGGCATATTGTTGCTCAAACCCGATCCCATTATCACGAATACTGATTTCGATTTCAGGTACAGTTCGTGCTGTAAGCAATCGACTTTCAATAAATATTTCCGGCGATGTACCTTCCTGTGTGAACTTAATCGCGTTCGTGATGAGGTTTTGAAATAGTTGCCTCATCTGGGTGGCATCTACCTTGATTATGGGTAGTGTTTCGACAACTATTTCCGCTTTTGACTGCTCAATCTGGACTTCAAGATCTGATAACACTCCATCAATAATCTCATTTAGATCTGTATCTTCCAGCGGATTTGCCTGTGTAGTTACCCGTGAAAGTGCGAGTAAATCTTGAATTAGAATCTGCATACGTCCTGCCGCACCAAGCATCCGTGTGAGATATTCGTTACCACGTTGATCCAGTTTGTCACTATATTTTGCTTCAATACGACTCCCGAATGTCTGGATTTTTCGTAGAGGTTCCTGTAAATCATGGGATGCCGCATAGGCAAATTGTTGTAACTCCGTGTTGCTTTTTTCCAGACTGGTGGCATAGCTGGAGAGTTCATTACGGGCGTGTTGACGTTCCAGTGAAACATTTATCCACTGTGCCATCAATCTCACGAAATCCTGATCATTTTCGGAGAAGGGTGTTTCCTGGATTTCTTCACTTACAAAACTCAATGTTCCATATATTCGACTATTTACGGTGAGCGGTATACCGATATAACTACCGGGCATAATTGCATCAAAACATGGATTAGTAATTTGCATAATCGATGGAATATCCGGCACAGATAGTAAAGTTGCAGAAGTAATGGTTTGTTTGCATAATGTTGCATTCAGATTACAACTCATACCCTGCGAAATTGCGTGGTCAGGTGCATAGCAATTAATAATTGTATAGCCATCAGAATAAACCCGGCTGACAATACCGACTTGCATACCTAGAGACTTACATCCTTGCTCTATAATTTGATCAATCTGGCTATCAATATCAATGGATTGCGAAGCGACTTCGAGCAAAGATCTTAATCGTGTTTGTTGCTTACTCAATTCTCGATTAGTTAATTCCCGCTGACGATCGAACTTAAGATAATCTATCCCTGCCACAACAAGGAATGCTAAATAACCCATTACTGTCAAACCAAGTCCGAAAAGTATATAACCTGCATTACGGACAAATGTTTTTGCAGCATTATTGGCTGCGCCTGCTTGTACTTTACGGTTGAATTCTCCATGAGATGCTAGATTATTGTATTCAAGTTCTAAAACATCTAACAATATAATGAGTTCTTCTCTTATGTTAGCATCATCGTCGTTATCATATTCCAGAATATCTTGTATAAGCGGAGTAGCATCAGTTTCCCATTGTATTGCAAGCTCATCAGCCCTTATGAATAAATCTTCAGCACCCAGAGTTGCCTCATTATATGTAAGAGTTAACTCATTAATTCGTTGTGAAGCAAAAGCACTGTATAAACTAACCGTATCGTTGTCACTACCATCAACTAAAGCAAGCTTCAAACGCAATAACTCACGCTGAGTCTGCCCGATTGTACGAATGTTCGCATTGATGATACTTTCTGTCACCTCGACATTGCGCCTCAAAGATTGAATCTGAGATAGCATTAATGTGCCCAACACCAGAATATTTGTTAGCACAATGATAGATAGCGCTATCAGAAGTTTACCGGATCTACGAAGCCGTATGAGATTGATAGAGCGATTGCCTGCTGTAGGATTAATCATTCACTATTCCACTATGATTGAACTTAACTGCCAGATCCATCGGGGATCGTAGATTACTGTATCCAGATTATATGATTCATATGGATAAACAATGCGGGTTGGTCCATAGCGCTCAACTGTCATGCGCTCCCCATTGACCTGTGTTGCGACCATTACCGGATAGTTTTGTGCATCAGAGATGGGAATATCAATAGAGTAGTCATTCAAGGCTATTGTGTTCAGATTCGTTGCATCTTCTGTAGCGCCTGCAACGGCGAGAATATCACTTAAGAGAACACCTTGAAATGTTACGACTTCTCCTTCAGCTTGCTGATCATCAACACTGTATTCAATTAACCCGAGTTTCTCTAACGTTTCCATGTCAAATTGAAGTGTGTTGTCAACATTCGTATTCGTAATTGCACCCGAAACTGTTAGCACAACATCGCCAACGGGCACTGGAATAGCATCCCCGGCTTGTAGCTCAGCTTCAGTGATTACTGTGTAAGCATCTTCTGCTGAGGGCGTCCCATTTTGTTGTTGGCAGGCAACTAGAAACATTACCATCATTATCAGTGTAGTTAGTTTACGCATTTACAAGTCCTCCGTTATTTCATTTCACTTTATTACGCTTTGATAATGATGTAAATCTGTTCAAAGCAGATTTGACAGAATTACGTATACCTACGTAGTTGTTTGACGGATTGCTTGTTTGATCGGTAATTGAACAGTGAATACAGTACCATCGCCTTCTTCGCTACTCACACTTATTGCACCATTATGGTGTTCAATAATGCGACGGCAGATAGCTAAGCCGATTCCTGTTCCTTCATATTCTTGCTTACCATGTAAACGCTGGAATACTGTGAAGATTTTGTCTGCATACTTTTGATCAAACCCGATGCCATTATCCGCTATCTTGATTTCGACCAGGTTCTGTCCTGTAGCACTATTGATGACCTCTGTAGAAATTGTTACACCAGGCAAGCGATCTGGATGATGGAACTTGATAGCATTACCGATGATATTTTGCATGAGTTGTCGCATATGATGGGGTTCAGCATCAATAGTGGGAAGATCATCAGATGTAATGGTCGCATTTGTTTCTTTGATGCGAATTTCTAGATCAGACAAGACCCCATTGAGCGTCTTATTGAGGTCAACTTCACGGAAATCACTAGCTTTGGTCGTTACTCTGGAGAATTCGAGTAAATCGTTGATAAGCACTTGCATACGACTCGCCGCATTCTGAACACGTTGAATATAATCGATACCACGTTCATCCAGTACATCGCCATAACGTGATTCGATACGGCTTCCGAATGCCTGGATTTTGCGAAGCGGTTCTTGAAGATCATGTGAAGAAATATAGGCAAAATCTTGCAATTCGCGGTTGCTACGTTCGAGTTCTTTTGCATAAGCGGCTAGTTCATCCCGGGACTGTTGTAACGCGACATCTGCCATCTTACGTTCGGTAATATCTCGTAAATAGGCAGTAAAGATTGGTTCATCATGAAATTCTATAGAAGTAATTGCTAATTCGGCAGGGAATTCAGAACCGTCTGCTCTCATAGCCGGTAATTCAATACGCTGACCTAATACATGAGGTTCATGAGTTTGTAGATAACGGCTCATACCGTCAGCATGTGCATTCTGCATATTTTTTGGAATTATGAATTTTCCCATCGACTTGCCAATGACATCTGCTTTCTTGTAGCCAAAAATTTCTTCGGCGGCAGGATTAAATTCAATAACTTCCCCTTTATGATTGATTGAAATGATGGCATCCAGAGCTGTGTTTAGAATTCCTGATTTCAGCGCTTCACTTTCACGAATTCGTGCCTCAGCCTGCTTACGCCCGGTAATATCTGTTTCGATAGCAATGAAGTTTTTAAGTTTCCCATCATTATCAAGAACAGGGCGTACCTCAACAGCAATCCAGTATTCGCGCCCTGATTTATGATAGTTGATCAGTTCTGTGTTGAATCCCTCCTGCTTACGAATTTTCTCCCGCATGGAGTCGATTATTTTCGGGTCGCTTTTTTCCCCCTGCAAAACAGAACCCGGTGTTTTACCTTTGACTTCGTCAAGTGTGTATCCCGTGATGTCGAAGAATGCCTGATTAACCCATTCTATTCGCCCTATAGGATCACTAATAATGACTGCGTTCTTTGTGCGGCTTGCAACCTGTGAGAGTTTATTCATTTCAGCAATATTTTCTTGAATTTGCTGAGCCATCTCATTAAAAGATCGTTGTAACTGACTAATCTCATTATTCCCGGTAGCAGGAAATCGTATTTCGAGATTACCATTTGCGAATTCTGCCGCTAAAACACCAAGATTATGGAGCGGATTCCGAATTTGAATATTGAACAGGGTAATTGTAACTACAGCAAGAATGAGTGATGATATACCTGACCAGATTATGGTTGTGATCAGATTATTACGTAAGCGAATATTCAAGTTTTTTGTCGAATAGCCTAATCTGACATCACCAATGTGGACATCATCGGCAATGATAGAGCTTTCAACTTCTATTATGTCCGCCAGTGTCGCAATATAATTAACACGGGCTAAAGTATTAGAGCCATCTGCGTTTTCTATTGCTTCCTGAATCAGAGGGTCAAATCCATTGAGATAATTTGTGATAAGACGTCCATCGACATGAGTGGCTATGCTATAGACAAAATCCGGTTCTTCTGCGGTTTGTTGCATCAGCGTTTCAAGCGGGTAGAAATTGTTTGTCAGAACGTTATCTGGAATGACTTCGCTTAAAAAGTTGACATGTGCTATTGCGCGTGTGTGAAGGTCAGCCTGTTGCTGGCTAAAATTCGTGTACAACACAAAGATAGAAAAAATTAATTGCCCTGCAATTAGCACACTGGCAATTGCAACGAAATATCTTAATGCAATGCTATCTTTAAATTTGACAGAGTCTTTCACAAGTCTACCCTTCTTCTACTAGTCTGTGACATCCCAACTGACGAGTTGTAAGGTTTCTATGAGTTCATGTAATTGAGAGTAGTCAACGTCTGCGACAAAGCCATTAGCGCCGATTCCATCAAATGCAGGGTGATCTTCTGGCATTGCAAGCAAGGCATTGCGTACCATTTCTACTAATTCCGGGTCAGTTTCTTCCAATGCCGCAAATGGCCACTCCGGATAGAGATCTGTTGTGTGGGGATAAAGGAAATCATCTTCTGCTTGATCGAGAATACGAATGTCGTCCAATGACAGTAATGTACCTTCTGAAAGCATTCGCTCCAATTGTCCGGTACGGATGAAACCCGCATCATATGTACCATTCAGCACTCCGAGGACGATATTATCCTGCGATGGCGTTTCGGTAAATTCACCAAAACCGGAGAACGGATCAATGCCATTTTCAAGTAGATGGAACACCTGGAAAATACATCCCGCAGCAGCCGTCACTTGATCAACACAGGTAACATTTTTACCCTGCAAGTCTTCAAGGGTCTCAATCTCGCTATCTGTACGAACAATGATTAACCCGCTGAAGAATGTTCCGCCATTGATACGGGATAGGGTTGCAAGGAAGCTGGTGTTATACAATCTCTGAATCTGTACAGCCGCCAGAGGATTATTCATTGTGAAATCTAACTCGCCAGCTTCAACAAGTTCAAATTGAGATTCTTGAGTGACAGGAACGAGTACAAAGGGGCGATCCAATTCTTGTTCTAAATAAGTGATAATGCCACCATACTGTGCATTAGCGGCTTCAGCACTGCGGATTGCCAATATACCCACACGAACTACATCATCACCGGATGGCTGAACACGAATAGTTGCAACAGGTTCAGAGATAGGTTCGGGATTTGTTTTTGTTGTACAAGCTGTAAGCACAATTACCATCAGAATAGTCGAGAAGATCATCAATTGCGATTTTATCATCTGTAAACCTTTCATTTCATTACACTCCTCAACTTTATTATTGAGTAAATCATATCTCAAATAGCATACATATTCTGAATCAATGTCCAAAATACGTATGACTACGTATATCGTCTCAGCGTCTCAACCGTCTCACAGTCAATTCAGAAAACTTAAATTTAGTTTTGATAGAGTAAAATTTTTTGAAAATGAGTAGTTTTAAATGTCTCAGACGGAGTTGGCTGTGCCACCTGTGACAGTAAATCCGCAATCGAAAAGACACATCCAGTGTGATTGTGTCTCAGCTTACTCAAGTGTCTCAGTGTGTCAAACACAACAACACTGTTTTGTGTTGACAATGCCCCGTTGTCACGGACATGTGAAAATTCTCGGGCGCTGGTATAAGTTCGTCAAGAGTCGTGAGATTAAGACGGTCACAGTCAAGCGTGATGCGGAATGCAATCTGTGGGTTTGTTTCAGTGTGGACACAGAAAGACTAATCGAAAGACGAACCAGTACGGGTGAAAGCGACGGTTTCGATTTTGGATTGAAAACTTTTCTGACTGACAATAGTGGCAAGACTTATATGCACCCGCAGTTCTTCAAAGCCGGATTAGACCGGATTCGTGTCTTAAATCGTTTGGTGTCACGCAAACAACCGGGGTCAAAGAATCGAAAGAAAGCAAAGCGTCTCTTAGCGCGTGCTCATCGTCGTATTGCCGACAAACGACGTGAGTTTTATTTCCGCTGGCACGCGAATTGTGCGAAGATTTTGATGCCATCTATATTGAAGATTTGAATATCGACGGCATGAAACGACTGTGGGGTCGCAAAGTCTCCGATTTAGCATTCAGCCAGTTTGTTACAATTCTGGAGTATATGGGTGAGAAATTTGATATGCCTGTCAAGAAAATCGGACGCTATGAACGCACGACACAAAAATGTAGTTCCTGCGAACATCAGCAAACACTCAGTTTGAGTGAGCGCACATTCGCCTGTGAAAATGAAGACTGTGGTTTAGTATTAGACCTCGACCACAATGCAGAAATCAATATTCTAAAGGTTGGGTCATCAACCTACGGAAGAGGTGATGTAAGCCCCTCAGCTTGAGAGCATCGCTGTTGACACCAGAATCCCCGAATTTATTCATGGGGAGTATGTCAAAGAAGCTGTATTGGATAATTTGTGGACGGAATGGCAAGACCGTAGAACTCAGATTCTTAACACACTGGAATCCCTTGAATACAAACTACAGTTACATGTTTCGAATCTCGACGCAGCATTTGAAATTATCACAGATGCAGGAATCGTGCATAATGACTTAAAGCGCAAAGATCAAAAAGAACTTTTGCGTCAAATGATTAATAAGGTTGTAATGGATGCAACCGGAACTATTGGATTGTCCAATTGGCTATCTCCGTGACATCTCCAGAGAGATAGATCAGAATTGGGGAGGACAGGAACTTAACCGAACATTCTAAGCTCCCTGGCGTGGAATTTCTCCAATCAATAGCGTTCCCCCAACGCGATCAGTTTAAACACTTATCAATCAAGCCGTCAGAACGAACTCAAGGGTGAAGGATGGGAGAGTAAGTGATCTCCCATCGCTCCGTGAGGTACTGGCACGGAGGTATCAGCACCTCCCCCACAGGATAACACGGGTTTGCTATCTGTAGTTTTCTGACACATTTTTTGTTTGATTCTGTTTACTGAAGCACGGAGGAATTCCAGATCATGCCACGTACATATGTACTCACAAATCATAAGGGCGGTGTGGGTAAATCTACATCTGCAACGAATATCGCACTCGGATTAGCTGCTGTCTTGCGACAGGCAAAAGCCAAAAACTCGCGTGTACTTCTCATAGATACAGATAGTCAGGCACACGCCACACTCGTCACCACCGGACGAAACGATTATGGACCGCAAGATAGTCTCTATTCTGTGCTAATGGCAGATCGCCAGAGTGCATCACAGACACTTGCCAATTGCATTGTGCCATCAACATGGGATGAAGACCTGCATGTGCTACCAGGCTCGCCTTTATTAGAACAGGCGGAGCGCGAATTGCAAGGCACAGCAGGTGCACCATATCGTATTGCCGATCCATTGGCAAAAATTGCATCCGGTTATGCGGCTGGCGTCATTGATACCCGTCCATCATTCTCTCTAATGACTGAAATGGCTTTAATCGCAGCGACAGATGCGATTATCCCGATTGAACCGCGTTATCTGGAAACCGTTGGTCTCTTGATCGTCATCACTAAAATCAATGAGATTCGAGAAGGCTGGCGCATTCCTAATTTGCGGGTACGCGGAATTCTTGTGACGAAAATGGACAAGCGGGTCAAAGGGCATCATCATCTACTCAGTGAAATCAAATCTCATCCGATGCTTGGTAAACTGCTGATTGGCATCATCCCGATGAATGAGGCTGTATCTTATGCACACCGCAATCACCGGAGTATTTTCGCCTATGATCCACAGGCGGCTGCCAGTCAAGCCTATGCCCGCCTAATTGCCCGTCTTGTTCGTCAGGGAGGAAACTAATGCCTCCGAAGAAGAAAAACGATACTGACAAACTGGATGCGCTACTGGCATCAGTCACCGAAGACATGCTGGGGGAAGACCTCCCTCAGCATCTCGCCAGCAATGGCATTCAAGTTGAACGGATTTTGCTGGAGATGCTACGTCCTGATCCGGTGCAACCGCGTCGTGTCTTACCCGAACGCATCCACTTCAAGTTCCATGAAGATCGCATGATACCGACGCAGGCATTGCGTGAGCTTGTTCAGTTCGCACAGGTTTCTGCCCGTCAGCAGGGGCGACCTTTTGCTAATGTCTTAGAACTACTGCCTGATGCTGAGAGTGATACGGAAGAAGAAACCAAGCTCTCACCGGAAGAAGACATCCTGTGTGATCTGGTCAATCTTGCGGTCACTATCCGCGATGATGGACAGGTTAATCCCCTCACGGTTGTTGATGTATCGGAAGGGGTGACCCGTCTCTATCGCATTGAGACAGGAGAATGTCGCTATTGGGCAGCATGGTTACTGCGCGATTTCTTTCCCGGCTACGAGAGCGATGGCATGATTGACTGCATCGTCGTTCCCGCCGAAAAATCCTCTGTCTTTCGTCAGGCAAAGGAGAACACCGCCCGCAAAGGATTGACAGCCATTGCAATGGCACGACAATCGGCTTTACTCCTACTTACCGTTCATGGATATGAAATCCCGATCCACGCTGTCAATAATGATTTTTATCGTCAGGCTTTGGAACTGGATTTACGTGGTAAGCGCGAATACACAGATGCTATTTTATCTGCGATGGGAGGTGTCTCAAAACAGCGATTAAATCAGTACAAGAGATTACTTCTGCTGTCAGACGAAGCATGGGAGTTAGCAGATCGCCATAACCTGGATGAAGGTGTCTTGAGATATGTGGTTGATCTACCACCGAATGACCATAGTGAAATGGTACAGCAGATCACGCAACTTAATTTATCCGGGAGACAGGTAAAAGCAATCATCGATCAAGGTAATGAAGAAGATGAAAAGGTTCAAGTTTCACCAGAGGTTAAATTCGCTCGCACAGTAATTAAAGCTATTGACAAGCATAAGCCCAAGGATTTCGCTAAAGCTGTTGTAGATCAGCAGGGTGATATTCACATGGCGATGGCTTATCTAAACCGCCTCGAAGCATTTGTCAAAGAAGCAAAATCTAGCTTAGAAGAATGAAAAAGGTCAACACATGTTGACCTTTTGGAGGATTAAATGTTAGCGAGAGCTCCACCTGAAAAAGAAAAAGCCCACTAATGGAGCGGGCAGGCAAGGTGTTACGATATCTCTTTGATCTAGACACTCAAAGAATATCACAGCTCCCGTCTGCTTGCAACTGAATAGCGTCACATTTGTCTCATTTTCTTATCGGACTTTAGCTTCAATTTCTCAGGTGACAGGCATATGACCTCAGTGCAGACTGAGCTTCGTTCAACGCGCCTATGCGCTGAATTGAATACTACTTTGCATTCATCGAACATACCGCATGAAGCGTCTTTGCCTACCCCACCAGCAGAACTGATGACGATGCTGGGGGGACGATTCGTTGCGGATGTAGCAGATATCCTGCAAAAAATTCCTGAGAAACAGTCAGCAACAATGTGTCGAACCCCTCAAATTACACCAAAGACTGTCAATAAAGAAATTCTTGAACATCAGGCATTTGCTCTAGCACGTCTGCGGGGAAAGAATGTCTCAGGTGCGATTGACTACATTGAGCGTCATGCTCCTGAACTCAAACAATGGCTCAATGCCCGTATCAAACATTTCTATCCCAAATTCCACATTTGGACATCGTTTCGCAAACAATTCATTGAAGATACAAGACATTTCCATCGATTTTCTGAACTACTACCGGATGGAATCTTAGTCGATCCCGAAGCAGGACGTATTGCGCGACTCATCGGTCAATTCGGGTTGTATCGGGCATGGGTCTTTGCCCATTCAACTGACAATGGTGACGGCTGGGTTGAACGCAAGCAAATGGAAGAACTCTGGCAAACAGTCGGTGTCGCTAAGAGTAAGCGTCAGGCACGACGGATTATCCAGCAGGGAATCAATCAGCAATATTGGACACAGGACAAAGCGACCAAACGCATCTATCTATTTGGACAGGTCAGAGTAACAACGAGGCTGGTCGAAAAGGCACTTGATGCTGGCTACCATAATCTGATCGAAACCAACAAACCAGGCAAGCGTAGAGTGCAAGTCAATCTGTCCGGTACATTACAAGAAGCTTCTGCCTACTTATATACTGCGTGGCTGGTTGCTAAAGACCCACAACGCCGGGGCACGATAATCAGTCGTGACATGCTCTGTGACCTGTGGCAAGTATCTGTTCCTGCATTATTATCATGGGAAGAAATCGCGGGGATTGGTAAGCAGGCAAACTTCGCACAGAGCAATGATACTTCGCTGAATAATGTGCCAGCGCACGCCTATTTGACACTCAATCGGGATGGCTCGACAACCGCCGCATGGCGACTACCAAATACTTATTTTGTTCATAATAGATCGATTCAACAACATTCACATACTGGTAAAGCGACCCGTATCAGGCAAGCTGTCAGAGTGGAAATGTCGTTAGCAGAACAGCGTGGTTCTATAGGGGATGCCGCGTTGCCCCGTTCTGGTAAGCGATACTTCACAGACAGCGAAGCCAACAAGGTCGATGCTTTTCAGGCATGTGGCAATTATTTGCGCAAACTGGGTCGCAAAGGTGGTGATGTCCTCGAGCGTAGATATTTCTATGTCGGGTCACGGCATGGTGTTCGCATCTACGAACCCTACAATATCCAGACCAACGCTCCAGACACTAATATCTATCAGCGATGGATACAGCAGGAACATCGCAACATGAATTTCATTGCTGCACGACGCAGTTTTGCATTTATGCTTGCCGATCACTATGACTACATGGAGGCGATTGCATGAAAAAACGGACAAAAACTTTAAGGTCTATAGGGGGCATACAAAATTAAAAACAAAAAATAGATCAGTCAATATGATGGAATCTGATGCAAGACTGTATTATCGGTGGGTATTCCGGCATATACCTGTAGCGTGCTCTTGCAACCATTGATAGCATCCGTCAATGTACAATGGTGTTTGGTGTGATTTTGAGTGATGTGCTTTAACACAGCAAAACTGCACTTTTTAAAACGTATTGCTCCTGTATCAACTGAACACATCATCTGGAACATCATTCCAGGTTTTGCCTCTCATGGATAAATGAGCAGTTGTTATTTTAAAAGGATAACCACCTCAAAATATGTTTAATTCAGACTCAATCTTTGTAATATCAATAATTGATTGACAATCTCCATAAACTCAACTATCGTATTTGTACGTAAATAGAGAACATTGTACGATAATATCGTACAATTGTGATAATTTGTTGCTTATACTGGTGAGTGGGTCTCATGAATGGAAGCTGATTTACCAGATCCAATAACAGATGGGATAGTGCTGAAACTTACGACGGCATGAGATTTATTCAGGAGAGTTTAGAGAAAATGCGTATTTTTACGACTACTGATTGGGACAAGCTTCGCATAAAGATGAATAATGAGGCATGGTATGCGGATATTATAAACTCAATGCAAGATATGATTGATGAGCAAATATCTCATTCAATTGATGTTCCCACTCAAGCTGGTGGCTGGATACATCGCTACATCTCCCCTGAAAACTGGATGCCCCTCATCTACAATAGCCAGAGTTCGACGGAGCATTTCTCAAGCTTAGGGGATAGCTATACCGGCGAACCCTATGATGGAGGATGGCGGGTCTGGCGACATCGTGAACTGGCGAATCTGTCGCGGGATGCTGCCTTACTCTTTCATATGACAAATGAAGAAAAATATCTCAATGTCAGTATCAACATCTTGCGACAATATGCTGACATTTACCTCAAATTTGATGGGGATAGGGATGCTGATAACTGGATGCTCAAAGGGCGTGCTATGAATCAGGCACTTACCGAGGCTTTGTGGGTGTATCCACTCATTTTAGCCTATGACCTTGTATCCGATTTGATGCCTGATGCTGATAATGTCCATGACAAACTTCTGATGCCAGTTGCAGAAACACTGACCCGGGCACATGATGTCTTAATTGAACGCGGGGATGCACATCACAATTATGTTGCCTGGTTGCTGGCGGCACTGGCATGTATTGCCTTTACGCTTGATGACAAAGCACTCATTGAGCGCGTAATTGATGGTGAAGGCGGTTTTAAAGTCAATCTCGATACCGGTGTCTTAGCTGGCGGTATGCAATATGAAGCTACGCCCTACTATCACAATTTCGTTGTTCTTGCCTATTCTATCGTTGCCCTTACTGCACAATCCAAAAACTATGATTTATATAGTTTCCAGGGCAATGATGGACAATCCATCTCCAACATGTGGCGAGCATTTTCACAACTTGCTTTACCGGATGGCACAATCATTGAAGCCAATGACGGCTCATACTGGCAAAACAGTATTTATGATGTCGAAATCGCTGAAGTCTATGAAATTGCTTTTGCACAAACATCCGAACCACTATATGGCTGGTTTCTCGACAAATCCTATCAACGCCGGAATATCGTAAGAAGTGGTTGGACTGCGCTCTTATTTGCTAGAGAACCTTTGAGCGAAAACGCGCCTCAACTTAAGTCTCAGCTACTTCAATCTTCTGGATTTGCCCTTCTACATAACGATAAATGGTCAATTTCCATACCATTCGGGGATTACGGTGGCGCACATAGTCATTTTGATAGGCTGAGTCTGAATGTTTATCCTTTTTCTCTGGACGCTGGAACGCCGCTTTATGGCATTGAAGAACGTAGAACATGGTATCAGCAAACATTGGCACATAATACGATAGTTGTTGACGGCAACTCACAGGATAAGGGGGGCGCGGAATGTGTCGAATTTTCGGAAAAACAGGTCAAGGTATGTTCGTCTACCTTATATGAGGAAGTGACACTTGAACGGGATGTACAAATAGGGGCATCTGTCACCGATACCTTCTCAGCAAAATCCGATGCCACACATCAATATGATTGGCTTTTTCACAGTGAGAGCGAATGGCAGATAGTCGATGCAAATCCACAGGCGATTGAGATGCTGTACGCCGACGATGGAGCAGGACAATATATCCAGATTTTTGCAGAGCTTGCCTGTGAATCGTCTGTTGTGGTTGAAACACAATTTGAAAATCAAACCTATTCGCTGAGTTTATCAGCACCACAGCCATTTCAACTCTTGCTCGCACGCTGTCCCGGGAAATCTCATACACCCTACTTACAACGTTACATGTTAATCGCACGTGTCAACGCAAAATCAGTAACCTTTGAATCAGAAATTGTGATTAAGCCATGAACCAGCTTTTTGACAGGACATTCCTGCATATGAATTATATGAGGCAATCTTATGACTTTTGATGTTGTAACCTTCGGCGAATCCTTATTGCGGCTAAGCCCTGCCGGTGATTCGCCGGTTGAACAAGCCACATCCTTTGATATTCAAGTGGCGGGAAGCGAATCGAATACGGCTGTTGGTCTTGCCCGACTCGGTGCAAAAGTCTGCTGGTTCTCCCGTCTACCGGATTCTTCTTTAGGAAAACTACTCGTGAACCGTATTCGTGAACATGGCGTCAATGTAGACTATGTCATCAAGGTTGATGATGATCGTTTAGGTTTGTATTTTGTAGAAGAGGGCATATCTCCACGTCCCACACAGGTTATCTATGACCGGGCATATTCTGCAATGAGTGCTATCCAGGAATCTGACTTACCGGAGGACTTATTTCAGCCAGGAAAAGCCAGAGTCTTACATGTAACAGGCATCACACTGGCTCTCAGTACATCCGCCACACAGACTGTCATGAAGTCTATTGAAATAGCGAAAAAGGCAGGCTGGCAAATTAGCTTTGACGCAAATTATCGGAGCAAGTTATGGACAGCCGAAAAAGCGAATGTCAGTTATGAAGACTGTATGGAACAGGCAGATATTATCTTTTTTCCGCTCCGGGATGTCCGATTCCTGTTTGGTTTTTCCGATGCCATGCCAACTACAGATATATTGAGTCACCTGCATCAACTTTACCGGCACGCAACTATTGTGATGTCGCAGGGAGTATCGGGAAGTGTGGCTTGTTCACCGGATGGTGAGATAGTCTCAGCGAATGCTTTTGAAGTCGCCGGAAAATATCGCATAGGTGCAGGAGATGCCTTCAGTGCCGGATTCCTTTATAGTTACACATGCCGGAAAGACAATCTACAAACTGCCTTAACCTGGGGTAATGCGGTAGCCGCATTGAAGTTTTCTATACCCGGGGATATGCCTTTTATAGTCAAAGAGCATGTCGAAGCACTGGTATACAACAAAATATCTAAAGAACTTGTGCGATAAAGCATCCAAAAGATTTTTGAGGAAGAAGTTTTAATGACGAAAAAATTAACTGCCCTGGTGATGGGGGCGGGATATGCGGGGCGCGGACATGCTGAATCACTGCGATATTGTGATGTTGAAGTTGCCGGGATGGTCAGTCGTACAAAGGAAACCGTCGAGTCTGTTGCGAATAAGCTAGAGATACTCTACGCTTCAACTGATTGGGAGCAGGCTCTGAATGACTTAAAACCCGATATCGTAGCGATCGGTACACCGGGCGGCGCTCACTTTGCCCCGATTATGTCTGCCTTAAGACACGGGGTTCATGTTTTTTCTGATAAGCCACTGGCGGAAACAGCTTCAAAGGCTAAACAGCTATATGAGCAAGCGAAAATAGCGGGCGTGAAAACGGCTTACGCTGCTTCATATCGCTATCAGCCGAATGTTCTCTATGCAAATGAGCTAATCAAGCAAGGTCGTATCGGACAAGTCTTAGAAATTGAATGTATATCGCATTTCAACTTAAATCCACTTATTCCCTATGGATGGTCGCATCGAATTGAATCCGGTGGTGGACGCTTGAACAATAATTTCACGCATAAGCTATCCATCGTGCAGTATCTGTTGGATGGAGCGATTACATCGTTTTACGGTTCTACACGTTATGACATGCAAAAAGCGCCGATTGTATCCGGTGTATATGATTTCAGCACCCGCAAGAACTTCATCCCTGATGACGCAGAACTTGAGCAATTGGAATGGGGCGACGTCGATGCTGAATGGTCTTATACCGTTATGATGGAGATGAAAACAGTCTTCGCGGAAAAACCTGTTTCGATTCTATTTAAACATAGCGCCTTACAACCCCGTTTTAGTGAAGACCATATTGTTATCTACGGGGATAAAGGGGCAATCATGATGACGGGCTGTTACGCTCAGGGCAAGCTACTGATACATGACTTTGACAAAGGCTGGCAAGAAGAATCCTTGCCGGAGCAGATTCTGTCTCAAGTTCCTGATATTGTGGACGATACACAGCGAAATTGGACAGTATTAATGCGTGAATTTGTAGCAGATATTCGCAATGAACCATATACAGCATATCAAACTTTTGAAGAGGGCTGGCAGTACCAGCAAATCATTGAACAAATCAGAAAAAATGAAGCATGAATCTGCGACAACAGACTAAGATTTTTGGAGCGTACATGATTTTTTCTGCACATGGCATTACCGTAACGTTTACGTAATTGCGAAAAATGGTTATAATGACATCAATGAAATTTTTCAATCGGCATTCAGAGGGGCTGATTTTGAAAGCAACAATTCATTTGTGTTCAATTTTCGCTTCTGGCTCATTCGGGATAGAAAATGTCGTCGGTGACCGGGAATTTTGTGAATAATGTACTTCAAAATCGCTATTTTTCAGACATAGGCTTCGTTTTGCGAAATGCCTTTTCACAGTAGAAAAGTTTCAATCACTACATCATCAAATACGACGTACAGGATAAGGCTATGAGTAGAACAGCAGTTCGCACTGTAAAGATATTAGAGTTAGTGGCAGAACACGATAATGGCTTGACGATGTCGGAAATCGCCAATGAACTTGATATTCCGGTTACAAGTGTCAATGATATTGTCAAAGCACTGCTGGATATGGGGATGTTAGACCTTATCGATACTCGAAGTAAGGTATATGGTATCGGTCTAAAAGCGTTTTCTATCGGAAATGCCTATATTAACAATACATCTTTGATTGACCGGGCAAAACCAATCGTTAAGGAACTGGGTACATTACTAAACAAGACAGTTTTCCTGGGGAAACATGCCAACGGAAAAGTGACTTATTTACATAAACATGAAGCCCCCGGAGTACTAATTGCAACCTGTTCAATTGGCAGTCAGGCGAGTATGCACAATACAGCACTGGGTAAGAGTATTCTCGCGTATGATCTGGATGCTTTGACCCGCATTGACAAAAAACCTCTCAAGAAAGATACAAAGAACACAATTACAGATTTTGAAGAACTACGCACAGAATTAGAGCTGGTACGTGAGCGTGGCTACGCAATTGATGACCGTGAACACAACGATCATCTTTTCTGCATCGGTGCGCCGATATTTGATGCCTCGGGTGGTGTGGTTGCAGCATTAAGCGTGAGTAGTCTCTACAGCGAGAAACTTGATGTAGAGACTGAAGCCTCACTCATCCGTGAAAAAGCAAATGAAATCTCTATGAAAATGGGCTGGCGCGAATCAATTACAGCATAGAGTAACACTTCTCCATAAACCCGGGAGTATTGCTCGATTTTTAGCTAATCTCCCGGATTAAACCTCTTTTTACGTATATGCGTAAGAGCAATGAATATACGAATAAACCGTTGACAACCCGAAATAAATCGCTTACGATATAACCGCGATGATTACGTAATTACGAAAGACTTACGTAATTTACCTGATTACTGATTTATTGATCGAAAATCAATAGTCTTCGAAAAGATATAAAGCGATAAATGATTTATGCCTGATTATTTATTTATAGACCAACAAATCAATACACTTAGAGAAGATATTAATCATACAAAAGCTGCCGTTTATAAACGTTTGTACGAGCAATGTCGACGCTATGCGAACGAAACGCTTTTTGAACAGCAACCCGCCGGTAGTGTCACCTTCATGGGAATTGCTTCCGCCAATCTCTCATTGATGTACCTCCTGACGAAACAGCCCCATTATCTTGAAGAAGCAAAACGCTGGGTCTTCACCTGTGTGAACTATCCTCACTGGGGCAGTGACAAAAATCGTGATATTGATCTTTCAGCAGCCTGGTTACTTTTTGGTCTGGCTCTTTCTTACGACTGGCTCAAAAACGATCTCTCGGAAGATGAACGCTGTCAACTACGTGATAAGCTAATCTTGCAATCTTCGCGCATGTACGAACACCGACAAATGAATAGAGGCTCAGGGTGGGCAGCGCAATACTGGCAGAATCACAACTGGATTAACATGACAGGTTTAGCTGCCGCCGGATATGCACTCGTCAATGAATACCCTGATGCTCAAGAGTGGATTGATGCAGCAAAAGAGAACTTTGAATTTATATATTCTGTCCTGCCTGCTGATGGTAGCGACTATGAAGGTGTGGTTTACTGGCGCTATGGTGCAATGTGGCTTTTTGTCTATGCCCACCTGGTAAAAGAACGTGAAGGAATTGACTACTTCGCGACGACGCCATTCCTGAAAAACACATTTTACTACCGTCTCTATCAGTCCGCGCCTGATTTACAACGACAAATCAATTTCGGCGATTGTCATGACCGTTTTAGCGGGCACTCAACAGCTATTTATTACAAGACTGCGGCAGAATACCGGAATGGACACGCCCAGAAGCTCGGTAATCTGGTACGGGATAACTTCCTGTATCGTGAAGCGATGGAATCGAAAGTTAAACCCGGAATACTGCCAGAATGCTTATTTGAAGTGTTATTCTATGACCCTTCTGTACCCGAAACAGATTTTGAAGATTTATCCTTAACGACTTATTTTGAAGATTTAGGTCTGCTTGTCATTCGTTCTTCATGGGAACAGGATGCCATGCACTTCTCATTTAAGTGTAGCGCCCCCGGTGGCAAAACACAGTGGAACGAAGCATGGAAATTGTTCGAGCAAACAGGGCATAAGCATCCCGGGCTATCCCATCAACACCCTGATAACAATTCTTTCATTCTGGTTGCCAATGATACATACCTGGCAATAGACGACGGCTACAACCGCAACGTGAAAGCTGCACATCACAACGTTGTGCTGGTCGATGGAACAGGATATCAGGACGAGGGACAAAATAACATCTGGTCAGACTACACACCGGATATGACAGGTGTTGTAGAAACCTATAAAAATGAAGATGGCATTGTTTACATCGTTGGCGAAACATCCAGCACTTATCAAAAATCTCTGAAATTGACCCGCTTTGCCCGGCATGTGCTACACACACACAAACCTTATTTCATTATTTTTGATGAACTCCAGAGTGAATTAGACCATAACTACACCTGGTTGCTACATTCCGATGTCTTCCCGACAGGCGATGATAAAGGCTTCTACTACCAGAATGGACCTGCAACGATGCGGATTCATCCGGTCTTTCCTGACGTTACTACGGCAACAATGGAAGAAAATGTTGTCCGCGCAGTTATGACATCACAAGAACCGGATAACTTCTGTCAAACTAATTTGAAGACACTCACACTGACAACACAGACAAAATCAAAGCGTGCTTATTTCCTGAATGTAATCGTTCCGGGGAGTGCTGCGGATGAACCCGACCTGCTTGTGACCTCTGTTGAAAATGATACGACTATTGGTGTGCAAGTCCAATTTGACGACCAAACCGATTTATTTTTGTATTCCCCTGAAGGCTGTGTGGTATTTGATGGCAAGGAATATGCGTCTCAAGCAATGTATTTACTCATGAAGGATAATCGAGTCATGAAAGAAGTCTCTTTATGAAAAATAAAAGTGATGCCGAACACAATCCGCGATATATACGGACTCTTCTAGCGGATTATCGACTGTATTTGCTTTTGTTGCCTGTCGTACTCTGGTACGCATTATGGTTCTACAAGCCAATCGCGGGATTGCTGATTGCATTCAAATCTTACCAGCCAAATCTCGGTGTAATGGATAGTGATTTTGTTGGATTTGCCAATATTGTATCTCTGGTAGATGGCAATTTTGCAGGACAATTCTGGCGGGCATTCCGTAACACCTTTGTCATCAACATCTATGGCTTGCTATTTGGCTTTCCAATTCCAATTCTGCTGGCAATTGCTTTCAGTGAAATCAGGAATACAGTCTACCGCAATGTTGTTCAAACATTATCCTATTTGCCTCACTTTTTGTCCGAAGTAACAATCACAGGGCTGGTGCTGACACTGCTCTATAACGGTGAAGTTACGACAGGCGCTATTTCACAACTGCTTATGGATTTCGGGCTGATTGATGAATCGACCCGTATTATTCAAAATGCTGATTATTTCCAGCCGATGTTTATCATCACCGGCATCTGGAAAGAAGCAGGTTACAGTTCAATTGTCTACTTTGCGGCTGTCATGGGGATTTCACCCATCTTATATGAAGCACTCAAAGTTGATGGTGGTAACAAGTTGCAGGAATTGCGATACGTCACCTTACCCGGAATGGCTCCCACACTCATTATCATGATTGTGCTGCGAATAGGTCAAATGTTGTCGGTGGGATATGAACGGGTGATTCTGCTATATAACGCCAACACCTATGAGACCGCAGATGTACTCAGTACCTTCGTGCTTCGAATCGGCTTAGAAGCAGGGAATCAATCAATGGGGGCGTCAGCCGATCTTTTCAACTCCTTGATTGGTTTTATGCTGGTCATCGGGGCAAATTTCATCAGCCGCGAAATCTCAGATTCATCACTCTGGTAGGGATGCCATCATGATACGTTTAAGCAGATCAGAATTCATCTTCAAGTTCATTACTATCCTGCTGGTTACGATTTTCAGCCTGTTAGCATTCTATCCGGTAATTTACTCATTCTCTGCGTCAATTAGCGGAAAGATAGCATACGAATCCGGTCAGGTCGTCTTATTCCCGAAAGATATTTCCTTTCAGGTATACGAACTCATCTACCAGGATAAATCACTGTGGATATCGTTTATTAATACCCTGTTCTACACAATTTTTGGTACAGCCTGGAGTATCTTCATTTCAGCTACAGGGGCATATGCCCTTGCCAAACGTCGCTTGTTATTCCGTCGCTGGTTCAATTTTCTGGTGGTTTTCACGATGTGGTTCAACGCGGGGATGGTGCCTCTATACCTGAATTACGTCACCATGAATGTTGATAATCGCTGGGGAATCATCGTAGCCTTTGGTGTTCAGGGTTTCAACATCATCTTATTACGCAGCTTTTTTGAAGCAATCCCGAAAGAAATAGAAGAGGCAGCCCGCATTGATGGGGCAAACGAATTCGATTTGCTTACTAAAATATTTTTGCCCATGTCAAAAGCTGCGATTGCCACAGTTACCTTATTCTATGCGACATCACGCTGGAACAGTTATTTCTGGTCGCGTATGTTGCTGAAAGACCCGAACGAATTGCCTCTTCAAGTCTATATGCGAATTCTTATCGAGAACTACGAGAGTATGTTTGAAAATATGCCAATTGACCTGCCCTATTCATCGGATTCTTATATATTCGCTGTACTCGTGGTCTCGATAATCCCTGTATTAATCATTTACCCGTACCTGCAACGGTACTTTGCAAGGGGGGTGAATCTGGGTGGTGTCAAAGAATAAAAAGGAGGTGTCTATTAATCATAAATGTTCACGTTATATCGAAAAATAAAAAGATTCACTTACTAAGGAGTTTTAATAATGAAGAAGTATCTACTTATGCTGGTAAGCCTCGTCTTGCTGGTTGCACCAACTGTATCTGCCCAGGGTGGAGATGTCGCTGCATCCCTTAATTTGAATATTGCCCTGGGTAACAATCAACGTACAATCACCTATCAGCAATCAACCCCGCTTGAATTACCTGACGGGACTGTAATCTCACAGGGTATGCTTAAACCAACCTGGCAATACTTCCAGGATCAACTTGGCATTGAACTGAATGATGTCACAATTCAGGATCAGAGCGCAGGTGAGATGATTGATGTTGCTGCTGCAACCAGCTTTGACAATGCAACAGTTTATGGTGGTAACAGCATTGCTGAAGACTTCATGAACTACGGTGCTCAAGGCTACTTTGTTCGCCTGAATGACCATCTGGATCAGATGCCTAATTTTGCAGCTTACCTTGAATCACATGGTGCTATCGCCAGTTCGATTACTGCATACGATGGTGGCATCTACTTTATTCCATATGTCGCTGAAATTGGTAACTATGCCCGCGTGTTCAATGGCCGTGAAACCTGGGTAACCGCCCTGCTTGATTCTGACGAAGCACTTGAAGCAGAAACTCATACACTGACTCCTGCCTATGAAGGCTACTGGGCTCGTAATGCAACCAATGTTGTTGACCTTCAGAATGCCGCAGCAGGTGGAACATTAACCCGTGATGTAGCACGCCAGGTATTGCTGGACTACATTGCCGCAACCTATCCTGACCTTGCGAATCCATCAGATCTTTACCTGGGTGAAACCGCTGCATATGATATAGATGAACTAGTTGCGCTGTGGCGTGTTATCGAACTTTCCCCCAATACACTGTCCAAAGTAACCACCGGGGCAGTTGTTGCGGATACAGAAATTTCACCATTCTTTGTACGTCAATCAAGCTATCGCGAAGATGTACTACGTCTTCTTTCATACTTCGGCGGTCAACGTGTACACGGCTCAGATTCATATGCTGCACGCTTCTATCTGGATGCCAATGGCGAATTACAATACTCCTATGCAGAAGATGGTTTTATGGAAGGTGTTAACTACCTTGCCGACATATACTCGGAAGGCTTAATCCACTCAGAATTTGCTGACCTCAGTAACTCCGAGAGATTCCGTAACCCGCTCTACACTATGGATGAAGTAGAAGGACATCGTCAATTCGGTTTCATGACCTTTGACTGGATCGCTTCAACGACTGCATCAAATCCAGATGTCGTTGGTATGCTGCCCCCGCTGACAACAGTTGGCTCTGAAGAGTTCATCCACTACATTGAAAATACCCGTGTAATCAAACCGGATGGATGGGCTATTTCCGCTGCTTCTTCACCGGAAGAAATCAATGCAGCACTTGTACTCTTCGACTACCTCTTCAGCGAAGAAGGTCATGTCGCTCAGAATTATGGTCCTCCGGTTGGTATTGTAGAAGGTGGCGCTTTCGTTGCACCGGATGGCACAGAGTATCCTGAATTTAATCAGTGGATTCTTGATGCTGCCTGTGAATTCAAGAGTTGTGATATGTCCGGTTTCCTGCGTGACTTCATGGGCTCACAAATTCCGATTGGCTACCAGAAAGAAATCGGCTTTGAATTGCAATACACCATTAATAATGGTTGGGATGCCTGGGCGCTTTACACCAATGCAGGTGTTGTCACCACATCCTATGACGCAGACAACCCGTTGTTCTTGCTTGTACCTCCTGTATTCTCCCTGACAGATCGCGATCTGGCGAGAGTTGGACAATTAGCAATTACCGAAGAACAGGTCGATCAGATCTTCCTCTATATCGTGGGCGCTGATTCAGCAGTCAGTTCTGTTGAAGATTTACAGGCACTGTTCATTGATGCCGGTATTGAAGAATATCTTGACGTTTATCGGAGCGCATACGCCCGTATGAGTGGATAGTCTGCAATCCGTGATATATAAAGGGGAGAGGGGAATTCTCCTCTCCTTTTTCGCAGCGAGAGAGTACAGAAAAGGTGCTAATAACGTGGAAAAACTTCTCATGAAAATCCAGTCCGGTCTGGTCTATTCTGTGGTGACATTATCAGTCTTGATATTTATACTGTACCTGGGATTTATGACTCAATATTATTCCCTGTTTTATGAAGGCACAGATGAATTATATGAGTTTTATTTACAACTACAGGTTTTCAATAAAGAAGCTTTCGTTATAGCGCTGCAAATTGTGCTAATGACAGCGATATTGATGACTTTTCAATTTTCCAAACTTCGTCCGGGCTTATTGGGGATGATCTTTGTGACAGGCATGACGATCTATATCTCTCTGAGTTCAGTCAGGTTACTTGATGACCTTGCTATATACAAACAAGAATTTCTTGCCTCCGACTTTACGAGCATGGAAGACTATATCCCGTCAACACTCGCATTTGATATTGGCTTGACTGCTCACTATGTGCAGGTTGCTTTGCTGATTGCACTTTGTATCGTAGCTGCAATCACCTTTGCCCGGAGATTAAGAGACGGACATCCGCTTATCAGGAACTTCATATGAAAAACAAAGAGATATTATTATACAAGCAGAACAACATTAGCCAGCAGCTAATCATGCTCTATCTGTTAGGCAATACAGCATTTACTATTTTCTTCGCTAACACGGCTGATGTGGATAAAGACCTCGGCTTATTCATCATGCTTAACATTGTGCTGTCCCTGCTTGCATTTCTGACGGCTGTTCGCCAGCGTGTATATCTAAAGAACTGGGGCTATATGGGGCTTATACTCGGAATCTTCCAACTCCTGCGCGTGATGTGGATTCCTGAAGAGATCGTGAATCCCTTACGCTTTGCCTTACTCGCTATGCTGCTGGTGTCCGGGACTCTGGCGATAGTTGGCTCGGTAATGTGTCTGCAACGCACAACAGAACGTGAGCAATATATTCGCGATAATAATGTCGATCTGACGATTTTGCAGCAGTAAGGATAAGCAATGCAAGAACTTAAACTGGTCAATATCAATAAAATCTATCCGGGTGGGATTCAAGCCGTTTATGACTTTAATCTTGAAGTTCCCTATGGTGAGTTCGTTGTATTTGTTGGTCCTTCCGGTTGCGGGAAATCCACAGTACTGAGGATGATTGCCGGTCTCGAAGAAATCTCCGGTGGCGATATGTATATCGGCGAAGAGCGAGTGAACAATGTCGCTCCGGCTGACCGTGATATTTCGATGGTATTTCAGAATTATGCTTTATACGGACATATGTCTGTCTATGAAAATATAGGATTCAGCCTGACAGTCCGGCATGAGCAAGAAGATGTTCAGCACGAGAAAGTGATGGAAGCCGCCGATGTTGTTGATCTGAAAAAGGAACTCAATCGTTTTCCGGGAAACATCTCCGGTGGTCAACGACAACGTGTTGCAATGGGTCGAGCTATTGTGAGCGATGCCAGCATCATATTGATGGATGAACCACTTAGCAACCTTGATGCTAAATTACGTGTACAGTCGCGCCGTAGACTGCTTCAGCTACATCAACAACTACAAAACACCTTCATCTATGTCACCCACGATCAAACAGAAGCGATGACACTGGCAGACCGTATTGTGGTGATGAATGCCGGACGACTGCAACAGGTCGGGACACCACTGGAAGTTTATTCAAAGCCAGCGAATATATTTGTTGCCGGATTTATCGGTATGCCACCTATGAACTTTATAGACGGTCAGATTGAAGGCAAGCGCTTCGTTGCTCCCGGTGTTGACCTCACCTTAACACCTGAAATGCTGGCAGGTCTGGTGAAACCCTATCATGTATTAAGCAAGCAAAATAAAGAGTACATCAAAGATATTATATTGGGTGTCCGACCGGAACATTGCACTCTGAGCCCGACTGAAACATCGGGCGGCAAAATTAGCGGGGAGATTTACCTTAAAGAATATCTGGGAAATTATACCCTCTACTATCTTAACGTAGGCAACTCGACATATGCCGCACGCCTTACAGAAAATATCTCGAAAATGCCAGGCGATTCACTCGATATTTATCCTGATATGAGCCGCGCTCATTTCTTTGATGCCAGCACCGGTGAACGCCTCAAATTAGAGGAGCGAGAATCGTGAGAGATTGGATACTAAGAATTTTTCGGGGCATTGCACTGATAAACGCATTTGGTCAGTTAGCCATATCACAGGTGCATATCGAAGCAATCACTAAGATTTTTGTCAAAGAAATTGGTTTTTACCTTTTCTTCTTCATCATCTTCTGTTTGTTGACCGGGTTTAATACCTTTTTGCTAGAAAATCGCAGAGGCATTGTCTTCCTGATATTCACCAACTGGATTACTGCTATTACAGGTTACATCTATTTACGAATTTTGCAGACAGACGTTGCGAATCAAGACACCCTGACACTGGCAGATGTGCAATGGACATGGCTTCTCGTTATTGCTGCAATCGTCATCTGTCTGGTCAATTCTGTTGCTATCCCCTATCTTAGCCGGGGACAGCTTAATAAGAGTTAGGAACTGGCAATGCAAAAGAGTCGCTTGAAAGCATTTTTTACAGATCAACGAATTGCGATGTTGATTCGCTGGTGGTCAGCAGGGGCTGTATATTTTTTCGTTGGCTGGGGGACATCTATCGGTCAGCAGTCAATGATCGGTCTGGTATTCTCGCTTGGTCTGGTATTGGGATTATTCAACATATTAATCATCAATCCGTCTCTGCGCCTGGTATTTAATATCGGACCACAGAAGCGCCCGGAACATGAAGATACATTCTTCCAGCGACTCAGTGACCGCCTGGTCGAAGTCATCAAAACGATTTTTATTGTATTCGTCGTTGCCATGTTCTACCTGCTTATCAATATGACAATCGTTTCAATCAGGGACTTACCACCTGATGCCGTGCCATTTTCCGGTGAGCCAATCATCTTTGGAATATTTTATGTATTTGTTTTCTGGTGTCTGGAATTCCTGGTTAATCGAATCAAAACAATCATTGTAAATACCCGCAAAACGGAATCAGAAGAATAATCAGTTGACATTTCGACTGTTAACTTAACGACGAAATTTGAACAAAAGGAGCGTGTTGTGGAGTTAGTTCATTATGTCTTAAACGAAGATGCCCCTCTCGAAGACCTGGGAGGTGGAATTAAACGGAAGGTCTTAGCTTATCACGAAAACTTGATGGTTGTAGAAGTACATTTTGAAGAAGGTGCGGTTGGTGCAATACATTCTCATCCGCACGAACAAATCACCTACATTTTAGATGGCGAATTTGAATTTAATATTGGCGGCGAGAAAAAGGTTGTCAAAGCAGGGGATACAACCTTTAAAGAGCCAAACATCCCTCATGGGGCGGTTTGTCTTAAAGCCGGACGACTACTGGATATTTTTACCCCGCATCGTGAAGACTTTGTATAGAAAAAGGAAAACTAATTATGAAACAGGTAGCATTAATCACCGGTGGTAGCGGTGGCATTGGATTAGCCACAGCCAAAGAATTAGGTTGTGCTGGATTTTCTATCATTTTGAATGACATCAATGCTGAACAGGCTGAAATAGCTTTGGGGGAACTCAAAGAACAGAATATTGAAGCAGACTTTTATCAGTTTGATGTAACAGATGAAGATCAGGTATTAGCTGCATTTGAGAAAATTTCTGAAAAATATGAAAAAATTGATGTACTGGTGAACAATGCCGGAGGACTCGGTGGACGTAGCCGTTTTGAAGAGATGGAAACAGCCTTCTATCGCAAAGTGATGGCATTCAATCTTGATAGCGTATTCTATGTCACACGTTCGGCTATCCCTCTCTTGAAGAAGAGTGACTATGCTTCAGTAATCAACTTCACATCAATTGCCGGATGGAACTCCGGTGGTCCCGGTGCTGGCATCTATGGGACAGCTAAAGCAGGTGTCACAACCATGACCCGCGCAATGGCTAAAGACCTCGCTGAATACGGCATCCGTGTAAATGCGGTCTCACCGGGGACAATTGATACTGATTTCCACAAAGCAACCAAAGAAAAAAATATGGAACTGTTCCAATCTTGGAAGAAAAATATCCTGATGAACCGCTTTGGAGAGCCACAGGAAGTCGCCTCGGTTGTGAAATTCCTTGCCGGGAAAGACTCCTCATTCCTGACAGGCGAAATCATTCAAATCAATGGCGGGCAGGCTTTCATCTAACTTCCAGAGATTTTCATCAGTTATTTAATTATTAGACCGGAAAACAAACCCGGTTGATTTGAAGGCAGGTAGTCTATCTCCAATCAACCGGTCTGTTTAATATTGCTCTTCAACCTGTCATCACCGGATAAAGACCACATATCAAATGCTTGGATTGAGCTCGTATTGATTACGGAGCAGGATACTTATTGTCTGTTCTACTCAAATGAACCGGACATAAGCATTACAAAATTAGGAGTTACAACTTGAACACAATATGGCAAGAGGCGCTAGATTTCAGCCTGAAAAAAATTGAAGCAAGCATGAATACACTTGAGGGGTTCCCTGATCGCTGTGCGGGTTCTGAATGGACACTGGTAAAAGATGACCGGGTGTCACGTCACTGGGTTGATGGGTTCTGGGTCGGTTTGCTCTGGCTGGCTTATGCTTATACAGAGGACTCTAAATTCGAAGATGCTGCCCGTGAGTGGACAGAGCGCCTCTCATGGCTCAAAACGACAACAGGGACACATGACCTCGGTTTCATCTTCTACCTGAGCAATGTGCTTGGTGCATATGCTACCGGAGATGAAAGCCTGTTTGAAAATGCTCTTGTTGCCGCAGAGACTTTTACGAAACGCTACAATCCTCGTGGTGAATATCTTCTCGCCTGGGGTGATGCTAAGGGCGAAATCAACGGGACACCCTATCAACGGGGGAAAATCAACATTGATCTGATGATGAACCTCTCGCTGATGTTCTGGGCAACTGCCCAATCCTCTGACCCACGCTATGCTCGGATTGCGGCTCGTCATGCCCGTACATCCCGGTACGCGCTCATCAGACCCGATAACTCAACCTCACAGGTCGCTGACTTTAATCCAGAAACAGGCGCATTCCTGCGGCAAGAAACCTTACAAGGGCGTAGTCATGCGACTTGCTGGTCACGCGGTCAGGCATGGGGATTATATGGCTTTGCGGAAACATATCGTCGAACCGGGGATGTTGCGTTTCTGCATAATGCCCGTCGCCTCGGTGAATATGCCATCGCCAATGCACCGGAAGATAAAGTGCCATTCTGGGATTATGACGCATTAGATATTCCTGATACCTATCGTGATTCCTCTGCGGCGGCGGTTTTTGCTGCCGGATTTATGGAACTCGCGGACGGTGAGACAGATCCGGCACTGGCAAAACGCTGGAGACATGAAGCGGCGGCTATCACAAAATCGCTATGGGAGAATTACGCCACATACGATGATGATATGCCCTGCATCTTGAAGCATGGCTCTGTCATTGTCCCACAGGATCAAATGGATCATGGTCTGATTTACGGGGATTACTATTTTGTTGAGGCATTGATTCGCTTGCTGCGTCCACAACTGATTGAAAAATTATTTCCACGTCCGGTACTTGAGATTGGTTAATAGCGCATGACTGTCGAAATTCGAGATATTCAAACGATTATCACACAGCCGAACCATTCGCCACTGGTGATTGTAAAGGTTATCACCTCCGAGCCTGGATTATATGGATTAGGTTGTGCCAGTTGTTCACGCCAGGTGTATGCAGTCGAGTCAGTGATTGAGCATCGCTTGAAACCACTGGCTATCGGGTGGGATGTGTCTCGAATCGAGGAACTCTGGCATTTGATGATGTTCAATGGATACTGGCGCAATGGACCTGTTTTGAACAATGCAGTTTCCGGGATTGATATGGCACTGTGGGATATCAAAGGCAAAATGGCTGGAATGCCGCTCTATCAATTGTTCGGAGGCAAATGTCGCGAAGGCGCTCATGTCTATGTTCATGCTGATGGACCAACTGTCGAACAGGTCATTGAGAATATGCACAAACGTCTGGATGATGGATACCGCTATCTACGGGTACAACATGGCATTTATGGTGGTGTATCGGAACACATCGCAAAACCGGAAGGTGCAGCTACCGGTGTTTACTACGATCCGAGGGACTATGCACGCCAGACACTTGAGCTTCTGGAACGTATTCGCGCCGAGTTTGGTGAATCAGTGGAGCTTTTGCATGATGTTCATGAGCGCCTTGATCCTGTTCATGCTCTTCAATTTGCAAAAGATGTTGAGCAATTCAAGCTGTTCTTCCTTGAAGATGTGCTATCGCCAGAAGACAATGACTGGTTCCGTAGACTTCGTCAGCAAACAGCCGTGCCTCTCGCAATGGGGGAGCTCTATACCAATCCCCGTGAATGGCAACCTGTCATCGCTGAACGCTTGATTGATTTCATCCGCGTACATATCAGTTATATCGGTGGTCTGACACCTGCCTGGAAACTGACGGCTTTCGCTGCTTTGTTCGGTGTGAAAACGGCATGGCATGGTCCGAGTGGCACATCCCCGGTTGGTCATGCCGCGAACCTGCACTTGGATGTGTGGGCGCCAAATTTCGGGATTCAAGAATGGTATAGCGTCAAAGACCTTGATTATGAGATGTTTCCGGGTTTGCCAGAAATCCGCAATGGCTACATGTATCCAAATGATAAGCCCGGTCTGGGTATCGACATTGACGAAAACTTAGCCGCTAAATATCCACCACAACCACTTCACGAATATAAGCCGGAGATGTTTGTTCGTTTACCGGATGGCACACCAGCTAAACCATAATAAAAAAGAGGATAAAACAATGAAACAAATTGAATTTGCAAATACCGGAGTACAAATATCAGAAATGTGCCTCGGCACAATGATGTTTGGTGATCGCTGTGATGAAACCGAAAGTGCAAATATCCTGAATACCGCACTTGATAATGGCGTAACCTTCATTGATACAGCCGCATCGTACTGTGAGGGTGTTACCGAAGAAATTTTAGGACGCATCATCAAAGGCAAGCGCGAGAGTCTATTCCTCGGGTCAAAAGTTACCCGCACAACCGATGCTGAATGGATTTTGCAGAGTATTGATGAAAGTCTGGCACGTCTACAAACAGATTACCTTGACCTCTATATGATTCACTGGCCCCGTGAGAACATGGATACCTACGCCATGATGGAAGCACTGAATCAGGTTGTCGTAGCCGGGAAAGCCCGTTTTATCGCTTGCTGTAATTTCCCTGCCTGGCTACTCGCTCATTGCAATGCAATCGCTGAGCGCAACGACTGGGCAAAACTGGTCGGCAATCAAATCCCTTATAACCTGATTGAACGTGGTGTTGAAGTTGAGGTTTTGCCGCAAGCTGTCACCGAAAAAATTGCAATCACAACCTATCGTCCGCTGTTACTAGGTATTCTGGCTGGAAAATATAAACCCGGTGAACCTATCCCGGAAGATTCACGCGGCACAACCGATGAACGCATTCCCGCCTGGGTTGATAAATTCAGTGATGGACTTCAACAATATCATCAATTCGCTAGCGATCATGGTTTGCACCCGGCTCAGCTTTCAGTAGCCTGGTTACGCAAATCACAGGGTGTTACATCCCCGATTGTAGGCGTTAGCTCTGAACGTCAGTTAGGTGCATCTATTGATGCCTTTAATTTTGACCTCAGTGATGAGCAATACGAACAGGTTACTGCCATGTTTGATACAGCAGTTAAAGAGGAAACAGGTGGCAACTTCCCCAACCTGCGGCGCATGAACACATTAGTTAATCAGGAGGAATAATTTTATGAATAAGAAACTATTGTTATTTACCGTAGTGCTTTGCTCTTTTTTGTTGCTGATAGGCGTTGAATCTGGCGTTGTGGCTCAAGATGACACCACACCGGAACTTCGACTACTCGTTTCCGATGATGCCGTTACCGACCCGACTGCTCAGTTAGATGAATATATGGGAGAAGGGCTGTTTATCTCCCACTTTGACTCCGGTGATTTTGATTCCTGGATTGATTATTCACAGGATACAGAAACAACTGTCACCAGTGGCGATCCGCCTGAAGGTTATCTCAATGTCTCGGGCTGGCACGCGAAATATACCGACAGATGGGTGCAGCCCACAGATGGCTTTCAACTGACAGGTGATGAGACGATTGCTGGCGATGGAGCAGGTTACTGGATGGACACGGTCTTAAGTACGCGGGTTGTCAATGCAGATATTCCTCATGACTGGTCAGAGTACATGTTCCTCTCATTCTGGGTCTATTCCGATTCTGCGAATAACGCGGGCATCCAGATTGCTATCTATTCGGAGTCTGAAGCCTACAACGATGATTATTATAAGCGTGAAATAATCGTTGACTGGGAAGGATGGCGTTTGTTTGAAATTCCTTTCCATGAATTCAGCGCAGTAAGAGAACCCGTTGGCTGGCACAAAATTGACTATATCAAAATTGCTTCCAGTGGATGGGGACACGAACCCGTCGAGACAACCGGGCTAATCTTTGATGAAATGAAGCTCTCCAACGTGCGTATCGGACCCCGTATGTCAATTGATATACCAGCAGACCTGACTCACCCCTATCTGATGCTAAACGAAGCTGAAATTGAGGAAATCAGAGCAAAAATTGAACAGTATGACTGGGCGGCAACCGCTTTTGCCACACTCCAGGTTCGTGCTGATGCCTGGCTCGATAGACCGATTACTGTACCGGAAACAGGAGGCGGTTTTTATCACGATGATGATGACGCTGCTTATGCTATCACCGAAGCGCATTATGAACTCGCTGATAGGGCACGCGACCTGGCATTGATGTACCAGCTTACAGGAGATGTAGCCTACGCTGACCAGGCAAGAGCAATCCTGCTTGCTTATTCTGATGTCTACCTCACATATGAACTTCACGACAAAGAAGGTCGGACAGGCGAACAGGCAAGTGCCGGAGGTCGCGCCACCGCACAGGCTATCAATGAGGCTCGCTGGATTATCCCGCTAACCTGGGCATATGACCTGATTTACGACCAATTGAGCGATGAAGAAAATACCATCATCACTGAACAACTCTTACGTCCTGTTGCTGAGTTGTTGATGCTCAATAATGAAGGGCGTCACAATCATCAAGCGTGGTACAACTCCGGGGTCGGGGTAATCGGTTTTGCCCTCGGTGATACTGAATACATCTGGTATGCCCTGCTCAAAGATGATAGCGGTCTCCTTTACCAGTTAGATACGAGCGTTACCGTCGATGGCATGTGGTACGAAGGCTCGATGCATTATCAATTTTACGTACTACGGGCATTGCAACCCTTGATGGAAGTCACACACCATGCTGGATTTGATGTCTATGAAAATCCGCAATATAAAGCGATGTTTGATTTCATGATTCTGTATGCTGACCCGTCATATGAAATGCCTACGATTAACGACGGGCGTGTGGTTGACCTCGTCGATTCAGACCGAGCGACTTACTACGAACTGGCTTATCGCCGTCTGGGAGACCCGCACTATGTCCCGGTATTGATGCAATCCAATCGAACTGACTTAAACGCGCTACTCTATGGTGTCCCTGAATTGACCGATGGCGTTAATCCGTCGTGGGAAACGCAAAATTTCAGTGACTCCGGGCTGATGGTATTACGTTCCGGTGAGGACGAAAATAGCATCCAGGTGACTTTTAACTATATGGGCTATCAGGGCGGACACAGTCACCCCGACCAATTGAGTATGGTTTTATATGGTCTGGGTATGCCACTCGCACCGGATGCGGGCTCAATCAAGTATCGTTTGCCGGAGCAGGAAGGCTGGTTCTTGCAAACTGTCGCGCATAATGGACTGGTCGTTGATGGCACATCACAGGAACGATCTTCTGCCGGACAACTGACTCAGGTCATCATCTCAGATGCGGTTCAGATGGCGACGGTGGTCAGTGATGGTGTTTATCCCGGTGTGAATCTGGAACGCACTCTTTTACTCAATGACGCTTATTTGATTGATATGTACAGTGCCAGTAGTGATACAACCCACACTTATGATTGGGTGTATCACAATATGGGCGAGTTCTCTTCAACTGAACTTGAGTTTAATCCGGTTGAGACTCCTCCGGGTACTGCAAATGGCTACGAATATCTGACCGATGTCAGTTCAGCTTCATTTGATGGCTCATGGTTGGCTGAATGGTCTGTTGTTTCGAGTATAAATACAGGCGTTTACATGATAGGTGAACCCGGTACGACTTACTTTACTGCCGATGGACCAATTGCTGCCCGTGTAGATGATGAGATTGCCGATGACCCTGTATCATTACTGATTTCCCGCCGTGAAGCAGAAAGTACCCGGTTTGCTTCTATCATTCAGCCTTATCAGAATCAGACTGACAGAGTAACAATCACGGATGTTTCTGTTATTGATGAAAATGATCAAACCCTTGACCTGGCTGATATTCAAGCCATGTTGATTGAGTATGCGACGGGTTCAGACCTGCTGATGATTGATGATGAAATTAGCATTAAACGGATAGATAATCTCGAAATGAATGCAGAATGGGCATGGCTATCTCTGTCGGAAGCTACGCCAGAATGGGCTGTTGTTAGCGGGGCATCGCTAACAGGTGATGGATGGTCTGTAACCCTACAAGACCTGAGTACCGATGAAATTCTGGATGGCATGGGGTTCTTCTTCGAAGTCTCAGAATCCGGGAATGTATATCTTAGCAATCTCTATGAATACGAGGCATATATCACCCTTGAAGGCTTTATGGACTCCGCAATCGAGATTTCCGAACTGGATGAAAACGGAGAGGTACGCCGGACGATGCCTACCAGAGTAAATGAAGATGGTGTGGTGAAGTTTCTTGTATTCCCCGGCTATATATACGAAATCATAGGCGGCTGATGCCCGGTACTTGTAATTGTAACAATCGTTGAACAAAAAATGCCTGTGTCATGATAGGCACGGGCGTTTTCCTATTTTCTTTGAGGTGAATAATGTCAAACAATGGAAAAGTGTTTTTAATCCAATTGTGCATTTTATTCATAATAGAAGTACTTGTAACCTGCGGTACTTGTTCCTTAGGAGAGATGACCCTATCTAAAATGCTTGTTGTAGCGGATGAGCAACCGCAGGAAATAAGTGCAGAATTTACCGTTCTGGATTTAGTGATAGAAAAAGCTGATTATCTTGCTGTCACCGTTCTCGATAATAACAGGGAAGCCTTTACCAGTTACACCACTGAATCTGGCGACTGGATTATACAACCCGATGCAACATGGACGAGCGGATTTATTCCAGGGATTTACTGGTATCTATATGCTATGACAGGAGATACACACTGGCAGGAATACGCTTTACATTGGTCAGAAGGAACACTGTCTAGGGCTTATGCTACCGATAATGATACGGGCTTCCAGATATTCAACAGTTTCGGTCTCGGGTATACACTTGGCGGGCAGGATAATCAGGATTATCTGGATGTGCTGAGTACCGGGGCTTATACGCTTGTAGACCAGCGTTATAACCCTGATATTGGCGCTTTTCGTTCCTGGGATCAGAGCATTGCCAATCCCTACGAATTACCCTTTGAAGTGAATATTGACCAATTGATGAACATGGAACTGGTTCTCTGGGTCGGCTTGAACAACGATAATCCCGACTATATAGACTATGCTATTCAGCACGCCGATAATACATGGTTAAATAATGTGAGAGAAGATGCCAGCACCTTTCACGTTGTCAGTTACAACCTTGATGGAACGACTAATCTAAGACGCACACATCAGGGATGGCGAGATGATTCTACCTGGTCACGGGGGCAAGCCTGGGCAGTTTACGGTTACACCATGTATTATCGGTATACAGGGCTGGATAGAATGCTTGAGCGGGCAATAGCTAACTTCGATTATTTTATTGAAGCAACTGAAGCTCAAACCGATGATTTTGTTCCCTATTCTGATTTTGACGCGCCAATTGATGAGATGAATCCCCGCGATAGTTCGGCAACAGCGATTGTAGCATCCGCCGCATTAGAGTTGTATCACATCACCGGAGAGGAAAGATACCTGGATATTGCTGAGGAAATGCTGCTTTCTCTGACCTCGGATGAATTCCTTTCCACTGACGGTCTTTATGATTCTATCTTGCTAAGAGGCTCTGAAAAATGGGGTGAACCCGAACTTGGTACAATTTTCGGGGATTATTTTTTCATCGAAGCCCTTTATCGCTGGACGCAATGGTCACCCCGTGAACTGCCTCCAGAATTTGGCTTATAGGCAACCGACCAATGATAGCTCTGCTATGATATAAGTGGGCAGAATTAACTGATTGTTTTCTCTGGTTTTGAACTGTCATTTTCTTAAAAAATAGACAGTCATATGAACGTTGATATGAACAGGCATATCAACGACAACATCTGTGGATTGTGTGCTATCATCGAAACACGCAACTTATTAAATGTTTATCCGGGAGCGGGTTTCTGCTTGTTCCCGACAACAAACCTTTCAAACTGAAAATCAACGAAAAACAGCCATTTTGGAGAAATAATTCCCTGTTATCTCCTGTTAAACAGGCTAATTTTCTAAACCGTGAACCAACTTAAATCGCGTCTTATGAACGAGGTTATGATGACAATTAGCGACCTGAATTACAAAAAACTACATCACATCTCAACGGCAACCCTGACCACACAATTGATGAAACGTGGCTTCCAGAATACCTTTATTGCCGGGCTAACCCCGCTTCGACCTGACCTGCGGATGGTGGGTCGCGCTTTTACCCTGCGTTATGTCCCTATCCGTGAAGATTTGGATAAAGCTGTCGAATATGACAATGACAGCAATATCCAGCGACTGGCAGTTGAACAAATCGGCGAAGGAGATGTGCTTGTGATAGATGCGCGTAGCAATGTCAATGCCGCCTCTTTCGGGCATATTCTTGCCACCCGTATCATGGTGCGTGGCGCAAGCGGACTGGTAACTGATGGCGGATTACGCGATACCCCCGGAATCCAACAACTTGATTTACCTGTTTATTGTCGTCTCCCTCACGCGACGACTTCTGTAAAAGTTCACCATCCCGTTGATATGAATGTTCCGATTGGTTGTGGTGAAGTTTATGTTCAACCCGGCGATATCGTTGTGGGTGATGCTGAAGGTATCGTCGTTATGCCGGAATCTGTAGCAGATGTAGTTGCACATTATGGATATGAACAGGAAATTTTGGAGCAATTCTTGCAAGAACAGGTGGCAAAGGGAAAGAGTATCAAAGGCACTTATCCCCCGAATGAACAGACACTCGAAGAATATCGTGTGTGGCGCTCACAGCAAGATGATATTTTTCCTGATGCTTGATACTCTTTCCTCTATTTTGATTAACAGATATTTAGTTTAAAGGGTCCTAGACCCGAACCACGTTTTGGACTGCTTCTTGAAACAAAAAACCACCTGAATTCAGGTGGTTTTAGTTAGACGGGGAGGACAGGTTACGGACATTCATCACGGTCACATATTGCCATTTAGTACAGGTGTCGTAGTTGCCCGCAAACTCCTGAGTTGAATATACTGCTAAATCCATATAATACTTCGCCAGAACTTTCAGAATAGAATAATATCTATTTATGGAAAGCACTACAAATCGTTTTTAGGCTAACTATTCTACCAGTTTACGTACTTTGTACTTACTTTTCAGATTTATATTTGTTCCGTAGTATTGTTATCGCTCAACAGTTGACTATTGGCACATACCCGCCAAATGGCGTATAGCGTAAACAGATGATCTTGTTATTATGATTTCAATGTCTTTGTGATAGGAAAATTGATGCGGATTTTGTTATTAGCCAGTCTTATACTGATTATTACTGCCTGTAGTTCTGAGATGCCTTCTTCTGATACCACACCTGCGGCAGAGGCTGTTCCAGTAGAAGCTATCCCGACTATAGATCCGGCAGATACACGTATGGCGACAGCTCAATATAATTACAATCGCAACTGTGCCCATTGTCATGGATATGGTGGTGAAGGACAGCACCCGAATACAATTGATCGGGTGGTCAATGCAGGTTATCACACCGTTCCCGCTCATAATGCTTCCGGTCATACATGGCAGCACCCCGACCAGCTTATTTTTGAGACGATTAAATATGGTGTACAAGCACCAACAAATTTTTATCCTATGGGAGCCTTCGGTGTGGATGTAGATTCCCCCGATGCCGCAATGGTTGGATTAACCGATGAAGAGATTTTTGCCGTTATTGATTACATACGTCTCTGGTGGACAGATGATCAAAGACGCTGGCAAGCTCAATTAACAGATCAATTTGCAGAAAACCATCCTGATTGGTCGCCGGATCGTTCTGATGAGGAGCAAAGATGAGATTAGCTACTATTCCCTGCATTCTACTAATCATTATCCTGAGTGCTTGCTCTACACAATCTGATGTTGCTCGGTATATTGATACAAATCCTGAGTCCTATGTTGTTGGAGAAGAGGTCTACGCACAAAATTGTGCCGTTTGTCACGGGATAAATGGCGAAGGGCAGTTCCCTGAAGCGCCAATGGAAAGAGATGACACCGGACGTTTAGGTGCGCCACCGCATAATGAAAATGGACACACCTGGCATCATGATGATGATTTGCTTTATCAAATTGTTCGTGAGGGTGGGATGGGTGATCCTGAAATGTTTTATCCGATGCCAGCATTTGGCGACCAACTTACGATCGAGCAAGTTGAAGCTGTGATTTTCTATATCAAGGGCTTCTGGACAGAAGAGCAACGGGAACATCAAGAAAATGTAACGGATGCTGTTCGTAATCAATAACTATCAGCAACCGGCTGTGTTCTTTTATAGCCATCGCTATGGATGAAGTTTACCATCAGACCAGCATACATTGGAGCATGTCAACGAATTTAGGGTGCGCGGTGCAGACTATCTTATAATCGTTAGAACATGCCCCTTTGCTGGCGAATCCTGATTTACTCCAGAATTTAGGGCTTAATGCGGAGCAAATTGGTCCGGTCGAGAAGCAAATTGCGGTATTTATAGATTTACAGAATCTCACTAAACATGCAAATCTTACTTGCGGGCTAAATCACCTGGTTTGACGAACATGTACATAGCAATTGCTCCGAGTAGTGCGATTTCAACTGCTTTTGTAAAGAGACCAATTAAGTCAAGATGTCCGCTGGCATGTAACACAAAGTATCCGATGATAGTGATTAAAGTGTAGATAATCGTAACCCCATTCAAGATACGCTTATAAGGCTGTTTTGCTGTAATGGGAATCAAATACAAAATTGCTAACCCGAGATAGCCTATTCCATTCGCCAGTAACAGGAGATCTTCTGTCCATGTATACAGAATGTGAATAAATGCTGTAATGATCAACAGTGTATTGATAGCATAGTACAAAATATGAAGACGCTTCCGTGCTATTAGCCATGCCGCTCCCGAAGTGATTAAGCCTAAACCCAGCGAAATTCCTAAAATTGCTGTATTTGATAACGCGGATTCAGACATCATGTCTTCGTCGTTGGTCGAGTGTTCATCATCCTGTGCAGCCACCATTGTTAGTGATAGGGACAGAATCAGGAAAATTATAGTCATTCTTTTAATGATTAACATCGCGCCACCTCTATATAAGAATCTATCGAAGTTGAGTATTTATAACTTATGGTATTTAGAAAACCTTTCCACCGGCTAAATTATCTTCTATGAGCAATCTGAAATGAAATTTTCCTACCCCTCTTTTACATATGCGTCAATATAAATGATCAAACTGGATTTTATACCCGCCAGATGGCGTGTTTTTGGCTGGTCAAGGTAACGACACGACGGCTTATCTCATCCACATTGGTGTAAGTGCAGATAAGAAAGTTCAATGGAAAGGGAGATAAAAATGGAACATACACACGATCATAGCTCACATCACGGGCATGAAAATCATCAGCATCATGAGCATAGCCATCATGAACAGCATCAGTCAGACCATGCAGACCACGAACATCATGAGCATAGCGGACACGGTGCCGACCATAGTGGACATGAGATGATGTTTCGCAATCGTTTTTGGGTATCGCTTGTATTGAGTATCCCTGTTTTACTCTACAGCGAGATGATCCAGATGTGGCTTGGATTTACGATGCCGGAGTTTGCCGGGAGTCAATTTATCGCGCCAATATTCAGCGTGATTATCTTCATCTACGGTGGAATTCCATTTTTGGAGATGACTGTTCCTGAAATACGTAATCGCAAGCCAGGCATGATGACGCTCATTTCGCTGGCAATTACGGTTGCATTTGCATATAGTCTCTTTGCCTTTTTTACCGGATCAGGCGCAGGCTTCTTCTGGGAAATGGTTACCCTGATTGATGTGATGCTCCTCGGTCATTGGATGGAAATGCGAAGTGTGCGTCAGGCTTCCGGTGCATTAAATGAACTTGCGAAATTGTTACCTGATACGGCTGAACGTATTAAAGACGATGGTAACACTGAGGAAGTATCGGTCAGCGAATTACAGAGTGGCGACCTGATTCTGGTACGTCCCGGAGCGAGTGTTCCTGCTGATGGTGAAATTGCTGAAGGACAATCAGCTCTCAACGAAGCTATGATTACAGGTGAATCTCAACCTGTTAAAAAAGTCGAAGGTGACAAAGTCATCGGCGGGACAATCAACGGAGACGGTAGCTTACGCATTCGTATCACCGCAACAGGTGACGATACGGCTTTAGCTGGCATCATGCGCCTTGTCGATGAAGCGCAAAAAAGTAAATCCAATACACAAATTCTGGCAGATAAAGCGGCAGGATGGCTATTTTATCTGGCGATTGGCGTTGCAGCCCTGACAACGATAGGATGGATATTGGCAATTGGATTCAAACTGGAAGTTCTTGAACGGGTTGTCACTGTACTGGTGATCGCATGTCCTCATGCGCTGGGTCTGGCGATTCCGCTGGTGGTTGCAATCAGCACCGCAATCGGAGCAAAAAATGGCATTCTCGTCCGTAATCGCCTGGCATTAGAAGAAGCGCGTCTGATTGATACCATCATCTTCGATAAAACAGGCACATTGACAGAAGGACGCTTCGGTGTGGTCGATATGTTCGTTGCCGATGATTGGACATCGCAACAGGTCTTAGCGCTGGCACTGGGCGTAGAAGGGGACTCTGAACATCCAATCGCACGGGGTATTCGACAGAAAGCGGAAGATGAAGGCGCAAATACTGAAACTATCAGTGATTTTGAAGCAATCAAGGGACGTGGTATTAAAGCAACATGGGATAGCAAAGAGGTATATGTCGGTGGTCCCCGTTTGCTGGAAATGCTTGAGCTGAATCTATCCGGTACAGTTGCTCAATTTTCGGAGAAAGCAAATGGCAACGCTCAAACCGTTGTTTACCTTGTTGTCGATCAGACAATTGTAGCGGCATTTGCTCTGGCAGATGTGGTACGTGAAGAGAGTAAACTGGCAGTGCAACGTCTACATGAGATGGGTGTGCAGGTCGCAATGCTCACAGGCGATAGTCAGGCAGTTGCGGAAGCCGTTGCCCATGAACTGAATATCGACACCGTATTTGCGGAGGTATTGCCAGAACACAAAGACCAGAAAGTCCATGAATTACAGAAAATGGGTAAGAAAGTGGCAATGGTCGGTGATGGTGTCAATGATGCACCTGCTCTCACCCGTGCTGATATTGGTATTGCGATTGGTAGTGGTACAGATGTGGCAATCGAGTCGGCTGACATCATTCTGATACGGAGTAATCCGCAGGATGTGGTCAATATCTTTGAACTGAGCCGGGCAACCTATCGCAAAATGATCGAGAATCTATTGTGGGCAACCGGGTACAATCTATTTGCACTACCATTAGCTGCAGGTGTACTTGCTCCGATTGGTTTCGTCTTATCGCCAGCCGTTGGCGCAGCCTTCATGTCGGTTAGCACAGTTGTCGTCGCGATTAACGCTCAACTGCTACGGCGCACCAATCTTTCTGCCTCATAAATATAAGCACATTAGAAAGACCGGATACACAGGTTTCTCTACAATTAGCAATGAAAAAAGACAGCTTGTAGGCTGTCTTTTTGTGTCTTGATCATACGGATTATTCTGTCTCAACCGGAGGATATTCAATTTCGGTCAGAGCAAATTTAATTGCGTCCCATGATGCGGGGGCTTCCCATTCGACCGTCACCAGTTGCGCTGGCTTGTTGACATCCACACTGACGATGCCCGACAAATCTTCAATCTCTGTCCGAACAGTGTTGACACAGCCATTGCAGGTCATGTTCGGAACTTGAAATGTTTTGCTTTCCATATCAGAAACCTCTTTCTATATAGTCTGAAATTTATGATAAATTATAAATTCAATCAACAACATACGCCATTTAGCGGATATTCGATTCTTGAACTGCTGTTATGATATATACACAGGCAGTCTATCTATCAGAGAGTAAACTTATGACCCGCGTATTGTTAGCAGACGATCATAAAATTGTGCGTCAGGGAACCAGACTCTATTTAGAGAGTATGGGTATTGAAGTTGTTGGCGAAGCGACCAATGGCAACGAAGCTGTTGAAATGGCATGTCGCTTACAACCGGATGTTGTTGTCATGGATATTCATATGCCAGAAATTACAGGTATCGAAGCAACACGCCGTATCCGTCATGATACAGATGATGTGCGCGTTCTCGTCCTGACTGCCTATGATAATGCGGCTTATATACATGCTCTCTTAGATGCAGGGGCAGATGGTTTTGTGTTGAAAACAGCAGAATTTGCAGAACTCCTCAAAGCACTTCAAGAAGTGGCACTCGGACGCAGAGCCTTTGATGAAGCCACCCTGGAAAAAGCAAAACAACATCAGGGTAAACATCCTATGGAAGAACTAACAGAACGGGAGTTAGATGTTCTGTCCGAAGCAGCCAAGGGTTTGACCAACAAGCAAATCGGGCAGGCATTATTTATTTCTGACCGGACTGTGCAGGGGCATCTTCAAAACATCTATCACAAATTTGCTGTGACAACCCGTACCGAGGCTGTGTCTCTCGCTTTACAACATGGCTTAATTACAACGGGTGAAGAGACTATATGATGAATATGCACATTTTTGAGTTTATAACCATTTGTTGTTCCTTTGCTGTGATTTTGTTGGTCAGTCATATCTGGTTGATTGTACGTGTCGTGAATCCGATACGCAAACTGGCACAGCAGGCAGAGCAACTGAGTTCCGGTAACTTCGATGCGATTGAAGAACCCTGCGGTGGTATTCCTGAAATCCAGTCCCTGCGTCGTTCAATGGCAAGTATGGTCAAGCATGTTCGACGCGCCCAGCAACAAAGTGTGAAGTATGCCGATAACCTTACCGAAGGTCAGGAAGCCGAACGATTACGAATCGCCCGTGAATTACATGATGATACAATCCAATCTTTGATTGCTGTTTCACAGGGTATTGATATGGCGCGAAGCTGGGTCGCCTCGATGCCGGAACAGGCAGTGCAAATGCTGAATACAGCCCGTGAACAGGCTGTCGATACGGTTGCAAATCTGCGTGGTTTAATTGAAGATTTACGTCCTCCGGCACTTGAAGAATTAGGCTTAATTGCCGCGCTGGAAATGCAAACTGAGAAATGCACCTTACAGGTCGATATGAAAATTAAAGGTCAGCCCCGGCGACTGGATGAATTACAGGAACTCACATTGTTCCGTTGTGCTCAGGAAGCACTGAATAATGCCCGCAAGCATAGTCAGGCAAAGCATGTTGTTCTCAGCCTAAGTTATCAGGGTGATGGGGTTGAAATGATCATTGAAGATAATGGGAAAGGCTTTAATTTACCCTCGTATTTGACTGACCTTGCGGATAGCGGACACTATGGTTTGATGGGCATTCAGGAACGTGTTAATCAACTGGATGGAAAGTTGGAGATTAAGAGTGATCGTAGCAAGGGCACACGTCTATCATTGTATATTCCTTCTGAACCTTCACCGCAACCTGAAAACACAGTGAGTGATCCGGTTTGTAGCGCGCGTATTCAACCACAACAGGCTTATGCAAGCACCCTGCATGATGGTACCCGCTATTATTTCTGCTGTCCGATTTGTCAGGGAGCATTTCAGAAAGAACCTGAGCGTTACATTCATCAACATGGTGCAACCTGTGTTCATATCAGTTAATGTGTTTTGTGTCACTAACATAATGATCGTCTAGAAAAGGCATTTGGTGCATTTATGATCTATCGGTGCTTGCTATAGTTGACCTATGAATTAAGTTTAAGTTTGAAACCGTCACTCTCGCTGAATGCTGAGGGAAAACAGGTGTTGCATTATTCTAAACCCAAATGTTTGATGCAGTTTTGTTAAAGAGTGAGATGAGCTGGAACCATATTTTAGATCATTTTCCAGTTCACATTACCCTTGAAAACAAAAACCACCTCAGTTTAATTTGAGGTAGTTTTTCGTTAGAATTTAGTTAGACGGGGAGGACAGGATTCGAACCTGCGGTAGGTTGCCCTACAACCGCTTAGCAGGCGGTCCCAATCGTCCACTCTGGCACCTCCCCATTTATTATGTTGTTATCGCGAGCGGAGAGGGTGGGATTCGAACCCACGGTAGCTTTGACGCTACGCCGGTTTTCAAGACCGGTACAATCGTCCACTCTGTCACCTCTCCCGGTGATTCTGGTGCGCGGTAACAGAAGCGCATATTATCATGCGGGCTGAATCAAGTCAATACCTGATGAGCAAAATAGACCCTCTATTGAGTCACTTACAACACAGGATTATACTAAAGTTAATACGATAATATTCAGGATACAGGTCATGCTCATTACCCTCGCCGCTATTGCCGTTTTAGGCGCAATTATCATCGTGGCAAATTTCTATCAGGCAGGACGTTTTTCCAACCGCATTGCCATTAACGGTCTCTTTCTGCTGGTGACTATTTCAATTGTGATTCTCGGCGGGTTGGTCTTGCTGACTGTTCTTGCCAGCCATGATCCTACAACGATCAATGATGGGCTGATTAGTGAGCCATTGCCAGTAGAATCGGGGATTGGCTTATTCGCTTTTAGTTTTATATCGGGTATTCTGGGGACTGGCTTGATATTTTCGCGGTCATTACGCTTCTTTGTACAAAAATATATTGTACGGAGCGACGGCAACGAAAAACGCAAACATGCAGATTCCGTTGTCCATACCCTTGCAATCCTGATGATGTTACTTGCAATTGTTAACACAGTAGGTGGATACGTGATTGCAGGTGGTCTGGAAGGTCTGGCAGAGCAATTGACTGAAATCAGTGCAACCGACATGCTGGCGAATCTGCTCATCTATATTTTAATGTCAATTCTCGGTGTGGGTCTCTTTATCCGCCGCAATATCCCCCGGACACTCAAACGCCTCGGATTTCGTTTGCCTGAAAAAGGGGAAACCGGTAAATGGTTGCTCAATGGCGTCAAACATCTTGCAATTGGGGCAATTGTCGGATTTGGCATGTTCTGGATTCAGGTCGGACTGAGTTTTGTCTGGCAATTATTCGTCTCACCGGAAACACTTGCAGAGCAGACTGCCGCATCTCAGGCAATGTTTGAGGCACTCGGGAACTCACTCTGGCTCGGGTTCTTAGTGGCATTCACAGCCGGGGTTGGCGAAGAATTGCTATTCAGAGGCGCACTGCAACCGATTTTTGGTAATCTCATTGTGAGTATCTTTTTCGTGATGATGCACAGTCAATATATTCTGACTCCTGCTTCTCTGATTATTTTACTGGTATCACTTGTCTTTGGATTCTTACGCACCTACTACACGACTCCTTCGGCAATGATGGCGCACTTTGTCTATAATTTCACACCGTTTGTCATCATAACGATTCTGGTAAATGCCGGATTCCCGATGGAAGCAATCATTTTCTAAGGAACTACATGATTAACCTCTATGATTTATCGCATGATGAACTGGAAAACCTGCTCAAAAAGTGGGGACAACCGGGTTATCGCGCACAGCAACTCTATAACTGGCTCTATGAACATCGTGTCGATAATTTTGACGATATGAGTAACCTGCCAAGAGATTTACGCGAACGACTTGAGCAGGAGACTGTCCTCGGCACATTAAACACGCTGACAGAACAATCCAGCAATGATGGTACAGTCAAACGTCTCTATCGCCTTCATGATGGGCAACTCATCGAATCTGTTCTGATGCCCTATGCTGATCATCGCCGGACTGCCTGTATTTCCTCTCAAGCAGGTTGTGCGATGGGTTGTGTTTTCTGTGCAACAGGTCAAATGGGCTTTGCACGCAACCTCACATCCACCGAAATTTTCGAACAGGCGATGCGTTTCGCCCGTGAACTGGAATCAAAAGACGAAAGACTGAGCAATATCGTTCTCATGGGCATGGGAGAACCCTTCCATAATTATGATGCTGTGATGGAAGCCATTCACCGCATAATGGATGAACTCGGCATCGGACAACGCCACATCACAGTCAGCACGGTCGGGCTTGTGCCACAGATTCGCAAATTTGCCGATGAACAATTACAAATTACGCTCGCAATCAGTCTCCACAAAGCTGATGATGCTGAACGTACAGACTTAATGCCTGTCAACAAGCGCTGGAATTTACAGGAATTGATAGGCGCATGTCATTATTATGTCGAAAAAACCGGACGACGGGTGACATTTGAATGGGCAGCTATCGAAGGGCAAAATGATACTCCTGAAGAGGCACACAAACTCGGAAAGCTACTACAGGGCTTACATTGCCATGTGAATATCATCCCGCTTAATCCGACAGGTGGCTATGCTGGAAAACCTTCCGACCCTGAAAAAGTTCATGCTTTCATTGATATTCTTGAAACATATGGCATCAGTGGAACAGTCCGGGTGCGGCGCGGCATTGATATTGACGCAGGTTGCGGACAACTCAAATCGAAAGTCATTGACCTGGGTCAAATACCCGTAAAAGAATAGCGAAAACACCACATGACCCCACTACAAATAGGTATATTTGCGCTTTGCTGCTTGCTCATCGGTTTATCGAAAGGTGGTTTAGGCGGACCCTTACCTGTATCACTGGTCATTCCGTCCTTAGCTCTGGTAATGGATGCAAAAGAAGCAGTACCGCTTGTGCTGCCCTTTTTGATTCTTGCCGATTTCATTGCCTTACGGGTCTACTGGAATCAGTGGAATATGCACTATATCAAGCTGATGCTGCCTTTAGGCATTGTGGGTGTCATCATGGGCGCTTTATTACTCACTTCAGTTCCTGATGTTGTCCTGAAAATCGTTATTGGTGTGGTGACAATAATTGTGCTGATTTATAAGTTGCTGGGGGATCGTCTTGAATCAGTGAAATATAAATCTCAAAACTGGCACGGTTATCTTGCCGGATGGACATCGGCATTCTCATCGACACTGGCAGGTAGCGGGGGACCTCCATTTACGATTTACATGCTATTACAGCGTATCGAACCGGTATCATTTATCGCGACGACCACACTCTATTTTGCGATCATCAATTTCCTGAAAGTTCCTATTTTCTGGCAACAGGGCTTAATTGATTTTGAGATGCTCATGACTGTGCTATGGGCATTGCCGATAATTCCCCTTGCTGTATGGCTCGGACGGAAATCACTAAATTATGTCAGTCCTTTGGTCTTTGAGCGTATCATGATGGTATTATTAGCCTTGAGTGTTGTATTTTTATTCGCTACCCTGTGATGAAATGACATGACTTACTATTCTCAATTCAACCAATTTCTACAAAATAGCATTTTACCTGTATTACTGATCTTCTTTGTCGCTATGCTTTTTAGTTATGCATCGCGCCGGATTGCGAAGCGTGTTCTGGCAATGGCAAAATATTCCCCGCGTCATCCACTTCCCGAGCAACGTCGTGCAACATTAGAAGGGGTTTTCGCTGGTTTAATTGCTCTGATTTCTTTTTCTGTAGCGACTCTTGCCTGTGCTGCCCAATTTATTGATTTAGACACCCTGATCTGGGTTGTAGGTTTGTTCAGTGCGGCTTTTGGTCTGGGTTTACGTCCGCTCATCAGCGATTTCTTGACAGGTATATTTTTCATATTCGAAAACACGCTGGATGTCGGTGAAAAAGTCGAAGTACTTGGCATTGAAGGCGTGGTTGAAGAAGTCAATTTACGTGTGATTCATGTGCGCGGTATGTCCGGTGAATTAATCGTGATTCCCAACGGCGAAATCCGACAATTCCGCAATTTCAGCCGGGGTGAATTCACACCTGTCAATATTACCCTCAAAATCTCCAGTGCTGACATCACAGAAGCACTAGCAGTTTTAGAGCCTCTGGGTACAGAAGCCATGACACTACTGCCTAATCTCATCGAAAAGTGGCATATCATCAGCGAAGACAATATGGGCAGTCATGCTGAATTACGCATCATAGCCAGAGCAAAATTCGGGCATGGTGCTGAGATGCGTCCCCGTATGCAAGCTCTGATTCAAGAAAGGCTATCCGATGCCGGTGTGGAATTAGCGGGATAAGGCTATCCGGGGCTATAATATCTATTGTCTGCAACCGGGGTGCAGAATCAGTAGATAGAGGTAGTTATGGCACGTTTTCACAGCATCGTCACCGTCACACAGGGTGGTATTCTCTATAAAGACATCGCAGAAATCACACGCTGGATTGACTTCAAACAGTGTAATAAAAACTGGTATCGTCAACCCGAACAGCGTCCGTCACCCTTTACCCATGATTTTGATAAATGTTGTGTCGCACGACGCAGTTTTAATCATGCGCCTCTTGCCTACATCGAATTCTTCACCGACCCCATTTTACGCCTTGAATTTGAAAATCCAGAACATTTATGGGACTTACTCAAACAGATGAAGCTCTACGCAGACAGAGTTGCCTACGATTTAGACTAATTACTAAAGGAAGTCACACACTGATGAAATACACAAAACTAGGAAAAACAGGTTTAGAAGTTTCTCGCATTTGCCTCGGGATGATGAGTTACGGTGACCCCGATTGGCGCGATTGGATTTTGAGCTACGATGAAGGCAAGTCTATCGTGCAACGGGCTATTGAACGCGGCATCAATTTCTTCGATACCGCAAATATGTACTCGCTCGGTGTCAGCGAAGAACATACCGGAAATTACATGCGCGAATTTTTCAACAGTCGTGATGAATATGTGATTGCCACCAAAGTATTCTTCCGCATGGCTGAAGGACCCAATAAAGGTGGCTTATCCCGTAAACACATCATGGATAGTGTTGATGCTTCCTTAAAACGCCTTGGTACAGACTATATTGACCTCTACCAGATTCATCGCCTGGATCATGATGTGCCTATAGAAGAGACAATGGAAGCGCTGCATGATACTGTAAAAGCCGGAAAAGTTCGTTACATCGGTGCAAGCAGCATGTACGCCTGGCAATTCTCTAAGGCACAATATACTGCCACTCTCAATGGCTGGACGCGCTTCGTTTCTATGCAAAATCATCATAATCTGGTTTATCGTGAAGAAGAACGTGAGATGAATCCCCTCTGTGTCGATATGGGTGTCGGATTGATTCCCTGGTCACCTCTCGCACGTGGATTTCTCGCCGGAAATCGTACCCGTGACAAAGGCGGCGATACAACACGCTCGAAAAGCGATGGCTTTGCTCATGCCATGTATTACAGTGATACCGATTTTGACATTGTTGATCGTTGTAAAGAAATCGCTGAAAAATACGGCAAATCATCTGCTCAAATTGCCTTGGCATGGTTACTTCATAAAGAAGGCATGACAGCACCCATCATCGGTGCAACCAAACTGAAACACCTTGATGAAGCCATTGATTCTGTTGATATTGACCTGACAGCAGAGGACATCAGTTATCTTGAAGAGCTCTACGAACCCAAGCCCATTTATGGACATGAGTAGGAGACACTGATGAATCTGCGTTTGCTTACAATTACCCTGCTGATCATTTTACTTTCTTCGATGACTGTCATTGCTCAGTCCGATGATGATGCACGTATTCAGGAATTTTTCTCGGCGGTAAACGAAGATAATGAAGATTTTTTCGTGGATTTATTCGGCATGGACGAAGGCGATACCATTTATGTATATGCTGAATCCTACGATGTTGATACCTTCGTTGGCATTTGCGATATTGACTGCGAAATCGAAATCTACGAATTTAACAATGATATAGATGGACGACGAAATCGTAATTCTGCCTTTGAATATACTTTTGAGGAAGATGGTGATTATAGTATTTTCGTCTCGGATTGTTGCGATAGTGAAGCCGAAGGAGTGGTACGCCTCTTAATTGGTCTGGAAGCACCGGAAGTACTCACCGGGGAAGCCTTCCCGACAGGCGACCCTTTTGCCGTCATCTATCAACCCAATTACATTGACCTCTCGGAACAGGATTTTGATGAGGATGACGAACAGGCGCAGCAATTTTACGGTGAAGTCACAGAAGATGCGCCGTTTGCTTTCTACGAAATTGAAGATGCAGAAGAAGGTCAAACCCTCTACGTCTATGCTGAATCCTATGATATTGATACAGCAATCGGTGTCTGTTATGAAACCTGCGAAGAATTACTCATCTTTGAAGATAATATAAGCGATGGTGATTCGAACACTGCTTTAGAATACACCTTTGAAGATGATGGTGATTATCGCGTCATAGTCGGGGATTGTTGCGATTTAACTGTCGAAGGCGAATTTCGTGTAGTGATGGGTTATAACGCACCGGAGATTCTCAAAGATAGTTTCCTACCGAATGGCGCTCAAATTGTGACGCCATATGTGACCCCAACTTCATTTGTACAATCAGAAATTGACCGTGATGAAGAAATTATCAATGAAAATTGTGAAGATGTCGATTTGAATGATCGCCCTGAACTCAGTGGTGACGAAGAAACGGTAGAAACCGAACATTTCATCATTCACTATACAGAAGATGGTGACGACGAAGCCGACGATGACTTTGTCGATGAAGTAGTCGAAATCGTTGAAGAAATTTACGAACGCCAGGTTGAAGAATTAGGCTGGGCAGCACCTCCGCTGGATTGTGGTGAAGGTGGCGACGCACGCTATGATTTCTACCTGATGAACATTTTAGATGAAGATGGCATTCTCGGTTATGCTCAACCGGAAGAACTCATCGGCGACAATCCTTTCAGTGATGAAGAGGAAGAATGGGCGGCATACGGCTACATGGTCATCGACAATGACTATGATGGTGTACCCTCGCCACTTGTCGTCATGCGGGCAACTGTCGCACATGAATTCCATCATCTGATTCAATTTGGATATGACCTTGCTGACGACGCTTTCTGGATTTATGAAGCGACAGCAAGCTGGATGGAAACAGTCACTTCCGGCGAAGAAGACGCCACCGGATATGTCCGTGCAGTATTCGATGAACCTGATCTCTGTATCGGTACACGGGATGACCGCACAGGCTTGCGCGTCTATGGCGAATGGTTGCTGATAGATTCACTGGCACAGGATTTTGGTCAGGATTCCATCATCACCCTCTGGGAAATCATCGCAGAAGAAGAGGGCATGGATGCCTTTTACGAATTCATAGATGAAATGGATTCCACACCGGAAGAAGTCCTCCGCCACTATGCCATCCGTAATTTATTGCTTGACTATGAACTTGGCAATGAATTCCGCGATACAGTCGATGTCGAAGAAGTAATTGATGACTTTGATGACTATGATTCAGGGCGCGATGGCATTCAGGAGATGGCAGTTCAATACCTGTTTATCCGTGAGGACGATGAGTATACATTTGAACTCGACAACGATGATTTGACAATGGTTCTTGTTGGCATTGACGAAGACGATGAAGAAGTTGACGTTTTTGAACTCGGAACAGAAGGTTCAGTTGATACTGATCCTTACGACTACTCCTATCTCATCATCATGAACCTCAACCAGCATGATGACCCTGATGACTGTGAAGAAGAAGATTGGGAACTTGAAGTTCGCGAGTGGGATGGTGAAGATTTTGCCGAACCCAATGGCGAAGAATTTGATGTTGATAACTTCGATCCCGCCGATTAATTCCAATCTGATGTTTTCGTAGGGGCACGGTGCGCTGTGCCACTTTGCTTTTAAGCCCCTCTCCTAACGAGGAACGAGTGTTCGGGAGAGGGGTTTGGGGTGAGGGCAAAAACTAAATCGCCTCAAACTCATCCGGCGTCATCACCGCACGATGACTGTTATACGGACGATTCTGCAAAATATCTTCAATCTTCTTCTCTAAATCACTTGACAACGTCACATCAAGTGCCTTTAAATTGCTCTCGACATGTCTCGGCTTGGTCGCGCCTGTAATGACACTATCCACACCGGGATGATACATCGCCCATGCCAGTGCTAGCGCCGACGGTTCATAACCGTATTCCTGTGCAACGGCTGTCAATTCCCGTGCTTTTCTAATGCGATCATCAGCAAAACGTTCAGCCATAGCAGTATCTGTGTAAGCTGCTGCACGACTATCTTCTGGAATGCCATCATTATATTTGCCGGTGAGCAGACCACCCGCCAATGGAGAAAATACAACCATCCCCATCGCATGTTCTTCCAATTTTGCTTCCACATCACCCTCAACCTGATGACGGTCAAGCATATTGTAAATGGGTTGGTCTACAACCGGGCGATAAGCGAGATATTTATCAGCAGCATCAATTGCTTCCTGAATTTGATGTGCCTGCCACATGCTTGTTCCCCAGTACAGAATTTTCCCCTGACGGATTAAATCATCCAGCGCACGAACAGTTTCTTCCGTTAAGGTATTTTCGTCATAGCGATGACAGAAGAAAATATCGAGATAATCCATATCAAAGCGTTTGAGCGACTTTTCAACCGATTCCATAATATGCTTGCGCGATAATCCCCGGTCATTGACATCATCACTCATGGGCCAGTAGGCTTTAGTGCTGATGACCAGTTTGCTGCGGTCATAATCTTTCACAATCTGCCCGACGACTTTTTCTGCTTCACCTCTTGCATAAGCATCAGCTACATCAATAAAATTGATACCATTTTCGATTGCAACACGGATACAATCTTTTGCTGTTTCAAATTCAACAGTATCACTACCATAAGTGAGCCATGCTCCGATAGAAATGGCGCTAACTTTCATACCCGAAGGACCCAGACGACGATATTCCATATCTGCCATGTCAAAAATGCCTTTCCCGATTGATTTTTCAAGAAAATAAGTTGTAATTTGATTATAGATGCGTTTGCAATTGTTTGCGATTTCTCTATTACCCCTTTAAGATTAACATGTGACACTATCCCATACCCTTAAGGAGACACAATGGTTTCATTCCGCGAAGTAAAGATTGCCCCTTCATTACTCGCTGCCGATTTTTCCATGCTCGGACAACAGGTCGCCGATGCAGAAGCCGGTGGTGCTGACCTCATTCACATTGATGTGATGGATGGGCGCTTTGTTCCCAATATCACAATGGGACCGCTTGTCGTGAGGGCTATTCGTGGCGTGACGCACCTCACACTGGATGTTCACCTGATGATTGTTGAACCCGACCGCTTCATTAAACCCTTTGCCGACGCTGGAGCCGATAACATCACTGTCCATATTGAAGCCAGTCCGCACCTGCACCGTACCATCCAGCTTATTCATGAAGCCGGATGCAAAGCAGGTGTCGCAATTAACCCGCATACCCCTGCCTCAACCCTCTCAGAAATCATCACAGATATTGACCTCATAAACGTCATGACCGTGAATCCGGGTTTCGGAGGACAGAAATTCATCATGGGGATGAAATCCAAAATTGCAGAAATTCGTGCCATGATAGGGGATGTACATGGCGAGGTTGATATTGAAGTCGATGGGGGCATCACGCAGGAAACCGCATCTCATGCTGTACAGGCAGGTGCAAATGTCTTAATATCCGGTACTTCGATTTTCAAACACCCTGATGGTGTCAAAACGGGAATCACCGCGCTTAAACAATCAATAGCAGGTGAACTGGACTAGACAAATGTCTATAAATTGCATGAAAATCTCGCAAAATAGTAGCGGAAATGGTAGTATTCAAACCCGACATGGCATGATTTCATTCATATTCCGATGACATACCATCAAAATACTATAAAAATTAGGCACTCTGGTACTATTTAGCGTATCATTTTGCAGGTATCAGGGTTTTTCTAAATAAGACTTAACTGGATTCTGAGGTTTTATTATGGTCGTAGAAATGAAACAGAGCGTGGTCGATGGTCGCCTCCTGAAATGGATGCTGGCGGCAGGCGCATCATGGCTTGAGCATCACAAAGCAAAAATCAACAACATGAATGTTTTTCCTGTACCCGATGGGGATACCGGAACGAATATGGTTTTGACAATCCGCAAAGCCTATCAGCAAATTGCAAAAGCTGAAGATGCACACATTGGTCTCATTGCAGAGCAGATTGCACGCGGCGCACTAACAGGCGCACGGGGTAATTCCGGCACAATTTTGTCGATGTTGTTGCGTGGTTTCTCACAGGCACTCAAAGACAAAAAAGAGATGGATGCCAAAACATTTGCCCTCGCCTGTCAGAGTGCGGTTGATTACGCTTACGAAACCGTGCGTAGTGTGATGGAACCTGTCGAAGGCACAATCCTCACAGTTGCCCGTGAAGCTGCGGAAGCCATTCGTGAACGCGCACATTCTGAAAGCGACCTCAAAGTATTACTGCAAGAACTGATTGATGCCGCCTACAAATCACTTGAAAATACGCCGAACCTGCTCCCGAAACTCAAAGAAGCTGGCGTAGTTGATTCCGGTGGTATGGGTTTGGTCTATATCCTTGAAGGTATGAAACGCTTCATTGATGGTGAACCTGTCGTGATTGAAGGTAGCGCCGATATTGTCAATGATGATGCACCTGCCTGGGAAGATGCTCTCATCCCTGATGATGAAGAAGGCTATGGCTACGACGTGCAATTCCTGATGCTCGGGGAAAATATGGATGTCAAACAGGTTCGTGCTGATATTAGTGCGCTCGGCTGGTCTCCTCTCATTGATGGGGATGATCGCCTGATTAAAGTACATATCCATGTCCATAACCCCGCTGAACCACTCGATTATGCGATTAAATTAGGCGTAGACCTTGATGATATTGTGGTCGAAAACATGCAAGCACAGTATTTGCAATATGTTCAGGAACGCAACGAACGCGAAGGGTCTGAGAAAGAGCAAAAAGTCGTTGAAGGTGTCGCAGTCGTAACCGTTGCGCGTGGTGATGGTCTCGAAAGCATCTTTGATGAATATGGTGCAGCTTATGTTATCATCGGCGGACAGACGATGAACCCCAGTACCGAAGATTTCATGGCAGCCATCGAAGCACTCCCCAATGACGACATTATCCTCATGCCCAATAATGGCAATGTCATCATGGCAGCAGAGTCCGCCGCGAGTTTAGCTGAGGGCAAGAATGTCAAAGTCCTCAAGACTAAAACCGTCCAGCAGGGTATCGCAGCGCTCATCGCCTATATGGATGCGAATGATGACGGCGGTGACATGAATGCTGTTTTTGCTGCAATGCAGGAAGGCAAATCCGGCATTATCAGCGCCGAAGTCACAACGGCTGTTCGTGATGTCAATTTTGATGGTGTTGCTGTTGCTGAAGGTCAATTCATCGGCATGCTCAATGGTAAACTCGTCACATCCGGCGAAACACTGAACGACCTCGTGAATGATTTACTGGCGAAAGCCAATGCACACGCCTGTGAAATTTGTACACTCTATTATGGCGATGGTCTCACAGAACGTGATGTTGAAGCACTGGTCGATACGCTAGAAGATACTTATCCCGATCTGGAATACGAAGTCGTATATGGTGGACAACCATTGTATCCATACCTGATTAGTCTTGAATAATATGACAAAAATTCATGTCGTAACCGATAGTGGCGCACGTTTTGCCAATCAACGCTTGCTGCAACAGTATCCCGTGACCGTTGTCCCCTACCAGATAGACATCGGGGGGACACGGTACAAAGAAGGGATAGATATTTCTGTTGAAGATGCGATGCGCCTCATAAAATCTCAGAGCAAGCCGCCCGAACTCATAGCCCCCTCCGAGGATGAGTACGCAGAACTTTATGCGAATCTCTCGCGGGTTTATGATGGCATCATCTCAATTCATACTTCCCGTGAAATCACGAAAAGCTGGGAGAATGCCCGACGTGCTGCCCGGCGCGTAAAAGATACCTGTAACGTGGTCGCCATTGATTCGCGCAGTATTTGTGCCGGACAGGGGATGCTGGTTCGCATGGCAGGGCAAGCCGCGCTGGATGGTCTGCCATACGATGACGCCGTACAAAAAGTTCGGGATGCTGTTGACCGGATTTTCTCTACTTTTTATGTGGAGTCTTTAGATTATCTCCACGCCAACAGCATCATGAGTCAGTCACGGGCAATTCTCGGGGCAATGCTCAACATCAAAGCCATCATCAGTATCGAAGATGGCAATCCAATGGTGACGGAAAAAGTACGTACCCGTTCACAGGCAATTGATCGTATGATAGAGTTCCTTGTTGAATTTGATGATTTAGACGATGCCATGATCGTTCAGAATCGCACCCATATCACCGAGCAGGCACGCCAGTTACAGGATCGTCTCTCTGTAGAATTTCCGGGCAGACATTTCCCGTATACGATGTACGGCATTGCACTGGCGGTCTTATTGGGTGGTGAAGCTACAGGCGTCATGGTTTTAGAAAGTGAAATGGAAAGTTATAAAGATGACTTCTAAGAAAATTAAGATTATTACCGATAGTGTTGCTGATATTCCTCAGAATCTCCTTGATAAATGGAATATCGACGTTGTTCCCTGCTATGTCAACTATGGTGGCGAGAGCTACTCTGACGACGGGGTAGAACTCGACCGTGCTCATTTCTTCAATTATATAAAAAATAACAATGAAGTCCCGACCACTGCTGCTCCATCTCCCGGATTAGCTGAGGAAATCGTTGGCAAAGCCATTGAAGGCTATGACCATCTCATCAGTGTAAATGTTGCGGAATCGCTCAGTGCAACCTTTAACAATGTGTTGCTGGCTTGCAATACAGTCGATAAAGAACGCACAACAGTCCTCGATAGCGAAAGCGTCAGTATGGGAATAGGCTGGCTTGCCTTGATTGCCGCCGAAGTCGCCGCCGAAACAGGAGATGTTGATGCGGTTGTCAAAGCAGTCGAGAATGTCAAGAAAAATCACAGACTATTTGCCGGTATTTATGATATGACCTATCTGCGCCGCAGTGGTCGTGTGAATGCAGTGGTTGCCAGTATCGGCTCACTCCTGCAAATCAAACCGATTGTTCAGGTAATTGAAAAAGGCGAAGTGATTTCTGCCCATCGTGTTCGCACGTTCAAAAAAGTGATTACCAAATTACGCGATTTACTTGAAGAAGAATCAGGGCAATTGGATCGTATTGCGATCATCCATACAGCAAATGAAGATGGTGCAAAGAAATTTATCGAAGACAATAAAGATATTTTACCGGATGAAACCATCATTGCCGAAGTCGGCCCCACACTCGGAACACACATCGGACCGGATTGTCTGGGCTTTGTCTCCGTAAATAAGGCATGGCGTGCCTGATATTTCCCTGAATTTCCGCTATAATATAGAAAATTTGTACCTGAAATCCCGTATTGTTCACAGTACGGGGTATTCTATTTTTAGAAATGAAGCTGTAGGGATGAAACATTGCTGATTGAATACTAACAGGATAAAAGCAGATAACTTTGATTCTCAATTCCCCTTAACTTCTCCTGACTGCAATTTGCATGTAAAAGCTCCCTTTCTCCATAGTGAGGAACGAGCGTGAATGGGGAAAGGGCGGGGGGATAGGGGTTGAGAAAAACAAACAACTCCATTTTTCCTGATTTATCAATCTAAAATCCCTGCAATCACTAAGAATAACAACAAACTGATTGACGGATGAATTAGTAAGGAAGTCCGATGCCCTCGGCATTAGAAACACTGGTCAAAATACTCAAACTAGAGCGTGAACAGGGCTGTGAAAATCGCGCTGTCATTGGCGGATTAGCAGCATTCAGCGTTACATGGAAACGCCAGGCACAGGCACAGGCACGTCGCCCGGAACATCATGTCCTTGCAGAAGAACTCACCGACATGCTCAAAGATTATGAGCATGTTGAGGGACAACTGGATCGTATGAAGCAGATCGATTACATGCTTGACCGCATAGTCGGGCGCGAATCCATGCCGGAAAAATACAAAGAACTCCTTGAGACACTCGTTCAAACCGATGACGAGGAAGATGACAACGATGCGCCGCCGGACGTTGCCGCCCTACAGGATAAGCCCGAACCAATAGAAAGCTATGGCTACGATAATTATCGTCCTGTGGATAAGCAAGTACCCGATATTCCTGAAATGCCAACACTGGCTCGCCCGCCCCGTAAAAAGCGTGAGTCAATCTCTATAGATGAAGCCCGTGCGCGTTTACAGGAATTAGAACAGGATACAACAACCATTAAAGGTATCGGACAGAGCAAATCCGAAGACCTTTCTAATATGGGTATTGATACTGTTGATGACATGTTGCGCTATCTGCCCCGTCGCTACGACGATTACACAGAATTGAGCTACATCGCCCAATTACAACCGGATACCGTTACAACTGTGATCGGTACGGTCAGCCATACCGAAGTTCGCACCGGACGCAACAATCGCCAGGATTTTTTCATGACGGTTGATGATGGTAGCGGACAGCTAAATGTGCTCTTTTTCGGGCAACATTTCTTGATTCGCAATATTCGCAGAGGACAACAGCTTGTTCTCAGTGGAAAAGTGACAGTCTGGGGCAATCGTCTCCAGATGAGTAGCCCTGAATGGGAAGCACTCGACACCGAGAATTTACACACAATCGGCATCGTTCCGGTCTATCGCCTGACAGAAAATGTCAAAGCGCGTGCGTTCCGTCGTCTGATGAAAAAGGCAGTTGAGCAATTCGCCAATCGTATCCCTGACCACATCCCTGAATCAGTTTTAGATAGGGCAGAATTGGGCGATATTGGCTGGACAATCGAAAATCTGCATTTCCCGGAAGGCTTTGACCATCTGCAACATGCCCGCCGTCGTTACATTTTCGACCAGTTGATAACATTGCAACTTGGTATTTTGAGCAATCGCCGTGATTGGCAGGCTGTTCCCGGTCAACCCTTACCTGTTGAAGATGGCTGGCTCGATGAATTTTTAGAGCGTGTATTCCCCTATGAATTGACAGGCGCTCAACAACGGGCACTCAATGAAATCCGTAGCGATATTGCAAAAGATGTGCCGATGAATCGTCTCTTACAGGGAGATGTCGGCGCAGGGAAAACAGCCGTTGCAGTCGCAACAATCGGCATGGCACTCCACAATCGCAAACAGGCAGCATTGATGGCTCCCACAGGCATTCTCGCTGAACAGCACTATCGCGGTATCAGCAAATCTCTGGAAAACATGCCAACCGATATGCGCCCTGTCGTTGCTTTGCTCACAGGTTCATTGACACAATCCGAACGAAATTCAGTCTATCGTGGCTTGGACGATGGCTCAATTGATGTTGTGATCGGTACACATGCCATTATTCAAGAGGGCGTACAATTCAATGACCTCGGTGTGGCAATTATTGATGAGCAACATCGTTTTGGTGTTGAACAACGGGCGGCATTGCGCGGCAAAGGACAGAATCCGCATCTACTGGTGATGACAGCGACACCGATTCCCCGTACATTGGCACTCACAATGTATGCAGACCTTGACCTCAGCATCATTGATGAGAAACCACCCGGACGCCAGCCAATCGAAACCCGCATGTTAGAGCCGGTTGTGCGAGAACGGGCAATCAGCTTTATCGAAAAACATATCGAAACCGGACGCCAGGCTTTTATCATTCACCCGCTTGTTGAAGCATCAGAAAAAATTGATGCACGCTCGGCAGTCGAAGCCTACGAAGAACTATCGCAGGTTTTCTATAAATATCGTGTCTGTCTCCTGCACGGACGCATGTCACCGACCGAAAAAGATGAAATTATGGCTGCATTCGCCAATCATGAATACGATGTCATGGTGACAACCAGTGTGGCAGAAGTCGGTGTTGATGTTCCCAATGCCAATATCATCCTGATTGAAGGGGCAAATCGTTTCGGTCTCTCGCAGTTACACCAGTTCAGAGGACGTGTCGGGCGCGGTGAGCATAAATCATTTTGCCTGCTGATTCCTGATAATCTGACGGATGAATCAGAAAAACGCCTCAAAATCATGGAAAAGACCGATGATGGTTTTGTCCTTGCAGAAGAGGACTGGAAAATGCGTGGTGCTGGCGATTTACTCGGCACACGGCAAAGCGGGACACATGTCTTGCAACTTGCGGAAGAGATGACACCTGAACTGGTCAAACTGGCACAACAGGAAGCCCTGACGATCTACGCCGAAGACCCCTATCTCGATCAGGAACAACATCTCTTACTCGCTGAAAAAGTTCGCATCCTGATGAATCGCGATGGTGGCGACGTAAGCTAGAAAAATTAGAAAAAGTTAGTAAACCGTTTGATTTTTCGGGTCAAACGGTTTATTTTTGTGGTAATAGAATGGGATAAGTAGCACAAAAACCACAATTAAATTAAAATGAGTCGTAACAAATTGGAGCATTGAATGACAAAGAAGGCGGTTTATCCCGCATCACTTGACCCGATTCACAACGGACACATTGATGTCGCAAGACGCGCAACAACCATCTTTGATGAGATTACAGTTGCAATTTACGCGACACCCAAAAAGAATTTGTTGTTTTCAGTTGATGAACGGGTGGAGTTAGCCCGCGAAGCCTTCAAGGACGATAGTAACATTTCGGTTGCGAAATTTTCGGGTTTGGTTGTAAACTATGCACAGTCAATAGGGGCATCTGCCCTTGTTCGGGGATTGCGTGTATTCGGTGATTTTGAATATGAGTTTCGGATGGGCATTGCAAATAAAACCCTTGCCCCGAAAATCGAAACAGTAGCGATCCTCGCAGATGTGCGTTTTATTCATATTAGTTCCAGCACTGTAAGAGAAATTGCGGAACTCGGTGGCGACGTTTCACAGATGGTGCCACCACATGTTAATTTAGCTTTGAAAAACCGCTTTGGATATGACTAGATTCGTTGTAAGCGGCTGGAGAGGGAAGTCGGATGGATATTCAACACCTGGTTGATCGTTTAGAAGATTTAATTGATGAAGGTCGCCATTTATTCGGTACAAAATATACAATGGTTGATGAAGAGCGTGCGCTCGAAATCATTGATCAGATGCGTATTTCTGTACCGGAAGAAATTGAAAAAGCAGCCCGTATCATGGCACAGCGCGATAGAATTCTCGCAGAGGCACATGAAGAAGCTGCGCGTATCGTACAGGAACATCGCAAAAAAGCAGAATCTCTGCTAGATCAGGATGCGACTGTTCATGCTGCATCTGCACGCGCCGAACAAATCAAAGAACAGGCACGTCAGGAAGCCTCGCGTATCACTTCTGAAGCGGATGATTACGTTATGCAAATTCTCAGCAATCTTGAGCGTCAACTGGTACGCGACCTGGGTGAAATCCGTAACGGCATTACCGTCCTCAAAGACCAGAAGCCCTACAACAATCTTTCCGCTGAGTCACAGGCACAATATGCGGGTAGCCAGCCTGTTGAATTGCCACAGCCTGTGGAACAAGAATTGGTTGATGCTAACATGGACGATACTTCTAATAATTCATAACTGTACTTTTCAATTGATTTTGACAAAAAACCGACAACACAAATTGTCGGTTTTTCGGGTTATTTAACCTGTTTCAGGCATTGGTTCAACCGGATTATTAGCCACATTCTCACCACGACACAGCCAGATTTTATGCTTTTGATTGCTTTTATGCTCTGTGTTGAAAATCATATCCATTGAAAAATAGCGCATCGTATACCCGGCACGCCGACGTGGACTGGTATTAGCTTCTGCCCCGTGCATCAGACGACTATCATGTAATGAACAATAGCCTGGCTCAAGTTCAAAATAGACCGCTTTCGATTCATCAACCAGATCAGAACGTATCTCACTGCCAAAAGTATTCTGCTCCTGATCAACATCTTCATAATCTGAAAAACCGTTTTGATGTGTTCCAGGGATGACCCGCATACAGCCATTCTCACGATCACTCTTATCAATTGCCAGCCAGACCGTCACAATTTGATCCATCCGGTCAAATCGCCCGTTCCAGAAGGCACTATCTTCATGCCAGGGAGTCGCCCGACCAATTAATGGCTCTTTTGCGATAAAATGACTCGACCACAACCCGATATTAGACCCGATGATAGGCGCTACCAGGTCGAGTACCTCATCTGCCATCAAAAATTCAAACAGACGTGGGTCATATAAATGCGGCGTGTCGAGTTCATCGGTACGTATTCCTGCTTCACGGGCTTCAACCAATTCCTCAAAAATAGCGACCAGACGCTCAAATTTTTCCTGCGGGAAAAGTGGTTTATCAAATAAATAGTATCCATTTTTGTGATAATACTCTGCGGCTTGTTCATCAATGCGAAAGTGACTCATCATTTGCTCCTCTTCTTTGTGATACGAGCAGCATATAACAATCCGGGGTAAACTGTCTTGTGATACCTTAACCTATTTTTGTGCTATATTGACATGATCTATGCCGATACAATTACTTGCCACAGATATAATTGACCCTGAAATTGAAGCGCACTATGCCTTTATCCCCTTTGCCGAACAAATCTCAACCCGCTTACACACACACGATTTCTATGAAATTTTCTTGATTGTAGAAGGAAGCATTGAACATCACATCAACGGAGAAGTACAGTTGTTGCATAATCGACAAATTGTATTTATTCGACCTGACGATGCCCATTGTTTCAATAAACACGCCGGGGAAAATTGTGAGCTAATCAATATTGCCTTCTTACGGAAAACCTTTGATAACCTTTGCAATTTTCTGGAAATTGATAGCACCGATTGGATTAATTCATCTGTGCCTCCCTCACTGATATTACCTGTTGCAGAGAAAAATTATCTGACAACACAATTCAAAAAGTGGGGGCGTTCACTTTTCAGGGACAAAAAACAATCCCGTGCGATGTGGCGGGGGATTCTAGCGCACATTCTCTCACATTATTTTTCTGGAGGTGCAGAAAATCTGGAAGATGACATGCCAGTATGGTTACAGATACTCTGTCAGCAGGTGCAGCAACGACAATATATCGTAGAAGGTCGTGATGCACTCATTCGACTATCCAACCGCAGCCCTGAATATATCGGGCGGGTATTCAAAACATATCTGGGCATAACACCATCGCAGTTTATCAATAACCTGCGCCTCGATTACGCGGGGGATTTACTGCTGAATACTGACCGCTCACCGACTGATATTGCTTATGAGGTTGGCTTCGGTAATCTCAGTCACTTTTATCATCTGTTCAAAGCACGCTGGCATTGTTCCCCGAATCAATTTCGCAGGATGAATCGGCGTACACTATTGCCGTAAAAAAGAGACTATCAACATGGATAGTCTCTTTCGCGAAATATCAAAATTCACGTTCAATCATATAGTATGCCCATGATTTTAGCGTATCTTTATACTCAGAATCAGGAATATCCTCAATCAGCATGAGCGCCTCTTGAACCTGACTCTGTGCCATCTCCCGCGCATAATCGACCCCGCCATAATCAATCATCAGTTGTGTTGCTGCCTGAATTTGCTCCAGGGTTGCATCCCGATTGCCGAGTGCTGCCAGAACAGTCGTTTTCTCATTCTCGTTCATTTTAGGAAGCGTATTCAACACAATGATCGTGCGCTTACCTTCTTTAATATCCGAACCAATCGGCTTACCAAGTTGCTTCTCATTCCCGACCAGCCCGAGAATATCATCCTGAATCTGGAAGGCTGTCCCGCAATTCCCTGTGAAAGTCGCAATTTTTTCGACACGCTCATCACGAATATCTTCTACACCGAGACCGATAGCTGCTCCGGCACGCCCGGCAAATTCATAGAGTACGCCCGTTTTCTTCCAGAGCATATCGAGCACTTTTTCTTCGGTGACATCGGCAATTGGTGCTTGTGAGAGCATGATGTCCAGTGTTTCGCCTTCCAGCAATAATCCCTGCACCCGACCGAATAACTCATTTACCAGATTAAGTGCCAATCCCGCCGGATGATTGAACTCCGAATACAATTTTGTCATCAGGGAAGCCGCCCAACCCTGCTGTACATCCCCTGCTAAAATGCCTAGTGACAGACCATAGTGTCTTGCAGTTGCATCGTCATAACCCATATCATCTTTAGCACGCTGATAAAAATCTGCATGAACAGTCGGTACACCGCGTCGTAAATCGTCTTGATCAATGATGTCATCATGTACCAGTGTAAATGTGTGATAGAGTTCGATTGCTCCCGCGACAGGTAGGGCGGTATTCTCATCGCCGCCGACTAAACCACAGCAGAACATCAGCACTGCCGGACGCAATGACTTACCCCCTGCTTTGACATAACTCATAGCTGCATCGGTCAAATGTTGATAAGAAAACGAGGGCGCGTTGTCCTCACGCAAAATATAGTCCTTGACGACCGTTTGCCGTTTGGCAATCTCTGCGATTAGTGTTTCATAATGTTGATTGGTCATTCAGTGTCCTGTTACTGTAATGAAGGTTGAAATTTAATATCCAAAGTATACCACCGACACAACGGCATTGACCTTAATAATCTCTCAAATTCCGGGACTAATGATGTATCTACAGATAATCTCATTCCTCGTATGATGAAAATAAGGAAATCGCAGTTCTGGAGTGACAGCTTATGAAAATGTCCCGTGAAGCAATCTTAGACGAACTATTTGCAATGGATGGCGAAGTCGGTGGATTCGATCCTAAAATTTACAATCAACTGCTCAAATCCAACCCGACGATAGCGAATATTTACGCCGATGCCTGTCTTTTAGAGGAATTGTACTGGCGTTACCTGGTATCCGACACACTGTCTCCCGAACAATACTTTGTATATCGCATCAAACATCACAAAATGGCGATGCTGGCAGATAGCTGTGCTGCTTCTGTGTGAAAATCCTGCTATGAAGATGACCTGAATGTATTCTGCAATTTTGCTTAACAAATTGTCTGTTTTGTGTATAATTACAGTGTGTTTTGTGTTGGGTAGTTTCAAAATTGGAATCCTGCATTGATGTGGGCAAAAAGAAGAGACCATTTCATTAACATAATGGCTGGTATTGTGATGATTGTTGTTTTGATCGTCGCAATGTTTTTGACTTTGCCCTCTGTTTATGCACAGGATGATACTCCCACACCATCAAGTACCCCGACAGCGACGAATACACCGACGGCAACCAACACGCCAACAGCGACCAATACACCGAGTTCAACTCCTACGAATATATTCGATACACCAACAAATACGCCATCAATTACGCCGACATTCACGCAAACACCGACATATACGCTGACACCAACATTCACGAGAACCAACACACCAACGGCTACGAATACCCCGACAGCGACCAATACGCCGACAGCGACGAATACACCAACAGCAACCAGTACCCCGACAGCAACATTTACAGCCAGTTTGACGTTTACGCCATCGTATACACCGACACCTACATCAACTTATACGCCAACCAGTACGCCAACGGCAACTTATACATCAACGCCGACGCCGACGCTGACACCAACGTCGACATTTACCTATACGCCGACGAACACGCCGACGAATACAGCGACCAATACATCGACTTACACGCCGACGAATACGCCGACCCCGACATCAACCTATACCGCGACGAACACGCCAACGGCAACGAATACAGCAACCAATACGCCAACCTCAACGCCGAGCAACACGCCAACGGATACACCAACGCCAACATTTACCTATACGCCAAGTAACACACCCACAAACACGCCGACGAATACACCGACCAACACAGCAACCAATACGCCGACGCCAACAGCAACCAACACGCCAACGGATACACCAACGCCGACATTTACCTATACGCCGAGTAACACACCAACAAACACGCCGACGAATACACCGACGAACACAGCAACGAATACGCCGACTAATACTGCAACAAACACGCCAACGGATACCCCAACGCCAACATCGACTTATACACCGAGCAACACCCCAACGGATACACCAACACCAACGGCAACCAATACACCAACAGATACACCAACACCCAGCAATACCCCAACGCCAACGGATACTTTGACCCCGACATTAACATTTACGCCATCAAATACGCCGACGCCAACATCGACTTATACGCCAACCAACACAGCAACCAATACGCCGACTAATACGCCGACGAACACGCCAACGGATACGCCGACGCCAACATTTACCTATACGCCAAGTAATACGCCGACTCTGACACCGAGTAACACAGCGACGAACACGCCAACGGATACACCAACACCGACATCGACTTATACGCCGACGAATACCCCTACGTTTACATCAACGCCGACATCTACGAATACATCAACCAGTACGCCGACGCCAACACCAACGAACACGCCAACAGATACACCAACACCAACATTTACCTATACACCAAGCCATACACCGACTCTGACACCGAGTAACACCCCGACGAATACAGCAACCTATACGCCGACGCCAACACCAACGAACACAGCGACGAATACACCAACACCGACCTATACTTATACGCCGAGCAATACGCCGACCTACACACCGACACCAACAGCAACGATAACACTAACTGCGACTCTGACACCGACGACCACACCGACAGTGACATTCACGCCATCATTGACACCATCGCAGACCTTAACACTGACTCCGACCGTCACGGGGACAAGTACAACCACCAATACGCCAACACCGACGAATACACCAACAGCAACCAACACGCCGACAGCGACGAATACACCAACGGCGACCAACACGCCAACAGCAACGCCGACCAGTACTGAAACACCAACGGCAACTCTGACGCCGACTTTTACCAATACGCCGGAAGGATTACCAACATCTGAATTCACAGCAACCAACACGCCAACATCGACGAATACACCGACGGCAACCAATACGCCAACTGCAACCAACACGTCAACATCAACCTATACACCAACAGCTACAGCGACCAATACGTCTACTGCAACGGCGACATCTACTGCAACATCGACATCAACGAATACACCAACGGCGACGAATACACCGACCGTGACTGCCACACCATCGGAGACCTTCACGCCGACAGAAACAGCGACTCATACCGCCACAACGACGATTACACCATCTCCGACATCAACTTTGACTGAAACATCAACATCGACGAACACGCCGACGGCAACCAATACACCCACTGCGACTGCTACGAACACCTTTACACCGACAGCAACGGCGACTGAGACGAATACACCCACTGTCACACCATCACAGACAGCTACGTCAACTGAGACCCCAACGGCTACAGAAACCGGCACGTCAACGGAAACACCGACCGCTACAGCGACAGCAACGGAAACGGCTACTTCAACAGTAACGCCATCCTTGACTCATACGCCGACAGAAACAGCAACGCAGACCAATACACCGACACAAACTCTGACTCCATCCGCAACCTTTACACCATTCGATACGCCGACAGGCACACTAACACCAACGGAAACACCGACGGCAAGCAATACTCCGACGGAGACCGTCACACCAACAGTGACCAATACAGCTACCGACACACCAACGGCGACCAATACACCGACAGCAACAGGGACATCCACTGCTACCGATACACCGACACAAACATTTACCCCGACGGCTACCTTTACACCATCGGAGACAGCCACAGGTACGCTAACACCAACAGTGACCGATACAGCGACATCGACTTTCACGCCGACAGCGACATTTACGCCTTCGGAAACCTCAACAGCAACACAAACGCCAACGGCTACATCAACATCTACGCCGACAGCGACCAATACACCGACATCAACCAATACCGTGACGGCAACACCGTCCCTGACTTTTACGCCGTCAAATACACCGACAGCGACATTTACACCGACCTCAACCTTCACGCCGACAGCGACTCATACAGCGACAGAAACATCTACCCCGTCTGATACACCGACAGCGACACAGACACCATCTGCAACTTCGACTGCTACAGCGTCTCAAACAGCCACAGCGACATTTACACCGTCCGCAACAGCGACTGCCAGCGCTACGGGTACAACAACAGCAACGGCGACACCCACACCGACAGAGACCTTCACAGTGACTGCAACGCCATCGGATACATCAACGGCAACAGTGACAGGTACAGCGACGGAGACACCGACAGCATCAGCAACCTTCACACCATCTGCGACCACTACCGGAACAGCGACGATGATGGTCGTCACATCCTCACCGACTATTACAGAAACACTGGGTATTGGCGCGGCAACGGTCACACTGCCTGCGGGTACAGTCTTACCACCACCGCCACCAATCACTCCGTCGGCTATAGCCCCGTCACCGATTGATACACCACCTCCTGTGGATGCGGCAGCAATTCAGCCTTCACCGACAATTGATGTATTCAGCACAGTGACCAGACTGCCTGATACAGGTGAAACACCACCCTGGCGCAACTGGTTGATAGGGCTTGTGATAGGGGGGACACTCGTTACAGCACTATCAGCGCTCATCATCCGCATGAAACAGGACTAATAGCAGTCGCATCTCAATTTTGTGGATTGAATAAACAACTATATTGCTACCGACTTTTAGTGAAAAATTGAAACTTGAAGTATCTTAAAGATTAACATATATTACTATATTAAATAATATTATTGGAGAACATGCCATGTCACATATTGAAGTCCGTTGGGACGATAATTCGCAAACAATCATATGCTGTGCTTTCACGCCAGGGTGGACGCTGGATGACTTTTATTCAGCTTATAGCCTGACTGAGGAAATGATACGAACTTCCCCCGAACATGTAATTGGCATCATTGTTGAGGATAACAATACTTCGCCTCCACCGAATTCACTGACTGCATTTCAGCATATATTCAAAAGAGGCACTTTACCGATGGCTGTTATTGGCGGACATCAGTTGACAAAATTGCTTCTGAAAGTCGTCACAAAGACAACCACGTCTAAACGTCTGGTGATTCAGGTCTCTGATTTAGAGGAAGCACGCCTGGTACTAAAACAAAGTACGGAGAATTCTCCTGATTGATAGTCAGACAGGGTATCTCACAGTTTCAAATAAGGTTCGGACATTTTCTATCAGGATATTTATCGCAACAATCCGAATTGTAGGGCGATCAGCATATCCCGCCGATTTTAGAGTGGACTCGAATCAGTAAAGCACCTCCCTGTAGCGAATCGCCCACCACACCTCATGCCAGCAGATAGTGCATCACTTGCGAATCTTCAATTTACAGAGAGATGACTGGCAACGGGGTTTTCCTCACAAATTGCTCAATTAACTGAACTTTTCTCAGGTACAATATGGAATGATGAGGTCTTAAAAATAGGGGATTGTATGGCATCCGGTGAAATAATCGACATTGCAGCATTTCCCGAAATGGACTATTGGGAACATAAGATATTTAAGAGACTCTATAGCGTTTCACCAAATCTAGCTTATGAGTATCTTGATTACCTGATAATGAGATATATAAACGATGCCCATTATCAATATGCCTTTGATCGGCGCGATGTCAAGCTCCTTAGTGAATTGCAAAAAGAGCGTCGCAGATTAGATGACATGCTCAGACAATTTCAACGAATTCGCTGAAATAAATTCTCCCTGATTTTGAAACCTGTTGTGTAACCTTATAGTTAGCCCGGACGATTTGCACGCTATCTCATATTGTTTTTGGAGTAAGCGGGATTCGAACCCGCATCCAGGAATCTCAAAGAAGGTAAACATTCCTATCAAATCTTTACCACCTCAAGAGCGTTCTAACTGATTCTGCCACTACCCCGATTATAGGCATTAATAACCAATGGTGTGAGTCATAAAGAAAATTCGGCAATGCTGAGTTGGTAAGGGTCAGCATCGGGATGAATGAGATGAAACAAGTCAAGCAAGACATTGAACATAGCTGTTATAACCATGCTGATGACAGGGGATGAACTACTGGAGATAACCCACTCTATTTTAGAGGAATTGAAAAAAGAGGATAAATAGAATCAAAAAGGGCGGGTTATCCCCTCCTATTCTTAATCGTGATTATTCAATTCTGAAAAAATCATTTAGCAGAGCTGGCTAAATTTGTGCTGATGTATTATCAGACTATAATTCAGGTAAGAGAATTACATAAAATCTGAAAACAAATATCAAATACATCTAACAGGGTAGCTATTATGTTCAAACAAATACTAATCATGTGTGTCGTTATGCTGATGACCAGTATTTTTACTGTTGCTCTCGATGATGAGGGTAATCCAAATAATCCAACAGTCAATGACCGTGCTAATGCCTGTTATGAAGATGGCTCAATGGCAAATAAATGTGATACCGATTGGGAGTGGGAATGTGGCTGGCACCTGATTCAATTTGAATATAACCTGACCACCCGGGATGAATTCCCTTCATGGTGCATCTCTATCATTCCACCTGAAACCCTGCCCGAAGAGCTAGAAACCGAAGCACCCACACAAACAGGTTTTTGTGTAAACTTTGATCATATTTTGTGGATACTGGCTCCGGCAAGTCAATATATGCCGATTGGTAGCTACACAAACCTGTATTCAGATGATACATGTAGTAGTTATGAAAACCAGTTTTACGCCGTCGCGCCAATGGTTTATGCAAATAATATTACAGAGGCTACGGCGCTATGCGCTGCACACGGGCATATACTTCACTCCCAGGTTCTTCCTGAGCTTTATCAATGTTATCCCTAATCTTAAACAATACTGCTTCTCTTTGTGCATCTCAGAGAATCCCTGTCATTAGCACTGAATGTAATCGTGAGGCGTGGCATTGGCTGCGCCTCTTTCTGTTTAATGGGACTGTGTGTACAAAGCAGATTATCAGAAGTACTCTTAATAGATGCTTCAAATATCCCTCAAATGCTTATTATCTGCCTGTCGGGCATAAGCTAAGGTGTTATCTCACTAAAATCATACTGGAGATTTATTAGTGAGATAACACCTTATTATCTCACTAAGACCATTTTGAGTCATTTTTGCTTGATTATGTGCATTGCTCAATCCGTCATAAAGTTTTGCGCTCTCCAATTGTGAGTGTGAAAGCATAGTGCATGGTAATCGTGCCCTCAAACTCGTGATTAATCAGCGTTTCAATATCACTCAGAAAAGCATTTCTACTCTCGCTTTCCATCACAAGTATCTTTGAATAGGTGTTGAGCAGTTGAGCATGTGCCCTGGCAGAGTATGTAACTTCAACAATAAATGTCTTGAAATACTTTATGCTAAAGAAGTTCTCATCAATATCATAGGATTTGATGTCGCTAAGTTTCGGTAGATGAGTTGTCTTATCAGATGTGTATTTCCGGTAAATCGGTTGTGAGGCGTAAAAAAATTCATCTCCAGCATTATCTGAGATATGACGGGTTTCTATAATTGCCATATGCCCGTTTTCTTTTAAAACCTGATGTGGTTTGCGAAAGCGGGTGTCCGGGCTAATCCAATGAATAGCTGTTGCAATGTAGACCAGATCAAAATGTGATGATGGTATCTCGACCGTTTCAAAATCTGCATTGATAAATTGAACCTTCGGAAACTGTTCAAATGCTTTCTGTCCGATTTTAGTGAGTTCATCGCCCAGCTCGATTGCCAGAATATCATAACCACGTTCTGCCAGGCTTCTAGTTGCCTGTCCCGTACCCGGTGCAATCTCCAGTAACCGGGCATCATTCTCCAGTTGCGTTACTTCAATTATGGTATCGAATATCTGCCCGGGATACGCCGGGCGAACATCATTATAAAGCGCTGCCTCCATATTGAATGTAGTACGACGATCAATAGAACTCATAGAAGTCCTTTGCAATTTATGCGACGTTTTTACATGATTCTATCATATGGGTTACGAAGGAAATACAGTGTTGCTTTATACATTTTCAATCAAAATCGCCTGCTTCTACCTTCCCGTGCATATCAACGTTCATATGTCCGGTCATATGCACGACATTGGTCTCCCGAAATATGATATGCTCGAAATAGCGCTTAATAGCATGGGTGCGAATCTTGTACCTTAAAACTTGAACTGGCACAGAATCGATTTTGCCACGATTTGCCACGGGATATTGGCAAAAACTGACATGAAAATTCTCACAGGCTGACAGAACTGACATGAAATATCGCACACTGACAATCTCTGCCACAGGCAAAATGTGTCTCAAATCCAGAATTGACGGGAAAAATCCTCAAATAGGAATAGGCTATCGGCAGAAAAAGTGTAAGCACCTGCCAATTGCCACAAACCGGATTCCACTGCAAACATTCAATATTGAGACTATGCTCCCGGAAAGTCTGATAATGTCCCCTCCTGTCGCGCAAAAGGGCAAGCAGTGCTACAATCAGCATTAGAAAATTAAACCGATATGAAGTAGGGGTGGACTGATGAGTCAGCGTGTCCTGATTATTGAAGATGATGAAGAACTGTCGCGTTTGTTGCAACTCGATCTCAAACGCCATAATTTTGAAGTATTAGCATCCAACAACGGTATGGAAGGCTTGCGTATCTTTCAGGATAACATGCCTGATCTGGTCGTACTGGATGTCGCCTTACCTTTGATGGATGGCTTTACCGTCTGTGAGCGTATCCGTGAAATTTCCAATGTCCCGATTTTGATGATGACAGCTCATGCCATCACCGAACAGGATATTGCGGAAGGTCTCAACAAGGGTGCGGACGAATACATGATTAAGCCACTCGGCAAAATCGAATTTCATGCGCGTATCAAAGCGCTCCTGCGCCGTGCCCGTTTGATGGAAGATTCACCGTCCATCACCGAATACAAAGATGGTTATCTGGATGTAGACCTCAAAACCCGCCGTGTCTCGGTTGATGGTGAAGAAATTCGCTTAACACCGACTGAATTCAAATTACTGGCGACATTTATCCGCAATCCGGGTGAAGTCATGAGTTTCCAGCAATTACTTGAAGTGGTATGGGGCTCGGAGTACACCAGTGAGCATCACTATCCGCGTATTTATGTGTCGCACCTGCGCCGCAAAATTGAACCGGATGCCAAAACACCAACCTACATTCACAATGAATATGGTGTTGGCTATCGTTTCGTCGGACAAAAATAAATCACAGGGCGATTCCGGTCGCCCTCTAACTCCCCCGCTACTTAAAACTTATCAAAACTAAACTGTTGCCTTGATAAATAACCTGAATCAAAAACGCTGACAGTATTTCGCCAGCGTTCACAATGTGCTCTATTCAGTGGTCGATATTCGCAGGATGAATTCTCCGGCAGAATTACCGTCTATACCCTGATAACGGGTTGCTAAAACAATATACTCGCCCTCTTGAGGTAAGGTCACATTAGCGATGTAGGCATTCGTCGTATCACTGCGCTCATCGTCATCATTTTGTGCGACAATTTCCTGTGTTTGACGATTCACGAGAATGAGATAGGCGTCGAGATTACCGGATGCCCGTGTCATCTCAATTGAGATAATATCCCCGGCGCTGCCTTCAAAAATATAAGATTGGAAGGGTTCGCTATCATTAATCTCACCGATTTCATCTGTGTTGACTTCAATCGGCATCAGGAAGATTCCGGTATTCGGGTCATAGTAATTCGCGGGCAAGCGCAGGAAATTCAGTTGATAATCACCGATATAGGGACTATCTTCTTCACCGCGACGGGTTGCCAGAATCGTATAGATACCATCATTTAGCAAAACGAAATTGAGGATGCCAGCATTATCCGTGCCTTCGACAATGTCATCATTCTCAGCAATGCGTGTGCCGTTTGCATCTAAGATGACCAGAAGCGGGTCGAGTCGTGCCGAATCGGTATTCATCTCAACACTGATTGAATCGCCGGAGCTACCTTCAAAGGTATAACGCACCCGCCAATCCAGTGATGAAATCGTGCCGTTAACGGTGAAAGATAGCACATCACCTATATCAACCGTCGGGACAGTCGGTGTCGGGGATGGCGTAATTGTCGGCGTATTAGTGGGTATCGGCGTAGGAGACAGAGTGAATGTCGGCAATGGCGTAAATGTTTCTGTAGGAGTCGGTGTTGGCGTATCCGTCAGAGTAGGCGACGGTGTAAAGGTATAAGTTGGTGTCGGCGTATTGGATGGGGTATAGGTCGCCGTTGGTGTCGATGTATCCGCACGGGTAGGAACAAGCGCCCCCTGTTGGGTTGCCGTGTTATTCGTGCCACAGGCTGACAATACAAATATCATCACGAGCAAGACGGGATTATATTTACGGAATAATTGCGTCACATTGAACTCCTGCACAGCATCTGACCAATCCCTATTGTAGGACGCTTATTCAATTTTGGCGAATAGTTTTAGCTAATTCTGACTGCCTTTAGTGCCTTTGCTACCTTTAAGACCCCGTCCGGCTGCAACAGCAACAAGATTGGTCTTGTAATCATACATATTGCGGCGTTTGTCAGCGTAGGCATCACGGGCGAGTTTGATCAGATAATCGACAACCTGACTATCGGTCATATCGGTTTCACGCCACAGATAAAACGATAGTGAACCGGGCATGGTGTTCATCTCATTGAGGTAGACTTCGCCTTCATCCGGTTTCACAAGAAAGTCAATGCGAACGATGCCCCGTCCATCAACTGCTTTGAAGGCTTTTCGCGATAAGTCGTGAATTTTGTCTGTGAGATCATCCTCAAGTGGCGCAGGAATGATACGGTCAGCGCTTTTCATGCCTTCATTGCCGCGCAGATATTTATCCTCAAACGCGAGGAAATCTGACCAGGACAACGGTTGCTCTAAGACAGAGGTCGTGATGTCGTTTGCATAACCCATCACGGAACAGTTGATTTCAATACCATTCATGACAGCACTTTCGACCAGTACGCGACGGTCAAAATTAACAGCCATATCAATTGAGCCACGTAGGAATTCGGCATCATCTGCACGACTCACCCCGATACTTGATCCGAGTGTAGCGGGTTTGACGAATACAGGAAAGCTAAGTTTTTCCTCAACTCTGGCAATTATCTCATCAGGATTATCGAGCCAGTCAGCACGGCTAAATGTGATTCCATCGACAACCGGAATATCATTCTGCTGCAAAATTTGCTTGGTGAGCACTTTATCGTTGGTCAAAGCGCTGCCGCAGGTCGCAAACCCGACATAGGGAATATCGGCTAATTCAAATAATCCCTGCAATGTACCATCTTCACCATGTGAACCATGTACAGCCGGGAATAATACATCCAGACGGAGTACATCACTTTTCTGGAAACGTCCCGCGAGTGGATTGCGAATTAATCCATGATGACGGACATCCGGTGAGAGAATCACTTCGTCTACACCATCATAGGAGATGATTTCGCTATCTTTGAAATTCTCAATATCTTTGAGTGGTTCACCTGAATACCACTTGCCATCGCGTGTGATATAAATCGCGACGACTTCATAGCGCTCTTTGTCAAAAGCGTTCATAATCTGTTGCGCGGTCACAATACTGACATCATGTTCAACACTGCGCCCACCAAAAATGACTCCGACAGTCGTTTTACGTCTGGCTGCCATATCATCATAATCCCTTCGTTTGTGATTCAGTCGCAAAGCATAGCTATAAGTTCGCGCTCTGCAAAGTGTGAATTAATCATCGGATGGTTTCGTTGAAATCAAAACCTTATCAACCCGTTGTCCGTCCATATCAACAATTTCAATATGATAGCCGCCCCAATCAAAAATATCGGCTGTTTTGGGGATTTGCCCGAGGCGTTTCAGTACAAATCCGGCAATCGTGTGATAATCCGTCTGTTCATCTTCCGGTAAATCGAAATCAGATAGGAGTTCTGGTAAATCAATAATTGGATACTGTCCATCAATTAGCCATGAGCCATCCGCACGTTGAATCGGTTCGACATCCTGCATGTCCAGGTCGCCCAGAACCTCTTCTACGATATCATTGAGTGTGACGATACCTTCTAAACCGCCATATTCGCCGATAACCAGTGCCATGTTTGCCTCTGAGACTTTGAATTTCTGCAAAACATCGGCGGCAATCGCAGTCTCCGGCACATAAAATGGCTCTTTGAGAATTGCTCTCAGGTCAATTCTGTTATCCAGCACGATATTGGTGAGCAAGTCTTTCGTCCGCACAACTCCGATAACATTGTCGATGTCATCCTCAGCGACGATATAAGCGCTATAAGTCGTGTCACGCAAAATTTGCCGGATTTCTTCCTCAGCAGAATTAATATCTAGCCAGGCAATTTCAGTTCTAGGGGTAGCAATTTCCCGTACTCGCTTATCATCAAGTTCTAAAGCACCTTTGACCATTTCATGCTCCTCAGCGTTGAATTCGCCTGAGGTCAGTCCTTCACGCACCATCGCAATCACCTCGAAATCGGTGATGAATTTATTATCATCTCCCTGAACACCCAGTAGTCGCGATACCATTTCAGTTGATTTGCTCAAAAACCAGACAAGCGGGGCAGAAATTTGTGACAAACGTTTCATTGAAGGGGCAATCATTGCGGCAAATCGTTCGGGATTACTGAGTGCAATTCGTTTCGGAACAAGTTCACCAATCACCAGTGATAGATAGGTGGTCAGCAATACAATCAAGCCAATACCAAGTTGACCCGCAATATTTGCTGGAACTGAGAGATTTTCTATGAGGAACTGTGCTATATCGCCAGCGATAGCCGAGCCACCGAATGCTCCCGCAAAAATCCCGACCAGCGTGATACCAATCTGTACGGTGGATAAAAAGCGATTCGGGTCATCAGCCAGTTCAATAGCAACTGCTGCGCCAGGTTTGCCTCCCTCAGCTTCCTGTTGCAGCCGGGCTTTACTCGCAGAGACGATTGCTAACTCTGATAGCGCGAAAATGCCGTTGAGTATAATGAGAGCCAATAAGATTAGAAGTGCCATGTTTGCTTCCTGCCTGTGTCATTTGATGATGAGTATAGCGCAACAGTATTGGAAGCAAATCAATAGGTATCGGGCAAATCATTAAGGAAGAGAACAGCATCGCCGCGTTGTAGATTTTGCTGATACCACTCCGTTGCTTCGGATAATGTTTCGACAATATGCAAATGTTCCGGCGAAAAATCTGTGCTGAGAATTCCTTCTTTGAGAGGTTCGGTTTGTTTTGAGCCGACAAGGATAATTTCACTGGCATATTGAGTCGCTTCTATACCGAGTTTGCGGTTTTCTTCTTCCTGCAAGTCTCCCAACTCAACCATCCCGGGTGTAATCAACAGACGTTTACCTGTTGTGTGCATCCCGAGTACTTTGAGCGAACTTAACACCCCGACAGGGTTGGCACTATAAGCATCATTGATAATAGTAATTCCAGCGGCAGTCTCATTACGAACCAGACGACTTTCAGCAGGTTGTAAAGCACGTACTCTGAAAGCCACATCTTTGAGCGACATACCTTCATAGATTGCTACTGCTGTACTTAAAAGAAGGTTGGTAACGTTATGCTCACCGATGACAGGCGTACTAATATGTTCACTATTATCTGTTTGTGTATCATGAACGGCGAAGGAAAGTCCATCCAGTGTTTCGGTGATGTCAGTTGCAACGAAGCGCACATTTTGTTGTTTTGCTTCGTCTACTGAGAGTGTTTTACTGACAGCAATGCGATTATCGGGATAGCCTTTGTCGAACATATCTCGCACATAGGGATTATCCTGATTGAAAACACCGAGACCATGTGGGGGTAAATTCTTGATAATTTCGTATTTGGCAGTCGATACATTTTCTAAAGTGCCGAAACGTTCTAAATGTTGAGGACCCACTTCTGTAACAATGCTGATGTCCGGTGGTGTTAGCTGACAGATACGTTCAATTTCACCTTCAACATATGCGCCCATTTCACTGATGAAATATTCGATGCTGTAATCATTTGCCATATCCGTGTTGATTGCCAGTGTGATACCCATCAACGTGTTATAGCTTTTGGGTGTGGCATAAGTTTTGTATCTCCCGTTAAGAATATCCCGCAGGAAATTTTTGGTGGTCGTTTTACCATAACTGCCGGTAATACCGATAATTTTTGGTTGAATAGTCTCTAAGACCGATTCTGCCTGTCGTATATAGCGCTGACGCATAGCTGATTCAACAGGTGTCATGAACAGATTGCCGAACATCAACCACAGAGGCGCTAGCAGGAAATTCACAAATCCCGCTCCGGCAATGACAATCGCACTCAAACGATCACTCTCGCTGATAGTATCTATCCCGTTCACAAAATAGAGTGTGATAATTGCATAGATAATTGCCAGCAAGAATGCCATACCAAGCATCCGTGACGCCCGTTGCGTTCTAACAAATGCTTTTTTGATTTCACCTTCACGCGGCGGGAAAACTGCAATCACAGCCGCAATGATACTGATGAAATAGGGCAAAATCGCTGTTTCACCTGGAATGCTATCATTAATGAAGGCGAATATAGCGCTTACAAGAAACACCGCTAATGGTCGAACAGGCAACCAGCGTTCACGTTCACTAAAAAGCCAGCGCGTGTAGCGATTGCTCATGTATTCTTCGATTTGATAAAAACGCGCCTGACGATAGATGCGGAAATTTGTTCCTGCTGTCCATATCAGCGCGATAATAGTCATTAGAATCAGTTGCATTACTTCAACCTGTTTTTTGTTCGTTTCGGTCTGAATTATAGGGGCTGAGAGGCGTTTGTCACCAGTTAATCATTCTTGAAGAAATAATCCATAACACGGGCAGTATCGGCTAATTTTTCGAGATAGGCATAATGTCCCGCGCCTTGATGCACGACTAACCCTGCATCAGGAATTTCCTGCTCTAATTTTTGCCCCATCCAGAGAGGTGTGTCGTCGTCTTTATCGCCCCAGAAAAGTAATGTACTGACTTTGACCTGTGAGGCAAGCGGGAGCAAATCTTCATTGACCACATTGACAAAAGTTTGACGCATCACGCCGGAAACTTGCTGAAAATCAGATGAGCCATAGCGCTGATTATATTTTTCACGCAAATTATCTGCGAGAGAATTCAACCCGATTTTATACATGCTATCGCGAATTGCTTTATAGCTGTTCAAACGTATTTTTGACCATAGCGGCGCGTCCTGCTTAATTCCGGCAGCATCAGATAAAGCCATCTTCTTGATACGTTGATAATGCCGTGAGCCGAGTATCAAGCCCAAACGCCCACCGAAAGAATGCCCGAATAGATAAACTTGCTCAAGATTGTGCATATCCAGATAATCAATGACCAGATTGGCGTAATCATAGACTGTCCATGCCTGTGGGGGATCATCACTTTTCCCGAAACCCGGCATATCGAGCAGATAACAGGCATATCCTTTTTGAGCCAGACTTTCCGCAAGTGGAAGTACCAGCCCTATATTTGCGCCCCATCCATGCAAGAAGAGAATCGGCTCACCTTCTCCGATAATGTGCTCAGCAATACTGATATTATTGAGTTGAATGATAGTATGTTCATAATCTGTCATAGCGCAGGATGATAGCAGGTTTGCAGTGATGAATACAGGGATTATCATAGGCGTATGATTTCTACTTCTGGAGATTTTTCATGCGAATACTCATGATAATGGCTCTGCTTCTGATAAGCATACAGGTTTCTGCTCAAGTGGATACCACTTACCCGCCGATTACATCTGACAATGTTCTTCAACTACAATCTGTCGATGGAATTGACTTTAGTACCGATATTTATGTGCCACCTTTGTCTCCACAGGGTGAAAACCAATATTATCCCGATCACTTTAACATTGGTTGGTTTGTTTATTCAGCAGAAACAGAGCGTTTTTTGTTGATAGACAATGAAAATTCATTAAGTGCAGTTTTTGCGGATGGCTCAATGACATATACTGTCCCGCAGGTTGATGTGATTGATGCTGCTCCTTTTGGTGACGGATTTTATGCAATCTTATTCAAGACAGAGACGGGTTTTTCTGTCTGGTACGATAATTTAAGCCTCTATGGTGGGACTGGTTTTCACATTGATGTCACATCATCTGCAATGCCATCAGCAATATGGGTCACATGCCCCGATGATGCAGACATGAATGGTTTCGGCTGCATTGCTCATGTCGAAGTGACAGAAGATACAATGACATCTGTTTTCGTTTTGCCTGCTTTTGACATAGTTCCGGGTGGTGTAGAAAGCATAACGATAAATGATGTAGATTTAGCGTCCCTTTCATATACTCCCTCATTAGATGAACATGCTGTCGTGCGTATCGGGCGGATTCCTCTGCCCTATGTGGTGACATCCTCTCTGGAAGGCATTGTCAAACTCTGGAATCTTGATACAGGTGAAGTTGCCTATGAGGTGGATAATGGTACAGGTGAACCCTCTGTTTTCGGGAATATCAACGCAAGCGCGACGCATCTTGTCTGGCGCGATAATGCGAACCAAACGCTCTATCTGCTCAATTTTGAAACAGGCGAAAATCGTGAGATAGCGCCCCTCAATGGAGATTATGCCCAATGGTATTTCCTGAGCAGCGATGCTTCTGTGATTATCGCGGTGAATTTAGGTGGCGAACCGAATGTTGTTGTCTGGAATACAGAAACAGGTGAACGTACTAATTTAGGGAATTACCGTGAATGTGACCGACCTCAACCGGATATGGCACGATTGACACCCGACGGTTCAACCCTCATTATTGGTTGTGATACAGGTCTCGATATCTGGCGTATTCATCAGGAAGGATAAATGATGCTAACACTCGACTATATTCGTATGATATGGGACTACAATTAATGGGCACATCATAAACTGTGGGACAGTTTTGTGACTGTTAGCACAGAAGATTTTGAGCGTACAATCGATTATGGTATCGGATCGCTACATAATCACGCTGTACATACGATGTGGGCAGAAGCGCTCTGGTTATCGCGTATACAGGAAGAACCTGCGGTACGTTGGACAGCAAGTGACTACCCCACTGTCGAAAGCGTTGTCGAAAATTGGAAAATTGTTGAATCAAATTGGCGTGCATTTGTCGGCGACTTAACTGATGATGACCTGCAAAAAGTCTTTACTGCGAATGCTTTATCAGGAACTTATCACCATAAAATCGGGGAAGCCCTGATTCACGTTGTTAATCACAGTACAGACCACCGCGCACAGATGTTACGCTTAATCGGTGACTACGGCGGTCAGACTTTTGAGCAAGATATTATATTTTACCTGCGTGAGAAGCAATCTTTATAGTAAAGAAGCGATTTGCGCCGCAACCCGGGCGTTATTTTCCAGTAGCGCCCGATTTGCAATCATGGATTTTCCCTCTGTTAACTCGACTACCCTTGCCAGCACAAAGGGAGTCACCTCTTTACCGTGAATACCCTGTGATTCAGCCTCTTCTGTGGCTTGCTTAATCGCTTCTTCTGCAATTTCACGGGAGAGCGCCTTATCTTCCGGTACAGGTACAGTGATTAGAATGCCATGTTCTGCTTCTAAATCTTTTGCAGCTTGAATTACACTGGCGATTTGTTCAGGAGTATCAACCCCGGCATCAATTGGTAAATCACTTTCACGGGTATAAAACATCGGCAATGAATCGGTTTGATAGCCTAAAATAGGCACGCCCTGTGTTTCCAGGACTTCGAGTGTTAGCGGTAAATCTAAAATTGACTTTGCGCCCGAGCAGACCACAGCAACAGGTGTACGACCAAGTTCCTGTAAATCTGCGGAAACATCAAACGGATGTCCGCGATGTACGCCACCGATGCCGCCTGTAGCAAAAACTTTGATACCTGCCATATGTGCAACAATCATTGTTCCAGCGACAGTGGTAGCCGCGTCTTCCCCGAGACCAACCGCAATCGGTAAATCGCGGCGACTGCATTTCCGTACATCCTGTGCTTTTGCCAGATATTCAATTTGCTCTTCTGTAAGCCCGACAGTGATTTTGCCCTGTAAAACTGCAATTGTTGCCGGGACTGCTCCACCACCCCGGACGGCTGTTTCCATTGCGAGTGCTGTATCACGGTTTGCCGGATAAGGTAGACCATGCGTAATAACAGTTGATTCCAGCGCTACGACAGGTTTTCCCTGTTGCAATGCTTCCTGAACCTCATTTGAGTAGTTAAGTGTCATCAAAGTTCATTTCTTTCATGTTTGAAAATGTGCGAAGCAGTCTACAAAAACAAAATCGGTCTGCACAGGGTGTACAGACCGATTGAGATTTACTATGGGGCTATCAGGTCTTAGTCTTGAACCTGGATAGCATCGATACTGAGTGTCCGCCCATGATCGCGGTTCTCAATGATAATCGTATGTGGCAAGTCCGGTGAACTACCACCCAATCCGTAGAACATGATTGGCGCAAAGTATGAGCGTCTACGATTTTGCTGGCTGAAGTTCGCTGTTTCAACCGCCAGTGCCCAGGGTGCATCATTGCCCGGTGTGGATTCAACTTCAACACCGACTGCTGATGTTGATGCTTCCGGTGTACAGTGGATGACTGCACTTGAGACGATTACACAGACACGGGCGTCAGCCGTATTACGGATAAAGAAGGTCTGATACAGAATCACCGAGTTACCGTCCACACGCATCTGAGCAATTGCCCCGGCAGATGTTGTTGTGGTTTCCGTCAGATTGAATGGTCCGCTCGGAGGACCAAAGCGCGATGTGGTTTCCGTCCATGCTATTGCAGGCTCAAGACTGAGAGCTGCTTCGCTATCATCATAGAAACCTTCTGCGAGTACAACGACATCTGGATCGCTCGGTGCTTCATCATCGGATGATGCTGTACCCATGACCGGGAGTTCAGTATAATCGCCGAACACAGCAATGGCATCAATGGCAACTGCATTGCGTGCTGCACCGACAATTTCCTCGAACATCATGACCTGTACTGAATAGTTACCCATTGGCAAGCCATAGTAGGAGAAACCATACTGATTTCCTCGTGTCGGATTGATACGATCAGGTTGGATTTCGGGCCAGAGTAAGCGATTCGTATTGGTTGTTCTCAAGTCACACCAGACACCACCCAGTGTCAGATTCTGGTTATAGTTGTCCCAGCTAAACTCGCCGCCGCTCATGGTATCTGCGCGGGATGGGAAGCTGGCTTCACCATTGATCGGTGTTTGCGTGTAACAGATACGCATTTCTGCACCTAATGTACTAACTTCAGTCAGGACAGAGAAACCTGTACCTTCGATGTCGAATTCCAGTGTTGCACCTGCTTCCTGTGTTATCAGTTGTGCCCCACCGAATGCCCGGGTTGATTTACGTGGACACCACAGCGTATTGTCATCACAACGTAAACTGGTGTCATCGCTCGGAACATTACTACCGGAGCTATTGAAATCGAGCAGTGTATCCGGCAGGAATTCATCATAGACACCGGGGGTCAGAACATTGCCCTGGATGACCTGGAAGCCATCAACTATGAATTGACCCGGTTCCAGTGGTGTGAAGCTGACAGGTACGTTTTCACCGAATTCAGACAGTGCTGCAAGGTCATCTGGACCAACGGTAAGCGCAGAACCGTCTCTACCATTTCGTACCACACAGTCACCCGGCGTACTATCAGATTGCAGGGCGTATTCAAGTACGGTGCGGACGCCAACCAGAGTTTCAACCCGGATGATTTCACCGGTTACTTCCTGTCCGGCACAGATCAGCACAAGAGTTGAATTTCTGTTGGTAGTTGTTCCTGTATAGAGAACTACCGTCGCACCATCGGTCGGTACATTCACCGAGAGCATTGCTGTAGAACCTGCAACAAAACTTCCGGCTCTACCATTATTTAAACGACGATCTGTTGCAACATAGTAAGACTCGTTGCTATAGTTGCGCGCTAATCTGCCTTCAATCGTTGTCCATCCATCTTCTGGATACAGACGCAGGTATTCTTCACCTGTTTCGTCCGTGGCGTCCTCATTGAAGAAGCCGGAATCAACAGTCGGGACAGTTGTGTCATTATAAATCGTGACCCAATCAATGGTGAGCTTACCAACTGCGAATGCAGGTGAAGGGTTACGGGCTGCACCAAGACGCGGGACTGTTACGGTATAACCATCATCTGCATCACGGACACGAACGTAGTACTCATCCTGTGTCAGTCCTGTGACTGATCGTGAGACGTTATAAGCCGTGCGACTCGCTTCATTCTGATAGATAAAGCAGTTAACTGGCTCGTCCACTTCAACAACCTGGTCAATGATTGGATCATCATCGTAACAGATTTCGACTTCGCCACTGTATCTATCGAATGCTGTACCGATTTCAAAGCCTGTGCCGGAGAATTTGAAGCTCATACTAGAACCCGGTGTATTGCTGATGGCTGCGTGTGCGTTACTGTATAATGCCGAAGTACCGGATGTCCACTCACCACCTTCATACAGGTGGACTTCGTCAATATAGAAGGTACTGTCAAAACTGTTTGACACGACCTGTAAACGCAGGTTGCTTACATCGCCTTCAAGGGTGAAATCGACTCGCAAGGTTTGCCAGTTAAGCGGATCTTCCTCGGCAATCGCTTCTCCTACGTCACTGAATTCCTGAATACTGATAGGCGATGAACCCTCAACCAGTTCCAGACGCGCACTACCGTTCACGACTTTTACTTTAGCAATCGCAGTATAGGTGATCGGTGCTCCAGGAGTTGCGCCGTTTAGATCAAAAGGTTCACTTTCAATACCGGAACCACGATTACCATTGACAGAGTAACCACTACGACCTGCATAACGTGCCAGAGGTGTATAGATGACTTCCGGTTGTACGACCTCTACCCAGTTCGCGTCAACTTCCATTGAACCATTGACAACATAGTCAATGCTCTGACCATCATAATACAGGTTAACATCCGTTGCTTCATATCTGCCTTCGGTCAGGTAGCCATCTGTATTGGTAACTTCGATGGCATCTACAGGGAAGAATCGGTCATTCATTGAAACGACGCTCACCATGTAATCTGATGCTGAAGTTTCAAGGAAATCACGGAAGCGGAAACTCAGGGCTTGCCCGGAACCACGACCCGCCAGGCTTGCATCGAAACATTCTGCAAGGCTTGTATCACCCAGTGCCAGACCATCTGCTGTGATTGGTAAGACACAGACACGGATCGGTGCATTTGCAGCACTTAGATTGGTATAGAATGTTAGACCATCTGCATTTTGAACACGGAACAGGATACCGGCACCATATTCACGCGCCTGGTCGTAGTTCATACCACTATTCAAACGCGCACGGGCACCTTCATAGCTTATCCAGCTATCGCCGAAGTAAGCAAAGTTGTTGTTACTATCACGATTATCATAGCTGGTTTCATAGACCTGATCATTGTTCAGAATAGCGAGTGATGTAATGTCAGTGTCGAATACATCAACGCTGTCAATCTGCATTGTGATCGGGAGTGTTGGCAGATGGGCGCGTGGTGTGTTGTTATCCGGTAACATACGAACTGCAACAGTGTAGACACCATCGGGCAGACCCACGATTGTACGGGCTGCTTCAGATGCTGTAACGTTTGATTCGTTCTCGAATACCTGACAGATACCTGCGTCAAGCACATTGGTTGTAACAGCACCAAAAGTTGTTTCTTCGCCTGGTGCATAGCAGATTTCAATTGCATCAGAATTGCGATCATTGACGAAGTTCACAGCAAAGCCTGAACCGTCGATTACAAACCACATGACCGGTCCATTGTCTGTTGTGATTGCCGGATCCTGTGTTGCCATCCGCACAAAGCCACCGGATGCAAATCGACTTGCGATAGGATCAGCATCCCAGTTACCACCGGTATCATCTTCGAAGTTGAGTCCGGTGAAGCTTTCTTGATAACGACCCGCAGTCATCGGCTTGCCAGCGTCATATAGACGAACAAAGTCGAAAGGTGCATTACGTGTTTCCAGGCTGTTAATCAGTACCCAGCAACGGTCTGCACAATCTGCTGCGGTAGCAATTGTTGCGCCTACCTGATAAGCATTACCTGTACCATGATCAACCGTCGTACATTGACCGCCATCACGGGCATCTTCAATGGACTGGGTTGTAACACCACCACCGGCAGCACTGTCAATTTCTCCGTAACAGACTTCTGCACTACCATTTGCAAGAGAAACCTGACGACCAATTTCGAAACCGGCATCATCCGGTGTATCTGTTTGGATTTCAAAGTAGACCGACGCACCAATGACGCGGGTTACATGTTCACTACCACCGGATTGGAGATTCCGTGGTAATGCCGAAATTGTGTGACTACCGAATGGCAGATAACGAACTTGTGGTGCGTCATTCTCAACGCGATCTGTTCCATTGATAAGCAACTCATCATTAGCACCCAGAACGTGCAGTGCTGTGATACGCAATGTGCTGTTACCATTATTGGTCAATGTCACATCAAGTGAGCGTTCCGCGCCATTATCGCCATGGAATCCAGCGTATGTGAGTGCGGAATTACCTGCGGCAGTTTGACCATCGTCATCAACGAGATCACAGGCTGCACTATCCGTAACACAGATATTGTAGTCACGAATCGTACTGAGCTGCGAGACTTCCAGGCTGAATGCAATACCTTGCATCGTGAAGGTCAGTGTTTGACCCGGTGCCAGATCAATGGCTTTGAGTGCAGTATTGTATGTACCTGTCGTGGTTACATCATCGGTAGGATCATCATTCAATGTCTCACCATCGTAGATACCTTCATACAGACCATCTTCAAGCACCTGAATAGCATCCAGTGCAAATTTTAGACGCAGGTCTGTCTGTTGGATTGAGACGTAGTAATGTTGAGCACCTGTCGGTGTTGTTGGCGATACCCGCACCTGACCGGATTGATCCAGTGCTTGATCGACACATGCACCCGCTAATGCACCTGTTGCAACGTCACGGAAACAGACGCGAACTGATGGCGCTCTCGTTGTACGGGTATCATAGTAGATGATGATTCCGTCAGATGGCAGCGTTTCACCGATTTCGAACGAGGCAACTGAACCATAGCTGCTTGTTGAATGCAGTGTCTGATTGAGTGCTGTCAGAGCGAATCGACCTTCACTGAATGACCATGCTTCTTCGCCAGGACCATAGGTGATGAGTGCATTACCATTCGTATCAACCTGTGCATCATCATAGAGGCTACCCAGGGATTGTACCTCATCATAAATCTGGAAGGCATCAATCGCGACAGACTCAAGTGTATCCAGATGTGCAGTGATAGTTACTGTGTATTCATCACATGGCAGACCTGCATAGCTGATGGATGCACCATAGGCAGTAACAGGATTACCGGTCTCAACATTGGGATCACCCGATGTATCGATAGATCCGGCTCCCGGAGGCGCATCTGTACAGATGCTACTACCGTTACCTGTGTTGACCAGGTCAACTTCAATTTCACCGTTTCTTGGACCGAAACTGGTAACGATTGAGATACCTGTACCCACAAAGTTGAAGCTCATGCTTGCACCATCACCACCGTCAGCTTCTGTGGCAACAAGTGCTGCGCCACCGCTATAGAGGCGATTGTCGGTGTTCGCCCAGGTTCCGGTTAAACCGAGAAGATCATTACCGATTGCTTCTTCATAGAAGCCCGGGGTCAATTCAGAGCCGTAAAGTATCTGATAGCGATCTATCAGGAAAGCACCGCCCGTAAGTGTTTGAACTGTCAGGATAACATCACTACCTGTGCTTGTCAGTCCTGGCAGCATATCAGGTGTCAGTGTGATGATGGACGATGTTGGCAATGTTTCGATCAGAACACAATTATCTGAATTCTCAAGGTCGAAATCATCTGAATTGCGTAGCAGCACATCATATGGTTGCCGGACAATTTCACCATCAGGACCACCGATACAGGCGAGCAATTGCTTGCTTGCGAGGCGGTTTGCTGTGTTGACATCAAGCAGTATCCGCGCACTGGCATGAGTTGACAGGTCGAGATTGAACAACGCTGCCGGACCTGATGCAAAGCGATTCTGAACACCGTTAGACTGCACAACTGTTGTGTAGCTACTGTCACTATAGCGGACTGCCAGACGACCTGTGATGGTAGACCAGCTTTCTGCCGGAACAGTTGTCATAAAGGTTGCACCACTGCCGTCACCATCAGTTGTTTCATACATGCCGGACTCTGTGATTTCCGGTACAGAAGTATTCAGAATACTGATGTAATCAAGTGTCATAACACCGATTGATCGCAGTGATATACGGGGTATAGGATAGCGTGAAGCTGTCGCTGCCGAGTTACCATCTTCAACATCACGAACCCGTACATAGTATGTACCAACGGGCAGACCTTCTATTACTCGTAGATTTGTGTAGTTGGGTCGCAGACTTTCATTTTCGTAAGTGATACATTCAGGGCTGCTCAATCCCGGGTTGTCATCGTAACAGACTTCTACCTCGCCGCCGGTATTCAGGGTTGGCATTCCCAGTACAAAACCTGTACCTGCGAATGAGAAGCTAAATTGTGAACCGTGAGCTGTGCTGGTAGCAAAATAGCCACCATATGCCAGGCGGTATGATGCTGCTTCCCACTGGCTACCACCGATTACCTGAACATCATCCACATAGAAGGTCGTTCCTTCTGTACCTTCAAAGATGAGTTGGATGTCGATAGGAGCCGTCGGCGTGATATCGAAACGGAATGGCTCATATGTACCATTACGGGTTACGTCTGTTGTTATCGGGAGAGGCATAGCCTGCCCATCGGTGAGATTATCAACCGTTATAGTCACTTCACCACCTGTTATACGATCAACCTGAACATAGCCAATAACGGTGTAGGTTGTATCTGCCTCAAGTGATGCAATCGGGGAGCTTGCAGATGGTAAGTCCGGTGTTGCTCCATCGACAACACGCATAGCTCTGAGACCCGAATAGCGTCGACTATATTGATCAATTGTCGTACCTGCGTTATTTGCTGTCCAGAATCCATCCAGGTCACGTTCCATACCACCATTGAGCAGGAGGTTTTCTGAACCATAGTCAAAGACAATATTCGGATCAGAATTGTCGTATGTACCTTCTGTGAGTGACGTTGTGATTGCAAATGGTGTTACAGCATCAATATAGTGACGACCACCATCTAATGTTGTAATCGTTACAGTGTAGTTTCCAATCGCGCCATCTTCATCAAGATAAATACTGAACAATCCGTCAAGACCTACACCATTCATGCTTACCGTCTGGCAATAGCGACCCGAGACATCAGTCGCACATACCAGAAGTGGTGCATTCGCTCGTCCAAGCGGATTTTGCAGGGTGATTACATTTGCTCCGGCAACGCGGAATGCAATTGTTGCTCCAGTTTCGCCACGCAGGATATTATCAACATCCGAATTGTTATAACGGATTCCGGCACGACCTTCTATGGTTGCCCAGTTTGATCCAAAGTAAGCGAATGTGTTGGATTCGTTACGACGCAGATAATTTGCATCGTAGGTCATACCATTTGTCATCGGTGTCAGTGTAGTCAGATCATCATCATAGATAACAACACCATCAAACCACATTTCAGGTTCTGCTACCCGGTTTGCTACCGGAAGGAAATTGTCCCCGAGGAATGTGATTGCAACAGTGTAATCATCTTCGGTCAATCCGAGAATTGGACGCAATCCATTGTAAGTTATTACGCGATTTTCGTTATCGAAGGTTGCACAATCGCCAGTGTCGCGGGCATCTTCAACACGGTCTACAAGAGCAGCACCACTTGCGTTAGCTTTCCAGCAAACTTCAACAGCTTCTGCGTTACGTGTCAGGCGGAATGCAGGCGCGAAACCTGTACCATGAAATTCGAAGCCAATGGCTGCACCAACATCATTGGTGAACATGACACCAGCACCGAAGTCACGGACTGTTCGACCGAGTACCTGTGTGAATACACCTGTGTAGGTGTTTACAACCGAACTTTCGCTTGTTTCAGGGACTGTTGGCGTTAATGCACCACCGCCAGCATCTTCGAAGTATCCAATATTGGATGTGTATTCTTCGTAGCGTCCGGCAATTAACAGATCCTGCGAACCGATTGCCGAGATAGTATCTACGGACAGTGTTGCATCAAACAGCGAGAAAATCTCGATTGTGTGGGTAGGCAGATTTTCTGGATCTAAAGCACCTTCATCTGCTGCCCAATTTTCATTGGCGTCAGTATTTTCATCACGGAAAAGATCTTCACTGATGACAATGGTGTTGTTTGTCAGCAGGAGGTTGGCGGCTTCTGGCGTACCAATACCGTCGGCATCAGCATCGCCGTCATATCCGTCTGCACCGATCAGGATATATTCCCCGGTCGTCAGGTTCACGACGATACAGTTACCGTGTGCTGTATCAACATCGGCAAGGTTATCCAATAAACCATCTGCTGGAGAGCTGTTTGTATCTACACCATCAGCACGGTCAACACAGATCATTGCCTGGCGGGTTGCTGTACGTGTATCGAATGTCCAGTAAATTGTATCGACAGTATAGTCTACATCAAATGCGACGTAAGGACCCGGTGTACGGGTTAAGCGACTGACGCTTGTCGTTGTACCATTTGAAGCATTCGCTACACGGGAATTCAGACTCCAACCATTTGCTGCAAAATCACCGTAGAGCAGTTTGTCAAGATCCGTATCATCAACGACACCGGATGCAGTTTCCGAGGTTGTATCGGATGGTGCAAATACAACGACTGAATCCAGAACGAATCTTGATCCGGTTGCCACTGATGTTGGCAGGATGTCTACGCGATATGTACCATCAGGGTCAAGACCATAGAATGGACGATAAACGCCTGATACAGAGCTTGTACGCTGCAATGTCAAGGTGTAGTCGTGAGCCTGACAGGTCATGTCATTGTCTGACAGATCCGTAACACAGATTGTGTATTCAGGGCGGCTAACCTCGAACGTTGTGCCAATCGCGAAGCCAGTACCACCATTTACCAGGAAGCTGACTGTGTTACTTGCGGCGGGCGCTGCAATCGGACCCTGTAACTGATATGCAAAGCCGTTGGTGAACGTGCGGAATACAATTTCTTGCCAGGCAGTTCCAAAGGCATCACGCAACACAAGGTCTTCTACATCATGGAAACCGGGCTGTAATGGCAGTTCATTACCAACACCCGCATCGCCATCAACAATTGCGAAGGCATCAACACCAATTGTGAGACCACTTGTGTTCACGATATTGACGAGGTGAACACCTTCTGCCAATCCTGTTTCCTCACCGGGATCATAGCCACCACCGGGATAGGTATAGCCATCACATTTCACGATGTAGTCACTCAGTCCGTTGCTGGTTAGTGACATTGGCGCCAGAGTATTGATCGAGTTTGTTGTACAAATAAATACACTGCTGCCTTCTTCTACGGTAGCGTAATAGATAGCGCTACTCGCGGGATCAACAGTATTAGCCAGTTGCCATCCTGTGACTGACTGATAATTTCCGTCTGCGTTGATGTCAATCTGGAGATCCCAGATACCACCGAGACGTGTACCTTCCATGTACAGGGTGAAGCCTGAACCACGAATACCAAATCCGGCTGTCGCGTTTAATTCACGCACTGTGTGGAGCGTGTTGTTGATAGCTGTTGAGTCTGATACCGCTACCCAGTTTCCTGTGTAGTCCCAGGCGAAGCTGCTATCGTCGTAGATACCCGGTTCAATTGGCAGACGACTGACATTATTGACTGTGATGTTCACTGTCAATTGTCCACCCTGGTCATCGGTTACGGTGTATGAAATCGTCGCAACACCTTCAACATCATTCAGATCAAAGTCAATGAAATCTCCGTTGAAGAATGGGGCAACCGCAAAAATGTCTCTACCTGGATCATCAAGCGTTGTATTCAGACCGCTATAGCTGAATGGATAATCAACAGCAGTTACACCATTCATTGTGAACTGTGCATTACCGCGTTCAGAGTAGGCAAAATTCGGTGAAAATTCCACAAACGGACGAACACGCAAATCGCGAACCTCTTGACCGAGATTACCGATAAATGTGTAATTCAACGCCGGAATATCATCCAGTGAAATTGTCTCATGTACTTCATTAATGTAGAACGTTACCGTTTCACCGCCTGATTGACCACCTGTATCTGTTGCCGTATAGGTGAAGGTCAGGTTGTCAATCGGAACATTGTTGGGAGGGTTAGGGTCATCATCATCATCAGCCGTGTAGAAATCAGCCGGCGGGCAATAGAATACCCGGCTGGCATTTGCGCCTGTACCGAAGAAAATACCATTGTTAGCATCGGTATATTCAGGACCGCACTGTGTACCGTAGACAGCAGGAGGTGTTACGACATCAAACGTGATTTCGCCCACACCGCCTGATACACGATCATCCAGATTGATAACGATAAATGGCTCGTCTTCAAGGAATGAATCTAGCTCGGGGTAGAACTCGTAACTGAAATCATCCACGGCGATAGTGAGTTCACGGAATTCAAATGCCCCGACATCCATCGTATAGACACTTGGATTATTATCACCGTCTGTAAAGCCTTCCCAGGGGATAACATCGGTTTCGCGTACTTCTCCGTTGGTATCCAGACCGTAAGAGAGAGTGGGGTCAGTCAGGTCGATTACATTAACATCGTTATCGATACTTGTAATGCTACTATAGTCAATACCACGACTGTAGATACCTTCTGCTTCTTCGATCAAAGCATAAAACGCGGGGTCTGTAAGCGGATCCAAAGTGCTGCCTGGTAAATTGCCCACAAAATCCGATTCGGGATCATTCGCTGTGTATGCCAGGTTGAAGTTGAAACCATCTGTAAAATCAAAATAGCAAGCATCGAACTGATCAAAAGTGCCGTCGTAGTCATACCACCAGTTGTATTGTGCTGCTTCATCGGCAACACCTGTCAGGCTTTGACAGTCAGAAATTGCCTGTGGACTTGTTGTAGTTACAAGACCTGCGCCCAGATTGTTCCAGGTATTGTTGAACACCAGGTTATTAACAAAAGCGAATGATGCAACACTGCCAACCAGACTGGTGTCGAAATCTGTTGGTCCACTAACCTGGCGGGGTGTCCCGAGACCAATCATTGCGCCATTTTCACCGGATTCATCGAAGTCATTTTCTACGACTGTGTTGTTCGCAAAAATAAACTGCGGTGTGTGGTAAAGCTGAACCAGAGCACCGGCAAGAATGTTTGTATCCCCAACATTCAGAGACACATCTGTTGTGTTATTGAGGAACACATTACTGATGACATTGAATTCTTCATTGCCAAGATCAGGGGTACGGCTACTCAGGATAGTGCTGGCTGTATTCTGGACGAATTCATTGCCAACAACATTGGTATAACTATTGCCTGAATAGAGTAAGGTTGCCCAGTAATTGCTACCGGCTGCCTGACGTTGTGTGATCGCCGTGTTTGATTGAATACGGTTACGCACAACATCAACAGGCGTTGCAAAAGCACCGGAGTTGAGTACGCTAATTACGGTGTCCAGTCGATTGTTTGCGCTGACACCGATGGTATTGCCGTAGAATTCGTTCTCCAGAACGGTGATGCTGTCACTGTCATAGACAGTAACAAGCGTTTCATCTCCATTCGTCCAGCCTGTGTAGTTCACACTGTCAAAGGTAAATGTACCGATTTGATTGTTGAACAGGGTTGAGTTTGTTGCGCCATCAAAGAATACCGCCTGACGTGGCAGACCATCTTCTGTGTTGGAGTGAACAAAAGCAAAACCGTTGACACTGGAATTCGTAGCGCCGTCAAAGTAGATACCTGCATTACGGTTGAAAATGATGGAATCAACGAGCTGGATTCCTGTTCCTGCAAGGTACTGTCCCGAGACATAAAGTATTGATTCAGGATAATCCGTACCGGTTACGCTGTTATAGCTGAAAATGTGTATATTAGAGCTATCGAGGACAATTGGTGTTACATACTCACCGGGCATTACAACGATACATGTTGTACCGGTAGCATTACGGATAGCTGCCCCGATATTCAGGTATGGATTGGTAATTGATCCGTCCTGTGTTGAGGCAGTATTTGCCTGACCAACATAGACATATGTACCATCGCCAATACCATCGCTATCGCCATCACCTGCACCATCATAATCTGCATCACAGGCACCACCAATTGAGTTTAAGTCTGGTAGTCCGGTGAGATTCTGTGTATTTACTGGATTGTAAGCGGGTGAACCCAGGATGAAGAAGCCTGCGCCATATTGAAAATCGATACCGTCCAGCTCAGAATCACCCGCAGTACCCAGTGGTAACTCGGTGGTATGAGCAAGAATATAATCCTCAATGGCTTGAACACCATTGGTTTCAAGCATTGTGCTGTAGGTATTATTCGATAACAAGACTGCGGTCATTGCGGCTGCATGTGCGGCTGCGGCTGATGTACCACCAAAACCATTGCTATCGGTTGCACCACTGACTGAACCGTCACATTCACTGGCATCCGCATCGTTTAATGATGTGGTGACATAGGAGACACTCATAATTTCCGGTTTCATGTCTGCGATTGAACCCGGCTCGGTGAGTCCATTCGGTGCGCCACCCGCACTGAAGATAGGACCCTGTGAACTACCGGGAGAAATTGCATAGTTTGCCTCTTCATTAGCACAGACTGCGCCAACTGCGATAACATCCGGCGAATCGGCAGGGCGTGCGATTGTTCCCTGATGTGATCCGACGAGTGTGGACTGTCCGAGACCATCAAAATCAAGAATAGTGATATTCTCTGATTGTATTTCTTCTAGCTGGATGGGATTACCCTGAGCGTCGGTAGTATCAATCGGGTCAAAACCATCAAAGGATTCGTTAGGAATAACGCCAACCTGCATCGTTACTGCTGAATCACCGCTGACACGGGTAATCGTCACAATAACTGTACATTCACCATCATATGCGCCAGCAGCGACAATATTCGGTTCGAGGATTGGACATCCTCTGCGTACTACACCCGGTTGACCCGGTCCAAAGTCATCGTATGTTGGACGGAGTTCATAGCGGAGGGATGGGTTACGGAAAATGAACGGACGGCTTGCCTGTTGTACATCATTAAAGGCATCAGCATAGTAATTGTCCGCTTCATGATCATTATCCGGGTCTGCATCTTCCAGATCAGCATCATATCGTCCTGCCGGGTCGAGTTCTACACTGATTCTGAAATTCTCGACATTAGCCGGGTCAGATGCACCGAGAGGATCATCAAACCAGTCATTCCAGTTAAGAACGATATTATCACCTGCGGATGCGCGGATTGTGAATTGAGCAACATCGGTATCGGCAGCCGTTACCGGGATATTGATGGTTGCAAAACGTTCTGCCCGTCCATCAGCCGTGAATGGTGTGCCATCATCAGTATAAGATTCGCCGTAATTACCTGCTGCGGCGAAAATGACCATGCCCTGATTTCGCGCCTGTTGCAATGCGAAATAAGGATCATCACCATCCTGTTGTCCTGTACCATCACCGGGCGCACCTTGCATCATATCGACAGCAATTACAAGCACATCAATGTCATCTGCCATTGCTTCATAAACAGCATTCGCAAGGCTTTCATAGCCTGATAGGGCGACTTCATAGGTATAGACAGAGGCATCCGGGGCAATGTCACAGATCAATTCAATCATTGCCATGCCGTGAGTGTTGTAGAAAGAACTCTCAATAGGACCTGCAAGACAGGCATATTCAGGGTCTCCAGCAACAAAGGAGGTAAAACCTGTATCCAGAATACCGACACGTACACCTGTTCCTGTGTACCCGGCATTATGCCAGTCGGTAAGTCCTAACATGTCGAAACCTTCGGTGTATGTTGCTGTTTCTGGAGCAGCATCGGGGGATGGTGAATTACCTGTTGAGAATACAACATCCGGTTGTTCAACGAAATCAACAGATGGATTTTCCAGCAATGGAATAATGCTGCTCAACGGCAAAGACGCTGTTACGGATTGTACAGCGACCACATGAGCCTGTCCGCCTAATTGTCGGACTAGCAGTTCCAGTTGTGCTGATGTTCTATTCTCTGCTGGATGGATTTTCAGACCAACACGATTCTGGTTGTCCAGGATGTAACCTGCGTATCTTACCAGGATCAGGGTTCTGGCTTCTGAATATTCTTCGCCGCTATTCTGAATGATGTCCAGAATTTCATGCAGAGAAGAAGGAGATTTGTCGTAGATTAAGCCTGAGAGACCGGGTTCTTCTGTTACTTCAGGCGTAACTTCCGGGTCTACTGTTGCTTCAGGCGTAACTTCCGGTGTTACTTCAGGCGTAACTTCCGGGTCTACTGTTGCTTCAGGCGTAATTTCCGGTTCAACTGTGGTTTCCGGTGTTACTTCTGGCTCGACAGTTGTTTCCGGTTGAGCTGTTGCAGGAGCTTCTGCCACGTATTCGGTCGGGAAAACCGCAGTAACAGGGTCAATCACTGAAACAGAAAGATTGTCAACTTGAATTTCTGCGGATACTGCACCATCTGTCAGGAAGTCAATACGTCCATCAGTGAGTGACGGGGTATCTGTGTAGACAATACCTGCAATGCCGTTTGTGCTGATGGCAATGGTATCATTTGCGACCTGAATTGCGACATCTATCCATGTGCCGCCCGGTGTGCTGGCTGCATAAGCATCAAGCAGGGCATCGTCGCGATAAAGGCGAGTGCTACCGTTACTGCTTAACATGGCACGGTAACTATTGTTGCCGCCACGAAATGCAATGACCAGAACATTATTTTCAGGAATAAGCACCTGTGCATTAAGCTCAAAATTGACTGGCTCAAAACCAATCAGGGTTGCACTGGATGCAGTTTGGGATGTGCGGAGTGTGCCATCGGAAACCGACCACCCTATCAAATTCCACTTATCACTATTAAAAGTGCTGAAGTCATCGAAATAAAATGTTATCGGTTCGGAAACTTCTTCCGTCTGCTCAATCGGAGCTTCTGGTGTTGTTTCTTCAACCGCTTCCTCTGTCTCCTCTACTGTGTCCGTCACTTCGGGAGATGGTTCTGTCTCCGCCTGCTCCGGTTCGGGAGTCGGGGCTTCTGTAGTTGGACTTCCCTCAGTCACCACCGGACTTGCCTCCGTTGGAGGAATTTCCGTAGGCGCATCTGTCGCGATTTCAGTCACAACGGTGGTTGGCTGAGCCGGTTCTTCCGTCGTTTCCTGAGCGCTTGCCAGTGGCAATGATGCTGGCAAAAATAAAGGAATCAATAACGCCACTAAGATGAATAAGGTGGCGATTGATTTACGAATGATACTCATTGGTGGTCTCCCCACTCTTCGTTGACAACTTGTCTTGCAATGATAAAAACTCTCGAATTATAGAATGAATTGACGTTACCTTATTTATTCTAAGGTCTATCATACAAAAGATACCTTAAGTTTTGTCGCGATGTTACATGACTTTTGTGTGAGTTTGTTAATATGAAACGAAATAATCCCGAATCAGATAATTATTTAACGATTCTGTTATACCTTTTCGTCCTTAAGCCCCTGCGTTACAATTAAGGTCATCTGTTCGGATAGGATATTTCATGGAAGAACAAAACGTTTCTGCAACAAAAACATCCCGCGAATCAGGCGCTGTATTGCATCAACGCGAAACCAACCGACAAATCTATCTCCCCTTTTTAGCGGGAATTGCTTTGCTGGCTGGCATATTTCTGATGCTTGCTATTCCATCTGACCCGGTATGGCGCGATAGGGCACGGGCAATTGGTGACTTCCTTTATACACTATTGTGCATTATTCCTATTTTATTATGTTTATTCCCTTTGTATGTCATGGTTTTGTTAGGTATTTTCGGAATGCGGAAACTTCATAGCAGTACGGAACGTTCGTTACGCAAACTGGAAAACCTCACAGAGTCACTAGCAAAACGCATTGAGACAGCAACAGCATACGTCAATGAGCATACCATTACTCTAAGCTCAAAACTTGAACCTCTGGAAATATTTTTCAAAATTTTTACATCTCCTGACACAGATAATCTGAATACACAAGCGGAGGAGACTTCATCCGATGAGTGATCAAAATCAGCAGAATGCAACATCAACAAACTGGAAAACACGGCTTTATGTCGTCGGGTCAGTTCTCGGCGCGGCACTGGGTTTCATGTCGGCATATCTCTTTGCGAAAGAAGCAGAAGAGGAAGCTGAAGAAAAAGATACAGCACCGGAAGTTTCGCTGACAACGCTGCTAGGAATGGGATTATCTATTCTTGGGCTGGTGCGTCAAATTGCCGAGACCGGACGTAAGAAAAAAGATAGAAAGAAGTAAACTCATGTGTGGACGATTTGTTTTATCAGCAGAACCGGAAACTGTTCAGCAAGAATTTAATCTGGACGATTTGCCAACGCTGGCATCACGCTACAATATTGCTCCCTCGCAACCCGTCGCTGTTGTGACCAATCAAGCACCGGGTGAGTTGACCATCGTGCAATGGGGCTTGATTCCATCCTGGGCGAAAGACCCGAAAATGGCATATAAAATGATTAATGCCCGCTCGGAAACCGCGCATGAGAAACCATCCTATCGTTCGGCATTTAAACGTCGTCGCTGTCTGATTCCGACAACAGGTTTCTATGAATGGATTAAAACAGAAGATGGCAAACAGCCTTATTTCATTCATCGTAATGATAAGGATGTCTTTGCTTTTGCTGGATTATGGGAAATCTGGCATAGTCCCGAAGGTGAGGAAGTCTGGACATGTACGATTCTGACAACCGATGCCAATGAGAAAATCCAACATTTACATCACCGGATGCCTGTCATTTTAGAAGGCGATGCGCGTGAGGCATGGCTGGATGATGATAGTGACGGGGATGAATTACGCGGTATCATGCAACCCTTCGATTCCGACAAAATTGACTACTACCCTGTTTCAAAAGCAGTCAATAACGTCCGCAATGATAATCCGACCCTTGTTGACCGTGATGAACCACCGAAACAACAGAGTATGTTCTGATGTTGCTTGAACTTGCAATTGGTGATGCTTATGGTGCAGGATTTGAATATGCCCGCGAGATGATAGCAAAGCACAATACCCTGTCGCGTTATATTCAGCATCCGCGTCATCGCAAAATTCGTCCGGGCATGTATACCGATGATACACAGATGACAATTGCTGTATCAGAGCTTATCATGAGTAATTCAGCGTGGAATAGTAAATCTATTGCGGATAAATTCGTAGAATGTTTCAAACGGGATGAGCGTACAGGCTATGCCGGGCGTTTCTATGATTTTCTGAAATCTATTGCCGATGGCGATGAGTTTCTTGCGCGAATCAAGCCGCACAGTGATAAAAGTGGGGCAGCAATGCGTGCGATGCCAATCGGTATTTTCAGCGATGTTGATGAAGTACTTGAAAAAACAGAAATTCAGGCAAAAGTCACCCATGATACTGTCGATGGTATTCTTGCAGCACAAGCCTCCGCGTTGTTATCCCACTATTTCATTTATGATGTCGATTCAAAAGAGAATGCGGGTCTCTGGCTCGAAAAGCAATTACCCGCCCATCATCAATGGAACGAAGATTATGCTGGCAAGGTCAAAGCACAGGGCTGGATGAGCGTTCGTGCCGCCATCACTGCCGTAAAACGTAATGATAAATTGAGTGGATTGCTCATAGATTGCATCAATTTCACAGGGGATGTTGATACAGTGGCGACGATTGCACTTGCCGCAGCATCCAACAGTACTGAATATCAGCAAGATTTACCCCAACATTTGATTGACACGCTTGAAAACGGCACTTACGGACGTGACTATCTCATTGAACTTGATAAACAGCTTATGGCAATGGTTAAGTGATGTTGCCTCTATTTCCCCATGAAGATGCAGAGCGTGCCGCTGAAATTATTAATCGCATCAAACCTCTGGCAGAAACATTCTGGTTAGAGCATGACCCTGTAGAGTTTAAGTCTAATCCTTATGCTGTGATGATTGTCGCTTTGCTGAGTCCACGCACCAAAACGCAGGATTCACGTGCAGCTATGCGTGCATTGTTTGAAATTGCTGATTCACCCGAAACAGTAGCGAAGCTATCCTATGAGACAGTTCACAGCATCTTGCTCAAGCATGATATTCAATTTCCTGAAAACAAAGCACGACATATTCTGGATGCGGCTACACTGTTAGTACGTAATGGCAGTGACGTCCCGCGAACTTTAGGAGAACTCATGCAATATCCGGGCATGGGCTGGAAAACCTCCCTGCTAACTTTACATCTTGCTTATGAACTTGCGCCCGAAATTTGTGTGGATGTGCATGTTGCGCGGATTGCAAAGCGTATGGGATTAGTCAAACGGGAAACAGAAAAACCTCAAGCAGTCAGTCGCGAATTGATGGATATTGTGCCACATGAATTATGGATTGATGTGAATTCCTGCCTGGTTTTCTTCGGAAAAACGAGATGCTACCCGACGCAACCAGCATGTAATGGCTGTCCGGTGTATGATTTATGTGAACGGGTCGGGGTAAAAGGAAAGAAATGAAACTTAATTTACCAATTCTGGATGCACTGGAAGACAGTGAAAATATTTTGATTGCCGGTTGTGGCGGCGGATTCGACGTTTTTTGTGGATTGCCCGTCTATTTTACCTTGCGGGAGATGGGCAAAAATGTTCATCTGGCAAATTATAGTTTCTCCCCTGTTGGTATTGTGGCGCATTATTGCAATACGGTCACGTTGGAATCAACTCTATTAGAAGGTGCAACAGCCGATATTCCTGATGAATTGCAATTGGGCTACTATCCCGAGGGCTATTTATCGCGCTGGTTCAAAGATGTTGATGGTAATCCGACAACCGTCTGGATGTTTGCCAAAGTGGGACCTGCAATGCTACTCAAGCTCTACCAGCAATTGATTGACCATCTCAAAATTGATGCGATTGTCTTATTCGATGGTGGGATTGATTCGCTGATGATAGGCGATGAAATGGGTGCGGGAACGTTACTTGAAGATACGATTTCACTGACAGCAGTACAATCGCTGGATGTGCCTGTCAAATTGCTCGGGTGTCTGGGATTCGGGGCAGAACTCGAAGTTGCTCACAATAATGCACTCGATAATATGGCAGCATTAGCAAAAGAAGGGGCTTTTTTAGGTTCATGTGCGTTGACACAGCAGATGCCTGTATATGAGAAATATGAATCAGCTTCAAAATATGTCTGGGAGCAACCTGACCATCACAAAAGTCAGATTAATATGCGGGTGGTTTCGGCAGTGAATGGACATTCCGGCAACTATCATATGTACGATGATTATATGCCGCGTCCGGTCTTTGTCTCGCCTTTGATGAGTCTCTACTGGTTTTATGATGCAACGGCAGTCATCAAACGGAGCTTACTGGCGGACGTAATTCGCCCGACCCGCACAATCGAAGATGCTTTTGCTGCAACCATTCATTTCAGAAAGCAAATGATGGACAAAGCCCGTGAGCATCGCCCACTGCCTTATTAATTCACGACTGGATGAACTGCAAAATGATAAAAATGATTGCTCCGACTCCGATAATTGCTAGAATCAAAATTGTTATCGGAAGTATCATTTTTGAGCGATCATCATGATGTGCCATTTCATCATAATCCGGTGTATTTGGAGTGCCAAAACTACTGTACTCAATCTGCTTACCGGATAGTTGAGCGAGTTTATAAGCTGCATCGGTCGGGGAGATAGTTGATTGGTCGGCGACACGGTCTGCAATTGTCTCGTTTCGCTGATGCCCGATACCAGTGACGACCGGAATTTGAGAATTACAGATAGCTTCGGCAATTTCGATGCTATTAAATGTCGATAAATCTTCATGCCGACCTCCACCCCGTGTCAGAACAATAATATCGGATTTTTTATGGTGGTTGGCTTCACGAATCCGTTGTGCAATGAGTTTTGGAGCCTGGTCACCCTGAACCAGAGTATCCATCACTTCAATAGCTGCATTGCCCTTTTGCTCCTGATACACATACTTAAAATCCCGTAATGCCTCACTATTTTTGCTGGTGATTAAGCTAATGTGTTCTGGATTTTGTGGTAAATCTTGTCTTGTGCGTGGAAAAAGCCCTTTTGCTTCCAATTGTTCCAGCACAGAAACGTCTAATGTGCTTTCATCCAATTCAGCAATCCGTACATCGGATACCATCATCTGGAGTTTTGCTTCTTTTTGATAGACTTGCAAAACGCCATAGACATCTATCATGGTATCTTTCTTTAGATAGATAGCTTTGTCTTGATGGCGATTCGGTAACATACAGGATATTGAATGTTGTTCGTCTGTGATTGTGAAGTAGGTATGCCCGAGATGGGATGTGTAAACATAAGTAACATTCCCACCAATCCAGAAATAGTCTTTTACAGTTTCCGGTGTTTCGACGAGAGAGCTTAAATAGGCATTTGTGTCTTTGATTGTCCGTATGTCATCATTATCAGTCATCGTAGAAACCATCCATCTTCTTTTGTTGCCGTACCCGGTCTTTAATACGCTTGTCGATGATACGTTTGAAGGGGTCTTCCCCTTTCGGGATGAGGACTTTTCTCGCACGTCCACCCCCGACAGGTTCACCCACAACACCGAGTTCTTCCAGCATATCAACAATACGGGCAGCACGTGGATAGCCAAGACCGAGTTGACGCTGAATCAGAGAGGCTGAGGCTTCCTGTGTTTCGACCACATATTCAATCGCTTCTTCCAGCATCGGGTCAGTTTCCGCGAGGAATTCACGGCGGGTCAAACCACGTTGCCAGGGACCGACACGATTGCGTTCCAATTTTCCGGCTTCGATCTGATTTTCGTACCAGTCTTTCCAGTGGTCAACGACAGCACGGGTTTCTTCATCACTGACATAACAGCCCTGAACACGCATCGGCGCACCTGCTGTCGGGTCTTGATAGAGCATGTCGCCCTGTCCCATGAGTTGTTCCGCACCGACTGTATCCAGAATCACGCGGGAATCAACACCGGATGCCACTGCAAAAGCAATGCGTCCGGGGAAGTTTGCTTTAATCAACCCGGTGATGACATCGACCGATGGACGCTGTGTGGCAATCACAAGATGCATTCCGACCGCGCGCGCCATCTGTGCGAGACGGGTAATTGCCCGTTCGGTCTCTTCTGGCTGATTCATCATCAAATCACCGATTTCATCAATCAGGATGAGCATATGCGGCATATACTCGCCATCTTTGCGACGCGACCCGAATTTCTCGTTGTAGCCATCAATATTACGGACAGATTTTTCTTCGAGAATTTTATAGCGCCTATCCATCTCACGGGTACACCATTTCAGAACGCCGATAATGCGTTCGGTATCGGTTTCAACAGGACCAATTAAATGCGGAATGCCATTAAAACGGCTCAATTCCACCATTTTCGGGTCGAGCATGACCATCTTGACCGTATCCGGGGGATTGCTCAGTAGAATCGCTGTTGCCATCGCTGCAATCGCGACAGATTTACCCGAGCCTGTTGTACCGGCAATCAGGAGATGGGGCATTTTAGCGATATCAATACTGATGGCTTCGCCGGATACATCACGTCCCAACGGAATTGTCAGAGGCGATGTGCTATCTTTGTCGTTAAATTCAAAGAAATTCTTGCTCTCATAAACACTTCTAAGCGTTACAATGCTGGGATTCTTATTCGGGACTTCGATACCCATGTAATTTTGCCCTGGCACAGGAATCTCTAAACGGAGACGTTTCGCCGACAGGGATAAAGAGAGGTCGCTATGATAGGAGGCAATTTTGCCGAGACGTGTGCGTTCTGTAGAGCCATCCGATTTCGTGCGATAGGGCTGTACAGCATAGCGCGTGACTGTTGGACCAACCTGCACATTGACCACGTCAATATCAATGTCAAACTCAAGCAAGGTATTTTCAATTAGAACCACATTGCGGTTGATTTCTTCTTCGTCAGGGAGTTCCATCGCTTCTTCATGCAATAATTCAAGTGATGGCAGGAGCTTACTGCGTCGTCCGACTTTCTTAGCTTCCTGCATTTCCTTGACATTGAAATAGCGTTTTTCACGTCCATCCGGGCGTTTGACGATGCGTGCCCCATCATCGGTTTTCTTTTTGGTCACTTCACCGATGATATTGAAATCAAGTTTGAGTTCTTCCTCGCTGGCATGGAATAGGGGATGTTCACTGAGGTCAACTTCCTCCTCTTCTTCAAAATCGCCCAGCAAAATCGCATTACGGAGCGAAGGCGGCAGATTGCTCATGTCCTGCACGATTCGCATAATCGGTACATGACGATTCGATATTTCAACAATTTTCTCTGTTGCAGGAGGGGCTTCCGGTACAGTGACACGGGCTGCTGCGCCGGACAATTTTTCACTGTAGACCAGTAAGCGATGCCCTGTCCGTAAGAACCAGTTCACGATCTGTTTGCGCTGGATACCTGCAACCGTTGCCAGGCTTATGACTGTAATCGCGCCAAAGATAAATAGTGATAGGGAATGCCCGAGTAACCAGTGCGGTATGGCAGCTAAACCCCATCCGATAACACCGCCCCCTTCTCCATTACGGGCAAGACTGCGTAAATCATCTGCGCCGGGGGCAATGTGCAGAATTGCTAAGAAACATAAAAATAGAATCTCTATCGCGAGAATACGAGCAGCAGGAAATTGGATACGAATGCCCACTTTGGGTAAGAGAATAATAGCGCCAAGCAGGAATAATCCACCCGCAACTAGAATACTGCCGTAGCCGAATAAACTCCGCAGGATATTTGCCCATGCTACTGCCACCACTGCGCCGGAAGTATCGAACAGCGCTAAGAATGACAGCAAGCCAAAAATCAGCAGACTGATGGCAATGACTTCATCCAGCCATTCAGGGACACTATCACGCAGGTCGTCCCAGAACCCGGGTTCGATTGCGCCCTCCAGAGCTGGTAACTCATCATCTGAGCCAGTTTCTTCCAGAGGTTTCTCTTTCTCGTCCACATTTTCCGGTGTCGTATTGGTTTTCTGTTTTTCGTCAGTGTCGCTTGTTTGTTTCGCAGAACGTGCCTGTGCCACGTCGCATTACCCTTTTTTACTAATCATAATGCTTTTCATTATAGTGATTATCGCATAACAATCAAAACAAAAAGACCGGGACGATTGTCACGGTCTCAGAATTTCTGTCCAAAAATAGCTTATAAGAGGCGCAAACTCAATCCGAGACGGCGGGCTTTTCCGTCGATGCTCAGGATACGTGCGCGAACGGTTTCACCTTCCTGAACAACATTGCGAGGGTGCAAAAAATGTCCTTCCGCAAGTTCGGAAAAATGAATTAAGCCTTCCAGACCTTCTTCAATACAGGCAAATGCACCAAAATCGACAACATTGGTGATTGTGCCTTCTATGATTTCACCGACAGTGTAGCGTTCTTGAACCGTTGCCCAGGGGTCAGGATTTAAGCGTTTGATACTGAGTGCGATACGCGCATTTTCAGGATCAACTTCCAGGACATAAACTTCGACATGCTCATTACTTTCCAGCATATCCGATGGATGTCCGACACGCCCCCAGCTTAATTCACTGATATGAACGAGTCCTTCAACGCCACCGAGGTCGATAAATGCCCCGAAATCGCATAAATTGGTGACTTTACCAATCACAACGTCGCCTTTATTCAGTTCCATCAGAATCTGGTCACGTGTTCCGGCTTCGACCTGTGCGGCACGTTCTGACAAAATGAGACGATTCTTCTCTTTATCCAATTCAATTACGCGCAAGGATAATGTATCGCCAACACGCTCAATCAAGGCATCACGCCGGGTTGATTCGTTTGGAGTAGTTGGAAAACGGAGTAATTGACTTGCAGGAACAAAACCCCGGAGCGATTTCCATTCCACCAGTAAACCGCCGCGATTGTATCCCACCACTTTTAGCTCTAAAACACCGTCATTATCCATAATGCGGGTGATTGTATTCCAGTCTTCATCAAAATCACCCGGTGATGCCGGATGACCGTTCGCTAATTCATTATGTGCAAAATCCGGTGGTGGCTCTAAATTTGGTGATGAATCGGCATCATAACTGTTCTGTGCAAATTCACCTTCGGATAATAATGAATCCCAATAACTTTCTTCGAGTGGTGCCTGTGATGAAACACCATTTTCTTCTCGTGCGTCAGTTGACATCATGTCTCCCCCATGACGTTACACTTACGATAAAATCTCTTATACAATCCTTGAATAGTTTATTATAGATTTTTGCAGATTTTTTGTCAACGCGAATGTGTCTGTCGGGTTCTTGAGAGACTTTAGCGGGTCATATTTCCTGTTCCATCTGTAGAATAACCTGTGCCATCTCTTCGATAGCGAGACGCTGCTTGCGGTACAAATCAGGCTCACTCATGCTCATCCGACGCGCTACATCCCGTACTTTCTTACCTTCTACGAAACGAAGGTCGATAATGTTGTACAATGTCCACTCGGTTGCAGTCATAGAACGCTCACTTTCAGGGCGTAAACGTTCGAGTGCCAGTTGCAGTACATTTCGTAGTGCCTGTACCGATGAGTCGGCTTCATCCATTGCTTTTTGTACGATGTTTAAATCGAGTAAACGACTGCGTGTCATCCCCGGTCCCCCCCAGTAATGACGCAGGGCTGCTCTGACCTGTTCGTAGAGTTCGTCGGTATCGGGCAAGGTGGATGGCTGAATCGGTTCGCGTCCCGGACGGTATTCGATTAAATCATCACGGCTGCGGTTTGTCGTCAATTGAGGCAGTAAGCCTTCCAGGGCAGCATAAATTTCTGTTTGAAGTAACATATCATCCAGAGTTTGTTCTACTCTGGCAACATAGGTGTTATAGAGCAAGCTGGTATCGCGTTCATCAACCAGTGAGACAGGATTTTCGCTGGTTTTAATCCCGAGCATACCGATTAATATAATATCGTCATCGTTGCCATTAGAACGCGTGCTGTATAGTGGCACAAGATATAGGTCACGCCATTGTTGGAATGCGGAACGGTCGGTAACACGGTCTGCATTTTCCGCCAGGTCACGTAATTGAGCCGCTTCATTTGACCAGGAAATGTCACTCAGGCGTGTTTCACGTGTTGCCTGTACAAATTCAGCACTGCCATTATTGATAGAGACAACGAACGCAAGATCAGTACGCAGATAATCACACATTGCTTCGAGAGTTGCCCCGAGTAATTGCAGCAAATCACCCCGTGTGAGCATTTTGTCACCTAAATCTTGAATTCGTGCGAGTTGCTCATCATCTTCATCACCGTAGATGAGCCATGTCTCCAGATAGGGCAACGCCAGATGAATCATCCATTGCCAGAACAGTACTGCAGCAATCACACCGAACGACAGGAAATTATCTGCCGGTAAACCTGCGACAATATCTGATGCCCGTCCGGTAGCGACAATTACACCGAGTGCCAGTAATGCTGTACCGGGACCCCGTAGCAAGAATCGCAGCAATTCAACTTTTACCACCCTATCCGGTACATCTGAACCAAAAAATGATAGTGGATAAGACAGGAAAATCAGCATGATAATCACGATGATATTGGCTAAATTCACAAATAGCTGAATGACGAGCGAAATATCATCCGATTGTGGCAGTAGCGCCGAAAAAGGAAAAATGCCCAGTGCCGGGGTCAGGATGGCAAATTGTAGATATGCCATGCGTCGGCGTGAGCCAGTCGTTAAGCAACGCAACCGTGCCCGATTCAAGTTAATGAATGTGGCAATACAACAAATAACGAAGAAAGCTGTATAAACCGGGAATAATGAAAACAGTTCAGCATCCATCAGGATACCATTTATGGTTGGAATTGGTGTTACAAGAGAATCAGTTAAGGTAGCGGCAACCACAAAGAGTGTGCTAACGAGGTAAAGAATTCGTACAACGACTTTGCGTCGTCCTCTGGAAGGCAGACCTGTAGTGGCAAGTAAAGCATCCGATAAATGAAAGAGCGATGATGGGATAAATGCCAGACCAATCCACTGTAATCGTGCGGCTGCAAGCGCAACTTCTTCGCCGGGACCCAGAGTCAGGAATACATCGACAATATAGGCAAATGTCACACTGGCAAGTACCGCACCCGATGTTCTGGCGACGCGATTATTCAGGTTGCGTGTTAGATTATAGAGCAATAGGGATGTCGCAATGACCACTATCCCTGCGGAAAGAATTTCATTGATACCGGATAATGTGGTTGCGATGAGATCGTTGAAGTCCATAGCTTAATGCAGTGCTTGTCCGAAAAAGATGGCTATATCTTGATTTCTAAAATATTGGTCGTTGAATCCGCAAAACCGGAGACCCTGTGTCTGTAAAAATTGTATCGCAGGATAGTTATTTGTGGAAACTTCTACCATTAATTGTTGTGCCCCGTGTTCGGTTGCCCAGCGACGTGCCACATTTAATAAGCGTGTTCCGATGCCACTGCGCCGGAATGGTCGGGATACCACAATATCCTGAATCAGCGCAATTTTATGGACGGGGTCAGGTCTTAAGGTTAAATATCCCGGAATCGTTGTCGGTTCGTCTTTTGCCTGTGCAACTAGATAGCATATTTCACGGGGCAGAGCAAGTCTCAGACGGATTTCGTCGCTTTCGTGAACGACTTCTTTTGCACGGGGTAAACGTTCTTTCTGGAAGCTAAGATGATGATCATCCCCTGTTGTTTGAATCACCATACGCCAGACGTGCTCACTTTCATAGCTGTGGTCGAGCGCTAAACAGGCATCAACATCAGCCGCAACCGCATCACGAATGACAAAATTAAAGCTATTCATAACTCACTTTTCTAGGAGAGATAAGCGTCGCCAAATGTACCACTAATCACAACATCGACAAGCGGCAACTCTTCATCACTATCACGACTGACATAGACACCGGCTTCGATTTCTTCATAGCGCGTCTCATCCACATTGACACTGAAGAAACGACCTGCATTCACTGTGATACGAATATTATAATTTTCAGGTGTATGAACTGTGATGCTACCCATGAGTGAGCGCAGGTAAATTGTCTCAAAGGCTTCTGACGGGCAGACCATGTGAATATCACCGATACCTGTGTTCATCAGCACATTCTGGATAATCACATTGCTGAAATCGGCATTTATCTGTCCGAAATAAGTGCTTGCCACGACCTGCCAGGGTAAATCCTGTGAGATGCCCATTTCCCAATCCGCAAATGAAAGCCAGGGGGTCTGACTTCTATCCATTGTGAGGTAGGCATGAACATCACGCACCTCAAGGTCAGGGCGGGCTTGATTGGCATACTGCCCCGCTATCAGGCGTTCGGTGTTGCGGGTGGGTAATGCACGGATTGCAACATCTATTTCGCCAGCATTGATTTCCAGTGTAGCTGATTCGATGCTGCCGCGTGTGATGCCGAATGTACGGAAATCTGTACCTGGCAGTAAATCACCACGTAGTAAAACCTGTGCGCCAAAAATGACGAGTAGCACGGGCCATAGTGCGACGATATTAAAATCTGCCAGTAAAAAGAAATTGCCCAGCAATAACAAAACCCCCAGTACAGCCACAGCGAGAGGCCATACTAAGGGTCCTTTAGTTCCTCTTGAACGATCCCGATTACTCAAGGATTATCCCTCAAACAGGTAATCGCGGAGAATAACATGAGCGCTGGATTGGCGCAGACGGTTGAGAGCCTGTGCTTCTAGCTGGCGTACACGCTCACGGGTTACGCCGATTGTCTGCCCTACTTCTTCAAGGGTGTAGACACGACCATCTGCCAGACCATAGCGTAAACGCAAAATTTGTGCTTCACGGGATGGCAATTTGTCGAGTGCCTGTTGCAACTGTTCCTGTAACAAGTGCGTTGCTACCTCATCGGATGGGGCAGGACTGTTGGCATCTTCTACGAAATCGCCGAAGGTGCTATCGCCTTCATCATCAATCGGTGTTTCGAGGCTGACAGGACGGCGGCTAATTTCGAGCAGGTTTTCAACCTTTTCAGGGGTTGTTTCCATGCCTTCTGCTAATTCTTCGATTTTCGGGTCGCGTCCGAGTTCTTGTAGCAATTTAAGCTGAACACGGCGCATACGGTTCAACTGGTCGCCCATGTGAACCGGAACACGAATTGTACGACCCTGGTCGGCTACAGCACGGCTGACTGCCTGGCGAATCCACCAGGTGGCGTAGGTGCTGAATTTGTGACCACGTTGATATTCGAATTTGTTGGTTGCACGAATCAGACCGATGTTACCTTCTTGAATGAGGTCAAGGAACGGTACACCACGCCCGATATATTTTTTAGCAACGCTGATAACCAGACGGGCATTCGCACGAATCAGATGTTCCTGAGCTTTGTCACCATCCATAGCGACTTCACGCAGAGATTGTTCTTCTGACCAATCCAGTTCGATACCCATTTCCTGAGTTTCGGTGATTTTGTTACGTGCCCATTCAGCCGCTTCCATACGTTTAGCAAGCGCGACTTCTTCTTCTGCTGTGAGAAGGGGAACACGCCCAGCTTCTTTCAGGTACAGCCCGACAACATCATCGGTGTCGAGTGCTGCCTGATAGCCAGCATCTTCGGTTAATTCATTGAGATTTTTAAATGTCTGACGGGTCGCAGCGAAGATGTCTTCTTCTGGCTCATCTTCCTCTTCATCCATTTCCGCGCCCATGTCGTCCATTTCATCGTCGAACTCATTGATGAGACTGTCGTCATCACCATCTTCATCACCGGCTTCAGTTTTGCCACCGGGGACAATATCGACGCCAGCTTCAAGGAGTTCTTCCATAATATCGTCCAGCAAGGCGACATCTTTTTCGACATCCGGGATCATCGCCAGAATGTCGTCGTATGTAATGTATCCCTGCTTGTTTGCCTTTTCGATCAACTTGATACGAAGCTGATCTTTTTGAAGACCTGTTTGCACCATTTCACCACACCATACCTACGTTACACATGTAATCGCCTTACATCCAATCCCCATTGTTTGCAAGGCGCATAATTTATAATCAGTGAGGTCTATCTACAGGATAAATCTCACATTGCAAAAAATGCAAATTCTTAATAAGGTTATTATTTATTCGCTGATTATGACTGTAAATATTTTTTGAAATTGCATACTAAACACACTATAAGACATTATAACGCAAATAGTAAAAAAGTAGTAAAAACGTGATAATTTAATTGTGTTTGAGTGACGGTTCTAAAACTCTTGAAGTGTAGCACAGAATTACAAGTTAACGGGTTTTTTACAATCTGTCAAGTTAATGAGACAATCCGGTTAACTTAATATTTGAAAATTGCTATATTATGTCAGAATATCTGACACTGTGACCTGTTCACTTCTTATCTAATATACACTATAACGCTTCAACATAAGAGTAACCTTAAGTTTAGGCAAATTGTACAATATATTTGAAAAAGTGCCTAAAATTAATCCAATTTGTTGACGTATTATCCCCGCTATTTTAGACTACGTGCCATTATCAAAATCTGGATGACACAGTTTTATGATTCGCATCGTTGAATTTGCAAAGAGAATCCGTCGTCGCCGCCCGCTGACACATGAGGTCATGATGGGTCTGTTATGCTGTTAACCTGACGAGCGAAAAACAAACCTGAAAAATCAACCCTGACCTCATGTAAACTGAGATCAGGGTTTTTTAGTTTAAGGAGAGAGCAATTTTGGAGACAATACGCGCTGGCATTTATGGTGCATCCGGTTATGCAGGACAAAATCTGGTTGAAATTCTGGTAGACCACCCGAATGTCGATCTGGTTTTCGGCACTTCAAATACTTATGCAGGGCAATTTATCGAAGGGACGGATTTGCGCTATATCCCGTCTGATGAAGTCAATCTCGACCATGTTGATGCGGTCTTTCTGGCTTTACCACATAAAACGGCAGCAACTATCGGTAAACAGGCAGTTGATGCCGGGAAACGGGTCGTTGATCTCTCGGCAGATATGCGTTTCGATGATGCAGAGGAATACGAAAAATGGTATGACATCAAGCATCCTCACCCTGATATGTTGACATCTGCCCCCTATGGATTGCCTGAAATTCACCGTGATGATATTGCCGGGGCAGAAATCGTTGGTGTTCCGGGATGCTATCCAACAGCAACACTGTTAGGACTTTATCCCCTGCTCAGAGTAGAAGGTGTTTCACTGGAAGCCCCGATTATCGTCGATGCAAAATCAGGCGTATCCGGTGCGGGACGCTCTGCAACAGATACGACTCACTTTGTGAATATCTACGGTGACATCATTCCCTATAAAGCGGGACGCAGTCATCGTCATGTTGGCGAAATCGAGCAAGAAATCAATCGCTTCATGCCAACCGAAAATCAAATTATCTTCACGCCGCATCTTGTCCCGATTGACCGGGGTTTGATGGCGAGTATCTATGTCACGCTGAATTACAGCATCACATCGGATAAAGTGCATAGCCTGTACCTCAATGTTTACGCGGATGAGCCTCTGGTAAAAGTTTTACCATTAGGACAACAGGCGACATTTAAAGGTGTGCAACGCAAAAATACGGCAGAAATCAGCATCACCCCTGTCGGCGATCACTTCGTACACATCACCAGCACAATCGACAATCTCCGCAAAGGGGCAGCAAGTCAGGCAGTGCAATGTTTCAATTTGATGTATGGCTTCACTGAAACAGAGGCTTTGCTATGAGACCGATTGTTCTCAAAATTAGCGGGCATCAAATTGATGACCCTGAATTTTTGACTGCACTGGCTCAAACTACCGCTGAGATGCAATCGCCTGTGATTGTTGTACATGGCGGCGGCAAAGAAATCAGCGAGATGCAGAAGAAATTAGGTATCGAACCGCATTATGTTGATGGGGTACGGGTGACTGATGCAGCATCACTTTCAATTGTCACGATGGTTTTGTGTGGCACAGTCAATAAACGCCTGGTGCGCTATCTGCTATCTGCCGGAGTTGATGCACAGGGTATCTCGGGTATTGATAGAGGCATCGTTCAAGCTGAAAAGATGCCGCACCCGGAACTCGATATGGGTTTTACGGGTGAGGTTACAGGCGTCAACGCGAATGCTTTGCTGGAAATGCTCTCCAACGGGATTACACCTGTTCTTGCGCCGCTTTCATTGGGTTCGGATAGTCACTATAACGTCAATGGCGACCATGTTGCCGGGGCTGTAGCGGTAGCTGTCGAAGCGGAAAAAGTGATATTTCTCTCAAATGTAGAAGGTGTGCTTATCAATGAAGCAGTTGCACCGAACCTTACATCTGAAGAGACAGTATCACTCATTGATGATGGCACAATTTTCGGCGGCATGATTCCCAAAGTTCAAACTGCCCTGCACGCTCTGCAATCCGGTGTGCAATCGGCTGTAATTACCAATCTCACAGGGTTGCAATCACATGGTGGCACAGTATTCACACAATCAGGTAGTTGAAAGGAATATCTATGGAAGTCGTTAATAGCACCATACAGGATGAGCAGAATTATCTGGTACAGACTTATGTTCGTCCTGAATTTGTCATCGTGCGTGGTGAAGGCGTCACGCTCTATGATGAAACAGGCAAGGGGTATCAGGATTGGGTTGCCGGAATTGCGGTCAATTCTCTCGGATACAACGATGAAGGTATCAATAATGCGATGAAGTCGCAATCAGATACAGGTATCTGGCATGTGAGTAATCTCTATCACACCGAACCTTCAGCAACATTGGCGAAACAACTGGTGGAATCATCATTCGCTGACCGTGTTTATTTCTGCAACAGTGGAGCAGAAGCCAATGAAGGCGCGATGAAATTTGCCCGTCGTGTTGCTTATACGAATGGCAAATCAGACAAAACAGAAATTGTCACGTTCACTCAGGCGTTTCATGGTCGGACAATGGGCGCGTTATCAGTTACACCGAAAGATAAGTATCAAGCGCCTTTTAAGCCACTACTCAATGGGGTCGTGCTGGCTGAGTTCAATAATGTCGAGAGTGCAAAAGAAGCAATCTCAGAAAAAACTGCTGCTGTCATCGTTGAACCAATTCAGGGCGAAGGTGGTATCAACCCCGCTACCCCGGAATTTTTGCAAGCATTGCGCGAACTTTGTGATGAGCATGAAGCGATTCTTATTTTCGATGAAATTCAATGCGGATTGGGACGCACCGGAAAATTATGGGCATACGAACATTATGGCGTGACCCCTGATATTATGACCCTGGCGAAACCTCTGGCGAATGGTTTGCCTATCGGAGCAGTGCTGGTGACTCAGGCTATTGCCGATTGCATTAAACCTGGCGATCATGGCTCAACATTTGCAGGTGGTGCGGTCGTGACCAACGTGGCATCTCATGTGGTTGAACGAATCAATCAACCTGAATTCCTCGCGCATGTGACCGAAGTGGGTGATTACCTGATGGAACGCCTGGAAGAAGTCAACAGCCCTCATATTAAAGATGTACGTGGGCAGGGATTGATCGCAGGGATCGAACTGGATATTGAAGCTGGGGATATTGTCAAAGCTGGTTATGAACATGGCTTGTTACTGGTCAATGCCGGACCCAATGTTGTTCGGTTTGTGCCACCTCTGATTATCGAAAAAAGTGATGTTGACCAATTAATTGAAAAACTCACTGCTATTCTGGAGGACGTGGATGCCTGAATTAAAGACTTCAATTGATAATGTCATAGGATTTTCAGCAACAGGGGTTCATGCCGGACTCAAAAAAGATGGTGAACTGGATGTTGCCCTGATTTATTCGGATAGTGATAGTGTTGCGGCGGGTGTTTTCACTAAAAATCGGGTGAAAGCAGCGCCTGTACTGGTCAATCAAGAATATCTGGTGAAAAATCCTGATCGGATGCGTGCTGTTGTTATCAATACGAAAAGTGCGAATGCTGCTACAGGCGAAACGGGTATGATGAATGCCCGTAAAATGGCTGAAATCACTGCCGGACAAATTGGATGCAAGCCGGAACAGGTCTTTGTGATGTCTACCGGGGTCATCGGGGAACATCTTCCAATGGCTAAAATCGAGGCAGGTATTGAATCGGCTGCGGATGCAAATTCCAATTGGGAAAATGCTGCAAATGCAATCCGAACGACAGATACTTTCCCGAAAGCGGCATCGGTTACAGTGGAGACTGCTTCGGGTAGCTATACCATCGCCGGAATCACCAAAGGCGCAGGGATGATTGCCCCGAATATGGCGACCATGCTCGGAATTATCGTCACCGATGCGAAATTATCTCCGAAACTGGCACAAAAAGCCTTAAGTGATGCCAGTAATTTGAGTTATAACCGCATCGTTGTGGATGGTGATACCAGCACTAACGATATGGTGGTTCTGCTGGCAAATGGTCAAAGTGGTGTCGAAATTGCAACTCATCCTGACTTCAAGCAATTTAGTGAGGCACTGACACAGATTGGCACATATCTGGCTCAGCAGGTTGTTCGAGATGGTGAAGGCGCGACTAAATTCATCACGATTGATGTGAAGGGAACGAAGTCGGTTGCTGATGCTGAAAAAATCGCTCATACGATTGCCGCATCCCCCCTGGTCAAGACAGCATTTTACGGAAATGATGCCAATGTCGGGCGTCTTTTGATGGCAGCAGGTCGGGCAGGTGTCGATTTTGACCCCGATTGTCTTTCGATGTGGATGGCATCCGGTGAATCACTCGAAAATGGCAATCCTGGATTAATGCTTTTTGAGAACGGCACGAGAGCAGACTATGATGAAGCGGAAGCGACTGCTATTATCAGCGCGGAAAGTGTTTATATGACACTTGATTTTGGCGTGGGTGATGGTCAGGCAATCGTTTGGACATGTGATTTCAGCCACGATTATATCAGCATTAACGCGGATTATAGAACTTAGCGAGGTTTTAGATATGAGCAAAGGCGTTCTTGTACTTGAAGACGGACGCATATTTGAAGGTGAAGGATTCGGTATTGAAGGCATTCAAACTGGCGAAGCTGTTTTCAATACTTCAATGACGGGGTATCAGGAAATTTTGACCGACCCGTCCTATTATAAGCAAATCATCACGATGACTGTCCCGCATGTCGGGAACACGGGTATCAATCTGGAAGATGTTGAATCCAGAAAAATATGGGTTTCGGGATTTGTAGTGCGTTCGTTGAGTCCTGTTGTGAGTAACTGGCGTAATCGTGGTGATCTGGATGGTTATCTCAAAGAACAGGGTGTCATCGGTCTGAGTGAAGTCGCAACCCGTGCGTTGGTGCGTCATATCCGTGAAAAAGGTGCGATGCGTGCGATTATCGCTCACGGCGAAGCAGCAGAAGATACGGATGCTCTGCTCAAGATGGCGCTGGAATCAATGGATATGTCCGGTGCGAATCTGGTCGATGATGTGACAACAGCTGAACCGTATCACTGGACACAACAGAGCGATCCTGAATGGTATTCAGAGCATGAATATGATGAAAATGGTCCTCTGATTGTCGCTTATGATTACGGTATCAAAAACAACATCATGCGGATGCTGACTGATAGAGGCTTGCGTATCACCGTTGTTCCGGCTCAGATGAAACCCGAAGACGTGATGGCAATGAAGCCATCCGGTGTTTTCCTCAGTAATGGACCCGGTGACCCGGCAGCAGTCGATTATGCGATTGATAATGTCAAAAATCTGCTCGGAGAAGTTCCAATTTTCGGAATTTGTCTCGGACACCAGATTTTGTCGCTGGCACTGGGTGGTGATACCGAAAAAATGCGTTTCGGGCATCGCGGTGGCAATCAGCCGGTGAAAAATCTGCTAACAGGGCATGTTGAAATTAGCTCTCACAATCACGGCTTTGCAGTCTCCGAAGGTAGTGACCTGAGTGGTGGCGAAGTGACCCATATCAATCTCAACGATAATACGATTGAGGGAATGCGTCATGATGCTTATAAAGCATTCAGTGTGCAATATCACCCTGAAGCCTCGCCCGGTCCACATGACTCACTCTATCTCTTTGATGAGTTTGTGAAAGCAGTCAAAGAAGAAAATACAGTGACAAGTAACGGGTAACTGCGTTTCAGGAATTGAACAGCATGTCAGCTATTAGTCTTGTAAAAGCGATTGCGCGACAAATCAAATATCAGCAACTAGATGACTTAATTGGACGAGAAGTCATTATCAACAGTGTTGATAGTATTTTCGATGATGTGAAACACGAGTTACAGCTACCAACTAATGCAGTACCGGTAACTCGTGATGAGAAATATTCGAGAATTGCGATTGCTAAATATGGATTGATTGACATTGATTATACTGTTCAAAACATAGCAATCATGAAAGCACTTACGGATTTTGATGCCATTAGAACGCTAAGTCTGTACCAGGAGCCATCTGGAAATTATTCCGATGACGATCTGTTTATGGAAATTAGTTTGGGTTATCTCGAAGATATGGTTCAGGATTTGGATTCAGGAATGATCTACATGATGCTATATCTTGAGACTGAACATCCCGATGACATAGCCGAACGAAAGAAGCAGTTTGAGAAGTTCTCAATCCCTGACAATTATTTTCCACGCAAATTTGTTGTCGAAGATGCTGCACTATGTAACACAAGACTGGCGTGGATGATGAAACACTTCTATCTGTGAAAACAAAGATACAAATCGGTAAAAGGAAACTATGCCAAAAAGAACAGACATTGAAACAATTATGGTCATCGGCTCTGGTCCGATTGTAATCGGGCAAGCCGTCGAATTTGATTACAGTGGTACACAAGCCTGTAAAGCCTTGCGGGAACTCGGGTATCGGATTGTGCTGGTGAATAGCAACCCGGCAACTATTATGACCGACCCCGAATTTGCAGATGCCACTTATGTTGAACCCCTTTCCGTCGAAATTTGCGAGAAAATCATTGAAAAAGAGCGCCCCGATGTATTGCTACCGACTGTTGGTGGACAGACTGCGCTTAATCTCGCACTCGACCTGAAAAAAGCGGGAGTCCTCGAAAAATATAACGTGGGTCTCATCGGTGCGACACTCGAAAGTATCGAAGTTGCCGAAGACCGCGAACTTTTCAAAGAAGTGATGGAAGAAATTGGACTGAAATCACCGAAAAGTAAAGTTGTCGGCTCGATTGATGAAGCCCTAGCCTATGCCGAAGAAATCAATTATCCGGTGCTGGTGCGTCCATCTTATACACTCGGTGGTTCGGGTGGTGGTGTTGCTTACAATCCCGAAGAACTTAAAAAAGTTGCCGCGAACGGTATCCATCAATCACCTGTGGGGGAAGTTCTTGTTGACCAGAGCTTGCTTGGCTGGAAAGAGTACGAACTCGAATTGATGCGTGATGGGGCTGGCAATTTCGTGGTTGTCTGCTCTATCGAAAATCTTGACCCTATGGGCGTCCATACCGGGGATAGTATTACGGTCGCCCCTGCACAAACCCTCACAGATAAAGAATTTCAACGCTTGCGGAATTACTGCCGCATGATTTTTGACCGCATCGGGATTACGACAGGTGGCGCGAATGTTCAGTTTGCGATTAGCCCTGAAACAGGAGAAGTCTTTGTCATTGAGATGAATCCGCGTGTTTCCCGGTCATCTGCGCTGGCGAGTAAAGCAACGGGCTTTCCGATTGCGAAACTTGCAGCACTGGTATCAGTCGGCTTGACACTCGATGAAGTGCCGAATGACATCACCCGCGAGACCCCTGCCAGCTTTGAACCTTCCCTCGATTATGTCGTGGTCAAGATTCCGCGCTGGGATTTCCGTAAATTTGAAGGTGTTGACTCGACATTGGGTCCACAGATGAAAGCTGTTGGCGAGGTCATGGCTATCGGGCGGACTTTCCCGGAAGCCCTCCAGAAAGCGGTTCGGTCGCTCGATATTGGTATCGAAGGGCTGGGCAGCAATCCAGAGCAAATCTCATCACCGGAAGTGTTACGCACCCCGACAGCACAACGCCTTTATCAGGTGGCGACTGCCATCAATGAGGGTTTGACTGTTGATGAAGTTATTGAGAAAACAGGTTTTGATAGATGGTATGTGCAACAGATGCAGGATACGCTCACCATTCACGATACCATTCTCAAGAAAGATTTGAAATTATCTGATTTAGACCGTGATGATTTCATGAAACTAAAACGCTACGGTTTTGGCGACCAGTACATCGCACAACTTATCGGTGAAGATATGATGACCGTGCGCGAGTATCGTAAAAATCTTGGTGTGATTGCAAATTTCTACCGCGTCGATACCTGCGCGGCTGAATTCGAAGCGCAAACACCCTATCTCTATAGCACTTATGAAGAAGATAGCGAAGCTTTCCCCACCGATAAAAAGAAAGTCATGATTTTAGGCGGTGGTCCTAATCGTATCGGGCAGGGGATTGAATTCGATTATTGCTGTGTTCATGCTTGTTTCTCGCTCAGTAAAATGGGTTATGAGACAATTATGGTCAATTGCAACCCTGAAACTGTCAGCACCGATTATGATACTGCTGACCGTCTCTATTTTGAGCCGCTCACAGCCGAAGATGTGCTGAATATCATTGATGTTGAAAAACCGGACGGTATTCTGGTTCAATTCGGTGGTCAGACCCCGCTTAACATTGCGAAACAACTGGAAGATGCAGGCGCACCTATCTGGGGAACGACAGTAGATACAATTGACCTCGCAGAAGACCGTGAACGTTTCAATGCGCTGATGCAGGAATTGAATATCAATCAACCAGCAGGTGCGACAGTCCTCACCCGCGAAGATGCATTTGAAGCCGCAGAAAAAATCGGTTATCCGGTGCTGGTACGTCCGAGTTATGTGCTCGGTGGACGCGGTATGGCGATTGTCTTTGAACCGGAACAGATGTCAAACTGGTTGGATGAACATGTCGAATTTACGGGACATCCGGTACTGATTGACCAATTTTTGGACGATGCTTTCGAGATTGATGTCGATGCGATTTCTGATGGTACAGATGTGATTATCGGTGGCATCATGCAACATATTGAAGAAGCTGGTGTCCATAGTGGGGACAGTGCCTGTGTCTTGCCACCCTACAAAATCAGCCAGTATCACCTTGATATTGTCCGTGATTACACCGAACGTATCGGTCATGCGATGGATATTAAAGGTTTGTTCAACATCCAATTCGCGATTAAAGACGAAGAAGTCTTTGTGCTGGAAGTCAATCCACGTGCAAGCCGGACAGTGCCTTTTGTCAGTAAAGCGACAGGTGTTCCTCTGGCAAGTTATGCGTCACAGATTGCAACAGGTGTCACGCTGAAAGAACTCGGTTTCATTGAAGAACCGAAAGTAGATGGGTTCTTCGTGAAAGAAGCGGTACTGCCCTTCCAGAAATTCCCCGGTGTGGATGCACGTCTCGGACCTGAAATGCGGAGTACAGGTGAAGTGATGGGACATGCCAGCAACTTCGGACATGCTTTTGCAAAAGCTCAGATGGCGGCAAAAATGCCTCTGCCGGAATCCGGGACAGTGTGTATTAGCGTCAATGACATGGATAAAGCAGCAGTCACCCGCATTGCACGTAATCTGGTTCGGATGGGTTTTGACATTATCGCGACCGATGGGACTGCCGAATGGCTGAATCGCTTTGGTGTAGAAGCCGGACGTGTGAATAAAGTACGTGAAGGTTCGCCGCATATTGTCGATTTGCTGGAAGAAGGCAAAATTCAGTTGATGATTAATACGCCTCTCGGTGGACAGGCGCACGAAGATGGGGCAGTCATCCGTAGTAAATGCTATGAAGTTGATGTGCCGATTGTAACGACGATGAGTGCAGCAATGGCAACAATGGAAGGCATCAAACGCCACAACGAAAAACCGATGAAAGTGCGTAGCCTCCAGACGCATCATAAGGTTAACGGAGTCATTTAGTGCGACTCGTTTTGCACTATGTTTCTGCATTTGTGGGTGGATTTCTGGCGATGTCCGCCCACATTTATTTATATTTTGGCTCTGGTAACTGGCTTGCTCCTCAACGATTAAGTGTCACGATAGGTAATGCCCTGATTTTCGCCCATCTTGTCGCCTTGATGGTGATTGTCGCCCGTGACCTTTTCCCTGAAAAACGTGTTTCACGCATCGTCATCGGTTTGATAGGCGGAACATTTTTCGGGGCATTATCCTGGTATGCACATCTATTTTTATATCTCTATCAGAAAACACCCGATTTACTGACGCTTCTAGCAGGTGGATTCGGGCTATCTATCGGATTTTTAATCGCCGGACAGTTGAACGTTCAGAATCGCTGGCTGAAAACTTTTTTGGCAAGTGTTATCACAGCAATAGCAATTTACATCCCGATTTACTTTGCCCATCAAGCCCATGCGACTGATGTTTCCGCACAGGCTTTACTCTATTTTCAGGCAGACAATCCGCGTGATGTATTCCTCATCGGCTTGCCATTTACGATAAGCATTGCGATATTCGGGAATCTGCCGCTTTTACTGCAGCAAGAATTAACTTGAGATTAGAGTCCTTCAAAAAATGAAGATGAAAAAGAACCACCTTTGAAAGAATCATCAGAGGGGTGTTGCTTAAACTCCTCGGCGACACCTAACAAAGCACTCCATAATTGTGCAAGATTTGAACTTCTATGTGATATATTTCTAAAACTGAGATGCCCGCTTGTAACTACTGTCTCAAACCAGATTTCACAAACTTCATGACCACTACCCCAGATGAGACTATTATCAAGGCTTGCAACCGCATCTATGTTTTTGAGCTTTTCCACAACTGAGTCGCTCCAGTCAATTAGCTTAATAAATTTGGGATTTATCAACTTATTAAGCTTCGTATCAATGGATGCAATCATTCCGCGTGACAGTGACTCTGTTTTTGTAAATGCGAGAATTAAATGCACACTCTCATCTTCCTGTGTCAGATATGAAAGATAGACTATCCAATGATAGTGGGAAGATTGGTCGGAAACCTTTAACTGTTGTAATCCAAGCTCAACTTCTATTTTTTCGCGTATTGTTTTGCTGAGATATGGCATTTAGAGTTGCCCTGCAAGTTCAAATCACCGATAGATTGTGATTATACAGTGCGGGTAATTCTTGCTCACAGGGTATTGTTACTTAGCTCATTATCTCGCGCAGAGACATAATGGCATCGTGTTCAAGGTCATGTACGACTTTGACCTGTTCCGCGATACGTTGTTTTAATTGATTGACTTCCTCATCACTCAGGGGGAAATCTTCGCTTTGTGTTTTGAGAACTTCTTCGCCTTGAGTTAACTCGCGACGGGTTGCAGTGGATTGATTGCCTTCATTCAAGAAGAGTTCGTGTTTTTCAATCATGACCTCTTTTGCTTCTTTGAAGAGTGGCACATCATCTGGCAAAAGGGTGTCGCCGAGTGTTTTCCATGCCTCACCCGCTGCACGGAATTTGGGGCTAATGTCACTTAATTCCGGTTTTTCTAAGATGAGTGATGCTTCCTCTAAGAAATCCGCCATCATATGACGTTCTGCTGTGCGCGATTCATCTTTACCGAATTGCTGACTAAAGTGGAATGCACTGGTCAGACCTGCATAGAGTTCACGTCCACGCGGAAGCGTTTTTTCCCAGCTACCTTTTGTGCCATCACGGGTGAGTAGTTTTATCCAATTTTCATAGGCTTTGAAGCCGAAGTTATTCGCACTGCCTTTGGGTGGTTTTTCTGTATAGAGCTTGATGCAATCCCAGATACCCATCGAAACGGCAGAGGCAAGTTTGGCTTCATCGGGGATACTCAGAGTGACAATGCGATGTTTTTCTTTTTTGATACGGGAACGGGCTTCATCGAATTTGTCTATCGGGGATGTTAATCCAACTCTGGCGCGGTCAGCGATGTAAACACAGTCATCATCAGAACCATAGACCACCAGTGGCATCATGCCCCACATGCCTTCATCATAATCGAGGGCGTTGTAGGGGATTGTCCACATATCAGCAAAAACAATGGGTGCTTCGCCATTTTCAAGTGCATCAATCAGATTTTTATGACCCTTATCAGCCGATGTAGATTGCTTGACATCATAGGGAATGCCGAGACGCTCTAAAATGGGTTCAAAGATATTGAATGTGTTGCGTGTCAGAATGTTCACCATCGGGTCGTAGCCTTCATAGTGAAAATAGAAATAGCCGAAATTCATGCCACCACTGACACCGAATAAGAGCGCTTCACTGAATGCGTTGCCTGTGTGTGGTGCTTTGACACCCTGATAATCGAGGGCGTTACGGATAGCGGCTGTCTGGAAGTAGTAGCCATCAAAGGCAGTGTAGTTGTCGAGCATTGTCATATGGGTTTCTCCTGTTTTGTAACGTGATAGCCAAATTGTAGGGCATAAATCAAGCGAATCTCAAAAACAGTGACATGCAATGCCAAAATTGATTTTGCATCCTGATACAGTGAGAAAATCCGGCGAATTAAGTTAGCTCCGGGTTTAGAAAATTTGCCTGTTTAACAGGGCGGAACAGGGAAATAAATCTTCAAAATGGGTGATTTTCGTTGATTTTTAGTTAGAAACGTTTGATTCAGAAATGCTTAAAATCTCGCCTCAAGAATATAAAATTGGTAAAGTGCCTGTCTTGAGGATAGCATAAATTTGATGGCAGTTGTTGTTCATATGACCGTTCATATCAACGTTTATTGATAGAGAAAATGAGAAACTGGAATCATGGAAAATATTCCGGGAAACCATACAGAGCAGATTCCGGTAAAGCCGGGTGAATCTAATATTATTGAACATCTAAATAGTGAAGTCGCCTTAGTACATCGATAAATTCTTGATATAGAGTGTCTGTCATTCCTTCAATCTCTTGTATTTCTTCTGGATATTCTTTTACGAACTGAACAATTTCTGACATCTTATAGTGGCGGTCTTCTGAATACTGAGATAAATGAATAACTTCTAGAATCAAACCGAGCAGAGCAAATAGTTCCTCTGATAAATTTTCTTTAAATGTATTAAACGCATCCGGCAGACGTAGATAGGTTTTATCGGTTGAGGGATGGCGGAAAGATTGTGCCCACGCAGGAATACTTAACGGCATTTCATTATGCTCGCGTTCTAATTCTTTCATTTCACTCCTGAGTTTCTCTAATAGACTCCCCGATTTTAAACCTGCCATAGTCCGGTTAAATTCTTTCTCGACAAATTCCTCAAAAATCTTTGCAGCAGGGCTTTCTTCAAGTTCAGTTCTGAATTTCTTCTCAAAGAATGCTTTTTCCGTATCAGAACCATTTGTATACTCTAAACACCAGCGAATAAGTTCATCCAACGATGTCTTTTCCTCCTGATACCGTTCTTCACGACTCTCATGCAAAAATGTTCTTTGATGTTGAAGAAAAAGCGCCCAGTCTTTATTTGTTAAACGGCGCGGGGGTAAGCCGGATTCAAGATGTTCGAATACGCTGAAAGATACTCCGGCATACATTGCTGTTTCTTCACCATCATCAACAATAAACAAGAGGAGTTTCGGGAAATCAGTTCCCAGGTGCAATACACCTGCCTGACCAGATTCGTTGTCATAATTTGTGTAGATATCAGTGACTAATTGTTGATCTCTATCCAGAGAAGGGATCAGTTCGGTGTACCAGCCATCCCATGATTCCGGGGTAATCCCGCCATATTCTGCCTCTCCAATATATTTGCGGACAACGATACTTCTTAAGAATATAATATCTTCTTCGGTCAAGGCTTCACGATTTAATTCTTTGTGTGACAATGTTTCCAGTGTTTCACATACATCCGCGAGATGTTTAAATCGCTGTTGAAATTTCGTAATTGATGAATTGATATAATGAATATTTGGATTTCCTCTGGATGGTCTATATTGCTTGAATATTTGATTCCCGAAGTCTGCAAATCGCTTGCCGGATGCGTAAAAATCAGGATATGGCTCAACGTAGCCTACCGGATAATCACAGATCATCCCGATTTCTGTCGGAGGCTTCGCATAAAGAATGTTGTCATGCCGTAGTTGTGTCCATCCTCCAATCTGTGTATGTAAGTTTTTGTCTGCCCATGCGGAAGTTCGCATTACAGATGAGTACTCGTCCCCTGTGGTGTTCTTATTAAGCGCCCGGATTGCATTAAGCCAGTGATTGTAAAACGTGTTTTCCCAGAATTCATTGCTATGGCTTTGTACCCAAGTCTGTAATTGATTGAGTTTGTCACGATACCCGTATTGGTCTAGTTCATCTTCTAAATGAGATAGAGCATGAGAATTTCCAAGCACAAACATGACATCCAATGGAGATGGAAATGAACGGAGGTGTTTGTTTTCATCAATTTCTGTATTCAACATTAAGTTCTGAATAATGTCGGACTCGATGGTATAGCGTCCTCCAAAAAGTGCGAAGCTGATACGCGGTGCATCATTTGTTGTTGCTGTACTCTGAAACTGTTGATGACCATAATGATTGTTCAGCAACAATTCTAACAGGAGTATTTCATCTGCCTGTGTACATTCATCCAGAGTAGTTATTCCAGCATCTTCGAAGAATTGTTCAAGTCCACCCAATGATATATGATCACTCCAGCCAACAAATGTTGATATTAATTTTTCAACATTGTTCCAGGTATCGCGCATACTGGCATTTTTAATTGCGTGATAGAGAATATAGGCGGCAACAATTTGATCCCGGTGGAGTGTTGGTTTAGAACCATCTGTCACAAAATGGAAATCAATCAATTGAAGCCATGTCATAGCGAGGAAGTATTGCTCTAATGCACGGCTTTCATCATAATGCCCTCTAATTTTAAAAAGCGTGTAATCAATAGGTCTATTGCTACCAAATAAGGTAATAGCACCAACTTGATTTTCAGCGAAATCGCCAGGTTGCTCTTTATCATCACGAACATGGGATTTTGTACCATGACCTGTTAGATTGACATTTTTAATATGTGCGAGATGGCGTGCTATTTTAGAATTTGCTGGAGGCTGAGAATCCTCCTTGATAAGGCTTATTGCCATAGATAAGTAAAAGTCCAGATCTTCGAGTAGATTGAGTAAATTGTCATCAGTGGATATGGGTGTAGTATCAAGGTGATCGGCATATTGTGCCCGGAAATATGTCCTGACAGTTTCCAGTAGCAGAGTAAGCTCGCTTTTAATGATCAGTGCTTCGACCTCTTTTATCATAGAACTATATTGCTTATGTACTGCATGTAAGATCGAATCGGTTGTCACAATGACAGGCAAATCTTTCCAGTAAATCCAGGCATAAGCACGTTTGAAGGATGAAAATTCGAGACGATCAGAAACTAAGAAGCCATTTTGCGATAGTAAGTTTCGTTCTTCTTCGGATAATTCAACAGTATTATTAATTACTTCAAAATACTTAACTTTGCTGAGATTAAAGGGTGAAATTGATTGCATGATGTTTCCCCAAAAACGATGTCTGAATAAAAGTTATTATAATTCATGAAAATAAAAAAGGCGCATCGTGGAGATACGCCTTTGAATTTTGAGATTTTGCTATTTTAGTCTAAGCGACCGAGGAGCAATTCACGGGAGAAGGCTTCACCTTTGGCAGCATTTTCGTCATAGGTTGCGAATCCGCCTGCGCGTTCACGTTCTGCCATGACTTTTTCTGCGGCTTTACGGACAACTGTTTCTTCGCTATCCATCGCATTTGCCAGAATTTCTTCACTGGCTTCGGACATCAACCCGGCGGCAATACGCACAATATGGGCTTTTACTTCCGGCTCAAGTTCGATGCGGTAGGTTTTCTTGAGAATTTCCGGTGTACGTTCATGACGCATCCATGCAAGGGGCCAGACTGCTGCCATACGAACGGATGTATTCTCATCCAGCAGAGCGGTTTCCAGTGCATCAATCATCAATTCGGATGCGTTTGATTTTGCAACATCAATTTTGAGGTAATTGGTCGCGTGGAAGAATGCCAGCAGTACCTGTTCCAGTGTTTCGCCTGTGGTACGACCAATCACGCCAGCGAGTTCCTGTAGCCAGCCTTCGCCGGAAAGTTCCAATAGACTGAGTGTCGCCGCATATTTTACAGAAGGTTCAGGGTCGAACATCGCTTCACGCACAACAGGCATAGCTTCGGGAACGCCTGAAATACCGAGTGCTTCCAGACCTTTAATACGTACATCGGGGTCTTTCGCTTTGAGAACCTGTTTCAAAACAGGTACAGCCGCACTATCCTGGGTATCACGCAGACCGAATGCAGCAGCTTCCAGCACGTTATCTTCTTCACCGTCAAGCACATCAATCATCAGGTTGTAAGCATTCAAATCACCCATATCACAGAGTGCATAAATCACCGATTCACGAACACGGGCATCTTTATCTTTGAGGGCTTTTTTAATCATCGGTTCGGCACTGAACCATGTGAATCCATAAAGATGACGTGCCACACTTGCGCGGGTACGTGCGCCACCATTTTCGAGTGCATTTTCGATAATCAGACGGGCATCACGGTCGCCACGTCGTCCGAGCAATTTCGCTGAATTATAACGCACGAAGAAATCATCGCTGTTAATCATCTCGCGTGCGGCTTCCAGAGATACATTCTCCGGGGATACCATATTGAGCATTGTGCCGAGTCGCCGTAGAGATAAGCGCCGCTTGCCTTTTTCCAGCAAACCCGATGCCAGCATGGGTTCACGTCCGGTGAGCTGAGTTTTTGCCATGAGATTCTCCTTCGCGCTTATTGCAGCGTCACGACTACTTTGTTTTCGAGTAAGACTTTGTTCTTCATCATGTCAAAGACAGTCATGCGTAATTGACGACGGTCATCAACAGTGAAATCAACCTTGAGACGGGCTTCCCCGACCTGTCCCGGCGGGTCAAGTTGTGCCAGCATACCGATGGCTTCGGCTTCGTTCATCGGGATAATGCGTTGTTCACTTGCACCTGCATCAGCCACGAATACTGCCTGACCATCTTCGTATTTGACTTCAATCATCGAGACAGCATCGGTATCAATTTCACCGATGATAAATTCAATGGATTCTTGATCATCATGTGCAGCGCTAAGGATGACTTCAATCGGTTTGGTGATGGGGTAATTGCTACCCATTGCGATGATTTCATCCCATGAATGACTGTCATCATCTTCGAGATAACGTAAGCCGTAGCTGTGGACGAGATAATCTTCCAGACCATATCCGGCGGCGAGTTGTAACGCGCCTTCGGCAACGGCGGTAAATGGTTTATCAGCACGGACAGCCATATCGGTGAAATATTGCCCGAGTGTGCGTTGAACCGATGGCATCAGGGATGTGCCACCGACCATCAAGACGTATTTAATATCTTCTTTGAAAATACCGCGTTGACGGGCAACGTGCATCACTTTATCGACCACACGGCGCAATGCTGTGTAGAATTCGTTTTCTTCCAGCAGGTTTTCGAGTTCTTCGCGGGTGATGGTCAGGTTATGGGTTTTGCCGGATGCTTCAAAGCTAATATCAACAGATTCTTCTGTTGAGAGTTCAATTTTTGCGCGTTCACATTCAGTGAGCATTGGAGTATATGCTGCGCCTAAATCCCCCGTACTCAAGCCCGTTTTACCGAGGACATATTGCAGTAACCACTGGTCAATATCACTACCCCCGATGATACGTCCGGCTTTGGCAATCACGCGGGCGGCATTTTTCGCTGCATTGCTCTGTCCACCAATGAGATTCTTGAGGAAACCACCTGTTTTGCGTTGATGTTCCGGTAATTGAACCAGTGATAGATCGAGTGTGCCGCCACCAAAATCGAACACGAGGACGACCGCGCCGGGTTCGGTGACTGCGTAACCGAGTGCTGCTGCGGTAGATTCATCTACGACGCGGATTTTTTCCGGTGCGATTTCATCAATTACCTGATTCAACCATGCCAGATAACCTTCAAATGCGGCTACCGGGGCAGTGAGCACAAGCTGATCAATATCAGCGTCATCATGTGGTAGTGCGGCAAGTACCTGTTTGACAAAATTTGCACCAGCATCACGGTCAGCGAATTTCAGGTCATCAATATCACGGGGTTCGGGAGCAGGTGTTGCGACGATTCCGCGTTTGAAGTTTCGGAAAAGTCGATTGTCATTCTGACGATTTTTTTCCTGTTCACGTACTGCTTGTCCGATGGTGAATTGCCCCTCTTTTGCATCATCGACATAAATCAGTGACGGCACAATCGGGGGACGGTCTTCTACGGTGGTGTCGCAGATTGGTGCAACTGCTAACACATCAGCATCATCTTTTTCTTCATTCCAACGGGCAACGACACTATTCGTCGTCCCGAAATCTATCGCGATCTTATGACCCATCTATCTCTCCTGCATTGTTGGATACAAAATAATGACTGTATAATAACCAAATTCTAACTATAGATTGTAACGCATTTCTATAGAATGGTTAATTAAGATAGATTATTGGTTTAATTTACGTATGGTTTCCGCCAGGATGATAATCCTCTAAGATAGATTTGCCTATAAATTCCCGTAAAAGTGAGGTGTCGGGGATTTTATCACTTTGCTCTGCTGATAGAGGTTCGACCCATTGAAGGAAAGATAATAGGCGATTTGCCTCCAGGTGTGGTGCGGTATTGGGTTCGACCTGTAACAACAAGGGTTCAACGACAGGGCGTAGGGCTGCCAGTTCATATGCCAGTCCTGAATTGAACATGACATCGGCATTTTCCTGATAGGGGAAGATATTGCGTTTTTCACCCCGCCGCACACTCCCCCAGCGTGATAGGGTATCCGTTGCAGAATATCCACGTCCGCTTGCGTCTCTGACAATCCGGCGTAACAAACGAACATCGGTAGTTGGAACGCGGTTATGACTATCAATATTGACCTGCGATAGCACAGAAACGTAAATCCTGAAAATATTGTCTGATGGAATTTGTTCCAGCAATTGAGGATTCATACCATGAATGCCCTCTAAGATGATGATTTGCTTCTCATCAATACGGGCGAGTTTTCCGGGTTCAGGGCTTCCTGTGAGGAAGTTGAATTTTGGTAGCTGGACTTCTTCCCCGCCCATGAGCCGCAACAAATGTTCATTCAGTAGAACACGGTCTAAAGCATCTATGGACTCAAAATCATAGTTGCCATCGTCATCAAGTGGTGTGCGACTCCGTTCAACAAAGTAATTATCCATTTCGACAGTGTAAGGACTTAATCCGAGTGCCAGCAATTGAATTGCCAACCGTTTTGAAAAAGTGGTTTTACCGGATGAGGAAGGACCCGCAATCAGGATAATGCGTGCGCCTTTTTGATAACGCTCAAGAATTTGTCCGGCGATGGCTGCGACATTTTGCTCATGTAGTGCTTCTGCAATCAGAATCATTTCCTGAATATTTTTAGTGCGAACAAGGTGATTCAAACGTCCGATGTCTTCCACATTGAGTTTGCTCAACCATTCATCTGCCTGTTTGAAAACGCCATGCAATTTATCATAGAGATGCAAATCTATCAGTGTGTCAGGATTTTCTTTGCGCGGATATTGTAGGACGAATGCATCTTCGAAGTGAATCAATTTGAAGCGCTGTAAATAGCCTGTAGACGGGGTCATGTAGCCGAAATAATAGTCATCATGCCCGTCCAGAGAATAAAGTGTTAGCGTTTCACGGTTACGTGACTCAAGCAGACGGACTTTATCGGTATCGCCCCGTTCCGAGAAAATAGTGCGTGCTTCCTCAATGCTGACCACGCGCTTTGTAATCGGGACATCGGCGGCAACGAGTTCGCGCATTTTTGCATCTAACTGTGTGATTTCTTCCTGTGAAAAGGGGGCACGGTTTGATAATTCACAGTAAAAACCGCCATCCCGCACGGCATAATTGACGTTAACATGTGTACCTGACCATAATTTTTCGATAGCGGTTGCCATCAACAAAACCAGCGAACGCCGATAAATACGTCCACCATCACTATTTGCCAGTGTAATCGGTCTGACGACAGAATCACGATGTACCGGGTAGGTCAATTCTCTCAATTTACCATCGACGACGGCTGCCATATACGGGGCATCAAAAGTCATGAGTCCCTGTTCTGCTGCTCCGGCGAAAAATGATTCAAGTGTTGTTCCACTTGCTCCTGATAGAATCAGAGTGTCCGGCAAGGTAATTTGAACGTCATTGCGTGCAGTAGTTTTGTGGATAGTCTGTGTGTGCTTTTCCATAAAATTCCTATTATATCGTTAGCGGATTGTTACCAATATAATCTATCCGCATTCTGTTTTGTGTTATACTAATTGTGACCTATATTAACGGTAATTGAACAGGCAAAATGTGTATGTCTGAAGAAACCAATAAAGACTCTTTATCTTTTGATAACAAGAACAACAGTGTGAATGAAACACAACCTGCTGACAACCAGGATGATGAACGCGCAACAGCATCTTTTAATTCTGTAGGCTCAATCAGAAAACGCAAACACGTTGATCCGAAAGATACAGCAGTGCTATCTGCAAATGATCGTCGTTTGCAACGGATGCTGAATAACCAGAATGATGAGAATTTTAGCACGATTTCTCTGGGCAACAAACAGGAGGTCATCCTGTTAATTCGCGGTATGGTTGAACGTATCGTGATGGAAGTGGGCATGACTTACAAAATGGGACGCTTCGAAATCGGGGCAGCCGGAGATGATGAAATTGATCTAACCCCTTATGGCGCAAAAGATAGGGGTGTCTCACGGGTTCATGCTGAATTGCAAATTATTGATGCGGTTGTACACATCACCGACCTCGGCAGCACCAACGGCACATTCGTTAACACAAAGCAATTAGCTCCCAACATCCCGACAGCGCTTCGCAAAGGGGACGAACTCATCTTAGGACGACTCCCTGTACAAATCTTATTCCGCTAAAGCAAATTGAGAGTGTGGTCAATCACACTCTTTTTAATTTTGGCAGCATGGCTTTACGCTCCGGCGCAGATTGGTATAATCTCATCTATTAACTAGCAAAGGTGGAAAAATGCCAGAGTCATACAAAAAATTCCTCAAAGAAATCTTAATCGAAGAAGAACCCCTGCAAGAACGGGTGGCTGAATTAGGGCGCAAAATTTCAACGGACTATCAGGATGTCGATGATTTATTGCTCATCTGTATTTTGAAAGGCGGGGTGATGTTCCTGACAGACTTAACCCGTCATATTGATGTGCCTCACGAAATCGACTTCATGGCGGCAAGCAGTTACGGTGTTGGCAAGCGCGAAAGCTCCGGTGAAGTTCGCATTGATATGGACATCACGACTACGATTAAAGACCGTCATATCTTGATTGTGGAAGACATCATTGATAGCGGATACACCCTGCGCTTTGTGATGGATACGCTGCAAGCGCGTAAACCTGCCAGCTTGAAATTATGTACCCTGCTCAATAAACAATCGCGCCGTGAAGTCGAAATCCCGCTTGATTATGTCGGGTTTGATATTGAGAACAAATTTGTCTTTGGCTATGGACTTGATTTAGACGAAAAATATCGCAATGTGCCCTTTATTGGTGTTGTAGATGTAGAGGGGCTGAATAAATGAGCGATTTAACGCCTCGCAAGCCCAAAACCCGCGTGATGCTCTGGTCGGATACCGTTCTGGATATTCAGGACAAAATTTTAGACCTCAACCTATCAGAACCACTCTATATCATCGGTGGCGCTGTACGGGATGCCTTTTTGCATTTGCCTGTCAAAGATATTGACCTCGCAACGCCGACCGACTCGATCAAAATTGCACGGAAAATCGCCAATGCTTTCAAAGGGGATATTTTCGTTATGGATGATGAGCGTGGTGTGGCACGGGTTCTGATTGATACAGATGAAGGCAAACTGACCCTCGATGTGGCGGCTTTTCGTGGCGATGACCTGATGGCAGATATTCTCGGGCGTGATTTTACGGTCAATGCGATGGCAGTGGATGTGCTCGGGGATTTGCAACTACTGATTGACCCGCTCAATGGTGAAGCTGATGCCACACAAAAAGTGATTCGCCGTTGTTCACCAATTTCAATTGAAGAAGACCCGATTCGTGCCTTACGCGCAGTCCGGCAGAGTACGCAGCTAAAATTCCGTATTGAGCCGGAAACGCTGAAAGATATTCGCGCTCATGGGATGAAATTGCTGGATACTTCACCGGAACGGATTCGCGATGAATTCTTCAAGATTCTGGCGCTGCATCGTTCAACCCCTGCTATCAAAGTGACACATGCTCTGGGTTTGTTACAGGGGATTTTGCCGGAAATAACATCGCTTGAGGGCAAAAAATTACCCGAACCGCATATTTTTGATGGCTGGAAACAGGCAATTGAAACGGTTGAGAATCTTGTCGGCATTATGGATACGATTAGCTATCGTCGCAGTGATTCGACTGCCGCATCCTTTGCTTACGGGATGTTAGCCATGCAGTTAGACCGTTTTCGCAAAGAACTCAATGAGCATCTGGCGATGGAATATCCCAATGAGCGCAAACATACAGCAATCATGGTCTTAGCCGGATTATTGCACCGGGTGGATAATGCGCCAGAAGTACTTGCACAGATTGCGGATGATTTACGACTCAGTAATCCCGAGAAAAAACGACTGGTAGCGATGGTCGATTATTTTGAGATGACTCAAACGCTGGACTATAACGCGCCTCTGGATGTGCATCGCTTCTGGTATCCGTTGGATGATAAAGGCATTGATGCGATTTTATTGGGCTTAGCAGATTATCTGGCGACTTATGGCAATGAATTGAATCAGGATGACTGGTTGATTCAGGTTGAGCGTGCCTTGATGCTGTTGTTTGCTTATTTCAAGCAACAGGAAACAGTCGTCTCACCATCGCCGTTTTTAAATGGTAGTGATCTAATGAGCGAACTCGATTTAGAGGGTGGTCGGATTATCGGGGATTTGTTGACTCATTTGCGCGAAGCTCAGGTTCTCGGGGAAATAAACAGTCGTCAAGAAGCACTTGAAGCCGCAAAACAATATCTGGCAGATTTGTGAAATGGGGACAGGTTTGTCCCCAAATTTCCTATGACATTTCCAGCAAGCGTTCTTCTGCATCACTTTCTGGAACTTCAAAATGTGTACTCATCGTCGTTGGATTTCGCATACTGGCTGTTAGTCCTTCGACCATCTCACGGGGCATCAGAATTTTACGTGCAAAGTTATTGATGCTCTCTTTATCAACAATGACTGCCGGAAGGTTATGTTGCTTCCCCCACTCACTCATCGTAATGTGGCGTACCAGTAAGCGTGCCAGGGACATACGTGGAGAAAAACGCTCACTCAAATTCATGAATGTGCCTGATAATTGCGACGGGTCTACTTCATCCCACATATTTTCTTTAGGTTGTCGCAACATCAATTCGACAGGAACGGGTGGTGCGTAAATTTCAAATGTGTCACAGAGTTCCTGTGCCAGTGCTTCTAATTGCTCATTATTCAACTTACCTACTCCTTGACCAGTGCTTCAAAAAACCACAATAGCGTATTGCCGTAGCGTCGTTGGTCATAATCACGCATATTGCGGTATAGAACTTCTTCATGCTCCTTCGGGTCGATCTGTACGATGACGATGGTTTGCGGTGTCAACCATGCCGGATTATTATCCAGTGCTTGCATAACATCCATCCATACCCCTTTATACTGGGGTGGCGCAATGAAGATATAATCAAATGTACGCGGAGGTTTATTTTTGAGCAAGTCGAATGCGTCCGACATTTGCACATCTGCTTTGTCTGCAAGGCGTGTGTTTTTCAAATTTTCATTGATCGTCTTAATCGCAAGGCGGTTGAATTCGTTGAATAGAACGTATTCTGCACCTCTGCTCAATGCTTCGATACCGACCGCGCCTGTTCCCCCGAAAAGGTCAAGCAGGCTGGCATCCACAATATTTTGATTGATGATATTGAATAGCGATTCTTTCACTTTATCTGTGATAGGGCGGGTACTATCTCCCGGAACAAGTTGTAAGCGTTGCCCTCTTGCTGTTCCGGCAATGACTCGTGATGACATAAGATTTTCACCTGGTTATCGAACAAATTAGCGGAGTGACATATCCACAACATCGCGTGCTGCACGCAGATTCGAACGTGGACTCGTCATGGGAATGATACCACCACTACCGAGAATTAATTTTCGTCGTCCCATGATATTGATTGCTTCACGGGCAGCGTCTCGAATGGTGGTTGGTGTTCCGAGATGAACATGACTGTCTTCACCTAATCCGCCACAGAAAGCACCTTTGAAATCGAGACGAACGCGATCCAATGAGGGGCGTCCTTCTACACTCGACCAGTTCAAGACCTGAACAGGTTGTTGCTCGAATAAGTGCAACATGGGTGCTTTCCCGTTTAACTGTACCACATTAAGCCACCAATCCGACGAAAGGGATTCCAGCACTTTGCTATCATACGGTAATCCAAATTCTTGATATTCGGCTTCCGAAATATCTGTGTAAGAGACCATATGAGCCACATAGAGAATACCATCAATGCGGGTATTGCGATGCAATGCTTCAAGATACCGCAGAGTCGTCTCTGTCAGTGTATTCAGACCTGTGACCAACCGATCGGAGTGAGTTCGCAAGCTACGGAATAGTAAATCAGCGCCACCGAGATACATTGCCTGTGTGAGAGGACTATGCACAACTTGAATAATGGGTGTGTTATCGGGAAGCGCATTACGGATGAGTTGTAAGCACTGAATCTGTTTGCCGAATTGTCCGCGATTGGGGTCAATCGGGCGTAAGTCTGTCCAGTGGAGAGAGCGTTGCACAGGCATACGGATGATGTCGCGTTGACCGGATATCGCTCCCTGCCAGGCATCCTGCAAACCATAATCCACAACCATATAGTGCCGGGAGGGAACAACCGTCAGAAAATCCCAGTCGTATTCAGTCATAAAATCAACATGACTGCGAGCTAAATCAGCAGAACGCTGGTCATCCCCTGCCCAATGTTGCCAGAGTGATACCGGAATGCGGTCTGTGACTTCTCCTGCAATTGTTTTTTCAAGCCGTTCACGTTTTTGCATAAAATCAGTGAGGAATCAGGGCGCAATCACGCCCCGATATAATTACTCTACTACTTCAAGTTCTTCGAGGCGTTGCGAAATCATGCGTTGCAGCATCAAGTAACGGTCATCCTCATCCGAGTTAAGGTCATTGGATGCGCCTTCGCTACCGAATCCTGCGGCGCTATCCATTTTGTTTAAGCCTTCTTTTGTCAGTTGCATTGCTTTGTTGAATGACTCAACTGCTCCATCAACATCACCTTTAGCACGTTGTGCCAGTCCGAGACCATAAAGTGCATCAAGTTCACCGGGGTGTTTACTTAAAATGTCTCTAAAAATATCAATTGCACTTTCATTATTGCCCATACGGTGTTGCTTCCAGGCTTCGCCAATGCGTTCCTGATTTTCCATAATAGTAATCCCTTCAAATTAGATTGAACCCGGTTATTGTACAAAGCGTTCTACACAAAAACAAGCAGACACAACAATTCAGTCAATGACGAGCGGACGTGTAATCCGAATTTTGCCATCCGGTTCGCGTAAACTGATCGTATCTAGCTCACAGATTTCCTGACAGGCGATGATGTCGAATTCAACAAAATAATCTCCTGATGCTACTGACTCATCGAAGTGAATCACAAACTCCTGTAAAAATGAATTGGATGTTTCCCAGCGTGCTGTCGGAAAGTGTCCTGCATAAGTATAAGGGGAGGTGTAAACAGTGGCATTTTCCCTGCCATGTGTCAAACGCAGTCTTACCATATAATTGACGTTTGTCTGACGTGCCAGAGACCAGTAAATCTGTAGTTCAATATCCTGACCGATAGCGTAAGACGGACGTGAGAACTGGTAAGATGTTAATTCAAAGCTGTCCTCAAAACGTGTGCGAACGGATAGAGGCGGGTCAATTTCAGGAGGAAGAATCCGTGCCAGAATATCCGATGCCATATCGGGGCTTGTTGCACGAACAATTATCAGACTGATCAGCAGAAATGTTAAAAAATAACGCCCGTTACGGGGGAGCAATATACTAGAATCATAATTGACTGTCGCCCGTTGAAAGCGATAGCCGGGAACAAGTAGACACATGAGTAAAGCAACACCGCTCAATAGCCATGCGCTGAGGGTCAATCGGTTTAATCCCAAACGTACTGTGACAGTTTCATCAACGGTGTTTGCTGGAATGTTGAGGCTGCTGATCCCATCATTTGAAGGTGTTATGGAGAAAATACCGGAATTTGAGTAACCCTGCCAGCCCGGAAAATATGCCCGGTTGTAACGTATTGATGTGGCTGTATCGGATGTGATGTTGTAGATACCACCATAAGGCGATTCGCTGATTGTTGACGAAATAGTTCTGGAGTCAAACAAACGTGCGATTGTTTCGCTATATCGTTCCGCGACAGGTTCATTATAGGCATAATCCGGTGACAGATGAGAGGGTAAGGGTAGACCATAAGGTAATCCCGCATATCCGTAACGAGCCTGTTCATAAGCAACCTGTGCCTCGCCGGAAAAAGATTCAACTTTTAAGTCCGGTGAAGGGATGCGCCATATAGTCATAACACTGGCGATGGCAAATAACATCACCAATCCACTAAATAAGCGTCCGAACCGTAACTCTCGATAGATATTCTGCCCGATATGGCTTCCGGCGACTGAAAAACAAAAAATAACCAGTACCAGCCATGATGTATTTGCGGGTGTAATCAACAATACAAGTATCAGCACCAGTAAACCTGTGGCTAGATATGCCACACTGAATAGTCGCTGTGTGTTGCTCAGGAATAATGTTATCAAGCTAATGATGAGTGCAAATAGAATGCCCCATCCTAACTGATATGAGGGCAAGGGAAGTGTCAGCGATCCATCAATTGCCTGCGGTGGCATGACAAGTTCCATCAAAGATAATTGTGCCGGAACAGGGTCATAAAGTGCTGGATACCAGGTGATGCCATTATATTGAATGATGGCTGGCAACCAGTAAAACGCACTTAATAGCGTACCTGTCAGCATGGCGACGACCAGTATACGAATTCGACCCCAATCACGTTTTTCGTGGTATTGGATGGCGAGTAAAACGAGGATTGCAATGATTCCCTGTAATAGAATAATCGGGACAGTAAAAATAATCGTAGCCACAGTGACTGCGATGATTGTGAAATCAATCGGCAGGTGGCGTTGTAGTAGCCGATTCACTGCCCAGAGCAAGGTCGGGAGTAATGCTGCACCGATAGCCAGTGGTAAATCGCCTTCAACATGTGTAACGGTAATCATCAAATAAGGGCTAAACACATAGAGAATTGCTGCCATCATCCCTGCAACGGCTGTAGTTCTCTGCGTGACAAAGGTATACATCATGCTTCCGGCAAGAACAAAGGACAATACGTAGACAACCCGTACAGCAGTAATTGGATTATTGGTAAATAAATAAGCGATCAATCCACTAAAGTATGTTGCACCGGATGGGTAGTAATTCGGAATGGGTGAACCATAGCCATAAACAGAATGAGGCGACCATCGAGAATAGAAAATTCCCTGTTCAAAAGCATCAACGTAATCAGCAGTCCTGAACACATAGGCTTCTGAGTCATTGGTAGCGGATAAATCGTCCTGCGTGATAAATGACCACGCCGCAATCAGGCAAAAGCCAATAATCAGCAGTGCCCCCCAATCGACACCCCGTTTGGCTTGCTTCATCCATGCTGGATATTGATCTTCGCTTATCACATTGTTGACGGACATAGATTCTGCTTATAGTATCTTGAATTAAGTTTACGGTTTAAAGTTGACAGTTTTCAGTCATCAGTTTTTAGTAAATTGGTTTTTTGAATGCGATGACACGCATTTAGAACATAAATGGGAAATTCCCGAACGCTAGTTGATAAATCAACCGGCTACAAAAACACATGAAATAAATTTCATTCTGATGATTCCTGTAAATAAATGCAATTCTCATAGAATTCGATTTATCGAATGGGTTTCTGGCAACCGTTGAATTTATGCAATGGTGAATATGAGAGCAAAATCTGTCTCCATATAATTATATTGAAAACTATCTACTGACAACTAACGACTAATAACTATTTTCTATTGTGTCACAGGTTTTAAAATCCGACTATGACTGTTCGTCCCGTTACTGTAGCTGATATTCCCTTGCTTGCCGAATTCTGGTATGACGGAATGGCGTTACGTTCACAAAAACAAACCGCTATCCGTTTGATGCCGGATGCTATGACGCGATGGTCGGCATATGCAGAATCACTAATTGATGATTCAGACGTAATTTTTTTAGCAGTTGAACTGGAAAATGATCTTCCCGGCTGTATTATCGGGCGCGTTGAGAAAAATATTCCCGGTGTTCTTCCTGAACGATATGGATTGATTGAACAGGTCGTAATTGATATGCACAATCCTCATAAACGCCAGAATACGATCACTGAATTATTGGATGCACTCAAAGCTGATTTTCGCAGGAAAGCAATTTCGCACATAATGGTACATGTACCTGTGTACTCGTCTGTTGAACAGGGGTTCTGGCGGGGGATGGGTTTAAAACATGTAGAAGATACTTTTTGGATGGAATTGTGAATTATGATTATTCGACCTGTGAAGCGCGAAGAAGTCGATGAAGTGGGAAAACTGTGGTTTGAACTGGTGACATATCATCGAGACTTATCGGATATGATGCCGATTCCGGCAGAAGATGGTGCAGAGCGTTATGCTGCAAGGATTCGCTGGAGTGTGGACGATAATCATGTCCAGACCTTTGTTGCCGAAGATGAGGGTAAATTAGTCGGTTATGTCTTTGGAACAGTGGTTGATTTATTGCCGGAGACGTTCAAAGACGAACGTGCGGGAATTTTGGGTGATATATACGTCGCAGCCGATAAACGTGGAACAGGAGTCGGGACTGCTCTGGTGCAAGCCATGAAAGATTGGTTCAAATTGCGTGGTGTGAGCCATTATGAATTGCATGTTGCCGCGATGAACAAACAGGGCATTCGCTTCTGGGAAAAAACGATGGGCGCTAAAAACGTGATGATTCGAATGCGTGCTGATGTGGATTGATTATGAATCCCCTTAGATTTTACGTTATCTTCTTTGTTGCGTTTATAATTATTCTGCGAATAACAATTGAGTTATTTGCTATCTGGATTGAAATTCAAGGAATTTATCTCAATAGTGGTTTTGAAGTGCTTTGTGTATTGGCACTGATAAGCGCAGTAATCGCAGCAGGTGTTGCAACCATTATTGATTTGATATTTTTCAATAAATCGAAGCAAAAAGGGAAATTACATGACTGAATTGCTCTATCAAACAGACACTTACATGAAGCGGACAGATCATAATTCGAATGCGTGCTAATGTGGATTGAGAACCTAAAGGGTTGTGATTCTTATGCTTAAATGGATGTTTTTGTGCATCGCATTTTTCCTCATGGCTTCAATTCCATTATATTTTTTGACACAATTTGCTGAGCCTGTCCTAGGATCAGGTCAAGAAGCAAGTAGTCGATCTGATATTGTAGTGTTTATTGGAATAATAAGTACACTATATGCCCTTTTTATGGCAACTGCGATAACATTCGAAAACCGCAAATAATGCGGAAGAAAAAAGGAAGTCACATGACTGAATTGCTCTATCAAACGGATTCTTATTTGAAAATTTTTGACGCAGAAGTTGTCAGTGTCAATGAGGAAGAAAATGGCATCATCTTAGATCGCACAGCATTTTATCCCGGTGGTGGTGGACAGCCCAATGATACGGGTCATTTCATCATCGACGGGCAGGAAGTCAATCTGCCGAAAGTTAAACGCCCCAATTTGCACATCATTGAAGGCGATTTACCTGCTATCGGGACAAAAGTGCAGGGATTTATTAACTGGGATAGACGCTATAAATTGATGAGGACACATACGGCGATGCACATTCTCTGCGGTGTTGTCTGGCGCGATTATGAAGCCAGTGTGACAGGCGGCAATATGGATGTTCTCAGCGGTCGTATGGATTTTGAATTCGAACGGATGCAAAGAGAGCTTGTTTCTGAAATTGAAGAGAAAATTAACGCTGAAATTGCTGCTGCCCGTGAGCTTGAAGTCAAAATTTTACCCCGTGAGGAAGCCTTCCTCATTCCTGACCTGATTCGCACGAAAATTAATTTACTACCCGAAGGCATAGCCGAAGTTCGCACGGTTGAGATCAAAGGCTTAGATTTACAGGCAGATGGCGGCACACATGTCAAAAATACAAGCGAAGTTGGCACAATCAAAATCCCGAAATATCAGAGCAAGGGCAGTATCAACAAACGCATTTATGTGGAGATAACAGACTGATGCGTCGTTTGCACATGGTATCCCCGAATGAAGTATTTGTTGCCAGTGGTGACTATCGAACATGGCGCGATGGTGAACAACTCAAAGTCAGTGAAAAATTCACGATTCATGAATTACAGGGCGAGGCATTTCTCTACCGGGTTGATGAAGATGGTCGTGACGAAGATGGCTTGACCATACTGTCAGAAGCGTTGATTAACCCCGAATTACAATTTGAGCGCTTTAATGTGCAATCGTATAACCCGAAAGATGATGTCCTCAAGAATTTTAAAGCAGACTACACCTTCAACCCTGATTATGTACAAATCGGGCGACAGGTTCAGGGCGATGATAGAGAATACGACGAATTTGACTTGATTGATGGCTGCGAGGTTTATATCAAGCAGACCCTGTATATGGGCTTGACGATCCATAATATTTTAGCGGATTCCGGTAAATCACATGTTTTTGCACCGCAATTGCTCTCCGTAGATGAAAATGTATTGCAAAAAATCATCGTCAAAGAGCTTGATACCGAACCACTCAAAATCGGGCAACGGACAATTGAAACCCGAAAATTCCAGATTGCCGACGATGTGTTTTACTGGTTGGATAAGCACCATGTACCTGTGCAACGACAATATACACATGACGGCGCAGAATATCTGGTTAAAGTGACAAATTATGCACATCGCTAGTGGCAAATACGAACATCGTGAAAACGGTACTGCCAATGGTATCACTGAAACATGGCGCTATTCCGATTCATCTCACATGCAGATTACTTTTGAAGCGCATTATATACTCAAAGCCGATGTCTATTTCGATGAAAATCAACGCCTTGAGCAATTCACCTATCACATTGATGAGAATTTAAAAGGTAGTTATCGTATCGCTGATGGTAAGTTGCATGTGCAACGAACATTGCCTGGAAACACCCGTTTAGAAGATACTCTGGTCTGGTCTGATGATGCTGTCCTCGATTTACCCTTTCTAAGCTGTAAAGGTCACACTATCCTACATCTGAAAAAATACGGTCTTGCACCAACATTCGCGCCGATATTTCATTCCGGTGACCGCGCAGGAGATTTAGCGAAAAAATCTGTGCGTGAGATTGGCGAAGAAACGGTCAAAATTGGTGAGACTGACTATTCTGCCACCCATTATCACTATATGCGGGATTACTGGCTCGATCAATACGGCAGGGTACTCAAGGTGCAGGATAATAACTACGAAATGATCTTAGTGGAGTATATCTCTTGAATTGGATTCGCAATTTCCGGGCATGGCTCGGTGAAACACGCTTTTGGATGTTAACTGGCATGTTGCTGGTGACCGGGGCTGCAAGTTTTGTCTTACAATTTATCGGTAGTGAGAATGCTGTCATCTCGCAGAATGCCCTGGTTGCCGCTTTTCTGGTCGGGACAATTTTTATTGTTGGCTCACGCATGGATGTCGAACAACGCGGACGCTGGTCAGCCATTTTGATTCCGTCATTTGGTCTGGTGTTCCTCGGTGTGGTTTTTCTGCCAGATTATCTTTTGCTCCTGATGGGTGCGGCATTCGGATGGGCAGTTGTTGGCTTGATGCTATTCGGCAATCAACGCACACCGATGCAATATCGCGAAGCCATCAAAGCGATGCGTGACAATGACTACAAAAAAGCCGTTGAAACAATGGATAGCCTCATCAAAGAGGAAGCAGATGACGCCAACCATTATCGTTTCCGGGCGGAATTATTGCGTTTATGGGGCAAACTCGGACGCGCCCGCCGTGATTATCAAACAATGGTAGAAAAAAGTGATAACGACGCTGATTTAGCTGTTGCCTATAACGGTTTAGCTGAAGTCGATTTACAGGCAGGGAAATATCAGGAAGCACTCGAATCTGCGAATAAAGCCTATGAACTCGCTCCTGATGAATGGGTTGCGGCGTATAACCTCGGCATGATTGCTGACCGTTTAGCGGATAATGATCTTGCGCTGGATAGTCTCCAGAAAGCACTGGATGCAAAAATGCCTGATTCGCGTCACCGGATGCTGGTCTATCTGTGGCAGGCACGCGCTTATGCCCGTCAAAATGACAATGATGCAGCAGAGGCAGCCATCGAAAATCTCAAAAGTGAGAAAAAAGGCTTGCAGGAGTGGCAGAAAATCCTCCCTGATGAACAGGCAAAAGTCTTACGGGAAGTGCTGGAAGCTGATGTGAACCTCGCAGAAAAATTGATTAACGGTGATGTTGATAGCTCGCAACTGGCGACACAGTAGGAGATGTAATGCGGATTTTAGTGAATCTCCTGCGCGAAATCCCGAAATGGGACAAAGCCAGTCAAATCGCAGTCGTTATTGCTTTTGTTTTGCTTGTCATCGACCTTGTTGTGCTATCGACTGTGCCGGATGTTCAAACCCCTGCGCTAATCGGGGCAGTTGGTTTATTGCTGGCGATTCAGGGCATCTTCATGTGGGGCAATCGCAATATGGTCACACCCTATACACAGGCACAACGTCTTTTTGTCGATGGTGAGTTTGAACAGGTTGTCTCTGTCCTCAAGCAATACATCGAAGAGGAAGAACACCCGATTATTGATTCACTGGTTTTGCTCGGGAATGCCTACCGCAATATCGGACAATTGCACGAAAGTGAATCTGTTTTACGCATCGCGCTTGCCCGCCGGAAAAACTATCACTTTGCGCTCTACGGGGTCGCAAAAATTCGTCTGGCAAAAGGCGATTACGGCGAAGCAATCAAACACCTGGAAACCGCGCTGCAACACGGTGCGCCCGATGTGATTCGATTTGATCTGGCACATGCGATGTTACGCAGTGGAAACGAAGACGAAGCAATCAGCATTTTTAGAGAATTCACAAATTCAGAAGAGACTTTCCGGGCATTATTCGCACAATATGTTCTCCATGTGGATGGTGGCGAAAAACCATCGCGGCAGATAATCGAAGCAGGTCTGCCATTCTGGGAAGCCGAGATTCAGCGCTTTGGTGATACCCCATACGGACAATCTATTGCACATGATGTGGCGCATATCCGGCAATTGTTATAATTTTGTCCATAATGACCCTTTGTGAGCTAAATTTCCTCTATAATTATTAACACACTTGCGCGATAATTAGAGCAAGTTCTGATAATCATCGAGTAGGAGGTGCTTTCGTGACGTTAATCGGGTCACGGGGTATTATAGCCTGATACGGATATGCTCATTTTCGCATATAGCCATGATCCCCCTGTAAACACACAAAACCGTATCAATTAGGAGACAATATGTTTAAAGCTGTTGACCCCCGTGTCGATATTCAGAAAGTCGAGCAGGAAACGCTCGAATTCTGGCGATTAAATCGCGTATTCAAACGCACCACCGAAGGGCGCGACGATGCCCCTCGATACGTATTTTATGAAGGTCCTCCGACCGCAAACGGCAAGCCCGGCAGTCATCATGTTCTAGCGCGTGCATTCAAAGATATGTTCCCGCGTTATAAGGTGATGAATGGATATTACGTCGAGCGTCGTGGTGGTTGGGACACTCATGGACTCCCTGTAGAAATCGCTGTTGAGAAAGAACTCGGCATCACCGATAAAAGTGAAATCGAAGTTTACGGCGTCGAGAAATTTAACGAGCTCTGTCGTAAGCGTGTATTCAGCAACATTGCTGACTGGGAAAAATTAACCGAACGCATCGCATTCTGGGTTGATTTAGATAACGCCTATATCACGTTCACCAATGATTATATCGAATCGGTCTGGTGGATTCTGAAACAATTCTGGGATAAGAAACTGCTCTATCGCGGATATAAAACTGTGCCATACAGCCCGACATCGGGGACACCCTTGAGTAGCCATGAGGTATCACTCGGCTACAAAGACGTGGTTGACCCGAGTATCTTCGTGCGCTTCCCGCTCAAAGATGAAGACGGTGTCTATTTCATGGCATGGACAACCACTCCCTGGACTTTACCGGGCAATGCGGCATTGGCTGTTAACCCTGATGCAGATTATGTTCAGGTTGAACAAGCCACCGACGATGGCGGTACAGAACAACTCATCCTCGCTGAAGCACTGGTTGATAAAGTGCTTGGCGCATTGGAAGAGGGCGAAGAACGCAAAGTTGTCAAACGTTATAAGGGTAAAGATTTACTCGGCAAACGTTATAACCCACTCTATACCTTCATCCCGACAGACAAAGACCATGCCTATGTATTAGAAGGCGATTTCGTCACATTGGGCGACGGTACAGGTATCGTTCATATCGCTCCGGCTTTCGGTGAAGATGATAACCGTATGGGGCGTGAACACGATTTACCCTATTTCATGACTGTCACCGACAACGGACGCATGATTGACGCAGTCGATAAATTCAAAGGCATGTGGTTCAAAGATGCTGACAAAGAAATCATCAAAGACCTGAAAAATCGCGGTTTGATGTACAAAGTCGAGCAATATTTGCACAGTTATCCGCATAACTGGCGCGATGACATGCCCTTGATGTATGTTGCGCGTGAAACATGGTTCATCAACACCCGTGAATATCGTCAGCAGATGATCGACAACAACCAGAAAGTCAACTGGGTTCCGAATCACATCAAAGACGGTCGTTTCGGTAACTGGCTCGAAGACCTCAAAGAATGGGCACTCGGGCGTGAACGTTACTGGGGGACACCGCTTCCAGTGTGGGTAGATGACCAGACAGGTGATATGGTTTGCGTTGGTAGTGTTGCAGAACTGGAAGCACTTACAGGTCAGGATTTGACCGAACTGGATTTGCATCGTCCGTATGTCGATGACATCACCTTCCCGAATCCGAATGGCGGTGGTGGAACAATGCGCCGTGTGCCAGAAGTGATTGATGTCTGGTTCGATAGTGGTGCGATGCAGGTTGCACAGTGGGGTTATCCGCGCTTCAACAAAGAAAAAGCAGAGGAACAATTCCCGGCAGATTATATCTGTGAAGCAGTTGACCAGACACGCGGTTGGTTCTATAGCTTGCACGCGATTGCAACCATGCTTTTCGATAGTGTCTCGTATAAAAATGTCATCTGTCTCGGACACATCCTTGATGAAGAAGGTAAAAAAGCCTCCAAGAGTCGCGGCAATGTGGTTGACCCCTGGAGTGTTCTTGATGAACATGGTGCTGATGCTTTCCGCTGGTATTTATACACCAGTGGTTCACCCGGCGAACCCCGTCGATTCTCGGAACGTCTGGTGGGTGAAGTTGTCAAGAAATTCTATCTGACACTGTGGAATACCTATAGTTTCTTCGTCACCTATGCCAATATCGACGGCTGGACACCCGATATGGATGCCCCTGCTGTCGCTGAGCGCGATGTGCTGGATAGATGGGTACTCTCAGAATTGCATAATCTGACAAAAACAGTCACGGAAGCGTTTGAAAATTACGATGTGACCAATGCAACTCGTCCGGTTGAAGAATTCGTTGATGCCCTGAGTAACTGGTATGTGCGCCGTAGCCGTGACCGTTTCTGGGCAAGTGGTATGGATGATGACAAAAAAGCAGCATACGCCACACTCTACGAATGCTTGAAAACAGTTGCGACATTGCTTGCACCAACGATGCCATTCTTAGCCGAAGCACTCTATCGTAACCTGGTGGTTGAGATGGATAGCGATGCTGTAGATAGTGTGCATCTGACGGAATGGATCAAAGCTGATGACTCACTCATCGACAAAGATTTGATGCGTGATATGAACATCGTTCGTTTGATGGTACGTCTCGGACTCGGTGCTAGAAATAGTGCTGAACTCGGTGTACGTCAACCACTTGCACTGGCAAAACTCGGTATCGGCAATGCAGAAGAAAGAAAAGCTGTTGCGGCTTATGATGCAGTCATCCGTGACGAACTCAATGTGAAAAATGTCGAGTTGCTACAGGAAACAGAAGGCGTGACTGCCTATACCCTGAAACCGGATTTTGGCAAACTCGGTAGAAAATTGCGCGGTGATGTCAAACTGGTTGCGAATGCGTTGCAAAATGCATCCGATGAAGATGCAACAACCTGGGGACGCGCTCTAATGGCAGGGGATAACATCACCCTTGAACTGGATGGCAAATCCTTTGAACTCGCGCCGGATGAAATCGAAGTTCGCCAGGAATCCGCAGCAGAAGGCTACATCGTCAGTGAGGAAAAAGGCTATGTCGTTGCTATCGACACCAACCTGACCGATGAGCTTGTCGCTGAACGTCTCGCGAACGAAGTCCAGCGTCGTATCCAGGTCGCCCGTAAAAATGCGGACTTCAATCTGGATGATCGTATCGACATCGTTTACAAAGCCAGTGAAAAACTCGCAACGGCTATCGAGCAATTCAGCGACCGTATCCAGCAGGAGACACTTGCGGAGAGTTTGAGTACAGGGAATGGTAAAGATGACTTCTACACAGAAGATTTCTCGTCAGATTTACCAAAAGACCTCGATGGCGAAACCCTGGTGATTAGTGTCAAACGCACATAGTCTTGTGCATAATCACTAAAAATTTATACAAGCAGACCAACAATTAAGGGTCTGCTTGTTTTGTTTTTGGTGCTTTCTACTGTATAGTATGGAAAATAACCCAAAAATACCCCCCGTTCATTGGTTAAAATGCTATAGAGAATGCCTCTGTAATCCCGTACAATCATCGTGACATTGGAGAATTTGCACATATGACAAATAACGAGAAAAATACGGCAACCTTGCAAGCCCTCTTACGATTCGCACTACCACTCGGTACGAATCTCGCCGCAGGTGATGCTGATACACAAATTAACTGGGCTGTTACCGTCCGCGCTCAACCTCCTGCCTTCCCCGATATTTATGGTGGGGAACTGGCATTGGTTTCAATGGATTTGCTGCGAAGTTATGATAATCGTATTTCACTCGGTGAGGTGGTGCAAAGCCTTGCAGAAGCGGGTGTTGGCGCAGTTGCAGTCGATGGTGATGTATCGCAGTCTGCAATTACAGTTGCAAATGAGCGCAATGTTGCTTTGATGATTCTACCCGAAAATTCAGGCTTACCGGGGATTGAACGTGCTGTCAACAAGTTGATTCTAAATCAGTCGGCACAACTGACCGAACGCGCTGTTGAAATTCAACGGCAGTTAACCCGTGTCTCCGCTGAAAATCGGGATATTAACTCGCTATTGCAGGTGATTGCCCGTGCGACAGCAAAACCTGTGATTATGCACGATGATGCCGGGGTGATGATGGCACAGGTCTATCCCACAGTTGGCAGACGTGGCATGAGCGGGCGTTCTTTGATTCAAAATTTGCCTTATGGTGAATTCCAGAAATGGCTCGATTCCGATGCACCACAGAATCAGGGTTCAATTGTACAGAGTCCCATAGGATATACCTCGGTTTTACAGGTTGAAAAACGAATTGCTGCCTATTTATCGCTGGTTGTCCGTGATGGCGTGATAGATGATTTTGATCGTCTCGTTCTCTCTTACGGGGCAGATGTCTGTTCTATCGAACTGGCAAAAACCCGCGCTATTGAATCAGCAGTCGAACAGGCACGCGGTGATTGGGTGCAAATGTGGCTCAGTGGAACACCTGCCGATGATGATTTGCTGGCGACACGCGCTCAACAGGCAGGATTTAACACACAGACCAATTATTTTGTGGTCGTTTTCCGGGCAATTACCGATGGCGGACATACGCTCCCATTAGAATCACTGATTTCACTGGTGCGCGATGATATGGCACGTCGTCAGATCGAAGGCGCTGTTGGACAATATGTTGATGTGATTGTTGCGCTCTATCCTATTGATAAGATCGAAAATACACCCCGTGTCCGTGCGGCAATCGAAGAATTACGTCAACAACTGGCAATGCGTACCCCGAGTGGATTGGTTGCATCCGGTATCAGTCGTCCGGCGACAGGATTGCGTGTGCTGCGTGAATCGTATCGCGAAGCTAAAGACGCAGTCAGTATCGCACAGGAATTAGGTGATTTCGAGAAAACCACATTCTACGGTGACTTGAAACTGTATCAATTGCTCCTGGCACTTAAAGAGCGCAATCTGGAAAATATGAGCCGTTTCTATGAAGAAACATTGGGTCCGCTAGTTGAACATGATGAACGCAAACAGAGTGATCTTGTCCGAACATTAACCGGATTTTTCGATGCGAACGGTAATCTGGCTCAGGCAGCAAAAGATTTAGATGTGCATCGTAACACACTTGTCTATCGTTTAGACCGGATTAGCGAACTTACCGAACTTGATCTCAATGATGCCGACAATCGTCTCATATTACATCTGGCATTGAAGATTCAACGGGTGCTGGCAACGATTTCAGGGCGTGTTTTGAACTAATTGGTAAGAAAGTCGTAAAAAATACGAAACATTACAGCATTGGTAGGCAAATCGACTTGTGCAGATTATAAAGCTGTACTAATTTGAACCCAACGACTTATTCAAAAGCGAAAGTTGGGAGTCACATGCCAATCGAATTCTATGATGTCAAGCTGCGCGAAAAAGTTCAGATTGACGAAAGCAATGTCCGTAAAGTGACCTTCGATACCAAAAGTGGTGTGCGTTATGGTCTGCGTGCGAAAACAAGTGATGATCGCAAACTGACTAAATTTGTCAGCAAAGCCAACTGGGATGCGCTTGATGTCCCCGAAGGTGATTTTTCAGACTAGCAGAATTCATGGCGCGGGATATATCTCGCGCCATTTCTTATTCATAAACCTGGCGGATTGTAATGTTTACCCGTCCCGGCTGCTGCATCTTCAATTCCTGCGGGGCTGTTCCTGCGATGATTTCTTTTACACCATGATAGCAATAGCGATACTCCCCGCCCATCACAAAAACATCACCGGAATGCAATGTAACGATTTCTTTGGGACTGTCTTTCTCTATACCACCTTTGATAAACAGACAATCATCTCCTAAACTGATACTGATGACAGGCGCATCACATTTTTCAGTATTATCAACGTGTAAGCCGAGCGTGCTATCGGCAGTATACCGGTTGATTAAGGCACTTTCAGGACGAATCGTCATGCCACATTTTTCGGCTGTTTCTACTGCGATGTCGTGGATAATGTCAGGCATTTCCGGGAAATTTTCCTGCGTTGTGGGATGCGTTTCAACATAACGGAATCCTTTTTTATCGCTTGTCCAGCCATATCGTCCGGCGGATGTACAGAGATATTTGAACTTATGTCCCCATCGTGGCATTGTTTTCTGGAATAAAGGGGCTTCTTGAATGATTTTCCGGCAGCTTGCCAGCAACGCTATCTGCGTTTCTATTGGCAATTGATAAACAACGTCATACATAGTGAATCTCCGGTAGAATTTATGTTCTTATTATATCCTGAAAATGAATTTGCATCAATTTTGAACCTTGTCTGGTGTCTTACGAATACCTGTGCAAGACGGGAGGTTTAATTGATTGTGCAGGAAATCGACATAGCGGTTTTATTGTATGAGGCACAGGAGGGCGATAAGGATGCTTTTGCTCTGTTGCAGGATGAATATGAAGCTGCAATCCAGCGTTTTGTCAGACGGATGATGAAAAATCCCGATGATGTAGACGACATTGTGCAGCGAACATTCATCGCGCTCTATATGAATCTTGACCGCATTGACCCGCCGGAAAAATTACGCCCCTTTTTGTTCAGAGTGGCACGGAATCTCTGCTACGATAATTTACGCAAGTATTATCGACGCGATGAGATGGCGCTACAGGATTGTGAGCATCGACTTGAGACAGAACACCTATCACCGGAAGATACAGCACACTGGAATCTGATGCTGGAGCAGGTTCGTAAGGCGATTGATTGTTTGCCGGAGATTCACAGAGATACGCTGATTTTCTATGTGGAAGAAGGCTTATCTCAAGCAGAAATCGCAGACATCATGGAAACAGAAGTCGGTACGGTCAAATCACGTTTGTTTTATGCACGTAAACTGCTGAAGCAAACGGTCTCACCGGATATTTTACAGGCATTGCAACACTCAAAATAAGGAGAATGACAAATGAGTGACATAAGCAAAATTAAACGGGCGGTAAATGCACTGAGAAGCATTCGTCAGGATACCAAACATATGGTGTCGATGGAGCTTCATGTTGGTATGGGGAATGTTCTGGTAAAAACCTACACCGCAATTCATCAATCGGTGAGCGGGATTATCAGTGATCCAATTGTGGATGCGCTGGTGATTGACTTACCGGAGGATGCCACTGATCGTCAGAAAGTCACACAGGTGATTATTCTGGCGGGACAATTGCTCTCGATTGTGGACGAAGTCCATGAGGATATGCGTACACAAGAACGTGAGGATACCCTCAGTGAGGAAGAACGGGTACAGCAACGTTTTAATGAGTTGATGGATGGAAACAACTAAACTCAAAAACCACTGAAAAAGTCAGTGGTTTTTGAGTAAGAGGAGCACATATCGGGTACACGAAAGCTGAATAATTATGCCTTCGGCGCTAGCTTAACAAAGTGATTCTCCGGGCGTTTGAGCAAGCTGTAGAGATGTTCTACAGCGTCCGCCTGGCTGCTGAATTCGAGTGTTTGAATGTAGTATTGGAGCAATTCACGCACATCTTGAATGCCTGTTTCATCCAATTGGCGGATTTCGACAGGTGAACCAGGCGCAATACGGCGACGAACTGCATCTATGGTCAGATTCATGCCGGGTTGAATGCGCTGATACACAACACCGCCTGTCATCCCTGCGCAAATCCAGGGACCCGGGTCACCGAGTACCAGAGCGCGTCCACTGGTCATATATTCGAAGGCATAACCTTTAAGGTTGGCACGCGCACCCAGTCCACCGAGTTCGTCACGGAGTGGTTCTTGAATTTCGCCGCCGAAGATGACATCTGCGCCACTCATACGGATACAGGCACGGGTATCGGCATTGCCCTGTACAACGAACAAACCACCCTGTGCGCCATAAGCAAAGCTCTTACCAACCGAACCATCGAGACGCGCACCATTGTGATTGAGACCTTTCAGGATGCTGATAATGCCGCCTTTAGCACATTTACCGACACCATCCTGAGCGCCACCTTCTGCGAGGATAGTCACAGGGTCATCATTGAATGCGCCAAGACCATTACCTGGAACAGCACTGTTGCTAAAACTGAGATGCACTGCATTCAGACGGTCTGTTTCTGGAATTTCGCCGCGTTTAATCGCACCGCAGAGATGTGTGCCGAGTGCGCGGTCGTGTGCCATCACCTGTTCATCATCATAGGTGAGTTCGTATTCGCCTTTACTGACATAGCGAATGACTTCTTCAGTAATTTGACGGCTGATGATATTGCGCGGACGTGAAATCCGTAAGCCGCCGGGTTGTGATGTTTGATTTGATTGCTCTGGAATCGCTTTAAGCAATGTTGTCAGGTCAATACGGTCGTGCATATTGACCTGTTCCAGCAAATCAGCGCGTCCGACAAGGTCATTGACATCGGTGAAGCCGAGTTTGGCTGTCCATTTTTTGATGTCTTCTGCCAGCGCACAGAATACGTTGAAGATGCCATCCGCAGACCCTTTTTCGTGGAAGGGGCGGAATGCTTTGAAGCTCTTCATTTCGGCTTCTTCTTTAGTTTTAACGTGGGTGGTGATACCAACATGGCATGTACCATCCTGACAACCACGACAGATTGTGCATCCGACAGATACCATTGCCAGTGTACCGAAGCCAACACGGTTCGCGCCGAGACACATCATTTTGACAACATCGCGTCCGGTTTTCATGCCACCATCGACCCAGAGTTCAACATCGCGACGTAAACCACTGGAAATCAATGCACGATGAGCTAACCACACGCCAATTTCAGCCGGAAGTCCAACATGACGGAGTGCATGAGCACGTGCCGCACCTGTACCACCTGTGTAGCCTGTGACCGTGATGATGTCTGCGCCTGCTTTGGCAACGCCGACTGCGATGATGCCAACGCCGGGTACTACAGGGATTTTCACGCTGACCCTTGCTTCTGGATTGGCTGTTTTGAGTTCATCAATTAACTGTGCAAGGTCTTCGATTGAATATAAATCGTGATTGTTGCTCGGTGAAATGAGCGCAACACCGGGTGTCGTTCCGCGTGATGCTGCAACCTGCTCGGTTACTTTAAATCCAGGGAGATGACCCCCTTCACCGGGTTTCGCACCCTGTCCAATTTTAATTTCAATGAAATCTGCTGAATTCAGGAAGCCGATATTGACACCGAAACGCCCTGACGCCACCTGCTGACCGCGCCATTTTTTGTATTTACCCAGCATGTCGAGCAATTCGCCACCTTCACCGTTCATACAGACGATATTCAGCATTTTTGCTGCTTCTGCATAGGTGCGGTAAGCAAGTTCACCCTGTGAGCCGAATGACATCGCGCTGATGAGTACCGGCATACTGTGGTCGCCAACCTGCAAACTGACATCTTCGGGCTTAACATCACTTTCAGTATCTTTGACACCTAATAGATGGCGGATACTAACCGGGATTTTTTCTTCCCATTCCTGAACTTCATCCGTGTATTCTTCCCATCCCATTTCGCCCTGAGCAACAGACTCTGCTTTTTTCCATACTTTCGGGAAGAAACGATCAGGATTCTGGAGTCTGGCGCGAACATCGCCTCTAAATTCGGCGGCACGTTCTTCGGCATCCTGTTGTAATGCTGACCAGGTGAGACCGCGTGCTTCACTGCCGAAATAATTCGGTGTACCGAAAATATTGGCAATTGCTTTCCCGAGACCGATTGAACTGAAGCTGTGACCATAACCACGCAATTCATGGCAACCGATAGTCGATGTGACTTTTTCTAAGCCTTTGGTCATCGCGCTCAGAGTATTGTTCATCCACTGGCGGATTTGTTCATCTTCCGGTGAGTTTTTACTGCCGCGTGGCGCAATACCGATAGCAACTGCATAGAGTGCATAAGGTAGCAGGGCATTCGCACCGAGACTGATACAGAGTGCCATATCGTGTAAATCGCGCAATGAACCGGAACGAACGACAATTCCTGTCCGGCGGCGTAAATTCGGTTGTGTATCGGCATTACGGAGCGCTCTATCTACTGCGGCTGTGGCGAGAAGCGGGTCAATCCAGAGATGATTGCCATCAACGACATCGGTATCATCTAAAATCAAGCATTGTGCGCCTTTGACAACGGCTTCAATGGCTTCAAATTGTAAACGCTCAATCCCATCTTCAACCCGTTCATCTTCGCGGGTACACATGGAAATGACATGGGCTTTATCACCGAAGACCTGTATTAGCTGGTCAATAGTCATCGTGCCATTTTCATCTGCAATTGAACGCATGAGGTCTTCACTGCCGAGGTCATTCAACCCGCCGACCAGGTAGGGAATTTCGAGTTGTACCAGTGTATCTTCTTCATCGCGGGCGCTCACCAGGTCAGGACGTGCGCCGACAAGTACCCGTGTGCTAAATTGAGATTGCTCACGTTCACGGTCAATTGCCGGATTCGTAACAACTGCAACTGTTTCTTTGAAGAAATCTGCAATATTGGTGCGTTTCTGACTGATTGCTGCCAGAGGACCATCCCAGCCGAGTGATGCAATTAGTTCTTTTGCATTCTCTGACATCGCACTCACAACTTCGACATGATAGCGTTCCCAGCCCATACCTGCCATCGTTGCTGCACTGACGGCTGCTTCTTCTCGATGCCAGGGTGATTTTTTCAAGGCTGCAACAACGACGGGTGAGGTCTCAGATTGCATTTGTGCCTCTGCTACAGCGACCGGAGCGGGTTCTGATACTTTTAAGCCACCATTTCCGTTGCCACTATGCGGTAAATCAGGTGATGCGGGTGTTTCGTAATTAACATTCCATGATTCAGATGTGAAGCCTAATGGTTGTGGACTGTGTTCCGTCCAGCGTTCCAGCAGATGGCGTTGAATCGCCGGGTAATCCATCACTCTAATGTCAGCGCCCGGGACAATTTGCAGAGCAACTTTTTCGCCAGGAGCTAATGAACGGGGTGACATAGACATCGAATCAAGTTGATAGACACCGCGTTCTGATGAGGCGAAATATTCTTTTTCTGTTTCACCGAACCAGAGCGGACGTAATCCGAGCGCATCAACACTGAAAACTAGTTGATTGCCGAGACGGGCAGCAACACCTGCGGGACCCTGTGCGAAATGTCCCCAGGACTGTCGAATCTGTTCGTACATTGCCCGGATGTCTTCACGGTTTTGAATGAGATCATGTTCGTAGGGCGGGAAGATGTGTTCGATTGCTTCAATGAGGTCAAGTCCGTGACGGGCTGTCAGGGCGTGAACCATACGGTCAACATCCTGCGAATCCGAGCCATTGACCTGGAGTGGCACACCGAGCATCTGTGCTTCGAGACGGAAACGTGAAATGGTGTTAAATTCACCGTTATGTCCGATGACACTGAACGGTTGAGCGCGTTCGAAAATTGGATTGGTATTGGTGCTGTAACGCGCATGTCCCATTGTGACGGCTGATGCAAAATCGCGATCACGCAATTCAGGATAATAGCGACGCAGAATTTCAATTGTACCCTGTACTTTATAAACAACGCTGTAGCGCGAGAATGATGGGAAATGGACGCCGAGTTCAGCTTCAAGTGTTGTTTGGAGCTCAAAGAGGGTAGCATCCAGCTTATCAGAATCTACCTGACCATTGATTCCGGCAATTTGCCAGAATGCAGGTTCGTTTTTCTCTGCATTGGGACCCAGAACACGGCTATTCACGCGACCACGACGTTCAATCAGCAGATGTAAGCCTGCTTCGCTGATGGTGCGACAAATTTGCTCAACAATGTTTTCAGCGCGTTCACGGTCAGCACGGGGGATGAATAAGTGTGCGACCCAGAAATTGCGATCTGTTGCGAGAGATGCCAGCAAGCCTTCCTGTGCCAGCCATTTCGACCACATTTGACGGGGTATATCGGTGAGAATTCCGACACCGTCGCCTTCCCCGTTGATATATCCGGTACGATGCCCCATGCGGGCGAGTGCTTCGATAGTACGCTTAACGTTGCCGTGTGTCGGTTGTCCACCTTTGCGGACAGAGCAAATTAGAGCACAGGCATCACGTTCTGTTGTGTCGATAGGATGCAGGTCAATATCCGAAAGTTCGGAGGGGAGAGCCGTAAATGGATTAGTGTTATTTGTCAAAGTTCATTTCTCCTGACCATATTAATTGCACAGTCAGGGGTGAATAAGATATTACCCTAACGAACTGACTATGCCTCACTGAGGCATTAGTTTAATAAATTTACCTGGTGAGAATAGAGTGAGCTTCATTGGAAAGATTTATGCAATTTGCATGAAGAAGAGGTTGATAACAAGAGATGTATATTTGCCAACATACAAATGAAATGAAAAAAATTGTATAACTTGCCCAAAAGTCAGTGTTTTTCTAACCTTTGGGCATGATTGTTGAATTGACTATAACAAAGAGGTCAATTTATATTCATCCAGTCAATTGAGTGTATGTTACCACAGAATTCCCTGATTGTTGAATGTATATACAATCAAGGAATGTAATTCCGTTTTTTCCGGTCTCAACGAAGATGTTTTGATTGCAATGGTCAAAATTACTATATTGATTGTAGAAGAAATGGCTAACGAGATGAATCGCATTTGGAGTAGTAAAAAACGATGATAAGTCATGCGGTGTATCCCATTCAATCACCTCGCTAACCCCTTTGATCCCGTCAACCCGTTTTCCCTGTGAGATTTTGGAATAAACTGTTACAGGATGCAGACCTTCTGGCGTATCTTCGGGATTAGATTCAATTGCCACGTCGGAGAATACAACACCGCGCATCCGGTGTCCATCCATGAAGAGTCGCACTGCGAACCGATAAGTCAGCAGATCATCAAGTCCCCAGACATAAAAATCATATTTTTTGCTAGTGGACAAAGTGCTGAGAAATCTGGTGAATAGAGTATCGTGTTGTTCCAGCGTCTGAATGGGGTAAGAACCATGCTTATCATTGTTCTTGCGCTGGAGCAATATTTCGCCGTAGGTTGTGAAAGATAGCAGTCGGTTGGTGTCTAAAAACGACAGGATAGTCTCTTTTTCACCATTAATCAAATAGCGGAATTCTAAAACGACAAGAGATTCAGTTATCTGATGTACATCAACTGCTACAGGCAATAAATGCTTGAATGCAAGGGTCACTGCATTCAAAATTGACTGATTTATACTAGACATTTGATTTATCCTTTGTGCGATTTGACAAATTGCACAAAGCCGACCAAGCATGTTATTATTTGCCATTGTACATACACAGGCTTAAATCGGCTTGTGACTGATTGAAAGCATCGCGGTACGAACGCGATGTTTTCAATTGTATCGAGTTGAGGACATTTCGACTTCGTAGAATTTTACGGGGATAAAAGTTCACACATAGATAAACTGCATAAAACCCTGATAAGGTATTCGTTGATACTAGCTAAGAACTGGATAGTTTGTATAAGAGTGCTTTGTGCATAATACCAGAAAAGACCGGTGATGAGCCGGTCTACGAATGGTCTAATTTAATGATAGCAAACGCCGGATAGTTAAGGCCAAATGAAGTGCCAGTCGGGTTTCAGGACGATTGAGGTCTATCTCGGCAATCTCATTTATGCGATTCATCCGATACAGTAATGTGTTACGATGCACAATTAACATCTCGGCAGTCTGGCTAAGATTACCATGACAGGTGAAGAATGCTTCCAGCGTTTTAATCAGGTCAGCATTCTGGCGCATATCATATTCCATCAATGAGCCAAGTGTCTGATTGGTAAATTGCAGCAGCTTCTCACGGTCATTCAACGAGAGGATTAACTGGTAAACGCCCAGGTCTCCGATATAAAGCGGGGTATCTGTTTGCAGACGAATCGCTAAATCACGTGCCTGAACCGCATCCCGATACGAACTCCGCCAGATACTCACATCTTTCGCTGGCTGTCCCAATCCAATTGCCAATCGACTCCCCGGATACTGGCGATTAATCTCTTTTGAAAAAGAATTTGCCAGTTTCAACGTATGGTCAATCGGGTCTTCTTTATTGGTCGCATGGAAAACCACTACTTCTTTTTCGCGTTCCCGTTGCCAGACAAGCGCACTCGCCCGTTGCTGATCGAGAATGCTATTAATCATGGTTTCCAGACGACGATTTGAAGGTGGTTCTTCGCCGCGCCATGACATCACAATCGCCATGTGAATGGCATTCATATCATGTTCAAAACGTTCACCCTGCCGGACAGCTTCCTGCTGACTCACATCACCGATTAAGAGACGGTCTAAGAATGTGCCACGCAGACGTTTTTCAGTTTCACTAACCGCTTTGAGTTTTGCCATTTCCAGCGCACAGGCAGCAGCACCGTGTTCTGCAACCAGCAGGTCAATATCATCAATATCACTATCATGCCCGATAATCGAGAGAAAGCCGCGCCCGATGCCTTTGGTGACAATCGGTGCGACCAGACGGGCAACTCCTGGCATGGCTAAGGATTGCATCAGGGCAGGATTATCAATTTCACTGACACGATGTCTATCCTGAATTTCAACAGGTAAATTATTCGGTTGACGTAAGAAGCCCTCAATATCATCCCACATAGCCACAAATTGAGGCTGCACAGTATATTCCATAACAGCCATGCGTTTATCCTGAATGACAACAGCTTTTCCGGTCAGGCGTGCCATCGCATTAATCAGTTCAACCATGCCTTCATTACGGGAGGAAATTTGCGTCAATTGACGGTAAATCTGTGTGCCGCGCCGTTCCAGTTGCCCTTTCTGGTCAACGAGAAGGCTGACGACCGTCTTTTCCACCATGCGGGGGCGACTGTTTGCGGGTAGCGTCATGATCGGCATACTGTAGGCTTTAGCTTCTGCCAGTGCTGTCGGAGTCGGGGTATCAAATAATACAACTGCCGAGGCTTTTTGATCGGCTGCCCAGCGGATTACCTCAACATCACTGTGAGCGGATGATTTCGGGCTTGCCTGTGGTGCGACAATCACCATTTCTTCGGCTTGTAATGGTTTATTGACAAAATTATCATCCAAATAAATCAAGGTCGTCCATGAAACAGGACGATTCAGTAAACCGTCGCCCGTAATCACACGGGTTCCGAGTGGGAGAGCTAATTTGCGTACATCTTCAACTGTTAGTATGTTCGTAGCGTCTGTCATCATATACCAGAATCTTTCAATGCGAATCTTAATGACTTGTAACGCAATCTATCAATTCTGTCAATATGCACAAAGCGTATTGTGCGAATTTGCCTTAAAGTCATGCCGGATTAGTCAATATTCACGGATTCATCGTCCGGTGGAAAATTACAGTTTAAGCCTCATTGGTCAAAACGCCCAAAATGATAATGACATAAGTTGCACCCAGGGATAATAAACGCAGGTCAAGCGGGATGCTAAACCAATCCCGATAATCAGCTAAAACGTAAAAAGTTGCGAAGAGAGCAAGTATTGCAGCGACAATCCATGTAACCGGGCTAACACGCCAGCTTTCATTGTCATCGGATTGCATGAACTGGTAAATGCCCGAAGTCATCAAAATACCTGAAATCACGAATGCAATCATATAATCTGGCAGGGTATTTTCGGGGTCAAATAAAGATAGCAAAATAAAGACACCTGCCATCGCCAGCCAGGTTCGGCGTTCGACCTTTGCTTCTTCTTTTGATTTGACATTTCCGCGACTGCGGCTGCGACGTGCCATATTTAATCTTTCCCTGTGTCACAAAAAATCTAACGATATTATACCATTGTCTCATTTGATTGTTTAGCGATTGCGTATTGTACAATAACAAATACAATAATCACGAATTTGGATAACCCGAACAGGACTGCAATGCGTCGCGCTTTTTACCTCTTTTTACTCATCATCATACTTGTTGCCTGCCAGCCGGAGGACGGAATTAATGTCGAAGGTCCCGTGCTGGTACAGGAAGTAACACTTGTGCCGACGGATATTCGTGCGACACGCTTCCTCAGTCCGACACCTTCCCCGCAGGCATCTGTCCGTCCGACATCCGAAGTTGTTTCACCCCTGGATCAGGTAACAGTCGATGCCCAATTTGTGCTGGTTACACCGACTCTGCCCCCGAGTAAAACACCGACAGCAACACCGACACAGACTCAGACGCCAACAGTCACACCGACTACGACCATGACCAATACGGCGACAACGACAGCTTTTGTCTTACCCACCAGCGAAATTATTGCTGTGACCGATGTCGCGCAATCTAATGCCGACCGTATTTGTGATACTAACTGGTTTTTCATTGAGCCGCAGCCGGAAGGTTGCCCGCTTAATCCCCCGACAGCGAGTAATGGTGTTTTTCAAGAATTTCAATCCGGTTATATGGTCTGGGTAGGATCGCTCGATGCAATATACGTGATTTATAATGATGCCAACCAACCTCGCTGGGAAGTTTTTCGCGATTTCTTTGAAGAGGGTAATGCGTCAATGGCATATCTGGATGGTCCTCCCCGCGAAGTTCAACCGGGATACTGGTCGCCACGACGGGGATTTGGCTTGCTCTGGGAACAGGATGCTAATGTGCGTAATCGCCTGGGACCTGCAACCCAGCAATGGGAAGAACCTTATAGCGCTCAGGTTCAGACAGATAGCAATAATTCAGTTTTCATCAGTACCCCCCGCAATTTTGTGATTGGCTTAATCGGCAACGGGACGAACTGGCAACGCTATAATTCCTTTACCTTTACCAATTCCTCCAGCAATTCAGCAGGGTCTGCACCTGTACAACCTGCTGGCACAATTATCCCGACGCGACCACCGTCCAACTGACGATAGAACAGTTGAGGATTGATTCTGGTGTAGAACTGGTATCATATACACGATTTCGCACAGTCTATATCAGAGGAATTGCTCAGAAACGATGCAAATACAACAACCGCCTGTTCAGATGTACGGGCGCAGACGACCACGTCATTGGAGCAGAACACAGGGATGTCTTGTGATTCTGTTTGTTACCACTTTAATGCTCCTGTGTAGTTGTACAGGAGTGCTTGCGCTGTATATTGCTTTTCCGCCGGATGCAACTGATATTCTCATCATGGGACTGGATTCACGCGGTAACGAAGGCAATGCAACCCGCACTGATAGTATTGTTGTGGTAGGGGTGAATCCGGGTAATCTGGATGTGAGTCTGATGTCGATTCCGCGTGATATTTTCATCAACGCACCGGGCTATGGACTACAACGTATCAATACAATCAATGTGCTGGCAGAAATAAATCAACCGGGGACAGGTCCGGACTTACTGGCACGCTCTATCGAGAATAATTTCGGCATTGGCGTCGATAACTATGTGCGGTTGGATTTTCAAGCATTTGTTGATCTGGTAGATGCTGTTGGCGGGATTACAATTGATGTGCCTTATACAGTGGTTGATAATGCCTTCCCCACAGCCAATTACGGGACAATGAGTGTGCGTTTTGAATCCGGTGTTCAACATATGGACGGTGCAACTGCCCTGATTTATGCACGAACACGGCATCAGGATGATGATTACCGCCGTGCTGAACGTCAGCAACAGGTAATTTCGGCACTATCCCGTAAATTAGCCAATCCACTCAACTGGATTCCGGCATGGGTGGCGATTCAATCCAATATGGAAACTGACTTATCAATTGTTGATATGGCTTTGATTGCGCCAACAATGATTTTGAGGGCAGGGGATTTCAATCAACTGGTGGTGAATCGGGAGTACATTTTACCGGGGGATGGCTATGTTGTGCCGAATTACAATGCGCTTCGACCCTACATCGCTGAGCATTTCGATTAGAAAGTAAAAAGGGGCACTATCGCCCCTCATTTTGATTGCAGTTAATTCTCTTCGATGAGCCGGTCATAAGCACCTGACCAATCATCGGGGTTACGGGTCATCTTGTTGATTTCGATGCTGGCAAAGTGCGGAAAGAGCTTCATCATGATGTCCGGCAGATTGCTCCAATTTTCTTCACGAATTAACTTTTCGAGTTTGGTGGCATATTGCTCTGACCACATCCATTCAAGCTGGAATTTATCTGCTTTTTGCCAGTAACCCCGTTTTTCCCAGGCTTTAATCGTGTCGATGATGCTTTCATCAATCTCACGCAGACAGAATACAATCATAGCCGTCATATCCCGTACATCATCGTTGATTTCACCACTTTGCTGACCCAGACGACGCAAAATCTCTGCAATAGTACGCATCATCGCATTGCGGCGTTTACCCGGTGTATTGTTGTTAATTACCCGTCCCAAACGAATTTTCTCCCTGTCTTAGCTGCTTTGTATCGGACGAATCCCGCGATAAACGCGAATCCCGCCGAATGTTTTCAAGATAGTACGGGCATCACGTCCGGTATCTTCTTCTAATTCTTTCGGTGTGCGCGGTGTATTGCCATTCGCAAGGAACACACGGAACACACTGTCAACCAATGATGTTTGCGGATTGATGAAATCTTCGGCTTTTGCGGCTTCCTGAATCGCTAAACCCAGTTCATCTAGTTGAAATACCTCGCCTGTATCAGGGTCGATATAATCAACAACAGCATCTTCATCACTATCTGCAAATTTTTCACGCATTTCTGCTGGCAGGTGGGTAATCATGTACGCCCGCAAATCATTTTTTTCGCGTTCCCACCAGTCATAATCAATCTGAAATTGTGTATCGAGTGTCGGCTTGATAAGCGCACCCGGTTTGGGCTTACCCGGTTGCATAAGCTGTCCCTTTCTTATTTAACGGCTTAATGTCCAGTAATGGTCGCCAACATCCTCAAAATCAGGATTGGCGCTTAATGTTGCAAAAATGGGTCCCGGTGCACAGCGTCGCATCACATTGACCGCGCTATAAAGCGTGGTTGCGTGAACTGTACCCTGTGGACTGAGTTTGCTGAGTGCCTGAATCATTTCACGGATAATCGCTGCCAGAGGTTTTTTCTTGTTCTTCTTCGCAAGCTCATCAACCCCTGCTAAATCATCCACCCCGATAATGACCAGGTCATCGTATTCTGCACCAATTTGGCGTTTCTTGTTTTCAAATTTGATATTGTTGCCGTCCGGCGTCAAAATGCGGATGTATTCGGTGCGGGGTTTGTATCCTTCATGGCTAATGAGGATTTGACCTTCTTCTTCACCCGGTTCGACTGTCAGAAATACCCCGACAGGCAGGCGATGTTTGGTGTAATAATCGAGCAAGCCGAAAACATAGCGATGCTCATGCACGACCCATCCACTGAATTTTTCGCCATCTTCTTTATCCACCAGTTCGACATGAATACGCGGCGCACGTCCTAACGGGAAAATCGCGAGATTTCGTGCATTAAGCGGCAGTGTTCCTGCGCGACGATGTGGATAGAGAATCGTGGTGGTTGCGCGTGGCAAACGTCCTTCAAATTCGATGTCAGTGTATTCATCGTCTAACTCGGTTTCGAGATCGAACATTTCATCACTGAGCAGGTCATCATCATATTCAATAGGGGTATAATCCAGCAACCCTGGCACGTCGCGCACAGCATCAGGCTCCATCCGGCGCAGATACCAGAGAACTTCACCTGCGGGACCGACTTCATCAAAACGATCATCATCGTTTAATGCCAGATTCAATGAGAATACCTGCAATTTCATCGGCGCATTCCCGATACCACCAATTTCATTGATGATGTCTTCAGTACGCATCGGACCCCCGCCGTTAATATCCAGAACGGCTTCCGATAGGTGCAATGTGCCGATGTCGGTTTCCATGACCAGTTCTTCAGGGAACCAGTATCCGGCAACCCGTTTCAACGATGGATTTTCACGCAATGCTTCATGAACAACACGCATCACATGATTATCTTCAACTTCGAGAATTTCATCGGGGTCAATGCTGGTCTGGTTTGCGAGGGGGTTGTCGCCATTTTCATGACCGAGTTTGTGTTCCTGCTGGAGTGCTGCGGCAAATTCGCGGTACTTATCGGGGAGATTATTCTTGTCATCGTCAAATTCGACAGAAATGACAGAAAAATCACCATAGTCGGGGTTTTTTCCCGCACGCACCTCTGCAACAGTGGCGGTAGCGAGTTCCATCTCTGTAAATACGATGCGGTCGCCCTCTGCATAATTTTCAGCAGGGTTATAGACTTTTGTGTTCTTGTACTGGTTTTCGATTGCTGCCTGTTCTTCTTCCAGACGTTGCTCAACAATGACTTTTGCCAGTTGGCGGGTGGTCATCGGTGTTTCTTCTTCGAGCAACATATTCATGATGTAATCAAGATCGTTTTTCGTGACTTCAAAGTTACGTGCCCAACGATTCGCTAACATGGTTAAACGCCTCCAATCTCAGACGAATTTGCCTTAGGGTTTACTAATCGGACTGCGTGGCAAAAAAAGCAGTCCCGTTATTAATGAGTAACGGGTAAAAAGTGGATAAACAGTACAGGGTACTGATTAAGTTTCGAAATCTAATACAAATGTTATTATTAGCAGTGTATGATAGCGTCAAAACGCTTGCTAATGAGCGCTCATTGTAGCGATTGCAGGTAAGGTTGACAAGCATGGGTTGACCCGTAATTTTTCGTCCGTTATACTTGTGCGCTGTCAATTGTACTGGTTCCAGGAGAGCTTACCCATGTCTACAAAGCGCACATGGCAACCCAAGAAGCGCCGTCGTAAACGTGTACACGGCTTCCGCAAACGTATGTCAACCAAAGGCGGACGTAAAGTCCTTCAAAAACGCCGTAAAAAAGGTCGTCACAGTTTAGCGGTTAAAGTCAACCACGTTAAGAAAACGAATTGGAATGCTTCTTAGAAGAAGTTGTAAAGACTGATGCGTAAGCGATATCGTTTACGTCATAACACGGACTTTCAAAGATTGCGTCAGGAGGGTCAGGTAAAACGTCATCCTGATGCGATGATTAGTTACCGACCCAATGACCTGCCCCATAATCGTTATGGTTTTATCACCGCGAAAAATCTGGGAAATGCAGTCAAACGCAATCGAGTCCGTCGTTTGATGAGAGAATGTGTTCGTTTACAGCATCCACACATAAAGCAGGGCTACGATGTTGTTTTCATCGCTCGCCCTCCCATTGTGGCGAAACCTTTTCAACAAGTCCATCGTATAGTATATGACCTGCTGCGTAGAGCAGGACTCAATCCAAAGGAGCCAGACCTGTGAAATGGTTAGCGTTAAAATCATTGCGATTTTATAAACGATTCATTTCCCCTCTACTCCCCTCCGCGTGTCGTTTTGAACCGACATGCTCGGTATATATGTATGAAGCTATAGAAATTCATGGTGTCGCAAAAGGTCTCAGATTAGGGCTCAATCGCATCTGGCGGTGTCAGCCTATGTATCCGGGTGGATACGACCCTGTGCCACCGAAGGAGTCGTAATCGTTGAATAAAGTTAGACATGTAGCGCGATGGAGATTATTCGCGCTTGTTGCTGTTTTAGCAGTAACTCTGGTAGGCTGTGCCAACGTTCGCCGGGGTGTGTCCTGGCCTGCGCTCGAACTGGTCACTATTAATGGTGAATCACGTGTTCTGGTGGTTTATGATGGTCAGATTAATGCTATTGACCCTTACTTTGGCACACAGAGCAATGTTGAAGATGCTGATGGCAATGTTGTCCGCGAGGGTAACAATCCCGTGCAATGGACAATTCAGGGAAGCGACCTTGATGGTGCTCAATTTTTCGTGAGTCCCTTTGAAGAAAATAGCACATTCCTCTTCCCCACCTACAACAATCGCATGATTGAAGTTGATGTTGATACAGCACAGGTCGCAAATGCCAATGCAATTAACCTGACAGATGGTGTTATTGCTGATATTGTGGTGACAGATGAATTCATTTATGTGCCTTATCGTCAGGAAAATGTAGTCGCACTGGATCGCGAAACTTATGCAGAACGCTGGATAGTGGATACCGTTGAAGGTGTCTGGGCAGCGCCATTATTGCATGAGGGCGTCCTCTATGTCGCATCAATTGATCACTATTTATATGCGGTAGATGCAGTGACAGGGACACCTGTCTGGGATGTTCCGGTTGATCTCGAAGGCGCGATTGCGTCAACACCAGTTTTTTACGAGGATCACCTTTACGTTGGTAGTTATTCTCATAACATGTACAAAATTAGCCTGAATGGTGAAATTGTCGATTCTTATGAAGGCAATAACTGGGTATGGGGAACACCTGTCATTGAAGATGGCATTCTCTATTACACAGATTTGAGTGGCTATGTTTATGCCATTGATGTGAATGACATGACCTTAGATGTGTCATGGGGTGAACCACAACGCCCTGCGAATCGCGGGATTCGTCCTGCACCGCTTGTCACCGATAATTATGTTATCGTTGCTGCACGCAATGGCACTGTTTACTGGCTTGATCGGGCGACCGGTACAACGGTTCAACAGGCAGAGATTGAAGGTAGACCGGAGTTGTTATCTGATATTCTCTATATACCGGCTGATGAAGAACGTGGCTTACCGGAGTTGATTCTGGTTGCATCAACCAATAATAAACAACTGGTATCCGCACTCAACATGGACACTTTCACTGTTCGATGGGTCTATCAACGATAAACAGGTAAATGGAGAAACACTAAATGTGGGATTTTATTCTTAACCCGATGGTCACATTGCTGATTTTTCTATATCAGCTATTTGGCAACAATGTCATTCTGTCTATCGTTGTGCTGACAGTCATCCTCCGCATGTTGATGTATCCAATTCTGGCACGTCAGCAAGAAATGGCAGCACGTCAGCAAGAAATTCAGCCAAAAATCAAAAAGCTGCAAGAGAAATACAAAGACGATAAAGAGAAATTAGCTCAGGCACAAATGGAACTCATGAAAGAAGAGGGTATTAATCCATTTGGTGGCTGTTTGCCGATGCTGGTTCAATTTCCGATTTTCATCGCGCTTTATTCAGCGATTAACTTCGCAGTTGCATCAACCCCCTTCCAGCTAGTTGACCTCTCTGATCGTTTGTTAATTCCAGGTCTCGATGGTCTGATTCCGTTGAACAGCGTGTTCCTCGGCATGGATTTGACCGCACGTCCGCAGCCGCCGGACAATCCAATGTATGCCCTGGCACTGCCTTTGCTGGTTATGGCGACAACCTGGTTACAGTTTAAGATGACAACAGCTTCTCGCAAAAAGCCGGAAGAGGAAGAAACAAAAAGTTCATCCAAAAAAGACAAAGATGATGATGGTGGTGGACAAATCGATCAAGCTGCCGCGATGCAACAATCAATGGGTACAGTGATGCCTGTGATGTTCGGCTTCATTTCGCTTTCGCTGTCGGTTGGTCTGGCAATTTACTTCCTGACTTCCAATGTGGTCGGTATTATTCAGTACAGTCCACCCGGCAAAAAAGTGCTGGATCGTATTTTCGGCGGGAACAAACCTGCGCCGGAAGCCAAAGATGAGATTGTGGTTGAATCATCGAAAAAATCCGGGAAGAAATCTGGCGCAAAGGGAAAATAACATAGAATTAACACGCAGTTAAAAATTGTTCTTTGCTGCGTGTTCCCTTATAATGTAAATATACGGCATGATTGAACGGGCGGATTGTATCATTGCAACCGCTCGCTTTTATAATAGCGAATTACAATTTTAACGAAATAGGATTTTGTCTTATGGAATCTATCGAAGCGACTGGCGCGACGGTGGAAGAGGCTGTCGAAGCTGGCATGAAAGAACTGGGAGTTACCAGTCCATCCCAGGTAATGGTAGAAGTTGTGCAAGAACCCGACGCAGGTATCATGGGTGAAGGTGCGCGTCCTGCCATTGTAAGATTACTCTTCATGGGAACCCGTCCGGGTGCTCCGCAACAAACGTCGATTATTTCCAATCCGAATCTGGCATCCCCGCAGGGCACAACACAAATTGTTGCCAATCCCTACGTGCCGGAAGATGATGTTGATGATGAGGACGACGAAGAAATTGATAGCAGTACCAGTGAACGGATTTCGTTCGAGGATGCTGCGGAAGATGCACAGGTTGCAAAAACCGTGCTGGATGAAATTTTGAAACGCATGGATGTTGAAGGCGAAGTACAAATTCTCCGTGCCGATTCAACCCGCGCAGGGGAAAGTGTTCACTGGATACTCAATGTGGTCGGTAAGGGCATGAATCGCCTGATCGGGCATCGTGGTGAAACACTCTCATCATTACAATACCTCACCCGCTTGATTGTCAGCCGACAATTACAACGTCGCGCCAATATCATCATTGATGCCGGTGGATACAAAGCAAAACGCTCGGATCGTCTCCGTCAACTGGCAAATCGCATGGCAGATCAAGCAGTACGTCAGCGTCGCATGGTGACATTAGAACCGATGCCACCGCACGAACGGCGCATCATTCACCTGACCTTGCGTAAACGCCCTGATGTAACAACAAAAAGTGTTGGAGAAGGCAAAAGCCGCAAAGTAACGATTAATCCGGCATAAGGCTAAACACAATGTCGGATATTAGTTACTTGCTGATTGGTACAACCACAGCCGATATTGTAGACGATGGGCGCATCTTAGGAGGAACAGTCTCTTATGCTGCGCCCATTGTGAGTCTTTTCGGGCATGATGTACGTATTTTGACATCAACTGCATCGTCCGAACCACTTATTCAACCTTTGTATGATGTTGCCGATATTCACCTCGTTCCGTCACAGCACACAACAACATTTCAAAATATCTATTCTGATGCAGGTCGCCAGCAAATCATTCATCACACAGCGACCAATCTGATGGCAGATATGTTGCCTGAAAAATGGCGCACATCGAAGCTGGTTCATTTAGCCCCGCTTACCGATGATGTGGATTATGATTTTGCCAACCTCTTCCCGGATTCAACTGTCCTCGTAACACCCCAGGGTTATATGCGGCAGTGGGGTGAAGATGGGGTGGTGCAATTTAAGCGTTTTCTGGAAAAAGATGTTCTCGGTGCAATAGATATTCTCGTACTCAGCAAACAGGATATTCTCGCTGCGCCTGAACTGGAATATGAATTCCCGAAATATACAAAGCATGTAATTGTCACCGATGGCGAAAACGGCGGCAGCTACTATCACAATGGCGAGACAGTCCACTATGATGCCTTTCCCGCAAAAGAAACTGACCCCACAGGTGCGGGCGATGTATTTGCTGCGTCTCTCCTCGCAAGTTTGCCATTGTTAGAGTATGACATGCTGGCATCACTCAAGGTTGCGGCACGATTGGCGGCTATAGCGGTAACGGTTAAAGGCGCTACAATCCCCTTTACAAAAGATACAGTCCAGCAGGTCTTGAAAGAGGCACAGGATAAAAAATGATTGATACGATTCTTTATAATGGCAATATCATCACACTGGATACCGCTAATCCGCGAGTAACTGCGCTGGCAATTAGCTTCGGGCGGATTGTCGCAGCCGGAAGTGATGACGATGTACTTAATCTCGCCCGACCATCCACAGTCAAACATAATTTAAATGGTAAAGTCGTCATCCCCGGTTTAATTGATGCCCATTTGCATTTTGAATGGCTCTCCCGTTCGTTGAGCGCGGTCGATTTGTATGAAGTCCCCTCTAAAGCAGAAGCCTTAGACCGTATTGCTAAATTTGCAGAAGCCCATCCCGACCATGAATGGATTTTAGGGCGTGGTTGGGCGCAGGACTTGTGGGAAGGTGGTCAATTCCCTACTGCTGCTGATTTAGATCCTATTACGGGTAATCGTCCGGCATATTTCAGTGCCAAGAGCGGACATTCTGGCTGGGTCAATTCGGCAGGAATGCGTCTGGCTGGCATCAATGCGGACACACCCGATCCCGAAGGCGGACAGCTTTTACGTGATGAGAATGGCAATCCAACCGGGGCATTGCTTGAAACAGCGATGGAACTGGTGGTGAATGCTTTACCGGAACTGACATCGGAACAACTCGCTGATCAGATGAAAATTGCACACGATAGAATGCTGTCGGTCGGTTTGACAGGTTTTCATGATTACGATGACCCATCCTCATTTATGGGAGAACAGGTCTTGCGTGAACGGGGTGATCTCGGCATGAGAATTGTCAAACAGGTCAAACAGGAATGGCTAGATCATGCTTTAGAAGTCGGACTGCGCTGGAATTTCGGGGATGATTGGATTCGCATCGGTGGCTTAAAAATTTTTGCCGATGGTGCATTGGGACCCCGTACTGCTTATATGTTTGAGCCTTATGCGGGTGAACCTGATAATTATGGCATGACGGTTGTCGATAAAGAAGAAATGGTTGAACTGGTTAGTAAAGCGAGTGCCGCAGGACTACCATCTACTATTCATGCAATCGGGGACAGAGCCGTGCATGATGTGCTGAATATCTATGAATTTGTCCGTAAAGAAGAAGCCGCACGCGGTGAAGCTCCTGAAACCCGCCGTCACCGTATCGAGCACGTTCAGATTATCCATCCCGACGATAAAGGGCGTCTGGCTGACCTCAAAGTAATTGCGTCGATGCAACCGATTCATGCGACATCAGATTGGGAACGCTCTGAAAGATTCTGGGGCAGTGAACGCAGCAAATGGGCATATAACGCCCGTTTACAGATTGATATGGGGGCAGTGGTTGCTTTCGGCTCAGATGCGCCTGTCGAGCCATTCCGTCCCTTTGAAGGTTTATATTCAGCAGTCGCACGTCGTCAACCAAATGGCACACCCTCTCCTGAAGGATGGTTGCCGGAACTCAAGCTCACAGTCGATGAAGCACTACGCGGATATACGCTGGGTCCGGCATATGCAGCTGGCATGGAAGATCGCCTCGGAAAGCTAGCTTATGGCTATTATGCTGATTTACTGGTGATTGACCGTGACCCGTATGAAACACAGGATGAAGAATTGCTCCATACGGGTATCATCGCAACGATGGTTGATGGTGTCTGGCGTTATGGTGGCGTTGATTAGTGACTATTCTAAAGGTGCAGTACTGAATACCACGCTGAACGGCACACAATAGATGATGACTGTCTGATAGTCGTCTAAATTAACATCGTCGGGGATTGTGTAATTCTGATTCCCGACGTTTCCTGATAATGCTCCCAGGTCAACATAATCGTCTCCAACATCCCCGAAAATAGTATCCGGTGTATTGCGTGACAGAATAACGTGTAATTGTGGACCATTGGTCACACGGAAATTCTCAAAACGCAGCACACGGCTTCCATCCGCTAACTGATAGATAGTCGCTGAACCTTCACCATTGTGAACGGCATCAATAAAGGTAAATGTGCCCTCGTACAAAACGAGCGGTTCATCGCCCGGCATATCATCATTCATTTCAGAGTCATCCTGCGCCATCGAACGGGCAGTATCATTTGCCATTTCCGGGTTATCTTCGCTCATCGAAATCAACATTTCTTGTTGTTCGTCCGACATATCACGGATCGCATCCCGCTCACTATCCGTTAATTCAGGAAATGCTTCATCAACCACATCATTGATGAAATACGGACTCCACAGTGGATAAGTCACAGCTACCCCGATAATCCCTATTACAATGGCTATTAGAATTAGTTGATTACGTTTCATGTTATTCCCCTTGTTTATGTAATTGCCGCATGTAGTTTGACTCTCATTTGTTACTTAGAGATTTCATCGCTTCATCCGGTATCATAGGGATGATCTTAATAAATAATCATAGGAGCATTTTTATGGCAAACCGTCCGGGCATGATGGTGGGAGAAAACGAACACAATGTACAGGGTGACATGCTGGAAGTCGGTCAACCTGCGCCGGATTTTTCGCTCATTTCAACTGGCTTGAGTCAACGTACTCTCGCTGATTTTGAGGGTAAAGTGAAAGTCTTAAGTGTGATTCCATCGATTGATACAGGTGTCTGTGCGGCACAGACTCATCGTTTCAATAAAGAGGCAGCAGAATTGGCTGATGATATTGTTGTTTTGACTGTCAGCGCTGATTTACCTTTTGCACTCAAACGCTATTGCGGCAATGAAGGCATCGACAAAACTGAAACACTCTCTGCACACAAAGATATGTCGTTTGCTGATGCTTACGGGGTACATGATACCGATTGGCGTATTTGTCAGCGTGCCTTATTCGTGCTGGATAAAGACAATGTCGTGCAATACGCGGAATATGTGCCTGTGATTGGCAATGAAGTCAATTTTGAAGCAGGGCTATCAAAAGCAAAAGAGCTTGTCTAAGCTAAATAGCCCTGTCCTCTGATGGGGCTTATTCACATTGCTCTGCTACAGCTTGCTCCATAATCGGCGCAATCATCCCCGCGAGAATTTCATTTCCTGTATCATTGAGATGCACGTCTACAAAACTGATACGATGCTCGATTGGATAGGGGGCAATACGCTCTATATCATATCCGGCATCACTGACAATGTCGCCAATGGCATCATCCTCAAATGCTAAAAATACCATGCCTTCATCCTGTGACATTACATCAATATCACTGAGAAAGCGTTCATAGGGTTGCGATGAATTCGCATCTCCGAAAGCACCTGCTTCTTCTTCCGGTTTTCTTAGAAATAGAAATTGCAGATAATTCACCAGTCTTGGCATTTGATTTGCGGGATTGGTCAGGACGCCCTGCCCGAATGCTGGAGATTCCTGCCAATCGTTGTTGATTATCAGGTAAATATAGACATCAGCATCGAAAGCCTGGTAGGTTCTCAAAACATTATCGCTGGCATATTGCGTGACTCCTGCATTACGAATGTAAATCTCAGGGAATTGATTGGCTAAGACATTACCCCATGCAGCTTCATCATCCACACCATATCCGAATGTAACCGAATCTCCGATAAGCACAACATCACATACTGTCTCACTGCTATCGACGGTTGTTTGACGTACACCATCAACAATCGTTGCTGACCAGTGACTATACTCAAAATAACCATCCGGCAAAATATAGCCTCTGTCCTCATCTGCTATAAAATGCTCACTCATTGTGACGATGTCATCAAAATAGACGATACCCCAGGGGTCAGTGAGTTGCAGGGCAATTTCTATCACAAGCAGAGGCGTAAAAACCATGAAAAGGGCAGCACTAAAATTCTTGAGGTGATCTTTCCATGTGCGTTCTGGTTGATTTTCAGCAGTGCTTTGAGCCATGATTACCCTACTCTCATTTCTTGTATGTCGGGAGAAAATGAATCCTTTTTTATAATAACTTGATTGCAATTTGCCATGAATTAAGAATGGGAGCGTTCCCGTTTTTGATTTGTGCAGATTGTGTATATTTTATCGTGCATTTTACAAAAAATAGTGTATTCTAAAATCACTTCATTTATTAAGGAGAGTTAAAGCAATGTTTAAAGATCGTCGTGATGCGGCTGCAAAATTAGCCCCCAAATTGATGGATCTGTATAACAGAGACGATTTGCTGGTTTTAGGTATTTCTCTGGGGGGAATGGTAACAGCTAATGAGATTGCTAAACAATTGAATGCCCCATCAGATTATCTGACTGTGCGTAAATTGCGTGTACCTGACCATCATACTGAACCGATGGGCGCAATCGCAATCGGTGGTGAAACAGCTTACAACAAAGGCATTATTGACCATTTCAAAGTCCCACCCGAAATCGTGAAACAATCTGAAATTGAAGAAATCAATATGCTGGAAGTTGAAGAAAAACATTTCCGGGGCGAAATGCCTCTGGTAGAAGTTGAAGGCAAAGCGATTCTACTGGTTGACGATGGTATGGGAACAGGTGTGACCATGCGTGCCTCGATTGATGCTATGAAACATAGAGGTGCGGTTGAGATTATTGTTGCGACTCCGGTATCTGCTCCACAGGTTTGTATGATGTTCCAGGGCATCGCTGACCGTACTATCTGTTATGCAACGCCACAACCATTTGTCGGTGTAGAGAAATGGTACGAACGATTCGAAAAACCCACCCATGACGAAGTTCGCGCTCTGATTCAAGAAGGTCAGGGACTGCTCTCACAATAATTTCCTCAAAAATTGACCTGATGCTTGCTCAATCACAGGGATAGCATCAGGTTACACTCCCACTAACACGCTACAATAATCAAAAACATGTTATTGGCACTACTGTCATAAAATTGCTTGTCTGCCAGTAGTTTGCCATGCCTCCCGGCACAAATGACATGAAAAATCGCCCTCTGCCATTCACTGCCACATGGACTGCCAGGATTTATGTCACCCGTGCATATGAACGTTGATATGTCCGGTCATATGCACAACATGGAATTTCTTTCCTGTGATAGGATGCCTGTATAAGGACAAGCATAAGGGAATACAGGCTTTCACAGGATGCAAACTAAGGTGATCAACTCATACTATCTACAGAAAGGCAAAGAATTTTATAGCCGGGGTAGCAAGCGTTTATGAGGATAGAATAAGGTACTGGCAGAAAAACAGTTCGTCACTGCCACAATAGAGCCAATCTCCATTTACGAGAATCCGGTGCGTGTTATACTATCGGCTATCGTTTGAAAAAATTTTAAATGGAGTTTCCACGATGACAGATATTCGCCAGAAACGTTTAGCAGAATTATTGGTTAACTATTCAACCGAAGTACAGCCGGGTGAGTGGGTCGGTATCCTCGGGGATGTCAATGCGCTGCCTGTGTTGCGTCAGGTTTATGAAGCAGTCGTCAAAGCAGGTGGCTATCCTTCATTGATGCTGGGTGACGAGTACATGACCCGTTCTTTCCTGCGTGATGCCAATGATGAGCAAATTGCATGGGTTGACCCTTCCAGCAAACTTTATTACGAAAATGCCGATGTTTATATCCGTATTGGTGCGCCGGGGAACACCCGTGCCATGAGCAATATTTCCGGGAGTCGTGTTCAGCAGGTACGTAAAGCACAGCGCGAATTACTCGATATTCGTCTCGGACGGGCTGCTAAAGGCGAATTCAAGTGGGTAGGGACACTCTTCCCCACTGAAGCCCTCGCACAGGAGGCAAACATGAGCCTCGAAGAATACGAAGATTTTGTCTATGGCGCATGTTTCTGTGATAAAGAAGACCCCGCCGCAGAATGGCGTAAACTCAGTGAGATGCAGCAGAAAAAAGTCGATTGGCTGGTCGGCAAAAAAGAAGTTGTCTGCAAAGGGTCTAACATCGACCTCACACTGAGCATCGAAGACCGTATCTTCATGAATAGTGACGGCAAACGCAACATGCCAAGCGGTGAAATTTTCACAGGACCCGTTGAAGAAAGTGTCAATGGTTGGGTACGTTTCACCTATCCAAGTATTGTTGGTGGACGGGCAGTCAGTGGTATCGAACTCAAATTTGAAGATGGAAAAGTCGTCGAAGCCAGCGCCGAACAAAATGAAGAATTGCTCTTCGCTCAACTGGATACCGATGACCGTTCACGCTATCTCGGTGAATTCGCGATTGGTACAAACTTCGGTATCAATAAATTCACAGGTAGCATTCTCTATGATGAGAAAATTGGTGGCACAATTCACATGGCTATCGGTAAGGGCTATCCTGAAACAGGCAGCAAAAATGATAGTGCCGTTCACTGGGATATGATTTGTGATATGCGCGATGACAGTGAAATTCATGTGGATGGCGAATTATTCTACAAAAACGGGCAATTTGAGGTCTAATACTAATCTGATATGAGAATCGGGCGTGTTCTACTGTGAATGCGCCTTTTTGTTGCAAACTCAATGCTTGAGAAGTCCACTTGTTGCTATAATTGTGCTGTGCTTATTTCCTTCATTTCAGGATAAAAATATGACGACAAATAGTCAAATCAATAAAGAGACCTTCATCAAAGTTGCGCTCCTTTTTTTGATGTTTGGTTCTGTGTTAAAAGTGCTTGCCGTCGTCGTCGGAGGTGTTCATCTCGATACCAATTTTTATCTCAGCATCGGACAAAATTTTATTGATCGTGGCGAACTTACGCCTTATATGTGGCGATTGGGGGCGGATACCAATATTATTGCCGGAAGTGGCACAGGTTACGGCATTCTAATACTCAATTACTGGTTCAAATTATTCGGTTTGACTTTGCTTTCTGGGTATATTTTGATGTATATTGCCGGAGCATTGAGCCTGATTGTCCTGTTTTTCCTGGTGCGAAACTGGTGGAATAGTGATATTGCAGGCTTAATTGCTGTGACATTCACTTCTTTAACCGGGTATTTCTTATCGACCTACTATATCCGCATGGATGCTCTTGCCATCCTGACTTATACATCGCTGTTGTTACTGCATATTTATGCTGTTCAACATCAAAAACGTTGGATACACGCTCTGGTCGGTGTAGCAGTTATTGCCTCCGCAGAGATACACATTTTAGCCACGCTATATGTAGTCTCACTGAGTTTTTACTATGGAGTAGAACAACTCAAGCACTGGTGGAAACGCGACAGTATTTTTGCCATCACCCCGTCAATCGCATTTTTCTCCGGCGCATTCGTTGCCGGGATAGCTTACCTGTTCATCCATGTCATTCCTGACCCCGAAGCCTATTTCATCATTGCGAGAGAATGTCCCAACTGTCTCCCTGCCGGATTAGCAAAAGAAATCCGGCGCTATACACTGGTGATGAATCAATACAGTGTCGAGATGCTCATTTTCGGTATTGTGCTGCTGGTATCGTATTTGCGTCGGTCGGATGAAGATAAACATCTATTCACTTTGTTGATCGGTTATTTGATTGCACAGGCGATTATTAGCCCTCCGCCTCAACTGGAATATTTTGTTCATATATTGCCTTTGTTGGGGCTATATATCGGCGGGATTTTCATCAAAAAAGATGCATCCGAACCTATCTTATCCCGTTTCGATTTTAAGGTAATCACACTGGTGGCGGTTTATTTGACAATTTCCTACTTTGTCATCATTATGTCATCGTTCGGGGAAGTCGATGAGGATGTTCCTGAGCTTGAATACGTGCAGCAATATATCGCTGATGATACTGTTATCATGAGTGTGCCGGATTACTATTATCTCTTGCTTGACTATACTAATTTCCTGTCATATGCGTCCGGTGAAGAATACGGCATTGCTCTGCGAGATGAAAGCTACGGGGAATTTTATCAGCGTGAACAACCACAGGTCATAATCGGACAGCCTGAATTAGATGACGAAGCAATCTGGCGCTATATGAATGTTCACGAATTTGAACGGGTAACAGATGACATATGGGTATCCGGTTCTCTGTTAGATGAATTGACTGCAAATGTGCCAGCACCGGACATTACCTTTGCTGCATCCGATGCAATAATCAACATCGGTGAATGTGTGTTAATAGAATGGCAGATAGATAATGCCGATACGATTATCTTGAATGATTCGTCTGTTGAATCAAGCGGAAGTGAAGAAGTGTGTCCGCTTCAAACAAAAGTATATGAAATTGATGTTTTATGGGCAGGTGGTCTCATAACACAGCAAGTGACAATTGAAATTGAATAACGTGGATTTATCAAAAACCGGGAAAATATTGAGGATGTGGTGTTCATGAATAATTCGCCTGTAACACAATCACAGGTCATACGGGTTGCTTTAATCATTATCATGCTGGCTCTGATTTATAAGGCTGGCATGATGTTTGTTGCTAATGTGAATTACGACACGAATTATTATCTGAATATCGGGATCAATTTTGTTGAGCACGGAGAGCTAACCCCTTATATGTGGCGACTCAATGATGTGTCCAATATTATCGCTGGGAGTGGAACTGGCTACGGAATTTTATTACCCGGTTACTGGTTCAAAATTTTTGGTGTGTCTCTACTTTCAGGCTACATTTTTAACTATATCGTCGGCATCCTAATTTTGATTGCAAGCTATTTCCTCACCCGCATGTGGTGGAATTCTGATGTCGTCGCCTGGGTTGCAGTGAGTTTCTTAGCACTGACGGTCGCCTTCACAAAAATATTTTATCTTCGCATGGATGCTTTGGGCATTCTGGCATACACAATTGTGCTTATCATTCATAAATATGCTTGCGATTCTGATCGAAAATCTCTGCATTTTCTGGTCGGTATGGCAGTCATCGCTGCAACGGAATTCCATATGCAAGCCCTGCTCTACGTCGCATCTTTAAGTGTCTACTATCTGGTACAGCAAATCCATATCATGCGCCGCGACAAAAAGATATTTCAGTTGACTCCGTCACTGTATTTTTATGCTGGAGCGTTTGTTGCTGGGGTCATTTACCTGCTCATTCATGTTGCCCCTGACCCTGAAGCCTATTTCATCATTATGAAGGGACCCGCAATTACGTTTACTGCACCGGGTCCTTATAAGGAATTTTTGCGTTTGATTACGGCAGTCTCACTATTCCCGATTGATGTAACACTATTTTTCATCGCATTAGCTGTTGCTGCCATCCGTCGTTCTGATGCGGATAAGCATATATTCTGGTTAATCCCCGGCTATTTGCTTGCTTTATTAGTCTTGAGTCCACCGACACAAACGCATTATTCGCTTCATGTGTTTCCTCTCATTGTGCTTGTTGTCGGGGGCGTATTTGTACCCGGGGATGGTTCTCCGGTGAATCTTTCGCGGATACAATTATTTGCATCATCTGCGGCTGCCTGTGTGATGCTCCTCTTTCACTTTTTCACCTTCGCGATAAATTCTGCTGCACAACAGGGTTATTATGATGGCATTGATTATGTCTTAGACTATGTCCCGGAAGAGGCAGTTGTGATGTCCCATATTGATATGTTTCATCATCTAATTGATTACACGGAATTCATATCATTTAGAGATGGGGAGCGTTACGGGATTTTACTTCGTGGAGAAGACTACCTTAGTTACTGGGAACGAGAACATCCGGTGGTCTTTGTCGGTTCAATCCACGAGGATGAGGTTGACTGGTACATCTACATGCACAGGCATAATTTTGTGCATGTACGGGATGATGTGTGGGTTGATGGAGATTACTATAATACCTTGACTGAAGGTGTATCTGCCCCTGAGATTTCATTATCACTGTCTGCTACACAGGTCGGGATGGGGGACTGTGTTATCCTGGAATGGAATGTCTTACATGCTGATGAAGTATTGCTGGACGAAGAACAGATCGACAATAGTGGAACACAGGAGATTTGCCCGCTATTCGACCATACATACACAATTGACGCCTACTGGATTGGTGGGATTGAGCACGCAACAATTTCAATAGATGTGGAATAACATCAAAAAACCTAAATCCTAATCCATATGATTACTCATATAATGAGAGTGTACTCATTTCGCGATTATCAAATCATCTAATGGATTAACCAGAAGGAAATCATGGTCATCAAACCAAAAGTTCTCATTTTCGTTGTCAGCTACAATGCTGAGAAATTCATTCAATCTGTCATCAATAGAATCCCGGATGAGGTCTGGGAAAATGATGCGTATGAGGCAGAAGTTTTGATTATTGATGACCAATCACCGGATGAAACCTATCGCCGGGCACTTGATTATCGCCGGGAACATCCTCACCGGGCAATTACAGTCCTGAGAAATCCCGAAAATCAGGGCTACGGTGGCAATCAAAAATTGGGTTACTACTACGCTATCAAGAATGGTTTTGAACTGGTCGTTCTTTTACATGGCGATGGTCAATACGCTCCTGAATTACTGCCCGACATGATTCAACCTATCATCAATGACGTAGCTGATGTCGTATTCGGTTCGCGGATGCTGAATAAATCGGATGCCCTTAAGGGTGGAATGCCATTCTATAAGTGGTTCGGCAATCAAATCTTAACCCGTACACAGAATTGGTTGCTCAAAACAAAACTAGCCGAATTTCATACAGGGTATCGTGCGTATCGGGTCGCGGCGCTAGAGTCGATTCCTTTTCAATATAATTCAGATTACTTCGATTTTGATACGGACATCATCATTCAATGTATTGATACCAATCAGCGAATCAAGGAAATCCCTATTCCGACCTACTATGGTGATGAAATATCACATGTCAATGGCTTCAAGTATGCTTTTCTCATCATTAAAACAACGATTCTCTCGCGCCTGACCCCGTTCGGTATTCTGGCAAATCCCAAATTTGATTATGTCGCGGATGGCACACAATACACCCCTAAATTGACCTTCAATAGTTCACATCAATTTGCTCTGGATAGAGTTGAAGACAATTCCTCTATAGTAGACATCGGTTGTGGACCCGGTTTTATGGCTGAGGCACTATCGAAGAAAAATGTGAATCTTACATCTGTTGATATGTACATTCATCCCAAAACGGAAGAATTCTCGAAGCGGACAATTGAGGCGAATGTTGAACAATATCAGTTTGATGATGAATTTGACCCGGTTGATACGATTTTGTTGCTTGATATTATTGAGCATCTGCGGAATCCACATGAAGTGATGAGCCGCTTACGGAATAGCTTTGTGAAAGATAATCCACAGGTTATCATTACGACTGCCAACATTGGTTTTTTCATTGTGCGATTCGGGCTTTTGTTCGGGCAATTCAATTATGGTAAACGCGGGATTCTCGATGCTGACCATGCCACCCTGTTTACTTTTGGCTCATTGAAACGGTTGCTTATCAGTGCCGGATACGAAGTGCTTGAAATTAAAGGGATTCCCGCACCTTATCCACTGGCATTTGGCGATAATTTCTTCTCACACATGTTGATCTTAATCAACAATTTCTTGATGTTTTTCTCAAAAGGATTGTTTGCATATCAAATTGCCTTCGTTGTGCGACCAAAACCGACATTGCAACGTCTTCTGGAAATAACTGAGGATTCCAGCCAGGAACAATTATCAGTTTATGAAGAGCAACTCACAGTTTAAAAGGGGAAGTCATCAAAATATCACATCTATTTTGATGACTTCTGAGAATTAGCTACTAATCAATAAGTCACCATCGGGGTCTGTTTCCGATGCGAGGACACCCCGAAGTTCGAAAATCTGGTCGCGGAGTGCGGCGGCTTTCTCGAATTCCAGTGATTGAGCTGCGCGTTTCATCTCGGCTTCCAGTTCTTTAATCATCTTGTGCATCTTATCGGGTGGCAATGCTGTGATGTCAACTTCTGTGACACCTTCCGGCATGTCACTCATAGTTTCATCGTCCATCATCGCTTTAACACGGTCTGTCAAATCACGAATTGACTTGATGATAGACTTTGGTTCGATGCCGTGTGCTTCATTGTATTCTTCCTGAATCTCACGGCGACGATTGGTTTCATCAATTGCGGCTTTCATCGAGTCGGTGATTTTATCGGCATACATGATGACCTTACCTTCAACATGCCGCGCTGCACGCCCGATAGTCTGAATCAGTGAGGAACGACTTCTCAGGAAACCTTCTTTATCGGCATCGAGAATCGCAACGAGTGAAACTTCCGGTAAATCAAGCCCTTCGCGTAGGAGGTTAATCCCGACCAGTACATCATAGACGCCCATACGTAAATCGCGCAGAATCTCGACCCGCTCCAGTGTGTCAACTTCTGCATGGAGATACTGACCTTTGATACCCATCTCATTGAAGTATCCGGCGAGTTCTTCAGACATCCGCTGTGTCAGCGTGGTAATCAGCACACGTTGCTTATTCTGTATGCGGGCAGCGACTTCCTGTAAGAGATTATCAATCTGCCCTTCAATCGGACGGACTTCAACAACAGGGTCAACAATGCCTGTCGGACGAATAATCTGCTGAACAACATTGGTACTCACTTCATCTTCATAAGGACCCGGTGTGGCACTTGTGAAGACAATCTGATTCCAGCGTTCTTGAATTTCCTCAAATTTGAGTGGACGATTATCCATTGCACTCGGGAGGCGGAAACCGAAATCGACCAGGGTTGTTTTTCGTGCCCGGTCTCCTTTGTACATACCCCGTAACTGGGGAACAGTCATATGACTTTCGTCAATGACCAGTAGATGATCTTCCGGGAGATAATCCAGCAGGGTGTAGGGGGCACTGCCAGCAGCACGTTGTTCCAGATGACGGGAATAGTTTTCAATACCGGATGTGAATCCAACTTCGCGAATCATATCGACATCATAGTTGACACGTTGTTCGAGACGTTGTGCTTCGACGAGCATATCCTGACTGCGAAAATATTTGAGGCGTTCTTCCAGTTCCTCTTCAATGTCGTGGACTGCCTGACGGATATTTTCATCATCCGAGATATATTCGCGTGACGGGAAGATTGTTATTGATTCGTGTTCATTCAGGATTTCACCTGTGAGCGGGTCAAATTCAGTAATGCGTTCGATTTCATCCCCGAACATCGCAATGCGATAGGCTGTTTCACTATAACCGGGAATCAATTCCAGGGTATCTCCCCGCACACGGAATGAGCCGCGCTTCAGAACCTGGTCATTACGACTGTACTGGATGCGAACGAGATCACGTAAGATTTTATCGCGACGTTTTTCTTCCCCGACAGATAGAGGTACAGAGGCATTTTGCCAGCTTTGCGGGTCACCGAGACCATATATACAGGAGACCGATGCTACGATTATCACATCGCGGCGTGTAAAAAGCGATGCAGAGGTAGATAGACGTAATCGTTCAATCTGGTCATTGATTTTGGTTGATTTTTCGATGAACAAGTCAATACGCGGGACGTAGGCTTCCGGTTGATAATAATCATAATAGCTAACAAAGTACTCAACCGCATTGTTCGGGAACATTTCTTTGAACTCGGCATAGAGTTGGGCAGCCAGTGTTTTATTATGCGCGAGTACCAGGGTCGGTTTTTGAGTTTTCTGGATAACCTGTGAAATGGTAAATGTTTTACCTGTACCTGTAGCCCCGAGAAGGGTCTGATATTTTGCACCATTTTCAAGGTTTTTGACTAACTTCTCGATTGCCTGCGGTTGGTCGCCAGTCGGCTCAAATTCGGAGACAAGTTTTAGTTCGGGCATTGTCTGCTCCTGTAGAACGTCAGTTCTTGTGAGTGGTTGATTATAGCGTGGAATGGCGCATAAATGTATACTGAAATCAGATCATTCATCAATCACTTTCTGGATATATCATTATGATGCACCATGTGTTTTTGAGTTATAGCCACAAAGATACGCCTTTTATGAAGCGCATTCAGACCGACCTGCAACGGGCAAAGCTGACAGTCTGGTCAGATGAACAACTCGAACCCGGCACAACCTCATGGCAACTTGCTATTGAACAGGCAATCCGTAATACCGGGTGTGTCGTCTGTATCTTTTCCCCCGATGCTGCTAAGTCCCAATGGGTGCGTGAAGAACTCAACTATGCGCGGATTATGAATATTCAGGTGATTCCTCTGTTAGCACGGGGAGATGAGCAAACGGCTGTTCCTTTTGGTTATTCATCGCATCAATGGGTGGATATTCGCAATCGGGATGCGTATTTGAGCAATATGAAAACCCTCATTATTGATTTACAGAAGCGTTTCGCCAATGTGCCGCTATCCCCTGTTGATATGAGTGTTGCGACTGCAAAAGTGCCCGGTCTGGGTAGCAATTATCCACAAACAATTGATCCTCCAAAATTTAGAGGTATCTTGCCCGACCCGTTCGACTGGTGCGAGATTGCAACCGGAGAAACCACTGTTGATGGGGTGAAGCAAGATGTAGATTTTTTCTATATCGCGAAATATCCGGTGACGGTTGCTCAGTTTGATGCCTTTGTTAAAGACAACGATGGTTATCAAAATGATGAATGGTGGCAATTTTCGGATGAAGCTGCAAACTGGTTCGAGGAACATCAAGAATCTGTTGAGCCGATTTTTAAAGAAGATGATGTGCCCCGTGCAGATGTTTGCTGGTTTGAAGCGATAGCCTTTTGCAACTGGTTACAAAAAACAGGGCGCAGTCCACACAAAATTACTTTGCCGACAGAAACACAATGGCAACGCGCAGCACAGGGCGATGATGAGCGCCTGTATCCCTGGGGAAATGATTATGCAAAGAATCGCTGTAACACATTGCGTAGCGGACTGAATCGACCAACGCCTGTTACGACTTACCCCGGTGGAACAAGTCCATATTCAGTATATGATATGTGCGGGAATATATCGGAATGGTGTTTGAATGATTATGTGATGTTTTCCTCGAATGTCAAAGGGGATGCACCACGTGTTGTGCGGGGTGGCTCATTTGAATCGGGTCGCAGTTTTGCACAGGTTGTTGTGCGGAATTATGCTAACCCTGATTTACAATCATCAACAATTGGTTTCCGTATTGCGGCAATTCCAGCAACTTAGACAGATTTATTTCTAATGACAGGAAAATAGAATTTTATGACTGCTCCACTGAAAAAACACGATAATTTTGTGACGACCACTCGCGGACTCAACCGTGATATGCCACCGATGCGCCTCTTTGAGAAAGCGAAAAAGTTCGGTATCTGGAATCCATCTGATATTGATTTCACACAGGATAAAGCTGACTGGCAAAAACTTTCTACCGATGAAAAAGATGTTGTGTTGCGATTGACATCGTTATTTGTTGCAGGGGAAGAGGCTGTTACGCTGGATTTGCTGCCACTGATGATGGCTGTGGCGAAAGAAGGTCGCATCGAAGAAGAGATGTTTCTGACGACATTTCTCTGGGAAGAGGCCAAACATACCGATTTTTTCCAGCGATTTTTGAATGAAGTGCTGGAAATCGATGGTAATGACCTGACACAATATCATTCAGATAGCTATCATCATATTTTTTACGAAGCACTCCCGCAGGCATTAGACCGTCTCACTATTGACCAATCGCCGGAAGCGCAGTTAATCGCTTCTGTGACTTACAACATGATTGTGGAAGGTGTGCTGGCTGAAACCGGCTATCACACCTATTATTCGATGTTCAAGAATAATGGTATCATGCCGGGTAATCTGGAAGGTATCACGAAACTCAAGCAGGATGAATCGCGTCATATCGCCTATGGTATCTTTTTGATTTCGCGTCTGGTAGCCGAACATCCTGAATTATGGGAGATTGCACAGGCTCAAATGAATAGTTTGCTGATGCCAGCAATTGGCGTGATTAACGAAGCATTTGATGCCTATGACCCGATTCCCTTTGGACTGAAAATTGATGATTTTGTCACTTTTGCCATGATGCAATTTCAGAAACGGATGGCACGCATCGAACAGGCGAAAGGGGCTTCTCTGGATGATGTTTACAGAGTGACTCAACAGGCAATTGATGACAATAATGTGTAAATGTCAGAAGGCGTGTTCTGCGGGACATGCCTTCTATCAGAATTGTCTTAGATTGTTTAAAAATTATAGTCCCCTCTTGACTTTGGATGACCCTGTTGATATGATACCTGAGCATTGTGAAAAGCAAGGCAATTAACAACAAAATATTGCGGGGTAGAGCAGTGGTAGCTCGTCGGGCTCATAACCCGGAGGTCGTAGGTTCGAATCCTGCCCCCGCGACTAATCTTTTTTTAGATTAAGGTGATATAGCTCAACTGGTGAGAGCGCGCGACTCATAATCGCGAGGTTCCAGGTTCAAGTCCCGGTATCACCACAAAACACAGAAGAGTCTCTTTGCAGGCTCTTTTTTGATTCAAATTTTCATTTGCTTGCATCACGAGTCGCAATGTGATATTTTGTTATTATAGTGAATAAAACAAACTCCAGATACTACGAATATCTGGAGTTCAAAAGCACAAAAGTTAGACACCGTTGTGCATCATTCACTATAGCAAAATCAAATTATAGCTTCAATTGCCAGATAGTGAAGGAGTCTGCTATGGCAAAGGACAAGGAACGGAACAAAGCGCGGGCTTTGCGGCGGCAAGGCTGGCGTATTAAAGATATAGCAAAAGAAGTTGGGATTCGTAGCGATACTGTAAGTAAATGGTGTCGTGACATTGAACTGACTTCTGACCAGATTGCTGCAATTGCTGCTGAAGACCCGGGATGGCTGGCAAGACATGATGCAGCACAACAAACCAAAAAAGAGGCATTAGAACAACGAATCACTTATCAAAAAGCAGGGCGTGAGCGTGCTAGAGAGGGCTCTGACTTACACTTGTTGGGTTGTATGCTCTATTGGGGTGAAGGCGCAAAAGGTAGAAATCATCTCAAATTTGTTAATACTGATCCCCATATGCTCAAGTTGTATATGCGTTTTCTACGTGAAGAATTTCAGATACAGGATAAAGATATTTACTTGAACGTTATGCACCATACAAAAAACGAAGATGAAATTGTTGAAATTCGGAACTACTGGTTAAATTGGCTTAATTTATCCCTGGAGTGCAATGTTAATATGCAACTCAAGAAAGGCTCAGATTCACGTAAATCGCGATATGAATATGGAATTTGCAGCATAGATGTCAGCCGTACCGAATTGCTTCATCATGTATATGGTGCAATTCAGGAATATATTGGATTTGTTAATCCAGATTGGCTGAAATAATGGTTCAGGCAAAAGAAGAGGAAATGCGGTTGGCTCGTGAATTGCGTATGCAAGGCTGGTCTTATAAGCAAATCGCAGAAGAAATCGGTGTCTCGAAAGGCTCAGTTCATAATTGGTGTAAAGATATTAAACTCACCCCCGAACAAAAAGCCGCTAATAAAGAGCGACAAATTAAACGGGGCAAAAATAACAAAGGCGCACAGACAAACAGAAAAAAGGCGTTGATTGAAAGGAGAGAGTACCAGAATGCCGGACGAATGAAAGCAAGACAAGGCAGTCACCTACATATGATTGGTTGTATGCTTTATTGGGCGGAAGGCGCGAAGTATCGAAGGAATAACCTTATTTTTGCAAATAGTGATGTTAAGATGATTCAAGTTTTTGCCCATTTTTTGCGTGAAGAACTCAATGTGCAAGATGATGGTATCAAAGTAAAGGTACATTGCCACACTACCAATCCTGATGAAATCGAAGCCATTGAAAATTATTGGCTCAATTTGCTTCAACTCCCCCGTGACAATCTCAATACCACACAGATTGTCAAGAGTTCTGGAAAAAGCAGAAATCGACTTCAATATGGTGTTTGCACGATTACAGTCAATAACACAGAAATTTTGCAACATATTTTCGGGGCGATACAGGAATACGGTGGCTTCGAAAACGACAATTGGCTTTACTGATTGGCTTATCCTGCCAGTCAAAAGCATTTCACTGTACAATACTAGTATTATGTTCATATGCAAAAGAGGACACTGTGATGGCGGATAATAATCTACCACCACTTCATGAAGAACCAACCGAAGAAACAGTCGTCAACGACTACGGTATTACGCGACCTGCACAACCGATTGCCGATGATACCGAGCAAAATAAAAAACACCGGACAGAAGTTTTGCGAAAAGCAGAACCAACCCGCCAGAATCGACCTGCGCCGACGGGGTCTCATGTTCAACTGATTGAAGGACAGGGTAATCGCCCCCGACAATCGCCACAACAGGGATATGCCCCGCGTCCGCGCCGTAGACGCAATGACCCGAAAGACAATGCGTTGTATTTGCCCTGGTGGTCGATTGTGTTGATGCTCCTCGGGGTAATTGTTGTTAGTTTCGGTGTTGTCGGTGGTGTAATTTTGCTCGGCGGCTCAATGAATAATATTCTGGCAGAACCCTCTCCAATTATCATGATTGTCACGGCAGATACAGGGGCTATCAATCCGGCAAGTACACAGACTGGCAATCAACAAGCGCCTTCAACTGAAATTATTAGCGGACAAAATGCCCCATCCGAGCTTGAATTACAGGGACCTACACTCGCGCCTGTACAACTTTCACCCACTCCGGCTGCCATACAAATTGGCAGTGTGGTGATTGTCGAAGGGGTGGATGCCAATACGCTCAATGTGCGTTCGTCTGCAAGTTTGACTGAAAGTTCGATTTTGTTCCGTGCAGAAGAAGGCGAAATCTTCAATATTGTGGATGGTCCCGCACAAAGCGATGGTTTCACATGGTGGCAAATTCAAGACCCGTCAGATGTGAATCGAACCGGATGGGCAGTTAGCAACTTTTTGACCGTGCAGGCTCAGTAAGAATTTATGACGACAGGAAAATTGCTACCTGTCGTTTTATTTTTGTGCTAAAATAGAACGTATGTCTTATTTATCTTGAGGAGTGTTGTTATGTCCGATGTGGCGCAACGTGCCGCCGAATTGCGCGAAGAATTGCATTATCATATTTATCGTTACAATGTGCTGAATAAACCGATAATCACCGATGGCGAGTACGATAGACTCTATCATGAACTGGTTCAGATTGAGCAAGACCACCCTGAATTACGTACCCCTGATTCCCCCACTCAGCGGGTGGGCAGCGACCTTGACTCTGATTTTGAGAAAGTACAACATGCCGCACCGATTTTGAGTTTATCGAATGCTTTCAGTTCCGAAGATTTACAAAAATGGGAAGACCGCAACAAAAAATTGCTGCCGGACAATGTCGAATTGGATTATGTGCTTGAGCCTAAATTGGATGGTCTGTCGATTGTACTGACTTACATTGATGGCATCCTGACGACTGCTGCGACACGGGGTAATGGCGAAATGGGTGATGATGTCACCTTGAATGTCAAAACGATTAAAACCGTGCCTTTACGAATCCCTGCCAATCCTGATAGTGATCTGACTCCTCCTCCACGATTGGTTGTGCGCGGTGAAATTCTTTTCCTGAAAGAGGCGTTCGAGCGCTTGAATCAGGAACAGATAGAAAAAGGTTTGCCAGAATATGTCAACGCACGCAATACCGCTTCCGGTTCACTCAAGCAGAAAGACTCGCGTAAAACAGCCGAACGCGATTTGATGGCTTATATCTATAGCATTGTTGATAGCGATGGTTTAGATTTGCGTTCGGAAATGGATGTTCTTAATACTATGGAGGAATTGGGCTTCAATATTATCCCCCATATCCAACATTATCCAAGTTTATCCCATATTATCCCACATTTAGAGACCCGGGAGAAAGAAAGGCATAATTTACCATTTGAAATAGATGGATTGGTTATAAAAATTAATGATTTGTCTATTCAGAGAGAACTCGGTGTATCTGGTAAAGACCCGCGTGGCGCAACTGCCTATAAATTCCCTGCTGAAGAGGGCACTACGGAATTACTTGGCGTGACTATCAATATTGGTCGAACGGGCAAAGTGACTCCAACGGCGCAACTTGACCCGATTTATATCGGTGGTGTGACAGTTTCCAATGCAAGTTTGCACAACTATGATTTGATAGAGCAACTTGATATTCGGATGGGCGACCGTGTTGTGATTAAGCGTTCCGGCGACGTGATTCCCTATGTGATTGGACCCGTTGAGGGCGCAAGAACAGGCAACGAAGAACCAATTGCCGCTCCTGAAATTTGCCCATTTTCAGGTGATAAGCTGATACGCCCCGAAGGCGCAGTTGATTTATTTTGCCCCAATCCGAAATGTCCTGAACGGGTGTTTCGTTCGCTGGAATTTTTCGTCTCACGGGGTGCGATGGACATTGATGGCATGGGACCGTCTACGATTCAGGCATTAATTGAAGCGGAACTCATTCAGGATGAAGCCGATATTTTTTGTCTGGAAGCCGATCCTATTTTAGAGTTAGAGGGTTTTGCCGATAAAAAAGTCGAGAATTTATTGGCATCCATTCAGACGGCGAAAGAACGCCCACTATCACAATTGATTTCTTCACTCGGGATAGATGGTATCGGGACGATTGTATCGAATTTGCTGACAGAGCATTTCAAAACAATGGATATTCTTGTCGATTTGTCCGTAAAAATCAAACAGGCAGAAAATGATTTTCGAAGTCTTGTGCAGTCGATAATAAACACACAGGATACATTGGAAGGTCGTTTGCCAGATGTGGTAAAAGCACGGAAACGACTCAATAATCCACTGGTTGAACTTGCGCCACGATATGTCGATAGCGATGATCTAGCGAAAAAACTGAGTCGCCTGTTGAAACCAATTCTGGAGATTGCACCGGAGACTGCCCCTTCGCCGGAAGAAATCGCTGATTCATTGCAAAACCTGATAGATGCTGCAAAACCGCTCATCACTATTGAGGGCTTTGGACCCATTTTAGTGCGGAATGTGGTCGAATGGTTCGCTGACGAACATCACCAGGGCTTGATTCAGAAAATGCGAGATGCCGGGGTCAACATGGAAGCCGAAGAGACTGTGCAAGCAGGGACATCACTCGACGGTAAGAAATTTGTTCTGACAGGCACAATGTCTGTTTCACGCGATGAGCTTAAAGAACTCATTGAATCTTACGGCGGGAAGGTGTCGGGCAGTGTCAGTAAAAAGACTGATTTCGTTGTTGTTGGCGAAAGTCCTGGCAGTAAAGCGACTAAGGCAGAAAGTCTCGGTGTACCGATTATCAGTGAAACTGACCTCCGCAACATGATTGGCGGATGATATAATATTAGAACAAATCAAAATGAGTCGTAGGGGCGCAACATGTTGCGCCTTTACATTTACAAAGGCAAGAAATGACAGAAGGTATTATCCATATCCGCAAGGGACGTGAAAAGCCGATTCGCAATCAGCATCCCTGGATTTTTAGCGGCGCGATATTTAAAGCAGACAATGCAGTAGATGGTGAATTGGTCACTGTTGTTGATCACAAACAGAATTTTCTCGGCAGAGGTTACTGGAATCACAAATCACAGATTCAGGTTCGCATCATGACCTGGCAAGACGAAGCCATTGATGAGGCATGGTGGCGCAAAAAGCTACAACAGGCAATTGCATTACGTTATCCAAAACCGGAATTTTACGCCGGACATCGGATTGTGAATGCAGAAAATGACTTTGTCCCGGGTCTGATTGTTGATCGTTATAGTGGCTTTCTTGTGTTGCAAGCGTTGACATTGTATATCGACAGGCAAAAGCAGATGATTGCTGAATTGCTGGTCGAATTGTTTGAAGAAGCCGGCATGTCAATCAAAGGCGTCTATGAGCGCAGTGATGTCGATGTTCGTGGCAAAGAAGGGCTTAAACAGGTTACAGGCTTGCTATGGGGTGAAGAACCTCCTGAATTATTGCCTTTCCGTGATGATAATCTCATCCGTGTGGTTGATGTTCGGACAGGACATAAAACGGGATACTATCTCGATCAGCGTGAAAATCATGCTCTAGTAGAACAACTATCACAGAAACATACCTGGACTAAAGAAGAAAATCGTATTCTGAATACCTTTTCATTTTCCGGTGGATTCGGGTTACGCTCATCGGCTCATGTAGTCAACGTTGATTCTTCGCAGGAAGCGCTTGAATTAGCCGAACATACCTATCATGGCAATGAATGGCATAGAAATGATGTTGAGTTCATTCAGGCAGATGTATTTGATTTCTTGCGGGATGAAGTTGAACGTGAATCTCAATATGATCTTGTGATTCTTGACCCACCGAAATTCGCTCATAACAAACGTCAGGTGGATAGTGCTGCACGGGGATACAAAGACATCAATCTGAATGGTTTTAAACTGGTGAAATCCGGTGGCTATCTGATGACATTTTCCTGTTCTGGGGCAATTAGCCGTGATTTGTTCCAGAAAATTGTGTTCGGGGCATTAGCGGACAGTGGACGACAGGCACAGATAGTCAAGCATTTGAGTGCAGGGGATGATCATCCCATTGCGTTGACATTCCCTGAAGGCGAATACCTTAAAGGCTTATTACTGCGTGTGTATTAACCCGCAAAGATAGTGACCATCTGGCTGGAAAATCCTTTGCTGTGTGCAGGGGATTTTTTTGTTTTCGACAAACACTACAGATGCGCTGTTTGATGATGCAAACCGGAGGATATAAAAATTTAACTCAAAGTGGTATGAAGTAGCTATTAGAATATATTTCAATAATAATTACACTAAATGAAAAATTTCTAATTATGGGTGCTATTTTATATGCGACGTATAACACTCACTATCGCACTGTCAGTATTTTTCTTGTTATTTCCCGTGCTAAATGCGGGTCACGCTCAATCCGCAGATGAATCAACCGTCCTCCAATTGGTTAATGCCGAACGAACTTCGAGAGGACTACAGGCTTACGCATGGGATTCCTGTCTCGCTGCTGCTGCCACTGACCATAACAACGATATGATTAATAATAACTTTTTTGACCATACCGGGTCAGATGGGTCGTCGGCTACAGACCGTGCTAACCGCAGGAGCTATCCTACAGGGCACTGGGTCGGGGAAAATATTGCGTTCGGATATACAACTCCTGCGTCAGTTGTAACTGCCTGGATGAATAGCTCGGGACACCGTGCGGCAATTCTCGATAGCTATAACGCCGGACATACAGTAGCGGGAGTCAGTCGCGTTGGAAATCACTGGACAATCAATTTTGGACCCGTCGCCTGTAGCGGAGGTACTACCACAACAGGTACAACCACCGGAAGCACTACAGGTGGTAGCACAACAACGGGTAGTACCACAGGTGGAACTGGAACGACAACAGGAAGCACTACAACAGGCACAACTACTGGCGGCGCTACAACAGGTAGTACGACGACCGGAAGCACTACAGGTGGAACTGGAACGACAACAGGCACAACAACCGGTGGTACGACCACCGGAACGACTACAGGTGGCACAAGCACAGGCGGAACGACCACCGGAACAACTTCTGGCGGCAGTTCTAGTGGAAGTAGCACAGGAAACTCCAGTGGAGGTTCATCCACGACTGCAAATACAACGAATAATGTCCCTGATGATTGTCAACTCTCCGGCGGAAGCTCATTTGTCGTTGCACAGGGTGCTCAGGCGAGTAATGTCAATTGTACGACCTTATCTGTTACAGGAGTCGGGAATCAATGGGTTATAGACCAGGGATTTATTCGTGCAGTTGATGTCTGGGGAAACTTTTCCGGTGACGTTGAGGTCTGTTTGATCGGAAGCGGGTCGCTCATTTTTATGGATGCAGCAGGTGCGCCGCGTGTTCCTGTAGCCATAGCCAGTTTCTCGCGTAATGGCATGACCTGTGCAGTGATTTCAACACCGGGAAGCGTCATTTTAGTGGGAACATCCAGCGGGACTGTGACACAACCTGCAAGCACCACAACGACTCAATCCGTGACAACAGTCAATACAGATGGAAGCCTGATTCATATTGTTCAACCGGGTGAAAATCTGTTCAGGATAGGACTTCGTTACGGTGTGCCATTCCAGCAAATAGCAGCCGTGAATGGTATCGGGTCAGATTATCGTATTTTTGTGGGACAGCAACTCATCATTCCACAATAGGACTGACAAATTTGGAGATAACAGGGAGTTTTCTATATTTAAACTCCCTGATTGTTGAAAATTTTAGACCGCAACGTTTTCAGATGTAACCTGTTGCGCGACAAGTCGTTTGATTTTATTGCTGGTTTCGTACCAGCTTGTCTGACTCAAGCCCATTTTTTCGCGGATATTCTCTTCATCTTCTCCGGCTCGCCAATCACGCACACCCATCGTCCAGCGCATCACCTCGAAGGACAATTTGAACGGCACTTCGGCTTCTTTACCTAAATCCGTGAGAATATATTCCAGATTACGGGTTGTACAGGTAAAAACCGTGTCTTTTGGCTTATACTGTGCTTTGTACAACTCCAGTAAAGGCATGAAATCCGATTCAAGCTCAATGCGACGTTCTTTGTAGACGTTGCGTGCTTTGTGCTTGATAATCATTGTCGGACGGTCTGGATTGGTATTGTCAAAATCTTCCAGCATCAACCGACCTGCTTCACTTTTCTTGATGCCAGTTAGCAATAAGAGACGGAAGAGCAATTCAGGACGGTAATCCGGCTCATCCCCTTTTTTCTGCATTTTAGAGACTTTCATAACTGCTTTTACTTCATCCGGCATCAATACATTGGATAAAGGGGCAGGTCCCGAACGTTGCAAAACAGCCAGCGCAGGGTCGTGTTTGATAGCATTCAAGGCTTTAAGCCATTTGAAATAGACCTTGAGTGTTGTCACCCGGCGGGCATAGGTTTTGCGGCTGCATGATACCCCGCGACGGTTTTCCATCCAATCAAGGTAATCATTCAACATGCTTGTAGTGTATTTGCCAATCGGGGTATTCTCATCTGTATATTCGGTCAACAGATTCATATCCCCTATAAAGGCTTTGACGGTATGTTGAGATTTGCCTTCACGGGTCAAAAACTTGCGGAAGTGTTCGAGCGTAGCTCCAACAGGGGTCTGTTTACTAATCTCATCAGGTGATGTGGGTTGTGATGGGAATAGCGGTAATTGTTTGGTTGTCATAAGAACAACTCTCCTCCTCCGGGAAGATATGTTCTAATTATAGCATAAATGTTTCATTTGACAAACAATTTCCCCGATTTATCCCAAATTGATTTGGGATAACTGCCATTTTAGCGCTTATTAACCCACATTTCATTGTGATAGCGTTCATCTAAGAAGTGATTGACCAGATCGATTTCAGCTTCTGTCAACTCTCCAATTTCAAAATCAATGTCAAATGTGTCGGCAAATCCGCGTGCCAGAAAATTCGCAGCATCATCCCATGAGATAATTTCACCGAGCACAGATTCCAGTGTGGTTGCCCGTTCTGCGACATTCTGTTTCGCTTCCTGACGTTCCTGCTCCGATGGATAGACGAGTGCGTCACAAATCTGGCTAATATCACCATGAAGAGGCAGTGTGCCATGCTGGAGAATACCGTCTCTGCGGCGAACCTGAGCACTTCCAATGAGTTTTTTACCGTTAGAGGTAATTTCATAATGTGAGGGCACTTCAAAGCAAACAGGTCCCAACCCGGAGTTGCCTTTTGCCTGTTTTTCAGATTGTGGTGATAGTCCAAGAAATTGCAGAGCTTTCATCAAGGCTTCGCTGATGCGACGATAACTCTCAACCACATCACCCTGAGCGAGGTCATGGTCTTTCGGCAGGGAAACGCTATAGGTCAGTTCGTTGCCGTGCAAAATGGCTTTACCGCCTGTCGGTCTGCGGACGATGCCCCATCCATTGGTACTAATCCGTTCGAGGTCAGCTTCCCGTATTCTTTGACCGTAGCCAATTGATAAACAGAGTGGATGCCAGGCGTAAAGACGTAGTGTTGGCTTGCTATCCCCGTCAGCAACAGATTTCATAATGGCTTCATCGACTGCCATATTATGCGACCCGATCATCGGGTTATCGTATATCAAGCGCCATTGACGCATTTTCTGACCCTACATATACTGTTGATTATAGATGTCTATTGTATTATAGAATGGTTCAAAATTCATGACCGATGAGCCTCAAAACGAAATAAAAACAGATGGTGAAGAAGCGTCCATTCCATCACCACGACCTGTATATAGCACGAAAGACTATGCAGAAAAACGAAATGTACCACCTCCTCCACCTCCAATAGAAACCTCTGCTGCGAGAGACCGTGTGCGTCGTCGTCGCAAGAATAAACGCGGCAGTAATCCAGCAGGTGAATGGGTATGGGTTGTGGTTGCCGGAGCATTATTCGCAGTGGTACTGGTTGTAAGTTTCGGGGCATTTGTGATGGTACAGGCATCTAATACTGAATCGATTCCTTTACCCACCGCCGACATTGCTTTACCAACTGCCGTTGTTGCCCGTAGTGATTTCAGCGATGTAATCGTGGATAATTCCCTGCTCTTAGATGATGGTAGCAGTATTGTGCTTGAACCCTGGGATGGGCAATCACGATTTACCATGATTCTGGTCGGATTGGATAGACGCCCCGGTGAAACAGGTCTCGCTTATCGTACAGATACGATGATGCTTGTTAGTATTGATCCTGTGTCCAATTCGATTGGTGTTTTGAGTCTACCACGCGATACTTACGTTGTGATTCCGGGTTACGCCTCCCGACAACGGATTAATTCAGCGATGGTACTGGGTGAAATTCAGCAAGCCGGGTTTGGTCCCGAATTAATGCGTGAAACAGTTTCCGATAATTTCGGTATCCGCGTGCATGATTATATGGCTGTCGATTTTCAGGCGTTCATTGATGTAGTGGATGCAGTCGGTGGCGTAGAAATCGAAACGACTTATACCATCAATGACCCGCAATACCCGGGCATGAATTACGATTATGACCCCTTCTATCTACCAGCCGGATCACATTTCCTTGATGGCTATGATACACTGCGTTTTGCACGTACCCGTCATGGCTCTAGCGACATTCAACGCGCTGAACGCCAACAACAGGTGATCTACGCATTACGCGACCGTATTCTCAACCGGGATATGGTGCCGACATTACTGGCACAATCACCAGGATTGTGGAGTTCATGGCAGGACAATGTCTATACAGGCTTGAGTTTCGAGCAAATCATTCAGCTTAGCTTGTATGCGAAAGATGTTCCGCGTGAAAATATCACGATGGGTGTGGTTGATTATCAGTATTTGCAATCCTGGTCAACGCCGGAGGGTGCTTCTGTATTGATTCCGAATGTATCCCGTTTGCCTGAATTGATGATACGGGTTTTTGGCGCGGACTATAATCAATAAGCAAAAGCCACACAACTGCATAAATATAAAACAGCGCACTCATCTGAATGCGCTGTTTCTATAAGAACAATCCTGCTCTGCCGTGTGAAAGCCGATTTTGAGACCTGCGTATGCAGGTGGGTACGCTGCGAACTCCTTCCGTCTCAGCCTCGCAGGCATATCACGTCCGGTGTTCTTAACCCGCGTTCCCGTCTCTTGAGTGTTGGCCCAAAATATGGTGCAAATCATCACGCACATTGCAGGATGAGCTATTTATATCAAACGACTCACAAATTTTACAGGGAAAATATGTAAATTTTTGCTAAAAATGAGAAGAAGATGAATTTGTCACCGATTCAATATGATCATCATCATCACATAACATTGGCAGTCTATAATCTCCCGTCATAGATTTACTTTCAACACGGGGACAATAAATTTATGACGCCAAAAGCGCTTGTTGCCGAATTAATCGGGACATTTACATTGTGTTTTGTCGGTATTGCATCGGGAATCGTTGCACCACAATTCGGAATTGCTGCACCTGCCTTTGCACATGGTCTCATCGTAACAGGTTTGATTTTCACCTATATTCACATTAGCGGGGCACACTTCAACCCTGCGGTGACGGTAGGCTTATTAGTCGGCAGGAAAATCGAGCCAATTCCGGCAATTGCTTATATTCTGACACAATTTGTCGGGGGCGTGATTGCCGCTTACTTGATTGTATTCCTGATAGGCGGTGCAGATAATGCACTAATGCTCGAATTTGTTGGAGGCGCGGAGAATTTCAACTTCGGGCAAACAGTTGGTTTCCTGACAGAAAATCATGTCTGGAAAGCGGCTGTGATTGAAGGGATTCTGATTTTTCTGTTATTGACGACGATATACCAGAGTGCTGTTTATGAGAAGGCAGGTATCAATGCAGCAATTTCGATTGGCTTGACTTTAGCAGCGTTGATTTTTGCAACGGGAGCAATGACAGGGGCATCTATCAATCCTGCACGTACATTGGGTCCGGCACTCGCAGCAGGTGATTTGAGCTATCTAATCCCCTATTTTGTTGGATTATTCGGCGGTGCAATAGTGGCGGGTGCTGTTCATGGCTATTTTTTCGTACCGGAAGAAGGGTAAATCAAAAGAGAGCGTACTGCGTATACACTCTCTTTTTTTAGGTGTTTCAAGCTCAATTATGCAAGTTCGAAACGGTCAAGATTCATCACTTTGTCCCAAGCTTTCACGAAGTCATGGACAAATTTTTCCTGTGCATCATCACATCCGTAAACTTCTGCTACGGCACGAAGCTGTGAATTTGAGCCGAAGACGAGATCAGCGCGGGTTGCTGTCCATTTGACATCCCCTGTTGAACGGTCATGTGCTTCAAAGAGAGCTTCTTCATCGGACGTTGCTACCCATGCTACACCCATATCAAGCAGATTCACGAAGAAATCATTGCTGAGTGTTCCCGGATTTTCGGTGAAAACACCGTTTGCAGAACCATCAGCGTTGGTGTTCAGGACACGCATCCCACCAACAAGAACGGTCATTTCAGGAGCGGTCAGTGTAAGCAATTGGGCTTTATCAACCAGCAATTCTTCTGCTGAAACAGAGAATTTGTTCTGGAGATAGTTGCGGAAACCGTCAGCTTTTGGCTCTAGCACTTCGAATGCTTCTACATCAGTTTGTTCTGCTGATGCGTCCATCCGTCCCGGTGTGAATGGTACGGTGACATCATATCCAGCTTTCTTTGCAGCGGCTTCGACACCCGCACATCCACCGAGGACAATCAGGTCTGCTAGGGAAACTTTCTTATCACCGGATTGTGCTCTGTTGAATTCGCTCTGAATCGTTTCAAGAACTTCAAGCACTTTTGCCAGTTGAGTTGGATTGTTCACTTCCCAATCTTTTTGCGGAGCGAGACGGATACGTGCGCCATTTGCACCACCACGTTTATCTGAACCCCGGAAGGTTGCTGCAGAAGCCCATGCTGTTGAAACCAGTTCTGAAACAGTTAGCCCTGATGCAAGGATTTTGCCTTTAAGATCAGCGACATCCTGCTCATTGACCAGTTCGTGATCTACTGCCGGAATCGGGTCTTGCCAGATGAGTTCTTCTGCGGGAACTTCTGCCCCGAGATAACGCGCACGGGGACCCATGTCACGGTGTGTCAGTTTGAACCATGCACGGGCGAACGCATCTGCAAATTCTTCTGGATTTTCATAGAAACGGCGTGAAATTGGCTCATAAATCGGGTCTACACGCAACGCAAGATCGGTTGTGAGCATCATTGGCGCGTGTTTCTTGTCAGCAATATGGGCATCCGGTACAGCATCTGCCGCAGCCCCACCTTCCGGCACCCATTGATGTGCGCCTGCGGGACTCTTTGTCAGTTCCCATTCATAGCCGAAGAGTGTTTCAAAGAAGCTGTTATCCCATGTAATCGGGGTGGGTGTCCATGCGCCTTCGAGACCACTGGTGATTGTATCAGCACCGATACCACTGGCATGTTTGCTTGTCCAGCCAAGTCCCTGTTCTGCAATTGTTGCGCCTTCCGGTTCTACACCAACCAGCGCTGCATCACCTGCACCATGTGTTTTACCGAAACTATGTCCACCTGCGATGAGTGCAACAGTTTCTTCGTCATTCATTGCCATGCGTGCAAATGTTTCACGAATATCTTTTGCAGCTGCCAGCGGGTCAGGGTTGCCGTTTGGTCCTTCTGGATTGACATAAATCAGACCCATTTGAACTGCTGCAAGTGGATTTTCAAGGTCACGTTCACCACTATAGCGTTCATCACCGAGCCAGGTCTTTTCAGCACCCCAGTAAATATCTTCTTCCGGTTCCCAGATGTCTTCACGACCTCCTGCAAAACCGAATGTTTCGAATCCCATTGATTCCAGAGCGCAGTTGCCAGCGAGAATCATCAAATCTGCCCAGGAGATTTTGCGACCATATTTTTGTTTGACGGGCCAGAGCAAACGACGGGCTTTATCAAGGTTGGCGTTATCGGGCCAGCTATTGAGCGGGGCAAAGCGTTGTGTTCCTGCGCCACCACCGCCGCGACCATCCCCTGTACGATATGTACCTGCGCTGTGCCACGCCATACGGATGAAAAGCGGTCCATAGTGACCATAGTCTGCGGGCCACCAATCCTGTGAATCGGTCATGATTTCAAAAATATCGTTTTTGACCGCGTCGAGATCGAGGCTTTTGAATTCCGCAGCATAATCAAATTCATTACCCATCGGGTCTAATGCCGGGGCGTTTTGATGAAGAATTTTCAGATTTAGTTGGTTGGGCCACCAGTGACGGTTCGACTGTGAATTAAAAGATGTATTTGAACCACCTGTGAAAGGACATTCACTTTTTTTAGTCATATTTTCTCCTTCATGTGCTTTATTTTGTGTAAATTACTGCATTTTGTTGAAACCCCGTGCGGGATTATTTTCCAATAAATACGGGGACATCACAATGACAAATCGTAGTAACTGGCTGGATTAGATGACACATAACACCCGGACATATACAGTATCGAAGTCGGGTATCAAAGTTCATAAGCCCGGGTGATTATATGCTGATATTCATTTTATAACGCAGTTGCTATAGTTATCCACTATCAAAATCCTATATACTTATAGGAAATAGCTATATCACAGGGCTAATCGCATGGAACTCAGGCAGTTAGAATATTTTGTGGCGATTGTTGAAACAGGTAGTTTTAATCAGGCAGCAGAACGATGCCATGTTAGTCAGCCTTCTCTCAGTCAGCAGATTATCAAACTAGAAAAGGAAATCGGACGCAAATTGTTCGATAGATTGGGGCGTAGCATTGCACTCACAGAGGTTGGCAATGTGCTGTATCCTCATGCCCGGTCAATTTTGTCGGAAGTGCAACAGGCAAAATATGCTGTCACAGAAGGTTATACAGTCGATGAAGGTAGCTTGCAAATCGGGATGATTCCAACATTGGGTCCTTATGTCCTGCATGAGACAGTGAAATCTTTTCAGGAGATGTATCCACGTGTTGATTTCGGGATTTATGAAGATGTCACAGAAAATCTGATTCAGAAATTGCTCAATGCAGAGCTTGATGTCGCTTACATGAGTTTACCGATTAATAACAAGCAAATCACAACCGAAGCCCTGTTTGTCGAGTCATTATACATGGCAGTTCCGGCGAATCACTCATTAGCTTCTAGCGATACTATTGAAACGGGCAAGCTCGGGAATATCCCCTTTATCCGCTTATCCGATCAAGATTGTCTGGCAGATCAGCAGGACACCTTTTGTTATGTGCAGAAAATCGACCCGCCAAAAATTTATCATACGACGCAGATTTCAACCGTGATGGAGTTTGTTAGGCTCGGAGTGGGTGTCTCTCTTGTGCCAATTTGTTCGGCGGCATTATATAGTGGCGATGATGTCGTATTCAGACCGATAAGCAATAGCCCGGCAGAGCGCACGATTGTTGCTGCGCGGCATCGTGGACGGGCAAACTCACCGCTCATCGGAGCTTTCAACAACTGCCTTCAAAATTCCTGGCGAAAGATTACAGATAATCTGTTTTCAACACATGATTGAGCTAAAATACGGACACTATTTTCTTGAGAAAAGGAAGTTTGCATTGGCACATGAAACCCGTATCCCCGGTCTGGTATTAGTTGATCATCAATTTACTGTCCCGCTTGATTATGAAAAACCGGATGGTGACACTATCGAAATTTATGCCCGTGAGGTTCGCTCTTTAGAAAAATCAGCCTCCAGTCGTCCCTGGCTTGTGTATTTACAGGGTGGACCCGGTTTTGAATCACCGCGTCCTGCCACGAAATCAGGATGGTTGAAACGGGCTTTGCAGGATTATCGTGTTTTGTTGCTTGACCAGCGCGGCACAGGGCGCAGTACACCGGTCAATTATCAAACACTGGCACATTTTGACTCTCCACAGGAACAGGCAGATTATCTTAAACATTTTCGTGCTGATTCGATTGTGCGTGATGCGGAAACAATACGGCACTCATTAATCGGCGCAGATGAGAAATGGTCAGTTCTCGGGCAAAGTTATGGTGGGTTTTGTATCACGACTTACCTGTCAATTGCCTCGGAAGGTTTGAAAGAAACAATTTTTACGGGTGGCTTGCCTCCGCTCAGCGGGTCTGCGGATGATGTTTATCGGGCGACATATAAGCGGGTCATCGACAAAAATATCCTTTACTATCAGCGTTACCCTGATGATGTTGAGAAAATTCAAGAGATTGTTGTTTACCTTCAGAACAATGAAGTCGAATTGCCAGGTGGAGGTATTCTGACGCCGCGACGTTTTCAGCAAATGGGTTTCAGGTTCGGTGGTCATGGCGGTTTTGAGAATTTACACTTTATGCTAGAAGAATCATTTGTTGATACACCGTCGGGCAAAGAACTTAGCTACAAATTCCTGCGAAATGTCGAAAATGAACAGGCATTCGAAACGAATCCCATTTTTGCGATATTGCATGAAGCAATCTATTGTCAGGGAGAGGCTTCGAACTGGTCAGCAGAAAGAGTGCGGGCAGAGTATCCAGAATTTAGCATCTCGCCGGATAAACCTGTATTTTTCACGGGAGAGATGATTTATCCCTGGATGTTTGATGATTATGCTTATCTGCGTCCATTGAAAGAAGCGTCAGAAATTCTGGCGGCATATGATGGCTGGTCGAATTTATATGACCCTGTTGTACTCGCACAAAATGATGTGCCCTGTGTTGCAGCGATTTATTACGATGATATGTATGTTGAACGGGAATTTTCCGATGAGACTGCAAAGCAAATTCGCGGCTTGCGTTACTGGGTTACAAATGAATATGAACACAGTGGCTTACGTGAGGACGGGGCAAAAGTTTTGGGACGCTTGCTCGATATGCTGCGGGGCGAAATTTAAGCATGAGTCAAAAACAGGTGCGGTCTTCCACACCTGTTTTTGACTCATTTGCTGTCTGATTAGACTTCTTCTTCCTCAAGTTCGATGAGGGCGATATTCAATTGCTCAAGCTGACCTTCTTCCGGGAGCGATGGCGCCCCTGCCATAACATCCGCGCCTGTTTGTGTTTTGGGGAAGGCGATGACTTCACGGATATTGGGTTCACCTGCAAGGATAGCGCAGACACGGTCAATACCCCATGCGATACCACCATGTGGCGGCGCACCATATTCAAAGGCTTCCAGAATATGCCCGAATTGTTCCATTGCGTGTTCCATCGTCAATCCGATGAGCGGGAAAATTTTCTTCTGGTATTCACGGTCATGGATACGGATGCTACCGCCGCCGACTTCATGCCCGTTACAGACCATGTCATATTGGCTACCGCGTGTTTCACCCGGGTTTTCTTCCAGCATATCAGCATCTTCCGGCAATGGCATCGTGAACATATGCTGTGAAGGATCCCATCGTTTTTCATCTTCGTTCCACATGAACATCGGGAAGTCAATCACCCAGCAATAAGCCAGTGTGTTCGGGTCGAGCAATCCGAGTTGTTCTGCAAGATACGGACGCAATGCAGCGGTCACATCCCAACAAACTTCACGGGTATCACTGATGAAGAGCAGAAGGTCATTTGCGCCAGCATCCATTGTCTCGAACAATTCCATTTTCTGTTCGACAGTGAAGAACTTGCCGATAGGACCCTGTACCTGACCTTCTTCTTCCGCAGGTAAAGACATCCATGCCAGACCTTTTGCCCCCGCATCTTTTGCCATATCTTCGAGTTCTTTGGTGAATGCTTTGAGTTTGGTTTTGCTCATACCTTCAGTGATGTTTGGCGCACAGATACATTTGACGGGCTTTCCTGCTTCGACGTTGCTGACGAATACAGAGAAACCGCTTTTGCCAGCTAATTCACTGATGTCTACGGCTTTCATGCCGTAGCGAATGTCAGGACGGTCTACCCCGTACCATTCCATTGCATCTTTATAGAGAATACGCGGGAATGGTGTTTGCATGATGGTTTTATCCGGTGCAACTGCTGCAACCAGTTCGGTCATCATTTTTTCATTGAGCACCATTACATCTTCACGTTCAACAAAGCTCATTTCAAGGTCAAGCTGAGTGAACTCCGGTTGACGTTGACCGCGCAAATCTTCATCACGGAAGCAACGGGCAATCTGGAAATATTTTTCGACCCCGGCAACCATCAGCATTTGTTTGAGTTGCTGTGGAGACTGAGGCAAAGCATAGAATTTACCCGGTTGTAGACGACTCGGGACAAGGAAATCGCGTGCGCCTTCCGGTGTTGTTTTGAAGAGAATTGGTGTTTCGACTTCAATGAATTCCTGTTTGTCGAGATAATCACGGATGAATTTGATGGCACGATGACGCAGGATAATATTTTTCTGCATTTTCTGGCGACGCAAATCAAGATAGCGATGTTTCATGCGAACAACTTCGTCCAGACCTTCTTTTTCGATACGTTCATCGTCATTGATATAGAAGGGCGGGGTTTTCGCGACGTTTAAAATTTTAATTTCTGTTGCGGCAACTTCAATTTGCCCTGTGGGGAGATTGTCATTTTTGGTTTCGCCGGGACGTTCCACAACTTCGCCAACCACCTGAATTACGTATTCATTACGGGCTGTATCGGCGGCTTTGTGGGCATCTGCTGCCAGATTTTGATCGACAGTAATCTGGGTGATGCCCCAGCGATCACGTAAATCAATAAAAATAATGCCACCCTGGTCACGACGACGATTGACCCAGCCAGCCAGTGTCACTGTCTGACCGATGTGATCTGAACGGAGTTCTCCGCAGGTATGCGACTTCAACATAGTCTCTGATGCTCCTCATTGTAAAAGCTCTTAAAGGTTCACAAAACATCGCATTGTATGCTTGTCCAGATGCAATGTAACCATTTTCAGTATCCAAAAAAATCAGCACAAAGCATAACATGCTGAATAGGATGTTCAAATAGGTATTATGCTTAGTTCATGACTGGCGACTTGCACAAATTAAATTGTGTCAGGCATAGTCCAGATACCGATGCGTTTCACGGGGAAATTCACAAAATCGGCGATGGCTGTTAAATCGGCTTCCCTATCATAGACTCGTTTGACTGTATAATCAGGGAAATTAAAATATTCAATAACCGAACCATCAATGAAGATGACTTTGCTCAAATCATCGGAAATGACCACTTTCAATCGTTTCGAGGGTAGTTTTGACTGAATCGTTGTCAGGTCATCGACTGCGACATCGTGAAATTGTTTGTAGCCCGTTGGCAAATCACTATCCAGAATTTCGCGAATCGGGGTTGCTGCAAGTTGATTATTTTCCAGTAACATCAATTCCATCGGAACAGTCATCACACCCGCCCAATGTTCCGGTCGGGGATCGGATTCCGAACGATTTTCCTGTAACCAGCCAATTAGAATGCGGCGTCCTTTGTCATCTTCAAATGTGAGTGGCGCATACAGGGGATGATTGCCTAAATAGCCGTGTGTTTCGACAATGAAATGATTATTCCAGAATAAGCCTACAAAATATTCAACGTGAGAAGTTTCCATCCTGGAGATCATCAGAACCCATTTTTCCCCTAATTTGAAGAAATTCGGGCATTCGTAGATATGCTCATTCTGTTCGTCATTGATATATAGTGGCTCAATATAGCGCCAGTCGTAGAGTGTTTCCCCTTCGTAGAGTAATACAGCCTCAGCACCATCTTTTGCACCTGCGCCGATGACCATTTTCCACATGCCATCCTGTTTCCAGACATAGGGGTCACGGAAACCTGCATAGGTTAAATCGGCTGGCATTTCCATTTTCAGAGGATTATTTTCATATTTCGTCCATGTATGGAGGTCATCATCGGTGCTGGTGGCAATGCAGACGGTTTGATCTTCATACACTCCGCCACGTGCGCCCGTGTATAAAATCGTTGCAACACCATTATCATTGACCATGCAACCCGACCACACACCACGCTCGTCATACGCTCCGGGTGTAAGGGTAAGGGCAATTGGCATGTCTTCCCAGTGGACTAAATCATCGCTGACCGCATGTCCCCAGTGAATCAATCCCCATTCCGGTTTTTCGGGGTTATGTTGATAAAAGAGATGATATTTCCCTTTCCACTGGATAATGCCGTTGGGGTCATTAAGCCAATTTTGCGGCGCAGTGAAATGGAACGATGGGCGTAAAGGGTCATCTATTTTCTGGCGACGATGTGAGATGAGGTTGGTCATGGATACTCCACAGGACGAAATGTGCGCTAAAAGCATAGCAGGAAGAGGCATTTAGTTCTATGGATTTTTTGCTGACGCTCTCTATTTGCCCCTTTTCTCAGACAATTCTCAGCCATACACTAGCCCGAAACGATTAAAACTGGAAAATTTGCATGGAAAATCAGCCCGAACAGGAAACAACACATAAAATCACAGAGATTCTTTCCCCGAATTTCACATTTACCAAACGGCAACTCGGTATCATTTTGCTAGCTATCGGTGGACTGTCATTTTTAGGTATTCTTGGCTTAGATTTCATTGGTGCAGGTCGTGAAGGGGGTATCGGACCCGCTCAGATGGCAGCACTGGTCGTGATGGCATTTGTCGCATTGATTGGCTTATCCCTGATTCCATTAGGAGATGACCCTGCATGACACAGGCTTTTCATCGCGGGTTGATGTGGGTTGCAACCATCATTCTGTTGTTTGCATTGGCTGTTTTATGTGCTTATGCCTATAACCTCATCAATTTCCCTTATGATTATGACCAGGGCGAAGGTTTTGAACTGGTTGATACAATTTTGTTCAGTGAATTTCGCTATCCTTATCAAAATACCGATAGTTATCCTTACTATTCAAGCAATTATCCTCCGCTTTACCATGTGATAGCCGCGCCTTTCGTCTGGATTTTCGGGGAGGCATACTGGTACGGGCGTTTACTTAGCTTTATTTCGACGTTGATTGCTTCTCTTGCAATTTTTTATGCCGTTAATAAAGAGACGCAACATCGCTGGATAGCGGCATTGTCAGCGCTGGCATTTCTCTCCTCGAATACGGTTTATCATATCGCGCCACTATTGCGGCAACAGATTATGATGGTGATGTTCGAGACGATTGCGGTTGTGATACTGGCGTATGCTGTCCCTAAAAAGCAAAATCGCTGGATTCTAGTTGGCTTACTGCTGATTATTTTTGCCGGATATACCAAGCAGTTGGCTGCATTTACCGCTATAGCAGTTCTAGTCTGGATGTTTTTACGAAATCCATATCAGGCAATTGTATGGGGTGTTCGATTCGCTCTAGCAGGGGGATTAATTTTCCTGTGGCTGACAATTGATACCAATGGTGAATGGTGGCGACAGGCAATTTTAGCAAATGTCAATAAATTTGACCCCTACCAGACATTCGGGTTGACTTTACTCTGGTTACGTTTGCATTTACTGCTGATTATTCCGGCTGTGTTGATGGTCGTGTATGAACTCTATTTTGATAGATTATCGCTATATAGTGCGTGGTTTGTTGCTGTGACTGTGTTCGGGGCATTCGGGAGTGGTACATGGGGCGCCGGTGATAGTTACTTTGCAACGAGCATCGCGGCTATGTGTATCCTGAGTGGCATATTCTTCGGGCGAATTTTGCACAAACAGTGGGTGTTCCCTGAGAACAATACCTATTCTGCCCTGCTGATTCCACTGAAAAATTCAGCGACGCGCCTGACACAAATAGCATTGATTGTCATTCCGGTGCTATATATTGGCTATGGAGTCATGACACTCAAAATGCCAACAGAAGGAACTGTTTTCGGTGCAATTGCACAGGTGTTCAATATTCAGCCGAATGTCTTTGACCGCCATTATGATAGTGCAACCTATGATACACCCGGTTATGCCAACATCGGACATTTTGTTACACAGGAAGATATTGAAAACGGGGATTATATTGTTAACCTGATTCGTGAGATGGATGCCCCTGTCATGAGTGAGGAAGCCGGATTCAGCCTTGCTGCCGGACGTGATGTGATTACCAATCCGACACAATTACGCAATTTATGGCTCAATGGTCTATGGAATGGTGATGAACTGATTGCAGAGATAGAAAATCAGACTTTCGGCATGATTGTTTTCCGCGCACAGTTTTATCCTGACCCCTTATTGGAGGCAATCGGGCAAAATTATGTCGTCGAAGAAACGGTCTCAATGAATGGATTTGATTATTGGCTACTCTATCCGGTAGAATAGAAGAGTCATCTGAAACAACAGATGACTCTCTTGATAGGAGTAAGTGCCGGGGCGAGGGGAGCAGATACACCAAATTCTCGCCCTACGCACGAAAGTTTATGCAGCCTGTGCTTTGAGTTCCTCAATTAATGTGATTTCGCGCATTGCAAGGTCTTCTGACATCCAGACTTCGAATACCATCCACCACATATAGCCCTTGCGTTGTTCCATTGATTTATCAAAGGCATTAATCATGGCAACGGTTTCATTTTGTGTGCGTTTGAGTTCTGCGAATAATTCATCAGTTGTAGGATGAACGGCAATCAGTGCTTGTAGACGTTCGGCTTCATTGTAATACGGGTTGATGCGACGGGGTCCATTGGCATAGGTTGCAAGCCATTCAAAGGTATGGCGTTGACGATTAATCATCAGGGCAAGCTGGCGCAAAATGCTATTTTCACTATCTTCAGGCGTGAATTCTGCGACTTCCTGTGTGACACCATCCAGCGCTTTTTCGAGTGCAGCCATAATACGGTCATATTCGTCACGATGTTGCTGCGCCATTTCATCGAACGTTGCCGGAATGGGCGGAACTGGATGTCCCTGCAAGGCGACATTGACGGCATGGGTTTCGCCATCACGAATGAATTTGACTTCGACAACATTGCCGGGTAATTTACCCTCCAGGGCTGTGCCGATAGCTACATCATCATTGATTTCAAAACCATTGACCTCAATGATAATATCGCCAGATGTGATTCCTGCTTTTTCAGCGCTGAATCCAGGAACTGCCCGATCAACCAGTGTACCCTTTTCCGGGCGATTTTCTTCTGAATTATCGACCATGACGCCAACAATGATACGTTCTGAAATCTCAGGACGTGCACCTGTTTCAAGTTGGACTGTCAGGGCATGGAGATGTTCATTCCAGAAATTTTTATAGTGGTCGGCACGCTCATCATCGGTGAAACCTTTGTGCCAGATATTAAGCTGAACTTTGCCATCAGCTTCTTCCAGCTTAAATTTAACTTTTGTCACCTGGTCAGTACCGTCGTGCCAGGTCAAGACGAGTTTTTCATTTTCTTCGACGGTCTTATAAATTCCATAGGCATGTGGTCCATCGGTATAAGCGGGCGGTTCGCGCCAGATAAGTGTTGCAAAGCCACCTTCGCGGACGCGTACATGAGCATCATCGCATAGCCAATCACACAAATCATCACGATTGGTGAGCATTGACCATACAATTTCAAGTGGCGCGTCTATCATTTTTGTAAATTCAAGCGTTCTTGTTTCGACTGCGGGTGCGGTCATGTGAATCTCCTCAAAAAGTCTAAATTATTCAATTACCCACATTAACGGGTAATTTGCAAGAAATGTATCAAATTAGGAGATGGGTGTCAATTTTGGGAAATTTTTCACAAAGTTTCAGATGTGGATTGAGGGATATTTTGCAATATCGTAGGGGCGCAACATGTTGCGCCCCTACAACGTGATGAAATGATTTTTAGTATTCGTCGTCTAAACCGAAACCTGTACGGCGATTATTGGATGAACTGAGCCCGAGCGGACGACGTTGTTGCAGGAAACTACCATCCATTTTCATCTGACGGAGTAAGCTATCCACCGAAGATTGCAGCATGTCGAGTGTGACATCGGTCTTATGTTCGTGTGCAGCGAGCATCCGTGCATGGAGCGCTACTTCACGGACAAAAGCGCCGGGTTGTTTCAGGAGTTTATGCGTAATTTCAGCATGTTCATCCATCCACTGGTCAGACATATAGTGCCGTAACATACGTTCCGCAATATCTTCTGTCTGGATAGGCGGGACGACAAAAATACGGTCTAAACGTCCGGGGCGCTTGAAAACACGGTCATCAATGGCTTCTGGATAATTGGTGGTGGCAATCATCAGTGTGCCTTTGCTGTTATTGGGACTTTCGATGCCATCCAGCACATTGAGGATACGGGCTTTGTCATCGCCACGTAAATAAGCGTCAATTTCTTCGACAATCAGCAATGTCGGCAAACTGGCGGAGGCGACAGCTTGAAATGCACGTTGCATCTTCTCGAAGGTTGCGCCGTCGCGGTCGCTACCACTGACATAAACCACAATACGTCTTTTTCCGAGCGCATGTTTGGCGAGTGCTGCACAGAGCATGGTTTTTCCTGTTCCGGGAACACCTGCCATCAATAACTTGCGGAAGGGAGTCAATTTGAGCTTATGGTAGATATCTACCCCCTCGTTAAAAAAGGCTTCGACATCATCCATGATAGCATTCTTGAGTTCTGTATCTAAGATGACATCATCCCAGGACACGGCGGGGTCAAAAAAGGCTTCTGTCCCGCCGATGATATAGACATCGCGTCTGCGGCGTATACGTGGACGGACTGCTTTCGCACAGATTGACTCGAAATTTGCCCAGGTATCCAGACGACCTTCCGGGACAAGCGCGACTGCGGTCAAATCCTGTACATCGTCATCAATGTATGAGCTAGCATAGACTACCTCAAAGGCTTCATCTGTGTCGTCATCGGTAAATTTGAAGATAAATGCTCCTGCTGTCGCTGTCAGCACCATTTTACGACCGCGTGAGCCGTAATCACTGATAGGCACAACAACATCGGTTTCCATTTCTTCAAACCCGGTATAGTGAGCTTTACCGCGCAATTTGCGATTCGGCTTCACCTTTTCCTGTGCAATTTTATTACTGCACTCCGAGGATGCCCAGATGGTCATGTATGGTGCGTCGCCATAGCGGTCTTCCCACATTTGAGTCGCCCATTCTACCAGGCGTTCGTATCGCATTTCGTCCCCTTTGTCTTTCTTTCGTGGCTTACGAAAACCGAAGTTTACGCCCCCGGAGCGCCGTCGTAATGGACGAAAACGGCGATTAAATCTTGATGAAGTCATACCGTAGCCAGAATTTTTGTGTAAATTCAAGTAAAATCATGATTGTAAGTACCGTACTAGAGTATCATAACACAGGGAATTTTACACGAATAAGAAGGCAAAACAATGACCACACTCTATGTCACACATGAGAGTTACAAAGACCACAAAATGTTAGGACACCGTCATCCCGAGCATCCAGGACGTATCGAAGCAGTGTGGGATGTTTTTAAAGAGGCTAAATTAACTGACCGGATGCAGATTATCACACCGGAAACAGTCAGTGATGAGCAGATTTTGCGTGTGCATACACAAAAGCATCTCGATACGCTTGCGATGATTAGCAAACAGGATGAGATGATGATGTATGATCAGGATACTTACGCGCTCCCTGAATCTCCTGAGATTGCCAGATTATCTGCCGGAGGGGTGGTTGCAGCAGTAGATGCCGTCATGACAGGTCGGGTTGACAATGCGCTGGCGGCTGTTCGCCCACCGGGGCATCATGCGACGCCAACCCGTGCAATGGGTTTTTGTATTTTGAGTAACATCGCAATCGGCGCACGGCAGGCACAGGCTGTTCATGGTGCAAAAAAGGTGATGATTGTTGATTATGATGTGCATCATGGAAACGGCACACAGGATGTTTTTTACGACGACGGGAGTGTGCTATTTGTTTCAACACATCAATATCCTTATTATCCGGGAACAGGCGCACTAACTGACATCGGACGCGGAGAAGGCGATGGCGCAACGCTGAATATTCCTCTGCGGTCAGGTCACGGGGATAAAAGTTATAAAATGCTCTTCGAAAAAGTGATTCGTCCGGCGGCACAGCGCTTTCAACCTGATCTGATTATGGTCTCGGCAGGATTTGATGCACATCATATTGATCCGCTGGCGATGATGCAACTCTCGCACACCGGATATGCTCATCTGACACGTGATCTCAAGCAAATGGCAGATGAAATCTGTGATGGCAAAATCGTGTTTGTGATGGAAGGTGGCTATGATTTGCCAGCCTTAGCTCATGGAATGCGAAATGTTGCACATGTTTTGCTCGGGGAAGATGAAATCAGCGATTATTACGGCGCATCAAATCAACGTGAGCCGGAAGTTGAACCCCTGATCGAGCAATTGCTGGAACTGCATAGTCTATGATTCGTTGTTGAGGTATTTTTCCTCGAAAGCATGAACGACTGCTAGAATAATCCAGATTGTGACCGTCATCCCGAGCGCTAAGAACCATGCGCCGACACCGACAGCGATACCAACGGCTGCTGTTACCCAGATGCTTGCGGCGGTCGTCAGGTCGTGGGCACGATTTTCTGATTGGAAAATGACACCTGCTCCCAGGAAACCGATACCGGAGACGACTGCGGCTGCCACACGGGATGTATCCGCGCCGGGGAAGGCATGAATTCCAAGAGCCGCAAATGCACATGCGCCGATGCCTGCCAGCATATGAGTGCGTAATCCGGCGGATTTATCTCGTCGTTCTCTATCTAAACCGATTACGGCACTGAGAAATGTAATCAATAAAATTTGCCCGAAAAGTTGAATTTGTAATTCTAAGGGCATATTCAGTCCTTTCTGCTATCAGGGATTAAAAAAGGGTGACATATGCCACCCCCGTTGAATATGAGAGATGTTTTGCTTTTAAACAATGTCGTTGATACGTCCCCGAACATCGTCTAAATCACGTTGATAGCGTTCCAGCTTATTTTTCTGGTCACTATAACGCAGTGATAGTACTTCTAATCGACTAAACACAGGTGTCAGAATCTGATTGCCGTATTGTGTTAGACGATTACGTTCTTTTCCGGTGAGGTCATCCAGTGCCTGATGATAATTCTTGATGAGCGTGTCGATACGCGCATTGAATTTATCTTTTGTATCTTTTGAGATGCGCCGGATGTATAACAGGGTTGGTACACTGGCGACGACAGCAATTGCCCCACCTGCAAGCGCGACGGGAAGCGCTATTGCGGCTGCCCCTGCACCGACAAGCGGACCCGGTGCTAAGAATGCGGCAATCACAGCGATAATGCCACTAATGGTTGCCAGTGCCGAAATCTGGAAACTACCCATGTTGGTATCAAATGCCTGTTTCATCTCGCTGACGACTTCGCCGGATGAATAGGATTTGAGTTCGCTTTCTGCTATGCGAATGGCTTCCTGCAAGCCCTGCCGTTGTTCGGCGTACATGCTGCTGTCGAGCCCACCTGCTTCTTTTTCCATCAAATCCTGTAGACGATTCAGACGGTCAATCACCCCGCGCCAGTAGAGACGACTCTGGTCTACTACAGCATTGATATATCCATTTGCAGCTTCGTTGATGTCACGCAGAGAACGTCCGATAACCACTTCCTGAAATTCGCTCTGGAGCTTGTTCTTATCGACACCGCGCCCGATCTTGCGAATGGTGAGATTATTATCAATGAAGTTGATACCGCGTGTCCGAATACTTTCCAGAACAGTATCAATTTCGGCAGCAGCTTCTTTCATGCGTTGTTCTAAACCGAGTGATTGTTGCTCAAGTTCGCTCTGAACATCTTTGACTTTGGTAATGTCGCCACTGACCAGGTCGGATTTATCTTTGATGCTGTTCAGGTGGGATTTTAAAATACCGGATGCTGTATCGAGTTGAGCGAGTAATTTTTGCTTGGCGACAGGTGCTTCAGCATAAACACCACGCAGGTGCGCTTTAACTGCCCCGATGTTGCCCGGGTCATCTGCTTTATCTCCTGCGGAAAGTGCATCCAGGGCTTCTTTTGCTGACACCATGAACAAGAGGGGTTCAATTTCGAGTGTTTCTCTGACCTGGTTTTCGATGAAACGGCGCACTTCCATCTGTTCGCCGGATTTCAGTAAATCAACCTGATTCACCACTAAGATGATTTTCTTGTTGTAATTTTTTGCCAGTTCGAGATAGAGACGTTCAGTGTCTGCGAAGGCATGTTTGGCGCTAATCAAGAAGACAACAAGATCGCTACGATGCAAAAACTCTTTGGCAGTCGTTTCATGCTTCTGGAAAATCGATCCTGTCCCCGGTGTATCGACAATTGCAACGCCCGGTGCGCCTGTGTTTGGATGTGCCCATTCACGCAGAGCATCTTTAACGAGCGGATTACGGTCTGGCTCATCTGAATAGCGAATCAATTCAATATATTCAGTTGTCGGGGTAATGCCCATTGGCAATAATTTCTCACCGATAAGTGAATTCACGAAGGATGATTTTCCTGCATTAAATTCTCCGATAACAGCAACCATGAAGAACATGTTGCGTAAGTCGGTTGCCATATCGCGCAATTTTCTGACATCGTCCTGTGTTCCTTCGCCATCTCCGGTCAGAGCGAGTGCGACATCATCTATGACTTCGATAGCTTTTTCGCGCAGGGCAGCCATCGGTCCCTCAAGCGGGTTTGCAGAGGATGCTGTAGTCACTTTTTGCTTATTTTCCTGGACAGAGGTTTCCGGCGCTTTATCAACTTCGGAGCTATCCAGAGGGTCTTCGGTTTTACTAATATCTTTCGCATTATCTGTCATGCAGCACTTTCCTTAGAGTATGATTCCGAAGATTTTACGTTTGCCTAAAGCATTCAGCGCTTCTTCGATTTTGCTGATGTCTTTTGCATTTTCATTCAGCGTTGCTAACTGTTCATCCTGAATACGTGCCTGAGCTTCGACAAGTCGCGTTAAGGGGTTGATTGTTTCACGGCGGAGTTGCATTCCGTAGTCGATTTGCTTATCAGCCGCTTGAGTCAGAACGTCAGTATAGCGTGCCTGTAATTTAAGCAAACGATTCACATATTCACTGTGAATGGTACGTCCACGTAAAGGCAATGCCGCAAACCCGAGCAATGCTGCTGTCAGCAAGATAATCAGTGAAATGATTGCAACCGGAATATCTGCGATACCATCAACAAAACTCCATCCGTAAATCAAGGCAATAATGAGAATCACCATGAATAATTCCCAGATGGCAAGATAAACGAGGGTATTGCGACGCACGCTTTCCAGTTTTTCGGTCTCGACTGTTTTTGCTTCGCGTTCGATTTCGTCCAGTTCATCGGTGATTTCCTGTAAAAATGTGCGATCATATTTCACAGGGGCTTGAATCGTACCGATGATTTTTTCGCTCATATCCTCTGGCAAATTGTCGATTTCTTTTTTGCCATATTTGACGAGGTCATCAATATCCTGCATATCCTGACCTTCGAGACGGGGCGCAAGTTTGGCGACTTCTTTCGGGATTTCGTCAATCGGTTCAAAGACGTTGTAGCGCTTGAAAACGCCTTCCATGTATGAAGGGGTATTATCACGGCGCAACAAACGTGCCAGACCGAACAATTCCATCATACCGCGTCCGAGTGAACTGAGAGCGCGTGAAAACTGGAAAATCTCCAGAATGGCATCGGCGCTACGTTCGCCTGTTTTACGGAAACGGGCTTCCACTTCGGCGTTAATTTCGCGAACCGTTTTTTCCTGTTGATGTTTCTGTGAAACCAGTTGCCCATCAATGTTATCGGTGATGTTGCGGTAACGGTCAAATGTGTTTTGATTGTTGCGAACCGCCTGTAATGCGCTTTCATGCACAGTCTGAACAATCTGAAGCGGTGTCTGTAATTTCTGACGCATACGGTCAGCATCACCGAGTTGTGTATTTACATAATCTTCGATTTTGTGTAAGCCGCTTTCCTTCCAGAGTTCTTCATTGAGAACACCACCTTCGCGGGCTTCCAGACCTTTTTTCGCACTGACCATCCAGACATCGGATTCATAGCCGAGTTTGTCTTTACTCTGGTCTTTGACATATTGCTTGACTGTTTCGCGTTCTTCTTCGTTAATTAAGTCTGCCTGACTGATAACGATAATGACTTTTTTACCGTATTCTTTGAATGTTTTCAGATATTCAAGATTACGTTGAGTCATCGCCTGGGTTGCAAGCATCACCAGCATGACGACATCGGCGCGGTGCAAGAATTTGCGGGTGGTTTCTTCGTGGTCTTTGAAGATAGATTCAAGACCCGGAGTATCTACAAAGCTGACTTTACGCAGCAATGGCGAAGGATAAAAGACGGTATCTGCTCCTCCTGCTGTTCCCATATTCTGTGCGTCTTCGCCCCAGCGCAAAATGCTGATGCGGTCTGTCGTAGGAACAGGTCCAATACGCAGGAAATCCTCTTCACCGAGTAGCGCGTTGATGATGCTGGATTTACCCGAGCTAAATGGTCCGACTAAAACCATCAGATAGGGATGGTCAGCATGAAACATCGCATCACGAACCTGTCCGATACGATTTTCGTCGATATTGTCAATACGGGGCAATATATCCAGCATATCAGTGATCAGTTCATATTCACGTTGCCGGATTGCCTCATAATCCTGAATAAGTTTGGGTTCCGAAGCGACTTCAGCCAAATTTGTCCCCTTATTCGCTAATTGTTGGCAAAAAATCCGCAAAATTCTGCGAATTCGGTATACTAATTATTATTCAGCATAGCTGGAAAAATTTCATGATACAACATTCAACTCATCCTAACTCATTTATACTAGAGAGTCATTAAAACGGACAGACTTATGACCGATAAACTCAAGCAATTACAACTCGACCTGCTCATTGCAATGGATGCCGCCCGTGATGGGGTCGATGAAGATAGTGACCCGATGATGATGTTCCGGCATATTGTACGCTTGCTCAGAGTGTATTTTGAAGCCGATGCCAGTTCTGTTTTGCTGGTGGATGTGAAAACAGGCGAGACGGAACTTATTGCTGCTGTGGGAATGCCGCAGGATATGGGTATGACACTTGCCGGGGATGCTATGGACTTTGTAACACCACAGCCTCTGTCAGAAAGTGCCTGGAAACACACACTCGGATTACGCATCTATATTGACCGCGAAAAGACTGTTGCCGGGGGGATTGTTCTCGCACGCGATAGCAAAGCCTTTGAGCAGGATTCAGTTGATTTGCTTAAACTGGCAGAGAGTCAGATTGACTCGGCGGTGGTTCAAGCACGGACAATGTGGCGTTTAGCCGAACGCAATCGTGAATTAGAAGCGATTTACCAGATCGACCGTCTGCGTGATGATGCGACCGATGAAGATACCTTGTTTATGAGTTTCGGGAAATTGCTCATCAGACAATTTGATGGGACATTTTGCCAGATTATCCTTGCCGACAAAGAAACCAGAACCCTTGAAACCCGTTGTCTCATCAATGACCATCCGCTATCTGATGCAGCGCTCAATCAGACAATTGAATTGACGCGGGATATTCAGACAACCACGATTATGCCTGTTCCCGCAGAATTCGGTGAAATTTACCTGCTGGCTGCGCCATTTATCATTTCTGGCAGACGACTCGGGGCAGTAATTGTCGGTCGTAGACGTGAATTTGCGATTCGTGATACCCGTTTGATGGTTGCAATGACCAGTCAAATGGATTCGGCAATCGCAAAAGCCCGGACTGCTCTTGAACTGGCGCAACGCACCCTTGAACTGGAAACGATTTACAAGATTGATCGTATCCGCGATGAGCAAAGTGATCTTAATGAAATGCTAAGCCATGTGCTGGAAGAACTCTGTGATGTGGTATCCAGCGAGATTGGCTACCTGGTATTGTACAACTCCGATAAAACAGATGAAGCAGGAGAAATCCGTACCAGTGGACATGATGAAATTTTGTCTCAGCCGGAATATGTAAATGTCATTCATAGTACATCTGACGAAACACTGGATTCTGAGGATGTTGTTACCTATACGGATTTAGGCGGTGATGTTAAATCAATTATTGCCGTACCACTGGTGATTGACTCCAGAGTGATGGGTGTTTTTGGAGCAATCAATAGCCATAATCCGCGTGGCTTCACCCATGATGATGGACGCTTACTTAAAGCGATTACCAGTCAGCTTGACTCAGCCGTATTTGAACGTCTGGAACGTCGCCGGATGCGTCAGGTGTTGAGTCGCTCGGTTGATCCACAGGTGCTGGAAGCGATTCTCAAACGTGCCGATGATAGCCTGCTTGCCGGAGAACGGGTTGTACTAACTGTCCTATTTGCTGATTTAAGAGGCAGTACGGAATGGGCAGAACGCACCGACCCGGAAGAATTAATCGTATCGCTTAATACTTTTTTGGGCATGATGACCGATGTTATCTTTAAATATGGTGGTACACTCGATAAATTCGTGGGTGATGAAGTGATTGCCCTGTTTGGTAGTCCTGCTCCTATGGCAGACCATGCTCTAAAAGCGACTCAGGCAGCAATTGAAATGCAGGTGATACACCAGAAGATGCGCTCGGAATTTGAGGAGCAGGGCAAAGAATTGCCGGCAATGGGCGTTGGCATCAGCACAGGGGAAGTCATCGCAGGGGAATTTGGTCCCCCGATTCGTACCGATTACACCGCGATGGGACGTGTCATGAATCTTGGTGCAAGGTTATGTAGTGCGGCTGAAGGTGAGCAAATTGTCATCAGCGAAAATACATATCTGGATATTAAAGATCGTGCGCGTGTCCGTGAACTCGAACCACAGCCTTTGAAGGGGATTCAGCGCGTAGTCAAGACCTACGAACTGCTGAGTGTTACGGAATGACATTAAACGACTCAATTCACTACAAAAACAAGCAACTCTACATTGATAAAATTGCGGCATCCGACATTGTGACACATGTCGGGTCGCCAACCTATATTTACAGTCTGCCGCGTGCAATCAGCAATTATCGCCGGATTGAAGCGGCATTTGCTCATCTCAATGCCCATATTCACTATAGCGCCAAAGCAAACGGTAATTTGCGCGTATTGCAATCCCTTGTAAGAGCAGGTGCAGGCATTGACTGTGTGAGTGGTGGTGAGATATTTAAGGCATTGCGTGCGGGTGCTGCGGCACAGGATATTGTATTCGCAGGAGTCGGCAAAACAGTCGATGAGATTCAGTTTGCGCTGGAAAAAGGTGTTGGCTGGTTTAATGTGGAAAATATCCGCGAACTTGACCACATCAACCGTATTGCAGGGACTATCGGGCGAAGCGGGGTGAAAATTGCGCTACGACTCAATCCCGAAGTGACAGCCAATACGCACCCTTATATTGCGACGGGTCACGGTGGCGCTAAATTTGGTTTAACCGCTAAGAGCATCTCTCACATACTGAAAAATGTTGAAGATTGGTCGAATTTAGACTTTGCCGGATTGCACGTTCATGTCGGTAGTCAGTTGGGGGATACCTCGGCAACAACCGGAGGCATTGAAGCCGCTTTAGAACTCATTCAGCCTTATGAAAACATCAAAACACTGAATATCGGTGGTGGTATGCCAGCCAATTATTCAGATGGTGAATTACCGACAGTGGAAGACTTTGCACAGGCTGTTACTCCCCTTCTGAAAGATTATGACGTTATCCTCGAACCCGGACGCAGCATTATCGCAGATGCGGGTGTGCTGATGACAAGAATCCTTTATGTTAAGCAGCAAGCCGGACAGAATTTTTACATCGTCGATGGCAGTATGACGGAATTGATTCGCCCGATGCTCTATCAGGCACATCATGCGATTATTCCTGTGAAACAGTCTGATGAAGAAACACAGCCAACGCAAATTGTGGGTCCTGTTTGTGAGACAACCGATGTGTTAGGGCGTGATGTCGAATTGCCAGCCCTCAGTATGGGAGATGGACTGGCAATATTGACTGCCGGGGCATATGGCGCAGTCATGGCGAGTTCTTATAATGCGCGACCCCGTCCGGCGGAAGTTGTTGTCTCCGAAGATGGCGAAAACTGGCATATTGCCCGTAAACGCGAAACTTACGAAGACATCATCCGCGACGAATTGCTGGATTAAGCCTCACGGTGTGGCAAGGTAAATTTCGATGCGTTCCTTGCCACCACCGATATTTTTGCGCTTGAGTCGAATTTCCCCGACTTCGCCTGTTTTTTTGAGATGTGTTCCACCACAGGCAACTTTTGCAAAACCATCAATTTGCCAGTAGCGCCGTTCCTGTGCTTCATCACTGAAAGCGCTGATGATTTTGTGATTGGCTTCTATCAGTGTGTGAGCTTTTTCCAGCAGCATAGGAAAAGCCGATTTGATGCTACTATCCCATAGAAAATCAATGCGGGACTTATCTTCTGCGATGTGTGCGCCGATTTTTTCAATACCCTCTAAATTTTGATAAGCGAGTTCGAGGATAATCTCGGCGGCAAAGTGCAAGCGCATCAGTTTATAGCGTCGTTCCCAATTGATTTTTAGGATGACGGGCTGTCCGATCTCAAAATCATGCCCATCAGGAACAGTATAGAAAATCTCCTGTTCCTGTTTTTCAGCATTGAGAACCTCTATTCCGTTTATTGTGCCGTTATCACTTTCCTGCCCACCGGCAAAGGCATAGAAAATCGTATCAGCAAGGGTGATGATATTGCCATTTACTGTGGTGATGTGTGTCTCTAGTTCTGTTTGATATGGATTTTCCCAGAAAACTTTGCGCGTCATTATTTACCCCGTTTATCGAGCCATTCACGGAATTTATCATATGACCAGGTATTGATAACACGGTCGGCAGTCAACCAGCCACGACGGGCGTTATTGATGCCATATTCCAGTAAATCCATCATCCAATCGTCATGAGCATCGGTATTGATACTAATCAGCACACCTTTTTCGATAGCCAGTTTGATGTACTGTGCATCTAAATCCAATCGTTCGGGATTAGCATTTAATTCTAAAGGCGTGTTGTATTCAGCAGCCGCAGCGATGACCGCATCAATGTCGATTTTTGCAGGTTCACGGCGTCCGATGAGTCGTCCTGTCGGGTGTCCGATGCAGTCAACATGGGGATTTTGTATCGCTTTGATGAGACGTGCGGTAAAGACATCTTTTTCCTGACGCAGGGCAACATGCGGGGATGCGACCACCCAATCGAGTTGTTTTAGAACTTCATCATCAAAATCGAGTGAACCATCGGCTTTAATATCGACTTCGCTACCATGAAGCACTTCAATACCGTCGATTTCAGCATTCACTTTGCGAACTTCTGCTTGCTGTGCAAGAACTTCCTCTGCTTTGAGACCCCCTGCCTGAGCTTGAGACTGTGAATGGTCGGTGATGCAGATATATTTCATGCCCCGTTGTTTGGCAGCATTTGCCATTTCCATGATGCTGAGTTTGCCGTCGCTGTAGGTCGTGTGCATGTGCAAATCAGCGACAATATCTTCTACTGTAATGAGTTTCGGCAGGTCATTGTTTTTGGCTCTGTCGATTTCACCGGAATCTTCGCGCAGTTCGGGTGGAATCCACTCCAGACCGATTTTTTCATAGACTTCGGCTTCGGTTTCGCAGTAAACATAGTGTGATTCGTCCAGCATTTCGCCGTTTTCGTCAATCGGGCGAAGTGCTTCTTCGTTCAGGGAATAGCCTTTTTCACGGGCAATTTCACGAATTTTGATATTATGCGCCTGACTGCCTGTGAAATATTGCAATGCTGCGCCCCAACTTTTCTTTGCGAGTACACGCACATCAACCTGTAAGCCGCTATGCAATTCGACTGAACTCTTGGTGGGACCCTGTCCAAGAACTCTAGCAACTTCATCCATACTGACAACAGCTTCCATGATAGGAGCAGCATCGTCACCTGCAATCAGAATATCGACATCGCCAATAGTTGTTCTGGCGCGGCGGATACTGCCAGCAATAGCGCCATCCTGTGCTTCCGGTAATTCCATCAAACGGGTGAGGATACGTTCTGCTGCGGGACGGGCTTTACCAATCGGAGTACGGTCACTACGACGGGCAATCGCTTCGATACCATCCAGCACTTTTTGCTCACTTTTCTTGCCCATGCCCGGTAAATCACGTAATTTACCTTCTTCTCCCGCTTCTTTGAGTTCTTTAACCGAGGTTACGCCCAATTCATCCCAGAATAATTTTGCCTTTTTGGGACCAACGCCATTAATGCGTTTGATTTCGACAACGCCGATAGGAACTTCTTCTTTGCGTTTTTCATAGAAATCCATTTTGCCTGTTTCGAGCAATTCGGTAATTTTATCACCGATAGCTTTGCCGACACCTGGAATGTCGCGTAGTGTGCCATCATCGACATAAGCCTGTAAATCACGCGGCAATTCACCGAGTTCTTCCGATGCACGTCTATAGGATAAAAACTTGAATTTTGACTCGCCTTGAATTTCGAGAATATCAGCGATATTGGCAAAAATTTCTGCAATTTCACGATTTGTTAGGGACAAAAGACTACTCCTGAGAACGGTATTTTAGAACACTTGTATTATACCCGATTTTGCAATTTTGTAACCTGTCATTCACTTTTTTCGTAGAGGATGAATAGATTGATTTTTATATATAGAAGGTGATTTTGATGCGTGACCTTATATTGTCGATTCAATGGCGTTCGATTGTCCGTGAAATTGTGATGATGGTGTTGATTATCGGGGCGATGCAATTCTTTTTACCACGCTCAATCGTCAAAGGGCATAGCATGGAGCCAAATCTGGAAGAGGGACAACGTCTGGCGGCAAGTCCTCTCCCCTATATTTTTGGAGAACCACAACGCGGCGATATTGTGATGCTTTATCCGGTAGAAGAAGATGGTCCCAATCTGGTTAAACGGATCATAGGCTTACCCGGTGAAACAATTCTCATTCAAGATGGCATTCTGTTTGTGAATGGCAATCGCGTGGTTGAACCCTACCTTGAAAACAATTGTACGTATTGTGCCGATGGCTTCTGGCAACTAGGCGACAACGAATATTTTATCTTAGGGGATAATCGTCCCGTCAGTCGTGATTCGCGTGCATACGGGGCAATCTCCGGTGAGCATATTATGGGCAAAGTGCTATTTCGCTGGTTTCCGCTGGATGAATTGACCTGGTTCTCGCATTAAATTTGCGCGAATTTTTGAAAAATGCTTGACATCACATTTCAAAACCGTTATTGTGATGTCCAACAAATGAATATGTCATTTAAAAGCAATGAACCAGAATAGTAATTGTTGGGACGACGTTCAGAGAGTGACCTCATCGGCTGAGAGGGTCATACGAATAACAACAATGAATGGGCTGGTGAGCTTCGTAGATGAACGGTCCAACCAGTAGTTTACGACGGAATGCGCCCCGTTATCACAGCGCAGGGTATCAGCAGAAATTTTGCCCGTACCCGACGAGAGCCTCACTTTTTGATGTGAGGAAGTCAAGGTGGCACCGCGGAAGAGTCTCTTTCGTCCTTGATTAAGGATGAGGGAGTTTTTTGTTTAATGCGCCCTCATCAAAAAATCTCGTGAACCTATTGATGAGGAGTGACACATGGCTATGCCATCACCTCGAACCCGTACAGATATTTCTCCTTCACGGGAGCAAGTACGGAAGTATTTTGAACAGGGCGACCTTGTGCCGGTGTATCGCACATTGCTCGCTGACCTCGAAACACCGGTTTCGGTGTACCTCAAATTGACGCAGGATGGTCAGGCTGCTTTTTTACTGGAAAGTGTAGAAGGCGGCGAACAGGTCGGGCGTTATTCGTTTATCGGCGTGAATCCGCGTGGCATTATCACAGTGACAGATGGTGTTATGAACCGCACTGTTGACGGTGAAACTGAAACCCGTGATTTAACCGATGCAGAAGACCCGCTACATATCATCAAGGCAGAAATTGATCGTTACACACCTGTGCAAGTGCCGGGATTACCGCGCTTTGTCGGTGGTGCTGTCGGTTATCTGAGCTACGATGTGGTGCGTTATTTTGAGAATTTGCCCGAAACTGCTGAGAAAGAACTGGATGTCCCCGAAGCGGCTTTCATGTTACCGGATACACTGATTATCTTCGACCATGTGAAACATCAATTGATTGTTTTAGCCGATGCTCACAATACCGGTGACACGGATGCAGCTTACAATGATGCGATTCGCCGGATTGATAAAATTGTTGTCGCGCTCGGTAATCCATTACCCTCTATCCCTTACAGTTCGGGATCAACTGATGCTGAACTCGTATCGAACGTTGAGCAATCGGTCTATGAAGATAATGTTCGGAAAGCAAAAGAATACATCAAAGACGGTGATGCGTTTCAGATTGTACTCTCACAACGTTTTAGCCGTGAGACAACCGCTTCGCCTTTGATGATCTACCGGGCATTACGTGCGCTCAATCCATCCCCTTACATGTTTTTGCTGCAATTCAACGAAGAGTTCACTCTTCTCGGTGCATCGCCTGAAATGATGGTGCGCTATGAAGACGGCATCGCCAGTAATCGTCCGATTGCGGGAACACGTCCTCGCGGCAAAGATGAAGCCGAAGATAATGCCCTCGCAGAAGAATTATTAGCTGACCCTAAAGAACGTGCGGAGCATGTCATGCTGGTGGATTTAGGGCGTAACGATTTAGGACGTGTCTGTGATTATGGCACGGTCAAAGTACCTGAAATGATGATAATCGAGCGCTATAGTCATGTCATGCACATTGTGAGCCATGTTGAAGGTAATTTGCGCGGAGATATGGATGCTTTTGATTTAATCCGCGCAACCTTCCCCGCAGGGACATTGAGTGGTGCTCCAAAAGTGCGTGCTATGGAAATCATCGAAGAACTGGAAGGCGTGCGACGGGGTCCTTATGGCGGCGCAGTTGGTTATTTCAGCTATGACGGCTCAATGGATACTTGCATCACAATCCGTGCGATGTTGATGCGCGGCAATAAAGTTTATGTACAGGCGGGGGCGGGTATCGTTGCAGATAGTGACCCCACAAAAGAGCATATTGAATGCCAGAATAAGGCAAAAGCTGTCGCAGAGGCGATTCGCTACGCTGAAAATGGCTTAATGTAAAAATCTCTACTTTAGGAGGCAAGATGTCGGTAAAACGGGTGGTATTCATCCGTCCGGGTGAAACAGAGTGGAATAAGATAGGACGCTGGCAGGGTGTTGTTGCTGTGCCGCTAAATACGCACGGAATTGAGCAGGCAAAACGGCTGGCACAATTTGTTCGTAATATCGGACTGGATGCAATTTATAGTAGTGATGTCCGTCGAGCAAAAGAGACAGCATCTATTCTATCAGAATATGCTAATGCCCCGATTCACTATGATAATCGTTTGCGCGAACGTCATCTGGGCTTGTGGCAGGGTTTGAGCATGAATGAAATGCGCGACTGGTACAAAGGACAATATGAGGAATTACTCAAAGACCCGTTGAATGCCCGTGCGCCGGAGGGAGAATCCCGTGCAGATGTTGCAGAACGTGTAACAGCCTTTTTCAATGAAATGCTTGCAGACTCTGATGGAGATGTAGGGATTATCTCGCATACGACAGCAATTCGCGTTTTATTGTCACAACTGATACCGGACATCAATCCTTTTGATATGCAATTCCGCAATATTTCCGTGACGACTATCGTTGCACAGGATGATGGCTCATGGAAGCTCACTCAATTAGATGATGTAACTCATCTTGAAGGTATGCAATCCGGTACTTTCAGTGGAACTCTAGGATAAATCACTATGATTCTTGTCATTGATAACTATGACAGCTTTACTTACAACATCGTCCAGGAATTGGGCGAACTTGGCGCAGAAATCGACGTGCGCCGCAACGATCAAATCACGCTTGATGAAATTCGTGAGATGAAGCCAACACACATTATCATCTCGCCGGGACCGGGTTTTCCGAAAGACGCTGGAATTTCCCGTGATGTGATTCGCGAATTTGGCGCAACAATTCCCTTGATGGGTGTTTGCCTCGGGCATCAATGCATTGGTGAGGTATATGGTGGCAAAGTCGTTCATGCGCCTGAACTGATGCACGGCAAAACCAGTCCGGTCTATCACAAAAATGACCCGCTGTTCACAGGTGTTCCGGGACCTTTCACCGCGACCCGCTATCACAGTCTGGTAGTCGAAGAAGAAACACTGCCCGATGTACTGGAAATTATAGCCTTCACGGAAGATGGTGAAATTATGGGTGTTCGCCACAAAGAATATCCTGTAATTGGCGTGCAATTTCACCCGGAAAGTATCCTGACAGATTTCGGGATGCGAATTTTGCAAAATTTTCTTGAGAAAACGTATCTCAAGGTCGAAGCACAAACAACACGTTAACCGTAGGGGCACAATGCCATCGTGCCCGATGATATGCAATTGAGTTTTGAACACATATGTAGGAGAGAAAATGACAGCACCGGCACAAACTGAAGAACAATCGAAACAGAAGAAAAAGACCTCACTAACAGGGATTAAGCCGACGGGAACGCCGCATCTTGGCAATTATCTCGGGGCGATTAAACCTGCTCTGGAACTGGTCGAAGAATACAAGGCGTTCTATTTCATCGCGGATTATCACGGTTTGACCACCATTCGCGATAAAGCCGAAATGAAACAGCATACCTATGAAGTGGCTGCAACCTGGTTGGCACTTGGCTTAGACCCCGAAGAAGTGGTGTTTTATCGCCAGAGTGATGTGCCTGAAGTTTTCGAATTGACCTGGGTATTGTCATGCTTTACAGGTAAAGGCTGGTTGAACCGTGCTCATGCTTATAAAGCCTCGGTTGATGCGAATGTAGAAGCTGGAAATGACCCCGACGATGGCGTTAATGTCGGTTTGTTCAACTATCCGGTTCTGATGGCGGCTGACATTATCCTGTTCAATACCGATGTTGTACCAGTCGGGCAAGACCAGCGTCAACATCTTGAAATGGCGCGGGATATTGCCAATGCCTTTAACTATGTCTATGGCGATACACTCGTTCCGCCGGATGCGCTCATCTTAGAAAATGTGGCAACAGTTCCCGGGCTTGATGGTCGCAAAATGAGTAAAAGCTATGGCAATACCATCGAAATTTTTGCGCCATCGAAAAAATTGCGTAAACAGGTGATGCGGATCGTCACGGATAGTAAAACGCCGGAAGAACCGAAAAATCCTGATGAAAACAATATCTTCAATATCTACAAGCACTTCGCAACACCGGAGATGATTGAAGAAAATCGCAAAAAATACACAGAAGGTGGCGTCGGTTACGGTGATTTGAAGCAGGAATTGTTTGAATTGCTGGATGAAACCTTTTCTGAACCGCGTGAACGCTATAACGAATTGATGGCAAATCGCAAAGAAATTGATGCGATTCTCGAAAAAGGTTCGGCATTTGCACGCCGGATTGCGGGTCGCACATTGAGTAAGGTTCGTCGTAAAATAGGAATCGGTTAGAACATAGTTTCTCTGGAAATCTCACATGAGCTGGCATTATCAAGCAGATGATGCAATCGACCATGAGGACGAACCCGATTATCTGGCAGTCAAGCACTACTTTTTGTACTGGAAAGTTGACCCCGGTATTCGTCCGAATATCTCGCAGCATATGACAACAGCTTATGCCGCGAGTAACTATCTGCGCCGGGTTAAACCGGGTGATGTGTTGTGGATTGTGACGGTGCATCAGCATCATCTGTATTTGCTTGGCCGGCTCAAGGTGGAATTCATTGTAGATGATACCGGAATCGCTCAAGAACTGGTTGACCCGCTGCCGGATACCTGGCAGGACTCGGACTGGTACGCTATCAGCAATAAGTATGCGATTGAAGCAATGCGTGAAATCGACATCACACACGTTGCCGATAAATTGCGCTTCAACAGCCGGGTTTCGGAAATGCTCGATATGGTCAACGGGCAGGTTGATGCCAATCAGTTGACCAGTTTACGCCAGCTAAGTGTTCACTCGGCACAGATGATGGATGACATCTGGTACAACGATGCTTATACGCCGCAGTCGGTGCAAGATTTTCTGGAGTTATCAGAAGATGATACCGCTTACGCAGAGGGTAAAGTTGTTGTCCGAACAGTGCGCGAGAGGCAAAGAAGTCGTCAACTGGTGAATGATGCGAAAGCACAGTTCCGCGCCGCTCATGATGGACGCCTATTTTGCGAAGTTTGCGGATTCGATTTTGATATATTTTACGGTATAGAGTATATCGAGGCGCATCACACCGAACCTATCGCCAGCCTCGAAAAGGAAACAGACAATACAGTGGAATCGGTGGTGATGCTGTGTGCTAATTGTCACAGAGCCGCACACAGTCGCACCCCGCCCTACAGCGTGGAAGAACTTAGAGAGATGACAAAGAAGGACGGGAAGAAAAATGACTACAGTCACAAATGAACCCATGACAATACAAAAAGCAATTGATGTGATTAGCCGCTTCGGTCACTTACAGGCAGAAGATGCCGAAGCCGTCATGGAAGAAATTATGAGCGGTGATGCTACCGAAGCTCAAATCGGGGCGTATCTGATGGCATTACGTATGAAAGGCGAAACACCGGAAGAAATTACCGGGAGTGCGCGTGCCATGCGGAATAAATCTCACAAAGTGCCAATTAGTATCGAAGGTGACATCCTTGATACATGCGGCACAGGCGGAGACCGTTCCGGGACATTCAATATCAGTACAACGACTGCTTTTGTTTGTGCAGGGGCAGGAATGCCTGTCGCGAAACATGGCAACCGTGCAGCGACCAGTAAAGCCGGTAGTGCAGATGTACTCGGTGCGTTGGGTGTGAATCTCGATTTAACACCGGAGCAGGTCGGCAAATGTGTTGATGAAATTGGAATCGGTTTCCTCTTTGCAGTCAAATTACACCCGGCAATGAAATATGCGATTGGACCCCGTCGCCAGATGAAAATTCGTACCATTTTCAATATTCTGGGTCCTTTGACCAATCCGGCAGGTGCAAATCGTCAATTGATGGGTGTTTTTGCAGCAGATTTGACCGATTTGCTGGCGCATGTGCTGAAAAATCTTGGTAGTAAATCCGCAATGGTCGTTAGTGGATACGGTGGCATGGACGAATTGACAGTCACAGGACCCAACATCATCAGTCACCTGAAAGAAGATGGGTCTATCGAAACTTATGAACTCGACCCGATAAAGCTCGGGTTTGAACCGGCAGCTATCGGTCAGTTGATGGGTGGCGAACCGGAAGATAATGCTGAAATTTTGCGCGGTATTCTCAGTGGCAAGCTACGGGGTGCAAAACGGGATATAGTATTATTGAATGCAGGTGCGGCGCTGTGGGCGGCTGGCAAGGCAGATAACATCGAAAAAGGCATCAAACTAGCTGAGGAAAGTATCGACAGTGGCGCAGCCGAACAAAAATTAGATGCGTTAATCGAGATGAGTCAGAGTTTTTCAAATGAGTAAATTCGTCAAAACCGAAACCATTCTTGACAAAATTTTAGAGCATAAAGTGATAGAGGTGGAAGCCGCGAAAGTGCGGTCTCCACTGGAAACTGTCCGCGAATTATCGGAACGGGTATCTAAACCCAAAAATTTTATCTCAGCATTGCGTTGTGATAATGTGGCGTTGATTGCCGAAGTCAAAAAAGCATCTCCGAGCAAAGGGGTGATGGTTGAAAATTTTGACCATCTCGCCATTGCACAAGCCTATGCAGAAAATGGTGCGGCAGCAACCAGTGTATTGACGGATGAAAAATTCTTTCAGGGGCATTTGCTCTATTTGAAGGAAATAAGCCGTGAGCTTGATATTCCAACCCTGCGAAAAGATTTCATTATCGACCCCTATCAGGTTTATGAGGCGAGGATGTCACGGGCATCAGCAGTCCTGTTGATTGTAGCCGCACTGGAAGATAGCCAACTGTCTGATTTACATGCGCTTATCACCGGGTTAGGTATGTCGGCGCTGGTCGAAGTCCATAATGAGGAAGAACTTGAACGGGCGATGAAAATTGCTCCGGCACTGATCGGCGTGAATAACCGTGACCTCAAAACTTTCACTGTCGATTTAGCGACAACTGAACGCATTGCGCGGCTTGTACCTGACGATGTGACTCTGGTTGCTGAAAGTGGTATGAAATCTGTGGAAGATGTTGCAAGAATGGGTGCGATGGGCGCTCATGCGGTGTTGATCGGTGAAGGTCTGGTGACTTCAGGCAATATTGCGAGTGCTGTTCAGGAATTTAGCAGTCAAGTTCGGAGCTAAAATCATGAAAGTTAAAATTTGCGGGATTACACGTTTAGAAGATGCTTTGATTGCTGCGGAAGCGGGTGCAGATTTGCTCGGGCTTAATTTTGTCAAAGCCAGTCCCAGGTATATTGAACCGGATGCAGCCGCTACCTTATGCGATACATTGCGTGAAAAATTGGGCGATAAGTGCCCGACGCTGGTGGGCGTCTTTGTCAATCTAGCAACCAATGATCTGGAAATGATTATGGAAAAAGTCGGTCTCGATTTTGCCCAGTTGAGCGGCGATGAAACCGACGAAATGCTGGAAGAATTGCGTGGCATTGGCTTCAAGTCGATTCGTCCCATGAACAAAGCAATGGCATTAGATGATGTGAAATACTTTCATGATTACATGCCATCAGATGAGCGTGTGCCCTCAATTTTACTGGATGCTTATCACCCGAAACTCTATGGTGGCACAGGTGAACAGGCAAGTGTAGAGGTTGCTTTAGAAGTAAAAGAACTTGTTCCCCGTTTGATGCTGGCAGGTGGATTAAAACCCGAAAATGTCGCTGAACGCATCAAGGCAATTCGCCCATCCGGGGTTGATGTGGCAAGCGGTGTTGAAGATGATGAACCCGGTATCAAATCCGCCGAAAAAATGCGGGCGTTTATCAAAGCGGCTAAAGAGGCATAAATGGCGAAATTCTGTCCTGAATGTGGCACGCCAACCATCAAAATACAGGATGGCGAAAAAATGCTAGATGCGTGCCCGGACGCTCATTTTATCACTATTGATGAAACAGCAGCAGGTGTTGGCGCACTGGTTTTTCGTAACGATGAAGTCTTGCTTGTGGAGCGCCAATATCCGGCGGGTTTATGGTCGTTGCCGCGTGGATGGATTCAACATGGCGAAACACTCTCTCAAGCAATAGAACGGGAAGTGCTGGAAGAAACAGCAATAGTAATCCAGGCAAAAGGTATTTTATCCGTTTCGATTCGCAGTACACAAAGTCGGAATGAACTATACATTGTTTTCTTATGCCAATATGTGAGTGGCGACCCTGTTCCTGATATGAAAGAAGTTAGTCAGGTGCGCTTTGTTCATCCCGATAAGATGGATGATTTAGACTTATCGGAATTTGATAGAGGCTTGATTGCGAATTACATCGTTCATACACCGGACGTTCTGGGCGAAATGGATGCACTTGCTTCGATACCTGCTGTGACAACATACGCTTTTAAAGGAAGCTAGATTACTAATGGCGAAGTTTTGTCCTGAATGTGGCAAAGAAACAATCAAAATACAGGATGGAGATTTTGAACGTGATGCCTGCTCCGACTCTGATTGTAAATTTGTAGAATTTGCGAAAACCAAAATCGGTGTTGGCGCGATGATTGTCCGTAACGGAAAATTTCTGGTGGTTGAGCGTGGCATTCGTCCGGTTGGGCTATGGACTCTGATTAGCGGACATATCGAGCAGGATGAAACACTGGATGAGGCAATTATCCGTGAAGTTCAAGAAGAAGTTGGTATGGATGTCGAGCCGCAGGGTATCATTTTCGTGCGTAATATGCCGGAAAATCGGGCGAATGATTTGTATCTGATTTTTCTATGTCATGTTGCGGATGATGCCGTACCGCAACCGGATGGTGTCGAAACAACTGATGCAAAATTTCTAGCATTTGATGAGCTTGAGACAGTGAATATTTCACCGTATGCGCTCTGGTTCATTCAGACTTACCTGGAACATAAGATTCAACCCTGGACATGGCAACCAACAGGATTTGATAAACCTGCAACGAAAATTTTTACACAGGCAAAATCATGACAGAAATGCTGGACATCTATGACGAAAATCTGACTCATCTCGGTGTGAAATCGCGTGCGGAAGTCCATCGGGATGGGGATTGGCACAAAGTATTTCATTGCTGGGTGATTTACCGTGATGATGAGGGGCAAGATTGGATTATCGTGCAGAAACGTGCGCCGGATAAACAAACCTATCCCGATATGCTGGATGTAAGTGCCGCCGGACACTATGAAGCGGGAGAAACACCGCTTGAGGGAATGCGTGAATTACAGGAAGAGCTTGGATTATTTCCTGAATTTGAGGATTTAATCTATGCGGGGAGACGTATGAGTGCGGCACGATTTAATGGTTTGATTGACCGTGAAGTTGCGGATATTTACCTCTATATCTGCAATCAACCACTCTCAACCTATAACTATCAAAAAGAAGAACTTGCCGGGTTAATTGCAATCAATGTTCAAGATGGATTACGTCTATTCACAGGAGAAGTTGAGTCGATTGATGCCCCTGCAACCGGATTTTCAAGTGATACCATTCCTGTTACAAAAGAGCATTTCATCTCTGTGTATGATCATTACTGGGAAAAGATTTTTCTGCTTACGAGCCGTTGTTTAAATGGCGAAAAATATATCTGGATATAGACTTATGGCGAAATTCTGTCCTGAGTGTGGCAAAGCAACAGTAAAAATGGATGTTTTCGGGCGTGAACGGGATGTTTGTGAAGACTGTCATTTCGTTCAGTATGCAGAATATCATAATAGCGTTGCGGCGCTCGCTTTTCGGGGTGATTCTGTCTTGCTGGTTCAGCATAATCGTTCAACCAAACCTTGGTCAATGCCCGGCGGATATATCGAACAGGAAGAAGATTTAGTTCTTGGATTAAAGCGTGAAGTTCGGGAAGAAAGTGGTGTCGATGTTGATCCTGTCGGGGTTATCGCTATTCGTAACCTGGTGAAGGAAACTCGCAACGAACTTTACATCATTTTCCTGTGTGACGTTGATGATGAACAAATTCCGCAATCACACGACTTAGATGAAATTGTAGATGCAAAATTTGTCCCGTTTGAGGATTTGCCAGAATGGAATATCACACCATTTACACGGCGGGTTATAGAGGGCTATCTCAAAAATAAACCCGAACCGATGCGCGTATTTGAAATAGAAAATTATATGCCCGAAGCCTTCATGTTCGGGAATGTGTAGAAAGAGGATTTATAAGATGACTGAACAATACATTGCAACGAACTCGACCTCCGTTCCCGATGAGCGGGGATATTACGGAGAATTTGGCGGGCGTTTTGTCCCCGAGACGATTATTCCCGCACTCGATGAACTGGAAGCGGCTTATCAGGAAGCGATGAATGACCCTGAATTTCAGAAACAGTTGCTCTATCTGAATCAGACTTATACCGGGCGTCCGACACCTGTGACTTATGCGAAACGCTTGAGTGAGCATCTCGGTGGCGCACAGATTTATCTCAAACGCGAAGATTTAGCTCATACAGGCGCACATAAAATCAATAATGCGCTGGGACAGGCACTTCTCGCAAAACGTATGGGCAAATCCCGTGTGATTGCGGAAACAGGTGCGGGTCAGCATGGTGTTGCCAGTGTGACAGCTTGCTCGATGCTCGGATTAGAGTGCATCGTTTATATGGGCGAAGTCGATATGGCACGTCAAGAACCCAATGTATTCCGTATGCGCTTGATGGGTGGTGAAGTACGTGCTGTGTCATCAGGTAGCAAAACACTCAAAGATGCGATCAACGAAGCCATGCGCGATTGGGTGACAAATGTTCAGACGACATTCTATCTGCTTGGCTCTGCATTGGGTCCTCATCCTTATCCGATGATGGTGCGTGATTTTCAGAGTGTGATTGGCATGGAAGCACGTCAACAAATTCAAGAGATGGCAGGACGCTTACCGGATACGATTATCGCCTGTGTGGGTGGTGGTTCTAATGCTATCGGAATGTTTCATGCTTTCCGTGATGACGAGAATATCGACCTTATCGGTGTTGAAGCCGGGGGACTCGGAACAGACACTCTGAAACATGCTTCCCGTTTTAATGATCCGACAATTTCAAAACCGGGTATTTTGCACGGCACACGCTCCTATGTGATGCAAAACGAAGATGGTCAAATCATGGAGACCCATAGCATCAGTGCGGGATTGGATTATCCGTCTGTTGGACCCGAACATGCTTATCTGCGCTCACTGGAACGGGCATTTTATACCGATGCCACCGATGAAGAGACGATGCAAGCGCTCAAATTACTGAGCCAGATGGAAGGCATTATCCCTGCACTGGAGAGTTCTCATGCCGTTGCCGAAGTGCTAAAACGTGCCCCATCTATGAAAAAAGATCAGATTGTTTTAGTTAATCTCTCAGGACGGGGTGATAAAGACCTCAATACGATTTTCCATGAATTAGGTGATGAAGTCTGATGCTAAACCTTGCTATTGGAATTGTGGTGCTGATCGTTATTCTCATGCTCATCGGGGCATCTTACGAATTTATCTCAGCACAGAACACAAAGCGTAAATACAACACACCTCCCGGCGAGATGGTCGATATTGGTGATCTCAAATTGCATGTTAATAGCATGGGAGAACGGCGGGACAATCAACCTGTCGTGATTCTGGAAGCGTCTGCCGGAGCGAATTCACTGGACTGGCAGGAGGTTCAACCGCTCATTGCAGAACATGCACAGGTTATCAGTTATGACCGGGCAGGTAATGGCTGGAGTGAGAGAGCGTCTACACGCCGCACATCGGATAATTTAGCCGATGAATTGCATCAATTGCTCCAAAAAATGGATGTCGAGCTTCCGGTTGTGCTGGCAGGACATCGTTATGGCGGGATGTATATTCGCAAATATGCTGAAAAATATCCTGATAATGTTGCCGGGTTGATTTTAGTGGATTCATCGCATCCTGAAGTATTCGATGAGGACAATAGTGCTGAAATCACCCGTTTGCAGCGTCAGCAACGTTTTTTCCAACCCGTTGGACTGGTACGCTATGCTTCAAGGCGGAATCCCCGTGTAAATGAGCTAGCGGAATCGAAACGGGCAGAATATTTTGCAATGATGATGCGGAGTAATTCAAATTTATTTGCAGAAGCGAAACCTATTCTGGAAGATGGTATCACACTTCCTGATTCCGTTGATGTGCCATTGATGGTGATTTCACGCGGAGAAGATGCTGATTTGCAGCGTGAACGTGAATGGGCAGAGCGTCAACGTGATCTGGTTGCATTATCAGATACTGCAAAGCATATCATCACGGAAACGACAAAAAGCTGGATCGTTTTTGCCGAACCACAAACGGTTGCTGATTCTATAGTCGAGTTTCTGGAGGATTTGACAGATGCCTGATTCAATTACACTGAAAGATGGACGAAAACTTGCTTATGCTACTTACGGCAAGCCCGATGGGACGCCTGTGTTTTTCTTTCATGGAAACCCTGGCTCAAAAGTGATGAAGCATCCTGACGATTCGATTATCGACAATCTCAACATTCGTCTCATCACGGCGGATAGACCGGGGTATGGACAATCGGAATTTCAGAAAAATCGTGTGTTACTGGATTGGGCGGATGATGTTGAGCAGTTAGCGGATGCGCTCAATATAGATAAATTCTATGTGATGGGTGTTTCTGCCGGGGGACCTTATGCTGCGGCAGCCGCCTATAAATTGTCAAATCGTGTAATTGCGGCTGCGATTGTGAGCGGGGCATCGCCTGTTGATCGTCCCGGTGCATATGAGGGCATGAATGAGACCTATCAAAAGGCATTTAAATCTGCCGGATTACCGGAATGGCTTTTAAAGATTCTGGTTGGTATTCAACGTCGCAATGTCTTGAAAGATATTGATAAAAGCCTTGATGAAAGAACAGGTTACCTGTCTGAGAATGACCGTAAATTGATGGCAATGCCGGACTATCGCCAGAATATGATTGATTTCCGGCGGGATGCCTATCATCAAGGGGCGCAGGGAATGGTACGCGAGGCAAAAATCTTAGTAGCTCCCTGGGGATTTGACCCTGCGAATATCTCACGTCCGGTGCATCTCTGGTACTGGGCTGACGATACGCTTGTCCCGCAACAGATGGGGCGTTATCTGGAGAGCAAAATCCAGAATACGATTCCTCACTTTCACGATGCTGGCGGACATTTCTCTATCTATGACCACTGGCAAGAGATTTTAGAAGCATTGCTCCAGACAGATTCATAATAGGGACAAACCGACTATGAGCGTATTCATTTCATATTCCCGCCGAGATACTGATTTTGTGGATTTGTTGCATCGTCTGCTGGAAAGCAAAGGCTATGATGCCTGGCTCGACCGTAGTGATATTTCGGTAGGCAGTCAATGGGATAACGCGATTCAGGATGCGATAGAAGAACGCTCACACATGATTGTGATTTTATCACCGGATGCCGTTCAGTCCGAAAATGTGGCGGACGAATGGAATTTTGCGCGGGAAAAATCAAAAACAATCATCCCTGTTTACTATCGTGATTGTGATGTGCCAATGCGCTTGAGTCGCTTTCAACGTGTGGATTTTGCCGCAAAATCGTTTTCAGATGCTTTTAAAGATTTGCTGGAAGCACTCGGACAACCCGATAAACGCCCTGACGATGCGCTTGAACTGGCAAAACGCAAAGGCATGATTTTAGTTGAAGGACCCGCTGGATTTTCAATTGGATTTGTATATTCAGCGTACCCTGAAGCTGCTTCTTTCGTGAATACAGTCTGGTATACGCTTTTATGGCAGGTGATTCCACGAGGACAGTATGCGTGGGGCTATGACTATGGCACGCGCTGGATACTAAGAAATCGTGCAACACAGGAAATATATCAAAAACCGGATTCTGGCTCATTACTGCACGAAATGGGAATCGAACCGGATACATCATTAGAAATTGTCTTACTCAAACCGGATACAGATTAGGATTTTAACGATGACAACACCAACTCGCATTCAGGGCTTAGATGCACTGAATGACATGTTCAAAACAGCAAAAGATGAAGGACGCCCCGCATTTTTACCGTATTTTCCGATTGGTTTCCCGAATTATGAGGATTCAATTGCCTCTATTGAAGCGATGGCTGATGTTGGCGTAGATGGCTTTGAAATCGGCGTTCCTTTCAGTGACCCGCTTGCCGATGGTCCCGTGATTCAGGAAGCAACACAAATTGCACTTCAGAATGGCACGACTGTTCAGCACTGCATTGATGCTGTAAAGACTCTGCGCTCAAAAGGTGTCAATCAACCGATGATGCTGATGAGTTATGCCAATCCACTGATTGCTTATGGCATCGAACGTTTTGTAATGGCAGCAAAAGAAGCCGGGGCAGATGGTTTGATTGTGCCGGATTTGCCACCGGAAGAAGCCAGCATGTTCTCTGATTTATGTGAGCGTGAAAGTCTCGCTTTGATTTTCTTCCTTGCCCCGACCAGTAATGAAAAACGCATTGACTTGGTAGCGGAAAAAGCATCGGGCTTTATCTATGCACTGGCATTGATTGGTATCACGGGCGAACGTGATGCACTTTCCTCCGATTTGACCGAATTCATCGGACGGATTCGTAGCAAAACGGATACTCCTCTTGTTCTGGGATTTGGCATCAGCAAACCGGAGCATGTCCGTAAATTGCATGGTCTGGTTGATGGTTTCATTGTGGGCAGTGCGCTGGTGCGTGCCGGGATGGAAAGTGTAGCGGCTGTCAGGTCGCTGGCAGAATCTCTACGCAACGCAACTTAGATTCACCATATAATGAGGGCAATGGTCTCATAATTTAATTTATTAAGGAGTTATCCAGATGTCACAGGATCAACTTCGTCAAGCCTTTGCCCTCCTGAAACAGGGAGAAAAACGTCAGGCAACACAGATTGTACAGGACGTGATTAAGCAAGATCGCAGTAATGTCTCTGCCTGGTGGTTGCTGGCAAATGTGCTGGACGATCCTACAAGAAAACAGAAAGCCCTCGAAAAAGTATTATCGCTGGATGCCAATCATTCACGGGCTCAGCAGATGCTTGCCTCATTAAAAAGCAATGGTACAAACGGGAATCCCGCCCCTGCAACAACACAGCCTAATGCGCCATCAAAACCATCCAGCACGGACGGTAAATCGGATGTTGAGCTCGAATTTGACTGGCGCAAACTCGACGAACGTGATGCGAAAAAGAAAGAAAGACCGGAAACTTCATCTGATAATGCAGTCAAAATAGCGACCTATCTGATGGTCATCTTCCCGGTTGTCATTGCACTTGGTCTCGGGATTTTTATCGGTGTCCCGGCTTATCGCAATAACCAGACTGCGGGTGAAATCAAAGCTGTAATGACAGATTTTCTGAATGCGATGATTGCTGGTGATTTTGAAACTGCCGAAACCTATGTCTGCCAGGGGTATCGCTCGGATAGTGAACATTATTTTGCGCTTGATATTGATGATGAAATCTATGAAGACTACACGGCTGATTTCTCCGAACTCGAAATTACGGTTAGTGACTTTACATCGGAAACAGCGACAGCAAATTTAGTTGGAGATGTTAGCCTTATTCCAACCGAAGGTGAACAACAGTTAACATCTGTCGATGTTATAATGGGCTCAGAAGGGTTCGCATACGGAACCACATCATTCCGATTTTTCCTTGAAAACGATCAATGGCTGATCTGTGATCGTAGCTTCCGCAGTGGATAGATAGAAGTGGGGACATCATGTCAAATTCAGAACTTAAAAAAGCATTGGAACTTATTCAGCAGGGTGAGAAATCACAGGCACGCATGATCTTAAACGGCGTCCTGCGTCAAAACCCGAAAAATGTGAATGCCTGGTTGCTGGTGACGGCTGTCGCCCGCAATGATGATGAAAAACGTAAAGCAGCGAAGAATGTACTGAAGCTCCAGCCCGGTCATCCGAAAGCGCAAAAAATTCTGCGCGGGTTGCAACAGCAGGATACGGCTACCAGGACTACGACGGTTGAAGAGCCACCTCAAAAACCATCTCAAACGGTGGGTGATTTGATGTCAGAACCAAAACGAAAATCGAAGCCAGCATTGTCAGGCGTTCACAGCTTTGATGATGATGACGAAATTTTTGATTTTGATAAGCCTTCATCAGATGATAATGTATTCAATTTCGATGCTCCGAACGAATATGACGCGCTTTTCGGCTCTGAAAAATCTTTTGCCCCGCCCCGCAAAACATCGGCACATTCGAAAAAAACATCTTCCAATACGCTGGTGTTTGTTGGACTCGGATTCGTCGCTGTGCTGGCAATCGGTATCATTCTTGCTGGAGTTGCTATGATGAGTCAGGGTGGCTCAGGATCAGGCTCTGGCAACACTATTAGAGAAACAGTGTCTGTTGGTTCGAATGATTCAGAATATGTGGACATCAATGTTTCAGGCTTCTATCAGATAACGGCACGCGGAGTAGGTGATTTTGATCCTGTTATCGACGTTTTTGAGGATGGATGGGCAGTCGCCTCCAACGATGACCATGATAATGTACGGGGTCTCGATACATTCGATGCCTTTATTGCGGTTGTTCCGCTAAACGATGATTCCCGCATTGAAATTTATGATTATTGGGATGAGGGTGGTAGAGCAAACGTCATAATCGAACCCTATTCCGGTAGGATTGACTCGATTGGCATTGATGATTCTGTCACATTCGAGGTCGGTACAGGGCAGGTTCTCCGGCTCAATGTGGGCTCAGAACAGGAGCTTACCATTACAGCTTCCAGTGTCGGGGGGTATGTAGATACCGTTCTTGCGATTTATGACGAAGATTTCGAATTGATTGAGCGTAATGATGACCATAATACCGATATTGATGGGCTTGATTACCTTGATTCAGCCATCGAAGATATTGACCTGTCCGGGACGGTTTATCTATTTATCACCGATTATTATGGCACTTCGACAGATGATGTGACTGTAAGAGTAAGAGACTAACGATGTGGGAGAATTATTTCTCCCATTCTACAAATTGATGAGGGGGATAGAAATAGAATCATGCACAAAGAGCAATTAATGAAAGCCTTCCAGTTGATGAAAGAAGGCGAAAAAGGACAGGCGGGCATGATTGTAAAGGGGGTTCTGAGGGAAGACCCTAAAAACCTGAATGCCTGGTGGATGATGTCTCATATTTTTGATGATGAAGATAAAGTGGTCAAATCGCTGGAAAAAGTCCTACAGATTGACCCGGATCATGCTGCCGCCCGTAAACGTCTGGCACAATTACGTCCCGAATATAGTAATCTGGTATCGGACGACACAAATTCCAGAAAGCAATCTCAAAAAGAGTCAGTCAAGGCAGATCAAGACTACTGGAAAAAGCTCGATAATCCGCCTGTTCAACAGAAAAAAGCCGGATCCAATATATTAGGAATGCTCGGTAATCGTTTTGTACTGCGCCTGGTTTTAGTCGTAGTTTTTCCTGGTTTTGCCGGAATCAGTGCTATGTATAATAATTTCCAATCTGACCGCACAATTCATGATATTCACGGGAATACGCCGGGAGATGCGATTGAGGCATATTATCGTGCCGATATGATGCAGGATGTCGATGTTGTTTACGAGTTAACCTGCCCTGAAATGCACGATTACATTGACGGGACAGTTGCTGAATATCCTGATTATTATCCGGCAACCCGTGTTGATTTATCGCGAACAGAATTTGATCTTTATCATCATGATTACCGCAATGATCGTGCTTATGTTCAAATCGGTGGTGAGATGGAATTTGATGATGAACTCGGCACAATGATCTTTGACTGGGACGCGGAAGCAGCAGAGGATGGCTATAATTCCTACGGCGAATTTACGCGCAAAGTCGATGGCGTCTGGCTGGTATGTCTTGAATACAATGTGCCTGACCTGGAATTCGAACGGGAATAAAACTGGCTGAATAACAAAAAAATGGTGCGAATTTCCGGTTCGCACTTTTTGTTTTAATGATATTTAGCCTCTACTTGTATATTACTGCTAGAGATAGCTGTGCATATTGTACGGGATTTCATTAAGTTTTTGTGACTTGTTGACAGACACATCGCAACACGTTATGCTTTGCTCGTTGAATAATAAAAACAGAAAAATCATGTCTCATAAAAACGCAATTTCCAGCAACAACTATTTTTACTTTTACTTTAACCAACACATAAAATGGTGTGGGATGTTGCTGCCTGTCGAATGAGCATGACAGATTAAGAGAGCTAAGGCGCAAGGTCAACACACCTTGCGCCTTTTTTGTTACCGGTTTGAGATGGAGAAATGCTGATGATGGTTCGGGGAGTACGCGGTGCAATTACCGTGAGTGAAAACTCGGCAGAAGCAATTTTAGATGCCACAGAGGAGATGCTGAAATGGCTCATAGAGCAAAACAGCATTGAAGAAGAGGATGTTGCCAGCGTGTTGTTTACATCTACCCCTGACCTGAATGCAGCGTTTCCTGCCAAAGCCGCACGCAATATGGGATGGCGGCACGTTGCCCTGATGGGTTTTCAGGAAATTGATGTGCCGGAAGGTTTGAAGATGTGCGTCCGGGTGCTGATTCACTGGAATACGGAGAAATCCAACCGTGAACTCAAGCACGCCTTTTTGCGAGGTGCAACCGCACTTCGTCCCGACCTTGTTAAAAAAGCTAAAATTACACACACAGAGGAAAACTAATGATTGTTGTTATGAAATCCGGCGCAAGCGCCAAACAAATTGCCAGTGTCATCACCCGTATCGAGGAAGATGGCTATGCTGCACACCTATCGGAAGGCGATCACCACACGATTATCGGAGTTGTTGGTGAAAGTCCTACACCACTCGTAGAAGATAACTACGCCACAATGGACAATGTTGATAAGGTTGTCCGTATCAGCGAACCTTATAAACTCGCCAGCCGTACCTTCCACCCGCTTGATACGCAAGTTCCACTCAATGGCTGTAAAATGGGGTCTGAAAAAGTCCTGACAATTGCGGGACCCTGTTCTGTAGAAAGTCGTGAGCAAATTATCGAAATTGCCTGTGCGGTTAAAGAAGCAGGTGCGACAGCTTTACGCGGTGGTGCTTTCAAACCACGCACATCACCCTACAGTTTCCAGGGACATGGTGAAGAAGGCTTGAAATGGTTAGCCGAAGCCCGTGAAGTCACCGGATTACCGATTGTCACCGAATTAATGGATCCTGCACTGGTTGATATGGTCACGGAATACGCTGATGTTATACAAATCGGCGCCCGCAACATGCAAAATTTCACGCTCTTGAATGCTGTCGGTAAAAGCCAGCACTCTGTTCTACTCAAACGTGGCATGTCATCCACTGTAAAAGATTTGCTGATGGCGGCAGAATATGTGCTTTCACATGGCAATACCCGCGTAATGCTCTGTGAACGGGGTATCCGCACCTTCGAGACAGCTACCCGTAACACTTCTGACATCAATGCGATTCCGGTGCTCAAACAACTGACACACCTCCCTGTTGTTTTCGACCCGAGTCACGCTACCGGAAAATGGGAATATGTTGAATCATTATCACTGGCAGCCGTTGCCGCCGGAGCAGATGGTCTTATTATCGAAGTGCATCCCGAACCGGATAAAGCGATGTCGGACGGTCGCCAGAGCTTGAAACCGGAAAAATTCGCCGAATTAGTGACAAAAGTGCGCCGTGTAGCAGAAGCAGTCGGACGCAAAGCATAAAAAGGATAAAATCAGCCTATGTCATCGAGTGGCTTTAAGACCAATCATCTGGCAGTTGTCGGTCTGGGTTTGATGGGTGGTGGGATTGCAATGGCGATGCGTGACCGTTGCAAGACCATCACCGGGATGGATCTAAATCCACAGACCCGTGACTATGCCGTCAAAAATGGCATTGTAGACCATGCAACAGATGATTTAAGAGAAGCAGTCAACGAAGCAGATACCGTCATTTTAGCCGCGCCCGTAAGGGTTATCACCGAAATTTTACGGATGCGAATTGGTACGTATTTGCGCTCGAATACATTACTCATTGACATTGGCAGTACAAAACATGATATTTGCGAGGCGATGGGGCGCTTGCCTGTTGGAGTCGGTGCGGTCGGTGGACACCCGATGACCGGGAAAGAGAATAGCGGCATCGAAGCGGCTGACCCGACAATTTATTACGGACGCCCTTTTGTATTATGTCGCACACGCCGGACAACACCTGCAACCCGCGATAGAGCCTTACGCTTTGTAGAAGCACTCGGCGCAGAAGCGATTGAAATGGAAGCAGAACGCCATGACCGGATTGTTGCTGGAATCAGTCATTTACCTTATATCCTGAGCGCTTCGATGGTGGCGACTGTTGCGAAAGAAGCACAAACTGATGAAGCATTCTGGCAATTAGCTGCGGGTGGATTCCGTGATATGTCCCGTTTAGCGGCAAGCGATATTAAGATGATGGGCGATATTCTCAGCACAAATACCCGCGCTGTTGCGACACTCTTAGCGATGTTCCGTGTGCAACTGGCGCAACTGGAAACGATGCTCATTTCGGGCGAACATGACAAACTATTAGAGATGCTAATGCCTGCGCGTGAAGCGCGATTGGATTGGGTAGAAAATTATGAGCAAAAACGAAGCAATGGACACACTAACAATAAAACCGGGGCATCCTCTTAGAGGTACGACCCGTGTTCCAGGCGATAAATCTATCTCACACAGGTCGATTTTACTGGGAATGCTGGCAAAGGGCACAACCGAAGTAAGAGGCTGGCTCAATGCGGGTGATACAGAAGCGACACTCGGCACAGCACGCACACTCGGAGTCGAAATCGAACGCCATGATGATACCACGCTGACGATTCACGGCGGCACATTAAAAGCACCGTCTGAACCCCTTGATTTTGTGAATGCCGGGACAGGGATTCGCCTTGCTGCCGGAATCATGGCAGGGCAACCTTTTGCCAGTGTACTGGACGGCAGTTATCAATTGCGCCGTCGCCCGATGAAACGCATCACCAATCCACTCGAAGAAATGGGCGCAAAAATTAGTAGTGAAGAAGGCAAATGCCCGCTCAGCATTGAACCCGCACAACTTAAAGGCATCCGCTATGAAATGCCGGTTGCCAGTGCCCAGGTGAAAAGTGCGGTTCTCCTTGCCGGATTATTTGCTGATAGCCCCACGACTGTTGTTGAACCGGGTCCTGCACGTGACCATACCGAACGTATGTTGATTTCAATGGGTGTAGAAATTGTCACAGAAGGCAATGAAATTACGATTACCCCCACCAATGATTTACAACCGATGAATTTGACTGTTCCGGGAGATTTTTCTTCGGCAGCATTTTTGATTGTCGCTGGATTGATTGTCCCCGATAGTGATTTGACCATTGAAGGCGTCAATCTCAACGAAACACGCACAGGCTTACTCGATGTGTTGCAAGATATGGGTGGCAATATCACCGTGACTGAAACAGGCACAGAAGCAGGCGAACCTGTCGGCGATATTCGCGTGCAATACAGTGAACTTCACGGCACAGAAATCGGTGGCGAAGTCGTTGTTCGTATGATTGATGAATTCCCTGTGTTGATGGTTGCGGCACTTTATGCAGAAGGAGAAACGATTGTCCGCGATGCAAAAGAATTGCGCGTAAAAGAAACAGATCGTATCGCAGTGATGGCAACCGAATTGCGTAAACTCGGCGCAAAAATCGAAGAACGCGAAGATGGCTTCCGTATTGTTGGTAAGCAAGCGCTCATGGGAAATACTGTCGATGGACATGATGACCACCGTGTCGCGATGAGCCTGACGATTGCCGGATTACTCGCCGATGAAATGACAGTTGTGACCGATGCAAAATGTGCTGGAGATTCTTTCCCCGGTTTCTCAGAGACTTTAGAGAGACTCGGTGGACGCATGTTGAATCAGGTACAATAATTGTAGGGGTTTGGTGTGCCAAACCCGATTCTGTTGAATAGCTTAAAAGGTCAATCTCATGATTGTGGTTTTTATTGTGATGTTACTTGCGACGTTGGGCGCACTCTATTATTTTCTGCAAAAACGCACTCTTTATAGCATTTTCGGCTTGCTCGCGACAGGTATACTGACCTATCTCAGCTTTGAGCTAACGTTGTGGTCGTATAATTTGCCGCTAACTGTAATGATGGTTGTTGGCTTGATTCCGATTAGTGTGATTGCTTATGGTTTCCGTGTTTATGATTACAATCACAAACGCGAACTGGAAAAACGTAAAAATGAAGACAAAGAAGAGGTTGTGAGCGCATGAATCGAGTCGGTGTAGTTGGCTTTCCGATTGAACACAGTCTGAGTCCGGCAATGCACAATGCGGCATTCAAAGCACTCGGTATGCAAGATGAATGGCTTTATGATGCGATGGCGATTCCACCGGATATTGCTGATTATGCGGTCAAAGAACCGAAACGACACGGTTATATCGGGCTGAATATCACCATCCCTTTTAAAGAACAAGCACTGCAATGGGGACGTGCTGACGACAAAGCAAGAGCTATCGGTGCAGTCAATACGATTGATTTCCGTGACGATACAGCGACCAATACCGATGTTGATGGTTTTATCGGGGATTTAGAAGCGCATGATGTTCCCATTAAAGATGAAAAAGTGATTGTTCTCGGGGCGGGTGGTGCAGCGAGAGCAGCCGTCTATGGCTTGTGGCAAAAAGGTGCGGAAGTTGTCGTTGTCAATCGCACAATGGAACGCGCACAGGAGATGTTAACGCAACTGACTTTTTCGGCAGGTGTACGGGGCATTTCTGCAATCACACTGGATGAAGCATCTGAACGGGGCGCATCACTGATTGTCAATGCGACATCAGCAGGGATGTATCCCAAAGTGGATAATACCCCCTGGATAGATGGAGTGCCGTTCCCGAAAAATGCGACGGTCTATGATATGGTCTATACCCCTGCCCGGACAAAATTGATGCAACAGGCAGAAAATGCTGGTGGACAGGCTATCGGCGGGTTGGGGATGTTAGCACGACAGGGAGCGGTTGCCTTTGAAATCTGGACAGGTGTAGAACCACCGATTGATGTTATGCTCGATACATTGCGCGAGGCATTAGCTCAACGCGAGGCAAAATGATATGAACTACAAAGCCAAAATATATTGCAAGTAATGAAAAGGGAATCCTATGGTCATCGAAAAACAACATATGAGTTTGGATGAACTGCTTGCTCTGGGGGAAGATGCGCGTGTTGAGATTGTGGATTGGGAGCTAATTGAAATGACGGCAGCAGGTGGGGTTCATCAACTAATTTCCGGGAATATCTTTCGTATTTTGGATGCTTATGTTCAACAACATGATATTGGCGTAGTCATGCCTGACCAGATGACCTATCTCATGAATTCGCCTGTGAGTGGCTTAAAAGACTCTTTTGTGCCGGATGTGTCTTACTTCTCACATGAGAATGTCCCTGAGAATTGGGAAGTTGAAAAACCACATCCTGGTGCGCCGGAGTTAGCAGTCGAAATTGTTTCCCCGAATGACAACATAGTCGTTGTTCAATCAAAAGTGAACACCTATCTTGAACAGGGAACAAAGCAAATCTGGCTGGTATTCCCAAAAACGAAAGAAATTCATCAATATGTGCATGATAAGCCGGATGTGATTCTCAAATACAAAGGCTTAACCAAACTCGATGCCGATGATCTGTTTCCCGGCATTGAAGGTTTGACAACCGATGCTATCTTCAAACTCCCGAAATGGGCAGTTAAAGATGAGGAATAGTGATGAGCCACGAAGCTACAGCGTTCTCGGAGAAAAAGAAGAAATCTCCTGAATCTCATACTTGGAAATTAGTCAAGAAATCAGGCTTATTACTCATCTTAATTCTGGTACTCGTTTCCATTTATCCGGTTAGTATTTATGCTCAAAATCGCATTAAGTTTGAGAGTAATCGTGCATTATGGAATCAACATAAACTGGTAAAAATAGTAACTGTGAGCGATTGCCAGATTGAATCGAGTGAGTATGATGCTGAAACTGATACTAGGACAGAAATAACTACCTGTTTAGCAATGTCAGTCACACAAGAGATTGAATATATATTTGATTTAGCAGAAGAATGTATCAATGGGTTTTTCTGCAAAATTCTTTATCATGCAGAATATAATTATCCAATTTATATATTGAATACACGTAGCAATCATTACCTTAGAATGGGAACATTACCAGACAGTAATGACTAAAAACTAATCACTAAAGGACTAAAGACTAAAAATGCCAATACGATTTTTAACAGCGGGCGAGAGTCATGGACCGATGCTCACCACGATTTTAGAAGGAATGCCAGCAGGTTTACCCTTAGAAGCAGATGATGTTGATGTCGATATGGCGCGGCGTCAGGTTGGCTATGGGAGTGGCGGACGGATGCACATCGAAAAAGACCGCGTGCGTATCACAGCCGGTCTGATGAATGGCGAAACCACCGGGGGACCTATCGCCATGATTCTCGAAAACCGTGATTTCAAAAATTGGAAAGAACGAGATATCACCCCGATTACAACACCCCGTCCCGGACATGCGGATTTAACAGGTGCAGTCAAATATGGCTACCGGGAATTACGTCTATCTTTAGAACGTGCCAGTGCGCGGGAAACGGCGATGCGGGTTGCTGTCGGCGGCGTATGCAAAAAATTCCTCGCACAATTCGGTATTGAGATTTTAGGTTATGTGACTCAAATCGGTGCAGTCAAAGCGAATATTCCTGACAATGCGGATTACCACGACCTCTATAAAATTGCTGAATCCAACGATGTGCGTTCGCCTGATGCCAATGCAGCCGAAGCGATGCACGAAGCAATTCACGAAGTTAAAGTGAATAAAGATACCCTCGGCGGCGTTTTCGAAGTAATCGCGCTCAATGTTCCTCCGGGATTAGGGTCTCATGTGCATTATGATCGTCGTCTGGATGCGAAATTAGTCGGTATCATGACAGGTATTCAAGCGATGAAAGGTGCGGAAATCGGACATGCCTTTGATAACGCAGGTTTGCCCGGTAGCCAGGTGCATGACGAAATTGAACCCGATGGCAATGGTGGCATCCGTCGTAGAAGCAACCGTGCCGGAGGACTTGAAGGTGGTATCACGACTGGCGACCCGATTGTTGTGCGCGTGGCAATGAAGCCGATTTCGACCATGCTACGGGGTGCAGACACAGTCAATCTCGTAAGTGGAGAAGCCGAACGCACTGTTTATGAACGCAGTGATTTTTGTGCTGTGCCGCGTGCTGTCCCTGTCGGTGAAGCGATGATGGCGATTGTTTTAGCCGATGCGCTCATGGAGAAACTCGGTGGCGATAGCATTTCAGAGATGTTACCCCGTTTCGAGAGTTTACGCGGCAATAAATTCGCTGATTTGCCGATGGATAATGTAGAATGGCGTTTCGGCTATGAATGATAATAATATTGTTCTGACAGGCTTCATGGCGACAGGTAAAACGACTATCGGCACAATACTCGCTCAGAAATTAGGGCGGGTATTCTTTGATGTCGATACAGCGATTGAACACCGTACCGGACTAACGATTCCACGTATTTTTGCCAACCACAGTGAACCTTTTTTCCGTGCAATTGAAAAAGGGATTTGTCATGAGGTCAGTTTGCAGAATAATCTGGTGATAGCAACCGGAGGCGGTGCAATCCTTGATGAGAATACACGCACTGCCTTTTTACAGACTTCATTTGTTGTTTGCTTGAATACCACGCCGGAAGAAATTGAAGCACGCTTGAAAAAATCAGATTTGCGTCCTCTGGCAGGTGAATGGCGGCAACGTTTTGAAGAACGCAAGTCAATTTATGACCTGATTCCAAATCAAGTTGATACAACAGATAAAACACCTGACGAAATCGCTGAGGAGATAATTCAACTGTGGCAAAACGAATCCGCGTAGATATTCCAGGTCAAAAACCCTACGACATTGTCATTGAACGGGGATTATTGGAGCGATTAGGCACAGATGCGGCAGAATTTGGCTTGGATGGTCGGGTGATTGTCGGAACAAATACGACACTTGCCCCGCTCTATGGTCAACAACTTGTGACACGTCTGCCGGATGCGGGTATTTCCTACATGGAGGACGGCGAAGAATACAAAAATCTCGATACCATCAGTCGATTTTATGACCAATTCCTGAAACAGGGTGCAGACCGTCATACAACAGTAGTTGCTCTCGGAGGTGGGGTTGTCGGTGATGCAGTCGGATTTGCAGCGGCATCATTTATGCGTGGTGTTCGATTTGTACAGGCACCGACGTCTCTATTAGCAATGGTTGATAGTAGCGTTGGTGGTAAAGTTGGCGTTGATTTACCGCAGGGGAAAAATCTCGTCGGGGCATTCAAACAACCGGAAGTCGTTCTGATTGACCCCGATGTACTGGAAACACTGCCTAAAGAACAATGGCGCTGTGGTATGGGTGAAATCGTCAAACATGGTTTCATAGCCGATGAAGGTCTGCTGGATGAAAAATTGCATCGCAAAAAATATGCAGAAGACCTTGTTGCGCGTGCGGTTCAGGTGAAAGTCAATGTTGTTGAAGAAGACCCCTATGAACATAGTGTACGGGCTTATCTCAATCTCGGGCATACTTTCGGACATGCGATTGAGCAGGTCACACAATATGAATGGATGCACGGTGATGCTGTCGGTTTTGGACTGATGGCTGCCGCGACACTATCCCATGACCTCGGGATGATAGATGAGGATTTAGTCAAACGGGTTCGACAGGTACTTGCGGAAGCTGAATTGCCGCGCTATATACGTGATATTGACCCCGGTGCTATCTGGGATGCGATGACCACCGACAAAAAATGGAAAAATGGTGTTTCACGCTTTGTGCTGCTGGAAGGCATGAATCGCCCGACTATTGTAGAAGGTATTGAGCGGGATAAAGTCGTCAAAGTGCTTGAGAGCTTGAAACGATGAATTCTTAACGCAGAGAATCAGAGGCGCAGAGAGAATTCTTTGCGCTTTTTGCTATCTTGTAACGGTGTATAATATTGAAAACTGATGACTGAGAACTGATGACGCACCTATGACCCAAATATTGTTACTCAATGGACCCAACTTAAATTTACTCGGCACTCGCGAACCGGAAGTCTACGGGACAATGACTCTGGATGATATTGCGGAGATTGTTCGCAAACGGATAGAACCCTATGGCGTCACCATGCGTGCGGAACAATCCAATCACGAAGGTGCGTTGATTGATATTCTTCATGTGGCACGCAACTGGGCAGATGGTGTTGTTTTCAATCCCGGTGCTTATACACATACCTCGATTGCACTACGGGATGCCATCAGTGCTGTGAATTTACCTGTTATCGAAGTGCATATGTCGAACGTCCATGCGCGGGAGGAATTCCGGCATAAATCGTATTTAGCGCCTGTGTGTGTTGGTCAGATTGCCGGATTTGGCTGGCGGAGTTATGTGTTGGGTGCAGATGCACTATTGGGTCATTTAGGATTACTGAAAGAGGATTAACCCTTTCAATCGAAGCCGGGTGTCGGAATTATGTTTCGGTATAGATGCACGATTTTAACAGGTAAAATAAATCCGAAACGTTTCCATTGTCCCGAATGTACTAAGGAATCCGAATAAATTTGTTGATTGCTTCAATAACATTGACAATTCATCAAACCTACAATAAAGGCATAGATTATGCGATTAGATGACAAAAGAAACTACATTCCTATGACAAAAGAAGATATTTTAGCTTTAGTGGATGAGCAAAACATACGCTATATCTCCCTGTGGTTTACAGACATCACAGGCTCGGTGAAAAGTGTGGTTGTGCCATCTCACAAATTAGAAAATGTTATTAACACAGGGGTTCATTTTGATGGCTCTGCAATCGAGGGATTTGCCCGTGTCGCGGAAAGTGACATGGTGCTCATCCCCGATTTGAATACCTTTGCTATTTTGCCCTGGCATAACAATGACGATGAGCGTTCTGCCCGTTTGATTTGCGGTGTTTATACACCACAGGGTGAACCTTTCATTGGAGACCCTCGCTACTCATTGATCCGGGCATTGCAAGCCGCAGAAGAGATGAATCTGGTGTTTAAGACAGGGATGGAGCTTGAATTTTTCCTGTTCTATACCGATGCTTATGGCAAACCTGTTATTGATGCTCCACAGGATGGGGCAGGATATTTCGACCACGCTGACGAAAAAGCACAGGTTGTCCGTCGGAAAATGGTCAACGCGCTGCTTGGCATGGGTATTCAGGTGGATACAGCACACTCTGAAACCGGACACGGACAGCATGAAATTGATTTCCAGTATAGTCATGCTCTTGTTTCTGCCGACCAGATTCTAACGACCCGTGTTGCACTCAAAACCATTGCACAGGAAAATGGCTTACACTGCACATTCATGCCGCGTCCGATTGCTGACCAGCCCGGTTCTGGAATGCACACGCATCAGAGCATTCATGATTGCGATAGTGATGAAAATGTGTTCATGGATGTCAGTCATGAGTATCATTTATCGGAGACTGCACGTTATTTCCTCGCCGGACAATTACATCATGCGCGGGCAATGTCTGCGATTCTTGCCCCTCTGGTCAATAGTTACAAACGACTCGGCACAAGTTTTGAAGCACCTGTCTATGTAACATGGGCGCATATCAATCGTGGCGCGTTGATTCGGATTCCGAGCACTGCTCCCGGTAGAGAATCGCATACCCGTCTCGAATTGCGTTGCCCTGACCCCAGTGCAAATCCCTATCTGGCACAGGCTGTCATGCTGATGGCAGGTTTAGATGGTATCAAACAAAAAATGCAACTTCCTGACCCGCTTGAAGAAACGCTACTGACCCGTAGTCGTGGACGCTTCCGTCAGGTAGAAACATTGCCAAATTCACTGGAAGAAGCACTCGATATCATGGCAGGGGATGATGTCGTTATGGGCGCATTGGGTCCCTATATCAGTGATCGCTATATAGCGGCAAAACGTCAGGAAATTGAATCCTACAATAAACAGATTACACAATGGGAAATCGACCGCTATTTAAGCCGTTATTGAGCCGTCAAGCGGTGTAACCGGGCTAAAGCACGTTCCGCGTCATCGACATGTACGACCACAGAGAAGCTACATTGTGATGCCCCCTGTGAGAAGCCGATGATGCGGATGTCATCCAGTTCCTCTAAAATTTTTGCCTGCAATGTCATTTGATGATGCAGGCTTTCTCCGATGGCGGTGACAACAGTCACATGCTCGACATGCCAGGTTGAGTCCTGTTTATCACCAATTTTGCGTTGCAGACCATTTTGAATGTTATTGACTGCTTCAACACCCCCCGCGTGCATCGGCACTATGAAACAGACAAAACTCCGTGTCGCTGATTGCGATGTAATCATGACATCACAATCATTGCCGGTGGTTTCGACAAGTGTGTCATTGATTAGAGCCGTGATATTTGCCAGTGAGCCACTTCGATTAGCGCTTAAACTGATTCCCGGAATGCTTGTCACAGCGATGATGCGCTCGGGTAAATTTCGCCCTGCTTCTTTGATCACTGTGCCGGGTTGTTGTGGCTTGAATACATTTTTGATATGCAATGGAATGCGTTTCTCTTGCAGAGGCTTGACCATCCGTGCATGGAGAATCCGCGCCCCGAAATAAGCCAGTTCAGCGACTTCATCATAGGACATATTGCTGATAACTGTTGCATCAACGATTTCTCGCGGGTCGGTGGACATCATGCCATCAACATCTGACCAGACCCAGACTTCATCTGCATTGATACAGACTGCCAGCACAGAGGCGGTATAATCACTGCCGCCACGTCCCATTGTTGTCGGTTTGCCATCGACTGTCGCACCGATGAATCCTGTCACAACAGGCACAATTTTGCGTTCAATCATCGGATTGAGATTGGCTTCAATACGCTGACGGGTTGGTTCAAATAATGGCGATGCGTTTCCATGTGCATCATTGGTGACAATAACATCTGTCCCATCGAATGCCACACCGCGTAAATCATTGTTGCGTAACAGTGCCGCAATAATGCGTGCCGCTAATTTTTCACCAACGCCAATAATCCGGTCACTGATTTCAGGCGATAGTGTCTCACTGGGCGTACTTGCTACTGATTGACAATCGTCCAGCATTTCAAATAGCAGACGGTCAATATCGGCGTTGAGCGCATTACGCTCCTGTGTACCGAGCGGGAGTTGTTCTGCTAATGCCAGATGCCGTGTTCGCAACGTGGCTGCAATACGACGATACCCGCGCTGATTTGCCACCTGTGCCAGATGTGCCGCTTCAAGCAACATATCAGTAACGCCATCCAGGGCAGAAGCAACTATCAACAGTCGATCCTGTCTTTGAACTTCATGCAGGATAATACTCAGCACCTGTGTGAGTGCTGCGACAGTGCCTACAGTTGACCCGCCGAATTTCATGACCAGCGTCTTCATTGTGAACCCTTTGCGATGGATGGTGAGTGCATTGAACCTATCCGGGAATTATAACAGACTCTCTATTCGCCTGAACACTTATTCGCCCGAAATAGTCATTAATAGACTTAATTTCTATAGCAAAATGTCAGATATTGCAATCCTATTGCTTTTGATGCGGTTTTGATTTACAGTTTTATTTAGTAGACAATTGTATGAAATATTGTTGTACATTTCCCCCGGTGCTTACATAACCGGATAAGCGAGGTTTATTTTATGGCGGATATGCCTGCGGAACAGGTAGAAAAAGCGCAAGGACAGGTCGTCGGCGTGCGCTTTACAAAAGTCGGCAAATTATATCATTTCCTCTATGAGTCATTTCCTGAAATTCAACCCGGTGAATTTGTCATTGTCGAGACAGTACGTGGTCGGCAAATGGGACAGGTTATGGGCTTTACCGATAGTGAAAAAGGTCGGGAGTATCGTCAGATTCTACGTCCGGCAAGCCCCCGTGATATGGTCTTACGCCAGGAATGGGAATCAAAAGAAGCGGAAACACTCCAGAAATGTGTTGATAAAGCAGAAGCGCTCGGTGGCTTCGGTGACGCGAAATTTCTGGCTGCTAAATACAACTATGATGGGACATCTCTCACCTTTCTCTATAGTGCAGAGGAAAAAGTAGATACAACCCGTCTTGGCAAAGAATTACAGCGTGTATTTGCTGCGAAAGTCGATATGCGTCAGATTGGTCCCCGTGATGTCGCGAAATTACTCGGTGGCTATGGCGCATGTGGCGCGGAACGGTGCTGCTCCAGCTTCCTGACAGATTTCAGTCCAATCTCGATTAAGATGGCAAAAGCACAGGGTATTTCCCTCAATCCCTCAGAAATTACCGGGATGTGTGGACGTTTGCGCTGTTGCCTGGTCTATGAATATGAACAGTACGTTCAGGCGCGTAAAAAGCTACCCCGTCGTAACAAGAAAATCGGCACGCCCTTCGGTGAAGCGAAGGTCATTGATGTTCATCCTTTGCGTGATGCAGTTACTGTCTGGCACGAGGAACACGGACGTAAGATGGTCGAACGTGAGGACATCATACCCTTAGAAGAATTGCGTGCATTACAGAAAAAAGCGCAGGAACCCTGTGATAAACACGGGGATGGGGCGTGTGATTGCGGGAAACCACCCGGACAACGTCGCGCTGACCGCAAAGACTAGAAACTGGATAGAAATAAGCAATTAATCAGCCACAGGTAAGTCAGGTATGCTTGCCTGTGGTTTGTGTTGTATCTCTTAGAAAGGATTTTTATGACAGAGGAAAATAATTCACAGGAAGCGCCGCGTCGTATCATGGGAGTATTTGCACACCCCGATGATGCGGAATTTTTTGCCGGAGCGACTTTTGCAAAATGGGCAGCAGATGGTGCGGACATTACTTTCGTTCTGGCAACAAGTGGCGATAAAGGTAGTTCTGACCCTGAAATGACATCGGAAAAGTTAGCCGCTATCCGTGAAGATGAAACGAAAAATGCTGCAAAAGTTCTCGGTGTTAATGATGTGGTTTTCCTGCGTTATACTGATGGTGAATTATTCCCGAATCTCGAATTACGCCGTGACATTACCCGTATGATTCGTATCAAAAAACCGGATGTGATTGTCACGCTTGACCCGACCCGTTTCTGGTATGGAACACGCAGTATCAATCATCCTGACCATCGCGCTATCGGGGCGGCAACACTAGAATCTGTTTTCCCGACTGCCCGTGACCGCCTGAATTTTATCGAATTGGAACGCGACGAAGGTTTAGAACCTCATAAATGTCTCACAGTCTATATCGCGGGGGCAGAAGAACCGACCATGACTGTTGACGTGACAGGCTGCATCGAAACCCAGGTCAATGCGCTCTATGAACACAAGAGCCAGATTAAAGAGCCGGAAAAACTCTATGAGCGGATTTTTCAGCGTTCACTTGACCCTGATAGTCCGCCGGAATATCCCCGTCATATTGAACGCTTCCGCGTGATACAATTAGGTGGATAGGGACAACTTCCGTGTTGTTCGCCAACTAAAACAAAGGAAATCACAATACAATGTGATTTGACGGACAAGGGACACAAACGATGACAATAGATTTCATAGCAGAAGCCAATGCGATGCGTGAGGAACTGGTTGAACGTCGCCGCGATTTTCACCAGCATCCTGAACTTGCTTTTGAGGAAGTTCGCACAGCAGGCATCGTTGCAGAAGAATTGAATAAGCTCGGTTTAGAAGTGCAGACCGGAATCGGGAAAACAGGCGTTGTGGGCATCCTCGAAGGGGACAAAGAAGGACCCACTGTGCTGGTGCGTGCGGATATGGATGCCTTACCGATTATTGAAGCCAATCAGACCGATTATGTCTCGACGGTGGACGGCAAAATGCACGCCTGTGGACACGACGGGCATACTGCGATTGGTTTAGGCGTTGCCAAATTATTCTCGCAGCATCGTGATAAATTAGCCGGACGCATCAAATTTGTTTTTCAACCTGCGGAAGAAATTGGTGCGGGAGCGAAAGCAATGGTTGCGGATGGTGTGTTACAAAATCCAGAACCCGATGTCTCACTGGGATTGCATCTCTGGAATACAGAACGGGTCGGGGCATTGAATGTGCAAACAGGACCCGTGATGGCAGGGATTTCACAATTCGAGATTACCATTCACGGCAAAGGCGCACACGGCGCAATGCCACACGAAGGTGTTGACCCGGTTGTTTGTGCGGCTCAGATGACACTGGCGCTTCAAACGATAGTCTCCCGCAATGCCAGCCCGTTAGACTCCGCTGTCGTTACTGTCGGACAGATTATCGCGGGGACAGCACATAACATCATCCCTGAAAGCGCTAAATTAGTCGGGACATACCGTATTTTCAGAGAAGAAGTCCGTGATTTAATCACAGAACGCCTGACAACAATTGCCGAACATACGGCTGCTGCGATGGGTTGCACAGTCGATATTCATCTTGACCATCAAGCATTGCCTGTCAGTAATAGTGAAGAAGTCATCGAACGGGCGAAAAATGCCTGGACAAAATTGGGCAAAGCAGACGATTTCTACTTTGAACGCACGACAGCATCTGAAGATGTCGGGGTGTTCATGCAAGATATTCCTGGAATGTTTTTCTTTTTAGGGAGCGGTAATGATGAAAAAGGTCTCAATTATGGACATCATCACCCGCGTTTTGATTTTGATGAAGACGTGTTGCCTATAGGCGTGGCAGTCTTATCGGCAGCCGTCGCAGAGTATATTCTGGAGGCATAATGTCAGAAAACACACTCCAATACACATCCGGTCGCGGATGGCTTATATTATCCGGTGGCAATACTGCTGGAAGCCCGATTCGTGCGGATGCTTTAGCGCGTGCGAAAAGCTATGGCATAACGGCTTATATTTCCACTGCTGATGATGGTGGCGATTCACTCCTTGATGATATGGAAGATTTAGGCGCACGTTCCGGTTACTTCATTGACCCTGAATATGATGAAGATGAAGACATCATCGAAGAGATCAAAACGGCAAGCCTGGTCATTATCGAATTGGGAAGCAGTGTTGATAGTCTGTATAAGATGCTCAAAGGGGCAGCGTTGGAAGGCATCCGTCAGGCATATGAACGTGGCGCGGTTGTCTTAATAGAAGGATTAGCCGTTAACCTTTTTGGACGCTGGATAGTAACCGACAACGGTGAAATTAAGGATGGCTTCGACTGGGTCAAAAATGCTTTCATTGAACCACAATCCACAGGCGTAGAAGATTCGCGTGCTGTTCGTGCTGTTCTCAATGAGATTGCTGATGCTGTTGCCATCAACATTGATTCCGGTTCAGCATTGGCATTAGGACCCGATGGGGCGGTCGAAGTATGGGGCGAAGAGAAGAAAGTTACCATCTCTCTCGGGCGAAAATATCTGGAAAAATAATCATCGGATGAGGGCAAATTGTCCTCATTTTTGATTTCGCATTGTGCAAATTGACTGTGGGTTTTCTATGTCGATGTGGTAAACTCCACAGGTAAAAACGAACATGATAGGGCGCTGAGATGCGCCTTAAATTTTGTCAAAAAATATTCAATTTTGGAGATGGTTGCGAATGCCTGTTACGATTGTTATCGGCGCACAATGGGGAGATGAAGGGAAAGGTCGTTTTGTCGATTATTTCTCGGCGGATGCAGAGATGGTGGCACGTTATGCCGGAGGGGACAATGCCGGACACACAGTTGCTGTGAAGGGTGAGGTCTTCAAGATGCACCTGATTCCGTCAGGGATTTTACATGAGGGTGTTGTTGCTATTATGGGCAATGGCATGGTCATCAATCCTGTAAACCTGCTCAAAGAGATGGCTCGTCTGCGCGAACAGGGCGTCGAAATCTCACCTGATAACCTCGTGATTAGTTCCCGCGCTCATATCATTACCCCTGCTCATATCGAGTTAGACCGGGGCAAAGAAGCGGAACGTGGTGAGGATAAAATCGGCACAACATTACGTGGTATCGGACCGGCTTACCTGGATAAAATCGGTCGGCAAGGTTTACGTATGGCGCAGATGCTCGATTTAGAAGGTTTTGCTGATGCGCTGGAAGCATCACTCGAAAATTACAACAAAACACAGGCAACAGGTGAATTTCAGCCTGTTGATGTCAAAGCCAGTATGCAGGCTTATATTGATGCTGCGGAAGAATTGCGCCCCTACATCAAAGAAACAACAGTGTACCTGACAGAGCGTCTCAACAATGGCGAACGTATTGTCTGTGAAGGTGCTCAGGGGACATTATTGGATGTCGATCATGGTAGTTACCCGTTTGTGACCAGTTCATCTCCTACAGCAGGGGGTGTGATGACGGGTCTCGGCATTGGTCCAACTCATGTTGATAAAGTTGTCGGTGTCGCGAAAGCATTCAGCACCCGTGTTGGTGGTGGTCCGATGCCAACACAGGAAGAAGGCGAAGTCGCACAGCGTTTGCGCGGTACAGGTGATAATTACTGGGATGAGTTCGGCACAACAACAGGTCGTCCGCGTCGTTGTGGCTGGCTGGATACGGTTCTGCTGCGTTATAGCGCGATGGTCAATGGTTTCACCGAATTGATGCTAACCAAAATGGATATTCTCAGCGGCTTTGATGAACTCAAAATCGCTGTGGCTTATGATGTTGATGGCGAACGTTTTGAAGTCCCGCCCGGAACTATCAAACAACTGGAACGCGCTGTTCCCATTTATGAAACAGTTCCAGGATGGCATGAGGATATTAGCGAAGCTCAAACCCTTGATGATTTGCCAGAATCGGCAGTTAATTATATAAAACGGGTAGAAGAACTCTGCGGCGTACCTGTTAAAGTCGTCAGTGTTGGACCTGAACGCCATCAAGTAGTTAATTTGTGAGCTATGACTGATAATTCCGTACATTCGCTAACTGCGCCAATCGAAGATGCCCCTGATACAGTGGTTTCACTTGTACCATCTATCACGGAGTCATTGTTTGATTTGAACCTGGGCAATCGGGTTATCGGACGCACGGAATATTGTGTTCTTCCCGAAGGTAAAGTCGATGCTGTGCCTGTACTCGGGGGGACAAAAAATCCTGATGTTGAGCATATCATTCAAATGCGTCCGGGATTGGTGTTTGCGAATGCAGAGGAAAATCGCAAAGAAGATGTAGAAGCTCTGCGAGAAGCGGGGATACCTGTGTGGGTATCCATGCCAATAAAGGTCGCGGATGTGTTTACCTTACTCTGGAATATTATGAATCTCTTTGATGAGACTTCAATGGTCGCAAGAATACGCTTGATAGAGCAGGTATACGACCGTCTGACAGGAATGCTTGAGGCGCGTGATGATGATTTGCCGAAAGTATTTGTCCCTATCTGGCATGAGCCACTGATGACCGCCAATCAGGAAACCTATCTGCATGATGTGCTGCTTATCTGCGGTGGTATGAATGTTTTTGCTGAACGTGAACGGCAATTCCCTCTAAAAGCTGATTTAGGTGAAATGGCGTCTGATCCCGCTCTGGCACAGGGTCGTGACACCCGTTATCCACGAATTTCATTAGAAGAAGTTGAATCTGCACAACCAGATGTGATATTGTTACCGGACGAGCCTTTTAAATTTGCGGAGGAGCATATCCCGATTTTTAAGCAATTGGATGTTCCAGCCGCGAAAAATAATCGTATTCATCTGGTAGATGGCAAATGGTTGACATGGCATGGAACACGCCTTGCTTATGCCCTGAACGATTTACCTGCCCTTTTGCGAGTAGACTGACATGCCTGAAAACGATTTAGAACTGTTGCATAACTTCATACATGACCTCAAGTCGCCACTTAGTTCAACAAAGAGCTTTGTTGATTTAATTATTGCGTCCGGCGATTTAAATAAAGATCAGAAACGTTTTGCTCATCGTGCCCTGAGTAATATAGATCGAATGCACGGTATTATCTCAACATTGCTGGAATATGCCCGTATGGAAGCCCGCGATGAAATTGATATTGAAATTGTTGACCTGTTAGATATTACAGAAGATGTTGTTCGTATCCTGGAAGGGTCAGCAAAAGAGCATCAGATTACAATTCACTATGATATTCAAGATGATTCTCAATTTGTGCAGGCAGATGAAATCTTGCTACAGAGTGTCATCATGAACCTGGTGAGTAATGCAATAAAATACAATCGGATCGGCGGCGATATTTTCATTTCCAGCGAAGATGCAGGGGAATTTGTTCGTATACTGATTCGCGATACAGGACTTGGCATTCCCGAAAATGCCCTGCCACACATTTTTGATCGCTTTTATCGTGTCCCCAATAAAGAACATATGATTATCGAAGGCACAGGTATCGGTCTGGCAATGGTTAAGGGCGTCATTGAAAAACACGGCGGCGAAATTAGTGTTACCAGTGTTCTGGATGAAGGTAGCACCTTCGATTTTACGCTCAAACGTGCCAGCACGGCATCTCCTGATTATGATCGTGAACCGACTGATGGTTTAGATGATCGCTTTCAAGAAGCCCGTCTCAATCTTGATGACACGGATTCCGGTGAATTGCCCCGGAAAAGATAACCGACTGAATCCATCTACCATAGCCTATTTGCTCTCTAAAATACTCTCATCCTGTGGCGTGACAGTCACTGTACGTTCATTGCGGAATGTCACCATACCGGGTCCGGCATTTTTAATCGGTTTCACGTATTTGCAGCGTGTGACAATCACATCGACTTTGTTTTCGCCTTTTTTAGGGCTATAAAATGCTGCGATAGATGCTGCAGCTTCCAGTAATTCATCGGGAATACGGCGTCCATCATTACGAATTACTACATGTGACCCCGGTACATCACGGGCATGTAACCAGAAATCGTCACTATTGGCTTTACGGAATGTTACCTCATCATTCTGACGACTGTTGCGCCCGACCCAGATAATGTAACCATCTTTCGTTAGGCGTAATGGGGCAGAGCGTCCGCTACCACCGATACGTTTGACTTTCTTCCCGACCACATCGAATCCTTGATTCTGCAATGCTTGAATCACATCATCAATTTCTGTCCAGTTACTTGCCATATCGAGGTCGCTCTCTAATTGTAGAATATAGTCGAGCTTCCCTTTAGCCTCTTCGATGAGTTCCGGCACATTGTTATGAGCACGCTTTGCCCGGTTATATTTATCAAAATACCTCTGTGCATTTTCCAGTGGCGATAGTTCCGGGTCAAGTTTGATGACCAGGTCAGGCTCATCAGGGTTATATTGTGCCTTGAGTTCCAGTTGACCTTCTTCAATGGCATATTGATATGCCAGAATCAATTCACCACTGTGTTGTAAATGCTCTAACTGACTCTGGTCTTTGAGACTACTTTCCAGACCTTCGAGCTTTTTGCTAAATCGAATTTTTGCTTCCTTCACTGCCTCCCGCACAGGTTTTTTCGCCTGTTCGTAGGCTTCTTCACCGACTGCTGCCCCATAATATTCAGTCATGGCTTCTGAGATTGTCTCTGTTGGCTTCCATTCATCCAGATGTGTCACCGGATAAACAGCAAAAGCATCCACAATCCCGTCTTCATCGACTGCAATTCCCGTTTGCCATTCCCGTTTTTGCAGTTGCTTGACAAAATCTTGAATCGCGAAAAATAGCTCATCAGCATGAACGTCTTCTACTGTGACATTGACATCTTTCGCGACCATATAGGCAACTTCGCGCCCCATTAAGGGACTGAATCCGTAAAAATTACGTGGAAACATGCGGGCGAGTTTATCTTTTTCCGGCTTTTCACTGCTGGCTAAGAATTTTTGCACATCTTCCAGTGTGAGTTCATAAGGATTGATGCGGTCTTCTATCGGAGGTGGCATCTGATATTCGTAATTCGGCAAACTCTGACGATAGCGATTATCTTCCGCGCTGACACGATGCACACAGTCCTGGATGATGCCATCACGTACCAGCAAAATATTGGCTCTACGGGGCATCGGTTCAATGATAATCCGTGATTCACCGTGTTCGGGATGCTCAAAATCTAAGAATAGGATGCGTTCCCATTCCGGTTGACTGACATGCTCTAAAATTGCCCCCTCAATATAGCGCCGGAAGAGCAATCCGAGTTGTTTCGGCTTATACAATCCGCGCCGCAATTTATCGCCTACAAGATGCACACGTGGCACTTGCTGGTCGGCACTCATATAGAGATAGTGCCGTTTGCGATTGGAATAAATTTCCAGACCATATCCGGTGTGGTCAACATCAATTGAATCCTGAACCCGTCCACCGACAAGCTCATCCATAAACTCATCCACAAGGGCTGAGATACTCATCGCATCAAAATACATAGTGTTTTTCCTTAATGCAAAAAGGCACGCCAGTCTGACGTGCCCCGTATTGTATCATGATTTTTCAGGCGATTTAGAGAATCAGACGGTCTAAAATCATCGCCAGAAAGAGAAATGCCAGGTACGCTGATGAATATTTATAGACTGTTCGGGCGATTGCTTTATCATGCTCACGTAACAATACGAGTGATAGATAAATCAGCACCCCGCCGAGTATCGCAGCAGCAATCACATATAAAATGCCAAGCATCTCGACACCGGGCAATAACAGTGAAATTCCTGGAATCAGACTAATTGCAACCAGTTGGACTGAATACAGGACAATTTGTGTCCGGGTGGTTTGCTCACCGCGTGCAACAGGCATCATCGGAACACCTGCGGCGGCATAATCTTTGTTGACTAAGATTGCCAGCGCCCAGCTATGCGGAGGTGTCCAGTAGAAGATAATCGCAAACAGCAACCATGCTTCAATTGATAATGACCCCGTGACTGCCGCCCATCCAACTAAAACAGGCATTGCACCTGCGCCACCGCCGATGACAATATTCAGCACCGTGTTGCGCTTGAGAATCATCGTGTAAATGACGATATAGTAAATGCTACCGATAAGCATCAGAATGGCAGATAGCCAGTTCACAAAGATGCCAGATAGCAATACAGACCAGGCAATCAATGCCAGACCAAAAATTAGCGCGTTAATCGGTTGAACACGACCGGATGGAATGGGACGACGGGCTGTACGGTTCATTTTGCCGTCCATATCACGGTCAAGATACTGGTTAATCGCACTTGACCCGCCGGCGGCACATACCCCTGCTAAGGTTGTGATAAGGAAAGTATCAAGCGAGGGTAAACCATTCGCTGCAACAATCATCGCTGTCACAGTCGTAAAGACAAGCAATAAAACGATTCGCCATTTCATCAAATCGCCATACGCTTTGAGTATATCGCCAAAAGACTGCTTAGTCTCAATTGTCGAATTAATCATGAAAGTTTCGACCTGATTCTACAAATTTACTGTGAAATTCTATGTTAGAGCTTTTGCTTTGTCACCGGATGGTAATGAGTCGGCTTCTTCCTGCTCACGACGTTCTTCCAGTGTTGGCATTTCTTTTGCGACACTAACCTGCCAGTTCAATAACCAGAAGATAAGAGCCATTGTCAGACCTGCGCCGATAACATTGAACAGTACAGCACCAATGAGCACAATTAAACCCCATGCCTGACCATTTGTCGCCATGAACGGGGATGCTGCGGGGTCGGTTGTTTGTTTAATAATAGGAATGGCAAAAGCAAGGTCTGCTGTTAAGACACCACCTGCAATGGTAATTGCCAGTAAAAATCCAAGGATAGTTACGCCACGTTTCACGATAGTTCCTCCGTCAAAAGTAATGGTGCGATTGTACTATTCATCACAATCCACTTCAAGTAAGAGCTAAATAATGTATATTTCAAGGTTGCGATTGTCCTGATTTTTAAGCATAGAACATGCTACATTAAAGTCCCTCTCCATAGTGAGCTTGCGAACGGGGATGGGGAGGGATTTAGGGAGGGGTAAAAGTCACCCTCATAAATCTATGTGACACGCACCGAAAATATATAGTAACAGTCATTAAAAACAAACACGTCTCCCATTATATACAGGAGACCTGTTATCAACCATAAGCAATCCGTGACTTATTCGAGCGAATTTAGAAGCGACTGAATCTGTTTTTCACCATCTTCGATAGCCTGTTTTGCCTCATTGATGCCGAGCTCAATCGCATCAAGCCTATCTTGAGTACTTTCGAGTTGTTTCAACAGACGATTGCGTAAGTTTGCTTCCTGACCTGTCGGCTGTAATGCCCCGAGATTAGCGCGGATTTGTTCCTGCTGATTATAGATGGTATGTCTTTCTCGTTCTGATTCTCTGATAAGATCCCGGGATTGTTTGTTAGCATCAACTGTTTTGAGAATCGCGTAAATTGCTTTGTATGTGTTCTCATCTAACCACTGCTTTTTTAAATAACGTGCAAGGCTTTCAAAACCCAAATTGCGAATTGTATGTGAAATCCGGGTTGCCTGTCGCTCTTTTCGTACAAATTCGACTTTTGAATGTGCATCAACGTCAACATGCCAGCGTCTTTCATTTATTAATTCAACATCGGGGTCAGGGGTTTCATATAGTTGCCAATTTGCCCGGATATTGGCTTCTATCGTAATTCTTTTTGTCTGTGATGTGGTGTTGTTGATAACATAGGTTGTTGTTACAGCTTGATACTGATTTTCATACAGAAAATGGTTCTCAATGGATAAGCTATATGTCTCAGTAGCATGTAAATCTGCTTCACCAATCTTGACTCCCAACTCAACTGCATAAGGAACAAAAACTTCATTATTCTCCTTTGTAAATGGTATGACAGCTTCGCCCGTATAATTCCCGTTTTCAACTACCGTAACCGGACCCCGTTCGAGTGTTAAACCTGTTGTGTTATCGAATCGCAATGATGCAACAGGATGATTCGGGAATTTGTCTTTGTTGTAAAGCAATTCACGATTGTAGCTGAATTTCTCATTGAGAATCGGAACAAGTGCTGAATCACCTCGCTTTACTGAAACAGGGGAAGTGACTGCATACTGAAATGTTTCACCTGTTGCTGAACCTTCAGCTTGTGACGCTGCACTGGAAGCACGTTCAAGTCTGATAGCTGACTCAATTTCATCAAGGGCATCTTCACCAACACCTCGAATTGCAAGCATGGCATCACTACCTCGCTGAAGCATATCCAGTATATCTCCAACAGATGTTATTCCCGTTCGCTTGAGTGAGTTAAAGACTCGTACTGACAAATCTAATTCTTCTATTGGCTTATCATATAGTTGTCTGTAAGGTGATGGTTGTGATGGGGGTGGGGCTATATCCATATCATTTATTGAAGTACCGTATTGATCCATTATCTCCTGATTTGCTTCTCCTGTATTAATGCGTTGCCGGATTTGTTCAGCTAATGATGATATTTCTGCACCGTCCACTGTTCGTATTGAATCTAACTTTTTGATAGTTCTTGATCCTGTGAATTCAATCGGACCCGGTGCGATTCGGCTTTCATCTTGAACAGTCGGGCGATGGGGGATACGCGAGGCATAGAGTTCATAAATGAAAGAAATCGGCTGTCCGGCAACGAGAGTTACCCGCACATTGTCTAAATCTTCTTCCAGGCGATTATCGAACAAACCCCATCCCTGCAAGAGAGCCGTTCCGGTGCTGCCATCTTCATCGGTTTCAGCCACCAGTCGATAACTCACCCGCCATGTCGGAGACGGTGCGACATAGTAAACAGCTAAATCATGCTCTCCTTCACTCAGGCGAACCGTCACAACACGTCTATCATCTTCTGCCATGCTGGTATCGAGGAAGTAGGATAAATCATGTGAGGATTGTTCATCAGCAATTTTGATGCTGCGGAGTGTTTCATAGGGGAAAACCTGCACACCATTGGCGGTCAAAATAGAAACATTGGCGCTAAATTCTTCTTGAGTCTGGATTTCGTCGATGCCGATGATACGCCCTGTAAGCATATCCTGTGAGCCGGGTGTGACCTCAAAAACGACCTGACAATCGCGTCCCCGCAAATCTCGTAGCAAATCCCGCAGACTATTTTTCTGCGAGAGCTTGATTGAGCTACTTGCAAGGCGTGCATGTTTATCCATCGGTGTCTGGTAGTGAATGCCAAGCACCTGTCCGCCGGATTGATCGAAGACAGCGAGACTTTTCAGCACATCATTGATTTCATCCTGACGAAAAGTGAGCGCTATTTTTTCGCCCTCTACTTCACCCTGCCGCACAAAAAATCCAACCCCGTGTTTGTAGAGAACCATCTCCCGCACAGGTAAATTTGCCATGTGATTTGCTCCTCAAAATAATTATCAGCCTGTAAATGATAACGTATTTTGAGGAGCAGGGGTTTCATCCAACAAAAAGCCTATTTGTAGGGGCGGGTCGTCGTGCCCTCCCGATAATCAAAATGTCTGAATGTGGCTTATTCCAGCGAATTTAGAAGGGCTTGAATGTGCTTTTCACCATCTTCGATAGCCTGTTTTGCCTCATTGATGCCGATCTCAATCGCATCAAGCCTATCTTGAGTACTTTCGAGTTGTTTCAACAGACGATTGCGTAAGTTCGCTTCCTGACCTGTCGGCTGTAATGCCCCGAGATTAGCGCGGATTTGTTCCTGCTGCATGTAGATTTTCCCGCGTTCGGCTTCCAGCTTATTGATGAGATTTTGTGACTGTCGATTACCATCAACCGTTTTGAGAATCTCGTTTAACTGATTGAAAGTGTTCTGGTCAAGCCATTTATTTTGTAGATATTCATAGAGTAGTTGATAATGCAGCGAGCGGATTTCACGGTGGTCGAAGCGTAACATACGTTCGGTGCGGATGAACTCAGCGCTGCTACGCGCATCAACAGAGACTTTCCAGCGACGTTCTTCTGCTGTTTCAACATCCGGCTGACGGGTGTCGTAGAGTTCATAATTATTCCGAACAGGCGATTCAATCGTGACCACCTGATTCTTACCTGTATTGTTTTCGATGATATAGGTGACCTCTTGTGTGTAATAGACCTGCTCAAAAATAGCCTTATCTTCAATTTTTAGACCTGCGACAATATGGTCATTACGGTAATTTTCGGTAACTTTCACACCCAATTCAACAGCATAAGGCACATAGACCTGAATATCTTCTTTTGTAAAAGGAATGACTGCCTCACCTTTGTAATCACCATCTTCAACAACAGTCACCGGACCCCGTTCAAGCGTCAATCCTGTGTCATTGTCAAATCGAAGTGATGCTACCGGATGATTCGGCAGTTTTGCAGCATTGTAGAGTAATTCACGCTGATATTTAACATCATTTCCGATAATTGGTACGAGTGCTGATTCACCACGCTTGACTGAAACAGGTGCGGTTACAATATATTGGAATGTCTCGCCTGTTGCTTTGCTTTCAGATTGAACTTGAGCAGCCGATTGAGCCATTTGTCTCGACATTTTGGGAGCAGGTGCTGCTGCCGCCATATAATCCATTGCACTATCGTCAAAGCTTTCAACATTATCACCAATTGACTTTACTTTGCTTACTAATCGATTTATCACCCCATCAGAAGCCCCGGATGAACCTCTACTTCGTCTTCGTGTTGTAGCTGTGCCTGAATATTCAATTGGTTCCGGTGCGATGCGGCTTTCATCTTCTACAGTCGGGCGATGGGGGATGCGTGAGGCATAGAGTTCATAAATGAAGGAAATCGGCTGTCCTGCGACCAGTGTCACCCGTACATTGTCTAAATCTTCTTCCAGGCGATTATCGAACAAGCCCCATCCCTGCAAAAGAGCCGTGCCTGTGCCATCTTTATCCGTTTCAGCAACCAGGCGATAACTCACTCGCCATGTCGGAGAGGGTGCGACGTAGTAAACTGCTAAATCATGTTGCCCTTCACTGAGGCGAACCGTCACCACCCGTCTATCATCTTCTGCCATGCTGGTATCGAGGAGATAAGATAAATCATGTGAAGATTGCTCGTCTGCTATTTTGATACTGCGAAGTGTTTCATATGGGAAAATTTGCACGCCGCTGGCTGTCAAAATCGAGACATTGGCGCTAAATTCTTCCTGAGTTTGCACTTCATCAATGCCGATGATACGCCCTGTAAGCATATCCTGTGAGCCGGGTGTGACCTCAAAAACGACCTGACAATCGCGTCCCCGCAAATCTCGTAGCAAATCCCGCAGACTATTTTTCTGCGAGAGCTTGATTGAGCTACTTGCAAGGCGTGCATGTTTATCCATCGGTGTCTGGTAGTGAATGCCAAGCACCTGTCCGCCGGATTGATCGAAGACAGCGAGACTTTTCAGCACATCATTGATTTCATCCTGACGAAAAGTGAGCGCTATTTTTTCGCCCTCTACTTCACCCTGCCGCACAAAAAATCCAACCCCGTGTTTGTAGAGAACCATCTCCCGCACAGGTAAATTTGCCATGTAAATTCCCTTCCCTGAAAAACGTAACTATTTACACTCTATTCTACGTCATTCAGGGCTGAATAGTTCCCCATTGATAGCGAATCCTGATTACCTGGAAAATTCCGATCATATCAACGGTCATATGCACGACATCTCATATCAAAAATATGTTATGCTCTAAATGCACCTTAACAATTCATGAATTGGAGAGCTAATGATGGAAATATCACGGGAGATATGTTTCTAACGAACGAAACCATTTTCTAACCGGAAAAGCCTGTTTCGAGGTATTTTGCTCCCTGTTATCTCCTGATAAACAGGCAAATTTTTATAACGGATTAGTAACTGTTCGAGCTGCCTCAAGCACCTGTCCAATCGTGATGTCATTGATGCAGGGATGGTACTGCGGGTCATCATCGCCCCAATCCAATACACGGCAGGGTCGGCATCCAATCGGAGAAGTGACGATCATATGGTGATTTTTATCGCCCCAGGGTGCAAATTCTACCGGGTCGGCGGGTCCAAATAATGCAACTGTCGGTGTCTTGACCGCCGCCGCCATATGCAACGGACCACTATCGGGACCCAGCACCACTTTCGCATTTTCATAGAGTGCTGCTAATTGCTCGATGCTCAAATCGCCTGCTGTGGTGTAGCTCTTATGCTCCATGCGATTCTGAATATCATCAACCATCGCCCGTTCGCCGTCACCACCTGTGAACACGACTTCGGCGTCTAGCTGGTCAATCAATGTATCTGCGACTTTCGCCCAGAGTTCGTTTTTCCAGCGCTTGACCCATGTCCCGCTTCCGGGATGAATGCAGAAATACGGTTTATCCCCGATACCATATTTTGAGAGATACCCGCTAATCATCTGGCGTTCATCATCATATACATCCAGATAATAGGGCACATCGTCATCTGCCAGTGTACCGACCCATTGTTCAACCAGGCGTAAATTCTGGCGGATAACATGGTCATGCTCAAACGGGATTGCCTGTGTCAAAAATTGGGAGACATTATCAACATCATAGCCGATGCGCTCACTGATTCCGGCAACATATGCCAGCATCGCGCCCCACCAGTGGTCAGGTCGCATAATAATTGCGTGTCCGTATCCGATTTGTCGTAATTGTCGTGAGACTTTCATCAATTGACTATAGGGGGCGATATAGTTGCTTTTCTCTTCGCCGCGTGCAAAGCCTGGAAAGTCGATTGTTAGTACCATATCAACTTCGGGCACATTCGCCAGCACAGAACCCGACCATGACCCCGCCAGCACATGAATTTCAGTATAGGGACGGGCTTCTTTGAGCGCACGCATTGCCGGAATCGCCAGCAACATATCCCCGAGATGATCGGGCTTGATGAATAGCACTCTATTCCAGCCGCGTGTCAGTGCCCAGAAGGGAAATTTTGCTACGGCATCTATAATATAGCGCCGCAAACGATGTTGTACCGGAGGTTGATGAAAGGCTTCTGCCAGTTGATTATTGCGGCGAACCAGGGCGTCTCTATCCAATGCCGACCTCCTCATAAGCCTTGAGCAAACGGGGAATCAGTACCGACCAACCATACTGTGCTTTGACCATTTTCTTCGCACAATCGCCCAATTCCTGACGTTTTTCAGGGTTATTGAGCAATCGCCGGATAGCCTCTGCAAAATCTGATTCTGTGTCGGCAATCATCATCGTAGATTTCGCCTCATCTGTTAAACCTGCGGCTGCAATATTGGTCGCGACAATCGCACAACCGGATGCCATCGCTTCCAGTATTTTCAGGCGTGTTCCGCTTCCCATACGTAAAGGCGCAATATACACATCGGACGCATGAAGATAAGGGGGTACGGTATCGACCCAACCTGTTAGTGTGATATTGTCTCGTTCAGGCAAATGTTGAATCCGTGCATGGGGTTTTTGTCCAACAATCGTTAGATTTGCTTCGGGAATTTGTGGCAAAATATTGTCTGCGAACCAGAGCATCGCATCGACGTTGGGGCGATAATCCATTTTCCCGGTAAAGACGACTGCATTTTCCGGTAAGTCGATTTCTTTATCCGGTGTCGTATAGTCATCCACAAAAATACCACTCGGCATAATATAGGTTTTATCGTCATTCCGGTACTGGCTCAGGATAGCTTCATCTTCTTCGGAAACGGCAATCACTAAATCTGATGCGCGGCATAAATCGCCTTCATATTGATGAATACGTTTGCTCTGAATCCATGAATAGACCGCCTGTGGCAAGCGTTTGAGTTCTTGCTTATCAATTTGATAGATAACACGTTGTAAATCAGCTTCGGCATTAAATGTATCGAAGCAAATTTTGACATCGGGGAATTTTTCTCGCACGACAGGCAAGTACGCCGCAGATTCAATCGCTTCAAATTGAACCAGGTCAACATGATTATCTGTTAGGAGTGAGAGCAATTTTTGCTCAAATTCTACACTGTAAAAACGGGTTTCTATATCTGCCTGTGAACTCAGCAGCAGCGTTTTGATGCGTTCTGCTTTTGAGCGAACCGGGGCAGGTAAAACAATGACCTGCTCACAAATATCAACCAGAGGTGTCTGTGAGGCATCTTTATCACCAAAACTCAAGAGAGTGAGATGATGTCCGGCATCATGCAAGCCCTTGAGGATACCGTAAACACGGATTGCACCACCCGACGCAAGCGGATATGGCAAACTGGCTGTGACGATGAGGATTCGCAAATTTCACCCCTGATTGCTGTGATTTTCAATTTGCATTATAGAGACTCATGCTAGAGATGTATAGGTGTCGCGTGCAATTTCAGCAGAGCGCTGCCATGTGAATTGCTTTGCCCGTTCGATAGCTTGCTTGCTCTGTTCCTCACGCCACTGACTATCTGTGAGTACCTTTTTGAGTGCATCGGCAATGCTATCTCTATCGTCGGGATTGATCTGTAGACCAACATTGCCAACGACTTCCGGCAGAGATGACCGATTACTGACAATCGGAACTGTTCCACATGCCATACCTTCCAGCGCTGGCATCCCGAAACCTTCATAATGCGATACTGTGACATTGATCGTTGCCCCGTTATAGACAGCCGGGAGTTGCTCATCGCTCACAGTATCCCGCCAGAAAATATGCTGATTGATAGCCAAATCCTCTATTTCTGATTGTGTTTGCTCGAATAACCATCCTCTGCGCCCGACCAGTACAACGGGAGGTAAATCAGGTATTTCGGATAGTAATTGTTTATAGGCTTTCAGTAATGCGATGATATTTTTTCTTGGCTCCCATGTACCAACATGCAAAATATAGTCATCGGGCAAATTCAGTGCCTGTAGCACAGGTGAAATTTCATCCTGTGAGAGGTGCTTGTATTGCTCTCCTGCGCCATGAGGTTGAACAGTAATTTTGTGTTCGGGCACATTCAACATTGAGATGAGGTCTGCTTTTGTGGCTTCACTGACCGACAAAATATGGTCGGCATGTTGACAGGCAGTCTCAATTTGAGCGTTGTAATAAGCGCGACTATCTTCTGTGAGATATTGCGGATAATGCAGGAAGGTCAAATCATGTACGGTGATAACATGCTTTTTTGCTGCTCGATAGGGCGGGATAAAATCCGGGCTATGAAAGACATCCAGCCCGCGCCAACCAAGTTCTACAGATAAAGCTAATCGCTCGATTTTATGGTGGGCAGGTGTCCATAGACTGCCACGATTAAAACGCTCAGCAATAGATTTATCATCTTTGCGGCTATGAAAAATCGTATAGTCATTCTCTGTATCAAGTTGTTCTAAAGCCATGACCAAGCGCCTGGCATAGGTGCTAATGCCACCATCGCGATAATGGGTCAAACGTGCATCAATGCCAATTTTTGTCATTTAGTTTACCTGTCGGGTGTTGCAGTTTCATCAATAGAGGCTGTCTGGCAATATCTGCCGTATCCGTTCCAATCCATTTGCCATGAATCATCCATTGTCCAATTTTGTGTCTGTTCGATCGCCATAAATTCGATAGTTGAAATTGACTCACCTGTGTCAATTATTTGTTCAAGGTCATCATAGTCATTTAGATAAACAATAAGCCCTTCATCCGGGAAAACTATAGTTCGGGCGCAACTGGTCAAGACTCCGTAAACCTTTTCTGGCTCACCATATCGTTCTATCAGTTCAGAAAGTTGAAGCGTTCCTTCCGGTATATTAACGTGAATCCTGGTTACGATTCCATCCGTAGCAGATAGAGCCATAATATTACCCTCATACTGAAATTCCATAGAGAATACCGTATTAGAAATGACATTTTCACTATGGAAGATGGCTGTGATTTCCTCCCTGGCTACCTCTAACGGCATGATACCCGGTTCAATATTATTCCAGCAATCGAGGGGAAAACAACTTGAACTATCATCAGATGTGTTATTGTTGCTGGATTGATTAAACCAGCGTTCAATGATTTCTTGCATCGTGCCATCACCTATGATGCCACCGAGTGTCGCATTGACCCATATCCAGGCGGCTTCTCTATCATATCGCACAGCAATGGCATAATAGGCATTGGTGACACGGTTGGACTGGCTTTCCCATTCAGGATGTTGACTTTGATAGAGCAAATAGGTTGTGGTATCGACTAAGGCACTATCGGCATCATCTAATCGGACAGCATCAAGCGCATATTGTGGTAATTCGTAGGGCATGAGGTCAAAGGGCTCAAGGCGTTGTATCCATGTATTGGATTCACTATGGGCATTGCTGCCATATTCCAGTGCGAGAGAATTTCCCGGTAAATCAGACATAGCCTGTATATTAGCGGTGTCAGCGATGAGAACCAGTCCATTATCAAAATAGGGCTGTGTATAGCGAACATCCTGTGTTCGGGCGGGATTCAGCAATAATGCACTGATGACCACATCAACCTGACCATCAATCAGTGAATCATACAAACCATCAAAACCCATTGGAACAAAGCGAACATTAACACCCATTCGATCTGCCAGTTCATTGGCTAAGTCTATATCAATACCGTAAATTTCCTGCCCGTTATCGACTGCAAAGGGAGGGAAGGTCGGGTCAATGCCAATGACCATTGTGCCAGTGGGAAATGCTTCCTGAATGGTCGGTGGACGATTTTCATACCAATCAACCATGCCTGTCACAGAGACATATGCCGCAAATGCTAAGAGCAAACCTGAAATGAGTAGTCTTATTCGGTAGGAGGGCTTAACCACAGTGTTCCCTCCTGTTCTTCACCGTGTGCATAGGCTTGAATCGCATAATAAAGCGGACTGATTTGAAAATCTGTGCTGACCAGCGTGAAATTGTCCGGGTAGCTCAGGGCCGGTGTCGGATAACGAAACGCCCAGATACACAATTCTTCAACCTGAGTCCAATTTTCTTCGACATATTCAAAAGCATTTATCGTGTACTGTACCCGTTGCGAAGGGCGGACAGCATGAGTCCAGCGAGGGTGGTCATTCCAGCCACTTTCAGTAATGAAAACAGGTGTTTCACTGTCACCATACTCAGCCATAATATCGAAAAGTAATTCTGCACGCCGGAAATTGAGCCTATCGTCTGCGGGGTCTTGTAGAGTCGGATTAGTGAAACCATAGGTATGTATCGAGAGAGCATCAAAATAATCTGATGCTCCTGCGGCATACATTTGCTCAAGATAGAGTGTGTCCATTAATCCATTCGGACTGCCTTCGGGTTCAAGTGTAGGCGCTAATGCCCCGGCGAGAATGGTCACATCAGGATTGGCTTCGTGAACGGGTTCATAGACTGCCTGTAACAAACGCACATAATCCTGCGGGTCGGGCTCACGATAGCCCCATTCAAAAGCAAGATTTGGTTCATTCCAGATGATGATATGGTCGATTGTTCCAGCATAGCGTTCGGCAAAAACAGCGACAAAATCCGCAAATTCATCATAAGATTCATCGGGTAGATAATTGAGTGTCGTATAGTCATCCACTTCATCGGGACGTGCCCAATAAGGAACAAATCCCATACGTGCAATCACCCTCAATCCCTGATTTTCCGCATGTCGGATGATTTTGTCAGTCTGTCCCCAGGAATATTGACCCGGCTCACGTTCGATATATGCCCAGGGAAAAAATTCCACAATTGTATCTGCACCCATTTCACGGACTAGCTGTAAAGACCGTTGCATCACCCATTCCGGTACTTCATCAATCAAGCGTGTATGAACACAAACATGGTCGCGGACAGCATCGACTTCCTGTGACGGATTTTCGAGAATAACCCGCACACCCGGCGCGGATAGCGAACCAACAACCAGCCATAACAATGTAATTCTGATGATCCAGATGCCATATTGTCGAATGAAATTGAAAGCAAAGCCAGAAAGTTCTAGCAGAAATGTTTTCCAGGTCAAGTACATATCCTTGTGTTGTTTCAGACGCTATTGATAACAGTAAACAGAAGGAGACTCAATGCTGGAGATAGATCGTAGGTCATGCACCGTTTATACACATTATTTATGAAAGCACGGTACGAACGACTCTAAATTTTGCGTCTATACAATAGATGCGGAAATAAATTCGGAGACGTAACCATGCAAGAAACAATGGCGCTTATCCAGAAAATGTCGAAGGAACGACAGGGGTTGTGGTATAAAGCATCACATGGAGGACTAACGCCAGCAGAGGTCAATCGAGTAAAGGAACTCACCGATAAATTGTACAACACATGGGATCAATATCGTCGTGAATATGCTGCACAACACAGTCAGCGCAACCCGGCATATATCAACTTCAATCGAGACTGGGCTGCATAATCATGTCCTGTGCTGATGCCGGATATACCCTTCAAAATATGTGAAAAATTAGCCGACAAATGCCAGTCAGAAGGCTGGCATTATAAATTCTCCCGCAGGATGGGGTATTCCAGATCGTGATGCTACAGAGTTCATGGGCATCTTTTATGAATACCGGAATGACGAAATGACCAATGGAGAGGCACTGACAGCAGCAAAACGTGAAATGCGGGACAGGCATCCTGACAACCCTTCTGTCTGGTTTGCTTTTGTTTTGATTGGACATATGGATTGACAGGTCAACAGCGTGCGCCGCACATCATGAGGAGCAATACTACAGGATTACTGCATCACCCTTTACGCAGGCGGGTACTTATTTATCCGCCAGCTACGTTCCATCCGGGTCGCTGTCTGGAGATATGTTGAAGAATGCCAGCATATCTCATCACGGAAATTTCTCTAACTGAATATCGGCAGCTTTACTGTAAATGTCGAACCAACACCATACTCTGAATACTCAAGGGTAAGCTGACCATTGTGCTGTTCAATTATTTGCTTACAAATTGAGAGTCCCAGCCCGGTTCCTCCGGTTTCTATGTATTCAGGTATTCTAAAATCTATTTCGAAAATTTTGTGGTGATATTCTTGCGGGATGCCAAAACCTGTATCTTTAAACTTAATAACAACCCGATCTTCCAGGGTTGATAGAACAATACTTATTGTCCCATCCGGTTTGTTGTATTTAATCGCATTGCTTAATAAATTTATTATAACGCGTTGGATATTTGTTCGATTACCAATCATGGTAAACGGAATAGGGGTGAGATTTGTGGTATCAATCACGATGCGCTTCTGGTTCGCCAATGCTTTCACATTTTCCAGACAGGTTGTGATGATGCTATATAAATCGAATTCTGATCTGGCATTTACAGCTTCGAATTCAGAGATCAAGTCTTTCAGGTAGTTTACCTGCTGTTGAAGGGTTTCGATCCCGGATTTGAGTTCCGGGTCTAACTTTTTATTCATCAAAATGCGTGTAACAAGCATCATGGCTTGTAAGGGCTGACGTGAATCATGAATGAAGCTCCGATATTCGCGGGTGCAATTGTTGAACAGATTCATCATGGATCTCCTTTAATTTAATATCCCTTCATTTGCCGGATGTCTACTTTCAAATGCCTGATTGATGAGATGTGTCTATTTCATAAACTTGCTTTGATCCCTATCGCCCGGTGGTGGGTCTCCCGATCTTTCCAGACTGGAAGACCTGTCCCTGAAAATGCTTATGCTCCTGCTGACGATGCAACAAAGAAAACTACAGTTGCAATAATCGAAATCGTGTAGAGCGTGCCACCACTCATTCCAGTTTTAATTTCTGCAATCGTGAAAAGTTCGGTCGAGTTTTGGACGACCTTAGCGACTTGTTTGCCTGTGACCTGAAGCAAACCATCCTCGCGCAAAGATAGACTGACGGTATGCGTTTTCTTGCGCTTCAAGACAAAGTAAGTGCCAATAATCCCGAACAGGATTGATAGAATCACAGCCAGGTAATCGGGCATATCCAGAACAGTTTTTTCAAGCATCGTTGTGTGTCCTGTGTTGTACTTGATTTCCCATTCATTCTGGATGAAAACGTTTAGTGCGTCCTGGTACATTTGTTCGTTCGGACTCATTACAATGTTCCTTTCATTTCATTGATCGTTATTCACACTATTCCATAGCTGTATCACGCTCAATTCACATCCCATGATTCAATTCTGGAATTAATGAAAACTCATCCACTATGTGATGAGGATGTGAGATGGGGCTTATATCATAGAATTAAATCAATCGGATTCCGGTTGGAGATCATCTTTAACAATGCACAAAGATTTAAACGATAGGAGGAATCAAATGAAAAATGTTGTATTTTCGATGTTCCTGGTTCTTATAGTGGCATCCCCATTATTTCCCGCTCATGCACAAACAGAAACATGTGAATTAGATCTTGATGCCCTGTCTGCAATATTGCAGAGTGCACAGGATGAGCTTGAAGATGAGAACTACGATCTGGCACTGACGTTTATGGAGCTTGCCGATGATATGGTTGCAGATGCTATAGCCTGCGAAGAAGAAGCAAGTGAGCAAATCACACTGACGGTTACAGTAGCAAATGCCAATGTGCGCGTTCTGCCAATGGGTGGTGATGTCGTTGACAGTCTTGAGCAAGGAAGTACACAGGTCGCAACAGGTCGCACAACCTGTGATGATGGGATATGGATACAGATTGAATATGAGGGACAGGACAACGGGGTATGGATACGGTCGGACTTGATCTCGCTGAGTGCCGATGTTGATACCTTACCGGAGATTGAGGCGAATTGTGTCAGTGAGACTGTTAATTCTACAACTCCGACCTGCGCGACCGAAATTCGTTATTGCGCCAGGGTTACACTTGTAACAGTCAATGATATTAATCTGTCTCCCAGTCAGCAAGTTCCGGCGGGAATGGTTAACTTCCAGAATGTAACTATCGAGATATCGCAGGACAACTTAAACATCATCGAAACGCAATCCGGTGGTCTCAGTTACGTCTACGCGCAGGTTATACCGATGGATGGTGATGTTGAAATATGGGATGTTGATTCACAGGCTACACCATCCGGTGGTGCTATTGATCCTTTATATAGTGGTTCACTCAATCTGTCGATAGACAACACCGACTGGGATCCCCAACCACAATGGGATCGCTATCTTGTGCTTATTCTGCACTATAACAGCAATCTAGGGGTTGAGCAGGTCATCGGTTCCGCCCTTTTCACAGCGAATTAGACGAATTCAGAGATGTGTGGTGAAAACTGCCGCACACCTTAGCCGGACTTTTCAACATTACGTAATGATGTGATAGACTATATATATTATAAGAAACTAAAATACAGGAAGAAGCAATATCATGGCGAAAAAAATAAAAATCCTCTATGTGGAAGATAATCCTCACGATGTGGATAGGGTTCGTGGTTTGTTAAATGACAGATTCAAGATCAAAACAACAACAGCTACTGATGAGGCATATAAACTCCTCACTGAAAGCCGGAATCAATTTGACATATTGTTGTTAGACCTCAATCTTAACATTGATCTCCGAAACGAAAGGGCGGGTTTAGATTTGCTCTATTCATTGCAGAACAGAAGTAATGTTCTTGTAGTTGTGTTTACCGGCGTACCAATCAGCGATGAGGACGAAGAAAAAATTCGATATGCAGGCGCTCACGCATTCCTGCGTAAACAAAAAATGTCGATGCTACCCTCTATCCTTCATAGTGTCATGCTAACCAAAGAACAAATAATGTTATCGGATACCTGCTATACATGTAACAATATTAAACTCTATCCAAATCGCGGCTATGTTGAGGTTGATGATGAAAAAGTAAATCTGGTAGGGCTACAGCTCAAGCTTTTGAAGTACTTTATTTTGAATAAAGGACTGATCCTGAATGATGAAGATATTCACCGTCGATTAGGACAGAGTATCTCGGTAGAAAATGTGATTTATAGACTCCGTCAGGCACTTAATGACGCTGATGAACAGCAATATATTCAAACCGTTAAGGGAGAGGGATACAGGCTGGTAGACAACTTTCAACCCTGTGGAAACTCCGATGACGGCTAAGTGTACTTGATAATCCCATAAATAAGGAGAAGCCTGATGAATCAACAACCCGGACCGGAAGGAAATAATTGGAAAAGATTGAAAGTATATACCTGGCTGATCGTTATTGCTTTTTTAATTCCGATAATCACCGGGTTTGTAATGAGATACGCTATCCCGCTAGATTTTATTGTCTCGAAACCTTATGGTGACCTGATCATCGCTTTTATTCCGCAAAGAATTACTATTAGTGTGCTTGCATTGGTGGCTATCCTGTTTGGTAGCCTTTTATGGCTTCGAATCGCTGATTTTGACAAATTAATTCAGAAAGAAGATTTCGCTAATTTTCTCCATACAATGTTCCATGAAATGACGCATTCTATTATTGCGGATCCATTAAAGGACTTTGATATTTGCATAAATGAATTAGAAGACAATAATCAAGATTTGAATAACCTGGATCATATACTTGAACTCAGGAGAATTCAAAATAATTTACTGGCAATCAGCGATAATGCAAGTTTTTTGGCAAATGATTATGAGCGAAAAAATTTAAACTTCGATGAATACAGTCTGGAACAGTTGATTGAGGCTATTCAGGCAAAATTATCCCCTGAAGAAAAAAAGCGTATTCAATTCCCGGATACAGGCGGGGAGAACATCCTTAAGACAAAAATCCAATGCCATCTCCCAAGCTTAGGAACTGCATTTAAAGACCTTATCAAAAATGCTTTAAAGTATAGCGATGAAAATGTCGAATTTTCAGTAGAAAATTATAGAGCGCCGAAAAAGGTGAAAATTTCTACTCCTGAAGTCTCAGAAAGAGTGAAAATTTCTATCGAGGACAGAGGTATTGGCTTTCCAGAGAATAAAAATGGGCAAATTGATCAAAAACATCTGACAATTCCATTTGTTCGAGGAAGCAATGCTCAGGCACAGGGGTTTAAAGGAGATGGCATCGGTTTAGCGGTTGCAAATAAGAGCATAGTGGATTTGCATGGAGGCATCTTAGAGCTAGTCAACAATAAAAATAAAGAAAAAGGTGAAGATAAAGTTCCCGGTGCGACTGTCCACGTTATCCTCTCCCGTAAAGTACCTCCCCGGGAAATCTCTGCCCCGGAAGTGTCTCAACGACTCTGGTTCGCGCTTAATTCTGTTCCGTTAATTACTGCCTTAATCGGAACAATTGTAATGTTTCTTATCACGGGGGCAGCCATGATTGCAGCCCTGCAATCTGTACCGGAGACGCCACCGACCACCTGTCCGCCCGATGTGAGTTGTGTCAGCTTAACCAACCTTGCAATCAACGGACAAAATTTCTCGGCAAATGAGCCTATCATTGTCAACACCACTGAAAATGAACTTAATTTTGAGCGAATTACATTTGCGCTTGATGATAATTACGCCAATACCCTTCAGAGTGATTTCGGTGAAGTCATTGTGTTTGCACGTGTGATAACAGATACAGGCAATTTTTCATCAGGGCTTCATTCACTTGATTCAAATCTCACAACTTCCATTTTCGACGCCAACATTCCAGTTCAAGAGGAGGTTATCGATTTTGAAATCATGCTGGTTATTTATAGTCCTACAGGTGGAGAACGGATTATTGAGACGACAGAGATTTCCGTAGAATTAGGCGAACAGGCGAACGATAACTCGTTTCCATTTACATCTATCACAGTAAACCCCGATTAAAACTAAGGAGTATCATCATGCAAGCAATACGGAACACAGTTATAACTTTTATTCTCGCCCTGATTTTAGGCTCCGGTTCAGGTTATTCATGGGCACAGGAAAATGACAACCCTTATTTGTCAGCTTTAATCGACATGCAGGTGCCAAACCCGCTACTCACTGCACCTCAGCCTGAATTTGAAAATCTGGTACTCAGTTACGCTATCCCGGAGAATGCAGAAGAATATCAATACTTGAGGGCGCGGTCATGGTCTTACGACAACGCTTTGACTGTCATTGCCCTTTCTGCTGCGGGTGAATGTGAGGTGGCGCAGACGATTCTAGCATCCTTACTGGCGCAATTAGATGACGATAGTTTCATCGCTTTTGACCTTAATTTGTCAAATACTGAAACAGGTCCATATTTTACCGGGACTCAGGCATGGGTACTTTTCAGTATTACTGAATACAATGCCAATTGCGATGATAGTCAATTTCTGGCGCAGGCGGAATTGATGGCAGATGCGATGCTTACATTACAGGACGAAGAAACCGGTTCTTTACAGGGTTCCCGGGATGTCTCGTGGTACAGTACAGAACACAATATATCAGCATACTTCGCTTTGAATGGTTTATCCGGTATTACACAGAACCCGTCTTATCAAAATGCCGCAGAGCAAATTCAGACATCCCTCATGGAAAATCACTATGATGATATTCGCGGGTGCTTTATGCAGGGCATTGACGATACGGTACATGCTCTGGATACAGCAACTCTGGGTGCTTTATTTTTTATCACAATTAGCGACCCCGACCGTGCCCTATCATGTCTTGACTATGCAGAAACATTTCGGACTGCTTCGGCATGTAGTGCAGGCAATACAACACAGGTTGTACGCGGGTTTAAGCCGTACAAAACACCGGATACAAATTTTGTCTGGTTAGAGGGCACACTGCAACTGGCTGTTGCTTATGCCGCTAACGGGAACGTCAACAGGAGCTACGAGATTGTGCGCGAAATCCAGGGCTTGCATTCCGGTGACAATCTGCTGCTATACGCCTGTCACTCGACACAATCAAACGAGTTTGCTTATTACCCTTCCGCAGCATCAACGGCATGGATGGCGATATTCACAAACCTTTACGGGATTCCTTCTCCGGCAGTACCACAACAGAATTCCACAATGACTGTGAAAGAGTATGGTTTTACAGTAGCGGGAGTTATCCATGATGCGGCATTATGTGACGCCGCTAACTCGATTAATGTTTTTGCGCTAACAGATCAATTTTACATTCAGCCAAATCTGGATTCGAGTGACATTCCTATCGTCAGTAATTGTAGCTGGCAGACAATAATTCAACCGAATCCATTTGATAGGCTTTCAATTCATGTATTATCTCCCGCAGCAGATGGGGTTGAAGCAACATACGAGGCAGGTGAATGTACCGATATTCTTGCAGATGATACAGAAGGTGTGTTGCATTCTGAATGTTATAACCCGTTGGTTGAAGAACAATAGATGGCGCTAAATCCGGTGTTTTCACCTGGAATGCACCGGATCAAGACGCCAGGCGTGAATTTCTGTAATTCGTCAGGAATGCTATTAACAAATAGTTTCAAAAAGAATGGAAGAATATCCCGCTGATTGTTTTAACCTGTGCCCGGTGGTAGTTAGAAACCGCAACCGGGCAAGGAATATTATCTCTGTCACACCATCGTTGATGCCTTGAGGCGAGTAAGGCTTTAACAGATAGTAAATCAGGACGGGCGGGTGGTCGTGCGACTTAGGTCTGGCGATTGAGATCACGTTCAGGTTACACAACTTTTTTGATAGGAAACACCAATGCACAGATCAGGATAAAACCTTAATTCGATACCCGAGACGTTCGGAGATTTCTGCGGCGACTTCTTTGACCTTTGCTCCAAAGTAATCAATGCGTTCAGGCGGGATACGCGGTAAGGGAACTGAAATACTTACTGCTGCAAATGCAACGCCAAGATGATTAAATATCGGTGCCGATACACATCGCCCGCCGAGTTCATTTTCCTGGTCGTCAAGTGCAAAACCACGTTCGCGGGTTAGTTCAAGGTCGTCCATAACCGCATCAACCGTCATCAAGGAGTATTCGGTCATCGCACGAAATTCATATGATTCAAGGATTTCGCGAGCTTCATCAGTCGGTAATTGAGCAATCATTGCTTTGCCCAGAGCAGCAGTATGAACATATGCGCGTTTTCCGATTTCATTGCGGAACACCAGGTTCTGGTTGCTGAGGATGCGCTCAATGTAGATTACTTCGTTCCAGTCTCGAATAGCCAGATTTACACTTTCCTGAGACCAGTCACGTAAGTGATTGAGATAGGGGGCGGCAACCTGACGGATCTCTAATCGTCCTAATACGATGGATGAGCGTTCAACTAATTTAAGACCGAGACGGTACTTTCTGTTATGGAGGTTTTGTTCCAGATAATTATTTGCTTCAAGGGTATAGACAAGACCGGATGCTGTACTTTTGTGAAGGTCAAGTGCATTGGCAATTTCTGTAATACCCAGTTCTATCGTCTGGTGATCAAAGAGATCCAGAATGTCAAATGCACGTTGTAATGAGCCGATGAGACGGGGTTCTTTTGCCATAGGTTTACCATGCTACCTTCGATTTTCAGGTCTGTATCTATAGTACAGCATATCGGAGAATCCCTGGCAATACAATGACGTAGTAAGACTCTTGTGGAGAGTCATTTGTGTCATATTTCGCCATATCTTATCAAGGAGAAGTGAACTATGAGTAACATTGCTCAGATTGCTGAAACAGAATAGATGAAGTACGAAGCTATTGTGAAGAAATTGAAAATGTTCCTGATAACACAAAAACCGACATTGTCGGTTTGAATGAACCTGAATGTTCGACTCAGGTCTTGTTTTATACCCCCGACAGGATTCGAACCTGTGCCTTCGGCTCCGGAGGCCGACGCTCTATCCCCTGAGCTACGGGGGCTTACCTTATGTACTATATCAGTTTTGAATCAAAAGCTCAAGCCTATAGAACATGCTTCATTTTCGTATATGGATACTCGCAGGTACAATAGAGAGGAAATTCATTTGATTGAGAGAGTAAGACAATGTTCCTTAACCGTGAGAAAATGGAACAACAGGAAGCCGAACATTTAGCTCCTTACGCGCTCCTGAGCAAAAATAGTAAAGGGCGTTTTCATCACGACCATGAACCGCCCTACCGTACATCATTTCAGCGTGATCGTGACCGTATCATCCATGCGGAAGCATTCCGCAAGCTTGAATATAAAACTCAGGTATTCGTAAATGACTTTGGTGACTATTACCGCACCCGGCTAACACATACCCTGGAAGTTGCCCAGATCGGGCGCACGATTGCCCGGGCATCAGGTGTCAATGAAGATTTGACTGAAGCCATTTGCCTCGCACATGATTTAGGTCATCCTCCGTTTGGTCATGCTGGCGAAGATGTGCTCAATAAGCTGATGGAAGAGTGGGGTGGATTTAATCATAATCATCAGAGCTATCGTGTTGTTACAGAGTTGGAGCGGCGCTATCCAAATTTCAAAGGGCTTAATTTGACGATTGAGACACTCGAAGGGATTGCCAAGCACGAAACTGAATATGATGTCAGCAAAGCAACCGACTTTGACCCTGATACACGGGGCAGTGTTGAGGCGCAAATTGCTGATATCGCGGACGAATTAGCCTATAATGCTCATGATCTTGATGATGGTCTCCAGGTAGGATTAATTACACCTGACCAGCTAAAACACCTCGAAATCTGGCAAATGTTATGTGACCGCCTAAAGTGGGATGGGCATACCTTGAGCGAAATTGATAGACACCGCTTTATCCGTGAACTTGTCGGAATCATGGTTAGTGACGTACTCAAAACGACATCCCAAAATATCGAGGAGCGTGGCATCAATTCAGTTGAGGATGTGATTACTCAACCGGATAATATTGTGGCGTACACTCCCGAACAAAAGAAGCGAAATCGTGCGCTGAAAGATTTCCTTTATGAAAATATGTATTATCATTATCGTATTGTGCGGATGAAGAACCGCGCAGATAATTTTCTCGGGCGATTATTTGAGACCTATGTCAAAAGACCGACTCAATTACCGCCCTCTTATCAGGTAAGAATCGAGAAACAGGGTGTGCATCGTGTGGTGGCTGATTACATTGCGAGTATGACAGACCGCAGTGCTTTGTTAGAATATAGACAACTCTTTGACCCGATGATGCGCCCGTAGTGAGGTGACAGACATGGCAGGCGAAACTGTACTCAATGGACGATACCAGCTTGTTGCACAACAGGGCTCGGGTGGTATGTCCGTCATATATAAATCTGTAGACCGTGCGCTGGGACGTACTGTTGCGGTCAAAATTTTGCGTCCTAGCTTAACCAATGACCCGTCTTTCTTAGAGAAATTCCGCAATGAAGCACGCGCTGTTGCGAACCTCTCTCATCCTAATATCGTGACTGTTTATGATGTAGGGAGTGATGGACCTACTCACTACATTGTAATGGAACTGGTTGAGGGGACCGATCTCAAGAAAATCATTAAAGAAAAGGGAGCGCTACCCATTGACCGCGCAATTGATATTGCGGTGCAAATTTGTGCTGGATTAGGCTATGCTCATCGTTCCGGTTTAGTTCACGCAGATGTTAAGCCCCAGAATATGCTTGTGACGCCGCAGGATGTGGTAAAAGTGACCGATTTTGGTATCGCACAGGCATTAAGCCATACACAACCACAGCAAAGAGCCGAGGTTGTCTGGGGCAGTCCGCACTATTTTGCGCCGGAACAGGCACGTGGTGAACAACCGACTCCACAGGCAGATGTTTATGCTGTTGGTGTTGTGTTATTTGAATTGCTGACAGGCGAATTGCCTTATGTGGGAACGAATCAGCAGGAACTCGCAATGGCACATATAAAAGAGCCGATTCCCAATGTGAGTGAATTACGTCCCGGGGTGCCGGATAGATTGGCAAAGATGATTTTCCGTGCGATGGCAAAAGACCCCCGTGACCGTTATCGTGATGCTGATCAATTTGGCAACATTCTGACGCAATTCCGTGATCGTGCACGGGATATGACGGCAGTATCACCGCAAGTGCCAGCACAACCAAAACCTCAGATTACTCAACCTGGCAATCGTCCTCCGGGAATCGGTGGAAATACAAAAGCTGATCCTGCAAGTAGCGAAGTCACAGCAAAATATAGTGCTGCACCGGATGCACAGAATCTGTATGATCCTCGCAAACAACCGTCAGTTCCAAATCCAGTTGCCAGACCGCCACAACCACTGGAACAACGGTTTACAACGCCACCACCGCCTCAACAGGTGCCACAGCAGGGGTATTATCCTCCGCAGCAACAATCGGCACAGGGGTATCCACAACCGATGACGATGCAGAACCCAAACCTGGTCGATAGTGGTTCATATCCACCACAACCTGCTTATTCAAGCCAGCCAATGATGTCGATTGATGAAGATGAGGGCTTTGATTATGTCACTCTGGCACTGGGGATGATTGCTTTTATGGCAGTCGCCGGGTTAATCATTCTGTGGGTATTCGTAATTTCATCACTATAATGGCGAATTGATTGAATGATAAGGATAGGACAGCGTGCCTATCCTTTTTCGTTTACTTTATCCATCATCGGTCATTGAACTGGATGCAGGGGGCATTCCGGCTGCAACGTCATAGCTATCAATTGCAACATCTGCCGCGCCAAATTGTGTGGTTGCCATGTAGATACCAATTGCGCCCTCATCAAATGTGGTTTCTTCCAGCATGAAAACGAGTTCACCGTTCACATATCCCGCAATTTGATTTTCATAGATATTGAGATTCAGTGTATTCGTTTCGCCAATTAGATTAATGGAATCATCAAGTTGCCAGGTCGAAGATGCTTCGCCGTTATTGCACTCATTTCTTAGTTCACACCACTGACCATCTTCGCGCTTCCAAATACTGTATCGTCCAAGACCATCTACAGCGAATACATTGTAATTCTCCGAATTCTGATAACGGAAAATGATGCCGAAAGCACTGCTATCATTGGCGCTGGTCTCTAAAATTTGACCTTCCATGATGATATTCACATCTTCGTAAGTGAAATGATCGGGGTCAAACAGTGATGTAATCGCCTGACCGGGCTGTGAATTGCTGATACGATATTGCCCGTTTTCGATTGTGCGTTGAATGCTATTACTGGATGCTATATCCCAATAGGCATTGATACCTGTTTCATCATCCTCAAAATCACCCGAAAAGAAGGCGGCATCCCCGACCATGCTATCGACACCTGCCATGCTGTCTACAACTTCAATTTCAGTGGGTGTATCGGCAACCACAGGTTCAGATGGTTGATTCTGAGCGATGCGTGCGATAAGCAACAGGGCAATAATCCCGATAAACAGAGCAGCAAATCCAAGTGGATTCTGTCGTGCAGGTTTGATCACCAGGGTATGAATTGTGCGTGTTACAGTATTGTCATTTTTGGGCTTTTCAGGGAATGGCTCATCATCGAGAACAACCGTTGCTCCCGGAGCATCATTTTTCTTCTTTGTTTCAGGATGATAGGGCATTGCACCCGGTTTGAAGCGTTCTGCATCACTTTCACTGCTAATGGCTCTGTCGAGTGCTTCTTTAAGGGCTTTCGCACTCTGATAGCGATTATCAGGGTCTTTCTCCAGCATTTTGTTGAGAACAGCATCCAGTTCAGGATTCATTTTGTCCATATATTCTGAAACAGGTGGCGGCGGTGTTTGAGCATGTTTCAGCAAAATTGATACAGTACTTTCATCATCAAAAGGCGGACGCCCTGTTAACAGCTCAAATAAGATGATGCCAAGTGCATACAAATCACTGCGAAAGTCCGTATCATCTCCGGTTGCCTGTTCGGGAGACATATACGCGGGTGTTCCTATAATTGTGCCTTCTGCTGTCAGACTGCTGTTCTCCGCTAGCCGGGCAATGCCAAAATCAGTTAAAATCGCCCGATTTTCTTCATCAAATAAGATGTTGGCAGGTTTTACATCGCGATGCACCATACCGCGTGCATGAGCATAATCAAGCGCGTCTGCGAGGTCACTGATAATTTCTTTGATACGTTCATGCGGCAAGGTTTTCTGTTTCGTCCGGCAATCTTCAAGCACATCCACCAGGGTGTCACCGGGTAAAAAAGGCATCACCATGTAGTACATTTTGCCATCTTCTGACTCAATCGTATCAAAATCATAGACTTGAATGATGTTGGGATGATTGAAACTGGCAATAAAATGAGCTTCCTGCTCAAAACGACCTTTGAAGGTGTTGTCATGGAGAAGATGTTCATGCAAAACCTTGATTGCGACATCACGCTTCAAGTTGGTATCGGTAGCACGATAGACTGTTGCCATACCACCCGAACCCAGTCGTCCCTGTAGCTCATATCGCGTTAAGTGTTTGCCTAAAATGTTTGTTATATTAACCATTGTTTCCCTGTTACCGTGACTAATGCCATAGTGTAGATATGTGGCATTTTCTGTGTTTGTGCTATTTCTTAGCTTATACAATACTCAAAAATTCTGACAAAAATATGACAGCTATAAAATCAAACAACTTACTAACACTATATGCAATTTTATCTGTTTTTATCAATTCAAAAAAAGGGACTCAGATGAATCCCCCAAAAAAATCAAGTTGATGCAATTGTTCAGTTGTTGTTTGACTGTCTTACTCATCATCTGCAAAAGCAGATAGTGCATCAAAAGCAGGGCGCTGTGTCCCGGAAGCATCTATCAAGCTAAAGTAACATGCAGAAGCGCTTTCAGTAGAGCAGCCATTGAGATTATTGAGAATCATCACTTCAATATCGCCGCGCTCATCCCCAATTTCGAGTGCTGCGGCAATGTATTCTGCCTGGTCATCCTGTGAATTCTGCTGAACATAAGGCAAATTGCCACCATCACCGGATGAATTTTCAGTTGTTCCCCATCCGAAACGTGTAACCCATAGCGCTTCGTTAGCAGCACCATTGCTATTGAGAATCGAACGGTATTCATCAAGGCTATCGGCAAAGAAGAATTGTGGCTCTTCGTCATATTCGGGGTCTACACCAGCTTCACCACAGCAACGGGCATCGGGGGCATTGTTGAAGCCATCAATATGGACGCCAAATCCGTCACTGAAATTTGCCGCACCCTGATTGATTAATTCTTCAAAAAAGACAAAATTGCTGATGGAATTATAATTATCGTTGATAACTGTTGGAGCTAAACCGCCAGTAATAACTAAAGCATCTGCATCGGCGGCTTTGATTGCATTGTAGGCAACTTCAAGCAGGTCAATATAGCGGACATCACTCAAGCCAGCATCGGGAAAACCATCGCTACGGGGATTAACATTTGTCCGCATCCAGTTGAAACGTTGATTGGGCTGAAACCAGATTTCATAAGCTGCAATACGTCCCTGATAGCGATCGGCTACTTCTCCGGCGAATGTGCCGAATGTATCTAAATCGTCAGGAGGTCCATAGGTGGGTTGTTCGAGAGCTAATTCTGTAGCAGATGGGCGAGACCAATCGGGCGCACCTGTCAAAGTGAGCATAATAGCGAGGTCTGCGTCTTCAAAGCTGTCAATAGCAGCATCCAGGGCAGCAAAATCAAAAACACCCTGCTCAGCTTCGATAACTGCCCAATCGACTGTGATTTTTACCCAATCGACATTGAGGTCAGAAACAAGTGTGGCGCTATCCGCGCCACTACCATTAGCTAAAAAAAAAGACACCCCTGTGGTCATCATGACATCAAGGGAGCTGCCATTGCTGGCATCTCCACTTGCATTAGCGTCTGCCGGAAGATTAATCCGTTGACCGACAAAAATCAGATTTGGATTCGCAATATCAGGGTTGAGTGATTGCAAAACGGATACCGTTGTACCGTTGCTGACTGCAATACGGAAAAGGGTATCACCTGGCTGAACCACATAAACCGATGTTGCAACCTCATCATCCTCATCTTCAGCAGGTTCTTCAGTTGCTTCCGGTGCTTCTGTTGCGACGGGTTCATCGGTAGCTTCCGGTGCTTCTGTCGGGGCAACTGTTGGTGTAGGCTGAACGACAACTTCGCCACTACCCGGGATAATCAAGACCTGTCCCACATAAATCAAGGACGGATTAGAGATATTATTTGCTTCTGCCAGTGTTTCTGTTCTCAGATCGTAGCGCAGTGCAATACGGAAGAGATTGTCTCCTGGCTGTACAGTATAAGTCGTAACGCCAGCGTCATCTTCTTCTCCAGCTTCTTCAGTTGCTTCCGGGGCAGCTTCGGTAGCTTCCGGTTCTTCGACAACTTCTTCTGTCATTTCCGGTTCTTCGGTACTTTCTTCCTGAGCGATGACCGCCCCGATACTGAAAGAAAACAGGAGAAGAAGCATTACAATAATCAGGCGATAGTTTCGCATACGTGCTCCTTACAGATGAATAAATCTAAAATAGTGTTACATATTGTAAATATTACACCGAACATTTAACTCTCGCTACCTGAGCCGTGATATAATGCCACCGATGTTTGAATTTGGTCAAGGAATTGTGACTTGGAACTCAATAAAGGTCAAACTCGCGGCATGATCGTGATTGTTGTCGGTTTTGTGATTGCCATCATTGCCGGAATCAGTCTTAGCTTCCTCGCTGTGGAAGTATTGTCCACATCACAGGTGTTGATAGCAGGTGTCATTGTCTTTGTGATTGTATCACCATTATTTGCTTACGGGGTATATACCTATGCCCGTTCAACTGAAGCTGATGCTTATGCCACCAATGAAGAGATGGAAAAACCCCGTCAGTTACTCGATATTTTGCGCGAAAAGGGTCAGGGTGAGATAAATGAACTGGCGAATCAACTGGAGACCACGCCGGAAAATATAAAATCTTATATAAAAGATTTGAGCGACCTTGCGCTAATCAGTGGCATTGTCGATAACACAAATGGCGTCATTGCAGTGGTCAATCCGATGGTGATTGAAGCAATCGAAACCTGTAAAACCTGCGGGGATCCGCTTGAAATCACGGGAAACCTCACTGTTTGTGAGCATTGTGGCACAGAATATTATAAAATTTAGGTATCTATTCTGCGGTATAAGGTCGCATTGCTACATACCCCTTGATATTGGGGGGGATTTTCACAAAGAAAGAGAATACTATATACTCAGTATTGAGCATAACTGAGGAGAAATAAATGTCTTCTGAACTATATAATCAAATCATGTCACAAAAAGGCAGCTTTGAAAATCTGGTGATGAAAATTCCAGGTTTCAAAGGGTATCAGGAAAAACAGGCACGTCGTACCGCAGATCGTTTGCTTCGTGACCATCTTGCAGGGGAAATTGATAATCATATTAAACGTTTCGGTCGTCTCCAGAATAAATTGCTGGATGGTGGCAAAGGATTAAGCTACATGAGCCGCGCACGTGAGGTTAAATCCAAAATGGAAGGCTATCACGATAAAGTACAGACGGCTGCCCCGAAATACTCCGGCATGTTTGCACAGGTCAAAATCACCGAAGAACATTTAGATCGCATTTATGCCTTCGATGAAGCTCAATTCCGTTTCTTGCTCCAATTTGATACCGCTCTCGATGAACTGGATGCTGCTATCAATAGTGGTGAAGGTGTCGAAGATAGTCTCGAAAAAGTTTATGATGTCGCGTCAAACGCCAGTGATGCCTTTGATTTGCGGGATGATGAAATTCTCAATATAGCCAAATAATAGCAATTGAATTATCAGAAATAAGGAGACAAATTATGCGTATTATTGATGTCATTGACCATACTAATGTGATGGACGATGAATTTACTTATCGCGAACCGCAACAGGGTAGCGGCGACTGGCGTTTCGGCTCACAGGTTATTGTTGGTGAAAGTCAAACTGCTGTGTTTGTGCGCGGTGGTGAAGCCCTTGATGCCCTCAGCACGGGTCGTCATACACTCTCTGTAGCGAATCTGCCAATACTTTCCGGCTTAATTGGTCTGGCAACCAGCGGACGCACCCCATTTACTGCTGATTTGTATTTCGTCAATCTTAAAGATATGCCGCAGATTGGCTGGGGAACAAATCCACCGATTCCGCTTGAAACACCTGGCAAAGGTATGGGCGCTGTTTTGCTCAGTACACACGGTACGATGAATATTTCTGTATCAGACCCGATGCGCTTCTTGAAGAAATTTGGCGTTGGTAAAGCGATTACCCGTGTTACCGATATCAAAAATGCGATGCAAACCAAGTTGCTCGGTGAACTGACCGTTCTCCTGATGGGTTCGGGTGTTCAGAGTGTGCCACAGGCAAATGGTTTCCTCAGCGACCTTGAAGGCGGCGTACTGACCAAACTCAATGAAGAATTTGATAATGAATTCGGCGTGAAAATTTCATCTCTGGATGCAAATCCATTCCGTGCGAAACAGGCATCTATTGACGAAATCATGAACTATGTTAGCCTCGACAATTACGAGCGTATCAAACGTCTGCAAATTGCTGAAACTGCTGCCGGAAATGAAGGTCTCGGTGGTGCGTTGACAGGTGCAGGTGTCGGAATGGGTGTTGGTCAAAACCTGGGTGGTATGCTGGGTGGACAACAGAGCAACGATATGCAACAGCAGATGATGATGCAGCAACAGATGATGATGCAGCAGATGATGCAGCAAATGAATCAGATGAACAATCAGAATCAACAGCAACAACCTGCACAGCAATCTGCTCCGGCAGGTGGCGGAACACCAACGACACGCGCTGAAATTGAAGCAGCAATTGATGCCCTTGATATGCGTCTGATGAACGGCGAAATCTCGGAATCTATCTACAATCGCCTGATGGAAAAATGGCAATCCAAGCTGGATGGCTTAGGCGAATAATTCTCTAAAAACAGGGCGTATCTCATGGGATGCGCCCTATTCAATTGTTATAGTCTCCGTGATATAAGCATCGGCATCATTTTCAATTAAGAGACGCTCGCTGTTCGTCGGGTCATAGAAGCCGATATATAGTTGATAGTCTCCGACTTCCACCCCTTCCAATGACAGTGTGTATACATCCCGATAAATATCATCGCTTAGCCATAAATCGGTACTCACCCGCCCATTTTGAGGTGGGTGGTCATCCTGTGCCCATAGTGGTGAGCCTGTTTCAGGATTGATACCGCCGACTAAATGTACAAACACTGTATGGGGCACATCGGTCTGTTGAATTGGTTGCCAGTAAAGCAAAACAGTCAGAGTATCTGTATAGTCAGATTCGAGGATTTCCATTCCTGCAAGTGCAATTGAGTCCCCGAAAATAGCAATCGGCTCATCCAAAATTTCGTTTTCCTGAACATCCCATGACATGAATTGACGTACAGGCAAGCTGGCAATTTCTGCCTCACGGATGAGTTGTAGATTCTCGAATGCCCAATCTTCGACGACACCTGCATTTTGCCAATCGGGGAAGGTTCGACCTGTAATCCAGATCGTGTCGAATTGTTCAGCCGTATTTTCCATTCCTGTGATGACATCATCTATCGGTTGAGAGAAATTCGAGGGCAGCGCAAATTCTCCCGCCGGAATATCCGCATTTTCATAATAAAAGCCGAATCCAGCATCAACCCCTGTCTGGATGATGATTTCGTCGGATTGTGTATTTTCTTCGAGATAACCTATTAAATCACGCCAATCAGGAGATTTTGCATAGGCGGGATTATGATAATAGTTGTTCAAGCTAATTCCACTGAAAACAAGCCAGATAGCAGCTAGTACAACAGACAAAATTTTTGTGAAATTATTTTTCCACAGCAGGACAATTGCATAACTGACAAGCAATGTATAAGCAGGGGCGGCAAGCATGACATAACGTGGACGGAAAATGAATAATCGCGTTGAAATAATGCCCAGCACTAAAAGCGGAATCAGAGCCACCATCAATAGAAAAACACTCTGTTTCGGGCGCTGAATCGCAACATAAATCATGAGGACGATTGTTAGCGGGGTAATGAATAGCCACCACTCTGTTGTGGGATTAAATTGCTGCTGTAGCGTGACAGACAGTGTATCCCCGAATTGCAGTACTGGAATAAAACGTTGCCACCATTGCTCTATTTGTAATGCGCCTGTTGTTCCGGCATATTCACCACTGGAAATGAGGTCATTCTGGAAAAGCAAAAACGCCAGAATTGTAATTGAGATTATCGCGCCATTGAGAACAGACCACTGTAGCGCAAATTTACGCTCACGATGGAACATTGCCAGCACATATAAGCCTAATACCCCGATGGTGATGAGTTCGTTGTAAAAAATCAGGCATGATATAAGTGCCACAACGGTATAAACTATCCACTCTTTCAGTAGTCGTTTTTTGGAATGAATGACCCGTAGCGCCAGCCATAGCACAATGACGGATAATCCAGCCCAGACCCCGTAATTACGAAAATCCTGCGCGTGCCATATCTGGAAAGGATGAATCGCCCACAAAAATGCCGCAATTAGAGCAATGCTATCCTGTTTGGATAATCGTTTCCCGAGCGCATAAATTGCCGGAATACCCATCAAATTAACCAGAACAGGCAACATCCTCAGTAAAAATTCGGATTGTGTACCGAAAATCAGCCCCCAGATTCTGAATAAAACATAGGTTAGTGGAGGGTGTGGTTCAAGTGAAGCAATATCAGAAAGCGATTCAGAAATTGGTGTAGCCGTCCAGCGTTGCACACTGAATGCCTCATCACCACGAAAAGCGGCTGCATCCAGTTGATACAGCCGTAAAGCGAATCCAATCAGTATAATCCCGATAAGGAGTAAAAAATGTTTCCCGCGATTCATGATTTTTTAGAGTGTTGCGTCTTCAAATGCGTCGATTTGTTCTTGAGTCAGTGGTAATTCCACTTTTTGTTGCATGTTATCTTTTTGCTGACGATTCAACTCACGCATAAATTCACTAAGGTTCGGTTTTTGCTTCTCGTTCGTATATAAGACATCAATCGTTGGCTCGTTGATTTCGATTTCAACTTTTTCGCTAACAAAGACAACCAGTGGCTTGACCTCAATGTCGGGAGCAATATCTTTGAATAACTTTTCGACATGTTTGGCGGCATCTTCGGCATCCCGCATCGGATCACCAACCCCATCCATTCGCATAGCACTAAAAAAACGGGACATCGCCCTTTTATGTGTTTTCCAGCTATCACCTTCGACGGTAAATTCCCCATCGTGCCAGCGTGTCGTAATCGCAAAAATACCCTGTGGCGCGATCAAAATATGTCGGGCTGGCATATGATAATAGTTGTAGAGGACACTTTTCTTACTGATGCCCTTTAAACCTTCTTCAATTGCTTTATCAGGATAAGGTTCACGCGCCCAGAGATTCGTCATCCGTACAGAAAAAATCGTCAGGATGAGTGCAACCGGAAGGGCAAGTGCCTGTGCCAGAATAATCCAGGCTTGCGGTGTATTGCCTGTTAAGAAGGTGTAATTGATGAAGATGAATCCACCGATTAGCAAGCCCAATGTCCCTAAAAAGAGCCAGGATGCCATCTGGCGATTACGTCGCACCAATTTTTTGTTTGTAACAATTCGCATAGCGTATTTTGCCCGTTCCAGTGACAGTCTGCCCCGTTGAGGAGGCAGACTAATAATCGAAAGTTAAATTAGCAATTTGCTGTTCTCAGAAGCAGTGTACCCGATGTTTCGTAGGTGTTGTTTGTTTCGTTGAGTTCAACAGCCGTGTTGTTCGGGTCAATAATGAAACGCAGACGGGTTGTTTCATTGATATAGGTTGTCCCGAGTTCAAAACCACGATATTCAAGATCAACCGTATCGCCGGGTAATATTGATTCCAGAGTATAATCTTCGCCGGAAATCAATGTACCTGTACGCTGATTAATCAATTGAACCCGCAGGAGCGTTTGTGGTGTTGCGACAAAACCTTCATTATGGATACGTACATATACTGTGTAATTGTATCCGCAAAGATAGCCACGATCACTGTCAAAGACTTCACCCTCAATATAGGGATTGCCAATGAAGTAAAGGTCTGCGTTGAGTGTGGGTTCGTCACCTGTGCGGGGCACGAAGTAAGATACAAATCCAGCATGGGTTAATTCAGCGCAAATCCATTCGCCATAACGGACTGTTGGCAAGATTTCCCAGGAACGCGGCGCACCATAAGCTACACCGAATACAGCCGTTTCAACTTCGCCCTGTTGTGGTCTTAAGCAGTGGGTCACAGGGACAAGCAACTCTTCGGAGCTACCTGCTGCTGTTTCACCATTTGCAAACACTTCGTAGAAGAAACCACGACGTTCATATGAGGGCACTGTTGCAGGTAAATCATCAGCATTGATGAATGTGCCCGGCGAGAATGAGCCGAGGTCAGTGCGGCAATGTGTGGTAAAACGACGATTCCCGGAGAAATTCACATCCTGCGGGTCAAATAACAGTAAATCACCACAGAACGGGTAGGTGCTCATCAGACTGAGATCAGCATCGCCACCTTCAATTTGAGTGCCAATCGGCAAACCACTGTCATCGAAGCCATCGCCTGATAAACCGGATTCGTTAATCGGTGTAATTTCAGCCGTGATACGTGCAATCCCGCCCATATTGATGCCAACAGGGTCAGAACCATCTGCTGCGCCAAGTACCTGTGCAGAACTCAGGTCAGCCAGATTGAAGGTTGTGCCCGGTGTCCATGCCCAGTAGGTCAAAACAGATGAGCCACTATCATCACCGAAAAAACGGAAGCCATTCGGGAGATAGAAACCAATCCAGACAACAGGTGCAGCCGTGCGGACAGGTTCAGGCAGCGTAATAAATGCTGTTCCGCCTGTTTCGATGAATGCCTGTGTTTGATATTTCAGCGTTGCATCTACCGGAGAGCCACCATTAGCATCTTCGTAGATAACAACTTGAACAGGTGTCCCTGCGACAGGTTGTTGTACGGCAAGCGTCACCACATCAATGACCACTTCTCCACCGGCAACCAGTGCGGTCAGGTCAAAGCCATTCATGACGAGTGTTGGTTCGCCATCAATGAAAAAGGAACTGCTTGTTGTTCCTGAATTGAGATTCAAAGTAATACTACCTGCTTCTGTATCGTTTATCCCGAATTGGAACAAACCGGAAAGGAGCAGTGCAAGAGTCATAATCTTTATCAAATGAGATTGGCGCATGGGTTCAATATCCCCTCTTAATAATCAATGCTAAAAGCCAATGCGACCCGTATTGTAGGAGGTATTTCAAACGGGGTCAAGCGATTAGCAACCTACGATAAGGCTAGATTAGTCCCGATGATAGGATTATAATGCCCACCGTTTGAACATTAACCGGAGTTATCAATGGGTGAGTTTCTCGGGATTGCTGTCCTTTTCATTCTCGGATTAGGGGCATACTGGTCATTTGTTATTTTTCCAAAACAGCGCGATTTCACACAACGTCAGAATATGGTGAGAGCGCTGGCAGAAGGCGATGAGGTAATTACCGCTGGAGGGATCATCGGGCGGGTATTACGCATTGAGGGCGACAAAGGCATAGCCTATGTTGAACTGGCAGACGGGCTGGAAGTCCGTGTGGTCATTGCCTCTATTCTTGACCGTTACGACTCGGAGCTGCTGGCTGAAAATGCACAAAAGGGTCAGCAACAGGAAACTGTAACTGAATAACATTCACCACATGCCCTGATAATAGGGCGTGATTATTTAACAGAAAGAAGGATTTTCTATGACGACACATATCCGATGGCTGATTGTCATCATTTTGCTGTCGGTATTCTCTGCCTGGATGATTATCCCCAAAGAAGAGAATATTGTCCTCGATTTTAACAACGATGACGAACCTGAATTCACCTTTTTAGGTGAGCAACCACTCGGGCTTGATCTCGTTGGCGGGTTGCGTGTCTTATTGCAAACGACTGTTGACCCTTCGACATATAGCTCTGAAGATTTACAGGAAACGGCAAATAACGTGAGCCGCCGTGTGAACGCACTCGGTCTGGCGGAAGCAACCATTCAGACACAGGGTATCCAGCGTATTCTGGTGGAATTGCCGGGTGAAACAGACCGTCAACGCGCAATCGACACTATTCAGCAGACCGCGTTACTGGAATTTGTTGATTTTACAGGTATGACGCTGACTGATATTCAACGTCTGGAAGGTCAACGCATCATCACCACCGCACAGATTGAACTCGGTTTGACAGACCCTGCAAATAGTACCGCCCAGCGTAATCCTTTAACCGGACAACCATTCGGGACAGGTCTCACAGGTGAATGTCTGGGAGCAGCAAGCGCACAGTACGGGCAAACATCCCAGATTGGCGGCAATGAATGGTTCATCAGCTTTGAAGTCGCGTCTGAATGCGTGAGTCAGTTTGCTGATTTCACAGGCAGCATGGTCGGGCAACCGATGGCACTGGTACTTGATGGCGTGGTTCTCTCTGCCCCGACTGTACAATCACAATTGTCTACAGGTGGTATCATCACAGGACAATTCACCGAAGATGAGATTCAACAACTCGCATTACAATTGCGTTCCGGTGCGTTGCGTATTCCGCTTCAAGTTGAAAGTGCCGTAGAAGTCGGTGCGACACTCGGTCAACAATTCCTTGAAGATACCATTCGTGCGGGTGTTCTCGGTGCGATTGTCGTATTCCTGTTCATGTTGATTTATTACCGCGTTCCCGGTATTTCGGCAGACATCGCGCTATTTGTATTTATCCTGCTCAACCTCGCCTTATTCAAGCTGCTGCCTGTAACATTGACACTACCAGCGATTACAGGGTTCTTGATTTCAATCGGTACGGCAGTTGATGGTAACGTCCTCATTTTTGAGCGTATCAAGGAAGAAATTCGTGCAGGAAAAGACCTCAACTCTGCTCTGAATGATGGTTTTGACCGTGCATGGCAATCTATCCGTGATTCTAATATTTCGACGATTATCATCTGCGGGATTTTGTTCCTCTTCGGGCAAACACCCGGCGCGAGTATCGTAAGCGGGTTCGCGGTCACGCTGGCAATCGGCTTGATTTTGAATCTCTTTACCGCCGTTACTGTTACCCGGACATTCCTGTATTTAATCGCCGCCATATCACGCAAGCAACTCACCGAAAACCAATGGTTATTGGGTGTATAAGGAGAGGGATAAAGCATGTTTAATCTAGTTGAAAAACGTCGCTGGTATTTCATATTATCAGCTCTAATCATTATTCCCGGACTTGCTATCATGGGGTATTCATGGGCAACGACCGGAGCACCTTTCCGCCTGAGCATTGATTTCACGGGTGGTAGTATCTACACCATCACATTTGTTGGTGAAGGCGTAACAGAAGATGGTGTTCGTACTGTTTTCGAGCAAAATGGGGACGAAAACCCTATCATCCAGCGTCTCGGTTCGGAAGATGAAACACGCTGGGTTTTGTCCAATCCAACGTCTGAATCAACGGACAGCGATGTTGTTACAGGCGAAATTCTTGATGATTTTGCTGCGGCGGGATTGGATGGCAGTTTAGCTGTCGGTTACACAGATGGTATCGGCTATGTACTTAATTTCAGCAGCGATGCTATCACAGAAGAGAATGTCCGTAGTGCATTTGCTAGCTTAACAGGCGAAGGGGCAACACTGACAGAAACCCCGATTACTACCTATTCAATTCGTGCGGGATTCAAAGAAACAGAAGCTGAACGTCAGGCACTTGAAGCAGACTTAGAAGTACTTGCGCCGATTGATAGAGGCAGTTTCAGTCTGGAAACAGTTTCCCCGACAGTCGGTGGCGAAGTGACCCGTGCGGCTGCGCTTGCGATTTTGCTCGGTGCGCTTGTCATCACAGGCTTCATCGTGATTGCTTTCCGCCAGGTTCCAAATGCCTTCCGTTTTGGTGTATGCGCGATTACAGCAATGGTGCATGATATTCTCATCATGATGGGGATTATGTCATTACTAGGGATTATTCTCGGCTGGGAAGTAGATGCTCTCTTCCTGACAGCAATTCTCACTGTGGTTGGTTTCTCGGTGCAGGATTCGATTGTTGTCTTTGACCGTATCCGTGAAAATATCCCGCTTCGACTCGGTGAACCCTACGAAACGATTGTGAACCGTAGTCTCTGGGAAACGATTCACCGTTCACTGGCAACACAGTTGAATGCTTTCTTCATCATGATTGCACTCTTACTCTTCGGCGGTGAAACTGTGCAGCACTTCATCTTCATCCTGTTTATCGGCTTGCTATCAGGGAGTTACTCCTCACTGTTCACAGCCGTACCATTACTGGTCTCATGGGAAAAAGGTGAAATTCCCTACATCAATCAGGATGGCGGAGAAAAATACAAAGAAGCAATGGCTTAAAAACAAAAATCCCCTTCAACTTTCGAAGGGGATTTTTTGCATATAGGGGTTTGGAGCGCCAAACCCAAATACGATATTTTTATCTGATGTCGAGATTTGACTTTACATCAGCCACAGAGTGTCGCTAACAATCCGTCGATTTTTTCGAGTTCCGCCAGACTTTCCGCCAGACTATCGCGTTCACGTTGAACAACAGGTTCAGGTGCTTTGTTGACAAAATTCTCATTTGAGAGCTTGCCCTCGCGTGATTTGATGTCTGCGACGACTTTTTCACGCTCTTTGCTCAGACGTTCACATTCTTTTTCGACATCCAACATACCTTCAAGCGGCAGATAGATTGTTGTATCACTGACAACGGCTGATGCACTATTCTCCGGTGCAGGAGCATTGTCGTCCAGCAATTCAACACTTTCGATATTACACAGGCGTGCAAAGACGAAATCGTATTTTTCAAGATTGTCACGCTGGCTACCCGGAGCAATTTTTGCTTCAATGCGTTTGCCGGGGTCAACTTTGTATTCTGTGCGTGTTTCACGAATACCTCGAACCATATCCAGCAAAATATTCATTTCTGCTTCAACTGCCTCATCTATGAATGAGTCATCGCTTTCAGGCCATTTCGCGATAATTAGTGCCTCGCCTTCATGTGGAATGTAATTCCATGCTTCTTCGGTCATGAAAGGCATGAACGGGTGCAGCAATCGCAAACAGGCATCTAAAACGTGAACCATCACACGACGGGTCATTGTTTTGGCAGCTTCATCATCACCATAGAGTGCATTTTTCGACATTTCCAGATACCAGGGTGCAAATTCGTCCCATAGGAATGTCAAAATCTGGCTACCGGCTTCTCCATAGTTATGACTATCAAACAGGCTCTGAACACGGGCAATCAGCTTATTTAGCAGGCTGAGAATCCATTTTGCAGGTAAATCCAATTCTGATTTATCCGGCAATCCTAATTCTAATTCGCCCTCCAGATTCATGTTGACCAGTTTGGTGATATTCCACAGCTTGTTGATGAAACGTGAATTATAAGCAACACGTTCCGGGTCAAGATTTACATCATTGCCGGGTGTACCACTGGTAATTAATGTGAACCGGAGCGGGTCAGCACCAAATTCATCGGCAACATCCAGCGGGTCAATAGCATTCCCGAGTGTTTTACTGAATTTACGCCCATCTTTATCACGAACCAGCCCATGCAGATAAACTGTATGGAAGGGTGGTTTATCGGTGAACCACATGCCCATCATAATCATCCGAGCAACCCAGAAGAACAGAATGTCATGCCCGGTTTCGAGAACATCTGCCGGATAATGACGCTGGAAATCTGGCGAACTTTCATCAGGCCAGCCAACTGTGCTAAAGGGCCATAAGCCACTGCTGAACCAGGTATCGAGAACATCTTCTTCTGCTGTCCAGCCTTCGCCTTCCGGTGCTTCGCGACCTACGTAAATTTCGCCTTCGGGGTCGCCATCTTTCTCGCGATACCATGCCGGAATACGGTGTCCCCACCAGAGTTGACGGCTAACACACCAATCCTGAATATTCTCCAGCCAGTGATAGTAAATCTTGGTGAAGCGTTCCGGGACAATTTTGATGTCACCTTCGCGTACAGGTTTCAGCGCTTTCTCAGCAATCGCATCCATCTTGACGAACCATTGTGTACTAACAAGCGGTTCGATAATTTCACCACCCCGTTGACTGCGCGGAATACGGGTCTGGTATTTTTGCGTCTTGATGGTCAAATCCTGGGCTTCCATATCTTCCCAGAGTTTTTTACGGGCAGCAAAACGATCCATACCTGCATAATCGCCCGCATTTTTGTTGAGCGTGGCATCTTTGTTCATGATGTTGATGATGTCGAGGTCATGTTTTTCGCGTAACTCGAAATCGTTGAAATCGTGTCCCGGTGTGACTTTCAATGCCCCTGTACCGAATTCCATATCAACATACTCATCTGCGATAATCGGAATTTCACGATTCAGCATCGGAACAATTGCTGTTTTGCCGATGTACTCTTTGAAACGCTCATCGTCCGGGTTAACGGCAACTGCTGTATCACCGAGAATGGTTTCAGGGCGGGTTGTCGCAACAGGTAGGTGTCCACCACCTTTAACCGGATATTTGAAGAAATAGAGCAATACTTCTTCATCGCCTGTTTCTACCTCAAGGTCACTGACAGCCGTCATCAGACCCGGTGACCAGTTCACCAGACGGGGACCTCTGTAGATGAGTCCCTGTTCCCATAATTGAACGAAAACTTCCTGAACAGCTTTTGATAAGCCATCGTCCATAGTGAAGCGTTCTCTATCCCAATCACAGCTAAACCCTAAACGCCGTAATTGCTGTTGAATACGCCCACCTTTTTCTTCTTTCCATTGCCATGTACGCGCAAGGAATTCTTCCCGACCAACTTCGAGCCGTGACGTGCCTTCGTCGCGCAGCATTTTTTCGACCTGTAATTGTGTTGCGATACCTGCATGATCTGTCCCCGGCAACCAGAGAGCCGCTTTGCCCCGCATTCTCTCATAACGTAGCATTACATCTTCAACGGTGTACATCGCATGACCGAGATGCAATGCCCCTGTAACGTTCGGGGGTGGCATCGGGATAACGAAGGACTCGCCATCGGGATTCACTTCCGGTTTGAACCAGCCATTTTCTTCCCACCAGGGGTAAAGGCGTTCCTCAGCCTCTTTAAAATCAAAAGTTGAGGGCATATCTTGCTTTGTTGGTGTTGCCATAGAATCTCCTTTTATGTGTGTATGCTATGCTTCTGCGCTAATCGGTTTACGAACATGAACAACCTGCTCCCAGCGGTCAGGATATTCGTTAAACTCATCAAAGCCGAGTTCAAGTAGTACGACTTTGGCTTCATCCACAGATAACGGACGGAAACTCACCGTGTGCTTGATGGTCTCTAATTTCGGCGCTATGCCTTTGACGATATAGAGATTTTGTGTCGCGATCATCGGTGGACCTTCTTCATACTCCCAGATTTCAAAAGTGATGAATTCATCATTGTTATCATCTTTATGATCGAATCCCGGTAAGAAACGCGGACGATGCTCCATGAAGGGGTCAAAATCACGCATTCCTAAGACGAGAATTCCACCGGGACGCAATAACTCGTAGAAGGTCAACAGGGCATTCTCAATCGCTTCATCCGTCACAAGATGAGGCAATGAATTCCCTTTACAGACAATCGCATCAAATGGACCCGTCACCACATCCGGCAATTCTTCAAAAGTCGCCCGCTCAAAGGTGATTTTGTCGAATACACCCCGTTCTTTTGCGGTTTCCTGTGCCTTTTTCAACATGCCGATACTCGGGTCTGTTGCGACGACCTCAAAACCTAAATCCGCTAGAGGAATCGCTTCTGTACCGACCCCACAGGCGGCGACCAGCACTCTAACCACCCCTTTTTTGCGGAAGATAGACCGCAGACTCAAGCCTTCGCGCTCTAATTTAATCTCCCAATCTTTGTAGAAAAGCGGATAATATTCCGCTATCGCATCATAAAATGCGTTCGTTTCCTTTTGCATGTCGCTCCTTGATGATAAAACCTCAATCATGCACGCGCTCTTTTCTCACCTGTCACATATTTCCGGCGGATGGCATTCATGCCGTCCCTACAAAATGTCATGTTTCTAATTGAATTACTAAAAACTGACAACTGATGACTAACAACTCAATACAAAAAACCCCTGTCATCCTTATGTAAGGACGAAAGGGGTTGAACTTTCGCGGTACCACCTTACTTCAATCAGTAGATACAACTACCAATTGCGCTTGATTTCGCTATTACGGGCGTTCCCGTCCCGATTCTACACCTGTAAAAACAGGGTCTTCCGGGCAACTCGCGGATGACTTCAGCACAATATCATGAGGCGACTTCCAGCGTCATCATCGCCATTCTCTTGCATGAGGGATTGTAACCTACTACTTCCGGTCACAGTTTGTACGCATATTCAATTGCGAACATCATACAGGGTTCATAACGGTTCGTCAATAGACGTAACCTGTAATTTAATGTTTCGCGAGTAATTCCAGGGCATCCGGTTTATTGTGGATAGCCAGATTCTCGACAATTGTGGCATTCGTGTTATTTATACCCTCAAGTTCTACATGTTTTCCCTCACGACGGAGCTTGAGAACGATGGTATCCAGTGCACCAACTGCCGAAATATCCCATACATGCGCCTGACTAAAGTCAATCGTCACACGTTCAACAGATTCAGTGAGATCAATGGCTGTCGAGAATTTTTCCGCAGATGCAAAAAAGACCTGCCCGTAAACTTTATAGGTACGATGGCTACCGTCTTCGTTGATTTCTGAATGAACCATGAATGAGCTTGATACTTTATAGGCGAAGAATATTGCACTCAGCAAAACGCCTGCAAAAACACCATAAGCCAGATTATGCGTCAGCACTACAACACTCATTGTTGTAATCAGGACAAGGCTTGATGCTTTAGGATTGGTTCGTAAGCCTTTTATAGATGACCAGCTAAATGTGCCGATTGAAACCATAATCATCACGGCAACCAGTGCTGCCATCGGGATACGTTGTACCCAATCACCGAGTACGAGAATCAAGAATAAGAGGAAAATGCCTGCCCAGAAAGTTGATAAACGACCACGTCCGCCGGATTTGACATTGATTACGGATTGCCCGATCATCGCACAACCTGCCATGCCACCGAAGCACCCCGCTACGATATTTGCAATACCCTGCGCCCATGATTCACGATTTTTATCACTTGGTGTATCGGTCATCGTATCGACAATGACAGCCGTCATCAATGATTCTAATAAACCCACTACAGTTAATGTAAGTGCGTAGGGCAGAATGATAGAGAGTGTTTCGAGTGTTAACGGCACATCCGGTAACAGGAAGTTTGGCAATGTAGATGGTAAAACACCCATATCACCAACTGTACGAAGTCCTGGATTGGTTACTAGGCTGATAATCGTGAGGACAATAATCGCAACAAGCGGGGAGGGAACAGCTTTTGTGATACGCGGGAAGAGATAGATAATCGCCAGACCCAAAGCAACCATCGCATACATTTCCCAGCCTGCGCCTTCAAATTCGGCAAGCTGTGCCATAAATATCAGGATTGCCAGCGCATTGACAAAACCCGTCATGACAGATTTAGAGACAAAGCGTAGTAGTGACCCGAGTTTGAGTATCCCTGCGGCAATTTGTAAAATGCCCGTCAGGATAGTTGCGGCAAATAGATATTCCACGCCATGATTTTTGACCAGTAAGACCATTACCAGTGCCATAGCCCCTGTAGCGGCGGAAATCATACCGGGACGTCCACCAAAAATTGCGATGATAACTGCGATGCAGAATGATGCGTATAAGCCGACTTTGGGATCAACTCCTGCGATAACTGAAAAAGCGATCGCTTCGGGGATGAGTGCCAGCGCAACAACTGTACCCGAGAGCAAATCACCCCGGATATTTCCGAACCATTCCTGGCGTAACTGCGGTAATGATAGTGACATTGAGATCCTTAGTGAGTTAGAGAGTCTTGAAATTGAGAATGAGGCAAACTGTTGGATTGCCAAAAAAAACACAAGCTCTCTGAAAACGGAAAGCTTGTGTAAGAAGTCAAACATGCTACAGGAGCGCTATAACTTCTGTCAATGCAGAACTAAATCAGTATCACGGGTAATCTTGATACTGCCTCTACCATAACCGGGATAGCAGGTCTCTTGCGTTAAGATTTAAAAAACACGATATGAAGAGTTCATAACCGTTAGTCAGTAGATTTAATCTGTGTTTTAATGTTTTTATGAAAAATTTTAGGGATCAAAACATGATTATAGAGAGTAGTAATAAAACCAATGTTTTTGGACTGAATAACCCACATCTATTTACCTGCAAAGTGAAAGCATATGATGAAACCTTTGCTACGATGTGTTTGCAAATCTGGAATGATGAAAATAATTCGGGTCCATATTACATTTATTTCGGCGGAATTACGTATTTTTCTGCCCCGATGTTGTGGAAAAATGCGAATTTTGAAACCGGCACACTGGATGAGCGATTCCAGTTATGGAAATTATCTCACCCGCATCTTCCAGATAAGCGCATCTATCAGATGGCGAAGACTTATGAGTCATATTTCATAAAAGATACTCTGTATAGTGTGCAAATTGCGGCAATCTCAGCATCATTCTCGGCAACAGCGCCAGGTGATTAATGGTTTGAGAATATTCTATGCCTGAGATTGAATCGACATCATGCTACGGGTGCGATCTATACTGGTAGCGATAGTATTGTGATAAATTATCGCCACATATTCATGGTAAAATAAATCTAATACTAGTATCAGGAGTGGTAATGCTAAAACGACGACTTCTACCTGTCCTTCTTTTTCTTTCACTCTGTGGAACATTTATCTCGATTGAATCAAGCGCACAACAATATCCTGCTCCCCTCGCAGAAGACCTTAGTCTTGAAACCTTTATAGACTTATATGCTCAGCCTGATTATTTAGCAAATGTCAGTTATGACCCGCGTGAGGCTGAATATTTCGATGAGGTCAATGAGGCATATCAACTCACGGATGAGGAAATGGCTTTGTTGGAACAAAACGGTTTTGTCGTCAGTGACCGCTTATATTATGAAGATTTCATCCATGCTTATGCCTGGATTTACTGGCAAGACTTGCCCGTGATTATTACGACAGATTCGATGCTTCAATCGGTTCACTATGCTTTTAGTGAGATTCTGTTCCGTACCGAAGTTCAGATCATAAGCCCGATGCTGGATCAAATGTTGAATGACACCCTTGTAGAATTACGCCAGTATCAAGCACCCGCTGATGAAATGGCACAAATTCAGGCTGATCTGGATACTTATCTGAGTGTAGCGATTGCCTTGCTGAATGGCTCAACAAGCAGTGATAACGCTGATGCACGACCCTATATTCAACTCGCTATGAATGCCGATAGTGTTGCACCTGTGGCTCTATTCAATAGTGAGAACCGTCAGATAGATTTTACGCGCTTCGAACCGGTTGGCAGTTATTATCGTAATCCGAACTACTATCGTGCTATGACCTGGCTGTCGCAGATAGATATGCGGATGGTGGACTACAATGCGTTTGGTGAGGCAATTCTGAATCCTGAAAATGTATCAGCCGCCATTTTACTTCATGAAACAATGGCTAATGCAGGAGCACGCGAGACATGGGATGAAATGGAGGCGATTTTCCAGCGTTTGTTCGGCATCAGTGATAATACCAATCTATTCAACATAGATGCGCTAATAGCAGATGCGGGATTCAATGCGCCACAGGATGCCCTCACAATGGATGAGGCATCACTGCTGGAGTTACTGGTCAACAATGATTACGGTCAACAACGTATCGCAGGGCAAATTTTAACAGTTAGTCCGGGAAATACTGAGACACTATCACTCCCCTTGAGCTTTATGCTCTTCGGGCAGCGTTTCTCTGTTGACAGCTATATTTTTAGCAATTTGACTTTTGATCGTTTGCAAGTTGGTGGAAGGTTGATTCGTCGCCCGTTCCCCGAAGCGCTTGATTTAATGTTTGCACTGGGCAATAACCGTGCGGTAACACATCTCATGCCAGACCTGGAAACCTATAATTATCAGGGCGCTCTGGCAGCACAGCGCACGATGGTTGAGAATCTGGAAGATGATTTCTGGATGAGTACATCGTCCAGTCAATGGCTGAATATGTTGCGGTATCTCAGCGAAGACACAACCGGAGAAAATTATCCACAGGCGATGCAAACAGCCGCATGGTCTGACCGGATGCTACAGGGTCAATTAGCTTCATGGGCACAGCTTCGCCATGATACTCTTCTTTACACCAAAAAGTCAGTGACTGCACAGATTGCGTGTGAATATCCTGCTGGCTACGTTGAACCTTACCCGGAATTCTACGCAGCACTTGCTCAATATGCTGAAGATAGCTACTGGATTTTTAGCAATATGACTGCCCCTAACATATTAGCCGAGTCCACCATCAACACCTCCATTGAGTATTATTTGCACTTGCAGCAGGTTGCGGAGCAGTTGGAGGGCATGTCGCATAAAATCCTCAACGATGAGCCATTTAGTGAAGATGAAGAAGCATTCCTGCGTGATATTACTGTTATGCAAGATTCAACCAGGATATGTGGTCTTCGTAGTGAGGAATGGGATGGCTGGTATGCTGATTTGTATCCCTGGTATGATGAACTCAATCTCGCTGATATCTCAGAGTATAATCCGGTAACTATTGCAGCTGTGCATTCCAACTCCAATACAGATGACCCGTCACTGATGCCGCCGGGAGTTTTATATACGGCGACCGGTCGCGTCTCGACACAATTGTTTGTACTTGATACAGATGGCGGTTTGATGATTTATGCGGGTCCCGTTTTTAGCTACTACGAGTTCATCGACGAAGGTGACTCACCTGGTCGTCTTAATGATATTGCCTGGAGCAGGCTTGTGTCACAGACGAACCCACCTGTCTGGACTGGTAGTTTCCGTGTGCCGCGACCGGAGGAAGCCAGTATGCTTGTGCCAGGTAGAGACTGATTTTCAGTTTAAGGGGTACGGTCAAAAGCGAATTTATGCCTGAGACTGAATCGACATCATGCTGCGAATACGGTCAGCAATCATGTCGATGGCGACCCAGTTAAAACCGCCTTCCGGGACAATCACATCGGCATAGCGTTTGCTTGGCTCAACGAATTTGAGGTGCATCGGGCGCACAGTTGATAGATACTGCTCAATCACAGAATCGGCTGTGCGTCCGCGTTCATCAATATCACGTTTTAAACGCCGGATAAAGCGAATATCAGCATCTGTATCCACATAAATTTTGATGTCGAATAATTTGCGTAATTCGGCTTCCGAAAAAATGAGGATGCCTTCTACTAAGACAATCGGTTGTGCACCGACTGTTTCAGTTTCGTCAAGGCGCGTATGACGGGTAAAATCATAGGTCGGGATTTCGACAGGAATGCTTTTTTGCAATTGTTTCACATGTTGTATCAGGAGTTCGGTATCGAGAGAATCAGGGTGGTCAAAATTAATCTGTGCGCGTTCTTCTGCGCTGAGGTGGCTGAGGTCTTTGTAGTAGGAATCATGCGGCAGATAGGCTATGTGTTTATGTCCAACACGTTCAAGAATTTGATTGGAGACAGTCGTTTTACCCGAGCCTGTCCCTCCGGCTACACCAATTGTCACCGGACGTTTTTTTTCTGTCATACAACTTCCCGATACATCACAGATAAACAAAAAGCCCGCAAATAAACGGGCATTGTGGAGAGCCACCGGTGGGACTTGAACCCACGACCACACGCTTACGAAGCGTATGCTCTACCAACTGAGCTACGGTGGCGTTTTTGACTCATGAAAGTATATCAAAAATCGAGGGTCATTATCAAGCCTGAAGTAAATCAAAAACGACCAATTGGCGTTGGTCGTTTTCACATTTTAGAAAATGGTGTACGATTTAATCACGAATATGGATTGCTTGTTGCAGTATGATTCATCTGTTGGCGCAGATGGTCATTTTTCAGGAATTAGTCTCCTGCTGCAACAAGTGGTTCATCGTCAAATTGTTCTTCTTCGGTTGAGCCAGCCATCGCTGTTGTCGAAGCCTGCCCCATTGTGATGATATTTTGAACCGCATCAAAGTAACCTGTACCAACAAATGTCTGGTGTTTCACAGCTTTGTAGCCCATTTCACGTTCAAGTTCGAATTCACGGTCTTGCAATGCACTGTACGCGGTCATGCCACTTTCGCGGTAGCCTGATGCCAGTTCGAACATGCTCAGATTCAGTGCATGGAAACCTGCTAAGGTGATGAACTGGAATTTGTAACCCATTGCACCGAGTTCGCGCTGGAATTTCGCAATTGTGGTTGCATCCAGATGGCGGCTCCAGTTGAATGATGGGGAGCAGTTGTACATCAAGAGTTTATCCGGGTACTGGTTACGGATAGCTTCTGCGAATTGTTTCGCTTCTTCCAGGTCAGGGTGTTTTGTTTCGCACCATACCAGGTCAGCATAAGGCGCATAAGCGATACCACGTGCGATTGCTGCTTCCAGACCATTTTCTACACTGTAGAAACCTTCGCTGGTACGGGCTTCATCTTTGATGAAACGGCGGTCACGTTCATCAACATCGCTGGTGATGAGTGTTGCCGCTTCAGCATCGGTACGGGCAGCGATGATGGTTGGAACATCCAGAACATCTGCCGCAAGACGTGCCGCAACCAGTTTATTGATAGCTTCCTGTGTTGGAACAAGCACTTTACCACCGAGATGCCCGCATTTTTTCGCGCTTGATAACTGGTCTTCATAGTGGATGCCAGCAACGCCTGCTTCAATCATCGCTTTAGTCAGTTCGAATGTGTTCAGATTTCCACCGAAACCGGCTTCTGCATCTGCCATCATCGGCGCGAACCAGTAGGTATTCCCGTCACTCAGATTTTGAACCTGGTCAGCACGCATCAGCGCGTTGTTGATTTTTTTAGCAAGCTCGGGAACGCTATTTGCTGGATACAAGCTCTGGTCAGGGTACATCTGTCCGGCAACGTTAGCATCGGCTGCTGTTTGCCATCCACTAACATAGATTGCTTTCAATCCGGCTGCAACCTGCTGAACCGCTTGATTACCTGTCATTGCACCGAGGGAATTGACATAATCTTCGCTTTTCAGCAAACGCCAGAGACGTTCCGCACCAACTTTTGCCAGGGTATGTTCAACTTTGATGCTGTTACGCAGTTTCAGAACATCTTCTGGCTTATAGGGACGTTCAACACTCGCCCAGCGCGGGTTAGTGTCCCAATCAAATTGCAACATTTCGTTTGGTGTTGTCATGATATTGCTTTCTCCTTATGTGTTTATTTTTTAGAGCATCATCGCTCATTATTCACAAATTAATCAATGTACTCGTAAGCGGGTAAGGTTAAAAATTCACGGAATTCGTCGCCACGAATCATCTCGTCAAAGAGTTTGACCGCTTCTTCAAATCGCCCATTTTCAAAGGCTTCTTCGCCGATTTCTTCGCGGATAGCATCCATCCCTTCTTCCAGCATCTGACTATAGAGTTCATTTGTCACAGCGCGACCATCCGCGAGATTTGCGTTATGATGTAACCATTGCCAGACCTGAGAGCGGCTAATTTCTGCGGTTGCCGCATCTTCCATCAGGTTGTAAAGCGGCACACAACCATTACCACGCAACCAGGATTCCACATATTGAATGCCGACCTTCAGATTTTGACGTAAACCTTTTTCAGTGATGTCATTTTGTGGCACACGAACGAGGTCTGCGGCTGTCACCTGAACATCATTACGCGGTGTTTCTGTAATCTGATTAGGTTGCGGCATATATTGGTCGAAAACTTCTTTTGCAACAGCAACCAGTCCCGGATGTGCAACCCATGTTCCATCATGACCGTCTTTCGCTTCACGTTCTTTATCAGCGCGAACTTTAGCGAAAGCAATTTCGTTAGCTTCCGGGTCATCTTTAATTGGAATTTGCGCTGCCATGCCTCCCATCGCATGTGCGCCACGACGATGACAGGTCTTAATCACCAGCAAAGAATAAGCCCGCATGAAATAGGTTGTCATCGTGACAAGCCCTCTATCCGGCATGACAAAGTCAGGATTTTTGTGGAATTTTTTAATAAAACTGAAAATATAATCCCAGCGACCACAATTTAACCCGGCACTGTGTTCGCGTAGTTCCCATAAAATTTCATTCATCTCAAATGAAGCAAGAATGGTTTCAATCAGAACGGTCGCTTTGATTGTTCCGCGTGGAATATCCAGTTCATCCTGTGCCATGTTGAAAATATCATTCCAGAGACGTGCTTCCAGATGATTTTCCAGTTTTGGCAGATAAAAATATGGTCCGGTATCACTCAACAGTAATTCATGCACGTTATGGAAGAAATACAGTCCAAAATCGAATATTGCGCCCGGAACAGGTTCACCATCCACCAGCATGTGACGCTCATCTAAATGCCAGCCACGCGGACGAACCATCAAAGTAGCGATGTCGTCATTCAATTCATAGAATTTGCCATCTTCTCTGGTGAATGAAATTGTCCGGCGAGCAGCATCCCGCAGATTAATCTGTCCCTGTACCATATTTTCCCAGGTTGGTGCATTCGAATCTTCAAAATCAGTCATGAAAACCGATGCACCACTATTCAGTGCGTTAATGACCATTTTGCGGTCGGTGGGTCCGGTAATCTCCACGCGACGATCTTGTAAATCTTCGGGAACGGGTGCAACCTGCCAGATGCTCTTGCGGGTAATTTCTGTTTCTGGCAGAAAATCGGGCATTTCTCCGGCATCAATCCGTGCCTGGCGTTCCTGACGGGCTTGCAATAATTCATTGCGACGGTCACGGAATGTCCGTGTGAGCTTTGCCACAAAATCGAGGGCATCAGCCGTGAGGATTTCCTCAAATTGCGGCTTTAATTCACCCATGATTTCAATGGCTTGAGTCCGGTCTACGACCATAGCAGTATCCTTTCTTGATTGACACAGACACACAAAATAGTCTGGCAATCGTTTTATAATGTTGTGGGTAAAAAGGGAGATGAAGCGTTACGCCGCCGCGTTAATAACGACGACGGAAATAATAAGGATAGAAGGAGCAACATTATAGGAGGCATGATTGTGGCTAAAAATCATGGTATGAGGTTTCCTTAACAATAAGCGATTCATTTGTTAGTCGCCCCTTCTGAGTGCGGAAATCCTTACGATGTCATCAGTGTAGCGCTGCTCTTTATACATTGTGTACAACAGATATGCGGAATAATGCCTCTGTTTTTAGCACACAGTGTATTAATTGAATTGCCATTAGATTATTTTGCACAAAATGTCAGTGAATCAAAAACCCCGCTCCAACAATGTGTGTGAAGCGGGATTGAAGTTTTGATACAGAGTGTTTTAGTGACGGAAGTGACGGGTTCCGGTAAAGACCATCGCCAGACCTGCGGCATTTGCTGCTTCGATAACTTTGTTATCCCGAATAGAGCCACCCGGTTGAATGACTGCGGTAATACCTGCGGCTGCGGCTGCTTCGATACCATCAGGG